>Ga0102903_1000002_pt1 | contig 419978 bp, 419 predicted proteins | sample Colrivmet1555C02_FD_78497 | JGI IMG/M metagenome (GOLD analysis project Ga0102903, IMG submission 78497) | Estuarine microbial communities from the Columbia River estuary - metaG 1555C-02 | ecosystem: Environmental > Aquatic > Marine > Intertidal zone > Estuary | place: USA: Columbia River... | reverse complement strand
TTTGCCGTGGCAGTGCTTGAACTTGTTGCCCGAACCACAGGGGCAAAGGTCGTTCCGGCCCGGATTTCCCCACGTCTTGGCGTCGTTCTCGTCAAAGCCCGGTTTGGCAGAGGCGGCGGCAGCCACGGCAGGAGCCGACGCCTGAGCGGCGGCTTGTTGCAAGCGGCGCTGCTGGTCGATGATCTGTTGCATCATCGCCTGCTGCTCGTCCTGCGTCATCGGCCGGATCTGCGAGAGCTTCTGCGTCACGTCGGACCGAAGTCCATCGAGCAGGCTTTCAAAAAGCTGGAAGCTCTCAGTCTTGTATTCGTTCAGCGGATCGCGCTGGGCATAGCCGCGGAAGCCGACGACCGACCGCAAATGTTCCAGCGTCAGAAGATGCTCGCGCCACTTGGTGTCGATGGTCTGCAGCAGGATCTGCTTTTCGATCGACCGCATGGAGTCGGCGCCAAAGGCCTCGGCCTTCTCGGCCATGAGCGTGTCTGACGCCTCGCTCAGCCGCTCGCGGATATCGGAATGATCAACACCCTCTTCGGCGGCCCAGTCGGCCACCGGCGCTGTTACTCCAAGGCGCTGGGTCACGGCGGCGGCAAGGCCTTCGATGTCCCACTGGTCGGCATAGCTGCGCTGCGGGATGAAATCGTCAACCAGATCGTCCACCACTTGATGGCGCATATCGCGGACGATTTCCTCAAGCTCCTGCGCTTCCATGATCTCGCGGCGCTGGCTGAAGATCACCTTGCGCTGATCGTTCATCACATCGTCGAATTTCAAAAGTTGCTTGCGGATATCGAAGTTGCGGCCCTCGACCTTGGCCTGCGCCCGCTCAAGCGATTTGTTGACCCAAGGGTGAACGATGGCTTCGCCTTCCTTCATCCCGAGCTTGGACAGAACGCTGTCCAAGCGCTCTGATCCGAAGATCCGCATCAGATCGTCATCGAGCGAAAGATAGAAAGCCGACCGCCCCGGATCGCCCTGACGGCCCGACCGGCCGCGCAGCTGGTTGTCGATGCGGCGGCTTTCGTGGCGCTCGGTGCCAAGGACGAACAGGCCGCCCGCGGCTTTCACAGCCTCTTCATCGGCCTTGTGCGCCTCTTCGATCTGGACGCGGATGGCCGCATGATCGCCCTCGGGATTGGCGGCGATGGCTTCCATGATCTTGAATTCGACGTTGCCGCCCAGTTTGATGTCGGTCCCGCGGCCCGCCATATTGGTGGCAATGGTCACAGCACCCAGCTTGCCTGCATCGGCGACGATCTGCGCCTCTTGCTCGTGTTGGCGCGCGTTCAGGACGTTATGGGCAACGCCTTCCTTCTTCAGAAGCTCGCTCAGGAATTCCGATTTCTCGATCGACGTGGTGCCAACAAGGATCGGCTGGCCCTTTTCATGGGCTTCCTTGATCATCTTGACGATGCCGTCATATTTCTCGCGCGCTGTGCGATAGACCTGATCGTGCTCGTCCTTGCGCGAGATGGGCCGGTTGGTCGGAACCTCGACAACACCGAGACCGTAAATCTCCATGAATTCCTCGGCCTCGGTCAGCGCGGTGCCGGTCATGCCGGCCAGCTTGTCGTAGAGGCGGAAATAGTTCTGGAAAGTGACGCTCGCGAGGGTTACGTTCTCGGGCTGGATTGCGCAATCTTCCTTGGCCTCGATCGCCTGATGAAGGCCATCGGAAAGGCGGCGGCCGGCCATCATGCGGCCGGTGAATTCGTCGATCAGAACGACCTGACCATCGCGAACGATATAGTCCTTGTCCTTCTGGAACAGCTTGTGCGCGCGCAGGCCCTGATTGACGTGATGCACGATGGTCGTGCTTTCGGGATCATAAAGCGTCTGCCCCTCGGGCAGGATGCCCTGAGCCGACAGCGACTCCTCAAGGAAATCGTTGCCCTCGTCGGTATAGGTGACGTTGCGGGTCTTTTCGTCGAGGGTGAAGTGGCTGTCCTGCAAGAGCGGGATGATCTTGTCGATCGTCTTGTAAAGTTCGCTACGATCCTGCGCCGGGCCGGAAATGATGAGCGGCGTGCGCGCCTCGTCCACAAGGATCGAGTCGACCTCGTCGACGATGGCAAAGTGATGCTCGCGCTGGTTCATCTGCGCGAGTTCGGATTTCATGTTGTCGCGGAGATAATCGAAACCGAGCTCGTTGTTGGTGGCATAGGTCACGTCACAGCCGTAGGCGGCCTTCTTCTCGGCCTCGGGCTGCTGCGGATAGACAACGCCGGTGGTCATCCCGAGCGCGGCGAAGACCTTGCCCATCCATTCGGCATCGCGGCGGGCGAGATAATCGTTGACGGTGACGACGTGCACACCCTTGCCGGTGAGCGCATTGAGATAGGCCGGGAAGGTCGCGACAAGGGTCTTGCCCTCGCCGGTCTTCATCTCGCTGATGTTGCCTTCGTGCAGAAAGATGCCGCCAATCAGCTGCACATCAAAAGCCCGCAGGCCCAGCGCACGGCGGGCGCCCTCGCGGCAGTTGGCAAAGGCTTCGGGCAAAAGCTTGTCGAGCGGCTCGCCGCCCTTGGCGCGTTCGGCCAGCTCGCGGGTCTTGTCCTTGAGGCCCTCGTCGCTCAGCGCCTGAAACTCGGGCTCAAGCGCGTTGATCTTGTCGATGATCGGGCGGGTCGCCTTGATCTTGCGGTCGTTCGGGGTGCCAAAGACCTTTTTGGCGAGCGTGCCGATGCCCAACATATTCTCTCCGCGCCCGCTTCACCGGGCTAGTTGTTGCCGTTGAATGAGGAGGTCGCTTGTCGCCCCCGGACCTAAGGCCTAAACAGGGGTCTGTGTGGCCCCCTCGGAGCCTTAATGGGATGTAAGGGGCGGGCTATGGAGTGTCAACGCTGCGCGGCCTGCGCGGGCGTCAAGGGGAGCGAAACGTGCTGAAAACTGCAACAAAACTCGCGGCGGGCCTCGTCGCTTTCACCGTAACCGCCGCTGCCGCACAGGATGCGGGCCGTGATACCGTGATCGCCACCGTCAACGGGGTCGACATCACGCTTGGCGAGATGATCGTCACCCGCGCCCAACTGCCCTCACAGTATCAGCAACTGCCTGACGATGTTCTCTGGGAAGGGGTTCTCGATCAGCTGGTCCAGCAGCAGCTTCTCGCCGCCCAGCTTGGCGAGCCGACCGCCCAGATCGCCCTCCTTCTTGCCACGCAAAAGCGCTCATTGATGGCGGCTGAAGTGATCGACCGTCTGACCAATCAGGCCATCACCGACGAGGCGCTCGAGGCCGCCTATAACGCCCGTTTCGCCAACGCCGCGGCGGAAGAGGAATATAGCGCCGCGCATATCCTCGTGGATACCCGCGAAGAGGCAGAGGCAGTTGTCGCCCGCCTCGAAGGCGGCGCGGATTTTGCCGAAACGGCCAAAGAGATTTCGACAGGTCCGAGCGGCCCCAACGGTGGAGATCTGGGGTGGTTTGGCATCGGCATGATGGTGCCGGAATTCGAGACCGCCGTAATCGCGCTCGAGGTTGGGCAGATTTCCGAGCCAGTTCAGACCCAGTTCGGCTGGCATGTCATCATCCTCAACGACAAGCGCCAGAAAGAGGCGCCGACGCTGGATCAGGTGCGCGACGAGCTTGCCGCTCAGATTCAGCAGGAAGCTATCGCCAAGGCCCTCGAAGATCTGATTGCTGCCGCCGCGATAACACGGCCCGAGCCGGGCGCCTTCGATCCCGCCATCCTCAAGAACATCGACCTTCTGACGGAGTAACCCTCGATGCCCCCAGTCTCGCCGCTCGCCCCCGCATCATTTCCCGATCTCCCTAAGGTCGCCGGTGTGCGATTCGCCACAGTTGCCGCCGGGATCAAATACAAGGGCCGCACCGATGTTATGCTCGCCGAGTTGGCCGAGGGCAGCACCGTCGCAGGCGTTTATACCAAGTCGGCAACCCGTTCGGCGGCGGTTCTGGATTGTCAGGCCAAGACCGGCGGCACGGCCGCTGGCAAGGCGGCGATCCTCGTGAATTCCGGCAATTCCAACGCTTTTACGGGACGCAACGGCATCGCCTCGGTCGAGGCCATCACTGCGGCCGCGGGCAAGGCCTTCGGGATCGACCCCGCGCGGATCTTCACGTCGTCGACCGGCGTGATCGGGGAGCCGCTGCCGCATGACCGGATCATCGACAAATTGAACGAGCTGGGGGCAGGCCTCTCAGACGACGGCATCGGCGCCGCCGCCAAGGCGATCATGACGACCGACACCTTCCCCAAGGGCTCATTCGCCGTGGTCGATGTTGACGGCAAACCAGTGACCATTTCTGGCATCGCCAAGGGCTCGGGGATGATCGCCCCCGATATGGCGACGATGCTCGTCTACATCTTCACCGATGCCAAGATCGGCCACGCACCTTTGCAGGCGATGGTCTCGGCCTTTGCCGACCGCACCTTCAACTGCATCACCGTCGATAGCGATACCTCCACCTCCGACACCGTGATCGTCGGCGCCACCGGTGCCTCAGAGGCCGACGCCACCAACAACGCCGCCTTCGCAGCCGCGCTCGAGCAGGTGATGCTCGATCTCGCGCTTCTCGTCGTGCGCGACGGGGAAGGGGCCACCAAGTTTGTCGAGGTTCAGGTCAGCGGCGCTGCCAACGATGCCGACGCCAAGACCGTGGGCCTCGCCATCGCCAATTCGCCCCTCGTCAAGACGGCCATCGCCGGTGAAGACGCCAACTGGGGCCGGATCGTCATGGCCGTCGGCAAATCCGGCGCAACGGCCGACCGCGACCGTCTGTCGATCCGCTTTGGCGATATCGTCGTGGCCGAAAACGGCTGGCGCGCGCCGAACTATTCCGAGGACGCCACCAGCGCCTACATGAAGCAGCAAGAGCTGGTGATCGGCGTCGATCTCGGAATCGGGGCGGGCAAGGCCAAGGTCTGGACCTGCGATCTGACCCACGGCTACATCGACATCAACGCCGACTATCGCTCGTGACGAAGAAGGTCGTCCTCGTCTCCGCAGTCGCGCTCATCGACCCCGATGGGCGCGTCCTTCTGGCCCAGCGGCCCGAGGGGAAATCCATGGCGGGCCTGTGGGAATTCCCGGGCGGCAAGGTCGAGACCGGAGAAACCCCGGAAGAGGCCCTGATTCGCGAGCTACACGAGGAATTGGGCATCGACACCTGGTCGTCCTGCCTCGCACCCCTGACCTTCGCGAGCCATGCCTACGATGATTTCCACCTTTTGATGCCACTCTTCGCCTGCCGCCGCTGGAACGGCACACCGCATTCGAAAGAAGGGCAGGCGCTGAAATGGGTGAAGGCACAAGATCTTAAGAACTTTTCCATGCCGCCAGCAGACATACCCCTAATCCCCATCCTAAGAGATTGGCTCTGATATCTTTCGATACCGAGACGGTTTTCAGCATTTCTGGTTATTGTTTCCAAAATCGGCTATGACTTGTGCAACGTCAGATGCCGCTTTGGGGGAAGTTGTATGCTGCGAACTATCGTTATTGGAACTTGTGTTGCCATTCAGGGGCAGTTCGTTCGTCAACTCGACAACGGAAATATCGTCATCCGTGTCGGTGATCAGACCTATGAAGGCAAACCGGCCAACAAGGCTGCCTAGTCAAAAGGCACCGGCGGAAAGAAAAAGGCCAGCCTCGCGGCTGGCCTTTTCTGTCTTGATCAGAGCGAGCGCTCGATCTCTTCGCGCTCGAAAATCTCGATGACATCGCCGGGGCGGATATCGTCATAGTTCTCGAAGGCCATACCGCATTCCTGCCCGGAAATGACCTCGGCCACCTCGTCCTTGAAGCGCTTGAGCGTCTTGAGCGTGCCTTCGTGGATCACCACGTCGTCGCGCAGGAGGCGCACGCCGGCGGAGCGGCGGGCAACGCCTTCGGTAACCAGACAGCCGGCAACCTTGCCAACGTTGGACACCTTGAAGACCTCTTTGATCGCCGCATAGCCGATGAACTTTTCGCGCACCTCGGCCGAGAGAAGGCCCGAGGCCGCTTTCTTCACATCATCGACGAGATCGTAGATCACGGAATAGTAGCGGATCTCGACGCCTTTCTGGTTGGCGCTGTTGCGGGCCGAAGCGTTGGCACGAACGTTGAAGCCGATCACCGGGCAACCCGACGCTTCGGCAAGGCCGATATCGGTCTCGGTGATCGCACCGACGCCCGAATGGATGACGCGCACGCGCACCTCGTCGTTGCCGATCTTCTCCATCGCCTGAACGATGGCTTCGGACGAACCCTGAACGTCGGCCTTCACCACGATCGGAAGCTCGGACACGCTCTGATCGGCTTTGTGCTTGGCCATCAGCTGATCAAGCGTCGTTGCGGCACCGGCTGCGGCGCGTTTGTCCTTGGCGGCTTTCTCGCGATAGGTTGCGATTTCGCGGGCCTGCGCTTCGGTCTCGACAACGTTGAGAACGTCGCCCGCCTCGGGCGTGCCGTTAAGGCCAAGAACCTCGACCGGAACCGAGGGGCCGGCCTCTTTGACGCGCTCGCCCTTGTCATCAACCAGCGCGCGCACCTTGCCCCACTGTTCGCCGACAACGAAAATGTCGCCCTGCTTGAGGGTGCCATACTGAACGAGAACGGTGGCGACGGGGCCACGGCCGACATCGAGCTGGGCCTCGATCACCGCGCCTTGGGCGGCACGGTTCGGGTTGGCCTTGAGTTCAAGGATCTCGGCCTGAAGCGCGATTGCCTCAAGGAGAGTATCGAGGCCCTTACCGGTCAGCGCCGAAACTTCGACGGTCTGCACATCGCCGCCCATCTCTTCGACCACGACCTCGTGGTGCAGAAGATCGGTGCGGACCTTTTGCGGATTGGCCGAGGGCTTATCGCACTTGTTGATGGCGACAATCATCGGAACCTTGGCCGCCTTGGCGTGGTTGATGGCCTCAACCGTCTGCGGCATCACCGCATCGTCGGCAGCCACCACCAGAATCACGATATCCGTTACCTGAGCACCGCGAGCACGCATCGAGGTAAAGGCGGCGTGGCCCGGTGTGTCGAGGAACGACAGAACATGGCCGCTATCGGTCGTGACCTGATAGGCACCGATGTGCTGGGTGATGCCACCAGCTTCGCCAGCGACAACTTTGGTTTTGCGGATCGCGTCGAGAAGCGAGGTCTTGCCGTGGTCAACGTGGCCCATCACGGTGATGATCGGCGGGCGCGGACGCAGATCGTCTGCCTTGTCCTCGACCGTGTCGATCACCTGCTCGACGTCGGCATCCGACACACGCTGAACGCGGTGGCCGAATTCCTCGACGATAAGCTCGGCAGTATCGGCGTCGATCGCCTGGTTCTGGGTCGCCATGATGCCGTTCTGCATCAGCGCCTTAACCACATCGGCCACCCGCTCGGCCATCCGGTTGGCAAGCTCGGAGACGACGATCGCCTCGGGGATCTGCACGTCGCGCACGATCTTTTCGCGCTCTTGCATTCCGCCCATGGCTTTCTGGCGCGCGCGCTCTTGCTTGCGCTTCATTGCCGCCATCGACCGCTGACGGCCACCCTCACCACCGGTGAGCGCTTGGTTCAACGTCAGCTTGCCGCCACGGCGGCCTTCGTCATCACGTCCCGGCTTGACCTTGGCGGCCTTTTCGCGGGCTTCGCGTTCACGGTCGGGCTTGCGCGGCGCAGACGGGGCGCGTGCCTCGCCAACTTCGCCCTCGCCAGCGGCTTTGGTTGCGGCACGGCGGCTGGCCTCTTCGGCCTTGACGCGCTTTCGCTCTTCTTCCTCGGCCTTGGCGCGGGCTTTCTCTTCGCGCTCACGGTCTTCGCGTTCCTTGGCCTCGACCTCGGCACGGCGGCGCTCGCGCTCTTCAGCGCGTTCGCGCTCTTCGGCCTCACGCTGCGCGGCTTCTTCCGACTCGCGTGCCTTGGCCAGAGCAAGCGCCTTCATCCGGCGTTCAAGCTCGGCGTCCGAAATGCCCGCTGGGCGCTTCGAAGGGTCGCTCGCAACGGAAGCTGCCGCAGCGCCGGCCGGCTTGGCAGCGGCACCGGGCTTGGGGACCACAACGCGCTTGCGTTTGGTTTCCACCACGACGCTCTTGGTCCGGCCATGGCTGAAGCTTTGCTTCACGCTCCCCGGACGGGAGCCGCCGAGACCCAGGGTCTTTTTGCCGTCGTTATCGGTCATCTAGCTACTTTTTCCTTTCCGGCAGCAGGATCGCCACCGTCATTTGCGCGCAAGCCCTTAAGCTTTGCGGCTTCCTCTACAACACGGTCGCTGAGTCCGCCAGTCGCGAGCGCGCCATGTATCACACTTTGGCGACCAAATGCCAAACCCAATTCCTGAGCTGTCAAACAGTCGAAATACCGGGCCCCTTCAGGGGTCCAGAGCTTGGCCTTGCCGCGCGTCGAGCCGTCGTCGGCCTGTAGGAGAACACGCACGCGTTCGTTGCCGGCAAGCCAGCTTTTGACCTTCTCGAACCCGCAGACCGCGATGCCCGCCTTCCGCGCCATGGCGATCAGGTCGATCACGCGGCGGGCAATCTGGCGTTCGACTTCGTCGGCCAAACCATCCGGCACGGTGACCGGCGTTTTCGCCGAGCGAGAGAACTGGCCTTTGCCCGCCTTCTCAAGGATCGCGCGATCCGCGGTGACCCACATCCCGCGGCCAGGCAACTTGCCCAGCACGTCAGGCACAACGACGCCGTCAGGGCCGACCACAAAGCGGATCAGCCCCTCTTTCGGCTTGGCCTCGCCGGTGACTATGCACCGGCGCTCGGCCTCGTCGCCTGATTTATCGCGGCCACCGCGTGTCATCGCGTGTTTCTCGGCTCCTCTCAGGCCTCGTCTTCTTCGGTCTCTTCGTCGCCTTTATCGGCGAGGTCGGCAGGATCAACCCAGCCCAGCATGACGCGGGCGTTCATGATCATGTCTTGGGCTTCCTCGAGGCTCACGTCGAACTTCTCGAGAACGCCATCGTCCTTGACGCGCTCGCCTTTCACCGTGGTCCAGCCGCCGGCCAGTTCCCAGTCGGCGCAGGTGGCGAAATCCTCGAGCGTCAGAACGCCGTCTTCGGCCAAAGCTTCGACCATCTGCGGGGTCAGGCCCTCGTAGTTGATCAGGCTCTCTTGGGCGCCAAGCTCGATGGCGTGTTCGAGGGCTTTCTTGTTCTGGGCCTCGAGGTAATCGCGGGCGCGGGCCTGAAGCTCTTCGGCGGTGCCTTCGTCGACACCGTCGATCACCAGAAGCTCGTCAACGTCGACATAGGCGACCTCTTCGAGGTTGGTGAAGCCTTCGGCCACCAGAAGCTGGGCGAAGAATTCGTCAAGGTCGAGGGTTTCCATGAAGAGCTTGGTGCGGCTTTCGAACTCGGCCTGACGACGCTTGGATTCCTCTTCCTCGGTCATGATGTCGATGTCGAGGCCGGTCAGTTGCGAAGCAAGGCGCACGTTCTGGCCACGGCGGCCGATGGCGAGCGACAGTTGCTCTTCCGGCACCACGACCTCGATCTTGCCGGCCTCTTCGTCGAGCACGACCTTGGAAACCTCGGCCGGCTGAAGCGCGTTGACAAGGAAGGTCGGGATATTCTCATTCCACGGAATGATGTCGATCTTCTCGCCCTGAAGCTCGTTGACCACCGCCTGAACGCGGCTGCCGCGCATACCGACACAGGCGCCCACGGGGTCGATCGAGTTGTCATAGGAGACAACGGCGATTTTGGCGCGGCTGCCCGGATCGCGGGCGACGGCCTTGATTTCGATGATGCCTTCGTAGATCTCGGGCACTTCCATCTTGAACAGCTCGGCCATGAACTCGGGCGCGGTGCGCGATAGGAAGATCTGCGGGCCGCGCGGTTCGCGGCGAACCTCTTTGATATAGCAGCGGATGCGGTCGCCGGGGCGATAGGCTTCGCGGCCGATCTTTTCGTTGCGGCGCAGGATGGCTTCGCCGGCGCCCACGTCGACGATGACGTTGCCATATTCCTCGCGCTTGACCAGCGCGTTGATGATCGTGCCGGCGCGGTCCTTGAATTCTTCGTATTGGCGATCACGCTCGGCTTCGCGGACCTTCTGGAGGATGACCTGCTTGGCCGACTGGGCGGCAATTCGGCCCAACTCGACAGGGGGAACCTCTTCCACCAGAACGTCACCGACGCTCGGATTCTCCAAATACTGCTTGGCCTGCTCGACAGTCATTTCCGCTTGATAGTTCTCAAGCGCGTCATCTTCGACAACGGTGCGAACGCGGGTAAACGTCGCCTTGCCGGTCTTGCGGTCGATTGCCACGCGGATGTCCATCTCGGCGCCATAGCGGCTCTTGGCGGCGCGGGCGAGCGACTCTTCCATCGCCTCGACCACAAGGCCGGGGTCGATCATCTTCTCGCGCGCAACGGCTTCGGCCGTTTGCAAAAGCTCGAGCTGGTTAGCAGATGTGATTGCCATTGGGTTTACTCCTCGTCCCCATCGATGATGGTCTCAACTTCGTCAAACTGGGCCTCGTCGATCTGGCCCGCATCTTTCCGTCCGCGCAGAACTTCGCGGATCAATTCATCCGTCAGCACAAGCTTGGCATCCGACAGCCAATCAAACTTGAGCCCGATGGTGATTTCTTCGGCCTGATCGTCGAGCGTGATCAAAACCTCGTCGCCCTCGGTCCCCGCGAGCGTGCCTTTGAAACGGCGGCGGCCGTCGATCAGCTCGGTCGTCTCGATCTTGGCGACATAGCCGGCCCACTGGTCGAAATCCTTCAGGCGCGTCAGCGGCCGGTCGATGCCGGGGCTGGAAACCTCAAGCGTATAGGCCTCGACAATCGGATCCTCGACGTCGAGCACGGCGGAAACGGCGGTGCTGATCTCACCGCAATCATCGACCTCGATGGTGCCGTCCGGCCTCTGCGCCATGATCTGCAGCGTCGATTCCTTGCCCGTCATCAAGCGGACGCGCACCAATTCGAACCCCAGATCCTCGATTACGGGTCCGGTGATTTCGGCGATGCGGCGGTCGAGCGCGGCTTTGGCAATTAGGTCTGTCATGGTCTCTACAAGCTCGGAATTCGGGCACAAAAAAACGGGCGCGCGGCCCGTTGGTCTTTCCCGGTGGAGCCTTGGGGGTGGAGGCCAAGGCGCCGCTGTCAAGGCGCATATACGCGCGCAATCCCGAGTCTGCAAGGGGCAAGGCCAGATGGCCCCGCCCCCCGAGGGAATTATTCCAAAAGGCCGAGGAGACGCAGGAACTCGTTGAGGGCCTCTTCGCTCAGCTCCTCTCCGCCAGTCAGGTCGAAAAGGGTTTCGTCTGCCAGAAGCTGCTGCTCTTCCTGGAGGCCCTCATATCCAGCATATTCTTCCATCGCCAGAAGGAAGGCTTCGTCTTCGGAATCGCCGAATTCTGTGGCCTTCTCCTGCTCGGTCATTTCCGCAAGCCTGGCTTGCTCAAGTAGAAGCGCAACGTATGCGTCTGCATCTTCCTGAGACAGCGCTTCACCTTCGCCAAGCCCCGCAATGAGCGCGTCGTAGAAAGCAATTTGAGAATCGGCGTCTCCGACGGCCAACCCGTAGCTATCTTCAATACCGGCACCCCAGGTTTCCTGAATCTCAGCCCAAAGATTCTCGGCATCCTCGCCCGCACCAGCCACACCCAAGATCGCCTGCTGATAAGCATAAATCCGGCCAACCTGGCTTTCGGGATTGGCGTTCATCATACCGTTGATGTTGGCGTGTGCGGCGTTCAGGCCCTTGAGTTCGGACGCAATCGCGCCCCTGCCATTGTTGCCTTTTTCGGCGCTTTGCGCGTTCGCGCTATTGCCTCGGCCATTGCCGTTCCCATTGCCGCCTTTTGCGGCCAATGCGGGGCCAGCGAGCGCAACAGCGGTCATCGCAATGATCGCACCGCGGGTGAGCTTCTTTGTTGTGTGCATTGTGAAGGGCATCTTCGTTCCCCTGTGTGGATTATTTCTCGGCCAGAACATTAGATGGATCGGTCCAAAATCGTGCTTAATTGAGGCCCTAGTTTGGCAAAACTCACTGATTGTCGCGAATACTCGCACAATGATCAGTTGCAGCCACCAGCTGTTTACAGATTCCGGGCTCTGAGAGGGCGTGGCCTGCAAAGGATACCATCCTGAGTCGGGCTTCTGGCCATAGTCTTGCGATTCGATGGGCCGACTCGGGGGGGCAAATCATGTCGTATCGACCCTGAATGATCTCGGCGGGGATATGTGCGATACGATCCATATTCGAAAGGATCTGGCTGTCCTCGTCGAGAAAGCCTCCGTTGACGAAATAGTGGTTTTCAAGACGCGCAAAGACGCGCGCGAAATCGGCCGGGCTATCGCCGACCGATCCATCCGCCTCGAACGAGGCCAGCGCATTTTCCCAGCGGGTCCAGGCGCGGGCAAATCGGGTCGCCGTAAGGTTGTCGTCTCCAAAGAGACGCTTGTTGTAGGCGCCGATGAGGTCTGCCTGTTCTTCTTGCGGGACGATCGAGGTAAACAGCCGCCACTGGTCAGGCCAGAACTTGCCCGCGCCGCCGCCATAGAACCAATCAAGCTCAGGCTGGGTCATCAGGAAGATTCCACGCAAGATCATCGCCCGGACCCGATCCGGATGCGCCTGAGCATAGATCAGCGCGAGCGCCGCGCCCCAGCTGCCGCCAAATAGTGTAAACCTCTCGATCCCAAGCGTCTTGCGGATCAGCTCGATATCCTCGACCAGATGCCAGGTTGTGTTCGCCTCGACCGAACCGTTGGGCCGCGAGCGGCCACAGCCGCGCTGATCGAACAGGATCACGCGATACCGTTCAGGATCGAAAAACCGCCGCATCGCCGGGCTACATCCGCCGCCCGGTCCGCCATGAAGGACGAGCGCTGGGATACCATCAGGATTGCCGCATTGTTCGACATAGACACGGTGCCCGTCACCCACATCCAGCATCCGCTGATCGAAAGGATCAATCGGCGGATATAGGTGCGCGGCGGCGCTTATTTGTCCCAAGACCTTGTCCATGCCCCAACTATATAGTCAGGTGTGGCGACTTGCCATGACCCCGGTAGCCGAGATGACAAACGCCACCCAAAACACCGTCGACCCCGCTGAAATCGCCAAGTTCGAGGCAATGGCCGCCGAGTGGTGGGACTTGAACGGCAAGTTCAAGCCGCTGCATATGCTCAATCCCTGCCGCCTCGACTATATCACCCGCCAGATCGCCGCCGAGTTTGGCCGCGACCTTGCAGACGATGCGCCGTTCACAGGCCTGCGCCTTCTCGATATTGGTTGCGGCGGCGGGCTTTTGTGCGAGCCGATGGCCCGTTTGGGTGCTACCGTGATCGGTGCCGATGCTGCCGCAAGAAACATTCCCGTCGCCAAAGTCCACGCCGAGCAATCCGGCCTCAACATCGACTATCGCCACACCACTGCCGAGGCTATGGCCGAAGCGGGCGAGCAATTCGACGTGGTGCTCAACATGGAAGTGATCGAGCACGTCGCCGATCCCCTCGGCTATCTCAAGGCGGTGCATGATCTTCTGCGCCCCGGCGGCCTGCACATCTGCTCAACCATCAACCGCAACCCCAAGAGTTTCGCCATGGCGATCCTCGGGGCGGAATATGTCATGCGCTGGTTGCCGAAGGGCACACATGATTGGTCGAAGTTCATTAAACCTGAGGAGCTGTTCGATCTGATCCGCAAGGCCGGGCTGGATCCTGTCGACCGCAAGGGGTTTCAGTTCAACCCGATCCTCTGGGATTGGAAACTGTCCGACCGCGATCTTTCGGTGAACTACGTCACCACCTCGCTGCGCCCCGCGGCCTAGCCATCGGTCTCGAGAAGCCGCTTGCGCATTTCACGCAGCACCGGCAGCGCCTGTCGCACCTTTTCGGCGCCGATCTGCTCCACCACCTCGGCAATCACCGGCGTGATCGCCGCAAGGGCGGCATCGCGGGCGGCGATACCGGTGGGGCTGATCGAAACAAGCTTGCGCCGCGCATCTTCCCAATCGGGGCGGATATGCACCCAACCCGCCCATTCAAGCTTGCCGAGCGTATTGGTCATCGCCCCGCGCGTAAGGTGAAAGGTCCGCGCCAGCTGAGCCGGCGTCTTTTCTCCGCCCACATGGGCAAGATGATTGAGAACGGAAAAGTGCGAAAGCTCCATCCCCTTGGGAAGCGCCTTGGCCACGTTCATCCGCGCCAACTGATCAACCGTCAGGATCTCGCTGAACAGCGATACGGCGAGACTGTTGACGGGGTTGTTCATCACGGTCCTTCAAAGGGTCGGTCATGGGTTAGCGAGGGAACACGCCCTCGAGCGCGGGCAACTTCGCCAAGATCGATATCCGCGTAGACGATGCCTGTTTCGGTGCCTGCGTCAACCATCACGTTCCCCCAAGGGCCGATCACCATGCTGTGGCCATGCGTCACACGCGGCTTGCCAGTGCGGATCGGATGGCTGCCAGTTTGCGCGGCGGCGAGCACAAAACAGCCATTCTCAATGGCGCGGGCGCGCAGGAGCGGCTCCCAATGCGCCTCGCCAGTTACGGGCGAAAATGCCGCAGGAACCAGAAGGATCTCGGCGCCTGCCTTGGCCAGCCTTCGGTAAAGATGGGCGAAACGGACGTCATAGCAGATCGACAGGCCGATCTTGCCGAGGGGCGTATCCACCACAACGGCGCGATCTCCGGGGCGATAGCCCGCGGATTCGCGAAAGGTCTCGGTCGCGGTCACATCGACGTCGAACATATGGATCTTGTCATAGCGCACTGCGATCTCGCCATCGGGGGCGATCACGAAACAACGATTGGCAAAGCGGCCATCGGCATCGTGGGTCTTTATCCCCAGAGAGCCGATTACCAGCCAAACGCCCAGCGCCGCCGCCTCGGCCCGAAGGCCCGCCAGCGTCGGATCATCCTCCTCGAAGGACAGAACCTCGCGCTGATGCGCCCGATCCTGCGAAACACAGTTAGAGACTTCGGGTGTCAGGACAAATTCAGCGCCGTTTCCGGCCGCCTCGCGCAGCATGGCGCGCATGGTCTTCAGATTCTCAGCAGGGTCGTCCCCCGAACTCAGCTGAAGCAGCGCCGCCTTCACGACGCGAGGAGGCCTTCGAGCCCGCCCTCGAAATCAAGTTCATAGAGATCGTCGCAACCGCCAACGTGTTTGCCGTCGATAAAGATCTGCGGAACGGTGCGGCGGCCACCGGCGCGTTCGACCATCTCCGGCCGACGCTCGGGCGCGAAGGCCACGTTGATCTCTTCATAGGCCGCGCCCTTCTTGTCGAGAAGGCGCTTGGCTGCGTGGCAATAGCCGCAGGTATGCGAGGTATAGATTTCGATCTTAGCCAAGGCCGGTGCCCCCATCTTCGTTCCATGACGATTTAGGCATCTTTTGCCGCTCTCGCTAGTGCCAAGATGCAAACCTCGCTTGCGCCCGCCGCATAGCAGGCCCGCGTCGCGGCATTGAAGGTGGCGCCCGAGGTCATCACGTCGTCGACAAGAAGGATTGGCCTGCGCCTCAACGCGCCTGCGCGTGTTGCATTGGCAGCAATCGCGCCGTCGAGCAGGGCGAATCGGGCCTCGCGGTCGGGAAAATCAAGTGGGCGGGTTCGGCGTGTCCGGACGAGTGCATCAGGGCAAACCGGGATCCCGCTTTGCCTGCCCAGCGCCAAGGCCAGCAAAGCCGCCTGATTATAGCGGCGGCCCATCCGGCGCGACCAGTGGAGCGGAATTGGCACGATCAGGGTGTCGGGGCGCAAGAGCGGCCTTCCAGCCCTTGCCAATAGCGGCGCGACAACGCGGGCGATCTCGGTTCTGTCGCCGGTCTTGAGCGCAAGCACCAGCTTTCTGCCGCCGCCCGCATAGGCCAAAGCCGCTCTGCCACGCGACCACGGGCGCTCATGGGCGAGGCAATCGTCGCAATAAAGGCGCTCTCCGCCTGCCGCCTCGCCAGTCAATCCCGTGCCGCAACTATCGCACAGGGCGCCCTCCACAAAGCGGGTCTCCCGCCAACAGGCCGCACAAAGGCCAAAGTTCGCCTCGGTAGGTTCACTACACAGAGCGCACTGCGGCGGATAAAGCGCCGCGACGACACTTTGCATTCCCGCAGACAGCGCCGTAAGAACATTTGCCATGAAAGCCCCACCGATCCTGACCGACCAGACCGCCCTTTCCCGGCACCGAGCCCGGGCCAGAACCCTTGCGGATGGCCCGGCCCTTTTCCTTCACAACGCCGTTCTGGACGAGATTCAAGAAAGGCTCTCCGAGGTTAACAAAGCCTTTACGTCACCCACCATTGTGACTGGCTGGCCCGAGGTTTGGAGCGCCGGTGGGTTCGACTCGTCGTTTTGCGAAGATGCCGACCTCTTGGCCCTACAGCCCGGAGCGCATGATCTGGTGATTGACGCCCTCACGATTCACTGGGCCAACGATCCGGTCGGCCGCCTTGTTCAGATGCGCCGCGCCCTGCGCCCCGACGGTCTTCTGATCGCCGCGCTTTTCGGGGGCCAAACGCTGCACGAGCTTCGCGCCTCACTTGCCGAAGCCGAAGCGCGGGTCAGCGGCGGGCTTTCTCCCCGCGTTGCGCCGATGGCCGAGATCCGCGATCTTGGTGCGCTTTTGCAGCGGGCCGGTTTCGCCCTGCCGGTTGCCGACAGCATGAGCCTGACGGTTTCCTACGAGAGCCCCCGGCACCTGATGCGCGACCTGCGCGCGATGGGAGAGACCAATGCGCTTGCCAACCGTCTTCGCCGCCCGACCAGCCGCGCCGTCTTGAACGAAGCGGCGCGCATCTATGCGGAGAACTTCCCGCATGGAGAGGGCCGGATCGCCGCGACATTCGAGATCATCCTCCTGACCGGCTGGGCCCCCGACGAAAGCCAGCAAAAGCCGCTCCGCCCCGGAAGCGCGGCGCAACGGCTCGCCGATGCTCTTGGTGCGGCCGAAACGCCCCTGTCCGATGATCCGGTTTGATCCGCCCGCGTATTCCACTATGCCTGACTGACACGACCAAGAGAGGCTCTTCTCGATGACCAACGCCAAGTTTCCCGCCGTCGAAGGCGCCCCCGCAATCTGCCCGGCCCATGCCGGGAAAGACCACCCCAAGATCAGGCCGGCCAAGGTCGGCGTTCTGATCGCCAACCTCGGCACACCTGATTCGACCGACTACTGGCCGATGCGCCGCTATCTGAGCGAGTTTCTGTCGGACAAGCGCGTAGTCGATTATCCCTCGTGGAAATGGCAGCCGATCCTGCAGGGGATCATCCTTTCGCGCCGCCCGCAGAAATCGGGCGCGGCCTATCGCTCGATCTGGAACACCGAGAGGAACGAAAGCCCGCTTCTGACGATCACTCGCGACCAGACCGACGCGATCCGCCGGTCGCTCGAGGCGGTCTATGGCGATCAGGTTCTGGTCGATTTCTGTATGCGCTACGGCAACCCCTCGACCGAATCGAAGGTCCGCGAGATGGTCGATGCCGGATGCGACAAGATCCTCTTCTTCCCGCTCTATCCGCACTACGCGGGCGCGACATGGGCCACGGCCAACGATCAGTTCTTCCGCGCGCTGATGAAGGAAAAGTGGCAGCCCTCGGTGCGGATCGTCCCGCCCTATTTCGAGGATGCCGCCTATATCGACGCGCTGGCCGGGTCGGTCGAGCGCGCCTATGCCGCCGCCGAGGTAAAGCCCGATCTTCTGGTCTGCTCCTACCACGGCGTGCCCGAGCGCTATCTGCGCGAGGGCGACCCCTACCACTGCCAATGCCAGAAGACGACGCGCCTCCTGAAAGAGCGGCTCGGCTGGTCAGATGATAAGCTGATCTCGACCTTCCAGTCGAAATTCGGCCCCGAGGAATGGCTCAAGCCCTATACGGTCGAGGAAGTGGCGCGGCAGGCGAAAGCCGGTGTGAAGAACATCGCCGTGATCGCCCCGGCATTCTCCTCCGACTGCATCGAGACGCTTGAAGAGATTCAGGAAGAAATCCGCGAAAGCTTTGAGCACGCGGGCGGCGAGAGCTTTACCTATGTGCCCTGCCTGAATGCCGAAGAGGCGCATATCGCGGCCCTTGGCGGCATCATCCAGTCCAACCTGCAAGGCTGGGCCTGAAAAAGAAGAAAGGCGGCAGATCTCTCTGCCGCCTTTCCCTTTTGATCTGTCAGATCGGCTTAGGCCGCCGGCATCATCGCGAAGGCGATGAGGGCGATCAGGATCAGCGGGATCAGCATGCCCATGCCCGACGAACCGGCAGCGGCTTCTTCGATCACAACCGGGCTCATTTCCATGACCGGTGCAGCCATGCCGCCAGCGAAGGCAGCGGAGGCGACGGCGACGAGAGCGACGGCGACGACAACGATTTTTTTCATTAGATTTCTCCAGTTTTCGCCCGCCGCCTTTTTTCAAAGAGGATGGCAGCAGGCACCCAAGACATACCTCATGCTTATCTCTAAGCAGAAGAATTAGCGATTTGCCAAGTCCCTAGATCAGCAAACACCCTTAGATCAGCAAATATTCGTCAAATAAGCAACACTTGCGTGCCAACTTTCGCCAGTGAGAACAGCTCTGTGATATGTTCGTTGTAAAGCCCGACGCAGCCATTTGACGAGCGTCTGCCGATCTTGCGGGTGTCGTGAGTCCCGTGAATCCGGTAATATTGCCACGAAAGGTAGAGCGCCAGCGGGCCCAATGGGTTGGTCGGGTCGCCGCCGGGAATAACGGCAGGCCATTCAGGATTGCGCTCGCGCATCGAGGGTGTGGGCCGCCATGTAGGCTTGACGACCTTCTCGACCACCTCGGTCCGCCCTTTGCGCGTCAGGTCGTCGGTCAGCGGGACGCTGGTCGGATAGAGTTTGTAGATCGACTCATCTTGCGACCAATAGTGCAGCGCCCGCGAGGTGATATCGACGAGGATCGCCCCATTCCGCAAATTGCTGAAATACGGTTGCCAGTCGAGTGAGCGGAAACTCGAAATGTTATTGGTCAGGGTTTGCGATATCTCGCGCTCGATTTCGGTGGTGCCCTGCGACTGCGCCACCGCCCCGCTTGCGGCCGTCGCTGCAAGCCCCGCAACAAACGCGCGGCGCCCCAGGGCTCGGGTAGTGTGATCCGACATCTCAACTGCTCCGGTTCTGGCCAGATTCCTCGTATGCCGCCTCATAATTGAGAACCGCAACAAGGCGCAATTCAAACCACTGTGACAGGGCGCTTTCCGGGTTTGATGTGCGCCAAAGGACAGGGTAATCAGGCGCGGAAACCTAGAGGGATGCTCCATGAACCGCCGCGCCGCACTTTTGGGTCTGCTTTCGGCTACGGTTGCTGCCTGTACACCAGCTGCTGGGGTCAAGATCGGCCCCGACGGCCTGCCACTGCCGCAGGTTTACCGTATTGCTGCCGATGGGCAGGATCCGGTGATGTTTCACTTTCTCGACGGCATGAACGCCCTGCGGAAAGCCGCAAAGGTTCAGCCCGTGACCTACAACGCCCAGCTCAATGCCGCCGCCGCCACCCATTCGCGAGACATGGCCATACAAAACCGCCCCTGGCATTTCGGCTCAGACGGCTCTTCCCCTTTGGATCGCGGCCGCCGCGTCGGATTCCCGGGGCGGATCATGGGCGAGAACATCTCGGAAACCTATGAGACCGAGCTTGAGACCCTCGCCGCATGGATGCGGCAAGAGGATACCCGCGCCGTCATCCTCGACCCGACGATCACTCTCATCGGCTTTGCGTGGTATCAGGAGCCCGCAGGCAAGATCTGGTGGACCTTGGTCACCGGCCGCTAGGGGTGAATGAAGATCGGCGTGCCGGTCTGGACCATCGCAAAGATCTCTTCAACCTCCTTGTTGGTCACGGCAATGCAGCCATAGGTCCAATCCTTGGCCCGTAGCTTTCCGCTCGGGGTTCCGTGGATGAAGATGTCGCCGCCCGGTGATTTGCCCAGCACTGCAGCTTCGGCACGATCCCGGTTATTCGGATAGGAGATTCCCAAGGACAGATAGTAATCGCTGTTCGGATTCTTGAAATTGATCCGATAGGCGCCTTCGGGCGTCTTGCCGTCCCCCTCGATTTGTTTGTCGCCCTCGGGCGCAAAGCCCAGGTCGATGTCATAGGCGCGGATCACCACGTCGCCCGCAACAAGATACATCCGCCGTGCCGCCTTGTGGACGACAACCGCCGTGATCTGCGGGCCGTCATAGACGGGAAGAGTGGGCGCAGCCGAAAGGCCGCCCACCGCCAGCGTCACCGCCGCGAGAAGTCCGAAGAAGAAAGTCCGCATCCTGCCTACTCTTGCGCTTGGCGCGCTATTTGGCGCCGATTATAGCAGATTCCCGTTCGAAGCCAGTAACAGTTTCGCGGGGCGCTAGCGCACCAGCCTGGCAGCCACCTCGATATGGTTGCTCCAGCGGAACTGATCGACGACGACCAGCGATTCGATCCTGAAACCCGCGGCGATCAGAGCCTTCGCATCGCGGGCAAAGGTGATCGGATTGCACGACACCATCGCCACAAGCGGAACGGTCGATGCCGCGATTTCGGCGATTTGGGCCTCGGCCCCTGCACGAGGCGGGTCGATCACGATTGCGTCGAACTTTGCCAATTCGTCGCGCAAGAGCGGCCTGCGGAGCAGATCCCGCGCCTCGCTTGTCACCCGCTTTAGCCCTTGCGTCTCGCGCCAGCCGCGATCGAGCGCCGCGACCATCGCCTTTTCGCCCTCAACGGCATGGACCTCGGCGGTTTCGGCCAGCGGCAAGGCAAAGGTTCCGCATCCCGAGAAGAGATCGGCAACCTTTGAGGCTCCGCCAATCGCCCGTTTGACCGCCCTCAGAAGTGCGGCTTCCCCCTCGGCGGTCGCCTGCAAGAACGCGCCCGCAGGCGGCACGACCTGCGCCTTGCCAAACCGTTGATAGGGCGGCTCGATCATCACCACTTGCTCGTCCTGCCAGACAAGACGGGCGATCCGGTGTTTCTGCGCCAGCGCCGCAAGCTCGATCCGCAATTCGCCCGTCAGCTCCTTGTCGGTCTCGATCTGGATGTCGGGGCCTGCGAGGCTCTCGGTCACCGTGAGCCCCACCTCGCCTTTGCGCGAGGCGGCCAGAGCGGTCAGATCGTGCAGCGCCGGAAGGGTAGCAAGAAGCGCGGGCGAAAGGAGTCTGCAATCGGGCACCTCGACCACAACATCCGAGGCGCGGCCATGAAAACCGACAAGCGTGCCTTTCTTCGTGCGCCGCCCCGAGAGCTTGGCACGGCGGCGCGAAGCGGGCGGCGATGTTTCAATACCCGAAATCTCGGCCTCGATGCCCTGCGCCGACAAAGCCCGCGCGACGGTCTCGACCTTCCACTTGGCGACAAACTCATCGCTTGCGTGCTGCATCGCGCAGCCGCCGCAGCTTTTGTAATGGCGGCAGGGCGGAGCGACCCGATCCGCCGAAGGCGTCAGGATGCGGGCGGAGCCGTCGTCGAGAAGCTCGATCTCCTCCCCCGGCAAAACGCGGGGAACAAACTTGCCCTCGGCGGTGCGGCCCATCCCCTGATGGGTCAGGTGTTCAACGCGGGTCATCACGCCTCGGCAGCCTCATCCGGCACACCAAGGAACCCGCCCGACTGGCGGTTCCAATAGCGGGCATAAAGCCCGTCCTTGGCGAGAAGTTCGTCGTGCGAGCCCTCTTCGGCAATCTTGCCAGCCTCGAGCACGATGATCCTGTCCATCCGCGCGATCGTCGAAAGCCGGTGCGCGATGGCAAGAACGGTCTTGCCCTTCATCGCTTCTTCCAGCGCCGACTGGATCGCCGCCTCGACCTCGGAATCAAGCGCACTCGTGGCCTCATCAAGAACGAGGATCGGCGCGTCCTTGATCATGGCGCGGGCCAAGGCGATCCGCTGCCGCTGGCCGCCCGAAAGCTTGACCCCGCGCTCCCCGAGGAAAGCGTCGTAGCCCTGCCGCCCTTTGTGATCGGCAAGGCCAAGGATGAATCCGTGTGCTTCGGCACGAGTGGCGGCCCTGACAACAGCCGCTTCATCCGCATCCGGCCGGCCATAACGGATGTTGTCCCGCGCAGTCCGGTTGAACATCGCGGTTTCCTGCGTGACCATGCCGATATTGCGGCGCAGGCTTTCTTGCGTGACCTCGCGCACATCGTGTCCGCCCACCTTCACCTGCCCCTTTTCGGCATCGTAAAGCCGCAAAAGCAGCGCCACGAGCGTCGACTTGCCTGCACCCGAAGCGCCGACAATGCCGATCTTCTCGCCCGGATTGATCGTCAGGTCGATTCCGTCAACGCCGCCGTTCTCGCGGCCATAGGCAAAGCTCACCTTCTCGAACCGGATCTCGCGGGATGGCAGCAGGTCGAGTGCGTTCTCGGCATTGGTCAGGCGATAGCGCGGGGTCAGCGTCCGCATCCCGTCCTCGACCTCGCCGATATTGGCATAGATGCCCATCAGCGTGAAGCTGACCCAACCCGACATCTGCGCGATCCGCAGGCTGACCGCCCCGGTCGTGGCAATCTCGCCCGGCGTGGTCAGGCCAAGCGACCAAAGCCAAAGGGTCGTGCCCACCAAGATGAGCGGCAGGATGCCGGCAATCACCATCAACTCGAAACGAAAGCTCGTCGAGACATAGCCAAAGGCCAGCGTCCGGTCGCGATAGCGGTCCATCGCGCCGATGGCCGCCTGATCTTCGTGATCGGCGTGAGCGAAAAGTTTGACCGTCTTGATATTGGTGATCGTATCGACAACCTGCCCGGTCACCCGCGCCCGCGCCGCCGCCCGGCTTTCCGCTTTGGCGCGGATGCGCGGCAGGTAATAGCTGATGAACAGCAAATATCCGATCAGCCAGACGCCAAGCACGGCGCCGACCCGCCAGTCGATCGCCAGAACCAGAAGGCCGGTCGAGATAATCGACGACAGCGCGAAAATCATGGTGTTGATCGTCTCGACCGTCGCCTCGGTCAGAGCCCGCGCCGCCTGCATCTGCTTCTGTGCGATGCGGCCAGCGAAATCGTTGTCGAAAAAGGTCACGTCCTGCCCGAGCGTCCATCGGTGCAGGCGCGACAGGATCAGGACGTTGAGGTTGGGATTTAGAACGACAGATTGAAAGGCCGCCGACATTCCGAAAAGGAAAGGGCGGACCAAGACCATGAAGGCGGCTATGGCGGCAAAGAACCAGCCGTAGGCCTCGAATAACCCCACGGTGCCATTCGCGATGGCCGTGTCGATCACCGCCCCAAGCAGGAAGGCCGCGATAACCTCGGCGGTGCCTGCCGCCGCAGAGACGACGCCCGCAAGCAGCAAGACCCACCACGTTCCCGACAAAGCCCAGACCATGAAGCGGCCAAGCGTTTCCGGCGGCGGGCTCATCCGAACCTCGTCGAAAGCCGGCAACAGCTTCGACATCCGCTGCATCCAGCGCGGGCCTTTGGCAATCTCTTGCACGCTCATTCCGCAGCCTCGTCTTCCAGATCGTCGGCAAGGAATCCGCCCGACTGGCGCTTCCACAGTCGTGCATAGATCCCGTTCTTTTCAAGCAGCGCGTCATGCGAACCGTCTTCGATCACCCGCCCCTGTTCCATAACGACGATCCGGTCCATCTGCGCGATGGTCGAAAGGCGGTGGGCAATGGCGATCACCGTCTTGCCCTCCATCATGCCATAAAGCGTCGACTGGATCGCCGCCTCGACCTCGGAGTCGAGGGCGCTCGTCGCTTCGTCGAGCAACAGGATCGGCGCATCCTTGAGGATCACGCGGGCCAAAGCCACGCGCTGGCGCTGGCCGCCCGAAAGCTTCACGCCCCGCTCGCCCACCTGCGCGTCATATCCCTTGTTGCCCTTGGAATCCTCAAGACGCTGGATGAAATCATGCGCCTCGGCCTTCTTTGCGGCAGAGATCATTTCCTCTTCGGTCGCGTCCGGCTTGCCATAAAGAATGTTGTCTCGGACCGAGCGGTGCAAAAGCGCGCTGTCCTGCTGAACCATGCCGATCGCCATGCGAAGGCTGTCTTGCGTCACCGCTGCGATGTCTTGCCCGTCGATCAGGATCTGGCCGCCCTCGGCGTCGTAGAATCGCAGGAGGAGCTTCACGAGCGTCGTCTTGCCCGCGCCCGAACGGCCCACAAGGCCGACCTTTTCGCCGGGATTGATCGCGAGGCTGATCTTGTCGAGGCCGCCTTGTTTCTTGCCATAGTGGTGGCTGAGATTAACGATCCCGATCTTGCCGGGGCCGGGCTGAAGCGGCTTGGCGCCGGGCGCGTCAGTCAGCGTCACCGGTTGGGCTATCGTGCCCATCCCCTCGACGATCACACCGAGATTGCGGAAAAGGTTGGAGATCGCAAACATGATCCAGCCCGACATACCATTGAGCCGCAGCGTCAGCGCCGTTGCCACAGCGACCACGCCGATTGAAGCGGTGCCCGCGCTCCAAAGCCAGATCGCCCACCCAACGACCGAGACGATCAGGAACCCGTTGAGTGATACAAGCGCGAGATCCATCAACGTGTAATAGCGCATTTCGACCTTGAACGTGCGCCGCGCCTCTTCAATGGCCTCATAGGCGTAGTCTACCTCGCGGTCGTGATGGGCAAACATCTTGACCGAATGGATGTTGGTATAGCTGTCGACAACCCGCCCCGTGACCGCCGAACGCGCATCGGACGAGGCGGTAGACGCAGGCCCGATCCGTTTCACGGTCCAGCGGACAAGGAAGGCATAAAGCACAAACCAGATCGCCATCGGCACAACGAGCCGAGGATCGGAATCGCCCAGAATGAACATCGCGCCGCCAAGATAGGCGATGGAAAAGGTGATCGCGTCGAACACCTGAAACGCCACATCGCCCGCCGCAGGCGGCGTCTGCATGATCCGGTTGGCGATCCGCCCCGCAAAATCGTTTTCAAACCAGCCGACCGACTGGCGCAGAACGTGCCGATGCGCCCGCCAGCGCACGATCGTCCCGAAGTTGGGGATGATCGTGTTGTTCAGAAGCGCGACCTGCGTGCCATAGATGATTGGCCGCGCCAAAAGGATGAACAGGGCGATGGTCAAAAGCTCAACGCTGTGAGCATTCCAGACCTCTTTGGCCCCCGTCTCCGTCAGCATATCGACGAGCCGGCCCATGTAGGACAAAAGCCAGATCTCAACGATCGCGCCAAGGATCGACATGACCCCAGCAGCCCAGAAAACCTTTTTGAAAGGCTGGGTATACTGGCGTAGGAACGGCCAGAGCCGCTGTGGCGGTGTGTCGGTTTCCTCATACGGAACGTAGGGGTCGACGAGTTGCTCAAAGAATTGGAACATGGGGAAACTCCCGAAAGGCGCAGCAGTGGATGGGGGCGGTTGAGATTGGACCGCCACGACAGGATCGGTCTGCTCAGGGCTGACGTTTTGCGATCCTGATTTCCATGCTGGTTCCTCCGGTTTGTTGGGGCTTGATAGCGGAACCGGTGATCCCTGTCACCCGCTTTTCTGCGCGATCTCGACAAGCTCTTTGCGGCTGAGCGCAAATCCCGAGGCGATCCAGCTCGCCTCGGCCCTGGCCAGGGCCTTCCCAAGCGCAGCGCCGCCGAGCGTCGCCATGACGTCTTTGGCGCTGATCGGGCAAACGGCATTCGCGCCGGAGTCGGCGGCGGCGAAATCTTCATCCGTCGGGGCCGAGCCTGTGGCCGCGCCGCGCAAGACAAGCGCCTTGCGCGCCGTCTCCCGGCCAAGACGATAGCCAAGCTCCGCAGCGCCTTTGCCCTCTTCGACAGAGCGTGTCAGGATTTCCAGCGCCCGCATCTGCGGCTTCGAAAGACGCAAAGGCCGCCCGCCCTCATGCCCGCCCAGCGCGGCGAGGCGCACGATCGGGTCGGGCGCTTCCCCTGCGAGCGCCTCAAGGTGCACCAGTGGCGCCAAAACCTGCGCCGATGCCCCCGGCAAGACCCGCATCAAGACCCCGCTCGCCGCCATCGAGGCAACAGCGGGCGCAGGATCGGGCGCCGCGAGAAGCTTCATCACCTCATGGCCAATGCGTTCGCGCGACAGGCCTTCCACGCCTTCGGCCAGTGCCGCGCAAGCAGCCAAGCCTTCAGGGTCGATCCCATCGCCGCCATACCACGCATGAAACCTGAAAAACCGCAGAATACGGAGATAGTCCTCGCGGATGCGCTCCTCGTCGTCGCCGATAAACCGCACGCGCCGCGCGGCCAGATCGGCAAGCCCCTGCCCGACCGGATCAACGACCACGCCATCAATCCCGCAATAAAGCGCGTTCATCGTGAAATCGCGCCGCGCGGCGTCCTCGCCCATGCTGTCGGAAAAGGCGACGACGGCGCGGCGGCCATCGGTCTCGACATCGCGGCGGAAGGTCGTCACCTCAAAGCCCCTGCCACCCGCAACGACCGTCACCGTCCCATGTTCAATGCCGGTCGGCACAGCGCGCAGGCCAGCCGCTTCAACCAGTTCGGTCACCCGTTCGGGCCGCGCATCGGTGGTGATATCGAGGTCGGCTGCCTCCTCTCCCAAAAGCGCATTGCGCACACAACCGCCGACAAACCACGCCTGATGCCCGCCACCCTCCAGCGCCGCGCACACCGCGCGGGCGGGGGCCGAGGCCAACCAGTCGGGCGAGATCCGCGTCATGCCTTCATCCTTTCGGCAAGGCCCCGCAGGATACGCGCGGTCGCGCCCCAGATGTAATAGGGGCCATAGGGAACCGTGAAGTAATAGCGTCGACGGCCTTGCCAGACCCGCCCCTCGATGCGGAAATTGGCGGGGTCGGTGACATGGGCGAGCGGCACATAGAAAATTTCATCGACCTCGCCGGGCTCGGGCCGCAATTCCGGCTGGCCGTGAAACAGGCCGATCACCGGCGTGATCATGAACGAGGTCACGGTCTCATGCGCGGCGAGCGATCCCAAGACCTCGACCTGCCCGCGCGGCAGCGCGACCTCTTCCTCCGCCTCGCGCAGCGCGGCGGCGATTGCGTCGGCATCGGTCGGATCGACCTTGCCCCCCGGAAGCGCGACCTGCCCCGGATGGTGCTTCAAATGCATCGAGCGCTTGGTAAGCACCAGTTGCGCGGTCTCGGCGCAAACCCCGATCAGGACCGCCCCGGGCCTCAGTTTGCGATCCGGCGGCAGGTGGGTATCGGGGTTGAGATCGAAGTCAGACGAAGGGCCGCCCTCCTTACGGAGAGCGCCGGCAAGGCGATCAAGGATATCAGGCCTCGCCATTCCCCGCCTCTTTGGCCTCGAACCCGAGGGTTGCCGGATCAAGCTTGTAGTGTGCGCCGCAGAACTGGCAATCGGCGGTCACGAGGCCCTCGTCGGTCGTCATATGGGCGATGTCCTTGGCCGAATAGATCGAAAGGCTTTGGCGCACGCGATCTTCCGAACAGGTGCAGCCGAATTTCACCGCCTGCGCATCAAAAACCCGCGGGCCTTCCTCATGGAAAAGCCGCACCAGAAGCTCGGTCGGCTGGACGGTCGGGCCAATCAGCTCGAGGTCTTCCACCGTATCGAGCAAGATATTGGCGCGCGACCAGTTCTCGCTGGCGTCGTCCTCCAGCAGATCAGCGGCCGAAAGAAGCCCGCCCTCGCCGCTTGCGCCTTCACCCTTTGCAAAGGGCGAAGCCTTGGGCATCTGCTGAATCATCACGCCGCCCGCGCGCCAACGTTCGGATTGGCCCGGCAGGCGGCTTTGGCCAAAGCTCAGTGAAAACCGCGTGGGGAGCTGTTCGGATTGGGCGAAATAGGTCTCGGCACAGGCGGAAAGCGATCCGCCAGCAATCGGGGTGATGCCCTGATAGGGCGCGGTTCCCTCGCCCTGATCAATCAGGATCGCGAAATAGCCTTTGCCGATCTGGCTGAATGCGGGGGCGGCTGGATCGAGGCGCTCTGCGTCATAGCTTGCATAACCGCGAATTCGCGCCGGCTCGCCGTTTTCGCCGGGCGCGTAATAATCGGTGGCGATCAGGCGGGCCGGACCATCCCCGCGGACCTGAAGCGACAGCTTCCAGCGCAGTTTGACAGTCTGGCCAATGAGCGCTGTCAATAAGACCATCTCGGCAACCAGCGCCTCGATCTGCGTCGGATAGTCGTGCTGTTCGAGCACCCCGTTCAAAACACCATCCAGCCGCGCCACGCGGCCGCGCGTGTCGGTCAGATCAAGCTGAAAGGGCAGGACGGTGTCGTCCCAGGCGATTTGGCTGCCGAGGGTCATGGGCTTTCCTTGCGGGTCGGGAATTGGCATACCGCGTCCATATAGGGGCGGCAAGCAAAGGTCCAAGGGGCAAAAGATGATCCGGCGCTATGGAGAGGCTGTCAAACAGGGCCAGACCTACAGGTTTCGCCCCGGTGTCTATGCAATCCTGCCGCGAGGGGGCGATCTTCTCCTGACCTATCAGGCCTCGCCACATTACGAGGTCCAGTTGCCCGGCGGCGGCATTGATCCCGGCGAAAACCCGATTGATGCGCTGCACCGCGAGGTGTTTGAAGAGACCGGCTGGAAGATCGGCGACATCCGCAAGATCGGCGCCTATCGGCGGTTTTGCTATATGCCCGAATACGACAAATGGGCCGAGAAGCTCTGCCATATCTACATGGCCCGCCCGGTGCACCGCCTCGGCCCGCCGAGCGAACCGGATCACACGCCGCTCTGGATGCCAATGGCCGAGGCCGCCCGCACCATCGCCAGCCCCGGCGACCGCGCCTTTGTGGCCGATCTTTATTCGAGGTCGCGCTTTTCCACGAGGTGACCGTAAAGGGTCGTCAGGATGCTCGCGCCAACCATAAGGGTCGTCCACGAGACAGCCAGCGTGACCAACCGGCCGATGATCGGAATGCCGCCAAGAAGCGGTGGAATGGTCGTATTGATCCCGAGATTTAGCGCCACAAGCACAAGCGAAACCGTGAAAATCGTGCCGCCGATCGGCGCGCTGATCTTCCAGCCGGCAAGGAGCGGCATCGGTTGCCCGACCGCTGCCGCCGGAAGAACAATCCCGAACCTCAGCCAGACATAGGTCAGGATGCTTGCCATCAGAACGATGACAAGAAGTGCGATCAAGACACCGCCCCCAGCCGCAAAAGGCCCCGCAGCCGCGCCGCCGATCAGGCCCACCGGAATGCCGACGATCACCACGACCACACCAATCGCAAAAGACCGGCCCAGATAACCAAGCACCTCGCGAAGCGGGAGTTGTGGCAGGAACCGGGGATATTCCTCAAGAAGGATAAAGCGGTGCCAGCCAACCGCGATCCACGACATCGAAAAAAAGTAGAGCACGGCCAACAGGAGCCCGACAACCGACGCCATCGGCCCCGCCGGATGGCCCTCCATCATCGCCTGAACATTGGCCGCCGTTGCAACATCGGCCATGGAAAGACCAAAGAGTGGCGGCAAGAGGAATGTCGCCAAAACGATGAGGAGCAATGGCACCAGCGAAACCTTGATCGAATCCCGCAGGTTGCCGAACACCATCACAAAGGCGTGGCGTACGATTTCAAAGCTCATCATTCTCTCCTTCCGACCTTTCAGACGACACGTCGCACCTCTGCGCGCGTCGGGTCAATGTCCATTGCTTGCTCTGCGAGACAAAACCCGCTATCGCGCAGGCCGAGTTTGACAAGGAGTCCCCGCGATGTCTGCCCCAAAGAAAGTCGTCCTCGCCTATTCCGGTGGTCTTGATACCTCGATCATCCTGAAATGGCTTCAGACCGAATATGGGTGCGAGGTCGTCACTTTTACAGCCGACCTCGGCCAGGGCGAAGAACTTGAGCCCGCCCGCTCCAAGGCCGAGCTTCTGGGGATCAAGCCCGAGAACATCTATATCGAGGACGTGCGCGAAGAGTTTGTCCGTGACTTCGTCTTCCCGATGTTCCGCGCCAATGCCGTTTATGAGGGGCTCTACCTCCTCGGGACCTCGATCGCCCGCCCGCTGATTTCCAAGCGCCTTGTCGAGATCGCAGAAATGACCGGCGCCGATGCCGTGGCCCACGGGGCGACCGGCAAGGGCAACGATCAGGTGCGGTTCGAGCTTTCGGCCTATGCGCTGAACCCCGAGATCAAGGTCATCGCGCCCTGGCGTCTTTGGGATCTGACCTCGCGCACCCGTCTTCTGGAGTTTGCCGAACAGAACCAGATCCCCGTTTCCAAGAACAAGCGTGGCGAAGCGCCCTTCTCGGTGGACGCGAACCTTCTGCACACCTCGTCCGAAGGCCGCGTGCTTGAGGATCCGGCTGTGGAAGCGCCCGACTATGTCGCCCAGCGCATTGTCGCCGTGGAAGACGCGCCGGATACGCCCGAATTCATCGAGGTCGCCTTTGAAATGGGTGATGCTGTTGCGATCAACGGCGAGGCGATGTCGCCCGCGACCATCCTCACCAAGCTCAATGAATATGGCGCGAAGCATGGCATCGGCCTTCTCGATTTTGTCGAGAACCGCTTCGTCGGCATGAAATCCCGCGGCGTCTATGAGACGCCGGGCGGCGCGATCCTGCTCGAGGCACACCGTGGTATCGAGCAGATCACCCTCGACAGCGGCGCCGGACACCTTAAGGATTCGATCATGCCGCGCTATGCCGAGCTGATCTATAACGGCTTCTGGTTCTCGCCCGAGCGCGAGATGCTGCAGGCGCTGATCGACAAGAGCCAGGAGCATGTGACCGGCACTGTGAAGCTCAAGCTTTACAAGGGTTCGGTCCGTACCGTGGCCCGTTGGTCGGATCACTCGCTCTATTCCGAGAAGCACGTCACCTTCGAAGAAGACGCCGGTGCCTATGACCAGCAGGACGCCAAGGGCTTTATCCAGCTCAACGCGCTGCGCCTGAAACTGATTGCCACGCGCAACCGGCGTGTGAAGGGCTAGAGGGGGCTCTGCCCCCGGCCCTTCGGGCCTCCCCCCGGAGTATTTCGGGCCAAAAGAAATCAGGTGAGTTTGAGCGCGGCGAGTTTCTCGTAGGCGGGAAGTGCTGCGGCTACGAGGCTGGCGTCGCGGCGTTCGAGGGCGGGCAGCGGGCCTTCGGGGCCGGCGAAGCCTGTCGAGCGGTGGATCGCGCCATACCAGTGGGGCGCCCATGCGCCATCCTCGGGCCGGCCACCGGCGGGCCAGGCAAGCATGGCGGGCTCCCAATCGAGGCCAATTGCGGCGCAGAGCTTCTTGAGCATGGCTTCGGGATCTTCGCGGATGTCGGCGCTATCGATGACGATGCCGCCGAGCTTGTCATAGATCTCGGCCTGCTGGTGAAAGCCGATGTCGTCGAGGCTGATCTCGTCGCGCTTGGCGCCATAGCTGGCGACCACGCGGGCGGGGTGGCGGATCAGGTGGATGTTGGTGCACGCCTTGGCCCAGTCGAGCGGGATGCCCGCCACCATATGATGTGGCATATGCTTCATGTAGAAATGCGGTTTGCCACCGGGAATAGACCCTAAACAGGCCAAAGCGACCTTTTCTGGATCATTTTCATGGGCGGCGAGGATCTCTTTCCGCATCGGGTGATCCACACCGGTGGCGGCGAGGTAGGGGGCATAGAAGGGCTCGTCCCAGACGGCGAAATCGGGGCGAGCGCCGAAGGAATACATCATCGCCGTCGAGAGGTTGCGCGGGCCGGACCACATGGCGATGCGCATCAGGCGCTCTCCCGCGCGATCAGGTCTTTGTAGAGGCCGCGCAGGCGTTCGGTCATCGGGCCCATCTGGCCGGTGCCAATCTGGCGCCCGTCGATCGAGCCGACCGGCGTTTGCGCGCCGAAGGTGCCCGTGAGAAAGGCCTCGTCGGCGCTGTAGGTGTCGACGAGGCTGAAATTCCGCTCAAAAACAGGAATATCGTTGGCGCGGCAGAGGTCGATCACCTTTTGGCGGGTGATGCCGTTCATGCAGTAATCGCCGGTCGAGGTCCAAACCTCACCCTTGCGGACGATGAAGAAATTGCAGGCGTTCGTCGTGTTCACGAAGCCATGCGCATCGAGCATCAGCGCCTCGTCGGCCCCGGCCTTTTCGGCGGCGATGCAGGCGAGGATGCAGTTGAGCTTGGAGTGGCTGTTGAGTTTGGGGTCCTGTGTCATCGGCAGGCCGCGCATATGGGGAACCGTGGCAAGGCGGATCGGGCGCGGGATCTTGGGCTTGGAATGTTCCATGATGATGACCATGGTCGGCCCCGAACGCGACAGCGAGGGGTGCTGGAAAGGGCGCACCTTGACCCCGCGGGTGACCATCAGTCGGGCATGGGCGTCGGTGGTCATGCGATTGGCTTCTTGCGTCCCTAACAAGGCCTTTTTGACCTCGTCCGGTCTCAGCGCGATGTCGAGGTCGATCGCTTTGGCGGCCTCGAACAGGCGCTCGATGTGCTGATCGAGGAAGGCCCATTTCCCGTCATAGAGGCGGATGCCTTCCCAGACGCCGTCGCCCAGCATGAAGCCGCTGTCGTAGACGCTGACCGTGGCTTTGGCCTTGGGGACGATCTGGCCATCGACATAGATCAGGATGTCTTCGTTGCGCCTGTCTTCCTCGGCCTGATGGGTGGTGACGTGATCGGTCATGTGGTCCTCCGTTGGCGGCAGGCTAGGCAGTTGCCCGCGCCATTCCTAGAGGGAAACCGGCGGGCTAGCTCTCGAAGGCGTCAACTTCTGCGAGGGTCGGGATCACGTCGGCGGTGCCGAGGCGGGTCACCATGATGGCGGCGGCTTTGCTGGCGCGCTCGATCGCGGTTTCAATCGCTTCGCCACGGTCGAGGCCCGCCAGAAGATAGCCGGTGAATGTGTCGCCCGCGCCGGTCGTATCAACCGGGGTTACCTTCAGCGCCGGAAAGTGGCGCGGGGCGGACTTGCCCTTCGAATAGAGATGGGCGCCCTTCGCGCCAAGCGTCACCACCACATGGGCAACACCCAGATCGCCCGCGCCCTTGCCCAGCGCGGCGGTGAGCTGCTGCATCTCGATCTCGTTCAGGATCAGGAGATCAAGGAAAGGCAGCGCCTCACGAACCGCCGTGGCTTCAAACGGGGCGGCGGCATAGGCGGCACGAAGGCCGCCACTCTTGGCCAAGGAGAGCGCCTCGACCTGAGCGTTGGTTTCGTTCTGGGTGACCACCCAATCGCCCGGGCTTGCGCCCGCAAGCGCAGCGCCAACCATTTCCGCGCTGATCCCGCGATTTGCGCCGGGATTGATGATGATCGCGTTCTCTCCACCATTGGCAACCGCGATAACCGCCTCGCCTGTATCAGTGTCTAACTTGGCGATATTCGCCGTATCGACACCGTATCCTGCCAGACGAGCGATGGCCCAATCGCCTTCGCGCCCGACCGCACCGATATGCAGGACGGTCGCGCCAGCGCGGGCGGCAGACACCGACATATTGGCGCCTTTGCCGCCAAGAAACGTTTGCTTGCCGGTCGCGGCCAGTGTCTCGCCCGGCGCGGGAATATGCGGAACCCGATAGATCAGATCGACGTTGATCGACCCAAGGTTCCAGATCGCCACGTCAGTTCACCTTGCAGGCGGCGATGGCGGCCATGTTGAAAATGTCGTTCACGGTGGAAACGGTCGAGCAGATCTGGATCGGCTTGTCGACGCCCGCAAGGATCGGGCCGATCACGGTGGCGCCGGCCATTTCCTGCATGAGCTTGACCGAGATCGAGGCCGAATGGCGGGCCGGAACAACAAGAACGTTTGCAGGGCCGGTCAGGCGGCTGAAGGGATATTGCTCCATCGCGCGGGGATTGAGGGCCACATCGACGGTCATCTCGCCCTCATATTCGAAATCGACGCCGCGCGCGTCGAGAACCTTGGGCGCGCGGTGCATCTTTTCGGCGCGTTCCGAGACCGGATAGCCAAAGGTCGAGAACGAGAGGAAAGCAACGCGCGGCTCGAGGCCCAAATCGCGGGCCACTTCGGCGCCGCGTGTGGCGATGTTGGCGAGGTCTTCCTCGTCGGGCCACTCATGCACGAGCGTGTCGGCAATCAAGACGATCCGGCCCTTGTTGAGCACAGCCGAAACGCCGACAGCGCCGGAAGCCGGGCTTGCATCAAAGACGTGGTTGATCAGCTCAAGCACATGGGCCGACTTGCGCGTCGCGCCAGTCACAAGCCCGTCGCCATGCCCATGTGCCAGCATCAGCGCGCCAAACACATGGCGATCACGGGCCGCCAGTCGATGAATATCGGCGCGGTCAAAGCCCTTGCGCTGAAGGCGGTCGTAGAGGAAAGCCTTGTATTCATCGAGGTGTTCGGTGTTGGCGGCGTTGTAGACGGTGATCTCGGGCACCGCGTCGGCCATGCCCTCGGCGGTGAGCTTGTCGCGGACATCGTTTTCGCGGCCGATGACCAGGGCGCGGCCCATGCCCGAACGCTGATACTGAACCGCGGCACGCAAGACACGCGGATCATCACCTTCGGCAAAAATGATATCCGCCTGCGCAGCGCGGGCGCGGGCGTGGATGCCGCGCAGGATGCCGGCGGTCGGGTCCATCCGGCCTTTCAGGATCTGGGTATAGGCCTCCATGTCGATGATCGGGCGGCGGGCGACGCCGGTCTTCATCCCCGCGCGCGCGACAGCGGGCGGGATGCGGTGGATCAGGCGCGGATCAAAGGGGGTTGGGATGATGTAGTCGCGCCCGAAGGCCAATTTGCGGCCATAGGCAACGGCAACCTCATCCGGCACATCCTCGCGCGCAAGCGCCGCGAGCGCCTCGGCACAGGCGATCTTCATCTCGTCATTGATGGCGCGGGCGTGGATGTCGAGCGCGCCACGGAAGAGATAGGGAAATCCGAGGACGTTGTTCACCTGATTGGGATAGTCGCTGCGCCCCGTGGCAACGATAGCATCCTCGCGTACGGCGTGGGCCTCTTCGGGCGTGATTTCGGGATCAGGATTGGCCATCGCAAAGATCACCGGATTCGGCGCCATCTTCTCGACCATCGCCGGCGTCACCGCGCCTTTGGCCGAAACGCCAAGGAACACGTCGGCCCCTTCCATCGCCTCTTCCAATGTCCGCAGGTCTGTCTTGATCGCGTGGGCCGATTTCCACTGGTTCATGCCCTCGGTGCGGCCCTGATAGATCACGCCCTTGGTATCGCACATGATGCAGTTTTCGTGCCGCGCACCCATGGTCTTGAGAAGCTCGAGGCAGGCAATCCCCGCCGCACCCGCGCCATTCAGAACGATCCGGCACTCTTCGATCTTCTTGCCCGAGATATGCAGCGCGTTGATCAGGCCAGCGGCGCAGATCACGGCGGTGCCGTGCTGGTCATCGTGGAAGACAGGAATATCCATCTCTTCCTTGAGCCGCTGCTCGATGATGAAACACTCGGGCGCCTTGATGTCTTCAAGGTTGATGCCGCCGAAGGTCGGCCCCATCAGGCGCACCGCATTGCAAAAGGCGTCGGGGTCTTCGGTATCCAGTTCGATGTCGATCGAGTTCACATCGGCAAACCGCTTGAAGAGGACAGACTTGCCCTCCATCACCGGCTTCGACGCCAGCGCGCCGAGGTTGCCAAGGCCCAGAACAGCCGTGCCGTTGGAAATGACCGCGACAAGGTTGCCCTTGTTGGTATAGTCATAGGCCGTTTCGGGTGCCGCGTGGATTTCCTCGCAAGGCACGGCGACGCCCGGCGAATAGGCAAGGCTCAGATCGCGCTGGGTTGCCATCGGCACCGTCGCCGTGACCTCCCACTTGCCGGGGATCGGCTCCAGATGGAACCTCAGAGCGTCTTCGCGGGAAACCCGGACCTTTGCCATTCTTCAATCTCCAAAACCACTCCACCGGAATAACGGCAGGGGCATAGGGGCCGCAATGCCTTCGTTTTCGGCTTTCGTCGCTAACATCCACTGGATAGGGTCTTTGGCAAAGACCACAGGGGGAAAAATGAACGCCACGGCAGGCAACGTCACGCCGATGATGGCGCAATATCTCGAGATCAAGGCAAACCACCCCGGTGCGCTCTTGTTCTATCGGATGGGCGATTTCTACGAGATGTTCTTCGACGACGCCGTGGCGGCTTCGGCGGCGCTCGATATCGCGCTGACGAAACGGGGCCAGCATCTGGGCGAGGATATCCCGATGTGCGGTGTGCCGGTGCACGCGGCCGAGGGCTATCTTCTGACGCTGATCCGCAAGGGTTTCCGCGTGGCCGTTTGCGAGCAGCTTGAAGATCCGGCCGAGGCCAAAAAGCGCGGCTCAAAGTCAGTCGTGAAACGCGATGTGGTGCGTTTGGTAACGCCCGGCACCCTCACCGAAGACAGCCTTCTCGACGCCCGCCGCCACAACTTCCTCGCCGCCTTCGCGCAGGTGCGCGAGGCCTCGGCGCTCGCGTGGGTCGATATCTCGACCGGTGCGTTTCACGTCATGTCCTGCGCGCCCGCACGGCTTTCGCCCGAACTGTCCCGCCTTGCCCCCCGCGAGGTGATCCTTGCTGATGGCGACGATATCGGATGGCAAACGATCGTGCGCGAAGCAGGCGCTTCGCCCACCCTTCTGGGCAAAGCCGCCTTTGACAGCACCAACGGCCAAAAGCGGCTTTGCGGCCTTTTTAGTGTCGAAACCCTCGACGCCTTCGGCAGCTTTGATCTCGCCCAGATCGCTGCCATGTCGGCCATCGCAGAATACCTCGAGATCACACAAAAGGGAAACCTGCCGCTTCTGCGCCCGCCGGTCCTAGAGGCCGAGGCGGCGAATATGCAGATCGACGCGACCACGCGCCGGTCGCTTGAACTCACCGCTTCGATGAACGGCGGCCGCGCCGGTTCGCTTCTCTCGACGATTGACCGCACCTCGACCTCGGGCGGCGCGCGCCTCTTGGAGCGGCGGCTTTCCAGCCCCTCGTGCCACCTCGAGACCATCCTCGAGCGGCAGGCTTCGGTCGGATGGCTTCTCGAAAACACCCGCCTCGCCGCCGACCTTGGCGGGCTCCTTCGGGCGAGCCACGATGTCGACCGCGCCCTGTCGCGCCTCGCGCTGGAGCGAGGCGGCCCACGGGATATGGCGGCGATCCGAGATACCGCCGCGATTGCGGCGAAGGTGCGGGAGCGGCTTTCCGGCGATGCGCCCTCTGGCATTGCCTCGGCTGCCGAAAATCTCGTCGGTCTTGCCGAGATCGTCGATCTTCTCGATGCCGCGCTCGTGGCCGAGCCGCCGCTCCTTTCCCGCGATGGCGGCTATGTCGCGCCGGGCTATGACGCCGATCTCGACGATGCCCGCGAGTTGCGCGACCACGGGCGCGGCGTGATTGCGGGGATGCAGGCGGATTATGCCGAACTGGCGGGCGTCTCGTCGCTCAAGATCAAGCACAACAACGTTCTGGGCTATTTCATCGAGACCACGGCGACCCACGCCGAAAAGATGATGGCCCCACCCCTGAACGAGACCTTCATCCACCGCCAGACCACCGCCAACCAGATCCGCTTTACCACCGTGAAGCTTTCCGAGATCGAGACCCGGATCCTGAATGCCGGCGCCCATGCGCTCGAGATCGAAAAGCGCGTCTATGCCGAACTCGCCGCCGCCATCATCGCCGACGCTGACCGCATCTCCGCCATGGCCCGCGCCTTGGCCGAGATCGACGTGGCGCTTTCCATGGCCGCGCTTGCCCGCGACGAGGACTGGTGTCGGCCGGAGCTCGATGCCTCGCGCGCCTTCGAGATAACCGGCGGACGGCATCCGGTCGTCGAGGCCGCGCTTCGCAAATCGGGCGAGCCTTTCGTCGCCAACGATTGCGATCTGAGTTCCGCGCCGATCTGGCTGCTGACTGGCCCCAACATGGCCGGTAAATCGACCTTTCTGCGCCAGAACGCCCTCATCGCCATCCTTGCCCAAGCGGGCGGATACGTCCCCGCTGCCTCGGCGCATATCGGCATTGTCAGCCAGATTTTCAGTCGCGTCGGCGCCTCGGACGACCTCGCACGCGGGCGGTCGACCTTCATGGTCGAGATGGTGGAAACCGCCGCAATCCTCAATCAGGCGGACGACCGCGCGCTGGTGATCCTCGACGAGATCGGCCGCGGCACGGCCACCTATGACGGCCTGTCAATTGCCTGGGCCACGCTCGAACATCTGCACGATGTGAACCGTTGCCGCGCGCTGTTTGCCACCCACTACCACGAGATGGGCGCCCTCGCGGCCAAGCTCGACGGGGTCGACAACGCAACCGTGGCGGTCAAGGAGTGGGAGGGCGACGTGATCTTCCTCCACGAAGTCCGCAAAGGAACCGCCGATCGCAGCTATGGCGTTCAGGTCGCGCGGCTGGCGGGCCTGCCGCCTGCGGTGGTGGCGCGGGCGAAGGTTGTGCTGGAAGCTTTGGAAAAAGGCGAGCGCGAGGGCGGGGCCGACCGGAAAGCGCTGATCGACGATCTGCCGCTTTTCTCGGCCACGCCTGCGCCCGTTCCGGCCAAAGCCAAGCCCTCGGTTGTCGTAGATCGCCTGAAAGAGATCCTGCCCGACGACCTCTCGCCGCGCGAAGCTCTTGATCTGATCTACGAGCTTCGCGGGCTATTGAGCAAAGACTAGTTGGCCGGCGCCGACGAAACGCCAACCTGCGCGGGGCGCAGAAGGCGGTCGTGCAGCATGAAGCCGTCGGCGCTCACCTGAATGATGTCGCCCGCCTTGGTTCCGGGAAGCGGCGCTTCGAACATCGCCTGATGCATCTGCGGATCGAACCGGTCGCCCACCTCGGGCGAAACGCGAACGATCCCGTGTTTTTGGAAAACGTTCAGAAGCTCGCGCATGGTCAGCTCGATGCCTTCGACAAAGGCGGCCGCGGTTTCGCGCTGTTCGTCGGAAATCGCCTGAAGGGCGCGGTTGAGGCTGTCGTAAACAGGCAGAAGATCGCGGGCGAGCTTGGAGCCGCCATAGTTTTCGGCCTCGCGCCGGTCGCGCTCGGCGCGCTTGCGGGCATTCTCGGCATCGGCCAGAGCGCGCATGAACCGATCCTTGAATTCGTCGCGCTCGGCCTTTAGCGCTTCGATCTCGCCAACCTCTTCGGTCGCCGCATCGGCGCCGGTTTCGATCTCGTCGGCTTCGGCGGCCAATTCGTCGAGGGATTTCGGTTCCTGATTCTGCTCGTTCATACTCGTCTTCCTTTAGCTCCGGTCGGTCATGAGCCGCCCGACCAGCTGCGCAGTGTAATTCACAATCGGAACGATCCGCCCATAGTTGAGGCGGGTCGGTCCGATGACGCCAACGGCGCCGATGATCTTCCGGTCGGCGTTCATATAGGGAGAAACAACCAAAGAGGAACCCGAAAGTGAGAAAAGCTTGTTCTCGGAGCCGATAAAAATGCGGACGCCCTCGCCGCCCTCGGCCAATTCGAGGAAATCGGCGATATCGCGCTTGCGTTCGAGGTCGTCAAAGAGGGTCCGGATGCGTTCAAGATCCTGCGCCTCGGCATCGGCCAAAAGGTTGCTTCGGCCGCGCACGATCAGGCGCTCGGTGGTTTCGCCCTGATCCTGCCAAACCGCCATGCCGCTTTCGACAAGCGCACGGGCCAGAACGTCGATCTCTTGCCGGCGGGTGGCGATTTCCTTGGCAATCGCGCGGCCTAGTTCGCTGAGCGTCTTGCCCTCGGCGATAGCGTTGATGAAATTCGCCGCCTCGCGCATCGAAGAGGGCGTCTGCCCGAGCGGTGGCTGAAAGATGCGGTTTTCGACGTGGCCATCGGCAAAGACGAGGACGACGAGCGCCCGATCGGGGCCGAGAGAGACAAACTCGATATGGCGGATCGGGGCCTCGTGCTTCGGGGTCAGCACAAGGCTCGCCCCGCGGGTCACGCCGGAAAGCGCAGCACCCACACGATCAAGAAGCGCACCAACATCGCCCCGGTTATCGCCCAAGGTGTTGTCGATCTTCTCGCGGTCTTCGCCGGCAAGATCGCCGACCTCGAGAAGGCCATCGACAAACATCCTGAGCCCAGCCTGCGTTGGCACCCGCCCGGCGCTGACATGGGGGCTGCCCAGAAGGCCGAGGAATTCGAGATCCTGCATCACATTGCGGATCGTCGCGGCGCTGACCTTTTCCGAGAGGGTTCGGGTGAGCGTGCGCGAACCAACGGGCGCGCCCGTTTCCAGATAGGCCTCGACCACGCGCCGGAAAACCTCGCGCGAGCGGTCGTTCAATTCATCCATTATTGGTGTCTTGTCGGCCATTCGCCACTCCGTCAGGGACCGAAGAAATTAAAGCGATGCGCGGGGCAACGTCAATCGGGGTTGGATTTGACCCAAGGGAAGCGTATCTGGCCCTGAAATGACAGGAGAATGCCATGCGTCCGTCCGGCCGAAAGACCGATGAACTTCGCCCGATTTCCATCGAGGTCGGCGTCAGCCGCCATGCCGAGGGATCTTGCCTGATCAAGGCGGGGGATACCCATGTGCTGTGCACGGCGACAATCGACGAAAAGGTTCCGCCGTTTTTGCGCAACAGTGGTCTTGGCTGGGTGACCGCAGAATACGGAATGCTGCCGCGCGCGACCAACACGCGGATGCGGCGCGAGGCGAAAGACGGCCAATCGGGCCGGACGCAGGAAATCCAGCGCCTGATCGGCCGGAGCCTTCGGGCGGGCGTTGACCGGGTGGCCTTGGGCGAGCGTCAGATTGTGATCGACTGTGATGTGATCCAAGCCGATGGCGGAACGCGCTGCGCCTCGATTACTGGCGGCTGGGTCGCGCTGCGGCTTGCGGTCAACAAGCTTTTGAAGGCGGGTGCGATCGTCACCGATCCGCTGATGGATCCGGTCGCCGCTGTCAGCTGTGGGATTTATGCGGGCCAGCCCGTGCTTGACCTTGATTACCCCGAAGACAGCGAGGCCGGAGTAGACGGCAATTTCGTCATGGCCGGATCCAAGCTGATCGAGGTGCAGATGTCGGCCGAAGGCTCGACCTATTCCCGCGCCCAGATGAATGCGCTTCTCGATCTTGCCGAGAAAGGCGTGGGTGAGTTGGTGGTGGCGCAGCTGGCGGCCACGAAATGACCCGCAAGTTTGACGGCACCCACCTCGTCGTCGCGACTCACAACGCGGGCAAACTTGAGGAAATTCAGGCGCTGCTCGAACCCTATGGGATTTCGGTCAGCTCCAACGCCGATCACGGACTGCCCGAACCGGAAGAGACCGAAACCACCTTTGTTGGCAATGCGCGAATCAAGGCCCATGCCGCCGCCAAGGCCACCGGCCTTCCGGCGCTGGCCGACGACAGCGGGATCGAGGTCGACGGGCTTGGAGGCCAACCGGGGGTCTATACCGCCGATTGGGCCGAGGGACCGAATGGGCGCGATTTCGTGCGGGCGATGACGAAAACCTGGGCGATGCTGGAAGAGGCGAACGCACCCTACCCGCGGGGCGCCCGGTTTTGCTGCACGCTTGTTCTCGCTTGGCCTGATGGACATGACGAAGTGTTCCCCGGCGTGATGAAGGGCGAGGTTGTCTGGCCAATGCGCGGCCATCAGGGCCACGGCTATGATCCGATTTTCCAGCCTGAAGGCTATGCGCAGACCTTCGGCGAGATGGACCGCTGGGAGAAAAACAAGATCAGCCACCGCGCGGATGCCTTCCGCAAGCTTGTTGCCGGTTGCTTTGCCTGAGGATTGGGAAAACGGGGGCTTTGCCCTTTATATCCACTGGCCGTTTTGCCAGGCGAAGTGCCCCTATTGCGATTTCAACAGCCACGTCACGGCAAACATTGATCAGGCCCGCTGGCAGCGCGCCTATCTCGCCGAGATCGATCGTGTTGCGGGGCTGACACCGGGACGCGTTCTTCGCTCTGTGTTTTTCGGTGGTGGTACGCCGAGCCTGATGCACCCCGATCTCGTTGCCGCAATTATCGAGAGGATCCGCCGCAGTTGGCCCACCAGTAATTCATTTGAGGTCACGCTTGAAGCCAACCCCACTTCTGTCGAGGCGGGGCGCTTTGCCGGCTATCGTGATGCCGGTGTCAACCGCATTTCCATGGGAATTCAAGCCCTTAATGATCACGACCTCAAAGCGCTCGGGCGGCTTCACAGCGCAGCCGAGGCGCTAAAGGCTTTTGAGACCGCGCGTAGCCTTTTTGATCGCGTCAGCTTCGATTTGATCTATGCGAGGCAAGATCAATCGCTGTCCGCCTGGCGCGAAGAACTGACGCGTGCGCTTTCTCTCGCGGTGGACCACCTTTCGCTTTATCAACTGACAATTGAAGACGGCACAGCATTTGGCGCCAGGGCGGCCGCAGGCAAGCTGCGCGGCCTTCCAGATGAAGACCTTGCCGCCGATCTTTATGAAGCAACCCAAGAGCTTTGCGAAAACGCCGGGTTTCCGGCCTATGAAGTCTCTAATCACGCCAAAACCGGCGCTCAGAGCCTGCATAACCGGGTTTATTGGGAATATGGAGACTACGCCGGAATTGGCCCGGGCGCGCACGGTCGGCTGACGTTGGGCGGGATCCGTTATGCGACCGATACGCCCCACTTGCCTGGAGCCTGGCTCGAGCGGGCTGAAACCCAAGGGAGCGGTGAGCTTTCGTCTGAGGCCCTGACGTCCGAGGATCAGTTTTCCGAGTTTCTGTTGATGGGCCTGCGGCTTCGGGAGGGGGTTGTTCTGGCCCGCCTGGATAGCTTGAAACCTGTTGAATTTGAAATGAATTACAATGGGTTAATCGAATCTGGGCATCTTGAGATTGAGGCCGGCCGGCTTCGCACAAGCGCCCTTGGCCGTCCGGTCCTGAATGCTGTTCTGCGCGAAATTCTCGGTGCCTAGCCGCCCGACAGGAGGCGAAGAAGATCATCAAGCTGGTCCAGGTTCCGATAGCGGAGCGTGATCTCTCCCGACTCCTTTCCTGACTCATGTTTGATGGATACGCCCATTTTCAGCGTCGCCGCGAGTTCATTCTCGATCGCAATGGTATCGGCATCGCGCTCGGTATGGGATTTCGACGTCTTGTCGGTTTTTTCCGCCTTGTTAGAGGCCTTTTTCGCAAGCATTTCTGACTGTCGTACCGAGAGGCCCTTAACGATAATTTGACGGGCAAGCGCCATCGGGTTCTCGGCCCCAACAAGGGCTCGGGCGTGGCCCGCGCTTAGGCGGCCATCGGTCACAAATGCCTGAACATCGTTGGGGAGCGTAAGCAGGCGAAGAAGGTTGGCAATGTGGCTGCGGCTTTTGCCGAGGCCGGTCGCAATCTGTTCCTGCGTGTGACCAAAGCGATCCATGAGCTGGCGATAGGCTGCTGCTTCGTCGATTGCGTTAAGGTCGGCGCGTTGAATATTCTCGATAATCGCAACTTCAAGAACCTCTGAATCCGAGAAATCGCGTACAATAACCGGGACTTGGTGAAGCCCGGCCACTTGAGAGGCGCGCCAGCGACGTTCGCCGGCGACGATCTCGTAATGGCCTTCACGATTTGGATTCCTGCGTACGATCAGCGGCTGGATGACACCCTTTTCCGAAATCGATGCAGCGAGATCCTCGAGCGCCTGAGGATCGAAGGCGCGGCGCGGCTGGTCGGGGTTGGGGTGCAGGCGGTCGATCGGCAGCGAAACCTCGCGGCGATCGGCATCACCCTTTGCCGCGTCGTCTTTGGGCGCGACATCCGACAAGAGGGCCGAGAGCCCTCGCCCTAAACCTCTGTTTTTGATAGGTTTATCTGCCATTTGCGGCCACCCTTTCCCTCTTGGTAAGCTCTTTAGCGAGCTCGCGATAGGCTTCGGCCCCCTTTGAAAGCGGGTCGTATTCTATGATCGGCATTGAGAAGGACGGTGCCTCGCTTAGCCTGACGTTACGGGGGATAACCGCCTCAAACACCAAATCCCCAAGATTATCGCGCGCGTCAGCTTCGACCTGCTGAGACAGGTTGTTGCGGCGGTCGTACATCGTCAGAACCACACCCTCGATCCGCAAATTCGGGTTTGCCGTCTGGCGAACCTCTCTGATTGTCAGCATCAGCTGCGACAAACCCTCGAGCGCGTAGAATTCGCTTTGCAACGGGATAAGAACGGAATGCGCCGCGACCATCGCATTCACCGTCAAAATATTGAGAGAGGGTGGGCAATCGATCAATATATAGTCGAGCGCGAAGGCATCTATCGCGGACTGGCGCAGAGCGTCGTGGAGGAGAAAGCTACGCTTTTCGTTTGCTACCAGCTCGATGTCGGCAGAGCTAAGGTCGGTTGTGGCAGGAATGATGAGAAGCCCGTTCCACCGGGTTTCCTTGATCGCTTCGTAGAGCGTCGCGTCGCCCGCCAAGAGATCATAGGCAGTATAGTCTCGATCATCGGCATCGACCCCCAGGCCGGTGGATGCGTTTCCTTGAGGGTCAAGATCAACCAGGAGCACCCGCCGCCCGGATTCAGCCAGCGCCGCAGCAAGATTGACTGCCGTCGTGGTTTTTCCAACGCCGCCTTTTTGGTTTGCAATAGCGATGATCTTTGGGTCGCTGGTGCGGCTTACGTCATACACGGTTGATGTCCTTGATCGCCAGAATACGCGCGTCTGCGTCCGTCATACTCGCGTGTTTCTCGATATTAAACAACCAGTTGGTTCTTGCGTCGGCGATTTCCTGTTCCGCCGCTTTTCCTTTTGGAAATATAGCCGTCCCGCCCGGCCTGAGGTGTCTTTCTGCAAACTTGAGCAGATGGTCAAGCGGCGCAAGAGCCCGGGCAGACAACACATCTGCGGCCATTGGCCCAACCCCATCGATCCGTTTTGCCAACACCTCGCCTTCGAGGCCAAGCTCGCGGAGCGCCGTCCGAAGGAAGGCGGCTTTTCTTTGGTCGCTCTCGATCATCGCAATTCTGGCATTAGGCGCGAACTGAGCGGCAAGCGCTGCCACAACGACACCGGGAAGCCCGCCGCCGCTGCCGATATCCAGCCAGAGCGAAAAACCTTTCGGCGCAAGGTCGTAAATTTGAACGGAATCAAGGATGTGGCGATCCCAGACATCTTGAGCCGACCCCTTCGAGATAAGGTTTATCTTTTGCGTCCATTTTTGAATCAGGTCCGCGAAGGCGAGAAGGCGGCTCTCTGTTTCACGTGAAACATTCCTCTCCGCCAAGAAAGGATCCTGCGCCAGCGTCATGCGCTTTGCGCCTTTTTGAACCGGCGAATTCGGGCAAGCAGCAGCATAATTGCGGCCGGCGTCATGCCCTCCACACGAGCGGCCTGCGCTATCGTTGTTGGGCGAATTCGTTCGAGCTTGGACGACAGCTCGTTCGAGAGGCCCTCGATCTCGTTAAAGTTTAGGCTCGGCGGAATCGCGATCAACTCGTCGCGCTGCATCGTGGCAATATCGCGATCCTGACGAACAACATAATTCGCATAGAGCGCGTCACGTTTGATCTGTTCCTGAATCCGGTGATCTAGCCCTTGAGATTCCGGCGCAATTTCAAAAAGTTGCGGGAAATCAAAGTCGGCCAATTGCATCGCTTCAAGGGCGGTTCGGTTTTGGCCGTCCGGATTCAAATTGGCGCCGGTGCCGGCGATTTGGCGCGCGGTCAGCGTTATCTGGCCCAGGCTCGCTTTGGCAGCGCTAATTGCGCTCATCTTTTCGCAAAACGCCTGCCAGCGCCCTTCGTGGACCAGATCAAGCTCGTGCCCAAGCTGGGTCAGCCTTTGATCGGCATTGTCTGCCCGCAAAGACAGGCGGAATTCGGCCCGCGAGGTAAACATACGGTATGGCTCGGAAACGCCGCGCGTAACCAGATCGTCGATCATCACGCCGATATAGGAATTTGTCCGGCTAAAGGCCGCCGGCTCTTTGCCTGTCGCAAGCCGGGCCGCATTGAGGCCCGCGACAAGCCCCTGCGCTGCGGCCTCTTCGTAGCCTGTGGTTCCGTTGATCTGCCCAGCCAGATAAAGCCCGGGAACATCCCGCAAAGCAAGGCTCTGGGTCAGGGCGCGGGGATCGACAAAATCGTACTCAATCGCATAGCCCGGCTGAAGAATGTCAACCTTTTCAAGGCCCTTGATCGACCGGACATAGGCCTCTTGAACGTCGATCGGCAAAGATGTCGATATCCCGTTGGGATAGATGGTGTGATCGTCAAGCCCCTCCGGCTCGAGGAAAACCTGATGCGAGGACTTGTCGCCAAACCGAACGATCTTGTCCTCAATCGACGGGCAGTATCGAGGCCCAACCCCTTCAATGTGCCCCCCATACATGGCCGAACGACTCAGGTTATCTCGGATGATGTCATGCGTGGCTTCGTTGGTGTGCGTGATGCCGCAAGAGATCTGCCGGGCCGATGGGCGATCCGACAAGAACGAAAACATCGTCGGCTCGTCATCTCCGGGCTGCATTTCCAGATCCGACCAATCAATCGTGCGTCCATCAAGGCGCGGCGGCGTCCCGGTTTTCAGACGCCCAAGCGGCAAGCCGAAGCTATCCAGCCGCTCCGCCATCTTTACCGACGGCCTATCGCCCAAGCGCCCGCCCGGGCGGGAAACATCGCCAATATGGATGATTCCGCGCAAAAACGTCCCCGTCGTCAGAACCACCGCACCAGCACTAATCTCGGCGCCATCCGCAAGGATCACGCCGACAACGCGGTCGCCTTCCATCCAAAGATCGGTGGCCTCGCCCTCAATGACAGACAGGTTCTCTGTCTTTTCAGTCAGAGCAAGCATCTCACGACGATAGATCGCGCGGTCCGCCTGTGCCCTCGGCCCCTGAACGGCCGGCCCCTTTTTGCGATTTAGAAGGCGAAACTGGATGCCGGCAAGGTCCGCAACCCGCCCCATGACCCCGTCAAGGGCGTCAATTTCGCGAACGAGATGACCCTTGCCAAGCCCGCCAATCGCGGGATTGCATGACATGACGCCAATACCCTCGCGCTTGAGCGTGACAAGACAAGTCCGCGCTCCCGTCCGGGCGGACGCATGGGCCGCCTCGGTGCCGGCATGGCCGCCCCCAACAACGATGACATCGAAATCGCGATGTTTCACGTGAAACACTCCTTACTTCCCGATACAGAAACTCGAGAAGATTTCATCCAGCAGGTCTTCCACATCTACCCGCCCCACCAGCATGTCAACGGCCCTGATGGCGCTGCGAAGCTCTTCGGCCACAAGGTCAGGCATCTCGGCACCGCCCCGAATCTGCGCCTCGCTCGCCTCAAGATAGCCGAGACTGCGTAAAAGCGCATCCCGGTGCCTTTCTCGCATGGCAACCCCGACCGACTGCGTCCGCTCCAACAGGCGATCCTGGACAAGCGCGACAAGGCGATCAATCCCTTCGCCTGTCTTGCTGGAGATCCCGATCCCATCTCGCGGAAAGGCGTCGATCTTGGCTGCAACAACAATATCGCCAGAAGCCAGATCTAGGTCAGGCTTCTCATCCGGCAACAACATATAGATCCGTAGGTCAGCAGCCGCGGCCCGCAGCCGAGCCCGCTCGATCCCTATACCTTCGACGAGATCTTCGGTTTCTCGCAGGCCGGCGGTATCCAAAAGCGTCACAGGAAGGCCGCCCAGATCCATCCGGACCTCGATCACATCCCGCGTCGTCCCCGCATACTCAGAGGTAATTGCCGCCTCCCGTCCGGCAAGCCGGTTCAGCAGCGTCGACTTGCCAACGTTCGGCGCCCCGACAATCGCGACCTCAAAGCCATCCCGGATGCGCTCGGCAATCTTCACGCCATCCGCCTCGCGCCGCATATCCGCGCCAACCCGGGCCAATATCTCGCTGACCTCGGGATAGACATCGACAGGCACGTCTTCGTCCGCGAAATCAATCGTTGCCTCAACCAGCGCCGCCGCCCGGATCAGGCCGGTCCTCCAGCGCTCGGCCTTGTCGCCCAAAGCCCCTGAAAGCACACGCATCGCCTGGCGCCGCTGTGCCTCGGTCTCGGCATCAATAAGATCAGCCAGCCCTTCAACCTGCGCAAGGTCCAGCCGGCCGTTCTCCATGGCCCTGCGTGTGAATTCCCCGGCCTCCGCATGACGCAGCCCGGGCTGCGCCGAAAGCTCCGCCAAAACGCTTTTCTGAACCGCCGGGCTACCGTGAAGGTGGAGTTCAACCACGTCTTCGCCTGTGAAGCTGTGCCCCCGGCCAAACCCGAGCACCAGCGCCTCGTCGAGAACGGCCCCATCGCTGCTCCGAAGCCTGCGTAACACGCGGCTATCAGACGGCACGGCGCCACAAAGCGCGCCCGCCGCAGCAAAGGCTTCCGGCCCGGAAATCCGGATGATCGCAACGCCGGCTTTGCCCGCCGCCGTTGCCAGGGCGAATATCGTATCCATCTTCATAAGCCGTTGAAAAGGCTGGTTCTAAGAGTTCATCGAGTCGAAGAAATCGGAATTCGTCTTCGTCTGCTTCAGCTTGGAAATCAGGAATTCGATGGCATCGGTCGTGCCCATCGGGTTAAGGATCCGGCGCAGGACAAACGTCTTCTGTAGATCGATCTTATCCACCAGAAGATCCTCTTTCCGGGTGCCCGATTTGAGGATGTCCATCGCCGGGAACACGCGCTTGTCAGCCACCTTGCGATCCAGCACGATCTCCGAGTTGCCGGTGCCCTTGAATTCCTCAAAGATCACCTCGTCCATCCGGCTGCCGGTATCAATCAGCGCCGTGGCGATGATGGTGAGCGAGCCGCCCTCCTCGATATTCCGCGCCGCGCCAAAGAACCGCTTGGGCCTCTGCAAGGCGTTGGCATCCACACCACCCGTCAACACCTTGCCCGATGACGGCACGGTCGTGTTGTAGGCGCGGCCAAGGCGGGTGATCGAGTCGAGCAAGATCACCACATCGCGCTTGTGCTCAACCAGACGTTTCGCCTTTTCGATCACCATCTCCGCCACAGCAACGTGCCGCGAGGCCGGTTCGTCAAAGGTCGAGGACACAACCTCGCCCTTCACGCTCCGCTGCATATCGGTCACCTCTTCGGGGCGCTCGTCGATCAAAAGAACGATCAGATAGCATTCCGGGTGGTTGCGCTCGATCGAATGGGCGATGTTCTGCAACAAGACGGTCTTACCCGTCCGCGGCGGCGCAACGATGAGCGAACGCTGCCCTTTCCCGATCGGCGCGACAAGATCGATGATCCGGGCCGAGCGATCCTTGATGGTCGGGTCGTCCTCGATCTCCATCTTCAGGCGTTCGTCGGGATAAAGCGGCGTCAGGTTGTCGAAGGCCACTTTATGGCGCGCCCGCTCCGGATCTTCAAAGTTGATCGATTCAACCGCCACTAGCGCGAAATAGCGCTCGCTATCGTTGGGTTCCTTGATGACGCCCTCAACAGTGTCGCCGGTCCGCAACGAATACTGACGGATCATATCGGGGCTGACATAAATATCGTCCGGGCCCGGCAAATAGTTGGCTTCAGGCGAACGCAGGAAGCCGAAGCCATCCTGAAGCACCTCAAGCACACCATCGCCGCCGATCACCCAATCCTCGTCCGCCCGCTCGCGCAGGATGGCGAACATCATGTCGCCTTTCCGCATCGTCGAGGCATTCTCGATCTCAAGCTCTTCGGCCATCGCCAAAAGGTCTTTCGGGCTCTTGGCTTTCAGGTCGGCAAGGTTCAGGCGATGCGGGTTCGGCATATGTTAAAGCTCTCTCGGCCCTCTGGTCGGGCCGTGTGTCGTCATGTGATCGGAATAGTCCCTGCCGGACGGCGGGCACTCATCCCTTAGGGCGCAAAGCCGCCTGAGTCAATTCCAGCTCTAGAACTTGAGGATCACCGCGAAAACGATGAGCAGCATCAGAACCGTCGGAACCTCGTTGACCATCCGATAGGTCCGCCCCGTGCGCGTGTTCTTGCCATCCGCAAACTCGCGCCGCCGCAGCGCCAGCCAGTAATGCGCATAGGTCATCCCGATCACCGATCCCGCCTTGACCCACGGCCAGACAGACGACCAATCAATCACACCGGGCGTCAGAACCAGAAGCAACCCAAAGATCCACGAGGCAATCATTGCCGGCCGCATGATCAGATAGAGCAGCTTGTGCTCCATGATCTGAAAGGTCTGATCGAGTTCAGACCCAACCGCAGCTTTCTCAGCATGATAAACAAACAGCCTGGGAAGATAGAACATCCCAGCCATCCATGAAATCACCGACACAATGTGCAGGGCCTTGGTCCAAGGATAGATCGCGCTGAGCAGGTCCGACATGGTGCCTCCGTTCATTCTTCAAATCTTAAAAGATATAAAGAAAAGATTGATGATGATGTATTGCGGTGGATAAGCGGGGTTTCAAGGCCTATCCACAGAAGCATCCCGACAGGCTTGGTGGTCCAGCAAATCCAAAAACCGAAAAATTAACCTATCCTAATAAGATATTAGCCCGGCCCGAACGCGAGACAGCTCATCAGAAACCGACCCGCGCCAATATATCCACAGTGCCAAGTTTTCCTTATCCACTGTGGATCAGAGCTTGGCAAAACCCCTCGTCTTGGCCAGATATCCCACTTGACAGAAGGGCGCTGCGGAAAAGCGGATATAGCCCCAGAGTCGCCCAAAGAGCTACACGCGGGTTATCCACATGACTGTCCAGATCATCCTTGCCTCCGGCTCCGAGATCCGCGCCGCGCTCTTGCGTAATGCTGGCGTGCCGATCGAGGTCCAGAAACCCCGCGTCGATGAAGAGATGATCCGCGATGCCCTTCTGGCCGAAAGCGCCACCCCGCGCGACGTGGCTGACGCGCTCGCCGAAAGCAAGGCCCGCAAGATCGCCGAGAAAAACCCCGAAGCTTGGGTGATCGGCTGTGATCAGGTTCTGTCTTTCAAGGGCAAACTCCTGTCCAAACCTGAAATCCCCACCGAAGCGCGCGCCCAGCTCGCCTCCATGCGCGGCCAGACCCACAAGCTCCTCTCCGCAGTTGTCCTCTATGCCGAGGGCAAGCCCGTTTGGCGTCATGTCGGCGAGGTGCGGATGACGATGCACGGCATCTCCGACGCCTACCTCGACGATTATGTCACCCGGAACTGGGACAGCATCCGCCACGCGGTCGGCGCTTACAAACTTGAAGAGGAAGGCGCCCGCCTTTTCTCCAAGGTCGAGGGCGATTATTTCACCGTCCTCGGCCTGCCGCTTCTCGAACTCTTGTCTTACCTCTCGCTTCGCGGGAAACTCGCCTCATGAGCCTGCACCGTATCCCCCTTGCCGGCGTTATCGGCAGCCCGATCGCGCACTCCAAATCGCCCCGCCTGCATCGCCACTGGCTGGCGAAATACGGCATCGCGGGCGACTACGTTCCGCTTCACGTCGAAAAGGATGATCTGCGCGAAGTCCTCCGCGCCCTGCCCAAGATGGGGTTCGTTGGCGCCAACGTGACGATCCCCCACAAGGTCGCCGTGCTGGACATTGCCGATCAAGTGTCTGACCGCGCCACCCTGATCGGCGCGGCAAATACGTTGATCTTTCATGAAGATGGCAAGATTATTGCAGACAATACAGATGGTTACGGGTTTCTCGCCAACCTCAAGCAAGGCGCGCCCAACTGGAGGCCCGATCTCGGCCCAGCTGCTGTGCTTGGCGCCGGGGGCGCTGCGCGGGCGGTGATCGTCACGCTCTTGGATGCGGGCGTTCCTGAGATCCTGCTCGCAAACCGCACCCGCACCAAAGCCGACATCCTCCGCTCCGAGTTCGGCTCGCGCGTGCGGGTCTTCGAATGGGTGCAGGCCGGCAACATGATCGAAGCTGCAACGACCGTGGTCAACACCACCTCGCTCGGCATGGTTGGCTCGCCCGAACTGCGGGTGCCGCTCGACGGGCTTCAGCCGCGAACGGTGGTGACCGATCTCGTCTACAACCCCCTTCGAACCCACCTTCTCGACGAGGCCGAGAAGGCCGGCTGCACCGTGGTCGATGGCCTCGGGATGCTCCTGCACCAAGGCGTCCCCGGTTTCGAGCGCTGGTTCGGCGTCCGCCCCGAGGTCGATCAAGCCACGCGCGACGCGGTTCTGGCATGAGCTGGCTTCTCGGCCTGACCGGCTCGATCGGCATGGGCAAATCCACCACGGCGCAGATGTTTCGGGATGAGGGCATCCCCGTCTGGGATGCCGATGCTGCCGTTCATCGCCTCTACGAGCGCGGCGGCGCGGCTGTCGGGCCTGTGGGTATCGCCTTTCCCGAGGCGGTCGTGGACGGGGCCGTCTCCCGTGACGCGCTCAAGACGATCATCGCCGCCGATCCCGCGGCACTGGGCCGCCTCGAAAAGATCGTCCACCCCCTCGTTGCGCAGGATCGCGCCGCCTTCATCGCCGCCAACCCCGCGCCGATCGTCGTCGTCGACATTCCGCTTCTCTACGAAACCGGCGCCGAGACATGGCTCGACTCGGTCCTCGTCGTCACGGCAAGCCCCGAGGCCCAGCGCGCCCGCGTTCTGGCCCGGCCGGGGATGACAGAGGCACAGTTTCAGGCGATCCTGTCGCGGCAGATACCTGATGCGGAAAAGCGCCGCCGTGCGGATCACCTGATCGAGACAACAACACTCGAAGAGGCCCGCGCCAAGGTCCGCGCCCTGATTGCTGAGCTGAAAGACAAAGCCGATGCGTGAGATCGTCCTCGACACCGAAACCACCGGATTCGAGCCCGCCGAGGGCGACCGGATCGTGGAAATCGGGGCGGTCGAGCTGATCGGCCACATCCCTACCGGCCGGACGTATCACCAATACATCAACCCTAAGCGGTCGATGCCGAAAGAGGCCTTCGAGGTCCACGGGCTGGGCGACGAGTTTCTGGCCGACAAACCGGTATTTTCCGATATCGCCAGCGCCTTTCTTGATTTCATAGGCGACGCGCAGCTGGTCATCCACAACGCCAGCTTCGACATGAAATTCCTCAACGCCGAGCTGTCGTGGGTCAACCTGCCCCTGATCGCGATGGAGCGCGCCGTCGATACGCTCGCCATCGCCCGCCGTCGCTTTCCGGGCTCGCCCGCCTCGCTTGATGCCCTCTGCCGCCGCTTCGGCATCGACAATTCCGCGCGAACGCTGCACGGCGCGCTTCTCGACAGCGAAATCCTTGCCGATGTCTATCTTGAGCTGATCGGCGGCCGTCAGCCCGACTTTGCCCTATCGGCAAGCCAAGCCCAAACCGGCCCAAGCGCCACCGCAGACGACTGGCGGCCCCGCCCCCGCCCCACGGCGCTTGCCTCGCGGCTCACGAATGAAGAAGCCGCCGCCCATTCAGCCTTTGTCGAGGCGATGGGCGACGGCGCACTTTGGAAGAAACTGACTTAGTTGACCGTCGCCTTCTGGGCTTCGACGCGACGGGCAAGCTCGTTGCGATAAAGCGCGAGGAAGTCGATCGTATCAAGGTTGACCGGCGGGAAGCCGCCATCCGAGGTGATGTCGCTTACGATGCGGCGCAGGAACGGGAAGGTCATGCGCGGGCATTCGATCATCAGGTAGGGATGCATCTGCTCTTCCGGCAGGCCCTCGATGTGGAACACGCCGACATAATCGACCTCGAGAACAAAGAGAGTGTCGCCAGTCGATTTCGATTTGTTGGTGACGTTGAGCTTGGTCACAACCTCATATTGGTGGTCGGCGGCGCGCTTGCGCGCATCAAGGCTGACCTTGATGGTCATTTCCGGCTGAAGATCGCCTTGAGCGCCCTTTTGCGAGAGGATGTTCTCAAATGAAATATCGCGAATGAACTGGGCAAGCGCCTTGCTTACCAGCTTCGGTGCCTCTGCGGGCTTGGCGTCTGTTTCGTTGGTTTCGGCCATTTTGGCGGCTCCCTAAGATAAAATCCCGATGTTCCTATCAGCCCCGACGCCGAGCCTCAATGCCTACTGGTTCTTGGTCCAGCCAGACGGCCCCCGCGAGGGATCTCTCGGTTCGTCCCGCAGCTCTTCAAACTCGCCGTCGATGGTTGTCCCGGAATAGGTCTGGCCGGGATAGGGGCGTTGCTGCGCCCCGCCCATCTGAAAGCTCGCGACAGTGACCCGCGAGCGCAGCCAGCGATAAACCGCATGACGCACGCCCGGAACCAGAAGCGCGAGGCCGCAGGCATCCGTGAAAAAGCCCGGGGTCAAGAGCAGGGCCCCCGCAAAAAGGATCATTGCGCCGTTGGCAAGGGGTTCGGTCGGATCGCTCAGCTCGGAAAAGCTCCGCCGCAGGCGGCCAAGCTCTCGCGCACCTTGCGAGCGCACGAGGTAAGAGCCTGCCATCGCTGTCAATAAAACGATCGCCAAGGTGGGCCAAAGGCCGATCAAGCCCCCAACCCGGATGAAAAGCGCGATTTCGATCATCGGAACCGCGACGAATGCGAGCAAAAGCCACATGGTTGTGACATTTCCTTTCCTTGCCGAAGGTAGACTTGGCTCCACCCCTCACCTACATAAGTGCCAACCCGAGGGGATTCAAAGCCCCCGCTCCTTTATGAGGTCTTGATGAACTCTCCTATCATTCAGCTGATCATTCTGGCTGGCATCGCAGTCTTCCTCATCCTGCGCCTGCGCAACGTGCTTGGCACGCGCGAAGGATTCGAGAAGCCGCCCGCGCCCCTTCCGGCCAACGAGTCGGCCAAGCGACGCGGCCTTGAGGTCATCGAAGGCGGCCCCGACCGTGACATTATCGATCACGTTCCGGAAGACAGCGATAGCGCCAAGGCGCTTGCCAGGATGAAGTCGGTCGATCACAGTTTCAACGTGGGCGAGTTCCTCAAGGGTGCCCGTTCCGCCTATGAGATGATCCTCATGGCTTTCGAGCGGGGCGAGCTTGCCTCGGTCAAGCCGTTTCTCTCGCAAGAGGTTTACCTTGCGTTTCTCGAAGTGATCGAGGGCCGCAAAGAAAAGGGCCTCAGCATCGACGCCAATTTCGTTGGCCTGGCCGAGATCGCGGTTCACGAGGTCGAGTTTGATGAAGCCAGCCGCGAAGCGGACGTGGCGATCCGGTTCTTGGGCGAATTGACTTCGGTCGTTCGCGATGCGGGCGGCGAGATCGTCGAAGGCAGCCTGAGCGAGATCAAACGCCAGAAAGATATCTGGACCTTCTCGCGCGTGATGGGCAGCGACGATCCCAACTGGCAGCTTGTCGCCACCGGCGAATAATCCCAAATGCGGCGGAGGAGACAGCTTTCTTCCGAAGAGCGGGCCCTTTGGGATCTGGTCGCGCAGCGCACCGTTCCCATTCACAACCGGCCGGTGCGGCACGAACCCGCGCCCGCCCCCAAGCCTTCGGTCCGCGATGCGATCCTGCCCGAGCCGGCGGCGATCCCCGCTTTCCGCGTGGGCCAGAAAGCCAGCCCTCACCGCCCGAACGATATCGCGGCACCGGTTGCGGTCGAGCTGAGCCAAGCGGCCCTTCAGATGGACAAGCGCGCGCACGGCAAGCTGACCAAAGGCCGGATCGAACCTGAGGGCCGGATCGACCTTCACGGGCTCACGCTTTCCGAAGCGCACCCCGAGCTGATCTCCTTCATCCTTTCGGCCCACGCCAGCGGCAAGCGGCTTGTTCTTGTGATCACCGGCAAAGGCAAAGACCGCGACGAAGGCGGCCCGATCCCGACCCGACTTGGCGTCTTGCGGCATCAGGTTCCGCAATGGCTTCGCCTGCCGCCCCTGATGCAGGCGGTCCTGCAAGTCGTCCCCGCGCATATCCGCCACGGCGGGCACGGGGCCTATTACGTCTATCTAAGGCGCAGCCGATAGGCGGTTTGCGGCGCCGCGGAGCGGCAAAATCATTGCGCCCGAAGCCAGCAGAAAGATTGCAGCATAGGCCCAAAGCTGGCTAGGCAACGGGAAGCCAAGATCAATGAGCCAACCGGTCAAGCCGGGCCCAATGGCCGATCCCAAAACCATCAAAGATACCACGGTTGATTTGATCGCACCGATATGGCGTGTGCCAAAGAACTGGGCCCAGCAGGCGGCAGGTATGGTCGATTGCCCGCCGCCCGATATTCCCATCAAGATGATACCAAACGCAGACCACCAAACGTGATCGGCCTGCGCGTGGGCCATAAACCCGAGCGCAAAGGGCAAAAGATAGACCGGCAAAAGGCGGATTACACCCCAGCGATCAATCGCCCAACCGAAGGCTTGGGTCGATATTACCAGCGCGAGCGTCCCGAACGGAAAGACAGCCACCAGCGCCAGATGGTCCCAGCCCTTCACCTCGGCGAAATGAACCTGATGAAACCAGAAGGCCGTGCTGAAGGCCGGCATCAGCATCATCGCCAGAGACAAAGACCAAAACAGCGGAGACTTGAGCGCTTCAATCCGCGTCCAATGCCGGCTGTCCATCCCTGTCGACGTGTGATCCTCGGCCACGGCGAGCGGCGTTCGCTCGAGCCGCAAAAGCCCCAAAAGGACAGGCAACATAAGCAGGCAGAAAACGCCCGCCCCAAGCCACAGGAAATGCCAGTCAATGTGTCGCTTGAGCCAGACAAAGGTGAGCGGCAGGGTCGCCTCACCGAAAGAAAACCCCAGCGCCGCGATCGCAAGGGCGCGGCCCCGTGTCGACACAAACCACCGCGCCATCGCAACGATCGAAACCGTGCTGGTCATCCCTTGCCCAAAGAAACGCAGCGCAAGGATGACGAAGGGCAGCGCAACGGCCCAAGGGTTGAGCGCCATGGCAAAACAAGCCAACCCCAAAAGCCCAACGACGAGCGTTCCCAAGAAACGGACGCGAAATCTATCGGTCAATCCCCCGGCCAAAAGCATCAGAACGGCAGAAGCGCCCGTGCCAAGCGTATATATCCCGCCCCACTCCCCATTGCTCAGGCCAAAGGCGGCGCGGATTTCTCCTCCGAATATCGAGATGAAGAAGGTTTGCCCAAAAGAGGACAGGAACGACAAAAGTATGCCCGCCATAAGGAAGGGCGCATTTTCGCGCAAGAAACGAAGAAACGGCATGAGGGGCGTTCCGTTGGGGTCGGCCCTTTATGGCGCAGGATGTGCGCCAGACCAGCCCTAAAGAACGTAGCGGCCCAGATCTGGCGACCGGCTCAACTCGCCCAAGTGCTTCTCAACGAAAGCGGCATCGACCGTCACGGCCTCGCCCGCCCGATCCGGCGCGGTAAAGCTCAGATCCTCGAAAACCCGCTCCATCACGGTATAAAGCCGCCGCGCGCCGATGTTTTCGACCGAACGGTTCACCTCGGCGGCAATCTTGGCCAGCGCGGCGATGCCGTCGTCGGTAAAGCTCACCTCGACGCTCTCCGTCCCCATCAGCGCCGAATACTGCCGCGTCAGCGCATTGTCGGTCTCGGTCAGGATGCGGACGAAATCCTCTTCGGTCAGCGCGCGCAGCTCGACCCGGATCGGCAGACGCCCCTGAAGCTCGGGCAAAAGGTCAGACGGTTTGGCGATGTGAAACGCGCCCGAGGCGATGAAAAGGATATGATCGGTTTTCACCGGCCCGTGTTTGGTCGAAACGGTCGTTCCTTCGATCAACGGCAGCAAATCGCGCTGGACGCCCTCGCGGCTCACATCCGCGCCGCGCGTCTCGGCGCGGGCGCAGACCTTGTCGATCTCGTCCAGGAAAACGATCCCGTTCTGTTCGACCGCCTCAAGCGCCGTGCGTTTCACGATCTCATCATCCAGAAGCTTGTCGGCCTCTTCGCCGATCAGAACGTCATAGCTTTCCGCCACGCTGAGCTTCTTGCGGGTCGTGCGCTGGAAGGCTTTGCCGAAGATGTCGCCAAGGTTCATCATCCCCGGCATCCCGCCCGGCTGGCCCGGAATTTCAAACCCGCCCATAGGGTTTGAGGTGTCGGCCACCTCAAGCTCGATCACCGTGTTATCAAGCTCGCCGGAGCGCAGCTTTTTGCGAAACGCCTCGCGCGTGCCCTCGCGGGCGTCAGCGCCCGCGATAGCGGAAATCACCCGATCTTCGGCCAGCTTCTGCGCCGCGGCCCTCACCTCGTCGCGCATATGCTCGCGCGTTTGCAGGATCGCGGTATCGACAAGATCGCGCACGATCTGCTCCACATCGCGGCCGACATAGCCAACTTCGGTAAACTTCGTCGCCTCGACCTTGATGAACGGCGCCCGCGCCAGCTTGGCCAATCGGCGGCTGATCTCGGTTTTGCCGACACCGGTCGGCCCGATCATCAGGATATTCTTGGGATACACCTCGTCACGCAGATCATCGCCCAGCTGCTTGCGCCGCCAGCGATTGCGCAGGGCCACGGCCACGGCGCGCTTGGCGTCTTTCTGGCCGATGATGAAACGGTCAAGTTCGGAAACGATCTCGCGGGGGGTCAGGTCGGTCATGGGTGCCTCATGTCGCTCAGTCACAGGTAGGGAGGGTTGACAGCAATCTCAAGAATTTGTCGCCAAGGACAATCGGCGTGATAGTTGTTTCGCATCTGGTCCATCTCGGGCCAGAGCCTTTTGGAGGTGGCGATATGAAACACGTTCTTGCTTCATTCCTTCTTGCACTGACCATGGCAACATCGGGCGCCGCCGAAGGTGCTTGTAGCTACGGAAACATGCATTCCTTCGGCTCAGATGTGGAGAGAGAGTTCACCATCGAAAACCGCGCTTCCAACCGCACGATGTTGCTCTACTGGATCGACTTTGATGGCAAACCGGTGCTCTACGGGGAAATCGGCCCGCGCCAAAAGATCACCCAAGGGACATATTTTGGTCATCTCTGGACGATCGAGAGCGCCGGCAACCGTTGCGAAGCGATCTTCCTTGTAGCCAGCAATCTGGAGCTGCGGATCCGCTAGCCGCCAATCGCTTCAACGGTCAGGTTGCCGTTGGTGTAAACGCATATATCGGCGGCGATCGACATAGCCTTGCGGGCGATGCCTTCGGCGTCAAGGTCGCTGTCCATCAGCGCGCGCCCCGCGGCGAGGGCATAGTTGCCGCCCGATCCGATGGCGGTCACGTCATGTTCGGGCTCGAGCACATCGCCCGCGCCGGTGATGACGAACAGATCCTTGCCGTCCGAAACGATCAGCATCGCCTCGAGCTTTTGCAGGTATTTGTCGGTGCGCCAGTCCTTCGCCAATTCAACCGAAGCGCGGGCCAACTGCCCCGGCGTGGCCTCGAGCTTTTTCTCCAGCCGCTCCAGCAGGGTGAAGGCATCCGCTGTCGATCCGGCGAAACCGGCGATCACATCCTGCCCGCCCGGCGAAAGCCGCCGCACCTTGCGCGCCGTGCCCTTGATGACCGTCTGGCCAAGGCTCACCTGCCCGTCGCCCGCGATCACCACCTTGCCGCCCTTGCGCACGCCTATGATCGTCGTGCCGTGCCAGCCGGGAAATTCTTCTTTCGCCATGATCGCCTCCGTTTGTAGACTGATATGGCGGCCCGATCCCGATGCCGCAACCCCTTGCCGCAACCCCGGACGGAGCGCCACTTGCCCAGCCAGAAGATGACGATCTACGCCGGGCCGGGCACTTTGCGGCAGATCGAAGACGGTTCCCACAACTTCTATTGCAGAACAGTCGGGGCCGTCGAGGGCGCCGGGTGGAGTGTTGATCTTCGCGAGGACGACCTCGGCGCCTATGCGCTTGAGGCCCAGAACGGGGGCTATGCGCTCTACCACATGAGCTCTCCTCCGCACGAAAAGGCGCTCGTCTGTCGGCGAACCTACGTTGGCGCATTCTGGCGCATCGAGAAAAGGTCACAGCGCTGGGCATGGCCGATTGCACATCAGCCGTTCGACCCGGAAACCGTTCCGCAAGGGCCCGCCAACTGGTTCTTCAACTTCTGGAAAAAGCGCCTCTTTGCCGATGCCCCGCAATTAGGTGACGACGGGTTCATCCTTATCCCGCTTCAGGGAAGCGTCTTCGACCAGCGCGATTTTCAGGCCGCATCGCCGCTCGAGATGATCGAGGCGACCCTCGCCCAAAGCCCCCTGCCGATCCTGGTGACCATGCACCCCAAGGCACCCCTCTCGCCGCAAAGCGAGGCCGCGCTTCTGGCGCTTGCGGAGCGGGAAAAGCGGATCACAATTCACCGCGGCGGCTCAATTGAGGCCCTGCCGCGTTGCAGCTTTGTCGTCACCCAATATTCCTCAGTGGCGCTGCTTGGCTATTTCTTCGAAAAACCCGCAGTCCTGTTTGCCGAAATTGATTTTCAGCACATCGCCGGGTCTGTGCCGCGCGATGGCCTGGAGGGGGCATTCGCCAGCGTCCGCCAGAAGCGGGACTATGCCCGCTATCTCTTCTGGTTTCTCGAGCTGAATTCCCTCAACGCCGGAAACGAGGCATTTGAGGAAGGCCTGCTGGCCAAGTTCCGCGAACACGGCTGGCCCATATGAAAAGGGCGCCACGAGGGCGCCCTTCGTATTGGGTCTGGCGAGGCGTCAGAGCGCGCCTTCGATCCAGCTTTGCAGCGCGGCCTTGGGGGCGGCGCCGGCCTTGTTGGCAACAACCTGACCGCCTTTGAAAACAAACAGCGCCGGAATACCGCGAACGCCAAGCTGCGAGGGCGACATCGGGTTTTCGTCGACGTTGACCTTCACGATCTTCACGCGGCCGGCCATCTCGGCCGAAAGCTCTTCAAGGGCGGGGCCGATCATGCGGCAAGGGCCGCACCATTCGGCCCAGAAATCGACGACCACGGGGATGTCCGACTGGACAACTTCGGCGTCAAAGGTTGCATCGGTGACTGCTACGGTGGCCATCGGCTCTCTCCTAGGGATGTGTTGGGTCCGGAACGTAGGGACCGGCGCGGGGATGGTCAAGACACGGCAGCGCGCCCGAGCGCGGCATCGGTGAGGTCTGGCGGAACCTCCATGAGGCGGCGACCCTCTGTCCAAAGAATGGCGGTGCGGATGGTGCGGTCGGGATAAATCTGGGCCATTGCAGCGGCATAGGCGCCAAGCTGGCGCAAGATGCCGTCAGGAATTTGTTCCGGGCTATCAGGGACGCTGCGGTTCGACTTGTAGTCAATCACAAGAACGTCATCAGCGCCGACGACAAGACGGTCAATCGTGCCGAAAACCGGTGCATCGCCGAGGGCGGGCAAATGGGCCGAAAAAGCCACTTCGCAAATTGCGCCCTGTGTGAAGATATCGGCCAGTGACGGCTCGCGGATCAGGGCGAGCGCGCTTTCGATCAACGGCCCGGCTCCACCGGTTGACGCGGTCTCGATCATGCCATCGCAGATGCGCTGTGCAGCGGCTTCACGATTGCCATCCGGCATTTCGGGCAAGAGCTCGAGCAGCTTGTGAAGCACGGTCCCCGCGGCAAGCGCTCTCTCGCCAAGCTCGCCCTCTGTCGCACCCGGAAGAACCTTGGCACCCCCCAGATCCGAGGGTGAAATCGTCGTCTTGCGGAGAGGCAGATCGCCAACAGGGCCAAGGTCGAGCCGCTTGGTCGCAGGAGCGACCGATGGCCTAACCTCGTCCTCTGGCAACGCCGACCAGTCGCCATAGGAATATCTCGACCCGGCGCCAGCCGGTGTCTCGATCGGCACCGCCTCCGCTGCCTCCATCCCCTCCGAAATTGCCTTGTGCCAGCTTTCGTCTGCCGTTGCCTCGCCCGCTCCGGCAACGATCAGCCATTTCTCTGCGCGTGTCATAGCGACATACAAAAGCCGCCGCCTTTCGAGCGAAAGGCGTTCATCGCCGCGGGCAACTGCGGGCGCTATGGACGCGGGCGTGGCATCCTTGGCCATGCGCCAGACCGGGGTCGCTCCTTCGGCAAGGATATGTCCGCCGCGGGGCGGTTTGCGACCGGCAGTGTCGGGCAAGATCACGATCGGCGCCTCAAGGCCTTTCGAGCCGTGCACCGTCATTACCCTAAGGCGCTTGCCTGCCGAATCCGGCTGACGTTTGACCTCGGCCTCATCCCCCTCCATCCAGTCGAGAAAACCGGTCAGGCTCGGGATCTCGGCCTGCTCGTATGTCAGAGCCTGTGAAAGCAGCGCATCAACGCCATCCTCGATCTCTTCCCCCAGACGCGCGATCAGCTTTTGCCGCCCCTCGTGCCGATTGAGAATTCGGGCGATCAGGTCGAACGGCCTGAGGAAATCGGATGTTTGCCGCAAATCGTGGATGATTGCCGAGGTGTCGGGCCGCAAGCCGGGCGCGTCGCGCAGCGCCTGCCAAAGATACGCGCCTTGCGGCCTCTTCGCGGCAAGGGTGAACAAATCCTGCTCGGTCCAGCCAAAAAGGGGCGATTTGAGCGCCTCGGCCAATGAAAGATCATCTTCGGGAAGCGCGAGAAATTTCAGAAGCGAGAGGATGTCCCTGACAGCAAGCTCTTCGCCGATCTTGAGGCGGTCGGCCCCCGCGACCTCGAGGCCCGCAGACTTGCAGGCGCGGATCAGCGCGCCAAAAAGCGGCGAACGCCGCTGAACGAGGATCAGGATATCCCCCTCGGTGATCCGGCGTTGGGCAAATGCTCCGGTTGATCGAATCTCGACCGGAAGCCGCTCGTGCTCTTTTAACCGCTTGATCTCTTCGGCGATCAAACGCGCAAGGCGCAGGTCGTGGTGTTCTTGGCTGATCGTATCGACAGGGTCGTGCCAGTCGTGGTCTGGCGCATCGTCGCTTTTCGGGACAAGCGGCCAAAGATCGACCCGACCCGGCATCTCGCTCTTGAAGGCGCGATGGAATACCGAACGGTCAAGCCCTCGGGCGCGCTCGCCGCGGAAAACCAGATCGACCAACGACAGGATCGCGGGCGACGAACGGAAAGAGTGCTCCATCGGCAAGGCATTGAGCCGTTGTCCGATTGCGCCCAGCGCGCCACCGAAATGTTCCTGCATCTTGTCAAAGCCATCAGGATCGGCGCCCTGAAAGGAATAGATCGATTGCTTCTTGTCGCCGACCACAAAGATCGTGCGGTTCTTGTCGGGCGCCGCGCCTTCGCCCGCGGCAAACTCCTGCGTCAAAAGGCGGATCACCTCCCATTGCGCCGGGCTCGTGTCCTGCGCCTCGTCCACAAGGATGTGATCAATCCCCCCATCGAGCTTGAACAAGACCCATGCAGCCACACCTGCATCGGACAAGAGCTCTCGCGTCTTGCGGATCAGATCGTCGAAATCAAGCTGGCCGCGGGCGAGTTTGTGCTCATCGTAAAGCGGCAGGAAAAGCGCCGCGAAATCATGAAGGGCCCGCGCCCGCTCGAATGCCGCCGAGGCAAGAAGGTGATCGTGGGCCTCGGCTGTGCGATCCATCCACGCGTGCAGCGCCTCGATCACGGGGGCAAACGCCGTTACAGCGGTGCTGTGGTTCGCTTGGGGAAAGTTGCGCGACTTCGAACTTTTGTCGGCTGAATAAAGAAAAAGACCGAATAGCGCCTCGAGCGTTTCTTGCGATGGCTCTGCGAGATTGACGGCAGCAAGCTGGGCACCAAATGTGGCATACATCTTGGACATCGGCGCCGCGATTTCGGCGATCTGGCGAACGAGATCCCTCTCATCCCCGGTCAAGCAAATCGCTAGCGCACGCTTCAGACCGTGGCCGTCCTCCAGCCCAAACTCGGTGGCAAGCTGTTCGGGATCGGGTCGGGCGGCAAACCTGTCGCGGTGTCTGACGATCTCGGTGGTCAGATCGACAATCCCGCCTTCCGAGATATAGCCGCCGATCCGGTCGATGGTGCCGCCACCCGGGCCCGACGATATTTCGTCGAGCACCGCCTCGCGCAGATGCGCTGCCGTGCGGTCGTCCATCTCGGCAAAATTGGGCGACACGCCCGCCTCGAGCGGAAAGCGCCGCAGGATCGAGGCACAGAAGGAATGGATCGTCTGGATCTTGAGGCCGCCCGGAGTTTCAACGGCGCGGGCAAAAAGCGTCCGGGCGGTGGCAAGCGCATCACTTGGGATCGCCCCCTCGACGCCCATCTCGCCAAGGCTTTGGCGCAAGGGCCCATCGTCCATCATCGCCCACTCGCCCAGCCGCTTGAAAAGCCGGTTCTGCATCTCGCTGGCGGCGGCCTTGGTATAGGTGAGGCAGAGGATATTCTGCGGATCGGTTCCATCCAGCAAAAGCCGCGCCACGCGGTCGGTCAGAACCCGTGTCTTTCCTGAACCGGCGTTGGCCGAAAGCCAGGTCGACGCGCTCGGGTCGGCAGCCTCGATCTGCCGGAGTGTTGCCTCATCCCGGATCATGCCAAATCCTCCGGCGCGGCGGGATCAGACGTGTTCCATTCGCCAAAGCGGGCAAGGTGATCGTAATAGCTCCTGTCCTTGGTCGAGCTCATCGCCTGCCGCGCAGAGAAACCATGCCTCACATCGGCCCAGTGCCGCATGAGCTTGAGAAAGAGGGCCCAGGTCTCATCGACCGGGCAATCCCCCATCGGCGCCGGCACGATACTTTGCCCGCTCAAGCCGATAAACGCTGCGGCCGCCACCTTCGCCCTTCCGGCAGCGGCAAAGGCGCCCTGTTCGGCCATCGCGGCCTGCAACAAAAGCTGTTTGTCGAAGGCAATCTGCTGCGCTTCGCTCGAAACCTTTCCGGTCTTGTAGTCATAGATCACAAGATCGCCGCCTTCTGTTCGGTCAATCCGGTCGGGCTTGGCCTTGAGCTTCAAAGGCGGCGAGGCAATGTCGACGTGGCCTTGCGTTTCGCCGATCAGCGGCGATCCATCGCGGCGCCTCTCGATCTCGGTCTCAAGGAGCCAGTCGACGCCCCTTTCAAACCGCGCCAGCCACATGCGGCGGACCGTTGGCCAAGGGCAGTTTGCCTCGAGCACCTCGCGGGCGATCTCCAAAAGCGCCTCTCGGGCGCCGCCTGCATCGGGTGCGGGCCCGCCAAAAACAAAGCGGTGCAAGATCTCGTGTACGATCGTGCCACGCAGAGGGGCGTCTGCGCTGGGCGTGAGCGGATCGAGCGCGCGCAGGCGCAGGACGCGTTCTGCATAGATCGCATAGGGATCGCGGATCAGGAGCTGCACCTGCGTGACCGAAAGCTCGGTCAGGCGATGGCCTGCGGGCGGTCGCGGCGAGGGGCGTTTGGCGGGGGCAACAGCGGCTTTCGGGGCCGCCTCGGCCGCAGCGCGCGCGAGCCAGTCCTTCCCGCGACGAAGCATTTCCTCGAGGCTGGCCTTGCCACCGTTGGCCTCAAGCCCAGAAAGCAAATTCGTCAGCCTGTTGATCCAGCGCGAGGCAACTGTCTCGGCCTCGTCCGAGCGGATCGCGCGGCTGATCCAGACCTCGGGAGCCGCGATCGCCTGTTGGAAATCATGCGCCGCAAGGCCGATGCGCCGCTCAGGAAGCAAAAGCCCCGCCTCCGCCCGCATCCGACGATTGAGCCAGGGATCGGGCGCCGGTGCTTCGGGCCAGACCCCCTCGTTCATCCCCCCGAGGATCACCAGATCGGCCGACTGAACACGGGCTTCGAGCGTCCCGAGGATCAAGGCGTTGGGATGGCCGGTATCCCGATCCCGAACCTCGGCGCCGCGCAAGAGCGATCCCAAAAGAATGGCATAATCCCCAGCGGTGATCGGGCCGGCGGCATCGGCGCTTGCGGCCAGATCCGATACGATCTCTTTCGCCTTGCGCCCGGTGGCCTTGTCCCAAAGATCGGCGCTGGGCTGCCTTCCGGGGCCAGCAGCGATGGCTTCGGCAAGGCCCAGATGGCGAGAAAGGTGTTCGGCAAGCGGCGCTTTTCCGGTTTGGCGCTGGCCACAGAACGTCGATCCTACCCACTCTGCCCAAGCCTCCCGGCCCTCACGCGGCCCGCCGCCCCGTGCGGCCCAAGCAGCAAGATCCGCCGGCGAGGGCGAAGGAACGGCTTTTCGGCGCAGATAAAGTTCAAGCTCGCGGGTCCAGACCAAATGGCTGCCCCGGTCCTCGCCGCTCGCGGTAAGGGGGTGCTTGAGAAGAACCAGAAGGGCCTCCGAGCCAAGCTCGGCCTCCAGAAGACCGGCAACGTGCCGCAGAAATCTGCCGGGAGGGGAAAGGTGCAGTGGTTGGCCGGCGCTATCGTCGGGCGCAATGTTCCAGCGGTCGAGGGCGGCGGCCACCTGACGGGTGAGCATCCGGTCGGGGGTAATCAGCGCGGCGGTTTTTCCCTCATCGATTGCCACGCGCATTCTCAGAGCGATGGTTTCCGCCTCGGCGCGGGGGCTCGGCGCCTCAACAAGTGTAACCTCGCCCATCGCGACGCTCAGATCTGCAAGGCGCGGCCCTTCGATGCGCCACTGGTCGGTAACTGGAGCAGGCCGCAAGGCAAGCGAGATGACCCTGTTGCGCTCTGGATTGGGAGCAGCGGCATCAGACCACGGCGCAACATCGGCTTTGCCAAGCCCGAGCCGATCCATGACGACCTTGAATCTGTATTGGGGATGATCCTCCGAATAGAGGGCGTCACCCATGCCATTCCAGACCGCCTCGGGCAAATCGAAATCGAAGCCGGGAAGAACGACCGCGCCCTTGGCAAGTCGTGCAACGGCTTCCATCAAGATCAGCGTGGCGCCGCGCGAGCCAGTCGAGCCGGCAAGGATGATCGGATCAGAGGGTTCGTTTCGTTGCCACGTTTCGACCAGTGACGAGAAAAGCGCACGCTGGAGGCTTTCGGGATCAGGCGCCTCGCCCGCGCTCTCGAAGAACGGAGAGACGATTTCGAGGAACCTGAGCGACCGCGCCCAATGACCGGACTGGTCGCTCACATCAAGGGACCGGATGGCCTCGGGCGTCACGCCTTCACCGTGCATCTCGGCGAAAAGGCGGGCGAGGCTCTCTGACAAGTCGAACAATGCCGCGCGGGGGGCAAGGCTTGGCTCTGCGGTCAAAAGCCGATCGACGAATTGCGAGATTTCCAGACGCCGCCGCAGCGGTGAAACGGCCGGCGGAAACCGCAAGGCTTCGGCTCCAGCAAGCAGCGAGGAAAGGGTCTCGATGCGGGGATGAAGCCGCGCCGGGCCCGAACTGAGGATCTCTGTGACCCGCCGCCGCATCCGCTCGGTGTTCACGATCAGTCGAATTCGGGCAAACTCTTCTGGTGGAAGGGCTCCGTAGCGGCTCAAAAGCCCATCGACGAGCGCGCGTGCAAAATCAACTCCGGGAGGGAGCGCGAAAAGACCAGAGTTTCCGCGACCGTCAGCCAAGAGCACCCCCCATCCGCAAACGCTCGATCCAAGCGGTGGATCCCTCGAACCGGGCCATGCGACCATCGCCCTCGGGCGAGAGCACAAGCCTGAGCGCCGCCTTCGGGGCGGCCGTACCGAGCCGTTCGGGCCATTCGATCAGACAGATGCCATCGTCAAAGGCGGCGTCGAGGCCCAGCTCGAGGATTTCGTCAGGGCTTGTCAGGCGATAGAGATCACAATGCCAGATCTCAGCCTCTGGGTCGTCGTAGGTCTGGACCAGCGTAAAAGTCGGGGACGGGACATCCTCTTCGCGCCCAAGCCGCGCCCGGATCAGGGCCCGTGCGAAAGTAGTTTTGCCTGCGCCGATGTTTCCCTCGAGAAGAAGTGTGTCACCCGCCCGCAATAGCGGGGCCACACGCCCCGCAAGGGCGGCCGTCGCGGCATCATCGGCAAGGAAAAGCGAGGCGGTCTCAGGCGTCATACCAGCAGACTAGGGGCTCTCCCTCCGGCTGCAAGCCGAATTATTGCGCGGCGACCGGGTGGTTTCTGCTGTGCATGAAAAGAGCGAGCGGCTGGGCGATTTCGGGTGCCTTGAGAAAGCTGATCAAAGAATAACCGTTTGGAAGCGGCGTTGCGCGGCAGATCATCTGTCGGCCATCGAGAAGGGACAGGGGCTCTTCCCAAGGATCCCGACCGCCCTGGCCGCGTATGAAATCGCGGATCATCGCCCAGACGGGGGTTGGAACACAGGATTGTTGCCACTCAGCCGCTTCATCTGCCAGATCAACCGGGCTCATCCCGCGATCTTTTGCGATGCCCCAAAGATCATGGTAGGCCTTGTTGCTGATCACGACCGAGCCGGTCGAGGAAATAACGACCGCAGCATCGCGCATCCCGTCAAGCGCTGCATGGGCCAGCTCGATCTCGGTTCGGAAGCGGCGGGTCAGCGACACATCGGCAGATACATCTTCGAATAGAAGTGCGATCGCGCCGTTCGGGTGGGGGCGGCCCGTTACCCGATAGGTCGATCCATTGGGAAGGCTCCAGACCTCGCAATAGCTTCCGCTTTCGGCGGCGGATTCCAGAGCCGCCAGTTCTTCGCGCCAGGAAAGATAGTTTTTCGGCTCCGGCAGAACGCGGGCCTCGCGCATCCTGTCGAGAACCGAGCGGATCTGGGGCCTTGAACTCAGGAATTCGACCGGAAGGCCCGTAAGATCAAGAAGCGCGGGGTTAAAGCTCAGGAGGCGCCGGTCGCGGCCAAAAATGGCCAAGCCAATCGAAAGTTGGGCAAATGTTTTGCTGAGAGTGTCGACGAATGCCCGCTGGGTCGCTTCGGCCCGCACCACGGCCGTTATATCAACAGCGAAACGGACAATTTCACGTCCGCGCCTGACGCTCGAAATCTCAAACCAGGTTTCGGCCTCGCCCTCGATCGGTTCGAGCCGGACTCTTTTGGTATTGTAGCCCTGATCGTCGACCGGAATATCGAAGCGCGAAAAGATATTGCGGGGGGGCCAGGTCGGACCGATGTCGCTTTGCGCCACGATCAGACCGTCAACCAAATTGAGATAGGAATTGTTGGCCCAGACGATTTGTCGTGTCGCATCCTCCTTCCAGATCAGCATTGGCGCGTCTTCGGAAATGGCGCGCAGGCTCGAGACCTCTTGTTCAAGCGAGGCGGCGATGAGCCGGTCGGTGGCAGAGCGCTCTCCGGTTTCGGAGCTATTGTTGAAGGTGATGCGCGAATAGCCGTCCCACCATTCCGCATCAAGCGAGAGTGTCGGATCGTTGGGTGAGACAATGCGTTTGCGTCCGTCTGACGAAAGCGAAGCCAAAGCAACGCGAAGCTGGGGAAACTGGGCCGAGAAGAGGCGGACGAAAGCCTCCCAGTCGGTTTGCCCCCTGTCGCGAGGGGGCATCAAACGCTTGGCAAGCGGCGAGGAATCAACAAGCACATGGCCATCGAACAGAAAAGCGACAGCGCTTTCCGCCTCACGCAGCAATTCGCGTGCGGTCTGTTTGCGAGGGCGGAACATATATCTGAGAAGGCTCAGATAGGTCGCTGCGCCCAGAACGGCTGTTATACCAACGAAGAAGGGCCAAAAACCAACGACCGACTGCATTCTGCGAATCCTTTGTTTCCGCAGAAAAGTTCGGAGAAATTGGTTAATGGTGCCTTAAGGATCGACTAGATGATCTGTGGGTTTTCGCCCAAGGGGCCGTGCGCCTTGTCTCGGGCGGGATCAATGGCATCGCGCGGCCACTCGACGAATATGATGGCGCCAACCTGCCGACGCCCCGTGACCCGCCCCATTCCGTTCGAGAATTCGAGCCGTGCGCCCGATCGCTCCAATAGGGTCTTGGCAATGAAAAGGCCGAGGCCCATTCCCTCATACCCCGGTCGTTCGCCCCCAGTTTCTTCTGCCTTGCGGTTTCTGACAAAGGGATCACCGATCCGCCCGATCAGAGAGGGCGGATAGCCCGGCCCATCGTCCGAAATCCGAAGGCTGATCGTCTCGGCGTCCCAGTGAACCTCGATCTCGACGGCGCTTTCGGCAAAGTCGACAGCATTCTGAATCAGATTGCGTAGCCCGTGCACGATTTCCGGCCTGCGCTCGATCACGGGCTGGCGCTTGGGGTGTTCGGTGTCGGAGGAGACGGCAAAACTCAGGGATTTTCCGCGATGGGCGTGCGGTTCGGCCGCTTCAAGTACGATCCCCTCAAGCGGAGCTCGGCGCAGCATCTGGTCGTCCTTGCCGGCGCGCCCCATCGAACGAAGGATATCGCGGCAGCGGTCGGCCTGTTCGCCGATGAGGCGGATATCTTCGATCAGGTCTTCGCGGTCCGCGGCCTCGGACAGCAGCTCTGAACTGGCCAGCTTGATCGTTGCCAGCGGCGTGCCAAGCTCATGCGCCGCCGCGGCAACTACCCCGCCGAGGTCGGTCAGCTTCTGTTCGCGAGCCAGCGCCATCTGGGTCGCCAAAAGCGCATCCCCCATCGAGTGCATCTCGCTTGTGACCTGTCGGGCATAGAGGCCAAGAAAGGTCACGCCGATCATCATGGCCACCCAAAAGCCGAACAGAAAAAGATTTGGCAGGCCAATTTCAGCGCCGCCGGGAAGGACGATCGGAAAGAAGAACCGGCTCAGCGCTGTAACCAGAAGGATCGACACCCCGCCAATCAAAGCGGTGCTCCGCAGCGGCAGAAAGGTCGCCGCGATCGTGACCGGCACGAGCATCAGGATCGAGAACGGGTTGTTGAGGCCGCCGGTCAGATAAAGGAGCAGCCCAAGCTGCAAGAGATCGAAGAGCAGCATTAGGGTGGCCTGCGTCACCGTCAGGCGAGAGTTCTGTGGAAACAGGAAGGTCGAAAACAGGTTGGCAAGCACCGATGCGCCCACGGCAAGAACCACGAGGCCAACCTCAATCTGCAATCGAAAGAATTCGACCGCGACAAGAACGGCAGCGATCTGGCCGCCGATGGCAATCCACCGTAGGGTCACGAGCGTGCGCAACCTGACCCAATCGCTGCGGGCGCGGTCCTGGAAGAGTTCTAGCTCGGATACCGGCATGGGCCTGCTCGATTTATTGTGACTGGCTGGACTATTGTTATTTCCCGTTCCAACGGCGATCAATGCGCCTGAACAGAAAGGACCGAATATGCAAAGGCTGATCGCGTTTGGGGCTGGTATCGCCGTGATCATTCTGATCGCCGCGACCTATGTTGCGACGATGATGGGTGGAGAGGACGACATCTTCGCCGAATGTCCCGGTTCGCAATCTGCCGGTGCGGTGGGTGGCCCCTTCACGCTTGTCGATGAAAACGGTCAGACCGTCACCGATCAGGACGTGATCACCGAACCGACGCTCCTCTACTTCGGCTATACCTTCTGCCCCGATGTCTGCCCGCTGGATTCCCAGCGCAATGCCGACGCGACAGATATTCTTGCCGAACAGGGGATTTCGGTCCGGCCGGTCTTTATCTCAATCGATCCTGACAGAGATACTCCCGAGGTCGTCGCAGCCTTCACCGACTACTTTCACGAAAAGATGCTTGGCCTTACAGGATCGCCAGAACAGGTCGCCGCGGCGTCGCGGGCCTACAAGACCTACTACAAGAAGAACGACGATGATCCCCAATTCTATACGGTGGATCACTCGACGTTCACCTACCTTGTCATGCCCGGATATGGCGTGGTCGATTTTTATCGGCGGGATGATTCCGCCGACACAATCGCAACACGGACGGCCTGTTTTGCTGAAGCGGCCGCCACCGCGAATTGACCTTGGAGAGATTAGGCGGCAACGTCATATTCAACAAAAGGGATTGATGGATGACGACTGACACTCTCGATCTGGGGCGCGACCCCTCGATACTTTTGGTCGATGACGACGAGGCCTTTCTCAAGCGCCTCGCCAAAGCGATGGAGCGTCGGGGGTTCTCGGTTGAAATGGCGGGCTCTGTTGCCGCAGGCAAAGCGATTGCGACAGCGAGGCCGCCCGCCTATGCCGTGGTCGATCTGCGGCTTGAGGATGGAAACGGCCTCGACGTGGTCGAGGTCTTGCGCGAACGCCGCCCCGACAGCCGGATCGTTGTTCTGACCGGATATGGCGCCATCGCGACCGCCGTGGCCGCGGTCAAGATCGGGGCGACCGACTATCTCTCCAAACCGGCCGACGCCAACGATGTGATCAACGCCCTCCTGCAAACGGGCGACACGCTGCCGCCGCCGCCGGAAAACCCGATGAGCGCCGACCGTGTGCGTTGGGAACATATCCAGCGGGTTTATGAGCTTTGCGATCGCAACGTTTCCGAAACGGCGCGGCGGCTCAATATGCACCGCCGGACGCTCCAGCGCATCCTCGCCAAACGCAGCCCACGCTAGAGCCAGATAACCTTCTGAACTCGGTCGATCCTTGTCCCGTCGCGCAACGGGACATCGCTGATCACCGCATGGTCGGCAAAGCCCATCTGCGCGTAATAGCCGAGGCCCAGCGCATTGTCGGCGCGGATCGTGGCATCAATCGCCACAACTTCCGCCGCCCGTGCCGCAGCGAGGGTGAGCGCAAAGAGCCCACGGCCAATGCCCAATCCGCGATGCCCCTCGCCGACAAAGGTCGCAATCACGGCCCAGCCGTCCGGCAACTTGCCATCGCCCTGCCAGTCGGGGTCAGCAAGCTCCAACGCCTGAAAGCCGATCACCTCGCCCTCCAGCACCGCGACAAAGCACGATATGGCAAGCGGCGGCGCGATATAGTGGCCCAGCATCCGGCTGGCATCAAAGCGCGACTGATGCGCCGTGGTGCCGCCCGTTTCGATGATCCGGTTGAGAAGGTCGGCCATCGCCGGAGCGTCAGCCTCTGTTGCGGGGCGAAAGTTGGGGGTCATGCGAGGCTTGCGATCAGGGTGCGATGACGAGCCAGATAGGCCTCGCGAACCTCGACCGGCGGGCGCAGGTGGATTTTCAGAGATTGGGCCAAGATAGTGTCTGGTTTGCCGAAAAACTTGTCGGCCTCTGCCTCGGTAAATCCGGCGATCTGGATGGCTTCAAGCCAGGCGGAAATCTTGTCGGCTTTCTTGATCTGCTTCTTGATCGCCACCGGGATCTGCGCCGGCAAGCCAAAGCGGATATGAACCGCGGCATTCAGCCGATCATCAAGCGCGCCATAGCCGGGCCCGACAGCCGCCTTCACCGGGCTGATCATGTCGCCGATCACATATTCCGGCGCATCGTGCAGTAGCGCGGCCAGCCTCCACTTCGCAGGCGCGGCGGGAAAGAGCCGCCCGTAAATCTCTTCGACCAAGAGCGAATGCTCGGCCACCGAATAGGGATAATCCCCCTTCGTCTGGCCGTTCCACCGCGCAACGAAGGCCAGGCCGTGGGCGATATCCTCGATCTCGATATCCATGGGTGTCGGATCGAGCAGATCGAGCCGCCGCCCCGAAAGCATCCGCTGCCACGCGCGGGGCTGTTTCATGGATGATCCTCCCGGCCGAAATTTGTACAAACCGTGAAAACCGTGCCTTTGGTTCTGTACAAACCCCACATTTTCCGCATTCCCAACCACTTCCGATCGCCTAGACAGAACCGGAAACTGCCCCCGTCCGCAGCCCCCTGTCAACGTCCGAAGCGACCCGCGCGACCCGTTGGTTGCCGTAGCCTTGGCGCAATGCTATGCCAGCCGGCGAAACCGGAAAAGGAGAGCGGCCCATGGCCAAGGACTACATCGTTCGCGACATCAAGCTTGCCGACTATGGCCGCAAAGAGCTCGACATTGCCGAGACAGAGATGCCGGGCCTGATGGCGCTGCGTGACGAGTTTGGCGTCAAGCAGCCGCTCAAGGGCGCCAAGATTGCCGGCTCCTTGCACATGACGATCCAGACAGCGGTTCTGATCGAGACCCTCAAGGCGCTGGGCGCAGATGTGCGCTGGGCCTCGTGCAACATCTTCTCGACCCAGGATCACGCCGCCGCCGCGATTGCCGAAAGCGGTACGCCTGTTTTCGCGATCAAGGGCGAAACCCTTGAAGAATATTGGGAATATACCGACAAGATCTTCCAGTTCGGAGGCGAGGGAGGCATGTGCAACATGATCCTCGACGATGGCGGCGATGCGACCCTCTACATCCTGCTCGGCGCCCGCGTCGAGGAAGGCGAAGAGAACCTGATCGCCGTTCCGACCTCCGAAGAAGAGGTTGCCCTCTTCAACCAGATCAAGAAGCGCCTCAAGGCCAGCCCCGGCTGGTTTACCAAACAGCGCCACGCCATTCAGGGCGTCTCGGAAGAAACCACCACCGGCGTTCACCGCCTCTATGAATTGCACAAGAAGGGCCACCTGCCCTTCCCCGCGATCAACGTGAACGACAGCGTCACCAAGTCGAAGTTTGACAATAAATACGGCTGCAAGGAATCGCTCGTCGACGGTATCCGCCGCGCCACCGACACCATGATGGCCGGCAAGGTCGCCGTGGTCTGCGGCTACGGCGACGTCGGCAAAGGCTCGGCCGCTTCACTCCGTGGCGCCGGCGCCCGCGTCAAGGTCACCGAGGTCGATCCGATCTGTGCGCTTCAGGCAGCGATGGATGGCTTTGAGGTCACGCTCCTCGAAGACGAAGTCGCCTCGGCCGATATCTTCATCACCACCACCGGCAACAAGGACGTGATCCGCATCGAGCACATGCGCGCGATGAAGAACATGGCGATCGTCGGCAACATCGGCCACTTCGACAACGAGATTCAGGTTGCCGCGCTCAAGAACCACAAGTGGACCAACATCAAGGAACAGGTGGACATGATCGAGATGCCCTCGGGCAACAAGATCATCCTCTTGTCCGAGGGCCGCCTCCTGAACCTCGGCAACGCCACGGGCCATCCGTCGTTCGTCATGTCGGCTTCGTTCACCAATCAGGTTCTGGCGCAGGTCGAGCTTTGGACCAAGGGCAGCGAATACAAGCCCGGCGTTTACATCCTGCCCAAGCACCTCGACGAGAAAGTGGCCCGACTGCATCTCGCGCGGATTGGTGCGAAGCTGACCACGCTCAAGAAAGACCAGGCCGACTACATCGGCGTAACGGTCGAAGGCCCGTTCAAGCCCGAGCACTATCGCTACTAGGGTTGCCTCGATCAGCCACTCGACTAGCATGAACCCGGCGCCATTTGGTGCCGGGTTTTGCTTTTGGGGTGTGACATGGGTCGGCGCGACGATCTTATCGAGGCCTGCGCGAGGGATCTTGAGGTCAAGTGCGGAATGCCGCCCGAGCCCGAGCTTCTGGATCGCGTCATCAAGGCTTGCGGCCCCGCGGCATTTTCCGTCGAAGGCGCATCCATTGATCCAGAAAACGGGGCGGAACGAGAGAGCATCCGCAGCCATTTCCTGATCCGCAAACTCGGCCTCAGGGACAGCCCCGACCTTGCCGAGGCGGTCAACGCTGCGTTCGAGGCCTATCCGGGGAAGGACGAGCCGCGCTACAGGCCCGTCATCTACTATCTTCTCGTCAAGTATTTTGGTCGCGAAGATTCCCTTTGATACCAACACATTGAACTAAGTTCTAAGGACTATGTGCTAGGAGTATCTGCGTCGATGGCGTAAAAAGGTCCTACGGTCAGGATGGCCGGGACCCAGAATTCAAATCGCGTGTGGTGCTTGGGGAGCGCGCGGGGTGAGAGGGGGTCCCGTGCGTCGGGGCCCCCATTCTTTCAGAACAGCGTCAGAACCGCTCCGATCAGCAGACAGCCGATCGCCGAATATCCTCCGTCGATCAATGTCAGCTTGAAAGGGCGCATCCCGTAGGCGTTGTTGATCATTGTCCACGGCGCGATGAAGAAAAGTCCGATGCCAAGGCCTGCATAGGCGCCTTTTGCCACCGACTCGATTCCCGACATGGCGAAGATGTGCCGCATCATGCCTGCCACCAGAAGCATACAGATCGCGGAGAGAACAAAGGGCATCGGGCTTCCGCCACCCTTGGGGTTGCCGTTCTCGTCGCATTCAATGCCCGAGGCTTCGAGCCACGGCTTCCGCAGCGTCGAATACCAGATCGCCCCAAAAACCCACGAGGCCGCAGCAGCGGCTACAACGTTGAGATAGTCCATGTGAATCTCCCTGTTCGCAATGCAGGAAGTATGGGGCCGACTCAGGCTTTTGTCTTGCCCAATTCACAGACGCGCGCCCACTCGGCTGGCGTCACCGGCTGGACCGAGAGGCGCGAGTTTTTCACGAGAACCATATCGGAAAGGGCAGAATCGGCCTTGATAGACTCTAATGTCACCGGTCTCGCCAGTGGCCTGACCGCACAGATATCAACGCACTCCCAACGCGGATCGTCTGTCGTGCTATCGGGATGCGCCAGCGCCGAAACCTCGACGATACCGACGATCTCGAGCCCTTGCCGTGAATGATAGAAGAACCCCAGATCGCCGAGCTGCATCGCCCGCATGTTGTTGCGGGCCTCATAGTTGCGGACGCCGTGCCATTCCTCGCCTGCCGCCCCTTTGGCGACCTGATCATCCCAGCTCCAGGTGTCGGGCTCGGACTTGAACAGCCAATAGGCCATCAGCCGATCACCTTTTTCCATTCCTGGATGCGAACATCCGCGAAAAGGCCCGCTTTGTTATAGGGATCGTTCTCGGCCCAAGCGCGGGCGGCGGCAAGGTCGGCCACGTCGAGCACGATCATCGAGCCGCACATCTGCCCGGCCTCGTCAAGAAACGGCCCCGCCATTTCGACAACGCCGGTTTCTTTGATGAAGGCCAGATGCGCCTCGCGCGTATCAAGACGGATTTGCAGGGCGCCGGGCTTGTCCCGGGTCATGAGGGCGACGCGCATGGATTACTCCTCTTTCAAAGGCCGCGACAGAAGGGCCTTCATCGCTTGTGGAACGGTGAGTTTGGCTTCGACCAAAGCCGCGACGACCGAGCTGATCGGCAGGTCGATTTCGCGCTCTTTCGCCAATTTAGTGACTGCTATGGCGGTCTTCGCGCCTTCGACCGTGACCGAAGGATCAAACCCCTCGCCACGCCCGAGCGCAAGGCCATAGCGATAATTTCGGGAAAGCTCTGACGTGCAGGTCAGCGCCAGATCGCCAAGGCCGGATAGGCCCGAGAGGGTCTCGGGTTTGGCGCCAAGATGAGTGGCAAAGCGCACCATTTCGCCAAAGCCGCGGGTCAGAAGGGCGGCGCGGGCACTGTCGCCAAGCCCGGCGCCGATGCAGGCGCCACAGGCGATGGCGATCACGTTCTTCAGCGCTCCGCCGAACTCGGCCCCGAGGACATCGGTCGTGCGGTAGAGCCGAAGGCTTTGTGTTGAAAGGAGTTCCTGGAGCTGTTGACCCGCGTCGGGGTCTTCGCAGGCGAGGGTGAGTGCGGTCGGAAGTCCGCCAGCGATATCGGCGGCAAAGCTCGGCCCGGTCAGCGCGGCAATCGTCGCATCCGGCACATGGGCGGCGATGGTCATCGAGGGGCTCTGCAGCGAGTAAACGTCGATCCCCTTGCAGCAGGCAACAAGGCGCTTTCCGGCAAGCGCCTTCCCATAATGGCCGAGAAAGCCGTCGAGCGCCTGAGCCGGAACGGCAAGGAGGACAACGTCGGCCTGCAAAACAGTATCTATATTGGCGGAAACGGCCAGGTTTTCCGGGAGGGTCACGCCCGGAAGATGCGGCGAGACACGGGTCTCAAGAAGCGCATCCATGGCAGCGCTCTGCCGCCCCCAAAGCGCCACGTCGCGACCTCCGGCTTTGAGGGCGATGGCGAGCGCGGTTCCGAATGCGCCCGCTCCGGCGACTGCGATCCTCATGCTTTGGCTCCCTTCTTGCCCGAGCCGAGCATTGCCGGGCTTTGGTCGTCAAGAGGCCAGCGCGGCCGTGCGCTTAGATCGAGGCCATCTGTCTCGCCTGCGGCGAAACGTTCGAGCCCCGCGTAGGCGATCATCGCGGCGTTGTCGGTGCAAAGGGAAAGGGGCGGCGCGACGAAGGCGACGCCCTCGGTCTCGCACAGCCCGACCAACGCCGAACGAATCTGGCCGTTGGCCGCCACCCCGCCAGCAATGGCGAAGGTGGGCTTTGCAGGCGCCAGCAGGCGGTATTCGGCCAGCGCCCGCTTGGTCTTTTCGTGCAGGATATCGGTCACGGCTGATTGGAATCCGGCGGCGAGGTCGGCTTGATCCTGCTGCGTCAGCCCGCCCTTTTCGGCCACTACGGCATCGCGGGCCCGAAGAAGAGCGGTCTTTAGCCCCGAGAACGACATATCGCAGCCGGGCCTGTCGAGAAGCGGCCGGGGCAGCGCAAACTGCGCGGGATCGCCCGCTTTGGCGGCGGCTTCTATGGCCGGGCCGCCAGGCTGGCTCAGGCCCAAAAGGCGGGCGGCCTTGTCAAAGGCCTCGCCGGGGGCGTCGTCGATGGTGCCGCCGATGCGGCGATAGCTGTCGGCCGAAGCCACGATCAGAAACTGGCAATGTCCGCCAGAAACGAGAAGCATCAGATAAGGGAAGGCCACGGCATCGGTAAGACGCGGCGTCAGCGCGTGGCCGGCGAGGTGATTGACGCCCACAAGCGGCAGGCCGGTCGCCGCGGCGATCCCCTTGGCGCACATGACGCCGGAGAGAACCCCGCCGATTAGGCCCGGGCCTGCGGTCACGGCAACCGCGTCAATCTGGGCAAGACCAAGCCCTGCGCGCTCGAGCGCCTGCTCCACACAAATATCGATCTTCTCGGCGTGCGCCCGCGCCGCGATTTCGGGGACGACGCCGCCATAGGCCTCGTGCAGCTCGGTCTGGCCAAAGACGACCGAGGCAAGAACCTCGGCCTTGCCTTCACCGCGCCGCACCACCGCTGCGGCGGTATCGTCGCAGCTCGATTCGATGCCGAGGATTGTGAGGCTCTTCTTCATGCGGGTTCCGGTTGCGCGGGCTTTCATCGCAGGTAACATCCGCAACAAGCACAAACAATGGCAGCGAACCGGAGCACCCTTGGCAATTCTCGTTCTCACACGGCCCGAAGAGGCCTCGCGCCGGTTTCTTGCGGCGGTAGAGGAGCGCTTGGGCCAACGGGTTGCGCATATCCTTTCGTCCGCGATCGAGATCGAAAGTGTCGCGCATGGGCCGCTCCCCGATGGGGTAGCATCCGTTATCCTGACCTCCGAACAGGGCGCGCTCCGGGCGCGGGGCGCGGGCGCACGGGCCGGAATGACGGCGTGGTGCGTGGGCGACAGAACCGCCGACGTTGCGCGGCGCGAGGGGTTTGAGGCGGTGTCGGCGGGCGGCGATGTCGAGACGCTGATCGCTGCGATCCTCAAGGCGCAGCCCGAGGCGCCGCTCGTTCACATCCGGGGCGAGCAGACCACGGGCGATGTTTCGGCAAGGCTCAACAAGGCCGGACTCATGACGCACGAGCTGGTTGTCTACCGGCAGAGGGATCGCACACTTGCGACCGAAGTCTTCGAGGCGTTGGCGGATGGCGAAACTCTGGTTGTGCCTCTGTTTTCGCCGCGTTCTGCCGGGGCCTTTCTGCGGCAGGCCAAGCCGTCCGCCCCTTTGCGCGTCATCGCGATGAGCCAAGCCGTGGCCGACAAGGCGGCAGCTTGCGGCGCGCGGGATATCTTTGTGGTCGAACGGCCCGACATTGAGGCGATGGTTTTGGCGACTTGTCGCCGAATTTCGATGGCGTGACGCTGTGGCTCCTTGCTTGAGCGGCGCAGGGTGAGAGACTAGGTTGAAAGAAGGCGCAGCCCGCCCGAAAGGAACGTCCGTGGCAAAGAGCACCAAAAAGCCGGAAGAGGCAGCGCCCGCGATCCCACCCGCTATCGAGGATGCCGAGATCATCGAAGAGGTCAAAGCCGGCGCGGAAGACCCGGCACCGGAAGTAGAGGCGCCTTCAGTAGCCGAAGCGTCTGCCGAGAGCCCCGCCCAGCCGACACGGCGCTCCCGCGACTTGCGGATCGGTGCTTGGGTTGTGATCGGCTCTGTCGTGATTTCGGCTGCCGTCGGTTATTCCGCGGCACGGTTTGTTCTGGAGGGGGCGGAGACCGTGGCGCTCGACAGGATCGCCGAACAGGTCGCCGAGATTGCCGACTTGCGCGGCCAGATTGCGGCCCTGCCAACGGCACCGACACAAGGCGATATTGATTCGGCGGTTCTCGCCTCTACAGAGGCCAGCGCTGCGGCACTGGCCGATCTGGCGGGCCGGATGGATGATCTCGCGCTTCGCTTCGAGGCGCTCGAGGCCCGCCCCTTCTCGGCTGTGCCCGAGGGGCAGTTTGATGATGCCATGAAGGCGGCCCTTGCCGCGCTTCAGGCCGATCTCGATGCCCAGCGCGCCGAAATCCAGAGCCTCGCCGCTTCGGCTTCGGAGGAGCTAGAGGCCGCCCAAACCGCCGCCGCCGAGGTTGCCGCCGCAACCGCCGCCGCGGCCCGTGATACGCTCGCCAAATCGGCCCTTGCCCAGATCGTTGCGGCGATTGACACGGGCGTTGCCTTTGACGGGCACTTGGCCGACCTCGAAGACGCGCTGGGCGCCGCCGCGCCCGCTGGCCTTGCCGCTGCGGCCCGTGAAGGGGTAGCGACTCTGTCCGAGCTGCAAGACAGCTTCCCCGACGCCGCCCGCGCGGCGCTCGCCGCCGCTCGGGACGCCGGCGAAGACGGAAGCGCGGTGACGAAATTCATCGGCTTTCTGCGTCAGCAATTCGAGGTCCGCTCGGTTGAGCCGCGCGAAGGCGACGACGTTGACGCCATCCTGTCGCGCGCCGAGGCGGCGCTGCGTGGGGGCGACCTGGACAGCGCCATGGCCGAGCTTGGCGCACTGCCAGCGATTGCCACCGAAAAGCTGGCCGACTGGCGCACCCGCGCCGAGGCCCGTGCCGCCGCAGTGGCGGGCGCGGCTGAACTGACTGACGGAGAGGAATAGGACGCCATCATGCTTTGGTCTTTGGTCAAGATCCTGATCTTCGTCGGCCTCGTTACCGCGGCCACCTATGGCGCCGTGATGCTGGGCGAGATGTCGGGCCACGCGCAGATCACGCTTGCGGGCCTCGAATTCCGGCTCGGGCCGGTTGAGTCGCTCTTGGCGCTCGTCGTCTTCATCGGCCTCGTCTGGCTTCTGTTCAAGTTCATCGGCCTTGCCGCCGCCTTCTTTCGGTTTCTCAATGGCGACGAGACAGCCATTTCCCGTTATTTCACCCGCAACCGCGAGCGGCGCGGATATGAGGCGCTGGCCGACGGCATGATGGCACTTGCTTCGGGCGAGGGGCATCTGGCGCTGGCTAAGGCCGCCAAAGCCGAGCGCTATCTCCAGCGGCCCGAGCTGACCACGCTTCTCACCGCGCAGGCGGCAGAAATGGCGGGCGACCGGAATAAGGCGGAAGAGACCTACAAGAAGCTCTTGGTCGACGACCGGACCCGTTTTGTCGGCATCCGCGGGATCATGAAGCAGAAGCTGATCGAGGGGGATTCGGACACCGCGCTCAAGCTGGCCGAAAAGGCCTTTGCCATCCGGCCCAAGCACGAAGAGACGCAGGATATTCTCCTAAGGCTGCAATCGGAAAAGGGAGATTGGGCCGGCGCGCGCAATACGCTCGGCGCCAAGCTGAAGGCGGGCTACCTCCCGCGTGACGTGCATCGCCGCCGTGATGCCATGCTGGCGCTGTCTGAGGCGAAGGGTGTGTTCGACGAGAATTCGTCCATCGAGTCGCGCGAAGCCGCGATCGAGGCTAACCGCCTTTCGCCCGATCTGATCCCCGCCGCCGTTCTTGCCGCACGCGCCTATATCGCTGACGGGAACAAGAAATATGCGTCACGTGTTCTGACCAAAGCTTGGGGCGCCCAGCCTCATCCCGACCTTGCAGCTGCCTTTGCCGCGATCGAGCCCGATGAGACAGCCAAGGCGCGGCTCGACCGCTTTAAGGCGATCACCAAACTCAAGCCCGAGGATCCCGAAACCAGAATGCTTCTGGCCGAGCTGCTTCTGGCCGCCGAGGATTTCCCCGAAGCCCGCCGGGCGCTGGGCGATCTGGCAAAGAGCCACCCGACCACGCGGAGCCTTTCGCTTCTGGCAGCCATCGAAAAAGGGACCGGGGCCGAAGAAGACGAGGTCCGCGCCCTCCTGACCAAGGCGGTCAACGCCCCTCGCGGCCCGCAATGGATTTGTGACAAGTGCAACAACATCCACGCCGAATGGGCGCCTGTTTGTGGGAATTGCGGGGCTTTTGATACGTTGACTTGGAGGGAGGCGGTGGGTGGGGAAGCGACTGCACACAACGCGACAGGGCTGCGCATACCCGCTATGTCGAAAGAGCCGAACGAACCACGTGTGCCTAGGATAATTGATGCTGACGTCAATCTGCCGACCGATTAGGCTTGTTGGCGGATGAAGGATCGCGCCCTGTGGTCTTGCGGTTCCATTTGAGATGCCCAAAGGATCGAAATGATCGAAACAGAACGAGCCGGCCAAGGTCCCGCGCCAATGGCTGTGGTCATTGTCACCTATAATTCTGCTGACGTCATCGAAGATTGCCTCGATAGCCTCCTCGCAAGTGAGGGAGCAGATCTTCGTGTGATCGTCGTTGATAACAAGTCCCCTGACAACTCGATTGAGACGGTCGTCACCTGGGCCAGCCGAAATGGCCTAGACATCAATGATGTTGAAGTTGGTTCAGCCCAAGCGCCTAGAAGTGAGCTCCCTTGGCTCACACTCCTCCGCTCACCTCTGAACAAGGGCTTCGCAGGTGGCGTCAACGAAGGCCTCAGGTGGGCTCTCCCACACAAAGAGATCGATCTGTTCTGGATCCTAAACCCAGACTGCATGGTGGAGCCAACAACGGCGAGGGCCTTCATCGACTGTGCCGCCGGGAATGGAGAGTTTTCGCTAATGGGGGGGCGCGTGGTCTTCCCGGCCCCGAATGGGTCGATTCAGTCGGATGGAGGGAGAATCAAGCTTTGGGGGGCGTGCTACAGCCTGAACCAAGGGCTTCCAGTAGAGGGTGCTATAACCCCCAATCTTTCTCGTCTTGACTTCATTTCCGGCGCCAACATGGTCGCATCGCGCCAATATATTGAAGCTGTCGGCCTCATGCATGAAGACTATTTCCTATACTATGAGGAGGTCGATTGGGCGGCCCGTCGCGGTTCCTTCCATTTGGCTTGGTGCAGCGGAGCTGTTGTTGCGCACCATGTCGGAACATCGATTGGTAGTGGGTCTCAAGATCGGAAGGCTTCACCGCTGTCGGAGTATTTCAACAACAGAAACCGGATACGGTTTGTTTGGCGCTTTCGTCGTTGGTTGACGCCGTTGTCCTATGCAGGCTCAGTAACTCGATCCGTGAAGCTCCTCTTGGAAGGTGAGGCCGAAGGGGCCTGGGCTGCATTCCTGGGCACCAACCAACTCCCGCCACCCAGCTATGTAGCCAGCAAGATTGCTCCGGAGGCGGTCGACCTTGCCTTTGGGCGTCGAGGGTGAACGAGAGCGGAAGTGCCCGTGGCGCCCGAGACCTGCGATTTTTCAGAGCCCCTCCGGCCGACATTCCCTCTTTCCCGCCCCTCCCCATAATGCTAAGAGCCGCGCCGGAAGCCGCAGTAGCTCAGCTGGTAGAGCACGTCATTCGTAATGATGGGGTCGGGGGTTCGAGTCCCTTCTGCGGCACCACTTTCCAGAGCGGTGTCGGACAGATGGAACGGTTGCGTTTTTGATCGTTCTTGTGCTTCGAAGAGCATCGGTAGCAGGTTGCTGATCTAGCGTAGTTTTGCTGCCCGGGTTACGAGGGCTGCGAATCAGAACTGGGTCTACCTTGGCGCAGACTGTTACCAAGCGAGAGACAATCGACCCAACCAATCGCCAGATTTACCAACATTTCCGATCCAATCAGAAGAAAAGATGAGGAAAATGGGAGAAAAGCTTGTCGAAAATGTGGCTGCAACCTAGGATGGGCTAGAGAGAATAGTCCTATTGAATTGGGGGATACCATGTTTGAAGTAAAGAAATTCACGGCCTCCGCATTGGTCGGTTCGACAGTTCTGTTCGCGCCGGTCGCTGCGTCGGCTTTAACCGTCGGAATCTATGATACCGAGACTGGAACATCCAGCACGATCGTGGACGGTGGTGCTGGCGACTTGGATGGAGTCGTAAACGGCAAGATCCTCCTTCAAAATTTCGCGACCGGTAGCGGATATGTAAGCTTGGAAACCGCCTCTGCTACGGAGTCGAACGGTACTTCGAAGCTGCATCTGAACGTTACAGACGCTGTCAACGAAGGTAATGGAACGATCTTAATTGACGTGACCCATACGGGGTTCGGTGAAGGCGCCCAAGATCCTCTGGCGTCGTCGGTGACTTTCTCGTCGAATGCCAGCGACGTGTCGGGCGAAGGCTTCTCGTCGTATGGTTTCGTGAATGATGGGAACACCCCGGGCCTATTCTACGACTATCCGGGTATTACTGTTGGCTCCGGAACGATCAGCTCGATCGCTGACGATGTGTACGGGAAAATTTTGACGGTACTCAGCGACCCCTTCTCGATGACTATTCAAACGAATCTGTTCTCTGGAACAATGGCTTCGTTCGATGCAACGCTCATCGCCTCAATCCCGCTTCCGGCCGGTGGCCTGCTGCTTCTCTCTGCCCTTGGTGGTCTGGGTCTTGCCCGCCGCCGTCGGTCGGCGGAGCCCGTGGTCGCCTGAGCTATCAGTCAAGTTGAATTGGAAAAGGGGCCCTAGGGCCCCTTTATCGTCATGAGACCGGTTTTCAAGACCGCCAGCTGTGCGCACCTTGAACCACAGGTAGCGTTGAGCACATGGGTCCGGCAAACGGCGGTTTAATCATGGCTATGCAAGAAAGTGTATCTTGACCTGTGTCACGCATTCTTCAAAGAATTGCCACTTGTGAGTGGCAGGTTCTAGCCACCACCACCTTTATTCATTTACCAGGAGCTTTTGAATGTGCGGGTTTGCGGGCTGGTTTGGGCCTGATGCCGAGATCGCCAATCTTGAGGCCATGACCACCTCGATCGCCCATCGTGGACCCGACGGAAGAGGTGCGATCGTCATCCCGTTACAGTCCGGTGATCGGGTGGCACTTGGCCATCGTAGGTTGTCCATTATCGACATCGACGGTGGGGCGCAGCCGATGTCGAGCCCCGATGGCCGATTCACGATCGCCTATAATGGCGAAATCTATAACTTCCTAGAACTGCGCGCAGAACTGGAGGCCAATGGATCGAGGTTCCAAAATCGATCTGACACCGAGGTCATCCTAGAGTCTTGGCGCAGATGGGGCAAATCGGCGCTGAGGAAATTCCGAGGTATGTTCGCCTTTTCGCTTTTCGACGCGGAGCGCCAGGAACTCTTCCTTTGTCGAGATCATTTCGGGAAGAAGCCGCTCTACTTTGTTGGTGGGACACATTCCGGTCGCCAGATGACGATATTCGGATCGGAGGTCTCATCGCTGTTGTCCCATCCGATGGTAAGCAGCGAGATTGATCCAGAGTCAATCTACCGCTATCTAAAATGGAGGTATGCCCCTTCGCCCGACACGTTCTTTTCAAAGATCAAGAAAGTTACGCCTGGATCTTGCGTTACAATCTCGAGCGAAAAGATAGCAGAAGAGAGCTTCTGGTCGCCACCCATGGCTCCAGGGACATTTTCCGGAACCTACCAACAGGCCATAGATGAGTTCCGCGAAATCTTCGACGAAGCGGTTCGCATACGCTTGAGATCTGATGTGCCCGTCGGCGCGTTCCTCTCGAGCGGTATCGACTCTACAACTATCGTCGCCAGCCTTGCGCAACTAGGAGCGACCGATATTAGAACTTTCTCGATCGGCTACGCAGGTGATCCGGGATCAGAACTCGCACTCGCTGAACGGTCAGCTAGAGAGATCGGAACCAACCACACTTCGATCGAGTTCACATCCGAACAGCTGCTGCAGCAGTTGCCGCAGCTAACCAGACATCTAGGAGCTCCGCTGGCAGAGACTGCGGCGATACCGATCCATCTTATGTCGACGGAGGCGTCGCGGTCTGTCAAAGTCGTTCTGTCAGGCGAAGGTGCCGACGAGGTCTTCGCGGGTTATCCAAAGTACATGTTCGAGACTCGCTTGGGGTCTCTGCCAAATTGGCTTGTAAAACGATTTGGACTTGGCGTCTTATTCCTCACTTCTCCACGGTCGCAGCAAACGCACCGCATTCGAATTGCTGCTCGTGCTCTTGCAAGCGGTAGCTTTGAAGACAGGATGACTTCTTGGTTTGGCGCGTTGACAGAGAATGAAAGGGCTCGTTTCTGGCGCGGCCCTGAAACCCATTCAATCCCCTCGCGACGACCGTTTAATGCTCCTGATACCACCTCAAGTCTTGGACGAGTCCAATACTTCGATCAGACCTCTTGGCTGCCAGACAATCTTCTCGAGCGCTTAGATACAATGACAATGGCGGCCTCAATTGAGGCTCGAGCGCCCTATATGGATGTTAGGTTGGCCGAGTTTGCAGCCACGCTTCCGGATAACTTTAAGGTATCAGGTGCCACTACCAAGCGAATAGTTCGCGATGCGCTGGGTTCTAGGCTTCCTGACGGTGTTCTTTCCCGCCCAAAGAATGGCTTTCGACTGCCAATTGCTCACTGGTTCCGGAACGAACTCCACGATCAATTCTCGGATTTGGTCTTGGTGAAAGACGCGAGATTGGCGGCATTCATAGATAACCATATGGTCGGCAAGATGTTCAAAGACCATCTCGACGGAAGTCAAAATAACGACAAAACACTTTGGGCCTTCTTTGCACTTGAAGTGTTCCTGAGGGAGCTAGCTTAGCTTGCATTCTTCAAAGACCATATCCGTAATCATCCCGCACTTGAATCAGGAAGCGCATTTGGAGCGCTGCCTCGCTTCTCTTCATGCGCAGAGCGTTGTCCAGAATCGTGTTGAAATAATCGTCGTAGACAATGGCTCGGCTTCTTTGCCACTCGGAGTTTGCTCACGTTGGAGCGATGTAAAACTGCTCCAAGAACCTATCCCTGGGCCGGGTGCTGCGCGAAACACAGGTGTCTCAGGTTCGATCGGTGATATCCTGGCGTTCATAGACGCCGATTGTGTTGCCGAGGGAAATTGGCTTTCACAAATTTCGCGAAGTATTGAAGTGCAAGGAAATCGGGTCGTTGGAGGTGATGTTCGGGTCAACTATGTTATCCCCGACCGCCCAACTTTTCTCGAGCCGTATGAAAGCATCTATTCATATAGAAATGATGAACACATTGCAGAAGGGTATTCGGGGAGCGGTAATCTCGCTGTTGCCAGAGTTGTCTTTGACAGAGTGGGTCCGTTTGCAGGAATCGGAGTAGCTGAGGACTATGATTGGGGAATTCGAGCAACACGGCTCGGATTTTCTCCTACATATGATGAGGATATGATCGTCTATCATCCAGCTCGGACCAGCTTCTCAGAACTTGCTCGCAAGTGGGATCGACATATTGCGCACGAGTTCGCGAGAAAGAAAGGTGCAGCCGGATGGCTCAAGTGGATACTGAAAGCCCTCGCGCTACCTTTTTCCTGCTTGGCAGAAATACCTACAATCCTGCGATCCAATAGGGTCTCGGGGTATCGCGAGAGGCTCCTGGCACTTGTGTGTTTGGTTGGGGTTCGAACCTACCGTGCTAAGCGAATGTTTCAGTTCCTTTTCAATCGAGAATTTCGGCAAGCAGCCGATTTCTGGAATCGACACTAAAACTGTTGGGGCGGCTTGTTCTTAGGAATGGGGATAACGCTCCGGATTGGTGGCAAGGCCTTCAATCCAAGAGTCTTGGCCGAAAGGCGTCACTGCTTGCGAAGAGCTATGGCACGCTCAGTCGCCATGGGTCCTAGTAGTATCCGTACTCATAGCCATAGGCCCCGTCAAAGTAGCGACACTTGTTCAGGACGATCCCCATCACGTTGGTGATCTCGGCCACCTGCCGCTCAGCCACGTCAATCTTGTCGAGGCTCGTCTTTTCGGCCCCGGCGACGATCAATGCGCAGTCAACGTATTTGAGGAAGCCGAAATTGTCGTCCGTCGCCATCATCGGCGGCAGGTCGAAGAGCATGATGTCGGGGTCAAACTCTTCCTCGATCGCATCGAGAATCTCCGAAGTCTTTCGGCTTTGCAGGATTTCCGAAGAATGCCGGACGGGTCCGTTGTTGAGCCCAAAGGCCAACCGGTCGCCATAGCGCAACGCATGGTCATGGAACTGTATCCGGCCCTCGAGGACATCGGCCATGTTATGATCCGGATGTTGGTCGAGCGCCTTGGAAAGGCCGATGCGACGGAAATCGAAGTCAAAGGCGATGGTCCGGATGTCCGGCTGCCGCGCGAGGCAGAATGCAAGGTTGGCCGAAGTGACAGATTTGCCTGTACCGGTGTCGGGCGAGGTAATGGCGATCCGCTTCCAGTTATTGGTCGCGGCCTGGTGCAAGACCTTGGTCCGGAGCATGTCGTGGGGTGCGGCCTCAGGCCCTCCCTCGACAGAAACAACGCGGTTGGTCTGAAGCTTGGGCCTGGTGATCTTGATCGGTGCAAGCGCAGCCCAAACAGAGGTTGACTGGGCAACCGCTGGTTCGGAACTGCGTGCCTTGGCCGCCGTACGCTTGGGAGCAGCTTTGCTGCTGCTTCCCTTCTCACGTTGGGCGCGGGCTTTCTCGATTGCTTGTTGGAGCCGTTCCATCTGGTGCTCTCCGTTCCTGACGCTGCCTCGGGTGCCTTAGAGGCGGACACCCAGTTTGTTCATGGCCTTCTCGGCCAAAAGGTCGAGAGGCAGGTAATAAGTGTGAACCGCCCAGACCGCGGCTGGAACGCCGACAATGATCAACAGGGCAATCGTGACGCGCTTGGTTCTGCTGACAAGAATCTGTCGAGGCGTCTGAATCATCGGGATCGTGGCGATCGGCATAATATTGAACCGCTTCACAAGGTCTTCAGGGCGCCGGGCCGCGTTCTTCATCATCTCGAGCAGGAGAACGAGGCCCAATCCCAGAGCGATGCTGAACGCAACTCCACCCCCTGCGATCAGGATCCGGTTGGGCTTGGTCGGCTCGGTCGGGATCGCGGGCGGTTCGATGACCGAGATTTCCTGACCACGAGACCGCGTTTCGATCAACTCGCCAGTCCGGGCTGCCGCCAGACGATCTTGGGCCTGCTTATATTGCTGCTGCAGGTTCGAATACTGCCGGTTGAGTTCTTCAAGTCGGATGGAAACCTCGGGGGTCTTCTCGATACTTGCGTTGAGAAGCTCGAACTGCGTCTGAGCGGTTTGGCGCTGCTGATCCAGAACGAAGAGCTTCGAATCGATTTCCGAGATCTGGATCTGGAGCGCGACAGGGAGCTGGAGTGTAGCGGGATCTGTGACCGACGGTTCAACTTCGCTTGTCGCGGGTGCTGTCGCAGCAATTGTCTGTTCCAGTTGCTCGATTTGTACCCGAAGCATCCGAACCTTCACCGATTGCTCGGAGAAGACCGAAAGCGCCTGCCGAAGCTCGGCCTGAAGCTGAGCCAACTGCTGTTTCTCGGGAGAAAGTTGAACCTGCTGAGTCGTACTGGCTGTTCCAGTCGCCTCGAAAATTGCGATGAGCCGCTCTTTTTGGTCCTTGAGTGCAGCAGTGTCCCTGTCAAAGAGGTTGAGATTGGCCTGGAGCTGCGACTGCTGGTTCATTCTGAACTCCAGTGTTTCGGGCAGCGCGCCGGTATTTGCGTTCTTGTAGGCAAGAATCTCGGCGCTCAGAGCATCAAGCTCAACACCCAGATCTTTCGCTTGCTGCTCGAAGAAGCCGAGCGTTTCGGTTGCCCGACTTTGGCGAAACTCGGCATCAACCCGCTGAATCAGGGTCAGATACTCGCCAAGCACGGCAGCGGCAACGCGGGCATCGGGAGCCTCGAACGTTACCCACATCAAGGTCGCAGCATCACGATTGGTCGTAGTCTTGACAGTCGTCCGGGCCAACATTGCTTCGACGATTTCATCGGGGTTCATCTTGCTCATGTTTGGCAAGACTTCGAACCGACGGGCGATATCCAGCATATTCGCGCGAGTCAGCAGCCTCTGCTTCACAATCTCGAGCTGCTCGAGGGCCGGGATCCGCACCGTCGAAGGAGCAAGCTCATCCGGAATCTGCGGTGACTCTACCACGACTTGCATTTGGCTCTCATAGGCTGGAGGAAGCGCCACGGCGATAATCACAGCGATAGCCGAGAAGACCATCACCACGGGTAGGAACACGTTCAGCCGCCGCAGGAAGATTGTGAAATAGAATTTAATGTCGGTCATTCTGCTGCCGATCCTCTTGAAAACTCGGGGCCAAGAACGATCGGCGTTGCCTCGACAGAGAATGAGACACCATCGTTCAACACGTCTCGAACGATCGAAACGCTGACAATTTTTCTTTCCGCCGCCCATGCATAGAGAAGCGCAAATTCGCAAAGCTGGTTGACGAGGCGAGGAACGCCGCCGCTCGCGTCATGGATCAACTCCGCGGCCGAGCGCGAGATTTCCTTTCCCGTCCCGCCAGCAACCTGCAGGCGATGGCGGATATAGTCGGTTACAGCTTTCTTCTCGAGAGGCTGGAGGTGGAAGCTTGCAGTCACCCGCTGAGCGAGCTGGCGCATGCGTGGGCTCTTTACCACGTCGCGCAACTCTGGCTGGCCGACCAGCACAAGCTGAACAAGCTCGTCCTTGCCCGAGTTGATGTTGGTCAACATCCGGAGTTCTTCAAGACCTTCGATCGAGAGGTTCTGCGCCTCGTCGAATATCAAGACGACCCTGCGGCCTGTAGCGTATTCGCCGACAAGCGTTTCCTGCAGCAACTGGAACATGCTGACATAGCTCGATCCAGGCCCGACAGGAATCGACAAGGCATTGAGAATCCAATGGATAAGCTCGCCTCGGCCGCCTTGAGCGTTTGAAATGAGACCGACAGTGATGTCTGGATCTATGTCCTTAAGAAAAGCGCGGAGTATTGTGGTCTTTCCTGAGCCGATCTCGCCTGTGATGAGAGTGATAGGCGTTCGGGCCATCAACCCGTATTCAAGGACCGCAAAAGCGCGCTGATGCTGCTTCGACCAGAACAGGAACGAAGGATCAGGCGTCAGAGTAAACGGCCGCTCGGTCAGGCCGAAAAACTCGGTGTACAGCTCTTCGCCCGCCATTCGGAATCCAGCTCTCTAACTACGGATGCTTGGGCATAGCCCTTGAAGCACTTCACTACAATCTAGCACCCTCGGGTGCATCCCTTTTGCGCCCATATGGGCGAATCTTTCACAGTTTCTACGGGCTTGGTGGCGATTCGTGGGCACAAGTCGTGGAAAAAAGAGGCACCTTGAGGCAGATTGGGGAGAAAACGGAAACCCATACTATGTTTCCAGGAGCCCTTCACATAGTTTCCATTTTAGAATAAATGTTGAATTACAATACGTTACAAGAATATGGCTATAACAAGGCGATAATTAGTCAAGAAACAGATCAAACATCTTTTGCCCGGTGGCCTCTTCGGCAGTAACCTGAAAGTCGAGCCGGGCAAGTTCCAAAGTCTCTGTTTACACAGGCGATTTTCAAACGGTTCTGTGTTTTAGTTTCTGGTCTTTCAGGGAAGACGGCTTATGACGACGCACTATAAAGACCTTCACGCCGTCGCACCCACAAATATGGCGGTTTTTAGAAGAGTTTCACATCAGGGCGCCTACGGCCTGCTGTTCAAGCGCGTTCTCGACATCGCATTTGTGGTCGCTGTCGCCCCGATTGCCCTGCCGCTGATCCTCGTGGCCGCCTTGCTTGTTGCGACTGATGGCCACGCCCCATTCTATATGCAGAAGCGGGTTGGCCGCTTTGGCGGGGTTTTCGGCATGGTGAAGCTTCGGTCGATGGTTCTTGGCGCTGACGAGGTTCTTGCCGAGTATCTCGGACGCAATCCCGAAGCCAACGCCGAGTGGAACCTTTCTCAAAAACTCCGCAAGGACCCCCGGATCACCAAGGTTGGCCGTTTCCTGCGAAAATCTTCGCTTGATGAGCTTCCCCAGCTTTGGAACGTGCTCGTTGGCGATATGTCGGTAGTGGGGCCCCGTCCGATCACCGAAGCGCAGCGCGGACTATATCCGGGCCGTTCCTACTATATGCTGCAGCCCGGCATCACCGGACTCTGGCAGGTCTCCAAGCGAAACGACTGCAGTTTCAAAGACCGTAGCATTATCGACGATCAATATGCCGAGACCCTCTCTTTCCGTGAAGATCTAAGGATTGTTGTTCGCACCGTCGGCGTTGTTATACGCTGCACAGGTCTTTGATCGACCGACGGCCCTTTCGGGGCCGACCGCATTTCAGGAAGTCGAGGCCGATTGATGTCCGTTAGGGTATTCCCGACCATTGCCGCAGCTTTGCTTGCGACCACGTTTCTGACTGGCTGTAAGACGGCGGATCAGAAAGCCGAAGATCACTATCAGTCCGCTTTGGAGCTGATTGCGGAAGGCGACAGTGAAAGAGCGCTGGTGGAGTTGCGCAACGTCTTCAAGCTCGACGAAGACCATGAAGCGGCACGAGTTGCCTATGCGCGCATTGAGCTTGAACGTGGAAATGTTGAACAGGCCTACGGCCAATACCTTCGCTTGGTAGAACAGCATCCCGGCAATCTTGAGGGGCTACGAGAACTTGCCCGACTTGCACTTGAGGCAAACAGTTGGGACGAGGTGCAACGGGTTAGCCGCCTTGCAGATGAAGCCAGTCTGACCGATACAGATCCGGTTCTAAAGGCCGTCAAGGCCAACCTTGAATACCGGTCTGCGCTTTTGGCCAACGACACGGCGGCCCGGGATGCGGCTGCGGCACAGGCTCTTGAGCTAATCGGTGAAGAGCAAAGCACATCGATCGCCCGCCGCGTCGTGATCGACAACCACATCCGTCACGAAGATTGGGCCGCGGCCCTTGCCGAAGCGGACAGGGGCATTGAGGCGAACCCACAGGATCGCCAGCTCTACCTGATCCGGCTCGGCCTCTTCGAGAAGCTGGGGCGGTCGGAGGAGATCGAATCCCAGCTGAAGGATATAATCGTTCTCTTCCCGGAAGATGCGACGCCCACACAAATGCTGATTGGCCTCCTACTCAATCAGGGCCGGACCGACGATGCCGAAGCCTTCCTTCGTGGCATGGTGGATCCAGCCGTGGAAGGCCACGACGCACAGATGCAGGTGGTCAGCTTCCTTTTGGCGCGCAAGGGGCCCGAAGCAGCAATATCCGAGCTGGATCGCCTGATCGCGGCTGGCGGTTCGGAGACCGCCTTCTACAAGTCGGCGCGCGGCTCGTTGTTTTTCGATACTGGCCGGCATGATGAGGGGATTGCCGAACTCGAAACCGTTGTCGAAGGCGCGGAAGATACCGAGGAAGGACGTCGTTTCAAGGTTGCCTTGGCGCGGATGTATCAAGCGACCGGCAACATGGAGGGCGCGAAAAAGCTCGTTGGTGAAGTGCTTTCCTCTGATCCGACCGAGGTCGAAGCGCTCAAGATTCGGGCGGCTTGGCTGATCGATGAAGACAACCCGGGCGACGGCCTCGTCGACCTGCGCTCGGCGCTGGATCAGGCGCCCCGCGATCCTCGGATCATGCTGTTGACAGCCGATGCCCACAGCCGAGCAGGCAACACCGAACTCGTGCCCGATATGTTGGCCCGAGCCGTCGAAGCCTCGGGGAATGCACCTGAGTACTCGCTACCCTATGCCGACTACCTTGTCGGCAATGGCCAACTCTTGCCGGCTGAAGACGTGCTGAAGGACGCACTCAGAGTCGAAGCCGCCAACGTCGCGGTTCTCCGCGCGTTGGGTTTGGTTTACATCCGACTGGCCGATCGGCCCCGCCTCATGACGGTAATCGGCAGCCTCAATCGGGTCGGGACGCCTGATGCCAAATCCATCGCCAACGATCTCACAGCCCGTATGCTGGCAGCGCAGGATCGACGGGATGAACTGGACGCCTTCCTGCAAAGCCTCGCCCAAAACGGTGAAGGTGGCTTGCAGGCCGACGTTGCCGTGATCCAGAGCAAACTTGCCTCGGGAGATACGGCCGGTGCCCTAGCCTACGTTGACGATCTTATTTCCAAAAGCGAGATGAGCCAGGAGTTGCGCTATCTCAAGGCTGGTGTTTTGGCAGCCAACGGCAAGTACGATGAGGCAACAGCCGAGTTCGAGAGCCTGCTTCAGGATACCCCCGGCAGCACCGCAGTCGTGATGGCCCTGTCCAATCTCAAGGCTATCGAGGGTGACCGCGAAGCATCGCTTGCCGTCATCAATGGTGGCCTCGAGGTCAATCCAGACAACCGGGCGCTGCTATTTGCAAAGGCCGGAATGCTCGAACGGAACAGGGATTTCGAAGGCGCAATCGCGATCTACGAGAAGCTCTATGCCGAGAATAGCGCGTCAGTCGTGATTGCTAACAACCTTGCCAGCACAATCACCACCTATCGTGACAGCCGAGAAGATCTCGAGCGCGCCTATACTGTGGCCCGCCGCCTGCGCAACACCCAGGTTCCTGCCTTCCAGGATACCTACGGCTGGATCGCCGCCCGGCTTGGCAACTATGACGAGGCGCTTAGTTATCTCGAAAGCGCTGCCGCCGCGTTGCCCAACGAGCCCTTGGCTCAGTTCCATCTGGCTGAGACCTACGCAGGGCTCGGGCGCAAGGCCGAGGCGGTTGCGACCTACCAAGAAGTACTCGATCTGCAGGAAGAGGGATCTGAGCCGTCATATTTGGCCCGGGTGACCTCGGAAATGCAACGCCTGCAGGCCGAAATTGACGCCGAAGCCTCCGCCGCAGGCGCGGTCGAGGTGAACCAATAGGAACCTTCCGGCATGCAAAGTTGCTGCAGTCGGGAAAAATAGTCTGGACCCGGATTTATCCACAGGCTTTAAGAAGGCATATTTGCCTTGGGATTGGAGCGAGGTGAACACCATGCGCACACGACTTCTTGCCGTAATGGCAACCATTTTGGCCCTTTTCAGCCTCGGCGCGCCGGCCACGGCGCAGGACGGCTATAGTATCAAGTCAGGCGATGTTCTCGAAATTGAGGTCTTGGAAGACGCGAGCCTCAACCGTCAAGTTCTCGTGCTTCCTGACGGATCTTTCAGCTTTCCCTTGGTCGGGACGATGCAGGCTGGCGGCATGACCGTCGAGCAGGTGCGTGCCGCGCTGGTAGGTGGCCTGTCCGCAAACTTTGCAGTGCCCCCGAGCGTCTACGTCTCGGTGCGTGCGTTGGCGCAATCGGCGCCAGCTGCCGTTGAGCGGACAATCAGCGTCTACGTCATGGGCGAGATCAATGTGCCGGGTAAGAAAGAGATCACGTCTGGCACGACGATCCTTCAGTTCCTTGCCCAGTCGGGCGGGCTTGGCAAATTTGCCGCCGAGAAGCGCATCGAGCTTCACCGCACCGATACCAAGACCGGGGAAACAACTGTCTATCTCTTCGACTATACCGGAAAGACCGGCGGGCGCATTGCCAGCAGCACGACCCTTGTTGCCGGCGATGTGATCATCGTGCCCGAGCGCGGCCTCTTAGAATAGGACCTGATGGTGCGACGCGATACAGAAAGACGACCGAAGGCTTGGCTTCTGGCTGGAGCGTCCGGGTTTGTCTTGGTGATCGCGCCATTTGCAGATGCGCAAGAGGGTGGCCTTTGGGCCAACCTTGATCTCTCTTCCCGGCTTGCGGTCGATGACAACCTGCAGAAGGAAACACCTCCCCTAGGTGTGACCACCTCGCTCGACAATGCCTTTGCCTTCTCGCTGACCTCTCGCAAATCCACGCAAAGCCTCAACTTCTCGGCCAGCGGTATCGCCCGTGCCGCGCAGTATCCCGGTGGCACAACGCTTCTTGCGATCCACGATCCCTCGGTGCGGCTTTCCTATGCCCGTGAGGCCTCGAGCAGCGCCCTGCGCGCCAATGCATCCTACCTTCTTGAAGACCTGTCCTTCGTCGATTGGACTGAGACCGTCAGCTACTCCTTTGACGATTTTCTTGCGAACGGTTCTGGCAGCTACTCAGATTGGATCGCCTCACTCGGTAGTGGCGACGAAACCTCCTATCTCGTGAGCGGCGGGACGCGCGAGACCCTGTCGTTTGGTGCGAGCTATGAGTTTGGCGTCGATGCGGCCTTCGGCGGCAGCATTGGCTACTCCCACAGCCAGATTGCCTATACCGACGCGAATCCGGGCCTTGTTGATGGATCGACCGATCGGGTGACCGGTACAGCGCGGTTTGAGATTACGCCGACCCTCAGCGGCAGCGCCACTTATGTTGTGACGCAAACGAATACAGGCGGCACCCCGGAGCAGAGCCAAAGCCTGAGGTTCGGTGTTGGTCAGGATTTCAACAGCGGATTGATCGGACTAACCCTGAGAAGCGATCTTGCGGGGACGACAAAGGCCAGCGCCAGTCGTTCTCTTGATTGGTCGACCGGAATCCTTTCGTTCGATGCTGGCCTTGCTGCAACACCAGGCGGCGCGGCTGCGACACTCGGTCTTGGCTACCGGCAGGACATGAAAGACGGCGTGATCGGTGCCTCACTGTCGCGCGATGCGAGCGCCAGCGGCGTCAGCAACTCAATGCGCGCCAGCTACCGATACGCGGTCAATTCCAACAGCCAAGTCTCGGTATCGTTCAACTATTCGGATAACCTGCCTTTTGGCGGCGGAACCGGCGACCAACGGGCCAAGCTTTCTGCCAGCTATTCGCGCGACATCACCGACGAGATCTATGTCAGCGCCGGCTACAGCCTTGATTTCTTGGATGCCGCGGATGCCGATCCGGCGTTCAGCAACGGCGTCTTCGTTGGGATCGGGCGCAGCTATTCCTTCCGTCCCCGGTAACAATGCGGCGCGAGGCGTGATCCGGCCCGAGATTATGCCACGCAGTATGGTTTTCTGGTGGGCCAAGAAAGACAGGGTATGACCGTGACGACAACAACGACGAATACTCAAGGCCCGGCCACGCTCAATCCCGCCGGCCTTGGCCTTTTCGTTCTGCTTGTCGCTGCGTCCGTTCCGCTTTTTTGGATCGGCTTTGCCTCATTGGGCGAAGCATGGATCACACCGGAATACAGCCACGGCCCCCTGATCCCGATTATCTCACTCTATTTGTTCCTACGTGAGATGCGCCGCAGCCATCACCGCCCAGTGCGGCCGACCGAGCGGTGGCCCGGCGTTGTGATGATGCTCTTCGCGCTCTCCGTTGCGCTTCTGGGCAATCTGGCGCGGGTTCCGGATATTGTGACCTATGCCATGATCCTCTGGGCCAGTGGCGTGGTCTTGATCGTATTTGGTTTCTCGCAGGGGATACACCACCAGCTTCCGGTGTTTCACCTGATCCTCATGCTTCCGTTGCCACAGATCTTCTATTGGCAGCTGAGTCTCTTTCTTCAGAGGATTTCCTCCGAGATCGGCGTCTGGATTGTCGAACTGGCGAACATCCCAGTCTTCCTAGAAGGCAACGTGATCGACCTCGGGGTCTATAAGCTGCAGGTGGCCGAAGCCTGTTCGGGTCTGCGCTATCTCTTCCCGATCCTCAGCTTCTCATATCTCTTTGCCATCCTCTATCGCGGCCCGTTTTGGCACAAAGCTGCGCTCCTTCTGGCCGCCGTACCGGTAGCAGTACTTATGAATTCCTTCCGGATCGGGATCATCGGAGTTCTGGTAAATTCCTACGGTATCGAAATGGCCGAAGGCTTCCTGCACCTGTTCCAGGGCTGGGTCATCTTCGGCATTTCCATTCTGGTCCTCTTTGCCATGGCGGTTGGGTTGCAGCGTCTGACGCCAAACCCGCTACCCTTTACCGAAGCGATCGACCTCGATACCAGCGGTCTTGGTGCTGTCTTTGCGCGCGTCCGTGGTATTGATCCATCTATCGCGCTTGCCGTTGGCTTCGGCATCACGTTGGCCACCTCATTGGCGTGGACCAGCTATGGCGGCATCACGCCGAAAGAGGTCGACCGCGTGCCCTTTGCCTACTTTCCGCAAAGGATCGGCGACTGGAGTGGCGTTTTCTCGACGTTGGAATCGGATGTGGAAGAGGTGCTTGGCGCCGACGACTATCTCTTGATGACCTTTACGTCACCCAACGAGGAAGCCCCAGTGGGCCTCTTTTCCGCCTACTACAAGACGCAGAACGAGGGCGAAGGCATCCACTCACCGCAGGTCTGCTTGCCTGGTGGTGGCTGGGAAATCGTCGAGTTTGGCCCCAAAACGGTGGACATGACCGAAGCCGGCTATGGCATCTTCGAAGTGAACAGAGCGATCATCGAGAAGGGCGGGGAACGCCAGCTCGTCTACTATTGGTTCGAGCAGCGCGGCAAGCGGATCATCAACGATGTGGAAGCGAAGATATCGGTAGTTTGGGATGGCTTGACAATGAGCAGAACAGATGGAGCAATTGTCAGGTTCGTGACACCGGTGAATACGCGCGCAGAAGGCCACAACGTCGAGAGCCGATTGGAAACTTTCATGTTGGATCTTCTCCCTCAGATTAGAAAAAGCCTGCCGGAATAGCTTGAATAGATAGAATTGATGAGGCTGCCCAAAGAGGCTTGGTGGAGCGGTACTCAGGGGTGGCATCAGCAAGACTCAGCACTATGTATTTCACCGTTTAGAACGAAAATTGGCCCTAGAGAGAAAAGAGAAATGCATTGAAACGCAAACCTTTCGGGATCTCGAATGCCAAATGATATGAGAATCGGCGCGCGGCAACGCGACCGGAAATCGGTCTGGTCGGCAGCAATTTTGGTCGCATTCTGTATATCTATTTTTGTCCCTCTCAACTTCGACCTTGGCCCTTTGCGGCTTTCAACTTATCGAATTGTTCTGCTTCTCTCGTTCCTACCAAGCGTCGCTGCATTGTTTCGCCGGGAAGTCAAAAAGGGGCGATATGTCGACCTTCAAGTGATCCTCTTCTGTGCGTGGGTATCCATTTCCTATACGACCTTGCACGGTTTTGAGGAGACGTGGGAAACACTAGGAATTCTGATCCTAGAGGTAGTTGGTTCCTACGGTGTCGGTCGAGCTTTCGTGACAAACGCAGCTCGCTTTAAACTGGTAACAAGAGTTTTCTTCATCCTCATAATAGCGCATCTTCCGTTTGCGATCTATGAGACCTTGACTGGCGACAATTTGGTTATGGAGCTTTGGCAGAATGCAGGAACGACGTATCCAGATGTACTCAAGGAGAAGCGGCTCGGGTTAGATCGGGTACAGGGACCATTTGAACACCCAATTCACTTCGGGGTAGTTGTCGGGCTCTTTATTGGGGTCACCTATGGGACAGTTTTGCATGGTCTTGGTCGGTTGGCGAAGTTTCTGGGAACCAGTGCAATCGCAATCACGTCTCTACTGGCGATGTCGTCTGGACCGGTCGGCGGAACCTTGGTTCAAGTTGGTCTAATTTCATGGGCAATTCTATTCAGGTCTAGCCGCACAAGCTGGAATGTTCTCGTAATAATGATTGTATTTTCCTATATCATAATCGACCTCTTGTCTAATCGGACACCAATTGAGGTTATATTCTCATATTTGGCCTTCGATCCAGAAACAGCATACGCGAGAATAGATATTTGGCATTATGGTTGGCAGAATATTCTGGCGAACCCTGCTCTTGGACTAGGGTTTCGGGATTGGGTGCGGGCGTACTATATGACTCCGAGTGTCGATATGTATTGGATCTTCTACGCACTGACCAACGGGCTACCGGCTGGTGCCCTGCAACTCTCCTGTTTTCTGACGACAACCTGGATTGTGGCCAAAAGAAAGCAATGTTCTTTAATCACGCGGTCATACAAGTATGGTTGGCTGATAACTATGGCGGGGGTTTTTGTCGACGGTTGGATGGTCCATTTCTGGAACGCTCCGTTTGTGCTGGTGTACTTTGTCATGGGAGCTGGAATATGGATGGCGAATGCGGAAAATGCCGCTCCAGAGGAAAATCCAAATGAGCTCTTGTCAGATGCTACCCCAAAATATGCACGCAACTGGAAACCGATAGAAAAAGAGGTTCGGCAATCGCACGAAGTGATCGGAACGAGAACAGTAAGAGGCGATATACGAAGGATTAGACATTGAAATGGAGTCGAATCTGAACGTAGAAGTCGTGACAGATCAAAGCCAGCTCGGAAGCTTGGAACCGTGGTGGAAAGAGGCCGCGTCGAACCCTGAAACACACCCAGACTACATCAAGAATCTATTAACTTTCAGAGATTCGGTAATTTCTCCTTACATTGTAGTAGTAAGACGTGGTCAATCAATCGAAACCATGTTGATAGCGCGGCTGGAAGATGACTGCATAGAAAGCAAAATCGGCAATTATGCAATTTTCCGAAAAAAGGCTCGTCTAATTAATATCGCCTATCGTGGACTTATCGGGACTCAGGACGACCAAAGTATCCTGGCCATCTTGCGCAAGATTGATGAAGACCTTGAAATTGGTGTTGCCGACTTTGCGGTATTCACCCAGTTGAGGGAAGAAAGCATCTCGGCGAAGGCATTGAACGAGATGAGTGATGCTTCGCTCAGAATCGCGAACCTTGGTCCCTCAGTTCATCATTTGTTTAAGATCCCAGATACGCCTGAGAACGTTCTGGGCAGAAGATCAGGGAGTCATAGGAAGAAGAGCAGCTACTATCGTCGCAAAGCGGAGAGAGAGATAGCGAATATGGAGATAGTAGAGGCGGGAACAGCGGAGCAATTGGATCAATATCTCCCTGAAATGGACGCGCTTGCCGAGATGACATATCAAAGAGCAATTGGCGCCGGATTTCGATTGAACGCAGAGTCGAGAGGCCTTATTGATATTGGACTGAAGAATAGGTGGATACGAGTCTGGCTTTTGAATGGAGACGATGGCCTTCGAGCCTTCGCAATGGGACTCAATTATGCCGGAACGTTTAATTACTTCACGCCGGCATACGATCCGAATTACTCAAGGTTCGGCCTTGGAAGCATTTTGCTGATACACATTCTTGAACAGCTTTCGAAGGACCAATCAATTGAGTACTTTGATTTTGGATTTGGAGATGCGGACTACAAAAAAGGATTTTCGACCACTCACTGGATAGAGCGAACAAGAATACGCTGTGCTCGACGGATATCGCCAACGATATCGCTTCAATGTCTAAAAATGGTAATGATCATGGATTCTACCACCCGTAAGTTTCTTGAAGAAACGGGACTCAAGACCAGGGTTCGTCGCATGTTGCGAGGATTTGATAGGTGGCGAAATTCTCAGAGCCAATGACTCGGGTTGACGGTTCGATAGGGTGGATAGCTCTATCAATAACGGGGAAGCAAAAGTGTGTCCCGCAGAATGAAATTCAACGTTTTATAAGTGTGAGCGCCTATCGATTATCAATGGAATAGGATAGGAACCGCTGCGATAGGAGAGAGAATGTATCGATCAGCGAGTCTCATTTTCGCAAGCAATAGTTTTGCGCTCGTCCTTTCATTCTTGCGAAACATTCTGATCGCACGAATGATCGATTCAGACAATTTCGGCATCGGGGCAAGTTTTGCTCTCGCGCTTGCCGCGATCGAGGCGGGGACAAATGTTGGTTTAGACAGGTACATCGTACAGAATGACGACAATGAAGATCCACAATTGCAGGCCAATCTTCAAGGGGTCCAAATTCTGCGGGGAATTGCCGGAACGATAGCTGGACTCTGTCTTTCTATTCCCTATGCCGCCTATTTGAACAATCAGGACTACCTATGGGCCTATCAGATGTTGTGTCTTGTGCCGCTCTCGAGAGCTTTCCTGCATCTTGATATCTATCGATTCGAGCGAAGGCGGCGGTTCTTGCCCGGAGCCGTGTCAACGACACTTGGTCCTCTTATCGGTTTGACCGTTGGCGCAGTAATTGCCTTTACTGTGCGAGATTTTCGAGCGATGCTCTTTGCTGTCTTAGGCCAACACCTCGTATTTGTGGTCTCCAGCCATGTCGTCTCAGAAAGACGATTCGAAGTAACTTTCGACAGGTGGGTGTGGTCTAGGGCAGCTCAGTTTGGGGCGCCTCTTTGGGTCAATTCACTTCTAATCTTTGCTGTTCACAATGGAGAGTCTCTGCTCGTAGGTGGTCTTGTCGGCATGGGCACACTTGCTGTCTATTACAACGCGCTCCTAATGACCCTCAATGCCTCGTTTCTGGCCGACACGACGCTTCGCACCTTGTCACTTCCTCGCCTAGCTGACCTAAAAAGCAATCCTACAGGATTCAACTACGCATATGCATCGTTGCTGCGATGGAATTATGTCGCCACTCTGGTAATTGCCGGAGGCAGCTATCTAGTAGGCGCCTGGTTATATCTCACTCTGTTCGGAGAGCACTACTCGGCGGGGCTCGCAATTCTCGCGCCGCTAGGGATAGCAAGTGCGATTAAAACATTGAAGGTTGCGCCAAATACAGCAGCAATTGCTCTTGGTCAGACAGGGAACTTGGTTCTGACAAATCTACCGCGCGTACTATCTTTGCCGATCTCGGCAATTCTACTCCATTTTAACCAAGAGCTTTCCTGGGTGGTTCTTGTGGTCATTATCGCGGAGATGATTGGTGTTCTTGTGGCAAATATCGCACTGGCGAGACGAGCTTCGTTGAGTTCGATCAAGATCCACGCAAAAGAAACAATCTGGGTCCTCGCGATTTGCACTGCAATGTACGTGGACTCGACATTTCGGGCGCCAACGGAGGACAAAGTCTTTCAATTGGACCGCATCAAGCTCAGCATCCTGCTTTTGGCAGTCGCAAAGCTTTCTGTTCTATTCTTGAAATCAAAGAGTTCTGACACAGAACCGAATGTAGGGGACCACACCTAATTCCTGACAGGAATAGTCAATCGCATCTTTGTGGTACCGTTGGACGAATTCCGTCAATCTATCTAATCACGGCATGATTCTGATGAATCGAATGTGTATGTCGAAGCGTAGCTTTGTTATGGTTGCGTTGGTCCCTACGTTTATCCAGCGTGAGCGAGAAATGGGGTCTGAGGTTAAACCGTTTAGGCAAATTGGGCAACGGAGGTCGGCGCGGAGGTTTGCGGGTTTGCGCAGCCCCCGGCTCCGTTGCGGCGGAAACGAGCGAGCAAAGTCAGATGGGGTCTGCCGACCGTTTTTGAAATGGGGCCGTTCGGTCTACAGTCAGCGGTCTGGGCGACCGGCGTTGCGCGGGCCAGGTCTAGGTACCAGACTAGAGTCTCTGTAAACAACTCTTTCCGTAGTTGGCTTTTGAATCCTCCGAAATAGGCGCCCTGAGTTGACCCTTACAGTGAAAGGTACTGCTACTCAAACTCGTGGCCATTAAGATTTCAGAATCGCGACCGATGTCAATTTGGCCTCACTTCTGCTCGCGATTATTTGTGGCCTTCCGAGAGCGTTAAACACTGTCGTCAGTCCACGCGTTTCCTAGGTACCCAACAGTGAGGCGTAGTCGATCAGGGCAAAGAGCTCCCGCGTGAAATCCAAGACCAAAATAATGATCTGGAAACGCTGATCGACCGGAAATTGGTCGCATACAACGGTCAGCGACAACCGCTGGTTTGGCAACAATTATGGCAGATCCAACGGCGCCCGCTTGCACCTAATCCGCTTCTGCCCCCCGAAGACGAAGTAAATCAAATAGTTCTTCGCGGTAGAAGTGGGGCCGACGTATATGGTTCACCACATAGTCCTCTCGCTACAGGAGCAAGTGCGGCCAAACCGACGTCCTACCATAGCCACGATTTTCCGCCACTTGCGACGCACAGGGTCGATTTGCCTGATTGCCTCATAGCCCATCGTCATTCGGCAACAGCCGACTACCTGGCACGCTCGCCGTTCGCTCACCTGGTAGCTTGCCATCAGATCCGCGACCACTTGCTGAATCACGACAGACCTTTTCGTTCTCGAGACCGTTCAACGCTTGCCCGTTCGACCCATGCCGTCATATTGGGCTATTCGCTAACAGACGGTCGCATCGATGACACCAAGATTACTAACCAATTCGGCAACGGAAACCCTTGACTCATGCTCCTCTACAGTGCCAACGAAATGAGTGAACCTGATAGGCTTCATCTCCGCTCCACAAACTCGGGCCATACTCGACCTCAAACCGGTCTTGGGGAACGGGGGCAACGGAATCGCGCTTAGACCTTTGATAGAAAATTGCTAATTCTGACCTCATAGTGCTCGAGTCGCTTTTTGCCGTGAAGAAAAGCCTGAGCTACTTCCTTGCGCACTATATCGCGGTCTTCAAAACAATGTTTCAATGTATCGCGGATGTTCGCTTCGCTTTCCGATCTGCAATCAACAGTCCTGAAATAGCCCATGCTCTCAAACAGGCCCGAAAACTTTCGGCTATACGCCATCGGGACAACAGGAACACCCGTTGAAAAAGCAGCAATACAGGAATGCATTCGAGCTCCGCAGAAGAAATCAAGTCTGGAAATGAAAGCCTTGGCCTCGGACGGAGAAGAGAATCTCGGAGCAACTGAGATTTCTGGAAAGAGCTTTGCCAATGAGAGCGAGGCCCGATAGTCATCCTCATCTTCCTGATTGTCAGAAATAACATGAGGAACAAGAATAACCTCTACGTTCGGGTTTAAAAGGAAGTCGGAGACGACCTTCCCCATCAAGCTTGCATAGTCGATACCAAGACCCAGACTCCTGTTTCCATTTGGACTAAACAGAAGCCCGGAAACGTTAATTCCGACGACAACCTTCCTGCCGGGATGTCGGGCAATTGGTTCTGAATAAGGCAATCGAAGAGCAACATCGGATGCTTCGACAATCTCGCCCTTGAAACCCGATTTACGAAGGTATTCGGCCGATGCAAAATCCCGGGTGCTAACAAAAGCCGCCATTCTAAGTGTCACAAGAGCCAACCGCCTTATCCAAGATCGACTAAATGGCCCAATAGTTTGAGGGCTTATGATGAGCGGTTTTCTCGCAATAAGAACCAGAACCTTCATATATATCCCAACCAACACCCGCCAGGGTCCATAGATATCTGAAAAGCTGTCGCCAGCTCCAATATCGACCACGACATCCGAATGTCTCACCGTCGAGAAATATCCATTTGGGAAAAGCAGTTCTCGGCGCGACACTTCTACAATTGAGATGTCGGTACCTACTACATATGGCCTACGAGGGTCCTTCCATGACACAAGTACAAAGGAAGGTGATAGTCCGATTTCCGTACAAATGTTTCTCAAAATCGAGATGTGGGAGACCGTGAGGGCCCCTACACCGAGATTGTCAGAATTTGGAGAGTGCTGTATTAAACAAATCCGAATTTCCTTCTTCTTGCTCTTCAATATCGGACCCCACAAATAGAAAAATTGCGCCAACTCAATCGCAGGTCGTAGTCTTGCGTAAGTTGCAGCAGATGATGCCAGCCAAGTTGACCCTCATCGATGATAAGACCATGCGACACAGTCCCAAAACCTTCATAAGTCCTGTGCTCGACAATTGAAAGCATCAAACGGAGCGTAGTTCAAAGGAGGCCGAAAAGTTCATCATTTGGCGTAGCTGCTTCGTAGAACTGAGCGAAATCGTTCACTTGAAACTGAGTCACTAGGCCAGAAAAGTCGGCGCCGTTCCGCCCACCATTTCCGATAGTCCATCCGTTATCCCACCAGTTCCTGTCGTTGGAACTCGGTAAATCAAAGTAAAGCTCTCCCTTGTCAAAAATAACATCTCCATCTAGCAAAACCTGAATGCGATGATCTTGGTTGCTCGCAACAACTACTAGATTATGCAACGCATCACCAATCGGTGATGAACTGGCAATATCGATGCTGGCTGTACCGCGCGCGGCGGAATTGGTTGGCATTACAAGTTGGATAGTGTCATCTGTCAGAAACACAGACATATTCGCCTTATTTGTAAATAGGGCCTCTGTCTGTCCGCCGCTGGCGGTTCTTGCAAAACCGACGCCTACAGAAATTTCTCCCGTTGGCTCCAATCCTAACTGGTTTCCTAACCTGACATAGTCACCTTGACCATCAAGAGAGACTGCCACGCACCCCCCGAGGTCAACAATCTTTGCGTCGCCGATTAGTTTACTCCCAGTTCCGGTTCCCGCACCGCTTAGGTCAAGAGCGTAGCCATCAAGGGACAATTCATTCGGATCAGTCGAAACCGACGTTGCCTCCACCGACTGCGCTGGATCTGCGCTGTAGGCCGTGGCCAAACTCTCTTCGATGACCGCGTTGCTAGAAGTTGGGATCGTCCCGACATAGATTGGATAATCATTGTTCGAGACTTCGAGATTAAATAGATCCATTGTGCCGTTGAAGTTTTTTCCACCCCAAGGGTCACCAAAGGTCAGGTCCCAATAGCCAATATCTGGGGCAGTACCGTAGACTATGCTCTGTCCAAGAACCTGGCCGTCAATCTCGACGTCAAGAAGATGACTCTCAGGATTCAATTTGATGACAAGATCATGGTGAAGACCGTCATTCAAATGTGCCCCAGTAGTCTGGGCGATATTCGTCTTTCCTTCCGAAGTTGTAAATGAGCAAACGATCTCTCCAGTCGGTGTGATTGATACAACGATACTTCCATGAATACGAAATAGTTCTCCGTAGGATCCAAGTTCCTCGGCGCGCAGTCCAACAGAAATAGAAAATCCTTCGGCACCAAAGAATCGTTCGAGGCTGTAGCGTGAAATCGTGACTATGGTCCCTGTGCCGCCTAGGTCGATTTGTCTGAGTCCATTTTGCATTGTAACCGATGCAGTTTCGCTGCCTTCAAGCACTGTGTCTGTCCCGTATCCAAGAAGATGAAAAGCACCATCCTGCGAATTATATGAAACCAGATCGTCGCCTGCGATACTGACGAATGCGCGTGCACTTGACGTAAATCCGTCGGGCAAAATCACCTTGAGCTCAACAAGGTAGACACCGGCCGCAGTGAACTGCGCCGAAAAGGTTGAACCGTTGCCGCTCGGAACGGAGTCAACGAACCACTCGTAAGTAGCCTCTGGAGCAAGAGAATACTGTCCGTCAAAAATGATGGTCCCGGTGCTATCGCTAATTGACCAAACATCGAAAGCCGCCACAGCTGGCTGACCCGAGGTGAAAACTGACAAGAGGGAAGATCCGGCGCCCAACTGGTCGAGAACTCCGCCCGGAACGGGCAAAAAACCCGATGCGCCATCGACGCTGAACATCGAAGACTCGACAAAAACGTCGCGATAGTAGCCGGGTGCATCCGGATCGGTATTCTGGATGAATACGTTGTTTGAAAGCAACCAATCGCTTTGACCCAAATACCCGGCAACTGCTACTACGGCATTCTGCAGGATGTTGACGTCTGTAGAGGTGCTGGCAATATTGATTTGGGGAACCATGAGAGCCCCATCGACCGCCAGAACCGTGTTGTTTGCCACTGTCAGGCCAACGGTCTCTCCAACGGTAATGCCGTGGATATAGTCTCCAAGCAACACATTGTCTTCAATCGTCAGATTTCTGTAATAAAGGCTGTAGTTACCAGGATTTTGCTCGGCCTGCCCATTGCGCATGAAGATGAGCTCAGTAGCTCCGCCATCGCCAATGTCTAGGATATTTGCGCGGATAATCACATCGGATGAAGGGTCGGACGTTGTGGTGTCCCAGAACTGAATGAAGTCGGCATGGTCCCCGGTTTCCGGAGCTGTGTTGAAGTCGTGAATGTAGTTTCCCTCGATCAAAGCAAACTTGACGGAAACGAAATCCAACCCATCAGACCGAATATTGTGGATGTCGTTGTTGGCTACGACTAAATTCGTGACTCCGACGAATGTGGCGGCTCTTTCCCAATCGTAAAACTGATTGCCATCGACAATAATATCCGTTGAGTCTGTGAAACCGAGGGCCTTTCCAAAACCGTGATCGTCTGCAGGTGTACCCGTCCCTTGGGCAAGATCTCCATCAAAAAGAGAATTGGTAATCGAAATTGAATTGCTGTTACTAACTAGGAATGTGGAGACCCACGCAACATCACCAGCCGAATATTCGTAATCGAAGATTAGACTGTCAAAAGAGAGGTTGGAAACGCCTCGCAAGTCAACCGACGAAAAGACCGCCATATCTTCCTGATCAGCGGACGCTAAAGTAACTTGGGAGGAGAAATCGCAAGCATACGGTGTGAAGTCTCCAAGCCGAATATCTCCATAATTTCCTGCAGCCAGCAGGATGGTCTCGCCTCCGGTTGCGTTCTGAAGCGCTGCATAGAGCTCTGCCTGAGTAGAGACTGTAATGGTGATATCCGACATCCTAGACCCACTTAACTTTCGCCCGGGAACCGGGCTGGTTACGTTCAACTGGGAAACAAACGAACAGGATTTTTTGTTGGGCCAAGGGCGATAATGTGGCTGCATTGTGCAAAAGCCTTAGAAATAAGGGTTTTGCGGCCGATCGACGAAAGTGGTCCTAGTTGTCGGCAACACGCTGAAGAGAAACGGCTCTCTGGACGTGCAACGGCTTCGATGCAACCGCCTGCAGGACGGAGCGGCGGATTGGTGCCGATTTGATTGTCACGAATTGGCGAGAATCAGCTACCAGCGCCGTCCTGTCCGGACCCTAGGCTCGCATTGAGTTTGACGAAATCTCGAGCCAGTTGTCGTTCAAGGTCCGCCAGCGTGATCTCTGCGGCGGCAACGCGCTGCTGTGCTTCGAGCAAGTCTCGCACCGTGCTGCCTCCCTGACCAACCAGTTGTCGTGTGATCTCGGCGGACTCAGCATGAAGCGAAACGCTGCGCCGAGCGGCCGCGACGGCCTCCTTGCTTGCGCCATAACGTACGAGACTGTCTTCCACGTCCTGGATCGCCCCAAGCACGGTCTTTTGCCATTCCGCCAATGCCTCGCGGGTTTGCGAACGGCGCAGTTCGATGGTGGCTTCTTTCGAGGTTGTCGGCACCGTGGGGAACTGCACGGTCGGGCCGAAAGAATAGCTGCCGCCGCCCGTGAGGTTCAGCGAAATTGTGCCGCCGAGCGAGAGGGTTGGGAATACGTCGGCCGCGGCCGCATCGGCCTGGGCCACGGCGGCATAATATGCGCGCTCCCTGATGCGGATATCTGGCCTGTTGCGGAGAAGATCGGCTGGGATTCCCACATCCGGCCGCATCGAAGGAACCGGCCGACTTGACGAGCTTGGGGGCAGCGAAACGGAAGGGTCGCCGGGCTGCCGGCCAAGGAGGATCGCGATGGCATTCTTCTGAACTTCAACGGCGGCCCTTAGCCCGGGGATCTGCGCCTCGGTTTCCGAGATCATGGCATCGGCCCGCACCAACTCTAGCCGCGAGCCGATATTCTGTTCGACGAAACCGGCAATAATGTCGCGGGTCTCCCGGCGCGACCTGAGCTGCTTTTGCCGGAGTTCGAGCGCTCTTTGGTAATACCGAAGATCAACATAGGCCGCAAGGATTTCGGAGATGATCAGCAGCCGCGCGGCGGCTTCTTCTGCCTCCGCGATATCCACTCTTGCAGTGGCGGCGCGCTCCTGCGCGTCACGCTTGCCGAGTGGATCGAGAAGCCAGTTGAGCCCCAAGCTGGCGCTTGCGTTCTGGCTCTGCCAGCCTTGGAGGTCGCCCACAAGGTCGGCTTCGGCCGAGGCATTGACCGAAACGTTGGATGGGATCTCGCCAATTGTCACGTGCGCCTGAACTAGTCGCTCGCGTGCGATCTCGAGGTCGAGATTGCTCTCGAGCCCCTGCGCCACAAGCGTGTCGAGATGCGGGTCTCCGAGCCGTTTCCACCATTCGGCGTTGCTCAATAGGGTGGATTTGGATGCAGTAGCGCCTTTGAAAAAGCCTGCGAACGGGAAAGTAGGCGCCACGAAAGACGACTGACCCACGCAGCCGGCCAACCCTACAGCGGTCGTCGCAACGACAATGGTGCGCGTCAAACCGCGCATCTTCCATCTATCCATCGGGCCAATCCTGCTCTGCCCCTGCCCGCCGGAACCCAATTGTGGCTCTCTTTTCTGCGGATCTGTATGCCCCATAATCGCCGAACTCGTCTTTTCGCGCAACTGGGCCAAGCCCTTTGGCGCAACCTGCGGCTTTCACGCCACTCAATCTTCGCGGAAAGCCACGGAGAGAAGGTTTGAAATCGGCTCGACCAAGTAGGAAAGCACAGATCGCGCATGTGTCTGCAGAAAGGCACTTATCGGCATGCCCGGGACGAGCTCAACCGATCCAAGTCTTGCCATTTCTTCCTCTGACACGACGACACCAACGGCATAGTAGCTCTGTCGGGTCGCAGGATCGGTAATTGTGTCGGGCGAAATAGTCTGCACGGTTCCTTTTATGCTCGGCGTCCTTCGGGGATCGAAGGCGGGGAATCGAAGTTGGACCGTCTGGCCAGGATAGACCGAGTCGATGGATACCGGGTGCACCCAAACCTCGAAGTCGACACCCTGTCCCGTCGGGACGATCTTCAGCATCTCCTGTTCGGGGGCAACCACGCCCCCAACCGTCGAAACCTGCATTTCATGCACGATCCCATCGACCGGGGCGCGAATTTCAGTGCGTGCAAGGTCGGCCGCGACCCGGGCGAGTTCGAGGGTCTGCTCCTCGATCGTTGCCCGCACGTCTTGAAGATCGCCGACCACGCTCTCTTGGAAGGTGCGCTCAGCCTGTGTCGCGCCGAGCACGGCCTCGGAGATCGCGTTGCGCTGTTCGGCAAGGTCGGCCTCAAGGGTCGCCACTCGCCCGGCCAAGTCGGCCTCGCGGCGCTGTAGCTCCAGGATTTGGCTCTGCGGGATCAAACCGTTGGCGCCGAGCTCTTCGAGCCCGGCAAGTTCTTCGATGACCGAGTCATGCTGGCGCCGCACGGCCATCAATTGTGCGTCGACGCCGGAAATCCGGTTCTCAAGCTGAAGCCGCTTCTCATCAGTCTGGGCTTTCTGCCCATCAAGAACGGCCCGGCGCGCGTCGAAGACGCTGCGCTCCCCCCCGGCATAGGCCTCGAAGAGATCGTTGGAGATGCCATCTGGCAGTTTGCCAAAGATCACGGCCTTCTGGCCGCTGAACTCGGCCTCAAGCCGTGCTTGCCGGGCGAGGGCGGCGGCAAGCCGGTTGCGAAGCACATCACGGCGCAACTTGAGCAGTGTCGGATCAAAGCGCAGCAGGATCTGCCCCGACGAAACCTGCATCCCATCCGAGACAAGAATCTCTTTCACTATGCCGCCATCGAGACTCTGGACAGATTTCGGGTTGCCGTGCACGACGGCCTTGCCGCTGGCGACAACTGCACCGTTAATATTGGTCAGCGCGAGCCAGAGGGCGATGATCACGAAAAGCGCCACGCTGCCGATCGCGCCCAGCCGAAGTGTCTCGTCGGCGCTGATCTTCGGGGCTCTGAGAAGGCTCGCAGTCATCGACTAGCCCACCACTTTGCGCGGCGACTCGACCGGGCGGACATTGTTCTTGAAGAAGGCGTCCTTGTCGCCAAAATGCGCGACCTGGCCCTTATGCAGCACCAGAACCTTGTTGACCGAGGCCAAAACACTTGGCCGGTGGGTCATGACGATCACCGTCGCGCCGCGCGAGCGCATGATGGCGATGAGGTTTCTCAGCGCCTCGTCGCCGGCGGAATCGAGATGGGCATTTGGCTCATCAAGGACGAGTATCTTGGGATCGCCATAGAGCGCGCGGGCAAGACCCAGCCGTTGGATCTGGCCGCCGGACAGGGCGTGATCGATATCGCCGACCCGGGTCGAATAACCTTCGGGCATCGTCAGGATCATGTCGTGAACCCCAGCGATGCGGGCGGCGGTGAAAAGCTGTTCCTTGTCGATCTCGGCGTCGAAGCGAGCGATATTGTCGGCGATCGTACCCGGCAGAAGCTCGACCGACTGCGGCAGATAGCCGATAAGCCGCCCGAGCACATCGGCTGGCCATTGGTCGGTCGTTGCGCCATCAAGGCGGTAATCGCCGATATCGGGCTTCCATGCTCCGACAAGAAGGCGCGCCAAACTCGACTTGCCGGCGGCACTATTGCCCATCACTGCGAGCCCATCGCCCGGCTCGAGAGCGAAACTGACAAGGTTGAGGATGCGGGGGCGTTCCAGCATCTTTTCAGTTCCGGGCACAAACTTCACAACGCCGTCGAGGGTGATATGGCCCTTCGGAGTGGGGAGCGACACCGCTGAACGCCGTGCGGTTTCACCAAGGCCTTTCTTTAGAGCGCGATGTGCCTCTTGTGCGCGTGATATGGTCCGCCAGCTGCCAATGACCTGATCAACCGGCGAGAGGGCGCGGCCCGAGAGGATCGAGGTTGCCACGATCATGCCCGACGAAATCTGCCCCTTGATCGCCAGATAGGCGCCTGCGGATAAGAGCAGCGATTGCAGAAGCATCCGGAAGGCGCGCGAGGCCGACGAAAAGATTTCTGACAGATCGCCGCTGCGCTGCTGGACGGCGAGGCTCGCATTATGAAGATGTCGCCAGCGCACTGAGACCGTTCCCTGCATGCCAAGTGCCTGAACCATCTCGGTGTTGCGCTGCCCAGCTTCGGCAAAGACTCTCTCGCGCAAGTCGCGCGATTGGACGTCGGGGCCATACCTCTGGGTGACCCGCTCGTTAACTAGGGCAAGAACTACGGCGACCAACGAACCGCCGAGCGTCAGCCAACCAAGGAAGGGGTGGATCAGGAAAACGACGAAGAGGAAGATCGGGATCCATGGCAGGTCGAAAAGCCCAATGATCGCGGGGCTCGACATGAAACTGCGGATCGCTTCGAGATTGCGCAGGGTATTGCCCGAGGCGCCGCCGATCCGGTCGGCGAAGGCGCGATCGCCGATCAGCGCATCAAGCCGATAGCTGGCCCGCGAAAGAAGGCGTTTGCGCAGGAAATCATAGACCCCGAGAAAGCTGTAGAGAACGATTACCGCGACCATCAGCCCGAGGAGAGTAGGCACAGAAGCGCTCGAGAGGACGCGATCGTAGATCTGGAGCATATAGACCGGGCCGGTCAGCATCAGGATATTGACCGCAGCCGAGAAGAGGGCTGCCACGAGAATGGGCGACCGGAGCCGGCTGAGTGCGGCCCGGTAGGACAAACTGTCTGAACTCGCCTCTTCCCTCATGAACACCGCCCGAGTAGCGCCCAATGCTCTTGTTTTGCCAAGAACTAACACGGTTGACAGAACTACGCCAGCATTGCGCGGCTGAGCTTGATCTTCGGGGATAGCCGTTAACGTGCCGTATACCAAGCTTCATCGGTGTCATCTGAAGTGGGCAAACGAAAAGGGCGGCCCCAAGGGCCGCCCTTCGCGAATTCTATGAGGTTTTCCTCAGGCCGCAACCAACTTCCGGCGACGCACCAGAGCCATGCCACCCAGCGCCGTCAGGAGGAGAACACCACCAGCAGGGAGGGGGATCGTAGTCGGATCCTTGCCATAAAGGGCCACATGGGAAAGCGCCCACTGATCCTTTGTGGTTGTGTTTGGATCAAAGACCGTCTTCCAATCGAAGGTGATCGAGGTCAACTGATTGAACGCCACATTCAGGAGGAACCAGCCGTCCGCAACCTGAGTGTTCGCACCAAACTTCCAAAGAATTCCGTACGAGCCGTAGGTCAAAGGGTTAGGTTTGGTGAAGGTCAAGACACCGGAATTACCGCCGTAGAGGAGGCTGTCAACACTTGCAGCGATAAGACCAGCGAGCCCGTTTGGATTTGAAGAAGTGGCCTCGGCAATAAACACAAACCCATCATTTGGCGCGGCCAAATTCGGGACCGTATTCGCATTCCAAGTCGTCCCGCTTGCAGCACAAAAGACCGATGCTGCGGCATCATATTCAACCTGAAGATAGCGAACAACCGCATCATCGGGCGAAACGGGGTTGGGGCACACCAAAGTAGTAGTGAGTGCCCCTGCTTGACCTGCGAACAACGAAACAGCGCCAGCCGCCAGTAGTGCCTTCAATCCGAACATCTTCATTGGAGTCTCTCCAAAACCAAACTGTTGGGTCTACCCTGTACTTTCTTGGGCTGGACCAAGCCGCGGACACAATACGCCACAGTCTTGCCCAATTTATGCCACGATCTTTCACGCAGGCCAAGAAAATCCGCGTTGGCGGCTCCAAAAACCGCTAATTTCAGACGATTTGTGGTGAAGGAGCCGCAGGCCGGAGGGGCTCCCGTGTCGATAGTGGAAACAAAGCCTCAGCAAAGCGAAGCTGTTTCCAATTCAGCAAGGAAAGGATGTGGAGGGCGGGATGTGATTCGCCCTAGTTCTCGGTCAGGAACTCACCTTCAAACCCGAAAACGCGACTTAGGGCGCAGCCGAGGATCATCGCAACCACTGTACCTAGGGCGCCGGCGAGGGAGTAGGCAGCTAGAGCCACGATGAAGGAATGCCCGGTCATAAGAAGCGCGGCGGCCGTACATGCGCCAACCATGGATCCAATCAGGAGTAAACCGATCTGCATCTGCCCGCCCTGCCTTTGTCCAGTCGTCCCGTCGAAAAGACGTGATTCGTGCGTTCTTCGGTCAGGCTAGCAACAGATAGCGGCCAAAATACGGCAGAATCCCTTTCGAAAGACTAACCCACCGGCCGTTGCTTGGCTGCCTTGGCCCACAGGCTCAGAAATTCGATTTGAGTGACAGGCCGATGGTCAGGGTCTCCCGGTCGAAGATGTCGACATTGGAGTCGGTCTTGCGGGCGGTCAGACTTGCAGACGGGCTGAACCCGAGAATGGAGATCTGTCCATAGGTCGCCTCAAGGCGGGCGCCCAATGAAATGTCCCGCCGGCCGCCAGCAGTGAGAATCCACTTTGAATAGTCGGCGACGGCAGCGTCGAGGCCCAATGTAACGGCGAATGGCCCTATCCTGAGCCCGGCAATCGAAACCCCGGCCGCAAGTTCGTCCTTCTCGATCAGCGCAGACTCCGACGAAACATCGCTGCCTGCCAATTGAACGGTCAGCTCTGTGCCGCCCGCTAGACGCCTTTGATAGATCCCTCCGATCCGCCGCGAGAGGGAGCCGTTGATCTCGGCGTCGAAGCGATCCTCCGACCTGATCTGATACTCAACGCGCAACTGATGTGTCGGTGATTGGTTAACGATCTGCCCGAAATCGAGAGCCGTCCACGACGAGAGCCTCTCACCAGCGAGAAAGCTTCCCCCGGCGCTAGCAGAAAAGCTTGTCGGCCCCATGGCCAAGAAGGCCTGCCAGCTGTGGCGAAGGCCGGCTGACAAGTTGATCTGATCGAAATCCGAATTGCTGACGTCCGGGGCAATTTCGGCGGCCGAAGGATCGAGCCAGACCTTGCGGAATCCGGCATCGGCGAAAGCTTCGGTTCGGGACAGGGGTGTCTGGCCGAGCCGATAGGTAAGCGAGAACGATCCCGTCGCCTCGATCCCGGCAAGCTCCAGACTGCTCCCGCCAAAGACAAAGGGGAAGCCGCCAATGACTATGATGTTGGTCTTGCCGCCGTTGTTGACGTTGCTCGAAGGCGCGAAGGAAAGCTGCGCCGAAGCCGCGATTGGGCTTGCTGCCGCGACTTGCCGATGCAGCATCGCAATGGCGTTTCGGCTCTCAGCGTCGCTTGCCAGATCGAACGCACGCCGCAGCCAAAGCTTGGCAGACAGGAACCTGCCCGACCTTGCTTGCAGATCCGAGACAAGAAGAGCCGAGCGCAGACGGACCGCGTCCGGGCCATTGCCGAAGTAGATCGCCCGCGCTTTTTCGACTGCGTCGTCAATCCGCCCCGCCTCGGCGTCTGCAACCGCCGCGCTCAGAGCCTTAATAGCCGCGGGCATCGACGGGTTCGGCAGCGCGGCCGCGTCAGACGATATGGCCGCCGTTCCAGCGATTCCGTTGAGTAAAAGCGCCAAAATAACAATGGCTAAGGATTTCGACAGACGCATGGAGATCCGGCGGTTGACCAAAAATTTCAAGCCTCACCTAGCATGAAGCTCCGGACACGGGAAACATCCTTCCCGCCAGACTAGACCTTACTACAATATTGTCGATTGTTTCCCAGCTTCCTGTAGACCACGCCGCCTTGGCCTCATATCATCGTGGCGAAAATGTGGCGCGGCTAACGGCTCGCAAGCGCAGGGGTAAAGTCATAATGCGGATGCTCTCGATCTCAACCGTCCTCCTCGGCGCCTGGGCGCTTACTGCCTGTGTCTCGGCATCGTCGACGCCTTCTTTCCTGGCGAAAGAGGACGAATATGTTCCGTTTGCTCAGGCAATCCTGACGATTGCGGAATCTGGGCCCACGAACCCCGATAACATCGGTTTGGCGGGACCCGCATATGATGGCATTGTGCATGCCTCGCTGGAATATACCGTCTACAATCCGAGTACCGGCCAATATGAAGGCACCAGTGCCTGCAAGACTTGCTCGTTTGGCGGCGATGGCCCCCTGACGCAGTATCTTGCTGATCTCTATCTGGTTGCAGATTTCGGGGGGCAGACGCTGTCGGGCAACCTCTCGAATTTCTTCACCCCCGTTGCCGGCTTCAAGAACCCCAACGGGACGATCACGCTTCTCGGGAATTTCACCAAGAACGGGAACAGCAGCGACATCAGTTTCTCCGGTTCCGGTACGCTCACCGGCAGCAGCATGACGGCAAACTACGAAATCTTTGATGTCTACGGTGGTTTCGGTGGTACCACCGGGCAAATCATGGTCGGTGGCTTCTTGTCCAACTTCAACTGGCAGAACGGCACATATGCTGGGTCAACGTCGCAGTCTGATGGTCTTTGGGTGGCGCAGGAGCAGTAGCCTACTGGCCCTGCGCGCCTTTCGCTTCTTCCACCACCCGCTCCAGATACCGGCCGTAGTCTGTCTTTCCGAACCGCCGCGCATGGTCGAGCATGGTCTCGGTGCTGATCCAGCCCTTTGAAAAGGCGATCTCTTCTGGGCAGCCGGTCTGCATCCCCTGCCGGGTTGAAAGTGTGCGAACAAAGTTCGATGCATCGAGGAGCGAGCCGTAGGTTCCGGTATCAAGCCAGGCAAAGCCGCGTCCCATCCGCTCGACCTGCAACAGGCCTTCCTCGAGGTATCCCTCAAGCAGGGTCGTAATCTCCAGCTCTCCACGCTCGGAAGGCGTTACCTGCCGGGCCCGCCTCGGCGCCTCGGCATCGAGAAAATAGAGACCCGTCACGGCATAGCTCGAGGGCGGTACCTTGGGCTTTTCGATGATCCGCTTCGGAGTCCAGCCGACGCCGAACTCAACGACGCCGTAACGCTCGGGGTCTGAGACATGATAGCCGAACACAGTTCCGCCAGTAGTGCGTGCGTCCGCCGCGGCAAGAGCTTCGGGCAGGCCGTGCCCAAAGAAGATGTTGTCGCCCAAGACCATCGCAGATGGAGCGCCTGCGAGGAATTCATCGGCCAAGATATAGGCCTGTGCCAGGCCGTCGGGCGACGGCTGAACTATGTAGGTCAGCGACAGACCCCACTGGCCTCCATCGCCAAGAAGCCTTTGAAATTGCGCCTGATCTTGCGGCGTGGTGATAACCGCTATCTCGCGGATCCCCGCCAGCATCAAGACGGTCAGAGGGTAATAGACCATCGGTTTGTCATAGATCGGCAAGAGCTGCTTGGAGACAGCCATGGTGATCGGATGAAGCCGGGTCCCAGACCCGCCCGCTAGGATAATGCCTTTCCGTCTGCTCACTTTCGAGCCCCCAATTCGTCCAAAACTCGCGACAGACCGAGGCGCCAGTCAGGGCGCTCAAGGCCGAATTCTGAGAGAGTATCACAGTTCAATCTGGAATTTTTGGGGCGTTCGGCGGGCGTTGGATAGGCGCTTGTAGGAATATCCTCGACGGTGACGTCGCGACCGGCCTGAGCAAAGATCTCGCGGGCGAAATCCGCCCAACTGACATCTGGCGCTCCCGCAAAGTGGTAGGTTCCCGACAACTTCGGGTCGACCTCGAGGTTCTCTGCTATCTTAAGACAGGCGCCCGCGATATCGGCCGCAGGCGTCGGCCCTCCAATCTGGTCGGCAACGACGGTCAGGTGGTCGCGGGTCTCAGAGAGGCGCAACATCGTCTTCACAAAATTGCTGCCGTGCGCAGAAAAGACCCAGCTTGTTCGAAAGATTGCATAGGTTCCGCCAGCAGCGCGAACCGCCTCCTCACCTTCGAGCTTTGATCGGCCATAAGTATTGAGGGGGCCCGTCGGATCGGTCGGCAAGAAGGGAGTTGTTCCGGATCCATCGAAGACATAGTCGGTCGAGACGTGAACGAAAGGAATGTTCAACTCAGCGCAAGCCTTCGCCATTTCACCAGGGGCGGCGCTGTTCATTCTGAATGCGAGGTCGGGCTCGACTTCGGCCTTGTCGACTGCCGTGTAGGCCGCTGCGTTCACAACGAACCTAGGCTCTGCATCCAGGATCGCCGCGCGAGCGGCGCCTTTCTCACCAATGTCACAGGTTGCTCTGCCTAAAAGAAACGCATCTTGAGACCGTCTCGCAATCTCTTGTGCAACCTGCCCCGACTGGCCAAATACGAGGATCATGATGAGACCACGCCGCGTTTCGCCAAACGCCTGTAAAAATTGAGAGATGGAGCCTCAACGAAGTGCCAGGAAAGGGCAGCCATGACCAGAACAATTGGCAATGCTAAAACGATATTTGTGTGCGGGGACGAAATCCCCCAACTCGCGACCAATTGCTGAATTGGAAACGCGAATACATAGGTGCCGTAGGAGAAATCTCCCAGACGATTATACCATAGCAGCTTTTTGAATGGTGCAAATCCAAGGTACAAGGCGTTGTAGGAAAGCGCTGCGGAGAAGACGACTGGAAAGAAGTTGGAATTGGCAAGAGCCAGAGCCGGAACCCACAGCAAAGCAGCAATATATCCGGAAAAAGCAACCTTATCGCGCCAGACATAGATCGCGGCCCCAATCGAGAAAGGTGCTGCAAGGGTTGTCAGCGCCTCTATCCGGTCGTGGATTTCCACAAACTGAATTACCGCAAGAAAGACAAGGTTGGCCAACGCCAGCGCGAGCGCTGCGAACCTATTTGAGAGCAGACCTGCAAGCCCGACAATTAGGACGGCAAGATAACATAACACCTCATAGAAGAGTGTCCAAAGAGAGCCGTTGATCGCTTGGCCGTACGGGTTTCCGAGGAAGACGCCTGGCAGCTCATATTGAAGCTTGGCCAATGAAAGATTCCTCAAGAGATAGGAGCCGGCCCCCACCCAATATTCGTCGGCAGATGATACCGTCAAAAAAGCACCTCCTACCAAAACCGTAAGCAACAAGACAAAGGCAAGTGCAGGAAAGAGCCGCGCAGCGCGAGCGAGAAGAAAGGTTCTCCAATCACCACGGGTGTCGTAGCTCTTGGCAATCAGGAAGCCCGAAATCGCAAAAAAAATCAGCACGGCCACATGCCCTAGAGATGTTCCGAGCTTGTCCTGCAGAGGCTCAGTTGCGGCGTGACCAAGTGAAATCGGATAGCTATGAGAAACCAATACCGCGGTGGCAGCGATCATCCTGATCAGGTTAAGGTTGTTGTCTCGGCCCCGAGCGATTTCCGAAAAGTGGCGTGGCATCACGTCTTCCCGAGCCGTTCACCAACCCCGTTCCGATCTTGTAGAGAACGCCACCAATCTTCGTTGTCGAGATACCACTGGACGGTTTTTTCCAAGCCCTCCTCGACGGTCACACTCGGTTGCCAACCCAGTTCGTCTCTGATGCGAGACGGGTCAATGGCATATCGCTTGTCGTGCCCGGGACGGTCGACAACGAAGGTGATCAGGTCTTTGTAGGAACCTTCACTTCTTGGGCGCTTCCTGTCGAGGATTGCGCAGATCGTCTCGACCAATTTGAGGTTGCTCCTTTCGTTCTCGCCGCCAATGTTGTAGCTGCGCCCGACCTGACCTTCTTGAAGGACCAGTAGCAGCGCGTCCGCATGATCCTCGACAAAAAGCCAATCGCGTATGTTTTCACCCTTGCCGTAGATCGGGATCGGCTTTCCTGCGAGTGCGCTGAGGATCACCACAGGGATCAGTTTCTCTGGGAAGTGAAAAGGCCCGTAATTATTTGAGCAATTGGTGAGGATAACCGGCAGGCCGTAGGTCTCATGCCACGCCCGAACGAGGTGGTCGGACGAGGCCTTTGAGGCCGAATAGGGTGAACGCGGATCGTAGGGGGTATCTTCCGTAAACTTCCCCTCTGCCCCGAGCGATCCAAAGACTTCGTCAGTTGAGATGTGGTGAAACCGGAAGCCTTCGGGGCGCCCGGCAGACACCCAGTATTTCAGGGCAGCTTGAAGAAGTACGAAAGTGCCGACGATGTTAGTTTCGATAAATGCGGCGGGGCCGTCGATCGATCGGTCGACATGGCTTTCGGCGGCAAGGTGCATCACTGCGTCTGGCCTGTGTTCGTCAAAGATCCTTTCTACGGCTTCGGCATCGCGGACGTCTGCATGCTCAAAGACATAGCCGGGTTGGTCCGCGACGCTCGCCACGTTCTCAAGACAACCCGCGTAGGTGAGCGCATCCAAGTTGACGATCTCGTGCCCTCGCTCGATCGCGAACCTGACGACAGCGGAGCCGATAAAGCCCGCACCCCCTGTGACCAAGATCTTCATGGAGTGCGGCCTTCCCATTGAAAGGGGCTATGAAAGCCCTTGAAACCTCGTGCTTTCAGATCTTTATCGGAAATCGACGACGGTGGACCGTCGATACCCCAGTCGATCGCGAGGTCCGGATCGTCGAAGCGAAGGGCGCCTTCACACCCCGGTGCGTAATAGTCGCTGCACTTGTAGACGATCTCGGTTTCCGGCTCGAGGGTCGCAAAGCCATGGGCAAATCCAGCCGGAATGAGGAGCTGACGTCCGTTGTCGAAGCTGAGTTCAACACCAAACCACTTTCCATAGGAAGGAGACCCCTTTCGTATATCGACGGCTACATCGAAGAGCCGTCCGCGGCCGCAACGGACCAACTTTGACTGAGCGTGAGGCGGGGCCTGAAAGTGCAGGCCCCGCACGGTGCCGGCTTGAAGAGAGAAAGAGTGGTTGTCCTGGACGAAGTCGACATGGATTCCAGCCGCTTCCAGCGCACGGGCATTCCAGGTTTCTGCAAAGAACCCGCGATCATCCCCGAAGCGACGAGGCTCGAGAATGAGAAGGTCGGGTATTGGCGTAGATACAATATTCATGAGCAAGTTGTGTCTTTTCTGTAAACCTAGAACGCCCTAACGGGAATGGACAATAGAAGACAGTGGGCTATGGCGCGCGCCCGAGCAGGATCCGCCTGACCATCCCAAGGAAATTTCGCGCCGACCAGGCAAAGGATCCAGTTCTGGCCGCGGCAAGGATCGAGAAACCTTGGTATTGGGGTGTCGGCTTCCCAAGAAGTCGAAGTGCAAGAAGACGGGCCAGCAAGGCTCTGCGACGGCCCGTTTGGCCCGGTTGAATCTTCTCAAGTTCCGCGATGTCGAAGGGTTCTACAGCAATATGGCTCTCGCGGACAGCGCCCTCAAGAATGGTTTGACCCTTCGGCGTACGGACAAGGATCAGGCTTCTTCCGTCGCGCTCTTCGAACAGCGGATATCCTCTTTCGTCGGCCTCCCACGCATCAGCGAACACGATATCTGCGGCATCTCCGGTCCCGTCGGCACAGATTTTGCACCTGTGTTGTACATGCTTTGAGAGAATTCCGCCCCAACTATCATGGTATGTCATTGAGCGTGTGGTCCCATCGGCAAGCGTCGCGACCGCACGGCCCGGCCAACCATTGCCGCGATACCTGAATTCCGTCACCTGTTCAGGGGCGGCGCCCATCTTCCGGATGACCTCTTCGGCGCCCTTGGTCGACGGGACGCCGGCACAGAAGAAGGAGATGAGATATGGAAAGCTGTTCTCCAAAGCCGGTTCAAGTCCGGTGAGCGCGCGTAGCGCTGCCACATCGCAAGGTTTGCCGACGAAGGCGTAGCGCTTGCCTGAGCCCATCAGAGACCGAAGCCCCGCCAAGGGTGCGGACGGTGCGTATCGCGATCCTGCAGCCTCTGCGATTTCCTCGATCGACGTCGAGATCGAGATAGCATTTGCATAGGGCAGCGTTTCGCTGGCCCTGACCTGCACAACGCCGTCCACTTTGCCCGACCCCAGAAGGAAAAACAGCGCCGCAGATAGCCCGCCACCGGAGGACGCTTGGAAGCGAAGGTCATCGTCCGTGCTGTGACCGGTCCACAAAGAAGCGACATTCCCCCAGAGAGGATGCTGAGCGCCGGCGCCTCCGCAAGATACTTGAACCAATCCAGGGCAACATCTGGCGATGAGCCCTTCTTGATCAGAACTCAGCTCTCCTAGTTGGGTCGGTCGGATGAAGCCATCAGCCGTGTTTCGGATTTCGATGCTAGGCCCGGCAATGAGTTCACAGGCGCCACAGCCGGAACAGAGATTACCTTGCGAAACAGTCTTGATTGAGGGGGACAAGGGCTTGAACTTCTCTTTCTTCATTCGAGCATGTGCGTGCTTGTTCGGCGAGCTTCATTCTTCCTGCGATTGGCGACATCTACAAGACGAAGGTTCTTTCGCCCTCCAAGCGACCTACCGGATAAAATCAGGCAAAAGGAAATGACCGGTTGCCATCGGTCTCGTACCGCTTGAATTGGGTCCCCTATGAGGTAGTTTCCTCCGCATGAGCCTGCAGCTTTCGATCATTGTCATTCTTTCGGTCGTGGTTTCTTGGTACCTGCTGCCAATGGCGTTGCGCCGCATATCTGAGCGTCGACTGGCCGCAGCCTGCAGGCACTCTCGGTCGATTGTGCTCAGTATCGACGATGGGCCAAGCAAGGTTCTTTCCGCGGAAATACTTGAATCACTTGAAAGAAATAACATTCGGGCAAGTTTCTTCTTACTCGGCCGAAATGTGCGCGCCGATCCCTCCCAAGCTCAAGCCCTCGCCGAAGCGGGCCACGAGATCGGTTCACATACTTTCGATCACGCAAACGGTTGGAAATCGTCCCCAGTTCGTTGGGCCCAAGATTTTTCCCAAGGCAGGCGCGAGGTTCGCGGGATTCTGGGAGATGACTCACATCTGTTCCGGCCACCCTACGGCAAGCTCTCTTTGGCCGGCCTGATCCAGGCCTATGCCAATCGCACAAGACTCTGCTGGTGGACGATCGATACCAAGGACACGATGCAGCGTCTTTCAGCCAATGAAGTTTTGCGCCGACTCGATCGGGAAGGAGGCGGTGTGGTCCTCTTGCACGACCTCGATCGGGGAGAGGGACAGAATGGCACGCTGAGTCATAGCGAATATGTGATTGATCTGATTGACAAGATTGCCGCCTTTTCGCGAGAAAACGGGTATAGAATTGTCACGTTCGGTGATCTTGATTTGGGTTAGTTGAATTGAAAGATCGGCCAAGATTGCTCGTTGTCGCCTCCGCTGGTGGCCATTGGGTTCAACTAACAAGGCTCTGGCCCGCTTGGAGCGGAGCCAGATTTTCGGTCATGACCACCAAGTCCGAATTGAAGCCAGAATGTGAAGGGCTCTGTCGGGCGCTCGACCTACCCATGCCCGATTTCTATGTCGTCCCCGAAGCCAACCGCTGGGACAAGATCCGGCTGGTCCGAAGCCTTCTCAAGATCGTCTGGGTGGTTCTTCGGCTTCGTCCGGATGTGGTTGTGACGACAGGAGCGGCGCCAGGCTACTTCGCAGTTCGTGTAGCGAGCCTGATTGGGTCTAGAACTGTTTGGATCGACAGTATTGCCAACGCTGAAGAGCTTTCCCTTTCAGGCAAGAAGGCGGGTCGCTTTGTCGATCTCTGGCTGACGCAGTGGCCCGACGTTAGTGGTCCAGAAGGCCCGCAGTATAAGGGGTCCGTCCTTTGATTTTCCTGACGGTCGGGTCACATGAGCCTTTCGACAGGCTGGTTATCGCCGTGGATGACTGGTGTCAGAAACGAAAGGAAAAGCCACATATACTGGGCCAGATCACCGCGCGCGCTGGCTATCGGCCAAAGGGATTTGCGGCCGTGGACAATTTGTCACCTGCCGAGTTTGAGGCGGAGTTTGGACGTGCTAGTCTCGTCGTTGCTCATGCTGGAATGGGAACAATCCTGACGGCCTTGTCCCGCTCCAAGCCAATCATCGTGATGCCGCGTCGTGGCCATCTCGGAGAGACGCGCAACGACCACCAATATGCAACGGCTATCCATCTACCAAAGAGGGCAGGGCTCTGGATCGCACGAGATGAAACCGAGCTTCCTGACCTCCTAGAAAAGGTTCTTCAGTCTGGTGGCGCTGCCGGCCCTGCGATAGAACCGTTCGCAGGTGGAGATCTGATTGACTCCCTGCGGAACTTTATTTTTAGAAAGAACTAGTATGGTGAAGACCAGCGAAACCTTCGACGAAACGCTCGCGAAGATCCGTTCCCGAAAAGCTGTAGTCGGTGTAATTGGTCTCGGATATGTGGGTCTGCCGCTGGTCGTCACTTGTGCTAGCCGCGGCTATCCTACGATCGGTTTCGACGTAGATCAGAAGAAGGTCGAGCAACTAGATCGCAACGAGAGCTATATCGACGCGGTCTCGTCTGAGGCGCTTGCAGCCGTAGCCGGAACAAGCCGCTATACTGCCGACTTTTCACTCATCGCCGAATGCGACGTGGTGGTAATTTGCGTCCCTACACCCCTGACGAAGTACAGAGAGCCGGATTTGTCTTACGTAGAGATGACTGGTCGCGCCGTCTCGGAGAACATGAGTTCCGGCACACTGGTCGTGCTTGAATCTACGACGTTTCCAGGTACGACCAGCGAGGTTCTTCAGCCTATTTTGGCGCAGAGCAATCTGACACCCAATCAAGATTTCTGGGTTGCCTTCAGCCCGGAACGTGAGGACCCGGGGAATGCTAAGTACCGAACCGCTACGATCCCAAAGATTGTCGGGGCTGACACCCCCCAGGCGCGAGACCTCGTAGCGGCTTTCTACGGCAATGTTGTTGATGCTGTGGTTCCGGTGTCTTCCTCCTCAGCTGCCGAAGCAGTTAAAATCACTGAAAATGTCTTTAGGGCCGTGAACATCGCCCTCGTCAACGAACTCAAAGTCATATTCGATGCCATGGGGATTGACGTGTGGGAGGTCATCAATGGAGCGGCAACCAAGCCATTCGGCTATATGCCTTTCTATCCAGGGCCTGGGCTCGGCGGTCACTGTATTCCCATCGATCCCTTCTATTTGACCTGGAAAGCCAGGGAATATGGGCACACCACAAAGTTCATCGAGCTTGCGGGTGAAATCAATGTCAACATGCCCAACTACGTCGTCGCGAAGGTTCGTGAGGCCTTGGACCGAAGTCAGGGCGTCGGCCTTCGAGGTGCTCGGATTCTCTTGGTCGGCGTTTCTTACAAGAAGAATGTTCCCGACATGCGGGAAAGCCCGTCCGTGAAGCTTCTTGAAATGCTCGAGGATCAGGGGGCCTCAGTAGACTTCCTAGACCCACATGTGCCCGAGGTGCCGAAAATGCGTGAGTATCCACACCTGTTCGGCCGAACCGCGGTTGAACCTGGAGATGTCTCGTCGCGGAACTATCAGGCAATCCTGATCGCCACTGATCATGATGCCATCGACTATGGCGCACTAGCGGCGTTGGAGATCCCGGTCGTAGATACGCGCAATGCCTTCGCTTCGCGCGGCTTGCCAATGGATCTAGTTACGAAGGCCTAGGCAGGATTGCTGTGGTTAGGACAGCGGAACCGCCACCGTGAAAGTCGTCCCCTTCTTCAGCTCACTGACATAGTCGATTGTGCCTTGGTGTGCGCTGACGATCTGTTCTGCAATGCTAAGACCAAGGCCAGAGCCCTCGTAGTTCCGGTCATCTGCAGAATCGATCTGGCTGAACTTGCCAAAAACCTTGTCGCGGGAATTGGGCGGGATGCCGATGCCATGGTCGCGAACCCGAACCAGCGCCGAGCCAGCCATCTGTGACACCGACACCTCGACCACGGCGCCTTTGGGCGAGAATTTGATCGCGTTGGACAGAAGGTTGCACAGAACCTGAAGGAACTTGCTGTGGTCGACGTGTGCAAAGATCTCGGCGCTTGGCAGATTGCTCTCGATCTTCACCTGGGAAGACTCGGCCAGAGGATTGAGAGATTCGATCGCCTCTTCGACGAGTGTCTTCATGCAGTTGGAGTTGAAATCATAGTCCATCTGCCCGGACTCGAGCTTTTGAAGATCGAGCAGGTCGTTGATGAGCTTGGACAGCCGCTGGCTGTTGCGGTGTGCGATGTTCAAGACCTTCGCCTCGCGCTCGGGTGCCGTCGAAAGGGCGCCGCTGCTCAAAAGGCTCAGAGACCCCATGATTGAATGCAAAGGTGTCCGCAGTTCGTGGCTGACGACCGATACAAATTGAGACTTGGTTTCAAGGGCTGCGCGTGCGCGGTCCCGTTCAAGACGAAGCTCGTCCATCTGATCAAGCCCGTCGCGATAAAGCTTGAGGAAGATGATCGAGCACTGGATGACGAAAAACAGAACAAAAACGACTGTTATAAACTGAGACCAAAGATGGGACTCAAGAGGAGGCGCAAATTGGACCAGTTCGACAATCGGAATATATAGAAAGACCGCTCCGTAGATGATGAGCCTGACAAACAGCACCGAGGGCAGCTGATGATTGTTCACCGCGGCGAAAAGGCCGGCCGCGAAGAGAAAGAAGATCGGCGTAAAGTGCGCCCCGGGGGCTTCGAAACTTGCCACAAGCAGGGTGAAAAGCGCGACAGAGACCGCACTGAGCGTTGAGGTCAGCAAAAGCGACTGATGGAAGAGACGCGCTTGGGCTAGGCTTCCGCCGCCCCAGTTCATGACCCGCGCCGAAACCATATTGTCGAATGCTTCGGTCAGCTGACAGAAAGAGAAACAGAAAAGGGCTATTGTCGGATCGTAGTAATAGGCGGCCACGAAGCTCGAGCCGAAATACATCGCCTGACGAGTCCAGAACAGCGACCGGCTGCCATTGACGAAGTCGCGCAATTGCCGCGACAGGCGCATAGCGTGGGCGAGATCGGCTGCGTGGCTCTTGGGTCTGGGATTGAGAATGGCGGAGACGCGATGCCTCAACCACGGCGCAAAACCGTTTCGCAAAAACGAGACCTCGGTAATCGGGTGGTCCACCATATTATGATCCAGTAAAACGCATGAAATTGAAGCAAAAAGGCCAAATCGCCTTCGACAGAATTGTCCCGGTGCCTCTAGTAACAGGCGCCAAAATCAAGAGCTGCCGATCTCGGGGCATCTAGTTAATCACTCGATCGGGCTGCAGATCCCAAAAAGGATTGAAGCCAAGTGGACGGTTTACGCCTTTTCGAACGACATCAAATGATTGGAGTAGAAAGGTTGTATCAACATGCACCCCGCCTTGCGGGACATAGGATTCCTGCCAAAAACGCCCTTCGGCCGAAACGACATCTCCCGGCCCAACCTTTTCGCGAAATTCCCTGATCAGCTCGGGATCAAGTATTGAGAAGGTGGACTTCCAGGCAAAAGCCGGAGCCTCCCCCTCTGTTTTTGGGGCTTCGGCGGCGATGTCGATCAAGAGCCGTGTTTCGGGGGTCTCACACAGCAACATTTCGACGACTTCGCCGACAATCCGGAAAGATGCAAAATAGTTGGTCATCCTGAAACTCGTTTTGGCGGTTCCCGCCTGTCAAATCCGGCCTCCGAAAGGATTCCGTCCTGAACAGGCTCGATCAAATTATCGAGCGGGAATGGTTGTTATTCGATGAAACTGAGGCATTCTTCGATGAATCTGAGGCAATTCTGTGAAGGTCGACCCAGATCGATTCTACCTTAAGCGAATCAATCAAGAGATTAATTCAGCTTTGAGGTTAGGAAATATCCATCTCGAGGGCGCTTGTGGCCCAGTGCGCTCAAACTGCTATATATTGTTATGAGGCCAATACAGAGCGGTTCAGCCGAAAGATGCTTCGTTTTCTGGGCGCTACAAAATGTCCTAACAGCCGGAAAATGTGGATAAAATTGTAGAAAATGCGGCGAAACTAAGGCAGTGTGATCTCAATAAGAATATTGAGGCAAGCACGCTCACGATCCCGAATTGCTGCGCGGCGGTAGATGCGAATCCGGGCCTGGGACAAACGCGATGGCGTTTGTGCTCAAGGCGGGACGTATCAGCGGCCGGTTTAGTGCGAGTCTGCCTCTTCTGTTCTTGGATGGCCAACCTTGTCGGTGGCCGCAAACGAATGTGGGTACGCAGGTATGGTTGCAAAGGAAATCGAGCCCGTCGGAGGACATATGCAAACGACGACACTCTCGTTCTTCAATATGCACGAGCATGGCCAGCTTCTGGTCAATCTGCTCCGTGCGCGTCGCGATTCGTTCATTGTTAAGAACAGCTGGGATCTGCCGCAGGCCGAAGGCTTGGAGTACGATCAATATGATACGCCCGCGAGCCGGTGGATTGCCGTGCACGATGGCGACGAGGTCTTGGCCGGGATTCGTCTGACGGCCACAACCGCCAAATGTGGAATGTATTCCTACATGATCCGGGATGCTCAAAAGGGCCTTCTCGATACGATTCCATCCAATCTTCTGAACTTTGAAGCGCCGGTCGATCCCGATGTCTGGGAATCGTCCCGGGTCTTTGTGACCAACGCCGTGCAGGCAAAGGATCGGACGCGCGTTCAAGCCTTGATGATGCAAGGTATGATCGATGCGGCGATCGAGCTTGGCGCCAAGCGTGTAATCGGGCTCGTTCCTGCGGTCTGGTCGCGCTGGATTGGCCGCCTTGGCCTCAAGGCCGAGCCTGCCGGACCGGTCATGGATTTGGATGGATGGAAAACCCAGGCTGCCTTGATGCACCTAGATTCTTATCGAAAGACAGAGACGATCAAGGACAAAGCCAAGTCCAAGATTGTCGATGGAACAGAAGAGAAGCGGCCCGAGATTGATAGGCCCTCTGCTTCGCATAGGCTCGAGTCCGTAAAGCCGCGCGAACAGGAGGTCCGGTTCGCCTCCTGACGGAGGCGACCGAAACCCTTAGTGGGCGACGCGTGATCTCAGGTCGGCCGAGCCTTCGCCAAGGAAATCCTGCAGAATCGTTTCGTAGGACTGACGGCGCGCCGACAAATCCTCATCCATATTTTCCAAAGGCTCAGACGCTTTGGCAATCGCGATACCAAAGTCTTCTAGTTCCTTGCTGCGCTTCTCAACGTAGCTGGTTGCCTTCTTCAGCGGCGTAGCTCGGTTAAAGATCCGCATGGTGGCCGGTTCGCCGACCACAACGTTCAGTACCTTCGTAGCACCCGACGAGACCGAGCGAGCAAGCCGCAGCGATGCGATCTCGCGCTGAACTGCCGCTTCGATCTTCTCGAATTCGACCCCTCTGCTCGAAGTGACGAAACACATGAACATTCCGTTGCCGCGATAGCTGAAGATGCTCCCTGCTTCTTCCGTTGCGGTCGAGATCGCCTTGGCGACATCAGTAATCAGCTCGTGAAACTCGATCGGCTTGAGTTCCTTATAGACCTCTTTGATCTTCGAAATCTTGACAGCGAAAACCGAGGCGGTGAACAGGTTAGCAATCGGCAGAGTGAGAACGTAGTTTTCGAACGACATAAAGCCGACCGCGCGTTTAACGCCCTGGATCTCAAAAGGCTCGCTCAGGCTATGGCGAAGCGCGCGGTTGAGGATTTCCTTGAAGGCAACCACCGTGCTGTTGTTGGTCGTACCGCGTGCGCGGTGGCGCTCCATGCGGGCAGCTGTCGTCAGCCTGGTCTCGAGCTCTTCAAAATCGAAAGGCTTGGTTACATAGTCCGAAGCGCCGGCGGCGAAGGCACGGTCGATATAGGCTTTCTGCGACATGGCGGTTGCCATCAGGATCGGCGCACGCTTGTACATGGGCATCTCGCGGATGACCCGGCAAAGCTCGACCCCGTCAATATTCGGCATCTGGATGTCCAGAAGGAAGCAGTCGAACCTCTGTTCCCCCCGCTCGAGCAATTCGATCGCCTTTTCGCCGGATGTGACCGTTGTGAGCTCGTGCTGGCCCGAGACCGACATCGCCTGCTCAAGCAGCTCGAGGATCATCCAGTCGTCGTCTACCGCAAGTATCTTCATCGGTACGTCCTGTCATTGGCGGGCGGATCTGTGTCATCGACGGCAGAGCGCTCGGATACATTTAGCGAACAGACCCATGCGCGAGTCGTGTTTCATTAATTATTTGCAAGCGAATGTGGATATATCAGGGCAGCAACTTGTCGGTTTCTGACATTGAACAAGTCTAAAATATGTCCAATTTTCGTAGAATGTGACGATTGTTGCTCGTCTGGGTATGGAAGTGGGACGGCTGCCTGCCAACAACACTGTGTCGCGAAGCGTAAGAAAATTTCGTCAGACCGTTAATCTTTTCGAATCACCGTGGCCAGAGTGACCGGGCCTAGAGGCCGCTTAGCTGCCCTTAGCCCCCTGCGAAGCCCCGGAAAGGGTCAGCATCCGCGACATTTCGGCCCATGTGGATAGGTTTATTGACCAATTTTTGCGATTGTTTTTAAGCAATTAGATGCGCCGGACATTCTTAAACGGAACCAACGCCTTGATTTTCATTTGATTTCTCCGCCCCGCAACATATCGTGCCGAATGTGAGCCGCAGGGAAGTGGTCAGCAAACTTGTCTGACCAGGCGGTTCTCAGCCGAGTCCCTCGGCCATCTCATGGGAGGAAATACATGACTGAACAGAAACTTAATCGCCGCTCTTTCCTTAAGAAGTCGGCACTCGCTGGCGGTGCGACCGCTGGTGCTCTCGCAGCACCCGCCGTTCTCGCCCAGGCTCCGCTTGTCCTGAAGATGCAGACGTCCTGAGGCGCCTCGAACATCTGGCAGGAATTCGCTCAGGACTACGCCGATCGCGTCGAGCAGATGTCGGGTGGCCGTCTCAAAATCGACCTTCTGCCCGCCGGTGCTGTCGTCGCCGCGTTCCAGGTGATGGACGCTGTGCATGATGGTGTTCTCGACGCGGCGCACACGGTTTGCGCCTATTGGTATGGCAAGTCGAAGGCGGCCTCGCTCTTCGGCACGGGCCCTGTATTCGGCGCCTCTTCGCCCGCCATGCTTGGCTGGTTCTACGAAGGTGGCGGTGCCGAGCTTTATCGTGAACTGACCCAGGACCAGCTTGGTCTCAACGTGGTCGGTATGCTCGGTTTCCCGATGCCCGCTCAGCCCTTTGGCTGGTTCAAGGGCGAAGTGAACACCGCTGCTGAACTCAACGGCTTCAAGTACCGCACCGTTGGTCTGGCTGCTGACCTTCTGCAGTCGATGGGCATGTCGGTGGCTCAGCTCGCCGGCGGCGAAATCGTCCCCGCCATGGAGCGCGGCGTGATCGACGCCTTCGAGTTCAACAACCCGTCGTCGGACAAGGACTTCGGTGCTCAGGACGTGGCGAAGAACTACTACCTCTCGTCCTATCACCAGGCCTCTGAACAGTTCGAGTTCCTCTTCAACAAGGACACCTACGAAGACATGGACCCCGATCTTCAGGCCATCCTGAAATACTCGGTCGAAGCGTCTGCGACGGCCAACTCGAACAAGGCCATGCGCCGTTACTCGGCCGACCTCAAGTGGCTCCAGGAAGAAGCCGGCGTCACCGTTCGCCGGACCTCGAAGGACATCCTCGATGCACAGCTCAACGCCTGGTCGGCGATCCTTCCGGATCTCCTCACCGACCCGATGTTCGCGCGTATCGTCGAAAGCCAGAAGGCCTGGGCCGAGCAGGTTGCCTACTACGAACTGATGAACGCGCCCGACTACGGTCTGGCCTACGATCACTTCTTCCCCGGCAAACTGGCGCTCTAAGCACTCACGGACGGCAGTTACGGGTCCCGGCAAGGAAACTTGCCGGGGCCTTCTCGCAAACTAACCTCGGAAATCTGACACATGATTGGTTACATCCGGTTCGCCGACAATCTGTCGGCTTGGTTCGGAAAGGCCTTCGCATGGCTGATCGTCCTGATGGCGGTCGGCACAGGCTATGAAGTCTTTGTCCGTTATGTTCTTAACAATCCCACGGCATGGGCGCTGGATGTCTCGTTCATCATGTATGGCACGCTCTTCATGATGGGCGGCGCCTATACGCTTTCGCGTGGCGGCCACGTTCGCGGCGACTTCCTTTATCGCCTTTGGCAGCCCAAGACGCAGGCCAAGGTCGATCTGGTCCTCTATATCTTCTTCTTCTTCCCCGGCGTGATCGCGTTGGTCTTGTCGGGCTGGAAATATGCCTCGCGCAGCTGGGGTTATTCGGAAGTCTCGATCAACAGCCCCGCCGGCATCCCGATTTTCCAGTTCAAAACCGTGATGGTCGCCGCGGGCCTTCTCCTCTTCATTCAGGGCATAGCGCAAATCATGCGCTGCATCCACGCGATCCGCACCAATGAGTGGATCAAGGCGGATGAGGACGTCATGGAAACCGAAGACATCCTGATCCAGAAAGCCCACGAAGCCGAAACCGGAGGCCACGTATGACCGACCCCCAAGTGGCCCTCATGATGTTGGGCCTGTTCATCCTGATCGTGTTCCTCGGGTTCCCGATCGCCTTTACCCTGATGGCGATGGGCATCGGCTTCGGCTACTACGCTTATTTCGACGCAGGCCGGATGTGGCGGGCCTTCAACCGGCTCGATGAAGCCGCAAGCTGGTGGGACAGCTCCCGCCTCTGGATTGAAGGGTTCTATAACAACCGAATATTCGATCTCTTCATCAACCAGACCTATACGGTGATGTCTAACGAAGTTCTGACGGCGGTGCCGCTCTTCCTTTTCATGGGCTATATCGTCGAACGCGCCAACATCGTCGACCGCCTGTTCAGCACCCTGAACATCGCTTCCAAGCGGATCCCCGGCTCGATGGGCGTTGCCGCGCTGATCACCTGCGCACTTTTCGCAACCGCGACCGGCATCGTCGGCGCCGTGGTGACGCTGATGGGCCTGCTGGCTCTGCCGGCAATGCTCAAGGCCCGCTACGACACCTCGTTTGCCTCGGGCATCATCTGCGCGGGCGGCACGCTTGGCATCCTGATCCCGCCGTCGATCATGCTGATCGTCTATGCCGCGGCGTCGAACGTCTCGATCGTGCGCCTCTATGCCGGGGCGCTTCTGCCGGGCTTTACCCTCGTCGGCCTCTACCTCGTCTATGTGGTTGGCCGTTCGATCCTCCAGCCCTCGGTCGCCCCGCGCCCGACGAAAGAGGAAGTGCCGGATGTGCCGTTCCTCAAGCTCTTCGTCATGATCATGACGTCGTTCTTCCCGCTGGCCTTCCTGATCCTCTCGGTCCTCGGCTCGATCCTCTTCGGCCTTGCCACCCCGTCCGAGGCGGCCTCGATCGGTGCGCTGGGCGGTATCGTTCTGGCCTTTGCCTATCGCGCGATGACATGGCAGCGGATGCGCGAGAGCGTTTATCTGACCGTCCGCACCACGGCGATGGTCTGCTGGCTCTTCGTCGGCTCCTACACCTTCTCGTCGGTCTTCTCCTACCTCGGTGGCGAAAAGATCATTTCCGAGTTCGTGACCGGCCTCGATATGTCGCCGCTGATGTTCCTGCTGCTGGCTCAGCTGATCATCTTCCTGCTTGGCTGGCCGCTCGAATGGTCGGAGATCATCATTATCTTCGTGCCGATCTTCCTGCCGCTTCTGCCGCACTTCGGGATCGATCCGCTGTTCTTTGGCATCCTCGTGGCGCTGAACCTGCAGACCTCGTTCCTGACGCCACCAATGGCGATGTCGGCCTACTACCTCAAGGGGATCGCTCCGCCCGAGGTGAAGCTGACCCAGATCTTCTCTGGCGTCATGCCCTTCCTGGCCTGCGTCTTTATCGCCATGGCGTTGATGTATATCTTCCCGGATATCGTCTTCTACCTGCCGGATCTGTTCTATGGCGGCTAAGGGCTCAGTGGATTTGCTCGGCCTCTCTTCGGTCGAGCTTCGGGACAGGCTTGCAAGCGGCGCCCTCAAGGCGGTCGACCTGGCGAAGGCCTGTCTCGACAGGATCCAGGCCCTCGAACCTCAGATCGGGGCCTGGGCCCACCTGGACCCCGATCATGTGATGAAACAGGCCGAGATGGCCGACCGCTATCGTGCAACAGGCCGCCCGCTTGGCCCGTTGCATGGGCTTCCGGTCGGCATCAAGGACATCATCGACACCGCCAAGATGCCGACCGAGAACGGAACGGCCATCGACAGCGGGCGCATTCCTGCTGAGGATGCCTTCGTCGTGGCGCGGCTCAAGGCGGCTGGCGCGATCATCATGGGCAAGACGGTCACGACCGAGCTTGCCTATATCCACCCTCCCAAGACCAAGAACCCGAACAACGTCGATCATACGCCCGGCGGCTCGTCCTCCGGCTCTGCGGCGGCTGTGGCCTCTGGCATGGTTCCGCTCGCCGTTGGCACCCAGACCGGCGGCTCGGTGATCCGCCCCGCATCCTTCTGTGGTGTGACCGGCTTCAAGCCAACCTTCGGCGCCATCCCGCGCAGCGGTATCCTCAAACAATCCCAGACGCTCGATACCGTCGGCGTCTTTGGCCGTGGCCCGCTTGATGCCGCGCTGATCGCCGAGGTTCTCTTCGGGGATCATCCCGCCGATCCGGCAACCAGCCCCGCGCCACATCCGCAGCTTCTCAAGGCCGCCTCCGAAGAAGCGCCGGTCAAGCCTGTCTTCGCCCTTGTGAAACCGCCGGGTTGGGACGATGCCGATCCCGAGATGAAAGAGGCCTTCGCCGAACTGGCCGAGGCGCTGGGCGAAAGCCAGTGCTTCGAAGTCCCGTTGCCCAAGCATTTCGAGCACGCGGCCGAACTGCGCCAGCGGATCAACTTCGCCGAAATGGCCCGCAACTACTATACCTACGCCCGCGCCGGCGCCGACAAGCTCTCGCCCGAGATGCAGGCGGCGATGCAGGAAGGATCGGCCACGCTGGCGAAAGACTATCTCGCCGCGCTCGATTGGCCCGAGGTCTATTACGCCGGCCTCAAGGAGATCTTCGGCCATGCCGATGTGATCCTCACCCCCGCCGCGCCCGGCCCTGCCCCCAAAGACCTGACCACCACCGGCAGCGCCATCTTCAACGGCCTCTGGACCATGATGGGCGCCCCGGCGGTCACTATTCCGGTTCTCACCTCTCATGGCGGGATGCCCATGGGGATCCAGCTTGTCGGCCCTCGCGGCTATGACGGGCGGCTCCTGCGCTCTGCCCGCTGGCTGTGGAACTGGATCGATGAACAATCTCAATAACTGGAGCGTCCAATGGACAAGCTGATGTCACTCGCCGCCTTCGCAGTCTTTGCGGGCTTTCTGCTGATCCTCGCGATCTTCGTGCCGAGCCTTGATCTCATTCTGGTCATCGCCTTCACGATTGCACTCGCTGGCTATGATATGCTGTCTTCGGCCTGGACCAAGAAAGACTAGCGATGTCGCGCCCGAAGGTCTGGATCCCGCGTCGCCTTTCGGCGGCCACTCTTGAACGTGCCCGCGCGAGCTATGACGTGATCGAAGAGCCGCTCGACGAGCCGGCCTCTGCCGCGCGGATCATCGAGATGAGCGCTCAGGTCGACGCGATGATCCCCTGCCATTCGGAACGCTTCACCGCCGAGGTCGCCGCCGCCCTTGATCCGCGCCTGAAAATCGTCGCCAACCACAGCGTCGGTGTCGATCACTGCGATCTGCCCGCCCTGCGTGCGCGCGGGATCGACGTGACCAACACGCCCGATGTCCTTTCCGACGCGACGGCCGAAATCGCCATGCTCCTGATGCTGGGCGCCGCCCGCCGCGCTGTCGAAGGCGACCGGATCGTGCGCTCGGGCGCTTGGGACAGCTGGTCGCCCGCCTTCATGGTCGGCAAACAGGTCAGCGGCGCGCGGCTTGGCATCGTCGGCATGGGCCGCGTTGGCCGCTCGATGGCGGAAAAGGCCCGCTGCTTTGGCATGGAAATCCATTACCACAACCGCGCTGAGCTTTCGGCCGATCAGGCGAAAGGCGCGAGCTATCACGCCGATCTTGACGATATGCTGGGCCAGGTCGATTTCCTGTCGCTGCATTGCCCGATCACGCCCCAGACCCGCAACCTGATGGACACACGTCGCCTAGCGCTTTTGCCCAAAGAGGCGGTGATCGTGAATACCGCCCGCGGCGGCCTGATCGACGAAGCGGCACTTCTGGCGGCGATCCAGTCGGGCCATATCGCGGCGGCGGGCCTCGATTGCTTTGCGGTCGAACCGGGGGGCAATCCGGCACTGGCGGGCGAAGAGCGGATCATGATGCTGCCGCACATCGGCTCGGCCACCCGCAAGACCCGCGATGCGATGGGTTATCGTGCGCTCGACAATCTTGATGCCTTTTTCGCCGGAAAACGCCCGCGCGATCTGGTCAACTAGTCGGGGTTAATCCCTCCTTTACCATTTAACCGTTGATTCACCCTATCGGCCAACGCCGCCTCGGGATTGGATCAACATGGCAAAGCGCGCACTTATCACAGGCATTACCGGGCAAGACGGCTCTTATCTGGCAGAGCTTCTTCTGGAGAAGGGCTATGAGGTGCACGGCATCAAGCGCCGCGCCTCATCGTTCAATACGCAACGCATCGACCACATCTTCGAAGATCAGCACCATTCAAACGCCCGACTGCGCCTGCACTATGGGGATCTGTCCGATGCGACCAACCTGATCCGCATCATTCAGGAAGTCCGCCCGCACGAAATCTATAATCTGGCCGCGCAGAGCCATGTCGCCGTGAGCTTTGAATCCCCCGAATATACCGCCGATGTCGATGCGCTGGGCCCGCTGCGCCTTCTCGAGGCGATCCGCATTCTTGGAATGGAGCGTAGCTGCCGCTTCTATCAGGCCTCTACTTCCGAGCTTTACGGCCTGGTTCAGGAAACGCCCCAGCGCGAGACAACGCCCTTCTACCCGCGTTCACCCTATGCCGCGGCCAAGCTCTATGCCTATTGGATGACAGTGAATTACCGCGAGGCCTATGGCTTTTATGCCTGCAACGGCATCCTCTTCAATCACGAGAGCCCACGCCGCGGCGAGACCTTCGTCACCCGTAAAATCACCCGCGGTCTTGCCAATATTGCGATGGGGCTCGAGACCTGCCTCTATCTTGGCAACCTAGATGCCAAGCGGGATTGGGGGCACGCCAAAGACTATGTGCAGATGCAGTGGCTCATGCTTCAGCAGGAAAAGCCCGAGGATTTCGTCATCGCGACAGGCCAACAGCATTCGGTTCGCCAGTTCATCATCTGGGCGGCGGCCGAGCTTGGGCTGAAGCTTGCCTTCAATGGCAGCGGCCCGGCGGAAACGGCGATCATACGGGCCAAGACCGGAAACCGTGCGCCTGCCGTAAAGGTGGGAGATACGATACTGCGGGTCGATCCCCGCTACTACCGGCCCACGGAGGTCGATACGCTTTTGGGCGACCCTTCTCGCGCTCGCATTCGGCTTGGCTGGGAGCCGACGATCACGGCACAAGAGCTCTGCGCCGAAATGATGGCCGAGGATCTTCGCGCCGCGCAGCGGGATCATCTGCTGACCTCGCACGGGCACCCAGTTTCTATTCCCTGCTATGGGTAGGCCGGTTCTCTTCCTGACCGGCGGCACCGGGCTTGTCGGGCGCAACCTGCGCGAACATCCCGATGCCAGCGTCTATGAGATCATCGCCCCAACCTCTGCAGAGCTCGACCTTCGCGATCCGGTTGCCGTAGCGGCGCGCTTGGCCGCGGTGGGCCCCGATCTTGTCGTGCACGCTGCTGGTCGGGTTGGCGGAATACAGGCCAATATCGCAGCGCCTTTGGCCTTTCTTGACGACAACTTGATGATGGGCCGCAATGTCGTGATGGGGGCATACAACGCCGGCGTGCGGCGCCTGATCAACCTTGGCTCGACCTGCATCTATCCGCCCACAGCGCCCAACCCACTTCGGGAGGATGCGATCCTGACAGGCCCGCCGGAGCAGACGAACGAAGGCTATGCACTGGCCAAGATGGCCGTACTCAAGCTGTGCAGCTATATCTCGGCAGCCGATCCGTCACGCCACTACAAGACGCTGATCCCCTGTAATCTTTATGGTCGGCACGATCACTTTCACGCAGAGAGATCCCATCTCATAGCCGCGATTTTTGACAAGATTCACCGCGCGAAGAACGCTGGCGCATCACAGATCGAGGTCTGGGGCGATGGAACCGCCCGCCGGGAATTCATGTATGCCGGCGATATGGCCTCGGCGATCCTGACAGCTGCGTCGCGGATCGAGGAGGCTCCTGATCTGATGAATGTTGGCGTTGGGCATGATCTCAATGTTGCCGACTATTACCGCGCCGTTGGTGAAGCACTGGGTTGGCAAGGCGAACTTCGCTTCGATCTGGATCGCCCCGTGGGAATGGCGCGCAAATTGGCCGACATTTCCCGCCTCCGCGCCTTTGGCTGGAACGCTCAGGTGAGCCTTCGCGACGGACTGGAACGCACCGCCCGCTACTATCTGACCGAGGTTGCCGCATGAGCTTTCGCTTTCCCCTCGCCACAACGACATGGGACGAGGCCGAAGAACGGGCGATGCGCCGGGTCATGGCTGGCGGACGCTATACGATGGGCCCCGAGGTGGCGGCCTTCGAGGCAGCCTTCGCCGAGCAATTTGGATCGCGCTTCGCGGTGATGGTCAACTCGGGCTCGTCGGCCAATCTCCTCATGGCGGCCGCGCTGACTTTTACCCAAAACCCCGCCTTGCGCCTGTCGCGCGGCGACGAGGTGATTGTCCCTGCCGTCAGTTGGCCGACCACCTACTACCCGTTGTCGCAATACGGCTATCGGCTCAAGTTCGTCGACATCGACCTGGAAACCCTGAACTATGATCTTGCCGCCCTCGAGGCGGCGATCGATGATCAGACCCGCGCGATCATGGCGGTGAATCTTCTCGGCAACCCAAATGAGTTTGAGCGCATCGCCCGCCTGACCGCCGGGCGCGACATCCGGCTTCTCGAAGACAATTGCGAAGCGATGGGCGCCAGATATGCGGGCCGACAGGCCGGAACCTTCGGCGTCATGGGCTCGTTTTCCTGTTTCTTCTCTCACCACATCTCGACGATGGAAGGCGGTGTCGTCGTCACCGACGATGAGGAGCTTTGTCACATCCTCCTTGCCTTGCGCGCCCACGGCTGGACCCGTGATCTTCCCAAGAACAACCGGTTGGTCGGAACGAAGGGTGACGATCCGTTCGAGGAATCCTTCCGCTTTGTCCTTCCGGGCTACAACCTTCGGCCGCTTGAGCTTTCGGGTGCAATCGGACGCGAACAATTGCAGAAGTTGCCGGCCCTAATAGAGGGTCGCCGCGCCAACGCCGCGCGGTTGACTCAGGTGCTCGGCGATCACCCCGACATCCTTTTGCAGCGCGAGGTCGGCGAAAGCAGCTGGTTCGGTTTTTCGCTGGTTATTCGCCCCGGATCATCGATGAAACGGCCGCGCCTCGTTCGGAGGTTGACCGAGGCAGGCTTCGAATGCCGCCCGATCGTCGCAGGAAACTTCGCCCGCAACGAGGTCATGTCTCTGATGGACCACAAAATCAGTGGCCCTCTCAAGAACGCCGATCACATCCACGACAACGGCCTCTTTATCGGCAACCATCACACCCCGATGGACGAAGCCATCGAGGCGCTCGCCTTGGCGCTTGATGCAAGCAAGGTTGGCTGACGGCCTAGCCAAGGATGCCCGGCAGTTTCAGCCCATGTTCGCGCGCGCAGTCGATGGCGATGTCATAGCCTGCGTCCGCGTGGCGCATGACGCCCGAGGCCGGATCGTTCCACAAGACGCGCTCGAGACGGCGGGCGGCATCCGGGGTGCCGTCTGCCACGATCACGACGCCCGCGTGCTGGGAAAAACCCATGCCAACGCCGCCACCATGGTGCAGCGAAACCCATGTCGCGCCCGAGGCGACATTGGTCATGGCATTGAGAAGCGGCCAATCTGAGACGGCATCCGAGCCATCGCGCATCGATTCAGTCTCGCGGTTTGGCGAGGCGACCGAGCCGCTATCGAGGTGATCGCGCCCAATGACGATCGGCGCCTTCAGTTCGCCCGAGGCCACCATCTCGTTGAACATCAGGCCCGCGCGGTGGCGGTCACCAAGGCCGATCCAGCAGATCCGCGCCGGAAGGCCCTGGAATGCGATGCGGTCGGCCGCCATGTCGAGCCAGCGGTGCAGGTGGGTATTCTCGGGGAATAGCTTCTTCATCGCTGCGTCGGTCTTGGCGATATCCTCGGGGTCGCCCGACAGCGCGCACCAACGGAACGGCCCGATGCCCTTGCAGAAGAGGGGGCGGATATAGGCCGGAACGAAGCCGGGGAAGGCGAAGGCGTTTTCAAGCCCCTCTTCCAGCGCCATCTGGCGGATGTTGTTGCCGTAATCGACGGTCGGCACGCCCATCTCGTGAAAGGCAACCATCGCCGCGACCTGCACCTTCATCGACGCGCGGGCGGCTTTTTCAACCGCCTTGGGATCGCTTTCCTGCTTCGCCCGCCATTCGGCCACGGTCCATCGCTGCGGCAGATAGCCATGCACCGGATCGTGAGCCGAGGTCTGGTCGGTGACGATATCGGGGGTCATCCCGCCCGCTTTGGCGCGGGCGAGGATCTCGGGGAACACGTCAGCGGCGTTTCCAATCAACGCGACCGACTTCGCCTCTCCCACCTTGGTCCACTGGTCAATGAGCGCGAGCGCCTCGTCGAGCGTATGGGCCTTGGCATCGCAATAGCGGGTGCGGATGCGGAAATCGGCGCGGGTCTCGTCGCATTCGACGGCAAGACAGCAGGCCCCGGCCATGACGGCCGCCAAGGGCTGGGCGCCGCCCATGCCACCAAGTCCGCCGGTCAGGATCCATTTACCCTTGAGGTCGCCGCCATAGTGCTGGCGCCCAGCCTCGGCAAATGTCTCGTAGGTGCCCTGAACGATGCCTTGGGTGCCGATATAGATCCACGAGCCGGCGGTCATCTGGCCGTACATCATCAGGCCCTTTTTATCGAGCTCGTTGAAATGCTCCCAAGTTGCCCAATGCGGCACGAGGTTGGAGTTGGCGATAAGGACGCGCGGGGCATCGGGGAAAGTGCGGATCACCGAGACGGGCTTGCCTGACTGCACTAGCAGGGTCTCGTCGGCCTCAAGGCCCTTCAGCGCCTCGACGATCTTGTCGAAATCCGCCCATGTCCGCGCCGCCCGACCGATGCCACCATAGACGACCAGCTCGTGCGGGTTCTCGGCCACGTCGGGATGCAGGTTGTTCATCAGCATCCGCATTGCGGCCTCGGTCAGCCAGGATTTCGCGGTGATCTCGGTTCCGGTGGGCGGAAAAATATCGCGGGTGTTGTGGCGGGGATTGGTCATGTCAGCCTCTGAGGTCGGGGGCCAGATCGGCCAGGGAGTGAAGGATGTCGGAGAGGATCGGCCGCAGCGCATCGGCGCGGGCGGGATCGTAGGCATAGGGGGCGGCTTCGCTCGACAGATGCGTCGATTGCGCAAGCTCCATCTGGATCGCGTGGATGCCCTCTTGCGGGCGGCCATAGTGGCGTGTGGTCCAGCCGCCCTTGAAGCGGCCGTTCAGAACGGCCGTGCGACCTGACGCCCGACAGATCCGATGGGTCGCCGCTTCAATGCGGGGATCACAGGTCGTCCCGCCCGCCGTGCCGATATTGAAATCGGGCAGGGTGCCTTCGAAGAGAAACGGGATGTGCGAGCGGATCGAGTGGCAATCGTAGAGGATCGCCACGCCATGCTTGGCGCGGACACGCTCCAACTCGACGGACAAGGCAGCATGATAGGGCCGATGGTATGCAGCGAGCCGTTCGGCAATCTCGGCCTTGTTAGGCTCTGTTTTCCAGATCGGCGCGCCATCGAAATCGGTGGTCGGCACAAGGCCGGTGGTGTTCTGGCCGGGATAGAGGCTCTCGTCTGCGGGTGAGCGGTTTGCGTCGATCACATAGCGATGGAAGGTGGCTCGAACGATGGTCACACCCGGCAAAAGCCCTTTGTAGAGCCTGTCTATGTGCCAATCCGTGTCGGAAAGCTCCTGCCCACGGGCATTGAGCCGTGCGCGGATATCCTCGGGCAGCCATGTCCCGGTATGCGGCATCCCGAGAACGATCGGGCCATCGCCGTGGATCACCTCGACCGGTGTCATGCGCCAAGCTCCGGCAGGGCCAGCCCTTCGACCAATGCGCCGCTGGCGATGAGTTCGGCCGATGCCGCGATATCCGGCGCGAGGAAGCGGTCTTCCTTCACCGTCGGCACTGCGGCGCGGATATGCGCCATCGCGGTCTGAAGCGTCGGGCTCGTCTTGAGCGGGGCGCGGAATTCGACGCCTTGCGCGGCGCACATGGCCTCGACCCCGAGGATCACATTGAGATTGGCATTCATCCGCTCGAGCCGGCGGGCGGCATGGGCGGCCATGCTGACGTGGTCTTCCTGATTGGCCGAGGTGGGCGTCGAATCGATCGAGCAGGCGTGCGCCAGATGCTTGTTCTCGCTCATCAGCGCGGCGGTCGTGACCTCGGCGATCATCAGACCGGAATTCAGGCCCGGATCGGGGGTGAGAAACGGGGGCAGATCGAACGACAAGGTCGGATCGACCATGAGCGCGATCCGGCGCTGGGCGATGGCGCCGATCTCGGCCACGGCAAGGGCGATCTGGTCGGCGGCAAAGGCCACCGGCTCGGCGTGGAAATTGCCACCCGAGACGATCAGGCCTTCGTCGACCAGAACCAGCGGATTGTCTGTCACCGCGTTGGCCTCGATCTCGAGCGTTTGGCCCGCAAAGCGCAGAAGGTCGATTGCCGCGCCGGAAACCTGTGGCTGGCAGCGGATGCAATAGGGATCTTGCACGCGAGTATCGCCCTCGCGGTGGCTTTCTCGGATTTCGGAGCCGTCCATCAGCGCCGTCTGCGCGCGGGCAACCTCGATCTGGCCGCGATGGCCGCGCAGGGTGTGGATGGCATCCACCAAGGGCGCGGTCGAACCCATGATCGCGTCGGTTGAAAGCGCGGCTGTGACGATGCAGGCGCGGGCGTTCGTCCAGGCGTTGAAGAGCCCGACCAAAGCGCAGGCGGTTGAGAATTGCGTGCCGTTGATCAGCGCGAGGCCTTCTTTCGGGCCGAGGGTGATCGGCGCGAGGCTCGCCTTCTTCAGGGCATCGGCAGACGGCATGGTGACGCTTTCAAACACAGCCTCGCCCTCGCCCAACATCGTCGCCGCCATATGCGCGAGCGGGGCAAGATCGCCCGAGGCGCCAACAGAGCCCTGATCGGGGATCACTGGCGTCACGCCTTTCGCGAGCATCCCCTCAATGAGCGCAACCGTCTCCCAAGCGACACCCGAGGCGCCACGCCCAAGGCTGAGAAGCTTCAAAGCCATCATCAGTCGCGTGGTCGCCTGATCGAGCGGTTTGCCCACGCCGCAGCAATGCGAGAGGATCAGGTTGCGCTGGAGCGTCGCCGTATCCTTCGCCGCGATCTTGACGCTGGCAAGCTTGCCGAAGCCGGTATTGACCCCATAGACCGCCGCATTCCCCTCCGCCGCCGACCGAACCAGCGCTGCAGCCGCCTCGATGCCGGGGCGGGCCGAGGCGTCAAGCCGCACAGCCGCGCCGCTGCGCCAGATCTTTTCCAGAAGATCGAGCGTCGCCGCGCCAGGATTGAGAGTGATGGTCATTCGGTGCCTCCAAAGATACGGGCGTGGATCGGGTTGAACCCGATGCGGTAGGAAAGCTCGGACGGGTCGGCCACCTCCCAGATCGCAAGGTCGGCGCGTTTGCCGGGGGCGATCACGCCGCAATCGTCGAGGCCAAGGGCGCGGGCGGCGTTCACCGTCACCCCGCGCAGTGCCTCTTCGGGCGTCAGGCGAAAGAGGGTGCAGCCCATGTTCATGGTCAGAAGAAGCGAGGTGACGGGCGAAGAGCCGGGGTTGCAGTCGGTCGCCAGCGCCATCGGCACGCCCGCCTCGCGGAAGGCCGCGACGGGCGGCATCCGGGTTTCGCGGAGCGTATAGAACGCGCCGGGGAGGAGGACTGCGACAGTGCCTGCCGCAGCCATCGCCTTGGCGTCATCCGCGGTGGCGTATTCCACATGGTCCGCCGACAGCGCCCCATTTCGGGCAGCTAGCGCCGTGCCACCGAGCCACGACAACTGTTCGGCATGGAGCTTGACCGGCAGGCCCATCGCCTTGGCGGCGTCAAACACCCGAGCGATCTGATCGGGCGAAAAGGCGATTCCCTCGCAAAACCCGTCGACCGCATCGACAAGGCCCTCGGCGTTGGCTGCGTGCATCGTCGGGATCACAACCTCGTCGATATAGGTATCCGCGCGGCCCGCGTATTCGGCGGGGATGGCATGGGCGCCGAGAAAGGTCGTCTTGATCCGCACCTTCCGCTTGCGCCCGATGGCGCGGGCAACGCGCAGCATCCGCAGCTCTGTCTCTTGATCAAGGCCATAGCCGGATTTAACCTCAATGGTCGTCGCGCCTTCGGCGATCAGGGCGTCCGCCCGCTTGAGCGCATCGGTCAGAAGCGACTTTTCATCCGCTGCACGAGTCGACGTCACGGTCGAGACGATCCCGCCACCGGCGCGGGCGATGGCCTCATAGCTCGCGCCCTCGAGCCGCATCTCGAACTCGCGGGCGCGGTGGCCGCCAAAGACGATGTGGGTGTGGCAGTCGATCAAGGCGGGCGTGACGAGACGCCCCTCAAGATTGCGGGCCTCTTGCGCCCGGTATTCCGCCGGGATCTCATCAGCCTTTCCAACCCAGACGATCCGCTCGCCCTCAACCGCAACGGCCCCATTCTCGATGAGGCCATAGCGTTCCGGCCCGATCAGGGTTGCAAGAGTGGCATTGGTCAGCAGCACGGGAGTCGCCTCTTGTTTGGCGTGAACAATACTGTATTATGTCCATACATAATATCTGTCAAGGTGGGCTGGGATGACGAAACTCTGGGCACGGCAAGCTCTTTTGGCACATGGTTGGGCCACGGATGTGGCCATCGAAATCGGGCCGGACGGACGCATCGCTTCGGTCGTCCCTGATCACCCGGCACAGGGCCAGACAGTCGATTGCCTTGTTCCCGCACCCGCCAATTCCCATTCCCACGCCTTCCAGCGGGCGATGGCGGGCCTCTCCGAACGGCGCGGCCAGAATGCCTCCGATAGCTTCTGGACATGGCGCACGCTCATGTACCGCTTCCTCGACCAGATCACCCCCGATCAGGTCGAAGCCATTGCCGCCTTCGTGCAGATGGAGATGCTCGAGGCCGGCTATGGCGCGAGTGTCGAGTTTCACTATCTGCATCACAGGGCCGACGGGCTGCCCTATGACAACATCGCCGAAATGTCGGAGCGGATCGCCGCCGCTGCAAGCCAAAGCGGCATCGGCCTCACGCTCCTTCCGGTTCACTACCAATACGGCGGCTGTGACAAGCGCGCCCTCGGCCCCGGCCAGCGCCGCTTCGGCAATGATCCCGACCAGTTCGCTCGCCTCCACGAAGCCGCCCGCGCGGTGCTGGGCGGCTTGCCTGCGGATACCGTCCTCGGCGTGGCCCCCCATTCTCTCCGCGCGGTCGCGCCTGAACACCTCGCTCAAACCGCCGCCCTCGCAAGCAGCGGCCCCGTGCATATGCACCTCGCCGAACAGATCCCCGAAGTGGACGAAGTCCTTTCTTTTCGCGGCGCGCGGCCGGTCGAATGGGCGCTCGGAAATATCGATCTTGGGCCTAATTGGTGTCTAATACACTGCACCCAGATGCAGCCGCACGAGACAGAAAGCCTTGCCCGCACCGGCACGGTTGCAGGTCTGTGCCCCCTCACCGAAGCAAGCCTTGGCGACGGGATATTTGACGGCGTGCGATGGCTCAATGCCAGTGGCGCGATCTCGCTAGGCTCTGACAGCAACATCCGCATCTCGTTGGCCGAAGAAATTCGCCAGCTCGATACCACCCAGCGCCTGCGCGATCATACACGCGCGGCACTTGCAACGCCCGAGCTATCAACCGGTCGCCGTATCTTCGAGGCTTCCGCCAAAGGCGGCGCCCAAGCGGCCGGACGCGGCGCTGGCGTCATTGCCGAGGGCAACTGGGCCGACTTGTTGGCGTTTGACATGAGCCATCCCGATCTATCCGGCCTGCGCGGCGACACGGTGCTTGATACCTTCGCCTTTGCCGGCGGCACGGGGATGATCGGCGATGTCTGGTCTGCTGGGCGGCATCTGGTGCGTGGCGGCGAACACATCAACCGCGCCTCGATTGCCGCAGCCTATCGCATGGCCGTGGCCGGCTTGCGCGACGGGCTCTAGTAGCGCGTCGTCATCCGGTGGCCGGGGCGATATACGAGGCGCACATAGGTCACCGCGCGATCCTGCCACCATGTCGAGCGTTCAAGCTGAAACAGCGGATCACCCGGCGAACAGCTTAGGTGATTGGCAAGTGCCTGATCGGCTGTGGCCGCGGAAAAGCTGATCTCGGCATCCGAGAAGGGTACCGCCGCGACAAGCCACTCATTGGGCCCAAGCGCAGAGAAATCCGCCTCGCGCGCCTCGGGCAAGAGCGCAAGATTGATCCAGCGATCCTCGTATTGATAGGGGCTTCCGTCCGCGAAATGCATACAGACAAGGTGCAATACCTCGGTCGTTGTATCGAGGTTCAGCCGAGCCCGCAGCCAATCGGGCGCACCTTCGACAGCCGATGAAATCATGGCATAGCGATAGGCTTGCCCCTGATCCTCGATCTCGCGCCGCACGAGCGGAATATCGAACCGGGCCCGCCGCAGGGGCGACATCCGAACCTTCGATCCCGCCTTGCGCTTGCGCTCGATAATGCCTTCCTCCGCCAGTTCCCGCATCGCCCGGTTCACTGTCGCGCGGGCGACGCCATAGCTCGCGGCCAACTCGATCTCGTTGGGGATCGAGGCGCCCGGTCTCCAATCCCCCTTGGTTATTTTGCGAAGGATGTCGGCCTTGATGTCGCGATAGGTGGTGTGTTGCGGCAAAATCCAATCCCTCGCGAAGCAAACGCAGACATAATGGCGACATTATAGACATATTCCTAGACATATTGCAGGGCCCACGCTTGCGGCAATCAGGTTCATGCTTCGGAAGATGTGGCTGTGCACTCCTCGCAGTTGACCCTACCCCGATCCCCGCGCTCTATGCGAAGCGGACCAACAGAGGCTTCTACGGATGGCCGGCCAAGAGGCACAGACACCCACTCACGAGATCCTGCCACTCGGGCAGGATGGTGTCCTCGTGCGCTTTGCCCGCAAGCCCGACCTGTCGGCTCTTTCGGCGGCCCAACGGTTTCGGGCGGCCCTTGCCGGCCAACAGCATTCCGAAATCACGGAAGTCGCCCCATCACTGGCTTCTGTGCTTCTCCGGTTTGATCCGGAGGCAACGCCGCGCTCCCGGATCGAGGCCATTGCCCAAAAGGCCTTGGCTGAATTGGGCCCTAATGCTGAACTTCCGGCGCCAGCCCGACGCTGGCATCTGCCCGTTGCTTTCGGCGCGGACGCAGGGCCCCAACTCGCCGAAGCTGCCGCGCTTGCCGGTTTGACCCAAGAGGCCGCAGTTCGACAACTTGTCGAAGCTGATCTGCGCGTCCTTGCCATCGGTTTCGCCCCCGGTCAGCCCTATATCGGCCTACTCCCCGACACCTGGAACCTGCCGCGCCTGTCGCAGCTTACACCCAAGGTTCCGGCCGGCGCACTTGTGGTCGCGGTCCGCCAGCTCGTGCTTTTCTGCAACGACAGCACGACCGGATGGCGCCAGATCGGCCAGACCGGCTTTCGCCCGTTTTGGCCCCATAGCCCGACCCCGTTCCGCCTCGAGGTTGGCGATGCGATCCGAATCGAGCCGGTATCTCAGACTGATCTCGCAGCGCTCGCTCCTGAAAGAACCGACGGTCTGGGCGGAGCGAGGCTGGAAATAACGCGATGACCTCTGCTCTTCAAATCCTTCGCGCCGGTCCGCAGATGACGGTCCAGGATCTGGGCCGCGCAGCCCTGACAGCGCAGGGCCTTGCCACGGGCGGCGCGGCCGATCGCACAGCCCTTGCAGAAGCGGCGGCGCTCCTGAACTTGGGGCAATTCCCCGCAGCCATCGAAATGGCGGGCATGGGGGGCGACTTTGCCGTCACACAGCCCATGCGGATCGCCCTCACAGGCGCCCCGATGCGAGCCAAGATCGACGGCAAAGAGATTGGCTGGAACCAGACACACCTCCTTTTGCCCGGGCAGAGGCTTTCGATCGGCGGGGCGTTTTCGGGGGTATATGGCTATCTCACGACGGCAGGCGGCATCGCCACCGAGCCGGTTCTGGGAAGCCGCTCGGCGCACCTTGTCGGTAATATCGGTCGGATCCTTGCCGCGGGCGATGGCCTGATCCTGCGTCAGGACCGCACGCCAACCGCACCACCAGTTCGAATCTCTCCCGAACCCCGCTTCTCGGGTGGCCCTGTGCGGATGATGCCAGGCCCGCAAACCGGGCTTTTCGAAGAAGCCGAGCTTGCGCGTTTTCTCACGGCGGAGTTTGTTCGCGGCGCTGCCTCAAACCGGCAGGGCGTGAGGCTCGAGCACGAGGGCGCGCCATTTCAGGCGGGCGAAGCGGCGGGCCTGGCCTCTGACTTCATCGCCGTCGGTGACGTGCAGATGACGGGCGATGGCGTGCCCTACGTTCTTCTTTCCGAATGTCAGACAATGGGCGGCTATCCCCGCATCGGAACAGTAGTCGGAGCCGATCTTCCCCGAATTGCGCAGTTGCCCTTGGGCGGGCGGGTGCAATTCACTTTGCTCAGCGTGGCAGAAGCCGACCGCCTCTACCGCACGCCCGCGCAACTGATAGCCGAGGCGAAAACCCGCGTCGCGCCATTGGTTCGCGATCCGAGCGAGATTTCGGATTTGCTTGGGTATCAGCTGATCGGCGGCGTAGTTTCGGGACAAGACGAAGAGGATTATTGAAATGGTCACACGGGTCGATCTGAATTCCGACATGGGCGAGGGCTATGGCCCTTGGAAGATGGGCGACGATGCCGCTCTCCTCGATGTGGTCACCTCGGCCAATATCGCCTGTGGGTTTCATGCGGGCGATCCCGATGTGATGGCCCGCACCATGCGCATAGCTGCCGAGCGCGGCGTCGGTATCGGCGCGCATCCGGGCTTTGCCGATACCCAAGGCTTCGGCCGCCGCCGGATCGACCTTTCGCACGACGAACTGGCCAACCTCGTCGCTTATCAACTGGGCGCCGCCCAAGCGATGGCGCGGCTGGTGGGGGCCGAGGTGCGCCACCTCAAGCTGCACGGAGCGCTCGCCAATATGGCGTCTGAGGATGCCGCCATGGCAGAGGCCTGCTATCGCGCGGCGCTGCGGGTGGATCCCGAGATCATCATCGTCGTCCTTGCCGCGACCGAAATGGAGCGCGTGGTGCGCGATCTGGGCTGCAACTGGGCCGGCGAGATCTTTGCCGACCGCGCCTATAACGACGACGCAACCCTTGTTGATCGGCGCAAGCCCGGCGCGGTGATCCATGATGGAGAAGTGGCGGCCGAGCGGATGCTCGGGATGCTCGCCGCAGATGCGATCATCACCGAAAGCGGCAAGCATATCCCAACGCGGATCGACACGATCTGCCTGCACGGCGATACGCCCGGCGCGGCGAAAATGGCCCGCGTGATCCGCGAAAGGCTCATCGCGGGCGGCATCACGATCGAACGCTTTGCCGCCCGAAATAGGCTCTAATCAGGCCCCAAGCCGCTCCAAGAGCTTGCAGTAGGCGATCTGGCCCTTGCGATAGCTCGACAGGCGATAGAACTCGTTCGGCGCGTGGATGTTCTCGTCTTCAAGGCCGAAAGCCATGACCGCGCCATGCACGCCAAGCTCTTTGAGGAGTAGCGTCATCACCGGGATCGAGCCGCCGGTGCGAACGAGATAGGGATCGCGCCCGTAGACTTCCTTGAGAACCTCGTTGACCGCCGACGTGGCGTTATGCCCGTTGGGAACAAGGAACGGATCGGCATTGCCCGGCAGCCGCTCGACCGAAACGCGCAAGCCCTTGGGTGTCAGGGTTTCGATATGCGCTTTCAAGAGCCCATAGATCTTGTCCGGCGTCTGGTTGGCGACAAGGCGGCAGGTGATCTTGGCCTTGGCCTCACGCGGCAGAACCGTCTTGATCCCGCCGCCCTGATAGCCGCCCCAAAGCCCGTTGATCTCGAGCGTCGGCCGCGCCCAAAGGTTTTCGCGGGTGGTATAGCCTTCTTCACCAAAGACATCCGGCACGTCCAGATCGGCGATATATTCCGCCTCGTCAAAGGGCGCGCGGGCGATGGCCTCGCGGTCGTCAATCGTGAGGTCGATCACATCGTCATAAAAGCCCGGCACATTGATCCGCCCGTCGCGCCCCTTCAACTCGGCGATGATCTGCGACAGCCCGTGCAACGCATTGGCCACGCCGCCGCCGTGCATCCCTGAATGCAGATCAGACTTGGCGCCAGTGACCGTCACCTCGCAGCCGACCAACCCTTTGAGGCCCAGCAGCAGGCAGGGCTCGGTCTCGCTCCATTGGCCGCCATCGGCCGAGATGATCATGTCGGCCTTCAGCATCTTGCTGTTGGCGCTGATGAAGGGGGCGAGGGTGGGCGAGCCGATCTCTTCCTGCCCTTCAAAGAAGAACTTGACATTCACCGGCAGCTTGCCGGTGGTTTTCAAAAGCGCCTCGGCGGCGATGATCGGCGTCATCATCCCGCCTTTGTCGTCAGAGGCCCCTCGGCCATAAATCCGGTCGTTGCGCAGGGCCGCTTCGAACGGCGGCGTCTCCCAAAGCTCGAACGGCTCGGCTGGCTGCACGTCGAAATGGCCATAGAGCAGAACGGTCGGCTTATCGGCCCCCGCATGAAGCCAGTCGCCGTAGACGACCGGATGCCCGGCGGTCGGATACATGGCGACGTTCTCGGCCCCTGCCGCCTTGAGGCGGGCAACGACCCACTCACCAGCGGCCTCGACATCCGGCATATGCTCGGGCTTGGCCGAGACCGAAGGGATCCGCACAAGATCCCGCAACTCTTCAACAAACCTGTCCTGATTGGCGCTTAGGTAGTCTTCCCAGTTCATAGCAGTCTCCCCTGATTTGACCGAAGCCTATGAGGAATGTCTTTGGCAGTCCACTTGGCACAGTCTGCTGTCGCTCAATTACAGGTTGCATAACTCGCTCGGGACTCACATCATACAACCTAGAATTGTTGCCGCAGTTGCCCGACTGTCTATGTGTGGAGTGGCGTGGTGGAGCCCAGTTTTCGACCCCCGACCTTTGACGCGATGGGAACCCCGATCGCCGCGACCTCGATAGCCGAGGTCGCTGGCCTTGTTCGCCAATGGGCCAAAGATGGCGCTGGGCGGTTTATCGGCGTGAGAGACGTAGCGAGCACGGTCGCCCTGCACAACGATCCTGCACTGCATGACATCGGTGCGAAGGCGGCGCTCAATCTGCCTGACGGAATGCCGATCGTCTGGCTCGGAAAGCTGCGGGGCCACCAGCTAGAGCGGACCTGCGGGCCAGACCTGATGGACCATCTGCTTCGGTCCTCAGGCGATGGATCGCTCACCCACTTCTTTCTCGGCGGTAAAGAAGGGGTCGCCGAAAAGCTCGCGAAGCGTTATCGAAACTCGGTTCCGGGTTTGCGGATCGTCGGATGCCATACCCCCCCGTTTCGTCCAATGACGCCGGACGAAAACGCAAAAGTTCTAACCGCAATCAAGACTTCGGGAGCCGACATTGTCTGGTTGGGAATATCCTCCCCCAAGCAAGATATCTGGATGCGCGACAATGTTGATCAACTCTCCCAGACATTGATCGGTGTCGGCGCAGCATTTGATTTTCTGTCTGGTGAAGTGCGCCGTGCGCCAGCTTGGATGCAGAAGAGCGGTCTGGAATGGCTATTCCGGCTCTTGTCAGAGCCGCGCCGCCTTTGGAGGCGCTACTTCATCCTTGCGCCGCAATTCGTCTGGCATTCAGCGCGCTCGTTAGTTTCCTAGCAAATGCCCCGGCCGATCTTCTTCCTGCGTGTCAAAACCCAATTCGGCAATCTTGGCGACGCACTGATCAATCGGGAAATGATCCGGCTTCTGGCAAGCCACGGACATCTGGTCATCAATCTCGGAATGGCTCCGCCCAGGTTCAGGGCCTGGATCGAAGACGGCATCCCATCCGGCGCGACCCGGACCGGATCGGTGGACTACTGGCTTCGGCTGATCTGGGCGCTCATCCGCCGTCCGTTCGTGCAGACAGAGTGCTGGGTGGTGCTCAATCCTGGGGGCTATGTTGGCGAGGTCGGCAGGGCTGCCATGATCGCCAAGCTCTTTGGCGCATACCGTCTTCGCGTATTGCGTAGGTTCGGCTGCAAAACCATGTTGGTCGGCGTGTCTTACGAGCGGTTGGGGCCGCGCCTTCTTGGATCGTTGCGGGCCCAAGCCAACGCATTGGATTTTCATGCGCCGCGATGCAGCCAGACCGCCGCCTTTTGCGACGAAAACAGAATAGCCTACAGCAAAGTTCTGCCGGATCTTGCTTTTGCTCTGCCAACCCATCTTTGCCGCAGTCAGCCAAGCCGAAAAGCCCTTGCTTCATTCCGCAGGCAGACCGGTCTCGATCCGCTCGGTCTACTCGGCGATCTCCTCCCCTCGGGTTATGATCTGGAGTTCGCATGGCAGGTTGCCTCGGACGCACCGTACCAAAGGCGCCTCTGCGAAGACTGGATTGGCATGGGAAACCGTGCGTCGATCCACCGCCTCGACGAAAGTATTGAGAGCGCCAGAGACATCTATGGCCAATACGACATTGTCTATTCCAACCGCCTGCACGTCCTTCTTCTGGCCATGAGCGCGGGAGCCTACGCAGTTCCGGTTCTAGCAGCAGGTCAAGGCCAGAAGATCCGCGGAGTTTTTGCGGATCTCGGCCTTTCGGCGCGCATCGTCGAAACCGGCACTGCTCTGGTCCAGACAGACACCAACCTGTCGGATACCGCAAAATTCGAGCCCTATTTGAAAGCGCAACGAGACCTTGTTCGAGGCATAGCAGAAGCCGTGGGTCTCCGCTGATGGAATTCCTGAGAAGCGTCATGTGGATCGCCGCCGGACGCTGGGTCTATAATCTCCTGACGTTGATTTCGTTTGCCGTGATCGTCGCCCGCGTCGATCCCGCAGACTATGGCGCCTATGCGATCGCGATGACCTTTCTGATCTTGTCCGAGGTCTATTCGACCGATGTGACCGAACACGCGATTGTTCGCCACCGAGGATCAGACTCGGATGCGGCGGCGGCAGGACGTCTAGTTGCCGGAATAGGCGCGGTCGTCATTGGCGCATCCTCGGCACTCAGTGGAATTCTCGCACAGGCCATTGGATATGAGCTTCTGGCACAGCTTTGTTGGGCCATTGCTGGGCTCGCGATCTTGCAGGCCGCTTCTGGCCTTGGCCGAGGGCAGCTGCTGCGCGCGGGGCGGGTGCAGTCATTTGCAGCAACCGTTTCAATCGCAAACCTCATCGGCGTAGTCTCAGGTCTTGCCGCGATTTTCAGTGGACTTGGAATCTGGAGCCTCGTTTGCCAACAGATCGCGATCAACCTCACGGCAGCGATCGTGACCAGGGCGCCAATCCTTCCAAACAGCGCCGACACGATAGAGGCGCCGCGCGAGCAAATCGAATATGCCCTTCTTGGCCTTGGTTCGGCAGCGCTGAATGTGATGACCAACCGGATCGACGTGATCCTCGCGGCCGCCTTTTTCGGTCAAGGCGGGGCAGGCCATCTGGGCCTTGCCAAACGGTTGATTCAAATCCTTCAGGATCTTGTGTCTTCGTCCTTCGATAAGGCGCTGGTCTCCTTTCTCTCCAGAAGCAGGGGCGCTGCCGGCGACATCTACATGATCGCGGTCGCGGGGCAGGCGATCCTGATCCTGCCGGCATTTGCGGGGTTTGCCTTGGTCTCGGGCAGTCTTGTTCCGGCCCTGTTTGGGCAAAGCTGGATCCTTGCCGCATCGCTTGTCCCGGCGATGGCGATAGGTGGGGTATTTCGCTCGGCTGTTGCAATCGAACGGGCGCAACAGGTCTATGACGGTGAGATAGCGCGCATCTTCGCCGTGCGCGTTTTTGAATTGGCAGTCAGTTGGTTGATCCTGCTCCCGCTGGCGCCGTTTGGCCTATTCTGGCTCGGGGTTGGATTTAGCCTGCGATACGCCCTGAGCTACTATCTCGTGCTGCGCTCAAGACTTCGATCGGCGCAAGAAACGCGGCGCCACCTCACGAACACGGCCCGCACCATTTCGGCCCCACTCCGCGCCACCCTGGTGATGGCGGCGATCCTCGTCTTGATCCACGCCGGCCCCAGCGATCCAGGTATTGCCTCTCTCCTAATCGAAATATTGCTGGGTTCGGCCGTTTACCTTGCGGCAATGTGGCTCATGCGGCGGTCATGGCTCCCAATATTCAGGGCGACCAAACCGTGACCCCCGGCTTCCTCTGGCTCTTTCGCTTTTATGCCGCTGCCGCGATGGGTGCGCTGGCGGGCATCTTCAATGAAGGTCAAACGCCCCGTCCCGATCTCTTCAATCTATTCTGGATGGGCCTCTATCTTGCGAGCCTCCCCTATATTCTGGCCGACCTGGTGCGAGGTGTTTCCAAGCGGGGGTGGCTTGTCTACGGCTTGGCTGCCTACATTGCCCTGGCCCCGTTGTGGTCCGAGCTGCCGCTGCAAAGCCTCAAATTCGCAACGGCCATCGCGCTAAATATGCTTTTCGCAGTATCGGTCGCGCAGAGGATGAGTCATGCCGAATTCGAACGGCAGACTACGCTCGTTATCCTTGCTCTTCTGGCAATCAGCCTCGTAATGGTCGGGCTGGGGGTTGAGAGCAGCTTTTACCGCGACTCGCTCCGCCGCACGACGATCCTTAGGGGCGAGATGGTCCAAGGAATATTCTCGCACAAGAATTTCCTCGGCGTATACGCCGCGCTGGGCCTCGTCCTTTGCCTCGCCTCGCTGCGCGGGCTGGTGCGATGGGCCGCCGCCGCGCTCTGTGTTTGGGGTGTCTTGGCCTCGGGCGCGGCGACCGGCCTTGCGGCAATGTCGGTCGGGTTGGCTGTGCTGGGCCTCATCTCATTGGGCAAGACGCAAAGACGGCGCCTCGTTCTATACGGCCCCATAATCGCGGCGCTGGTCATCGCTGCTGTGGCCGCGACCACATACCGATCCGAAATACTCGCGGCTCTTGGGCGCGACGATAACCTTACAGGGCGCACGGATCTCTGGGCCTGGGCCATCTGGTTCTTCGAACAAAAGCCCCTGATCGGCTGGGGTTATGGCGGGATATTTGCGGAGAGCGGCCCCGGCCCGTCCGACATCTTCTTCGATGGCGGCTATGTCGCCCCGCATTTCCACAGCGGCTATCTACAGGTGCTGGCGGAAACCGGCATCGTTGGTTTCTTGGCAACCCTTGCCATTTGTCTGGGCGCTCTGGTCAATCAAGCGCGGCGGGGGCAAGCCGGCCTCCTTGCGGGCCTTGTTCTTCTTCTTGCCGTCATGCCGGCGATAAATCTTCTGCTGCGGTTCAATGATCTGGCAACCATTCTGATCGTCGTCGCTTTCGCGGCGAAAGGTCCAGACAAGAAACCGGAATTACGCGATGCATAGCTCGTTTGCACCGTTCGCCTTTGCGGGCCAGACCGTCCCGGTTTGGCGCGTGTCGGGGCCCAAACAGAAAGCGTTCCATCGCTTTTTCGATACGAGCCCAATCAGCCCAACTGGGCGATATATTGCCTTCCTAGAGACTGATTTTGATGATCGCCTCCCCGATCCGACCGACACCGCGCACATCGTCGTTTTGGACCTGACTACGGGAAGCGAAATCTACCGGACGAGAACGGCGGCCTGGGATACCCAACTTGGCGCCCAAATCCAGTGGGGCATGAGCGATGCCACCCTCGCCTTCAACCGCAAGACTGCAAAGGGCGACAGGGCATATGGCATTGCTGCCAATCCGCTTGTTGGCTCGGAACAGACCCTAAATGGGCAAATATACATGGTCTCGCACAACGGGGCCCTGTCTGCGTCGTTTCGGCTCGAGACTTTGCCTCGCGTTCAGGCGGGTTATGGCGTGATCGTTGCGCCGGAACATATTCCGCGTTGGAGAGGGTGGCCAAAAGACGACGGGTTGTGGATCACCGATCTTGAAACCGGCCAGGCGCGACTGATTTTGAGCCTTGACGAAATCGTGCGGCAGATTGGCAAGGTAAGGCTCGAATTAGACCCAAGCAAAGGCTATTTGAGCGGTTTCCATGTCAAATGGAGCCCCGATGGCGCGCGCCTGCTCCTTCTTCTGAGGTGGCGCGAGGACGGTGCGCGACAGACCCGTAACTACCTCGTTTCGTGCGACGCAAGCGGGGCAAACGTGAAGCTTGTGGTTCACGCTCAAAACTGGGGCTTCGGACATCATCCTAACTGGTGCCCGGATAGCCGTCATGTTGTGATGAATCTTGGCCGAAGCGGCTCGGGCGGTCTGTTGGGGAAGATCGACAGGGCCTTTGCGGCGGGCCTCAGGCGGGCCGGCGTCGCCTATCACAGTCCTTCCAAAAGGCTATCTTTGGCCTTTTTAGACACTGATATCGAAGAGCCGTCTCCACAGTTCATCCCTGAAGCGCAAGGATCGGGCCATCCCTCGCTGCATCCAAACGGTAAGTTTGTCCTGACCGATGCCTACCCGAGCGAACCTGTTGCCGCGGGGGACGGTACCGCCCCCCTCAGGTGGATCAATCGCAAGACAGGGCAAGAACGCATTCTTGCCCATGTCCCTGTTCTCCCGCCGCATCGGGTCGCGGGGAATGCATGGCGGGTCGATCCTCATCCGGTCTTTGATCGCAGCGGGACCAAAGTGGTCTTCAACGCCGCTCCTGATGGCATTCGTGGCGTCTTCGTCGCTGACCTTTCCAACCTCTTGGGTAAGGCCGAAACGCGCGACTAGCGACCCACCGCACTGTCCGGTTTCAAACCGTCAAGAGAACCCTGCGAGGCTGCACCACCAGCCAAAGGCCGCCCATGGCATTGGCTTTTGATTCAGCCAAGGAGCCACAATGCATAATCCTTTCGTCGGCAGAACCGTGCCCCTCTCCGGCCCAGCCACCGACTATCTTCCCGTAACGCCGAGCGACACAACCGATCTCGGCACAGTTGCCATCGGCCTCTATGTCGAGACCGGCGGAACCCTCTCAGTCATTACCCTTGCCGGCACGACCCGGTCGATCTCTGTGCCCAACAACTTTACCGTGCCGCTTGCGGTGACGCGCGTTCGCGCCACCGGAACCACCGCGACAGGCATTCACGCAGGCGTCCTCGCATGAGGTTTACCCGTGATTTTTCAATGACGGGTCTGGGCTGGCGATTGCCCTCAAACTGGCGGGCAGCCTATGCCCGAGCCGGGGTCGAGGGTCTGCCCAGCCTCGTCCTTGATTTCGAAGCCGGGATATTCGGGGATGCACAGGGCAAAAAAACGTTTACCCAACTGATTACCTTTTCCCGCGCAAGCAGCCGCACTGCGATTGGCCCACAGGGCGAGGTCCTGACCTACGGAAATAATGCCCCTGCCTACGATTGGTCGACCGGTCGCAAAGGGCTTTCTATCATGAAAGGCGGCGGCGCGATTTCACCTGACATCGCTGACGTCCCGCTTGGGTCTTGGTGGAACCAAACTGAAGGCACGTTGATCGTCGAGGCGGCACCGACGGCCGCCATGTCGTCTTATGCCCGTCTATGGCAGGCCGATGAAGGTGTGGGCGAGAACGATCGACGTCTGGTCTATTTCGAGCCGACGAGCAATTCGCTCACTCCGCTTTCCTATACGGCGGGAAGCCAGCAGTTCAAGGTCAGCACCAGCAGCGCCACATACGGGATCAACCCAAATCAGACCCGCCGCATCGGTATCGCCTACGCCAGCAATGACTTCGCCGTAAGTATCGGCGGAGGTGCCGCGCTCAAGGACACAACCGGCAGCGTCGCGCAAAACCTGTCTGTTCTCCGGCTTGCCCGTGGTCGGACATCTGGGGCCGCCGATGTGGTGTTCTACCGGATCACCGCCTATTCCCGACGGGTGACCGACGCCGAACTTGCGCTTCTTACCGTGTAAAGCTCCATACGGGGCGGCGAGGTGCCTCCAGCGCCGCCAAGACACCGAAGGCAAAGCGCTCGACCATGTTCTCGATGGAATAGAGGTCGAGCGCGGCGCGCCCTCCTTCGACGAGCCTATCTCTGCCAATATCGTCGCCAAGAAGGGCAATGACGCGCTCGGCATAAAGTTTGGGATCGTCGGCGGGCCGGAAAATGAGCCCGTTCTTCCCATCTTCGAGATAGTCGATCTCGGGGCTGTGGAAAGGCACGTCTGTTGTGATCATCGGCACGCCGTAGGCAAAGCTGTCGAGCACCGCCAACCCAACCAGACCGGGCATGAGCCACGCCTTGGCGAGCGTGATCAGCTCGGCCTTTCGCTGTCCGAATTGTGGGCCTTCATAATGGATCCAAGGTTCCTGCCCGGCCGCTTTCCTGACCTTGTCGGCATCGGGGCCGCCCCCGATGACGATGAGATGAAAATCGGGGCAGCGCTCGCGCATCAATCGGGCGCTTTCAATCAGAAAATCGATACGCTTCTCTTCGTATAGGCCGCCAACATAGATGGCGACATTCTCGCTTCCCCCAACCAGTGTTTGCCTGAGTTTGGCTATGTTAGACACTGTCAAAGGGTCTTTCTGGCGGACGACCTGTTTCAGATCGATGGCGTTGTTGAAGGCGGTTATCCGATCCTTTGGAAATCCATACGAGGCGACAAGGTCGGCACAGCCTTCGGTATAGGCAAACCACCAATCGACCTGTCCTGCCCAGATCCGCTTGAACCGCTCTCTTAGGCCGTCTGGCCGCTGGGATTGAAAATTGCGTCCGTGTCCGAAGAAGGCAATCTTCTGCCCCCGAAGGCGCCGCCATGTTTGTAGCCAGTAGTTGGCCAAGAGGTTGTTCTGCTGTTGCACGATCACAAGATCGGCCCCGTATGTTGAGGCCCCGAGCCGCTGAGAAAGAAGGGTCTTGCCGAAGAGCCTCAGCTTTCGGAGAGGCACATCGGTCGCCCAAGGGAGAAGAACAGTGTCGTCCTTGCCGAGATCGGGATCCCCGCTGGAATAGACGAAATCATAGATCACACCATCCTGCGCCAATCGCTCGCGCAACTTCTCGTGGAACGCAGCCCTCAGGCGGAGCGAGGTCGGAAAGGCATAAACAACGCGGCGTCGGGCCTGCTGCGCGTTTCGAGGCGGGGTCATGCCAGATCCTTTATCAGTCCTGCCAAGCGATCAGAGCATGAACCCGGGTGGGGAAACAACCCAAAGTTGTGCGCGTTCCATCAAAGCCCTTTGGCAGATCGCTGGACAGAATCTGACCCATGCGGCATTGTCTCCCCAACAAGAACAGAACCTGTCGAGGGTATCCCGAAATGAATGCTCCCCGCCGCCGGCCCGTGGCGTCGCTCTGGATTGGCGACCGCCTGCATTATCTCAACCATCTTTGCCTTCTGAGCCATGTGCGGCACGGACACCCGACCACGCTTTATTGCACTGACAACGTTACCAATGTGCCCGAGGGGATCGAAGTCCGCCCCGCGACCGAGATCATGGATATCGACATGGACATCGTCGAAAAAACTTCGGCTAGTTTTCTGTCCAACGTCTTTCGCTACAAGATGATCCAGAAGACCAACGCCATTTGGATTGATTGCGATGCCTTCTGCCATCGCCCGTTCCCCGACGAGATGAACAATATCTATGCCGGCCACGGCTTTCGCGGGGCGCTGAATTGCGGGGTCGTCTATATCCCGCAAAAGGGCGAGTTGATGGACCAGCTTCTCGATTATTACGAAAACCTCCCTGACGCCCCGGCTTGGTTCAACAAGCAGCAGCGCAAGAAGCTTGAACGTCAGGACACCAGCCTGCCTCACGCCGTGCGGATCTATAATGCCGAGCGCACGGCATTCGGCCCACAAGCCTTTACCTATTTCGCCCAGCAGACGGGCGATTTTGAAAAAGCCCAGTCGTCCGATGTTCTCTATCCTGTGCCGTTTCAACTGAACGATGTGTTCTACGATCCCCACGGCCGCGTGGAGGGCCATTTCACAGATCAAACCCTCTCGGTTCATTTCTACACCAACGGAACCCGGCCATGGTGGCGCAAGAACGTCCCGCTGCCCAACTCATATGCCGCGCGGATGTGTGAAGAGATCGGGCTCGATCCGGCAGGTGCACTTGAAAGCTAGGATGCCGCTGGGGTTCGGAACTTGACCGGCCCCAATACGGGTGAAAACCTCAGAGGTGGCAACAAAGTCTCAAAGGACGGCAATGGTGTCTGAAAAGGCCGATCACAGCACCGCAACCCCGCTGGATCCCCTCGAGGTTCTGGGAAACATCGACGCCTGGAACCTGCGTCGGGAGGGAGAATGGCTAAGGTTTACCGGGCGTCTTGATCCGGGGCTTGGCCCACGAGATTATCTGCGCGATCCCGCCGGTGGCGACGTTATCGCCGTGGCCCCCGGTCCACTCTATGGGCTATTGTCGATCGGAGGCGCACGCCGCGCTGGGTTCAACACCGGGCCCGCCGCCTTTCCCCACCACATCCTCGCGCCCGGTGATCACATTGGCGCCGTTGGCCTGGAAGGGAGCGCCAGGGCCGAGCCGACTGGTGCGCTTCAAAAGCTACCACACTGTAGCCAAGATGCGCTCATCGCTCAGTCCCTTCTCAGTTGGCGGGCCGAGGGGCTGGCTGCGCTGCCCCTCTTTTTCACCCGGACAGAAACCGATAGCTCACCCACAGCGGCGGCTTTGTCCGAGGGTCTGGCCTTCGATAATCTCTTTGCAGCGGTTGATAGCCTTTGCCTCGCGGCGCAAAAGCTTGGCAAAGAGCCCAAGGTCTTGGCTGTTGGAATTGATTTCGGGGCCGAAGACACCACCTCGTCACAAGCCGAGATTGAAACCGGCCTCACGGCCTTGATGACCAAGATCGAAGCCGGGCTTCACAGACGTGGCCTTCAGCGCCCGATCTTCCTTCTGGCCTGTGAAGGCGGTCATGCAGGGGCGGCCAATCACCCGGCGATCCTCGCGCATTCGCGGCTCGGTTGGCTCAAAGACGGCCATACCATCGCAATCAGCGCCCCCGGCTACGCTTTCGATAAGGATCGCTTTGGGAGGCCCACCGATGATGCCCGCCTGCGGATGGCCAAGATGGACGCCCATGCGATCGTCGCACTTACTGCGCGTGAGGACTGGGCCTGCCCTTGTCCCCTGTTGGCCGAATATGACGACAAGGACGTTCGTGTGACGTTCAGCGCGATGGAGCCATTGGTGATCGATCCCGCGCTGACCGACGATCCCTCGGCCGGGTTTGCGATCGTCGGATCCAAAAAGCCGCTCGAGATTGTCTCGGTCCGGGTCGATCCGAAAGATCCCAGAACGATCCTTCTCAGAACCAAAACCACCATCAAGGGCGAGAAGCCGACTTTGCGATATGCCCTGCCCGGATTGGCAGACGATGGCGCGTCCAGGCGTGGCGCCATTCGCGACAGCTGGTCGGCGGACAGTGTGGGTTCTGATGTTCCCCTGCACCGCTGGGCGCTTCCCGCCGAGCTGCCGATGAACGAGGCTCCTAGATGATCGGCGTGGCCCGTGCCTTTTGATCGAAGGTCGATCGAAGGGGGCAACCTCTGCGTCATCTGGATTGATGACATGATCGACATCTTCACCTGGCGAGATGCCTTTGGGGTGACGATCCAGACCCCCAACATTGATCGCCTGATGGCCGAAGGGGTCCGCTTTGCCAATGCCTATGCGACCGTGCCTTTGTGTGCGCCGTGCCGGGCCGAGATTGCGACCGGCTTGTCGCCTTTCCGGTCGGGCATGGTCGATCTCAACCGGTTTTGGCGCGATGATGCCCCACCAACAGCGCATTGGGCCTATGATCTCCGGCAGGCCGGTTTTGTGAACTTCACCACAGGCAAGACCGACGCCAATTACAAACCGATGCCCGAGGACTACCGCCGGCTTCTCTTTCACTTTGACCCCGAGGCCAAAGACAGGGGAAGGCGCGACGGGGTCAAACACTATCTGGGCGAAAAGGGGCCGGGCGTAGCCGGGGTCAACCATCCCAACGACGACGGCTCTTTCGACCATACCTTTTATGACTTCACAGTCGCCCAGAATGCGATTGACCATCTTTCGCGCGTCGATCCCGAGCGGCGGAATTTCATCCAGCTGGGCTTCAAGCACCCGCATTACAATCTGGTTTGCCCGGACCGGTTCTATCAGATGTATGACCCGGCCCAGATCGGCTGGCCCGCAACTGCGCACCCCGACGATTTCACCGGCCCCCAACCCGGCATGGCCGTTTATGAGTTGGCCTATATCGTCAACGGCCAATGGACCCCGGAAAAGGCCGGCGATGAAGGTTGGCGGCAGGTCGTCCGCGCCTATTTTGCCGCCTGTAGCCACGTCGATCACGAGATCGGCCGCTTCATGGATGCACTGCGGTCCTCGCCCATTGGCGCGAATACCACGGTCGTTCTGCTGTCGGACAACGGCTTCAACCTCGGAACCCACGACAGCTTTCACAAGATGAGCCAGTGGGATTCGGCGGCGCACGTTCCTTTAGGGATCTGGCACGCTGGAATGAAGGGCGGCCAGACTGTCGAAATCCCTGTGTCGCTGCACAATCTGCCCAAGACTCTGATGGACATCGCGGGCCTGCCGCCACGCCCGGATTGGGTCTCCGGGCAGAGCCTTTTGCCCTTGATAGACCCGAGTTTCGGCAGTTTCGACCGAACAAAATCGCCCCTCACGACTGTTTTCGGAACCCTCTCGATCCGGCCCTCTCTCGAAGGCTATGAACACCTGCGCTATTTCCGCTATCCCAACGGTGAAGAGCACGTCTATGACGTGGTCCGCGATCCGGGCGAGACAACCAATATCGTCTCTGGCCCCGAGACTCAGTTCCTTAGGGATGAGCTGGTGCGCGCCGGACTTGATCTGGGCCTCGACCTGCGCGGCATGGAAAGCGGGAGCTCGGAGGTCAATGCACTCATGGCGATGGATGGCTCGGTCATCCTCGAAGGAGGCAGTGACGACAATCACTATTGGGCCTATGGCGAAGCCGCCGAAAAGATTGTCGAACGGCCGGACGGCGGCTTTGATACGCTCTGGTATCTTGCCGGCCCTGATGGCTACACCCTGCGTGTTCCGGCCAATATCGAAGTTGTCCGAATGGCAACCGTTGTCGCCCGCAACGAAGAGGACACTTCGGTCGGCAAGGCCGTCCGGATCGTGGCCCATCCCGACAGCGCGATCACCTTCGAATCCTCAGAGCGCGTGAGTGTCCATGTCACCGGAAGCAAGGGCGACGATGTGATGATCGGCCCGGTCTATGCGGGCGCGTTCTTTGATGGCGGCGAGGGCGATGATGTGCTGGTCGCGCGGTCGAGCCGACGCAAGGATCGCCACGAATTCCATGGCGGCCCCGGCAATGATACGCTCATCGGCGGGAATGGCCGCGATCTCCTTGATGGCGGGCCGGGGGATGACGTTATTCGTGCAGGCGATGGCTTTGCGAAGGTGTTCGGCGGTCCGGGCAACGATACGATCTCTGTCGGCAATAGCACGAGCACGATCCACACAGGGCCGGGGCGCAACTCGGTCGTGTCGGGGAAGGGAAACGACACATTTCACATTGGCCCCGGTGAGAACAGGATCACCGGCGGGCAGGGTGACAAGACCTATCAAATCGACTGGGGCGGCGTCTGCGTTATCACCGATTGGTCGCCCGGATCGGTAATTGATCTGTCCAGCTGGCCCGGCGCACCGACGATCATCGTCGAGAATGGCGCGCTAATCCTCCAATGCGGACTGTCGTTCGTCGTTCTGGAAGGGTGCGCCGATCCAGCCGCGCTGGCACCGTTTCTCAGGCTTCCGGCGACGACCTCGGTTTGAAGGCCTGCGCCAGTTTGGGATCAAACCCGAAGGCAGGCTCATATCCAAGCCGCGCGAGCGCGGGGGCATAGCCCTCGACATCGGCTATCGACGCCTCGATTGCTCGACCCAGAACAACGACCAGCTCGGGCGCGTTCTTCGAAAGCCCGGCTAGGATGCGCTCTGCGGCGCTTGGCGTTGCACGCGGGTCTGAAAGAAACAGAACATCCGGCGCTTCGCGCGAGGCCACGGCAATCGCTGAGGCGACAAACGCGGCGCCAAGCGTTTCGGACAGGATCCGAGGATTGGGGCCCGTAAAGCCGTTGCGCGATATGAGCGCCGCAAGAACCGCATGAAACCCACGATCATCTTCCTGAATTGTGATCGAGAGATCGGGTCGCAAAGCGGAAAGATGAAGCGCGTGGAAGGCACAACCAAATCCGATTTCGAGTAGCCGCACCGCATCGGGGATAATCTGCGGCAGCCGCCGCGCCAGTTTGCGTTCGAACTTGCCCGCAGAGATGGCTTTCAGCACCGGCGGCGCGAAAATGCGAGGATCGACCGGCAGCTCGATCGTTCCATTGCGAACCCATTCAAGCGGCACCTCGGCGATGATGTCGATCGGGCTGGCGGCATAGGTCCCAAGATCGCCCGCCAGCGGCTGGGCCTTGGCCTTGCGCTTTGCCTTGGCGGCGTCACCTTGCCGTTTTTCCACCTCCGACATAAGCGCCGCGATCTTCTCCTTGTCGCGCGGCTGCGGCGGCTTGGCGACGATTTGAGAAATCGGAACTGCCGAAGCCGCTGCCAGATCAGCCACGAGCTCGTGATAGGCGTCGGTCGCTTTCAACTCGGTGAGCCGCGCCTCGGCCCGCTCAACCGCAGCCCTATGCAATTCAGCAAGAACAGGATCGGCCAGCAGAATGTCGATGATCCGGTTCCGCTCGGCCGTATAGCGCAGCATCGTCTCGTCGCGGACTTCGTTGCGATCCTGCAAAGACCAGTAGTCGGAATTATACTTGTCCTTCTTGTTGTTCACGTTGCCGCGCATCTTGCGGATGGCATAGCTGTCGACCGATTTGACAGCATAGTGATTGAGCTGAACCCAATCATAACCGACCGTTCGGGTGATCGACCGCCAGCCCCGGAACTTGAAGTAATCCTCCATTGGCAGGCCCGAGCCATTCAGCCAATGCACCGTATCGGGGAAGGGCGTGTCGATATGGCGGTTCTTCATTTTCGGGCGGTGGATACCCAGCTTCCAATAGTCGGCATCGAAAGTGAAAAGGGTCTTGACCCCCCAGCCCTTGTTCCAGGTGGTCGGGGCGGCCATGAGGTATTGCTCGGTCACAGGTGCGCGCGACCATTCGACGACCCCACCAGACCCAAAAATCCGCCAGGTTACCACAATCCCGTTGGCGCCACGATCCTTTGCGGCCGAGATCAGCCCGTCGATTGTGCCGTCGCCATAGCGGATCGAAAGGAACTCGTCGGCATCAAACACCATGACCCAATCGGATTGCTGAACGATAGGCTCCGCTTGTGCATAGTTGAGCGCCGAAGGCTGCGGCTTGAGCCCTTCTGGAATGTCGTTGCGACGGTGATGGGCCAGGCCCAGCTCTTCGAGCCTGATGAGCATATCGTCGGTGCCGTCGCTGCAATCGTTGGTATAGACGACAAGGTCGGTAAACCCGACAGCTAGGTGATGGGCGACCCACTCGATCAGATATGGCCCCTCGTCCTTCATCATCGAAACGGCCGTCACCCGGCCATGCGGGCTGATGTGCTGTTTCAGCTTGAAGGACACCGACCCAAAAAACGGCGAATAGGGGTGGTCCGCCGCTTTTTCGGGGGGATTCGCCTTGGGCTTGCCTGTCTTTTTGGCGGTCATTCTGTGTGCCGTCTTTCTGCTCGGCCCGAGACTAGCGGATGTTCGGCGCTCTGTCATGAGGCTGACGCGTTGTCACATTCGCGTTGGCCCCGATTGCAGAGAGGGCCAAGGTCGCGCAAAAGGGGCGAGATATTAGGGAATCCTCATGCTCGACGCAGCCGCACGCAGATTGATCGATCCGCCGCTCGACGCGATCGGACGCCGCCTGGCGGCGCTGGGTGTCGGGGCCGACGCGGTGACGCTGGTTGGCCTCGCAATGGGGCTGTTGTCAGCGGCGTTTATTGCGGCTGGGCTCTATTCGTTGGCGCTGGCGTTTCTCTTCGCCTCGCGGCTGGCCGATGGCCTCGACGGCGCTATCGCCCGCGCTGGCCGGTCGACCGACTTCGGCGGCTATCTCGACATAACGGCCGATTTTCTCTTCTACGGCGCTGTGCCGCTGGCCTTCATATTTGCCGATCCCGCTGCCAACGGGGCGGCGGGCGGATTTCTCCTTGCGTCTTTCTACGTCAATGGCGCGACCTTCCTTGGGTTTTCGGCTCTGGCCGAGCGCCACAAGATGAAAACCGAAGTTCACGGCAAGAAGTCGCTCTATTTCTCTGAGGGGATTCTGGAGGGGACAGAGACGATCATATTTTTTGTCCTTATTTGTCTTTTACCCGCATATTTCGCAGTTTTTGCATGGATATTTGGCGCGCTGTGTTTTGTCACGGCGGTGATGCGCGTGCTCGGTGCGCGCAAGATCTTCGGGAAGGACTGATATGCGTCTCGCACTTGCACTGGCGGCGGCTCTGGCCGTGCCTCAGGTTTCCTATGCGGCCGATCCCGCCGATTGGCCCTCGGTTCTGGCCGAGGCCAGCGGCCAGACCGTCTATTGGAATGCATGGGGCGGCTCGGACGCGACCAACGCTTTCATCGACTGGGTGGGCGATCGGGTCGAGGCCGACTATGGCGTTTCGCTTGTCCATGTGAAGTTGAGCGACACCGCCGACGCCGTGAGCCGCGTTCTGGCCGAGCGGGCAGCGGGCATCGACAAGGGCGGCGCGATTGATCTCATCTGGATCAACGGTGCCAATTTCGCGGCGATGAAATCCGAGGGGCTGCTTTTCGGCCCGTTTGCCAAAAGCCTGCCGAACTGGGCCTTTGTCGATAGCGCGGGCAAGACCGTCACCACCGATTTCACGGTGCCGACCGAAGGCTATGAAAGCCCCTGGGCCATGGCGCAGGTCGTCTTCATGCGCGATACCGCCGATCTGCCTGAGGCCCCCGGTTCGGCCGCCGAAATCCTCGATTGGGCCGCCGCCCATCCGGGCCGTTTCACCTATCCCCAGCCGCCCGATTTCCTCGGCAGCACCTTCCTCAAGCAGATGCTCGTCGATCTGACCGACGATGCCTCGGCCCTCGCCGCCGCGCCGGAAAGCGACGCCGCCTATGAGGCCGTCACCGCCCCGCTCTGGGCCTATCTCGAAGCGCTGACGCCGCATCTCTGGCGCTCTGGCCGCGCCTATCCGGCGACCGGCCCGGCGCAGCTTCAGCTGATCTATGACAACGAGATCGACCTCGCGATTTCCTTCAGCCCCGGCGAGGCCACCGCCGCGATTGCCAACGGTCTTCTGCCCGACTCCGTCCGCACCTCGGTTCTGGACAAGGGCACCATCGGCAACGCCTCTTTCGTTGCCATCCCCTACAACGCCAATGCCGCCGCAGGCGCGATGGTGGTGGCCGATTTCCTCCTCTCGCCCGAGGCGCAGCTGCGCGCGCAGGATCCGGCGATCCTAGGATATGGCACCGTGCTCGACATGGCGAAACTGTCTGACACTGACCGCGCCGCTTTTGACGCGCTCGATCTTGGCATTGCCACACTCAGCCCCGCCGAGCTTGGCTCTGCCCAGCCCGAGCCGCACCCCGACTGGATGACCCGCATCGCCGCGGACTGGCAGCGCCGCTATGGCGCAGGCCTTTAGCACGGCTTGACTCGGAACGACTGGCACGGGGAGATACCGGCATGACCCTGTCCCCCTCGCGCCTCTTCCTCTGGCTGACCGTCCTTGTCGTGGGCGGGCCGGTCCTCGCCGGAATGATCGGCGTCGTGGCGGGGGCGCTGGGCCATGTGCCGGGGCTGGAAAGCGCAATGCACGCTTCCGAAGTCTGGGGCGCGGTAGGGAACTGGCCGGGGATCGGCCGCTCCGTGGCCCTCTCGTTCTGGACCGGCCTTCTCGCCGCCCTGATTTCTCTCGCCTCGGCGACGCTCATCATGGCTGGCTGGTCCGGCACCAGATCCTTCGCCAGATTCCGCCACTGGCTCGCACCTTTTCTCGCCGTGCCACATGCGGCGGCTGCCTTTGGCATCGCCTTCCTCATCGCCCCCTCCGGCTGGATCGCCCGCGCGCTTTCGCCTTGGCCGACAGGTTGGGACAGGCCGCCCGACCTTCTGATCTTGGGCGATCCCCTTGGCCTTGCCATGGTTCTCGGCCTCGTCGTGAAGGAACTGCCATTCCTCCTTCTGATGATGATCGCGGCTCTCCCGCAGGCCAAGGCCGCCCCGTCGATGGCGGTGATCACCGCGCTGGGATATGGCCGGGCCCGAGGCTGGCTTCTAGCCGTGTTTCCAGCGGTTTATCGGCAGGTTCGTCTGCCGGTTTACGTCGTCTTCGCCTACTCCATGTCGGCCGTCGACGCCGCCCTCATCCTCGGCCCGACCACCCCGCCACCCCTCGCCATAGTCATCCTGCGCTGGGCCGCCGACCCCGACCTTTCCCTGCGCGCCCTCGCCTCCGCAGGAGCGCTTGTGCAGCTTGGAATTGTCGTGGTCGGGCTAGCGCTCTGGCGGTTGGGCGAGATCGCCGTGGCCCATCTTGGCCGAGGTCTTGCCGAAAGCGGCCAGCGCGGCGGCGAGAGAGGCGTGGAAATCGCCGGGGCCACGCTCGCCGCTACCGCCGGCAAAGCCTTCATCGCCGGCCTTGCCATCCTCGCGCTCTGGTCGGTCGCTGGCCCGTGGCCTTTCCCCGCCTTCCTCCCCGAAACTCTTACGGGCCGCATCTGGGCAAGCCACAGCACGGCGCTCCTCGAGAGCGGCATAGCGACCCTTCTCTTGGCCCTTACCGTGGTTGCCATCGCCCTTTCCCTCGCCCTCGGCAGCCTCGAGGCCAAGCCCTCCCGCCGCCTTCTTGCGGCACTCATCTACCTTCCCCTGATCGTCCCGCAGGTGACCTTCCTGCCAGGCCTTCAGGCCGCCTTCCTGAAGATCGGCCTTAGCAGTGGCGCCCTCCCTGTCGGCCTGACGCATCTGGTCTTCGTCCTGCCCTACCTTCTTCTGGTGCTCGCCGACCCTTACGACGCCCTCGATCCCCGCTACCGCACCGTCGCCGGGGGCCTCGGCCTTTCGCCCGCGCGCCAGTTCTGGCGCCTGCGCCTGCCGCTCCTCCTCACGCCGATCGCCGGAGCCGTCGCCGTCGGCATGGCTGTCTCCATCGGGCAGTACCTGCCAACTCTTCTAGCCGGCGGCGGACGTGTGCCCACGCTCACGACCGAAGCTCTGGCCCTCGCCGCGGGGGGCGACCGGCGGGTGATCGGCGCCTATGGGCTGGCGCAGGCCATGGCCGCGCTGGCGCCCTTCGCGCTGGCGCTTTTTCTGCCGCGCATCGTCTGGCGCAATCGGCGGGGGATGCTGCATGGCTGAACCGTTAAACCTGAAAACCCTCGCGATTTCCGCAGGCGCGACTCCCATCGTCTCGGTCAGCCTGACCGCCGGCCCCGGCGAGATCACGACCCTCATGGGCCCCTCGGGCTCTGGCAAATCAAGCATCCTCGCCGCGATCACCGGCACACTTCCCGAAGGCTTGTCAGCCACCGGCGATATCCTTTTGGGCACCCAGAACCTTGCCACACTCCCCGCCTGGAAGCGGCGCATCGGCATCCTCTTTCAGGACGACCTCCTGTTCCCGCACCTCTCGGTTGGCGGCAACCTCGCCCTTGGTCTCGCGCCGGGCGGCACCCGCGCCGAGCGGCGGGGCAGGGTCGAGCGGGCGCTCGCCGAGGTTGGGCTAGAGGGCTTCGCCGACCGCGATCCGGCGACCCTCTCGGGCGGCCAGAAGGCGCGGGTGGCGCTGATGCGGGCTCTCCTGTCGGAGCCTCGGGCGCTCCTGCTTGATGAACCCTTCGGTTCGCTCGACGCCGAGCTCCGTTCGCAAATCCGCACGCTTGTCTTCGATCACGCCAAGGCGCGTTGCCTGCCGACCCTCCTCGTCACCCACGACCCGCAAGACGCCGAAGCCGCAGGCGGGCCGGTGATCCGCCTGCGCTAATCGAGCGTCTGGCGATAGCGTCTGAGCGCAATCAGCACGATCACCGCCATGATGATCCCGATCCGCCAAAGGTCGGTCGCGATATCGGCCATCTCGGCCCCCTTGAGCATGACCTTCCGAACCAGCCGCAGGAAATGCGTGGCGGGGATCGCCGAGCCGATCGCCTGCGCCCATCCGGGCATCCCCGCGAAGGGAAACATGAAGCCCGAAAGGAGGATCGTCGGCAAAAGCGTAAAGAACGAAATCTGCATCGCCTGCATCTGGCTCCGCGCGATGGTCGAAATCAGAAAGCCGAGGGCGAGATTAACGATGATATAGAGATTGAAGCCGACAAAGAAGGCGAGCGGGCTTCCAAGAAACGGAACATCGAACAGGATACGAGCAGCGGCGAGAAAGACGCCGGTCTGCACATAGCCCACGAACACATAGGGAAAGATCTTGCCAAGCATGACCTCGCCCGGCCTGACCGGGGTCGAGATCAGGGTCTCCATCGTGCCACGCTCGGTCTCTCGGACGATGGCGACAGCGGTGATCATCACCATCGTCATCGACAGGATGATCGCCAGAAGGCCGGGGACGATATTGGTCGAGGTTTGGCCCTCGGGGTTGAACTGGCGATGCACGACCACGCTGAAGGGTGGCGGCGAACTTGCCGCATAGGTCAGGGCGCCGCTCAGGGTCTCGGAAATGGCGGTGGTGACAATCCCGTTGATGGCCGCAACGGCGCCTCCGGCGGCGGCCGGATCAGAGGCATCGGCAGCAAGCAGTATCTGGGGCGAATGGCCCCGCACCACATCGCGCTCGAAATCGGGCGGGATCACCACGACGAAACTCGCCGTGCCGTCGCGCAGGGCGCGGTCGCCTTCTTCGGCGCTGGTCACGATGCCTTCGACCTCGAAATAGCCGGAGGTCTGCATCCCCATCAGGATCGCCCGGCTCGCCGGCCCATCGTCGGCCATCTCGACCAAGGTCGGCAGGTGCCTCGGGTCGGAATTGATCGCATAGCCGAACAAGAGGAGCTGCATGATCGGCACGCCGATCATCATGGCAAAGGTGATGCGGTCGCGCCGCATCTGGATGAACTCCTTGACCAGAACGGCACGGAAACGGGCGAGGGAAAAGCGCATCACGCCTGCCCTCCGCTGCCGAAATTGTCTTGCGAATGCGCCATGAGGTAGATGAAAGCCTCTTCAAGCCCCGCTTCCTTGCGGGTCCAGTCGTGAGTCTTCTTGGCCGTTTCGCGCTCGGCCACCTTTTCAAGCGCCGCTGTGTCGATGCCCGAGACATGCAGCACCGTGCCAAACCGCGCGACCTGCCCGACACCGGGATCCTTGCGAAGCGCGGCCTCGAGGGCGCCAAGCTCTGGTCCTTCAACCAGCCATGTCGACAGGCCCACCATCGACGGGATCTCGCGGGCAAGCCCGTCGATCAGCTTTTTGCCATAGGCGATATAGGCGATGTAATCGCACTGAACCGCCTCATCCATGTAGTGGGTCGAGACCAGAACCGTGACGCCCTTGCCGGCGAGGCGACGTATCTCGTCCCAGAAATCCCGCCGCGCCTTGGGATCGACACCGGCGGTCGGCTCATCGAGGAGAAGCACCTCAGGCTCGTGGATCATGCAAGCCGCGAGCGCCAGCCGCTGCTTCCAGCCGCCCGAAAGCGTCCCGGCAAGCTGCTTGGCGCGATCCGCCAGCCCCAGATCTTCAAGCGCCTTGTCGACCCGCGCCTTGCGGTTCGTCATCTTGTACATCCGCGCCACGAAATCGAGGTTTTCGCGGATCGTCAGGTCCTCGTAGAGCGAGAACTTCTGCGTCATGTAGCCGATGTTTTCCTTGATCTGCCCCGACTGCTGCAGGATGTCGAAGCCAAGGCAATCTCCCTCGCCCGCATCGGGCGTCAGAAGGCCGCACATCATTCGGATCGTCGTCGTCTTTCCGCTGCCGTTGGGGCCGAGAAAGCCATAGATCGAACCCTTTGGGACGACCATCTCTAGATTGTCGACGACCCTGCGCCCGCTGAAACTCTTGGTCAGCCCCCGAACCGAGATCGCGTGTTCGCTCATGGCTTGGGCCAGACGCTGACAGGCTGGCCCGGCAAAAGGCCCGCGGGATCGTCAAGAAAAGCCTCGGCGCGGAACACGAGGCGGCTGCGCTCGTCGCGGCTATAGAGGATCGGCGGGGTATATTGCGGCGTCGAGGCAAGGCGCGTGATGCGCGCCGTGAGGCCCTCCGGGCAGCCCTCGCACTCGACCTCATAGAGATCGCCCAAAGCGATCCCCGCGCGATCGGCTTCGGGGACAAAGAACAAGACTTTCATGTGATCGGGTGGCAGGAGAGAGAGGACAGGTGCAACTGCTCCGACAAGTTCGCCCTTGTCAAAATAGACGCGGTCAACCGTTCCCGCGTCGGGCGCTGTCACCTCGCGGTCGGCCAGCGCCGTCTGCGCTTCGGCCAACTCGGCCTTGGCCGCATCAAGCGCGGCCTCGGCAGCGATGCGCTGCGCGTCGCGTGCCGGAAGTTCGGCCACCGCAAGCTGAGCGCGAAGCTGGGCGACACGGGCATTGGCGCTGTCGAGCATAGCTTGATCGGCATCCACCTTGGCCTGCGGCGCCAGCCCGCGTGAGAAGAGTTCGGCCGAACGCTGGGCGTTGGTGGCGGCGAGGGTCTGGTCGGCCTCGGCCTGCATGAGGCTCGCGCGGACCACATCAATCTCGGCCCCGCGCCCGCCGGTTTGCAGGTTCTCCAGATTGGCCTCGGCGATCGCCACCCGCGCTTGGGCTGCGGCCAGAGCGTTGATCTGATGCGTGTTCTCGATGAGGAACAGGGTCTCACCGGCCTCGACAACATCGCCTTCGGCCACCCGCACCTCGGTCAACTTGCCCGGCGCAGCGGCAGAGAGATAGACGAAATCCCCTTCGAGATAGCCGTTGTAGATCAAGGCGCTGGTTTCATCTCCACCGGGCCAGAGCGCGGTGAGGGCCGACAGGATCGTGGCTAGGAATTCACTCATGAAACACCGTCTTTCTCGGGCGCAAGGCCCGCAAGCAAAATGGTCAGGTGGTTGTCGATCAGGCGCTCGATTTGCAGCCCGCCCTTGGGCTTCAAATCGAAAACCTCGTCCAGCATGACGTGAACGAGGATCGGCCCGACCACGGACCGCACCGTCATTTCAGGATCGACCTTGCGGATGAACCCGCCTTCGACGCCCTTGGCGATAAGCGTGGTCAGGGCAGGCACGGCCTTGTCTAGAACTGCGCGGCGATACATCTGCGCGATCTCGGGCGCGGCCACCGCCTCGTGGATGATGATGCGGGGCACCGCGAGCAGGTCGGCATCGCGCAGGCGGGCAGCAAACATCCGCAGGATCTGCGCGATCAACGGGCGGGGATCACCGCTGAAGCTCGAAATATGGCTGAGGGCGGTCTGGGCGACAGGCGATATCGCCCGCTCGACCAGCCCTTCGAGAATCGCGGCTTTTGACGGGAAGTAGAGATAGACCGCCCCTTTCGACAGGCCCGCGCGGGTGGCGATTTCCTGAACGGTCGTTGCGGCATAGCCCTTTTCTGCAAAAAGGGCGATGGCGGCGTCCAAGACCTCGTCGGGCCTTGCATCGGCACGGCGGCGGAATTTGGGGGCAGGGGAGTCGGTGGCGTCCATGGGTTGATAACTAACTGACTGGTCGGTTAGTTGGCAAGCAGATTCGGTTTTCCACCGGATTCGGCGCTAGGGCTTCAGGAGGCTGGTGAAGAACTGCTCGAGATAAAGCTCAGCGCCGGGGAAGGGATCTTTCCCGCCCAGAACCGCATTCACCTGGGTGTCGAAATCGGCATAGTGCTGCGTCAGCGCCCAGATCGAGAAGATCAGGTGATAGGGATCGACTTCCTTGATCTTTCCGGCGGCGATCCAGTGGCGGATAACCTTGGCCTTCTCGTCGACCAGCGTCTTCAGATCGCCTTTCAGCGCATCCTCGATGCGGGGGGCGCCTTGCAGGATTTCCCCTGCGAAGAGGCGGCTTTCGCGGGGGTAATCCCGCGCCATGGCTAGCTTGCGGCGGACATAGTCGAGGATTTCGGGCAAGGCCCTGCCGTCGTCATTCAGCGCCCGCAACGGATCGAGCCAGGTGTCGAGCAGGCTGTTCAGAAGCTCGAGATAGATCGCTTCCTTGGAGGGAAAATAGTAGAGCAGGTTCGGCTTCGAAAGCCCCGCCGCCTCGGCGATCTTGTCTACGGTCGAGCCGCGAAATCCGAACTGTGAAAAAACGTCCAGCCCGGCCTCAAGGATGGCGGAGCGGTTCTTCTCCTGGATGCGGGTCCGCGGGGCGCTTTTCGTCATGCTCAAACCTTGGTCACTTGTGCCCAACATGGCGTCATCCGCGAAAGTGGCAAGCGAATTGGCCGCCGATCTCGCGGAAAACTTGACTGGTGGTTCACCTCTGCTAGCGTGCCTTTGACCACTTGGTCAAATCAAGCTTTTTCGCAGGCGCACCAAGACTGCCGCGACGACAGGAGGATGGCCCGATGCCCGCACCCGGAGAAAACCTCAAGATCAACGGCGAACGGCTTTGGGACAGCCTGATGGAAATGGCCAAGATCGGTCCCGGCGTTGCCGGCGGCAACAACCGCCAGACCCTGACCGATGAAGACGGAGAAGGCCGCCACCTGTTCCAGCGCTGGTGCGAGGCGGCCGGCATGACCCTGGCGGTTGACGAGATCGGCAATATGTTTGCCCGCCGCGAAGGGACAGATCCCGAGGCCCTGCCGGTCTATATCGGCAGCCACCTCGATACCCAGCCCACGGGTGGCAAGTATGATGGCGTTCTCGGTGTTCTCGGTGGGCTTGAAGTGATCCGCACGATGAACGACCTCGGGATCAAGACCAAGCACCCCATCGTCGTCACCAACTGGACCAACGAGGAAGGCACCCGCTTTGCCCCGGCGATGCTGGCCTCGGGCGTTTTCACCGGCAGGCACGGCCTCGACTGGGCCTATGACCGCGTTGATGCCAAGGGCAAGCGCTTTGGCGACGAGTTGGAGCGGATCGGCTGGAAGGGCCCCGAGAAGGTCGGCCAGCGCAAGATGCACGCGATGTTCGAGTTGCATATCGAGCAGGGGCCGATCCTCGAAGCAGAGGGAAAAGAGATCGGCGTTGTCACCCACGGGCAGGGCCTGCGCTGGATCGAATGCACGGTGACGGGCAAGGACAGCCACACCGGATCGACGCCCATGCATATGCGGAAAAACGCGGGCCGCGGCCTTGCCCTCATCACCGAGCTTGTCCACGAGATCGCCATGAAGAACCAGCCGGGTGCGGTGGGCGCAATCGGCCATATCGACGTCTATCCCAACAGCCGCAACGTGATCCCCGGCAAGATTGTCTTTACCGTGGATATGCGCTCGCACCTGCCCGACAAGCTGCACGGGATGGTCGACGAGTTGATGGCGCGCGCGCCGGGGGTGTGCGAGACAATAGGCGTGAGTTTCGAGGCCAAGATCGTCGGCCAGTTCGAGCCGCCCGCCTTCGACGAGGGCTGTGTTGCTGCCGTGCGAAACGCCGCCGAGCGCCTCGGCTATAGCCACATGGATATCATCTCGGGCGCAGGCCATGATGCCTGCTGGATCAATGACGTCGCGCCCACCGCGATGATCATGTGCCCCTGCGTCGACGGGTTGTCGCACAACGAGGCCGAAGAGATCAGCCCCGACTGGGCGGCGAAGGGGACGGATGTGTTGATGCACGCTGTGTTGGAAACGGCCGGGATCGAGAGTTAGGGCAAGGCCGGGGGCTAGCCCCCGGACCCCCAGAGTATTTCAGGCCAAAAGAAATAGGGGCCAAGGCCGGGCCAGGATAGGGAGAGAGCCATGACCACAGTCATCAAGAACGGCACCATCGTGACCGCCGATCTGACCTATAAGGCCGATGTCCTGATCGAGGGCGGGCGGATTATCGAGATCGGGCAGGGGCTCAAGGGCGGCGAGGTGCTCGACGCCACGGGCTGTTATGTGATGCCGGGCGGGATTGATCCGCACACGCACCTCGAGATGCCGTTCATGGGCACCTATTCGAGCGACGATTTCGAAAGCGGCACGCGCGCGGCGCTGTCGGGCGGGACGACGATGGTGGTCGATTTCGTGCTGCCGGGGCAGGGGCAGGGCCTCGTTGATGCCATGCAGATGTGGCACAACAAATCGACCCGCGCCAATTGCGACTATTCCTACCACATGGCGGTGACATGGTGGGGCGAGAAGGTCTTTGACGAGATGGAGACCGTCGTCCGCGACAAGGGCATCAACACCTTCAAGCATTTCATGGCCTACAAGGGCGCGCTGATGGTGAACGACGACGAGATGTATGCCTCGTTCCAGCGCCTCGGCGAATTGGGGGCGACAGCCCTTGTTCATGCCGAGAACGGCGATGTGGTGGCCGAGCTTTCGGCCAAGCTCTTGCGCGAGGGCAATACCGGACCCGAGGCCCATGCCTATTCCCGCCCGCCGCAGGTCGAGGGCGAGGCCACCAACCGCGCCATCATGATCGCGGACATGGCGGGCGTGCCGCTCTATGTGGTGCATACCTCTTGTGAGGAAGCGCATGAGGCGATCCGGCGGGCGCGGATGCAGGGCAAGCGCGTTTGGGGCGAACCTTTGATCCAGCACCTGACGCTGGATGAAAGCGAGTATTTCAACGCCGACTGGGATCACGCGGCCCGCCGCGTGATGAGCCCCCCGTTCCGCAACAAGAAGCATCAGGACAGCCTTTGGGCCGGCCTGCAATCCGGCAGCCTCTCGGTCGTGGCGACCGACCACTGTGCCTTTACCACCGATCAAAAGCGGTTTGGCGTGGGCGATTTTACCAAGATCCCCAACGGTACCGGCGGCCTTGAGGATCGGATGCCGATGCTCTGGACCCAAGGCGTCGGCACCGGGCGGCTCACGCCCAACGAGTTTGTCGCCGTGACCTCGACCAATATCGCCAAGATCCTCAATTGCTATCCCCGCAAGGGCGCGGTTCTGGTGGGGGCGGATGCCGATCTTGTGGTCTGGGATCCCGAGAAGGAAAAGACGATTTCCGCCAAGGCCCAGCAATCGGCCATCGACTATAACGTGTTCGAGGGCCACAAGGTGAAGGGCCTGCCGCGCTTTACGCTCACCCGTGGCAAGGTCGCTGTGCATGACGGCGAGATCCGCACTGAAGAGGGCCACGGCCAGTTCGTTGCCCGCCAGCCGAATGCGGCGGTGAACAAGGCGCTGAGCACCTGGAAAGAGCTGACCTCGCCGCGCCCGGTCGAGCGCAGCGGGATACCGGCGAGCGGCGTTTGACCTGACCAAAGACCATAAGAAGAAGGCCCAATGAACCAACCCGTCATCTCCGCCGCGCACCTCGATCTGACGTTCCAGACGAACGACGGGCCGGTTCATGCGCTCCGCGATGTGTCGCTCGATATCGGCAAGGGCGAGTTCGTCTCGTTCATCGGCCCCTCGGGCTGTGGCAAGACGACCTTTCTGCGCTGTATCGCGGGGCTGGAAGAGCCGACGGGCGGGACGCTCACGGTCAATGGCCTTTCGCCCGATGCCGCCCGGCGGAGCCGCGCCTATGGCTATGTGTTTCAGGCGGCGGGGCTTTATCCGTGGCGGACCATCGGCGGCAATATCCGCCTGCCGCTCGAGATCATGGGCTTTTCCAGGGAGGAACAGGCCGAGCGGGTGAAGCGCACGCTAGAGTTGGTTGACCTTGCGGGGTTTGAGAAGAAGTTCCCCTGGCAGCTGTCGGGCGGGATGCAGCAGCGGGCATCGATTGCCCGCGCGCTGGCGTTCGACGCCGATATTCTGTTGATGGACGAACCTTTCGGCGCGCTCGACGAGATCGTGCGCGACAGGTTGAATGAAGAGCTTCTCAAGCTCTGGGATCGCACCGGCAAGACCATCGGGTTTGTCACCCATTCGATCCCCGAGGCGGTCTATCTCTCGACCAAGATCGTGGTGATGAGCCCGCGTCCGGGCCGGATCACCGATGTGATCGAAAGCACCCTGCCGCGCGAGCGCCCGCTCGATATTCGCGACAGCGCCGAGTTCATCGCCATCGCCCATCGCGTCCGTGATGGCCTCAGGGCTGGGCATATTGATGACTGAGGCGCGCGCATGAAGGCTTTGGGCCCCATCCTCGCGGTCGTCGCGGCGATCATCGCGCTGTGGTATGCGGCGGCGGTGCCGATGAACATCCAGGAGGTTCTGACGCAGGCCGAACGCGCGGGCGCGGTGGTCGAGCCGGAAGGCGCGATGAACCGGCGTGATGTGAGCCGCTTTGCCCTTGTTCTGAAAAACGCGGATCACCTCGCCGAAAGCTGGAGCATGGAGCGCGCCCGCCTGCCCGCGCCGCATCAGGTGGTGAAGGAGCTTTGGGCCTCGACCTGGGATGAAGAGATCAACGGTCGGCGCGGGATCGTGAAATCGGGGAGCCTGTCGAACCGGTCGCTGATCTATCACGGCTCGATCACGCTGGGCGCGACCATCGTCGGTTTCCTGATCGGTTCGGGCCTTGGCATCCTCTTGGCCGTTGGCATCGTCCACAGCAAGACGATGGATATGTCTGTCATGCCTTGGGCGATTGTCAGCCAGACGATCCCTATCGTCGCTTTGGCGCCGATGATCATTGTCGTGCTCTATTCCATCGGGGTCGAGGGGCTTTTGCCCAAGGCGGTGATCAGCGCCTATCTGAGCTTCTTTCCGGTCGTCGTCGGCATGGTGAAGGGCTTGCGTAGTCCAGACGCCATGCAGACCGACCTGTTGCGGACCTATGGCGCCAGCAAGCCTCAGGCCCTTTGGAAGCTGCGCCTGCCGGCGTCGGTTCCGTATCTTTTTGCCTCGCTCAAGATTGGCATCGCGGCAAGCCTTGTGGGCGCGATCGTCGGTGAACTTCCGGTTCAGCGCGGTGGGCTCGGCGCGCGGATGCTGGGCGGGAGCTATTATGGCCAGACCGAACAGCTTTGGGCGGCGCTCCTCTTTGCCGCGGCGATGGCGGCGATCCTCGTCTGGCTGATCGGCTGGATCGAGGGCAAGACGCTGCGGCGGATGGGGGTCACGCCATGATCCTCGTTTTTGCAGCTGTTGCCGTCTGGATCGGCGCATGGGCCTTCAATGGCTGGCTTGCCAATGGCCGCTTCTCGGGCCTCGCCTCGGTGCGCCTTGCCGTGCCGCTGATCTTCGGCGCGACGGTGATTGTCGTCTGGGAAATGATCGTGAGGGGACTTGCCGTTCCGGCGGTGATCCTGCCGCCGCCCAGCACTATCGTTGGGGCCTTCTTCGGCAATTTCGGCATCCTCTGGCCCGACTTTGTCCAGACCTTCGCCAAGGGCGCCCTCGGCGGCTATGTGATCGGCTGTGGCGCGGCGCTTCTGACGGCGATCCTTGTCGATCGCTACGATTTCCTGCGCCGTGGGCTCTTGCCAGTAGGCAGTTTCATGGCCGCATTGCCGATCGTTGGCACCGCACCGATCCTCGTGATGTGGTTCGGCTTTGACTGGCAATCGAAGGCGGCCGTGGTGGTCGTCATGGTGTTTTTCCCGATGCTGGTGAACACGGTCGCGGGCCTGCGCGACACGAGCGCCATGCAGCGCGATCTGATGCGGACCTATGGGGCGAGCTATTGGCAGACGCTCTTCAAGCTGCGCTTCCCTGCGGCGCTGCCGTTCATTTTCAATGGCCTCAAGATAGCCACCACGCTCGCCTTGATTGGTGCTATCGTTGCGGAATTCTTCGGCTCTCCGACAAGGGGCCTCGGCTTCAGAATCTCCACCTCGGTCGGCACCCTGGCCCTCGACGTTGTCTGGGCGGTGATCGTCGTCGCGGCGCTGACCGGAACAGCATTTTACGGAGCCGTCGCATGGCTCGAACGGCGGATGACCTTCTGGCATCCCTCGCAACGCAAATAAGAATACCGGCCGCAAAAAAGGCCGGAGGTATCAAGCAAACCTGACAAGGAGGTCAGACAAATGAAGAAGTTGGTAAGCACGGCGGCCCTTGCTGCCGTATTGGGCGCCCCGGCATGGGCGGCCGATGACGTGACGCTTCAGCTGAAGTGGGTCACGCAGGCTCAGTTCGCGGGCTATTATGTCGCCCTCGATCAAGGCTTTTATGACGAGGAGGATCTGAATGTGAAGATCCTCGCCGGTGGCCCCGACATTGCTCCGGGCCAAGTCCTTGCCGGTGGCGGCGCCGACGTCATGATCGACTGGCTCCCCTCCGCACTTGCGGCCCGCGAAAAGGGCCTGCCGATCGTCAACATCGCCCAGCCGTTCAAAACCTCGGGCCTGATGCTCACCTGCTGGAAAGACACCGGCATCACCGGACCACAGGATTTCCGCGGCAAGACCATCGGCGTCTGGTTCTTTGGCAACGAATATCCGTTCCTGAGCTGGATGAGCCAGGAAGGCATCCCGACCGACGGCGGCGACAATGGCGTGACGGTCCTCAAGCAGGGCTTTAACGTCGATCCGCTCTTGCAACGGCAGGCCGACTGTATCTCGACCATGACCTACAACGAGTTTGGTCAGGTTCTGGATGCAGGTGTCAGCACCGACGAGCTTGTGACGTTCAAGTATGAGGATGTGGGCGTCGCGACCCTTGAGGACGGGCTCTATGCGCTGGAAGCAAACCTTGCTGATCCGGCCTTTGCCGATCGCATGGTTCGGTTCGTCCGCGCCTCGATGAAGGGTTGGAAATGGGCCGAAGAGCATCCCGAGGATGCGGCGATGATCGTGCTCGACAATGACGAGACCGGCGCGCAGACCGAGGCGCATCAGGTCCGGATGATGGGCGAGATCGCCAAGCTGACCGCCGGATCGAACGGCACGTTGGACGAGGCGGACTACAACCGCACCGTCCAGACCCTTCTGGCGGGTGGTTCGGATCCGGTCATCACGATGGAGCCGGTCGGTGCCTGGACCCATGCCATCACCGACGCCGCTCTGAACTGAGCCGCAAGGAAATGAAGGAAGCGCCCCGCCTTTGGCGGGGCGTTTTCGTTTGGATCGCCTGCGCCGATCCAAAGGCCTCCGGCGGGAGTATTTGGGGCCAAAAGAAAGGTTTTTGTTGTCGGGGCCGTGCGCCGCTGTATGGAGGGCGGGCGAACAGGAGCGGAGTTTCCCATGGCCTATTTGCTGGGGGTTGATACCGGCGGGACCTATACCGACGCGGTGGTCATCGACGAGGCGGCGGATCGGGTGATCGCCAGCGCAAAGTCGCTGACCACGCGGCCTGATCTGGCCTTGGGCGTGGGCCGGGCCATTGATGCGGCGATTGCCGAAGCGGGGGTTGCCCCTTCCCAGATCGCCATGGTGTCGCTCTCGACCACCTTGGCCACGAACGCGCTTGTCGAAGGGCAGGGCGGGCGCGTGGCGCTGGTGTTCATCGGGTTTGACGAGAAAGAGCTGAACCGTGCGGGCCTGATGGAGGCGCTGCATGGCGATCCGGTGATCCGCCTTTCAGGGGGGCACAGCCATTCGGGCAGCGAAGTGGTCCCGCTTAACCTCGAAGCCTTAGAGGAAGCATTGCGCGGATTGCCGAAGGGAATCACCGGTTTTGCTGTGGCGGCAAGCTTTGCAACCCGCAATCCGGCGCATGAGGTGGCTGCGCGGGAGGTGATCCGGCGGGTGACGGGCAAACCTGTGACATGTTCGCACGAGCTTTCTTCGGCGCTGGGCGGGCCCAAGCGGGCGTTGACCGCCGTGTTGAATGCCCGGCTTATCGGTTTGATCGCGCGGCTCATTCAGGCTTGCGAGGATCACCTGCGCCAGATCGGCGTCGATGCGCGGCTCATGGTTGTGCGCGGCGACGGGGCGCTCGTTTCGGCGGCGCTGGCGCGGGAGAAGCCCATCGAGACGATCCTGAGCGGCCCGGCTGCGTCGATCGCCGGGGCAAGTTGGCTCACTGGCGAGGCCGATGCGCTGGTGAGCGATATTGGTGGCACGACGACCGACATCTGCCTTCTGCGCGATGGCCGTCCGGCGATTGATCCGCAGGGCGCCCGGGTTGGGCCCTATCGGACGATGGTTGAGGCTGTGGCGATGCGGACCTGGGGCCTCGGTGGCGACAGCGAGGTGCATCTGACGGCTGGCTTGGAAGGCAATCTGCGGCTGGGGCCCAAGCGGGTCATGCCGATTTCGCTTCTGGCGCGGGATCATCCGCAGGTGGTTCACAAGGCGCTCGATCTGGCGCTGGCGACCGGGTTGCCTTCGGAGGACGGCGGGCGCTTTGTGGTTCCGGTGTGGAACGAGATGCCCGAGGGGCTCGATGCGCGGGAAGAGGCGATTGCGCTCAGGCTTGCGGTCGGGCCGCTCAAGCTCGGCGATGCGGTAAAATCGCGGATGGAAGGGCCGGCGCTGTCGCGGCTTGTGGCGCGGGGGCAGGTGATGATGGCGGGGATCACGCCGTCGGATGCCTCGCACGTTCTGGGGCGGGTTGATGCCTGGGATGCCGGGGCGGCGGAAAAGGCGCTGCGGCTCTTCTCGTTCCGGCGCAAAGGCAGCGGCGACCGGGTGGCCGAAAGCGCCGAGGCGCTGGCCGCCAAGATCATCGACCAACTCACGCGCCAGACCGTTGCCTGCCTTCTCGAAGCGGCTTTCGCCGAGGACAGCCGCGATTGGGCCGATCCTGCCGGATTGGCCGACCATCCCCTGACGTTGGCCGGTCTCGACCGGCATCAGGGTGTCGTCAGCCTCAGCCTCAACCTCGGGGTTCCGGTGATCGGCCTCGGTGCTTCGGCCCCGTCCTATTATGGCGCGGTCGGTGAGCGGCTGAACACGCGGATGATCCTGCCAGAGCACGCGGGCGTGGCCAATGCCATTGGCGCGGTCGTCGGCCAAGTGGCAATGCGCGCGAGCGGGACGGTGACGTCGCCGGGGCCGGGCATTTTCGTGGCCCACCTCGGCGCGGGCCCGCAGCAGTTCGGCGGGCGCGACGAGGCAATCGCGGCGCTGACATCCGAGCTGCAAGCGGATGCGACGGCCCGCGCAAGGGCGGCAGGTGTTGAAGAGATTCGTATCAAGGCCGAGAGCGAGGTCCGCGAGGTCGAGATCGAGGGCCAGCCGATGTTTATCGAGGCCACGGTCCGCGTGACCGCGCAGGGGCGCCCCCGGATCGCCCAGAGCCAGTGAGAAGGGCATAGACCGCCCGATTGTCATGCGCTAACAGTGCCGCAAATCTGCTCTGCTGGGGCGTGAGAAATGAGGTATCCATGGCTATTCGTGTCACCGTCTGGGGCGAGAACGTCCACGAGCAGACCAACAAGATCGTTGCTGGTCTTTATCCCAAGGGGATGCATGGCTGTATCGCCGAAGGGTTGAACGAAGACGCCGGGATCACCGCGACCACGGCGACCCTTCAGGAGCCCGAGCACGGCCTGACCGCCGCGCGCCTTGCCGAGACCGACGTTCTGATCTGGTGGGGCCATGCCGCGCATGGCGATGTGGCCGACGAGGTGGTCGAGCGGGTGATCGAGCAGGTCTGGGCGGGAATGGGCCTGATCGTCCTGCACTCGGGCCATTTCGCCAAAGTCTTCAAGCGGCTCATGGGCACGCCCTGCAACCTCTCGTGGCGCGAGGCGGGCGAGCGCGAGCGGCTTTGGGTAGCCTCGCGGAGCCATCCGATTGCGGCGGGCCTGCCGGATCACTTCGAGATTGAAAACGAAGAGATGTATGGCGAGCCCTTCGGTATCCCCGAGCCGATGGAAACCGTCTTTATCAGCTGGTTTCAGGGCGGTGAGGTGTTCCGCTCGGGCGTGACCTACCGGCGCGGTGCGGGCAACGTTTTCTATTTCCGCCCCGGCCACGAAGCCTATCCGACCTATTTCGATGCCAACGTGCGCCGCGTTCTCAAGAACGCCGTGAAGTGGGCGCACAACTCCGCGCCGCGCCTGACCGGCGTAACCGACGCGCCGAACGTGCCGATCAATGAGGCGCTCGAACCGCTCGAAGAGCGCGGGCCGCGCCTGCATCACGATGGTGAAGAGGGCTTCAGATGAGCTTGCGTGTTCTGATCGTCGGCACCGGCGGTATGGCCAATGCCCATGCTGAAGCCTTTGCCGCCATTGAGGGCGTCGAAGTGGTCGGCGGGGTCGATACGAGCCCCGAGCGCCTCGCCGCGTTCTGCGACAAGCACCAGATTCCCAATCGGTTCGCATCCCTCGACGAGGCTCTGGCTTGGGGCCAGTTCGATGCCGCAACCAACGTGACCCCCGACGCCGTGCACCATCGCACGACGATGCCGCTTCTCGCGGCGGGCAAGCACGTCATGTGCGAAAAGCCCCTCGCAGCCAATCGCGCTGACGCCGAAGAGATGGCCGACGCCGCCGAGGCGGCGGGCGTGGTGAACATGGTCAACCTGACCTACCGCAACGTGCCTGCGCTGATCCACGCCGCGCGGCTGGTGGCGGAAGGCGCAATCGGCGAGGTCCGTCACTTTGAGGCCGCCTACCTGCAAAGCTGGCTCACCCAGCCCGCATGGGGCCATTGGGACAAGGAAAGCCAATGGCTCTGGCGGTTGTCGACGGCGCATGGATCAAAGGGTGTTCTGGGCGATATCGGGGTTCATATCCTCGACTACGCAACCTTCGTAGCAGGGAGCCCGGCAGAAACCGTCAGCTGCCGCCTCACCACTTTCGACAAGGCGCCCGGCGGGCGGATCGGGGATTATACCCTCGACGCCAACGACAGCTTCAATATGCACCTTAAGTTGGCGAACGGTGCGGTCGGGGTCGTCCACGCAAGCCGCATGGCTTCGGGGCATTTGAACGACCTGTCGCTTCGCATCTACGGGACCAAGGGCGGCCTCGATGTTCGCTATGAGAACAACGTGAGCCTCCTGCGCGGCTGCTTGGGCGAAGATATGCCTGCCGCGAAATGGACCGATATCGAGACACCGCCTGTCGAGACCAACTATCAGCGGTTCATCGCCGCGATCCGCGAGGGCCGCACAGAGCGCCCCGATTTCCGCCGCGGTGCCCAGTTGCAGGCCGTCCTTGATCTAGCCGAAGACTCGGATCGCCAAAACGGCTGCTCGCTGAGCCTCTGACCCCTGTTAAGCCCCTCTCAACCCGGCGCTGATAGACCTGTCGCTGGGTGAGAAAAGGGTGAGGCTATGGGCGCGGACGCGATTGCTCCGGTCATTATCAAACGCAAGAAGGTCTCGGGGGGCGATGGCCACCACGGCGGCGCGTGGAAGGTCGCCTATGCCGACTTCGTGACCGCGATGATGGCCTTCTTCATGCTGATGTGGCTTCTCAACGCCACCACCGAACAGCAGCGCAAAGGCATTGCGGACTATTTCTCGCCCACCGTTCCGATCAACCGGGTTTCGGGCGGCGGGGATGGGATGTTTGGCGGGTCGGATATCATGTCCGACATCCTCATCGCCGAAATGGGAACGGGGGAAAATCAGGTCGCAAGAGGCAAGCCCTCGCCGCGCGATACGACAAAGGGCGACGGCGTGGAAACCGAAGACCCAATGGTGGGGGCACTGAAAGAGCTTCAAGAGGCACTGCTTGGCCAAGGCGGCGAGAGCTTCTTGTCAGAAAAAGCGCTTCGTCATGTGATTACCCGCCTGACCGATGAAGGCCTTGTGATCGAAATCTTTGATCGCGAGGACGCCTCGGTCTTCGATGGCGCTTCAGCCGAACCCAAACCTGTCATGGTCGAAATCATCGGTGGGCTGGCGCGCGTTTTCGGAACCGTCAAAAACGGGGTGGCCGTCGGCAGTTATGTCGCCGCCCGACCTATCATCCTGCGCAGCAATCCCAAGTGGGAGCTAAGCTCAGCGCGCGCGGGCCGGGTCCGGGCCCTGCTCGAAAATGGCGGGTTGCCCACCAATCGCTTTTCGCGCGTGACCGTCTACGCCGACACCAAACCCGCGACCGAGAACCCGATGGCCCCGCGGAACAATCGGATCGAGATCATCCTGTTGCGATCCGATCAATGAGCGCCCGCGCAAATTAGCCATATGTTAAGCCGCCGTGGTCTAGTTCTGCTTCAAAGCTCCATCGGAAATTGCAGCAGAAAGGCTCAACATGACGATCTCATCCTCTCTCAACGCTTCGGTCGCAGGCTTGGCCGCCAACGCCACACGTCTGGCCGCCATTTCCGACAACATCGCCAACTCTGCCACCTACGGCTATAAGCGTACGATCACCGATTTCCATTCCATGGTCATCGAAAGCGGTGCCGGGACGTATTCGGCAGGCGGCGTCAGAACCACGAATCTTCGTCTGATCGATCAGCGCGGCTCGCTTGTGTCCACCTCGAACGCCACAGACCTTGCTGTTCGGGGCCGAGGAATGCTGCCGGTCACAACGGCAACCGCGGTCGAAGTTGCCAACGGGGACATTCCCTTGATGTTGACCACCACGGGGTCTTTCCGAACGGATGATCTCGGCTACCTGACAACGACGAGCGGTTTGGTTCTGATGGGCTGGCCCGCGATTCCAGATGGAACCGTGCCTACATATCCCCGCGATACCGCGGATGGCCTTGAGCCGATCAGGATCAATTCCAACCAGTTTGCCGGCGAGGCGACGACGCTGATGGAGCTCTCGGTCAACCTTCCGGCCACCTCGACCGACTCGGCGTCGACAGGAGAAACCGAAGAGCTCTCGGTTGAATACTTCGACAATCTCGGAAAGTCCGAAAGCCTGTCTGTTGAGTTTGTTCCGACAGTACCAGCCTCTGGTTCGTCCAACACATGGACGATGATATTGCGCGACAGCGCTCAGTCAGGGGCGGTTGTCGGGGAATTCACGCTCGTCTTCGATGATACCCGCGCTGCGGGCGGCACGCTTCTTTCAGTGACGCCGATTTCGGGCGGAACCTACGATTCTGCTACGGGCATGATCGATATTTCGGTACTGGGCGGGCCGATGGCGGTCGGTATCGGAACGCTCGGAAGCTCGACCGGCCTTACGCAGCTGTCGGATGCCTTTGCACCGGTCTCGATTTCGAAAAACGGAACGCCGGTTGGCAATATGACCTCGATATCGGTCGACTCAAACGGCTATGTCCGCGCGTCCTTCGATATCGGCATCAACCGGGTGATCTATCAGATTCCGCTGGTCAACGTCTCCAACGTCAACGGTCTTGAGTCCCTCGATTATCAGACCTATCGCGCGACGCCCGAAAGCGGCAGCTTCTTTCTGTGGGATGCTGGCGATGGTCCAACCGGCGATATTGTCAGCTTTGCCCGAGAGGAATCCGCCACGGATGTGGCGGGCGAATTGACCCAGCTGATCCAGACACAACGCGCCTATTCTTCGAACGCCAAGGTCATCCAGACCGTCGACGAGATGTTGCAAGAGACAACCAACATCAAAAGATAATCCTAAGGTCCGCCAATGAGTATCTCTCAAGCCTTCGCAAACGCGCTAACCGGCCTCTCGGCCAATTCGAGGATGGCCGAGGTTGTGTCGTCCAACCTCGCGAACGCGATGACCGACGGCTACGCGAGACGCACGGTCGAGCTGTCGTCGCAAGATCTCGGCGGTCATGGGGCCGGCGTGAGGGTTGATGGGATTACCCGCCAGATCAATCGCGCGGTCCTGTCGGACAGGCGCAACGCGGGGGCGGCAATGTCTGGCGTGGATGCCATGACAGATATGCTGAGGCGGATCGAAGATTTGATCGGCGGGTCTGGCGGGAATGCCGGGCTTGCGGCCGACGTTGCGCGCCTTGAAGAGGCTTTTGTCGCTGCCGGCGCTGACCCGGCCTCGCCGATCCGCCTTGAGGCCATCGTCGATCGCCTGTCTGATCTTGCAACAGCCCTCAACCGCGCTGGCGACAGTGTCCAGACGTTTCGACAAGAGGTCGACGCGCAGATTTCCTCGCAGATTGAGACGCTCAACACCTCGCTCGAACAGGTTGCCAAGTTGAATGGCGATATTACTCGAGCGATCTATTCCGGCCTCGATCCATCGGCGCTGATCGACCAGCGGCAAATCGTGATCGACCGGGTCGCAGAGCTTGTTCCGTTGCGCGAGATGGACAGACAAGGAGGGCAGGTTGCCCTCGTCGGTTTGGGTGGGATTGTCCTTCTTGACGGCAAGCCAAATCCTTTTGAATTTGCGCCCAGCCCGACGATCGAGGCCGGGATGAGCTTTGACAGCGGCGCACTGTCCGGCATCATGCGGCGAGGCGAGCCTATCGATACAGTCGGCGGTTTGCGAAAATTTGCGGGCGGCGCGATCGAGGCCAGCCTCAGGCTCAGGGATGAGATTCTTCCACAAACGCAGGAGGGGCTGGATCGCTTTGCGCGTGATCTTCTAGAAAGGTTTGCCGATCCCTCCAGAGACCCAACCCTCACGCCGGGGGCACCTGGGCTTTTCACCGATGCTGGAGCAACGTTCGATCCCCTTGATGAAATGGGCCTTGCCTCCCGCATTTCTGTGAATTCGCTTCTCATGCCATCTCTGGGTGGCGATCCTGCCCTTGTTCGGGATGGGCTTGGTTCGGCAGGCACAGGGCCCGTCGGCAATGCCGCCCAGATCGACAGATGGCTGCAGGCGCTCGAAGCGCGACTCGCAGCAGCCCCCGGATTGCCTAGCGAAGATACTGCAGGTCGGGTGGCCGATTTGCAGGGCCGCATGAGCGCGGCGCGGATCAACATGGAAGATCGCCTCGCCTTTGAATCCGCCCGCTGGGAGACGTTGCGGGAAAAGGAGCTGACCTATGGGGTCGACAGCGATCAGGAAATGCAGACCCTGATGCAAATCGAGCAGGCTTACTCGGCAAATGCCCGGGTCATCCAAACGCTCGACAGTATGATCAGAACACTAATGGAGATATGAGATGACTCTCCAATCAATCGGTGATCTGGCCCGTCATTTCTCAATGTCGCTGCAGAATCGATCCCTGCGGACTGCAATGGGGCAAGCGACCAAGGAGTTGACCTCGGGCCAGAAGACGGATTTGCCTCGCGATCTTGGCGCTTCCGCCGCACGGCTTCAGGCGCTGCGACACGAGTCCCGCCAAATCGCCAGCTTTCAGGCGGCTGCCGAAGAAGTTTCGCAAACCCTTTCGATTTCGCAAGCGGTTCTCGAACAGTTTTCGACCCGGCAGACGGATCTCTCGTCCACCCTTCTGGCGGTTTCCCTGCCTGGAACGGCTCAGGATATCGGACGGGGCGCGGAACAGGCGACGGCGGCCTTTGAAGACATGGTTGCCCTACTCAACACGAGCTTTGCGGGCCGGTCCCTTTTTGCCGGAACAGCCGAAAATGCGCCGGCGACGGCGCCTGCCACGGAAATCCTTGAGTCGCTGCGTCTTGCTATTGCTGGCGCACCTGACGTTGCGACCGTCGAAACGACGATCAACGACTGGTTCATGCAGCCGGGCGGCGGTTATGAGGCGATGGGCTATCTTGGCGATACGGGTGGGGTATCGACCCGTCGCGTTGGGCCAGATCTTGACGTGACGCTCGCTCCTCGTGCGGATGAGCCCGCCTTTCGGCAGGCTCTCGCTGCTACCGCTCTGGCGGCCCTTTCCGCCGATGCGAATGTGCCGGCCAATAACTTGGAAAGAGCCGAATTGCTGCGGCATTCAGCGGAAGCTCTGCTCTCCGCCGATTTCGGCCTCACGCGACTGCGCGCCGACCTTGGATCGAATGAGGCCCGGCTCGAAGATCAGAAGACCGAGCTTTCCGCACGAAAGACGGCTCTCGACCTCATGAGCAACGACATGGCTCTGGCGGACCCGTTCGAAGCCGCAGGCAGGTTGCAGGCGCTCCAGCTGCAGCTTGAGACTCACTACACTGTTACGGCTCGGCTTGCGCGCCTCAGCCTGAGCGAGTATCTCCGGTGAAGTATTTTGCTGCGGCGGCTCTTGCGGCACTTCTTGCCTCTACAGCTCTCTCGGCCCCTGTCAGGGTCAAGGATCTGGTCGAGTTCGACGGAGTCCGTAGCAACGATCTTGTCGGCTATGGGCTGGTTGTGGGTCTGAACGGTACGGGCGATGGCCTGAGGAATTCTCCGTTCACAGAAGAGATCATGTCCAACATCCTTGAGCGACTGGGCGTCAACGTCGCGGGCGAGCAGTTCCGCCCGCGAAATGTTGCGGCCGTCTTGGTCACTGCGAAACTGCCGCCCTTCGCCCGGGCGGGTAGCCCGATCGACATCACGGTTTCTGCTATTGGCGACGCTAAGAGCCTCCTCGGCGGGACGCTGGTCATGACCCCGCTCAATGCGGCGGACGGCGAAATTTACGCCGTGGCTCAGGGCGCGGTTATCGCTGGCGGCGCAAGCGCTGCTGGCGAAGCGGCCGAGGTCACGAAAGGGGTGCCAACCGCGGGCGTGATCCCAGCCGGGGCAACGGTCGAGCGCGAAGTGGGATTTGCTCTGGACGAACTTTCCGAGGTTCGGCTGGCCCTGAGAACCGCCGATTTCACCACGGCCGCCCGGATCGAAGAAGGGATCAATGCCGAATTCGGTCGCTCGGTTGCCCGAATGATCGATTCCGGAACGGTGTCGGTCGACATTGTCGCAACCCGCGAGGTATCGCCCGCACGGGCTTTGGTGCGAATTGAAGGGATCCTTGTCGAACCTGAACAACGTGCACGCGTCGTGGTGGATCAGCGGTCGGGCACGATCGTCATGGGTGAGGATGTCAGGATCAGCACGGTCGCGGTGAGCCAAGGCGGGCTAACGCTGCGTGTGCAAGAGTTGCCCCTTGTCTCGCAACCCAATCCCTTTGCGGCTGGCCAGACTGTGAGCGTTCCGCGCACGGACGCTTCGATCGCATCCGATCCCGGAACCGGCCTTGCGATTGTTGCCGGTGGGGCCTCTTTGGCGCAGGTCATTGAAGGGCTCAATGCGCTCGGTGTGTCGCCGCGCGACATGATCGATATTCTGAAAAGCATCAAGGCAGCCGGGGCATTGCACGCCGAGTTCGTGGTCAACTAGCCAAAGCCAAGGCGCCTTGCGCCTTGGCGGCGAACCTAACCGTAACCTCTGACAAGGCTTTGCGCGACGAGGCTCCAGGCGTCTGTTACGACGATAAAGGCCAGTTTGAACGGCAGAGAAACCACGGCCGGTGGCACCATCATCATGCCCATCGACATCAGGACCGCCGCGACGACGAGGTCGATGATCAGAAAAGGCAGAAAGATCAGGAAGCCGACCTGAAAGGCGCGGGTCGTCTCGCTCAGCAGGAAGGACGGGATCAGAACCGATAGGGCGGGCAGCTCGCCTTGCGTCGGGGTGTGTGCCCGCAAGCCCTCCATTTCGGCCAGCGTTTGCGGGTCGACCCTGGCAGCCATAAACGCGCGAAATGGGGCCAGCATGATCGGTGCGGCCTCTTCGATATCCATCTGACCCTCAACCAAAGGGCCGCCACCGTTGGACCAGGCCTCCTGGAATACCGGTTCCATCACGAAGTAGGTGAGGAACAACGCCAGGCTCACGATCAGCATGTTGGGAGGTGATTGCTGAAGGCCAATTCCCTGACGCATGATCGATAGAACGGTTACGATGAAGGGGAAACAGGTGATCATGATCGCCAGCCCCGGCACGATGCTCAGAACGGTGATCAGGGCGAAAAGCTGAATCGACCGAGCGGCGAGCGATCCGTCCGAGCCAAGGCTGAGGGTGACCTCTTGCGCCCCGGCGACGGAGGGTGCCGTTGCCAGCGTGAGAGCAACCCAGAAAAGCCAGAGCCAACGCGCCATCAAAGCCCGCCCCGTCCGCCAGCGAAGACCTCGGTAAGCCGGACCGCCAGCTGTCCGGGCTCGCCACCCTCCAGTTCCTGCAGTTCGCCACGACCGATGAGCCGTCCACCGGCGTAGATCTCAACCGGATCGTCAACCCGGCGATCGAGCGGAAGGACCGAGTTCTGTTCGAGCCTGAGGAGATCTCGTACTGTCGGGCGGGCGCGTCCGACGGAAATGGTGATCTCGATCGGAACGCCGCCAAGTGGGTGAGAAATGTCTTCGGTGTCATCCATGTTGGGTCGTCTCCGCCTGTGGGGGGGTAATGAGCGCCGCCAGTGCTTCGCGCATCTCGGCAAGCATGGTGGCGAAATCGAGGGAGGTCTCGCTGATTTCGGTCGACCAGATTGCCTCACCAGACCGCAATGCAGGATCCCGAACGATCCGAAACGGGATCCGCTCAAGATGCGCGAGGGCGGCCTCTAGGGCGCCAGCGTCTTCAGAAGCAACGTGTATCGTCACGCATTCCGCGCTGTCGCGCCGGGCAGCTTCCAAGAGCCGCGCCAAAAGATCGGCCGTGAGTGCTTCGGTCGCCATATGCGGCGCAAGCCCCTCGAGGATCACGCGAAACATGGGGCCAAGCGCATCAAGGACCGCCCGCCGCGCCTCTGAAAAAGGAAACTCAAGGTCGTTGATCGTTTGGACGAGCGAGCCGCGAAGATAGTCCTGGTCGGCTTCGGCCTCGGCGCGGCCCTTTTCATAGCCCTCTGCATATCCAGCCAGAAATTCTTCCGATGGGCCGGTTTCGGCCTCGGGCCCTTCAGGATCAAAGCTTTGCAGCTGAAGAGAGATCGGGCTCATGTCCGGCGCGCCTGATCGGTGTCTTCAACCCAAGACTGAAGAACCTTGGTGGCATCCTCGCGTCGATCTTCAATCGCACGTTTCAGGCGGGCGATGGGGGCGTCTGGATCGGTTTCGGCGCCACCTAGATCATCGAGCGCTGGAAAACCCATCGTCGGCATCGACATATTGGACCCGATGTCGAGCTCGGGGATATCCGCTGGCAGGAACTGGGGGTCGGCACTGGCGGCCGGCGCCGCAAGCAGAATGGGCCGGACGACGAAAAGCCCCAGAACCAGCGCCACCGCACCCAAGACCCCGACCTGCACAAGCTGCATCACGTCGATCGGCAAGCTCGAGCTTTCAGCAATCATCCCATCGGTCGAGAGCGGCTCGAAGGGAAGCGCGCGCACTGTGATGGAATCGCCTCTTTGGGCTTCGAGCCCCACTGCCGAGGCCACGAGAGCCTGAAGCGATTGAAGCTCCTCTTCCGTCCTCGGGGTTCCGTCCTTTGCCGCATCACTGACAAGAACGGCCACACTCAGCTTTCGGATCGCGCCGGGTTGGCGCACTACCTCGCGCCGGGTCTGCGACACTTCGAAATTGGTCAGGGTTCGGCTCTCTGTGCTCTCGCCGCTCGATTGCCCCCCGTCCCCTGCGGCATCCCCGGTCGGAAGGTTGGATGCCACTGTCACAGACCCGGCGCGCGCATCAGTCGATTTCTCGGCCCGCTCCTGAACGTCGGTGCTGATCGCAATGCGCGACTCGGGATCGACAAGGCTCTCGGAATAGGTTTCGGCTTCCGTGACCCGCTCGATCGAGATCTCGACAATCGCCTGCCCGGTGCCGACGTGAGCTTCGAGCAGGCGCATTGCACGACGGCGCAAGGTCTCTTCAAGATCGCCGCTGTCCGAGGCTTGAGGATCGCCTTCCGAAACAAGCCCGTTTTCACTGTCGATCACGGCAACCTCTTCGGGCGACAGGGCCGCTACGGACGAAGCGACGAGATACTGAAGCGCGCGAACCTGTTGCTGCGTGATCTTGCCCGCCGCCGCCGTAATCGTGACGGCAGCAGAAACGGGCGCATTGCGGCCAAATCCCCTTTCGGGCGCCGCCGAGATATGGACCCGAGCTGCCCTGATGTGAGGCGAAGCGAGGATTGTCCGGGCAAGCTCGCCCTCCTTCGCCCGCCAGTAGGCAGCATCAAACATCTGAGACGTCGTGCCAAAGCCCGAGAGCGAATCAAGAAGCTCATACCCCTGCGCGCCATTTGCCGGCAGACCCGCCGAAGCAAGGGTCATGCGTAGGCTGTCGCGATCGGTTGCCGCGACATAGATGGCCGTTCCCCGCACTTCATAGCTGGCGCCCTGCTGATCAAGCGCGGTCAGAACCTCGCCCGCCGCAGCGCCATCGAGGCCAGCATAAAGCAACGCCATGGTTTCCTGTGTCGCGAGCCGTGCAATCGCAAATACCGCAAGGAAGACGGAAAGAGCTGCCCCGGCCGCGATGGTCCTTTGCCTACCGCTCAGACCGGCAAAATTCGCCAAGATCGCATTCAACGGCCGTCCTCCGCCCTTCAGGCTTTCTGCCCCGAGGCCGTTTTGAACGATCAGGCTTAACAATCAGTTAGCTAGTTCACGGCTAGAAGGGGTCAATCGAAGAAAGGCCCCGAATATGGCGTCGACAGACATTCCGGATCAGGATGCAAAGCCCAAGAAATCCAAGATGGGCCTGATTCTCGGGCTCGTTCTGGCGCTTGTGGGCGCCGGCGGCGGGTTTTATGCGGTATCTTCCGGTCTCGTTCTCGGAACCCATGACGAGACCGAAGAGGCCGCAGCCAAGCCTGCGCCTCTCGATGCCGTGGCCTTTGTGCCGCTAGATCCGCTGGTTGTCTCGCTCGGGGCAGGAGGCAACAGCCGGTATTTGCGATTCACCGCTCAGATCGAGGTTGTTCCCGGGCAGGAGGCCAGCGTCGAGGCGGTCAAACCGCGAATCGTCGATGTGTTGAACGGCTACCTGCGCGCGATCGAGACCTCGGATCTCGAAGATCCCGCGGCACTTATGCGGCTTCGGGCGCAGATGCTCAAACGCATTCAGATCGTGACCGGCGAGGGCCGGGTTCGCGACCTTCTGATCATGGAATTCGTGTTGGATTAGGGGCAGGGATGACAGTGATCTCGGATATCTTGGTGGCAACAGGGGCATTTGCGGCGGCCTTCTATTGTTGGGTTTTGTCCCGACGCCTCAAGCGGTTTACCAGTCTCGACAAAGGCGTCGGCGGCGCGGTCGCGGTCTTGTCGCTGCAGGTCGACGATCTTGCAAAGGCGCTTGAGGTCGCTCAGGCAAGCGCCCGCCGCGCGACAGAGGATCTTGGTCGGGCCAATGATCGCGCCGAGGATGCCGCACGGCGGCTCGAGCTTTTGCTTGCCTCTTTGCATGATTTGCCGGAGCCATCCGCGCCGCAGCCGATAAGCCCCTTCTTCGTGCGCCCATCCACCAGTGGAGCCTCCCGATGAAGCCCCGCTCCGTTCGCGCCAAACGTTCGCGGCAGCGCGGTGTTTTGATGATCGTCGCGCTCTTGTTCCTCGGATCAGCGACGATCAGGGTTGGCGTTGCCACTGCTGAGGTTGCGGCGCGCCCACCTGCGCCTGAGGTGGCGCCTGCGGCCCAGATCTGTTCGCCCGAGCCCGAGATTGCCGCGATCCTTGCCGCCGTTTCCGAACGGGAGCGCATCGTAACGGAAAAAGAGGCACAGGCCGAGGCGCGCCAGGTCGAGCTTGAGGCCGCCGCAGCCGCCCTGGAGGGCCAGCTCGCAGAGATCGAGGCCGCCTCAGAGGCGCTTTCGGCGCGGCTTGCACAGGCTGAAACCGCGTCCGAAACCGATCTCGGCCGGCTCACTGCAGTCTATGAGGCAATGAAGCCGGCTGACGCCTCCAAACTCTTTCAGGAGATGGTCCCCGAATTTGCGGCAGGATTCCTCGGACGAATGCGCCCGGATGCCGCCGCCGCGATCATGGCCGGGCTAGAACCCTCGACGGCCTATTCGATCAGTATCGTACTCGCTGGCCGGCACGCCGGTCTCGGGGGCGGATAGGCAAAGAAGCAGGGGGCATCACGCAGTGATCGGCATTATCGGTATAGCCATCGTTTTCATCATGGTCTTTGGCGGCTATGTGATCGCCGGTGGCAAACTTGGCATCATCCTCAAGGCCGCGCCCTTCGAGTTGATCATGATCCTTGGCGCTGCGGTCGGCGCCTTTGTCCTGGCGAACGACGGGGCGACGGTAAAGCATACTCTCAAGGATATTGGCAGGGTGTTCAAAGGGCCAAAATGGGGGCACCATGACTATCAGGATCTTCTTTGCCTTCTGTTCGAGCTGATCCGTATCGCGCGGTCGAGCCCCGTGGCGCTTGAGGAACACATCGAGAATCCGGGCGAGTCGAGCGTCTTCGGCCGCTATGAAAAAATTCGCGGCGATGGCGAGGCGGTCGCCCTGATCTGCGATACGCTGCGGGCGGCGTCGATGAATTATGACGATCCGCATCAGGTCGAAGAGATTCTCGACAAACGGATGGAGGCAACGCTGCATCACGCGATGCATTCAACCCACGCGCTGCAATCCATGGCCGACGGCCTGCCCGCGCTGGGAATCGTTGCCGCCGTTTTGGGCGTGATCAAGACCATGGCCTCGATCGATCAGCCGCCCGAGGTTCTTGGCAAGATGATTGGCGGCGCCCTTGTCGGGACATTCCTCGGGGTGTTTTTGGCCTACGGCCTGGTGGGGCCCTTCGCCACCAAGCTCAAGGCGGTGGTCGAAGAAGATAGCCAGTTCTACCAGATCATTCGCGAGGTCTTGGTCGCCAACCTTCACAGTCATCCGCCAACCATCTGCATCGAGGTGGGCCGCCAGAATACGCCGGGCCACTGTCGGCCGTCGTTCAACGAACTTGAAGAAGCTATCAAGGCGCTCAGGCAGGAGGCTGCCTGATGTCCTTGCGGGTGGCGATCTGCTGCTGGCTTTTTGCCCTGCCCGGCATCGCCATGGCTCAGACGGTCGTGATCGATAGTGGCGAGCATGGCACCTTTACACGTCTGACGCTGCCTCTTTCCGGTGGTGAGTGGTCGCTCACGCGGTCAGGAACCGGCTATGATCTTGCCCTTGAGGGGGCCGACGGATTTGATCTGTCTCGCGCCTTCGAAAAGATCTCGCGGGAACGTATCGCCGCAATCAAGGCAACCGATCCAAACCGCCTCAGAATCGAGCTTTCCTGCGACTGCATGGCGACAGCCTTCGTATGGCGCCGCGATTTTCTTGTCATTGACGTCAGCCAAAACACCGCGCCCGCACCCCCCGCGCTGCCGCCAGTCGTCCGCGCCCCCGATGCCCTTCCTGTCTGGTTTCCGACAGACATCACCTTGCCGCTGCCATTCGCGCCCTCTGCTTCCCCGGAACCAACATCGGCCGAGGCGGCGGGAACGTCTGAAGCCTATCCTTCGGGTGCTGGCATCCATGATCAGGCGCGACCTGAGCCCGAGGAGCAATCCACAAACAGCCTTGTTCCCCCCGATTTCGAAACCGTAATCGCGCAGGATCTCGCAAGGGCCGCGACACAGGGTCTCCTGACCTTGGCCGAACCCGCAAACCCAAAGCCGGCCGCTGAGCCTGAGTCGGGCGCTGAGCCAGAAGTGGCCCCGCCCGCCACCGACAGCGAGGCAAAATCGTCTCGCCCCGGGATCAAGATTGAAACGAGCATTGATCGAGCCGTTCCCCCTGACATCGAAATCATAGACCCGTTGGAAGATCGGTACGTCTGTCTTGATCAAAGCATCTTTGAGTTTCCCGATCTGGACGAGGGCCAAACGGTCAGCACCTCACTCTCCAAAATCCGCTCGGCGCTCTATCCCGATCCCCAGCAGATCGACCTGGGCAAGGCCCTGGAGCTTGTCCAAGCTTTGATATCCTATGGATTCGGGGCGGAAGCCCGCCAGGCGATCAACCTTGCCGAGCTGCCTGAAGGCGAAGCGACTGTGCTCCGTGCAATGGCGCACATCGTCGATGGAGCGGCGCCGGAGGCAAGGCTGGCGGATGAGGCCGGCTGTTCAAAAGAGGCTTTCCTTTGGGCCTATATCGCCGATCTTGTTGAAACGCCCGATTCCCTTGCCCCTTTGATCGAGGCATTTCGGGCATTGCCCGATAGCCTGCGCGAACCGCTCGGCTATCGTCTGGCCGCGCGCCTTGCCGTTGATGGGGCACAAAATGAGGCTGATGCGGTCTATCAACTCGCAAGAGCCGCCGGGCTAGGCGAGGCCCCTTCTGCCTCGATCACCGCCGCCCAGCTTGACCAACGGGCCGGACAACCAGCGGCCGCCCGTCGCGAGCTTGAGGCTGCGATCGCCGCCGGAACAAGGCCGACGCCCGAACTCCTCCTCGATCTTTTCGCCGCATCCGACAGCGAGGGGAAAGCCGTGACTGACGCCCAGATCGTCTTGATCGAAGAGGCGATCTTTGCGTTGCGCGGTGCGGCAGAGGCGCTGCCACTTGAGGCGGCGCTCATTCGCGCACGCATCGGGCGGGCCGAATTGATGGCGGCGCAGAAAGATCTTTCCGAGAAGAAAGCGTCATTTGATGAAGATATTTATCAGGATCTGGCGGGTCGCCTTGCGACCGCTGCGCTGACAACCACGGACGACCGCTTTCTCAGAATCGCCTTTGATGACGAAGTGCTGCCGACCGACGCCAGGCTGCTGATATCCCTGTCGGAGAGACTCGACGCTCTCGGTTTTGCGGCGCGCGCGAACGAAATCTCACAGCCTCTCTCACAAGAATCGCTGGAACCGGATCCCACCCCCCCTGCGCCTGACCCCGTCGCCAGCCTCCCTTCCGCGACAGGCGACAAAGATCCCGTATCCCAGGCACGTCAGGCGCTTGAAGCCGTGCAATCGGCGCTCATGGAGGCGCGAAAATTGCTTGCCGGCGGCAACTAGCTGATGGGTGATTACGAATTGTAAATCAGCGCGCCCTAGCATTGAGGCAACGCCACAGAATGTGAGCTTGCCTTGTCAGCCGTACGTTGCCTTTCCCTCGCCTTGATCGCAGCGCTGGCGCTTCCTGCGACGCCGATTGCCGCCGCGACGCAGGCCTCGGGCCTCTGTGATGCCGCCGCGAGAAGGGTCTCGGCGGAAACCGGTGTTCCCGAGCCGGTGCTCCTCGCGTTGACCCGCACAGAAACAGGCCGACCCCGGGATGGCGCCCTCGCACCCTGGCCTTGGACGGTCAATCTCGAGGGCGCCGGTCGATGGTTTGAAACCCGGGACGAGGCCCTGGCATTCGCCTACGAGGCACTCCGAACGGGGCGTCGCAGCTTTGATGTCGGCTGTTTCCAAATCAATTTCCGGTGGCACGGCGCCGAGTTTCCGTCGCTCGAAGTGATGTTCGATCCGCTCGCAAATGCCCGCTATGCCGCCCGGTTCCTCACCGACCTCTATGACGAATTCGGTGATTGGTCGCGGGCCGCGGGGGCGTTTCATTCGCGCAACGATGAATTTGCCGAACGCTACAGGGATCGATACGAGCGAATTCTTGCGGGCCTTGATGGCCCGAGCGCCCCGGCCCGAGATTGGCTAGGCGGCGCTCGGCCGCTCGTGGGTGCCACACCCGGCCAAAACCTGATTATTGCCGCGCTGAGCCGCCCGAGCGCCGGATCGCTCTTTCCGCTTTTGGTGGCAGTGGAATGAACGGCCCGTTGTCGATTTCGTGGCTCTATCGGCCGACCGTCCTGCTGGCGTTTGCGCTTATGGCTGTCATTGTGATGATGATCCTGCCGATGCCTCCGCTCGTGCTGGATCTCGGCCTCGCTGCTTCGTTCGCCCTTGCCATCCTGATCTTCACGATCACGCTTTTCATCGAAAGGCCGCTCGATTTCTCCGCCTTTCCGACGATTCTTCTTGCCTCGCTCATGCTGAGGCTATCGCTCAACATTTCTTCGACCAAATTGATCATCGGTGAGGGCCATACCGGCACATCCGCGGCGGGCGGTGTGATCGAAGGATTTGCCAGCTTTATCATGGGTGGTTCGGTGAGCCTGGGGCTTGTGACCTTTGGGGTTCTTCTGATCGTCAACTTCGTCGTCATCAACAAGGGTGCGGCGCGAATGGCCGAGGTCGGCGCACGCTTTGCCCTCGACGGCATGCCCGGCAAACAGCTTGCCATCGATGCCGACATGAGCGCTGGCGCCATTGACCACGCCGAAGCCAAGCGCCGACGCGAGATCGAGCAAGCCGAAACAACCTTTTTCGGCTCGCTCGACGGCGCTTCGAAATTCGTCAAAGGCGATGCGGTTGCGGGCCTTCTGATCACCGCGCTCAACATGATCATGGGCCTTCTGACGGGAACGGTCGGGCACGGGATGCCGATTGCCCAAGCCTTTGAAACATATGCAATCCTGACGGTCGGTGATGGTCTGGTCAGCCAGATCCCTGCCGTTATCATCTCGATTGCCTCGGCGCTTCTGCTGGCGCGCGGCGGCGCCACCGGCGCCACGGATACAGCGATCCTGTCGCAGCTTGGGCGCCATCCGGTCGCGCTTGCGACTGTCGCACTCTTGATGGGCCTCTTTGCCCTCGTTCCCGGCCTTCCTTTTGTGCCGTTTCTTCTGGGTGCGGTTGGTCTTGGCGCGGCGGCGCGGTGGCTTTCTGTGCGCCACGAGGCCGAGGCCGACAAAAGCGCCGAGGCTGTCGAAAAGACCGAGCCGCCGCGCACCTCCTTGGGCGATATTCTGGATCTGGACGAGATCCATCTCGAGTTCGCGCCGGATCTCGTGGAGATGGTTCTTGATCCCGGTACCGGCCTTGATGCGCGGATCACCAATATGCGCAATCATGTGGCCACGGCCTATGGCATCCTCCTGCCCGAGGTCCGCCTTACCGACAACGCGGCGCTGGGCGAGGGTGAATATCTCATCAAGATACAGGGCGTGGAACAGGCCCGTGATCGCCTGCGGCCCGATCTGGTGATGGCCCTTCTGTCGGGCCCATCGGCGGCCGAGGTTGCGGGCGAAGATGTACGCGAGCCCGTCTATGGGGCTCCGGCCCGATGGATCAGCCCCGAGGATCGGCAAGCCGCAACTCGTGAGGGGCTGACCACCGTCCAGCCCGCCGAAGTTTTGGCGACGCATCTGCTTGAAGTGATCAAACGCAATTTTGCTCGTCTGATGAGCCTGCGCGCTTTGCGGCGGCTTCTCGACGAGATGGTCAACCTGTCCGATCCGGCCCGCAACGAGGCAAATCGGCGGCTTCTCGATGAGCTTGTCCCCGACAAGCTCCCGCTTGCCGTCTTGCTTTCGGTGTTGCGCCTTCTGCTCGAGGAGCGGGTCTCGATACGTAACTTGCCTTTGATCCTCGAGGCGGCCGCCGAAGGAAGGGCGCTTTATGCCGGCGTCGAAAGCATTGCCGAACACGTCCGTCACCGCCTCGGATTTCAGCTTGTCGCCGAGCTGCGCCGCCCTGATGGGACGCTGCCGCTGATTCAGCTTGCCCCCGATTGGGAAGAGAAATTCATCGAGTATCAGCTCCCCGGCGACAAAGGCGGTGGCGATATCGGCCTGCCTCCGGCGCTGTTCAACAAGCTCTCAACTGGAATTGCCGAAAAGCTTCACATCGCGGCGGAGAGCGGTGCTTTTGCCGCCGTCGTAACCTCGACACGCCGCCGCCGATTCTTGAAGACGGTGATGGCAGCCAAAGGCATTCCCAATCCTGTGCTCTCTTTCGAAGAGATCGGAGCCGACGCAAAGCCTGCCCTGGTCGGGATGGTCGCGGCATGATCGACGATCTGTCTTCGCTGACGGGCCTTGCGGCACCAGGGGTGGCTGCGGCTCTTCTGGTCTTTGTCCGGCTTGGGGCGATGGCCGCGGTGCTGCCCTTCATCGGAGAATATATGGTGCCAGTCCGGGTCCGGCTCGCCGTCGTTTTGGGGCTGACGATGATGATCGCTCCAATGCTGCCCGGCGTGATCGACCATTCCCCCCCCGTTGCGGCATTTGGCGCCGAGGTCGTGAGCGGGCTCTTTTTCGGGATATTGCTGCGTCTTGTGGTCTTTGCCCTTCAAACCGCGGGCGTGATCGTCGCGCAAGCGGCATCGCTTTCGCAGTTTTTGGGGCCGGGCGCCTCGCCGGACCCGATGCCGGCGATGGGTGTCTTGTTGCTGATGGCAGGGCTCGCCTTGGCCGCCACCTTGGGGGTTCCGTTTCGGTTGTTGTCCTACATCTTGGAAAGTTATGACGCTGTTCCTGCCGGCACCTTCATCGCCGCCGCCGAGATCGCCGAGATCGGCGTAGCCGGCGTCTCGCGGCTTTTCATGCTTGCCTTTGCACTGGCAGCCCCGTTTGTGATCGCCTCGTTTCTCTACAATTTGACCCTTGGTTTCATTAATCGCGCGATGCCGCAGCTGATGGTGGCTTTCGTCGGTGCGCCGGCACTGACGGCTGGGGGGCTCATCCTTTTGATGCTGGTTTCGCCGCTTCTTCTCGGGGTCTGGATTGACGCGATGGACCTCACTCTTCGTGCGCCGCTTGAGGCTCGATAATGGCCGAGCAAAACGACGAAAGCGAAAAGGAGTTCGACCCCACCCCCAAGCGCCTTGAGGATATGCGCAAGAAGGGCGAGATCCCACGCTCGACGGACATGACAACTTTTGCCGCCTATGGCGGGTTCCTTCTGGGCGGCCTTCTGTTCGGAGGCGGCGCGCTTGCGGCGCTGGCGCAGGTGTTGGCCGGAAGCCTTGAGGCCGCGGCCGCCTCGCAGACATGGTGGCTCAACGGTCAGAGCGGCCCTGTCTGGAGCGCCTTCTTCCTTCGCATATTTGCCCTGCTGGCCCCGCTCTTCGGCCTTCCGGCGGGGATCGTCTTGCTTGCCCTGTTCGCGCAACAGTCGGTCTTGTTTGCCCCCTCTCGGCTGGCCCCCAAACTTTCACGCATTTCTCCGCTTGCGGGGCTGAAACAGAAGCTAAGCGCTGCGGCTCTGGTCGAATTCCTCAAGTCATCGGCGAAACTTGCCATCTATTCGATCGTCCTTGTGATCTTTCTGTCCCGCCGCTTTGGCGACATTTCGGCATCGGCATTTGTTCCGGGCCGGTTGATCGCCCGGGAATTTGCGACACTTGGGCTCGACCTCCTGCTGATGGCCTGTCTTGTGGCTGGCGCAATCGGAATTGCAGATCTTTTTTGGCAAAGGACCGATTTCCTGCGTCGCAACAGGATGACCCGAAAAGAGGTCATGGATGAACACAAGGATGCCGAGGGCGACCCTCACACCAAACAGCGCCGTCGCCAGAAGGGAGTGTCGATTGCGCTCAACAAGATGCTGGCCGAGGTGCCAAAGGCGGACGTTGTGATCGTCAACCCGACACACTTTGCCGTGGCGCTCAAATGGGATCGGCAGGCGGGCACCGCTCCGGTCTGTGTTGCCAAGGGGGTTGATGAAGTCGCCCATCGTATCCGCGAGATGGCCATGGAGAATGGCGTTCCGGTCCGCTCCGATCCGCCCACCGCCCGCGCGCTCTATGCGGAGGTCGAGATCGGTGAAGAAATCAGAGCCGATCATTATCGCGCGGTTGCTGCCGCGATCCGTTTCGCCGAAGCGCTCCGCAAGAAGGCCCGCCGATGAGTAGGGGCAAGGCCGACGAAATAACCGGCCTCGTCAGGATCGTTGAAATGGTCAGAGATCGAGAAGAGGCGCAGCTTGCTGGTCTAATGAGCAAGGTGCATCGGATTGAAGGCGAAAGGCGGGCCCTGAAAGAGCGTATTCGGGCCGCGCGAATAGACCTGGGCAATGCACAAGATCCGGCCGTTCATGCCTCGGCCCAGCGATGGGAGGTCTGGGCCATGGCCCAGTTGGATCAGCTGTCGACAGAAGAAGCCAAAGCCCGAGCCGCAGTGGAAGATCAGAAGTTGGCGGCGGCGGTGGCGTTGGGGCGGGTGTCGGCGCTCGCCGAGATTGCCCGAAACAAGCGCCGCGAGGAACAACGAATGTCCGAGCGCCGTGCTCAAACGTCCTGACGGACAATATCGAGGATGAGCACATCAGTAATCACATCGTTCAACGTCGCTTTGGCAGCGCTGAGAAGCGCCTCGCGAAGCTGCCTGAGATTGGGGCCGCTGGTGAAGGCGCCGTCGAAACCGCCGAGATTGGCGTGATCAAACATCACCTGAAGGAAGCGGTCTCTCAGTTTGGGCTCGAAGGCAAAGACGGTTTCCTTGCTGCCGGTGGTCACCTCGACAGAGAGCGACATGACAATTAGTGCGCTGACCTTTCCCTCTGAGACGACTGGGACGACGAACTGATTGTTGAGCTTGGCGTATTCCTTGTCGGTAGACGCCTCTTGCACGCTCGGCATTTCGGCGGCCTCGATCGGGGCGGCCCCCTCGGCCGGAACGCAGGCCTCGCTGGCCGTTTCCTCTGCCTTCTGACCACCCAAGAAATACGCTGCTCCGCCACCACCAGCGACGCCAATGATCATCAGGATCAGGGGAAGGAGCATTTTTTTCATGGTCAGGCCCTAGAAAGGAAGAAGAGATTCGGTCAGCTGCTGGCCTATCCTCGGCTGCTGCATCTGGCTGATCAGGCCGCGCCCGCCATAGGAAATCCGGGCCGAGGCGATCTTGTCATATGTGATCTCATTCTGTCGGGTGATGTCGGCCGGCCGGACATAGCCCGTTACCCATAGTTCGCGCAGTTCGTAATTGACCCTGACTTCCTGGCTGCCCTGGATGGCCAGAATCCCGTTCGGCAAGGTATCGACGATTGTTGCAGCGATCCGCAGCGTCAGCTTCTCTTTTCGGCTGACAGACCCATCTCCTTGAAACTGACTGTCGGAGCCAAGATCGACAGCGGAGCCGAGCGAAGCCCCGCTTGGCAGCTTTGCGTCTGCCTTTTGGGTCAAGCCGAACAATTGCGAGATCGAAAGCGCCTGAGTTCCGCTCCGGCTGCGATCGGATGAGTTGGACATTTGGGCCGAGTCGTTGATCTCGATCACGACCGTCAGAATGTCTCCTGAGTTGGCGGCGCGGCGATCGCCTAGAAGAGAGCCGCGCTCACCCGTCCAGAGCGATGCAGCGTTGCCGTCGCCCAATGCGAAAGGCACCGGCGCGTCACCCTGCATCATTGCCGCAATTTCGGCATCGCTGCTGGAAAACTCTGGAGCCTTTCCCAGCTCCTGCACCGGGACGCAGCCCATGAGCAGGGCGCTTAGAACGCCGGCCAGCCGAAGCAAACTAGTAGCCGACATAGGCAACTCCATCAGCGCCAAGCCGGGCGGAAACGGTGGCCCGCGAGGACAAGTTCATGACGCGGAGCCTCTCGCCCGGTGCCGCCCGGTCGAGGCTTCTGCCCTCTGCCGCAATGAACAGGCCACCCGCGCGAAAGACGATGTTGATAAGCTGGTTGCGCTCGACGAGGGCAGGGGCCGCAAGATCGGACAGGGCAAATGGACGACCTTGATAAAGGGCGACGCGGGTCTCGAGGCCAAGAACCATCGCGATATCGGAAATGGTGCCGGGTGTGTTGATATCCGCCAAGGCGAGATCGGTTTCCGTCAGAACAGTCCGGGCGGGGATCGTGCGCGTCGGGACGACGGCGGAGCCAAGCGCCGGACCTGCCGCACAAATCATTGCAAGCAAGAGCCGCATCATCGGATCTGCACCATCGCGCCGAGCATCTGGTCGGCCGCCGAGATGACCTTGGAATTAAGTTCGTATCCCCGCTGCGCTTCGATCAGATCGGTGACTTCCTTCACCGCATCGACCGAGCTTTCTTCAAGATATCCCTGCCGCAATACGCCAAGCCCGTCTTGGCCGGGCGTCGAAACCGTGGGTGGACCCGACGCCGTGGTTTCCGCAAAGAGATCAGATCCCAAGGCCTCGAGGCCCTTGGGGTTGATGAAATTGGCGAGCGTGAATTGCCCGAGAAGCTGGGGCGTGATTTGGTCGGCAAACAGAGCATAGACCTCGCCGTCGGCATTGATCGTCAAGGCCCTGACATCCTCCGGAATCGTGAGATCGGGCACGACGGCATAGCCATCCGAGGTGACAACCTGCCCCTCGCCGTTGCGTTTCAGAGCGCCATCTCGGGTATAGGCCGCATTGCCGTTGGGAAGCGTGACCTCGAGATAGCCCGCCCCCTCAATCGCCAGATCAAGATCGCCGCCCGTTGCTGCGAGCGCGCCTTGTCCCAGCATCACGGTCACGGCGGTCGGCCTGACGCCGAGGCCAAGCTGAACGCCGGTTGGCAGAACCGTCCCGTCCGAGGCGTTGATCGTGCCGGGGCGAGCGAGCTGCTGATAATGCAGGTCGGCAAATTCGGCGCGGCGCGGGTTAAAGCCCGTGGTGTTCATATTGGCGAGGTTGTTCGAGATAACCTCGACCCGCATCTGCTGGGCCAACATGCCCGAAGCTGCAATCTTGAGAGCGCGCATCTATGCCTCCTATCGGCCGAGTGTGCGGATGACGTTGCGGATGCGTTCGTCTTCCTTGTCGACAAAGCTCTGGCCCAGCTCATAGGCGCGCTGGACCTCGATCATCCGAGAGATTTGCAGGATCGGATCGACGTTGGACTCCTCCAGAAAGCCCTGTGCCAACTGCGGGGTATCGACGGGCTCATAGCCGCCTGGCGCGGCAAACCGCACACCATCCTCGCGCCGCATCCCGACGGGATCGAGAGGACGGACAATCCCGATCTGGCCAATCGGAGCGCCATTGGCCGAAATCGTGCCATCCGGTGCAATTCCTATTGGCCCAGCGCCTGTCGGAACAAAAACCGGGCTGCCACCCGGATCAAGGACCGGATAGCCGTCCATCGTCACAAGGTCGCCGGTGTCGTTCGGGGTAAAGTTGCCTGCGCGCGTCAGCCTCTCGCCTGCCGGAGTTTGAATGAGGAAATACCCTTCCCCCTCGATCGCAAGGTCGAATGGCCCCCCTGTCCCGCCGAGTGCTCCCTGAAGGCCCAAGGTTCCGTTGATCTCGGCCGAAGCCATGGAGAGGGAATCACTCACCGGGCCGGTGGCCGCGATATATTCGGCAAAGCCGACCTCTTCGGCGCGATAGCCGGTCGTGTTTGCGTTGGCGATATTGTTGGCGATCGCCCGCATTTCCGACAAAAGGCCAGACTGGCGCGTTAGGGCGGCATAGGTGGCGTTGTCCATTCCTCAGGCCCCCGCAATCAGAGGCACGAGCGTATCGTGGAAGAAACCCGCCAGCGTCTGGGTCATGAACCCCATTGTCGCCCAAAAGACGATCACAATCGCCAGGAGCTTGGGCACAAAGGTCAGGGTCATTTCCTGGATGGAAGTCAGCGCTTGAAACAGACCCACAATCAGGCCTGCCGCCAGCGCGACCGACAGGATCGGAATCGAGATGACGACCGCGGTCCATAGCCCTTGCCGTAGTGTATCGTAGAGGAGCCCCTCGCTCATCATACCGGCATCCTCAGGATCTCGTTGTAGGCTTCGATAACCTTGTCTCGGATCGTGACGGCGGTATCGACGGCGAGCTCGATTTGTGCAAGCGCCTGGACGAGCGCGGTTGGATCCGCGTCTGTCACAAGAGAATCCTGTGCGACGGCCTCGCTCTGCCGCAATGTCGCGGCGAAATCCTTGAAGGCCTCCGGTGCAAGGCCTGCCTCAGCCTTTGGCGCCGGTGTCGTTGCTCCCTTGGCGCTCGAATATTGGTTGATCGCGTACGAGGTGGGGAATTGCATGGTCGGCCTTCCTATTTCCGCAAGAGATCGAACAGCGCCGAAGACATTTGCCGGACCTGATCAAAGAGCTTGAGATTGGCTTCATAGCTGCGTTGCGCCTCGCGGGCGTCGGCGATCTCGATCAGAAGATCGACGTTGGATCCGTCGTAATATCCGTCGGCATCGGCCATCGGGTTTGACGGGTCATAAATCTGCTCAAGCTGGCGCGGATCAAGGCGGACGGGCCCGGCTTCGACGGCGCCGGTGCGCTGTCCGTGCTGCATGACTTCGTCAAAGCTGATCGTCTTGCGGCGATAGCCGGGTGTATCTGCGTTGGCGATGTTTTCCGAAACATGGCGAAGGCGCTGCGATTGAGCCTCAAGACCGGAGGCCGCAACTTTGAGCGCACTGTATAAGTTGTTCATGGTCTACCTCCCGATCACCGTGCGTAAGACGGTCATCCCATGGCGATAGACGGCAAGTGCACGCTGTTGCTGGCTCGAAATCTGTGCGGCCTCGGCCATCTCACGTTCGATCGAGACCGAGTTGCCGTTGGGCGAGGCTTCGGCCTGGGTGATCCGTGCGCCAAAAATCGCCTCGGCAGGTGGGGCGGCAAGATGGCCATCGCGGGTCTGACGCATTTGCTCGGAAAGGCCAGCCGCGCGGTCAGGTTCAAACGGAGCGAGGTGGCGCGGCCGATAGCCGGGCGTGTCTGCATTGGCGATATTCTGCGCAACGGCGCCAAGCCTTTGGCCGGCGTGATCGGCAATGGCGGCCGCAGTCCTGAATAGTGTCAGGTTTTGATACATCGGGGCTTCTCCCTCGATCGACTTCAACGAAGGTTTAAGGGTGATTCCTTAAGAAGCGGTTGTTGCCTAGAGGGATCCAAGTGAATGTCTGATCTGATTGCGCGTGCGACCAGTGCCCTCCGGGCCGCCAAACCCGCTCGCCCGGTCGGGCGAGTTGCTGCCGCGCATAGCGCTGCACTCGAGATTTCAGGCCTGCCTTCGGATTGCCGGATTGGCGATCGGCTGCGAATTCTGTCTGCCCGAGGCCTTATCGGGGCCGAAATCATCCGTCTCGATAGCGGCAGCTGCCTCGCCCTTCCCGAGGGGGCGCTCGCCGGCGTTTCGATTGGTGATCCGGCCGTCCTTCTGCCGCCGGTTGGCCTCGCGCCGGATCTGGATTGGTGCGGCCGCGTGATTGATCCCGACGGGCGGCCGCTTGACGAGCGGCCACTTCTCCCCGGTGTGGTTCAACGGCGGATTGACATGCCGCCCCCAAGGCCGCACGCGCGCCGGGCGATGGGGGCGCGGGTCAGCACCGGCTTTGTTCTTTTCAACACCCTTCTTCCACTCGTGAAGGGGCAGCGGATCGGGCTTTTCGCGGGTTCGGGGGTCGGGAAATCGACCCTGCTGGGCGATTTGGCCCGAAGGATCGATGCCGATGTCGTCGTGATCGGCCTGGTTGGAGAACGCGGGCGCGAGGTTCGCGCTTTTGTCGAAGACGTTTTGGGCCAAGAAGGAATGCGTCGTGCCGTCGTTGTCGCGGCCACGTCGGATCGGGCGCCGCAAGTGCGCCGCCGCTGCGCCCAAACGGCGACCGCAATCGCCGAGAGCTTTCGGGATCAGGGGCTTCATGTCCTCCTTTTGATCGATTCGATCACGCGGTTTGCCGAGGCCCATCGCGAGGTCGCGCTCGCCGCAGGTGAAAACGCTGCGATGCGCGGCTTTCCGGCATCAACACCATCGGCGATCGCGGCGCTCTGTGAACGGGCTGGCCCCGGCGAGGCAGAGCAGGGGGATATTACCGCGGTCTACTCGGTGCTCGTGTCCGGCTCTGACATGGAGGAGCCGGTTGCAGATATGTTGCGCGGTGTGCTCGATGGCCATGTTGTTCTGGATCGCGAGATTGCGGAGAGAGGGCGATTTCCGGCGGTAGACGTTCTACGTTCTGTCTCGCGGTCGCTCCCCAAAGCAGCGACACCGGCCGAGAACCAACTTATTGCCGAGGCGCGGTCCGTCCTTGCAGGCTTTGATCGTGTGCGTTTGATGGTGCAAGCCGGGCTCTATTCCTCAGGGGCCGATCCGGCCATCGATCGCGCGATCAAGCTATGCCCTAAGCTGGAACAGCTTATGTCCGACAAGGAAGCGGAAGGAATTGCTGTGAGTTTTGCAAGACTTTCCAAGATACTTCATAACCGGGCTGAGCCCGACACGGCGGACCCTAGCCAAGAGCGTTAAGTCGAGGCATCGATTGAAGAAGGCTCAAAGCGACGGACCCGCCGCTGGCGGCATTGAGGTTCGACGCTTCGGTGCGAACGAGGAACAAGCGGATCACCTTTTCCTGAATCTCGGGGTCGGCGAGCGCCTCGGCATCCTTTCGCCCCAGCACCGCCTGAGCGCGGTCTTGAAACTGAGTAAATTGCTGATCGAGGTCCAACTTGCCGATTGAGCTTGGCAGTCCCAGGGCTGTCTCGACAACGCGTCGAAGCGGCGCGTTGCCCATTATCGCAAACCACCGCGCTCGATCGCTCCTGTTGCCGGTGATGACGTCGGTGATCCCGGCGCCCGCCGAAAGAGCAAGCCTTAGATCCCCGTTCTGCTCACCAATCGCGGTTTCAAACCGCCTATCCAGATATCGCGAAACGATATTGTCTGCGAAATCGGAAAGCTGGGTTCTCGGGGTGTCGAAGTCGCCAAATCCGAAGGCCTTTGACAGGGCGGAATAGCGCTTGTCAGCCAGCCGGTTGGCAAAGGCCTTCTCATCAAGCGTGCCGTCCGACAGGATCTTTTCGATAAAGGCGCGATTGGGCACGTCGCCTTCAAGCCCAAACGCCGTAAGCGCGACCCGAAGCAGGCGGGGATCGGCCATGAGCTCGCTGGCCGTTTCAACGCTGCCAATCTGCTGTCGGAAATAATCAGCTTCACGTTTGAGCTCAGCCGATTTCTCGAAGGCGGCGCTCTGCTGCGGCAAGGTTTGCTGCAGAAAGCGCCAGGCAGAGTAGCCCGTACCCACGATGATCGGCTGAAAGCTCATGCGCGAGCCATGTCTGCGCCGAGCAGACGCGCCTCACGCGGCAAAAGGCTGCGTAGCCGTTTGAGCGCCCGATAGTAGTCACCTTCCAAGACAGCATCTGATGCTTGTTTCAGCTGGTCGCGACTATCGTCATCGCGGAGAGCCTGACTGAGCTGTTCAATCCCCCGCAGGAGCTGGCCGCGCGCCTCTTCGGTGACGGCGTCGCCTGACAGGACAAGCTGGGCAATATAGCAGACCCGCCTGACAGGGGTATTGGCTTCGCCGGGGCGAATTGCATCGCGCAGTCGAAGAATGTTGGCGTTGGGTGTGAGGATTGAAAGACGACTACGCCTGTCGCCGTTTTCGATGACCGCTCCATTGACCAAAACACGTTCGTGCGGGCCGAGTTTCAGAACAAGGCCGCTCATCGACGCGTCCCCCCGTCTCCAAGGCCATCGGCCACCGCGCTGTTGATTTCGATCAGTGGATCGACCCCAGCCTTCCCCGAAAGGACGAGGCGACTGTGATGCTGCGTGAACTCTGCGAGATAGAAGATCCGAGCGCGGAGATCATCGGGCAAGGCATTGTTCGCCTCAGCCACCTCGGCGGCAAGCAGGGTCCACAAACGGCGATTGTCGTAGAGAGCTGATGCAAGGTGCCGAAAATCGGATCCTCGTGCATCGCGAAACTTGGCGAGCCGGGCGGTAATTTGGGTAAAGACTAGGTATTCATTGGCGCGACCGGTTCGGATGGCGCCGCCGGAAGGCGCATAGGCTTGTTGGGCGAGTTGGGTGCTGTTCACGGTGCTGTCCTTTCAAGACATTCTGCGGCGGTCATGGCCGAGTGGGGCGCGCCTAGAGGCGCGCCCCGTTTCGTTAGCGGAACAGCGAGAGGATCGATTGCGGCGCCTGGTTGGCGATCGAAAGCGACTGAACACCCAGTTGCTGTTGGACCTGCAGAGCCTGAAGTCGGGCCGAGGCCTCTTCCATTTCGGCGTCGACAAGTGCACCGATGCCCGAGCGGAGTGCATCGGTCAGTTTGCCGACGAAATCCGATTGGGTTTCGATTCGCCCCTGAGCCGAACCGAAGGCGGCAGCAGCATCGATCGAGTTGCCGATCAACGTCTCGATGTTGCCTAGCGCGGCCGCTGCATTTGCGTCGGTCGTGACGTCGATGTTGTCGAGGCCGAAGAGACCGCCCGACGCGGTGCCCCCATTTTCACCGGTCACAGCGAATCCGGTCAGATCGGCGGCGCTATCATTGTCGATCTGAAGGGTCCAGTTGCCGCTGTCGTCCTGCTCGACCTTGGTTGTCACGCCAGAGACGTTGCCGCCGTCAACAGCTGTTTTCAGGCCGCGAACCACGTCTTCGAACGACTCACCCTTGCCGGCGATGTAGTCATAGTTTTTGCCGGCGAGCGACACACGATAGCTGTCGCCATCGTTGACTAGGCCGCTCGAGAAAGTGATCGTTTCAGCGCGCTGCGAGATCGTCGCCGAGGCAGCGCTAACGGCAGCCGAGCCGCCGCTGGCCGACGCGGTCACATCGACCGCTTCGAAGGCCCGGGTCGAACTGATCCGGACAACGTCGGATTCGTTCGATGCGGTGATGCCCTCAAGTCCTAGGGCGTTGATCGCGCTGACCACGGCATCGGTTGTCGTGGCAAGGTCTGTATCACCCGCCACCGAGATCGAGTTGCCGCCGATAGTGAAATCATAGGTGCCAGAGGCGTCAAAGGTCAGCGTGATGTCCTGATAGTTGGCAGTGGGCGAAATCGCCGTCGCGCTGTCCGAGATCGAGGCATTGGCTGAAAGCGAGGTTCCACCGCCGCCATAGGAGCCGGCGCTGGTGGTCAGATCCTGGCGGGCAACGGTGATGTGGCTGGCCACAACGCCGCCGGCTGACCGGTCAAGCGAGGCGAGGATGTTCACATCATCGGTCCCTTTGACCATGTTGAGGCCGTTGAACTGCGCGGCCCCGACGACCGATTTGATCTGGTCGGTCAGGACGTCGATGTCGGTCTGGATCTTGGCGCGATCGACGTTGCCCTCTTGTGCGGCAACAACCTTGCCTTTGATGTCGGTCAGAAGATCGGTCACCGTTTCCGAGGCCTGCCGGGCCACGGCAACAGTGGATTCGCCGAGGTTGAGGCTGTTTGCGATGCCCTTGAAGCCTTTGACATCGGCCTCCATGACCTTGGAGATTGCCCAAACAGAAGCGTTGTCTTTGGCCGACGAGATGTGTTTGCCGGTTGAGATGAGCTGTTGGGTTTTCCCAAGATCACCGTTGATGGTCTTGAGGGTTTGAAGCGCAACCATTGCGCTATTGTTGGTCAGAATGCTCGACATAGGAGCGTTTCCTTATGATGGGTGGCGCGTTTTGCGCCAGGTTTTCAGGAAAGCCGCTGAGCGGCGTTTGATCTGTCATTCTGACCCGTGCCGGAAGAACCGGCCTGTGCTTTGCACGAAATGAAATCTCTGCCATCTGTGCCTAACGGAGGGTGAATCGCGGCCCCGCAAATGCGGTGAATTTGATTCAAATCTCTATGCGCGATGCTCTAGCCGTCCGCTTCGGCCGCCTTCCTCGCCCGGCGTGCCATCCTTGCGATAGGTGCCCAGTCGGGTGTGCGCGCGATCTATGTCGGCGATCCGTCCGATGGCGGTCTGTACGCCGCGAATTGCCGACGACAAGAGCCGCTGGTTGCGTCCGATGCGATCGAGCAACAGCCTTGCCTCTTCTGCCGATAGCTTTGACGCTCCGGCCATCAGCCGTTCCCGTGCATCGGCCACCGAGGCAAGGGTCGCATAGCTTCCGGTCAAGATTGCTTTCCGTTCCGAATCGAGGCCGGACAGAAGTTCATTCATGATCGACTGTGTCATTCATTCTCCCTTTCAGGGCTTCGAAAATTGTTTCAGCAAGACCGATGCCGCCTGCGCGGGCAATTTCTTGGGCCTGCGCCTCTGTCAGGAACGAGGCAAACTGGTCTTCCCCGATGCCCCCGCCAAAGCCGGATTGTGTGGCATTGAGACCGGCACTCTTGAGCATTTCCCTCAGAAAGCTCGCCTCCAGATCCTGCGCTGCCTTGCGAAGCCGGGGCTCAGCGCTTTCGGCGGCGAGGATAGAATTTACCGATCCGTTCAAACCCGAGATCATCGCAGGCTCCTGTAATCTTCCGAGTCGGCTCAGGTTGCAGGGCGGCGGTAAATTTCGAGTAACTTTGTTGTGGCAGACTGCACATCGGTTCCAGAAAGGATCAGACACGAATGCAGATTCATTCCTTCCTCGCCCAGGCCCCAGCCACGGATGTTTCCGAGGTGGCGATGCCGCCCGTTGGCCAACCTTTCCGAGCAGCGCGGGATTTCGCCCGACACCTTGCCGGCGCTGTCGATCCCGGCGAACCGGATATCTCCGCAAGGATCGAAGAGGGCGCGGCGGAGGGGGAGGTCGGCGTTGGTCTGCCGTTTTCTGTGCCGGTGATCAATCTTGCCGAAGGCAGGACTGATGGGGCGCAGATGCCCACCGAGGTGCCTGACCTGGTTCTGGAAGATGTCTCCAAGGTCGGGCCGGTTGTGGCCGATCCGATAGAATCCCGCGATCTTGTTGAGCGCGGCACCCCCATGGCCCTGTCTGAACTGAGGCTGGAATCGGATCAGGTGCGGGTGGGCCAGCTGCCACTTGATCATTCCCGGATTGGCCAGACGCCTGAGGAGCCACGCCAAACACGAGCGGAAGGGGCCCGAATCGAGCGCCCTGAGACGGCTGCCGCCCGGATCGCCACAGATGCGGGCCCCGTCAATGCACGGCCTATTCTGCCCTCCAAGGCGGTTTCCGCGAGCCAAGACCAACCCGCCGAAGCCCCTGTTGCATTCTCCTCCGGCCCCGCGGCTGCACAGCCTATGCCGCCGGAGCAAGCCAAAGCCTTGGGTCTCGCGCGGGCGCCAGGACTCGCAGGTGAGGAGGCTTTGCCAGAGTCAGCCGTTGCCAAAGGAGTGCGCGAAGCGCCCCGGGATATGACCGATGCCGGCGCCAAGCCTGACAAAACGGACCCGCTATTGCCGGCCCGAGCCAAGGATATCCCGCCGTCAGCCGATGCCGAGGCTCTCCGCGGCAACGAAGGCCCAAACGAATCTTCAAAGGATCGAAAGTTCGAGGCAAGCGGCGCCCAGACGTCACAGCCCGACAAGGACAGGCCCGCTCAGCCAGCACTCGCAATGCCTCAGGCGCCCGAGGCTCCCCTTGAGGATGCTACAGCGATCCGGCAGGCCGAGGGTCAGATTTCCGGCGCCTCGGGCGCCTCTGCCCAGTCGGCTACACCCGCTTTTGCATCGACCTCGGGCCCCGGATTGGGGCACGGCGCCATTCAGCAACTTGCTGTTGCCATACGGCGATCGGAAGGTGGCGACATCGAAATCACCCTTGAGCCAGAAGAGCTTGGCAAAGTTCGGCTGACACTGACCCCACATGATACGCGCGTTGCCGTCTCGGTCATGGTCGAGCGTCCTGAAACGCTTGATCTTATCCGAAGGCATATCGACGCGCTGACCAATGACCTGCGCCAGCAAGGCTATTCGCAAGTGGCCTTTGATTTTGCCCAGGGTCAAAACCAGCAGGGGCACAAAAGCCAGCCAGATGTTCCAGTCCAGGTCGCCTCAGCGGATACAGCGCCGTTGCCCGACGCGGGCACAATCACTCCACGCCGCCCGGCTCGAGCCGGCGGGTTGGACCTGCGGCTTTAGGAGGCAGTCATGGAGATCCAACCCAATTCGGCAGCGCCCGCCGCGCTTTCTTCGCCCCGAAAGTCCGCTACAATCAGCTCGGATTTTGAGACATTCCTCAAAATGCTGACCGTTCAGATGCAGAACCAGGATCCGCTCAACCCGATCGATTCATCCGACTACGCCGTTCAGCTCGCCACTTTCTCAGGTGTGGAGCAACAGGTTCGTACCAACCAGATCCTCTCCGATCTGAGCGAACTTCTGGGCGGAAGTGGCCTTGGACAGGCGGCGCAGTGGATCGGCAAGGATGTCTTGGCCGTTGCCCCCGCGTCCTTTGCGGGCGATCCGCTGACAATCGAAATCCCCGCCGCACGCCGCGCCGAATCCCTGGCGCTGATCGTGCGCGATGCAGGCGGCGCAGTGGTTGCGACCGGGCCGATTCCTCCGGGTGCGGCAAGCGTGGATTGGGACGGAACCGATGCCTACGGCCAGCGCCTTTCGGAGGGGCTTTATCGGTTCTCGGTTCGGGATGCGGCCGACGCGAGCTATGAGGAGACACCGGCCGCCGTCTATGCACGCGTCAGCGAAGTCCGGGCGGGCGATGACGGGCTCGTCTTTACCCTGCCCGGCGGAATCGAAGTGCCATTTTCCGAGGTTACAGGCGTGCGCGCAGGCGTCTAGTCGCGCGCCTAGCCCCAGACGCTGATCGACAGGATGAAGCCTGCTGTCGCCGCAGCTGCGCCTAGAAGGATCAGCGATGCCGCAAGCCATAGGCTCGGCCCTTCCGGCTCAGGCTCGGCCTTGCCTTGCCGACTGAGCAACTCCTCGGCCAGCTTCGGCAGCTTCGGCCCAAACCGCGACAAGACCCGCATCGTGCGGATCGCATCGCGGATCGCGGCCTTCGGGCCGATGCTGTCCTTGATATAGGCTTCGACCACGGGGCGGGCGACTTCCCAGATGTTGATATGCGGATCGAGCGACCGCGCCACGCCCTCGACCACCACCATCGTGCGCTGCAGAAGGATCAGCTCGGTCCGCGTCTGCATCCCGAAACGCTCTGTGACTTCAAAGAGATAGGCCAGAAGCCGTCCCATCGAGATACGGCTTGCGTCCATGCCGAAGATTGGCTCGCCCACGGCCCGCAGGGCATTGGCAAACTCGTCCACGTCGCGGTCGGCCGGAACGTATCCCGCCTCGAAATGCACCTGCGCCACGCGCACATAATCGCGCTTGATGAAGCCGTAGAGGATCTCGGCATAGACACGGCGGGTATATTCGTCGATCCGCCCCATGATCCCGAAATCAAAGGCCACCACATCGCCATTCGGGGCGACCTTGAGGTTGCCCTGATGCATATCGGCGTGGAAGAACCCGTCGCGCAGCGCGTGCTGCAGGAAAATCTGCAGAATGCGCGCGGCGATTGCCACACGGTCGTGCCTGGCGGCATCAATCGCGGCGTTGTCGCCTGCGTTGACCCCTTCCGCCCAATCAAGCGTCATCACCCGCCGCGACGACAGTCCCCATTTGATCTTGGGCACCGTGAACCCCGGATCGCCCTTGGTGTTCTCGGCAAACTCGGATGCGCCGGCGCTTTCAAGCCGCAGGTCGAGCTCGCCCTGAACCACCCCGTCGAAATGCCGGATCACATCGAGCGGCCTCAGGCGGCGGGATGAGGGCGAGAGAAACTCGATCACATTGGCCGCGAAATAGAAGGCGTCGATATCGCGCTGAAAGGCGCGCTCGATCCCGGGGCGGAGAACCTTGACCGCCACATCCTCGCCCGTGGCCTTCAGGGTCGCACGGTGCACCTGTGCAATCGAGGCGGCGGCGATGGGCTCGGAGAAGGTACTGAACACCTCGTCAACATTGACCCCCAGCTCACGCTCGATCTCGGCCTTGGCCGCATCGGTCGAAAACGGCGGCAGCTTGTCTTGCAGAACCCGAAGCTCTTTGGCGAGATCATCGCCCACCACATCGGGGCGGGTCGAAAGGATCTGGCCGAATTTGATATAGGCCGGCCCCAGCGCCGTGATCGCCCGCGTCGCCGGCGGCAGCGAAGGATCGCCGCGATAGCCGAGCCACTTGAACGGCAGCGCAAAGGTCCGCGCCGCAAAGCGCAGCATCGGCCCGGCCTCGAAAGCGTCGAGCACGACGTTCATCGCCCCCGCCCGCTCAAGCGTCGCGCCGGTGCGGATCAGCCGCCAGATATTATGGGGCCCGCGCATCCTAGATCTTCCATCCCGAATGCAGGCAGGCGATGCCGAGCGACAGATTGCGATAGGCGGCGTTGCCGAAACCGGCGGTCTTCACCATGCCGAGGAAGGTCTCCTGATCGGGAAACTTGCGGATCGATTCAACGAGATACTGATAGCTGTCGCGATCATTGGCGATGGCCTGCCCCATGCGGGGGATCACGTTGAAGGAATAAAGATCATAGGCCTTCTGCATCATCGGATTGGGCAGCTGGCTGAATTCCAGAACCATGAGCCGCCCGCCGGGGCGCAAGACGCGATAGGCCTCGTTCAGCGCCTCTTGTGGGCGCGTCACATTCCGGATGCCAAAGCTGATGGTGTAAACGTCGAATGTATTGTCGGCGAAGGGCAGGGCCATCGCATCGCCCACCACCCAGTCGAGGCTCTGGGCCATGTCCGCCGCCTCGGCCCGCTTGCGCCCCTCGACCAGCATCGATTCGGTCAGATCAAGCACGGTCGCATGGCCGCGGCCCGCACGCTTGAGGAAGCGGAAGGAAATATCGCCCGTGCCGCCCGCAACATCCAAAAGCTTCTGCCCCGGCCGCGGCGCGAGCCAATCCATCATCGCGTCTTTCCAGACGCGGTGAATGCCAAGGCTCATGACATCGTTCATCACATCGTATTTCGAGGCGACCGAAGTGAAAACGCCCTGCACGCGGCCGGCTTTTTCCTCTTCCCGAACGGTCTCAAAGCCGAAATGCGTTGTTCTGTCTGCTGTTTCCGTCATGGCCTCTTGCCGTGAATAATCGGGGCCGAAACAATGGGCGCCGAAAGGGGCATACACCGGACCCCCGCCCATAGGAAGCCTGCCATGCCCGAATTGCCCGAAGTCGAGACGGTCCGCCGCGGTTTGTTGCCCGCGATGGAGGGCCGCGTGATCGAGCGGGCGCAGATCAACCGCCCCGATCTGCGCTGGCCCTTCCCCGAAGGGATGCGCGAAAGGCTCGAGGGCAAGCGCGTCCTCGCCCTGCGCCGCCGCTCGAAATACATCCTCGCGGATCTGTCGTCCGGCGAGTCGCTTCTGATTCATCTTGGAATGTCGGGCCGGATGCTTGTTTCGGGCCGCGTTCTTGGGGGGTTTCACCAAGACGTCGGCGTCACTGACGATCATCCCGAACCGCAAAAGCACGATCACGTCGTCCTGGATCTCGAAGGCGGCGCGCGGGTGACCTTCAACGATGCCCGCCGCTTCGGCGCGATGGACCTCCTCGACACCGCAGCCGCCGAGGATCACTGGCTCTTGCGCGATCTCGGCCCCGAACCCTTGGGCAACAGCTTTGACGGCCCCTATCTGGCCGCCCGCCTGAAAGGCAAAGGAAGCCCGATAAAAACCGCGCTTCTCGATCAGAGAATCGTCTCGGGCCTCGGAAATATCTATGTCTGCGAAGTGCTCCATCGGGCCGGAATCAACCCCCGCCGCAAGGCCGGGCAGATTTCCGAGGCGCGGGTCGGCGGGCTTGTGCCTATCATCCGCGAGGTGCTGTCCGAGGCGATCGAGGCGGGCGGATCATCGCTGAAAGACTATCGGCAGGCCGATGGCGAACTCGGTTATTTTCAACACGTTTTCAGGGTCTACGACCGCGAAGGCGCCCCTTGCGTGACGCCCGGCTGCGACGGCACCGTGCACAGCATCGTTCAGGGCGGTCGGTCGACCTTCTATTGCCCGCGCTGTCAAAGATAGCTTGATCGCGGCGGCCGCAATGCTAAGCACTGGCCCGACTGCTCATAACAGAAGGCCCGAAGATGGCTTATGAAACCCTGATCGTAGAGATGCACGACTATGTGTCCTACATCACCCTCAACCGCCCCGATGCCCTGAACGCCCTCAACCTCACTCTCCTGCAAGAGCTGTGTGATGCGCTGGAAGAGGCCGACGCCAACGACAAGGTGCGCTGCATCGTCATCACCGGATCGGAAAAGGCCTTCGCGGCGGGCGCCGATATCTCGATGATGTCGGAAAAGTCTTTCGTGGATGTTTACACCGAAAAACTTTTCGCCAACGAGGGCGAGCGTTTCAACAAGACCCGCAAGCCGATCATTGCGGCCGTGTCGGGCTATGCGCTGGGCGGTGGCTGCGAGCTGGCCATGATGTGCGATTTCATCATCGCTGCTGAAAACGCCAAATTCGGCCAGCCCGAGATCAACCTCGGCGTCATCGCCGGCCTCGGCGGATCGCAGCGTTTGCCGCGCTATGTCGGCAAGGCCAAGGCGATGGATATGCACCTGACAGGCCGTTTCATGGATGCCGCCGAAGCCGAACGTTGCGGCCTCGTCTCGCGCGTCGTTCCGGTCAAGAAACTGAAGGAAGAGGCGCTCGCTGCCGCGGTGAAGATCACCGAGAAATCGCTTCTGGCCGCCGCCGCCGCCAAAGAGGCCGTCAATGCCGCCTTCGAAACCTCGCTGGCCGAGGGCCTGCGCGTTGAACGCGCGCTCTTCTATGCGCTCTTCGCGACCGAGGATCAGAAAGAGGGCATGGCCGCCTTCCTTGAAAAGCGCGAAGCCCAATTCCGCGACAGATAAGGCGCTTTAGGGCTTTCCAAGCGGGGCGTTCTATGGTTATAGCCGCCCCATCCATGCGCGTGAGGCCCGCTTAGGCCAGAATCAGCCGGTTCTAAAACCCGGTCGGGCCGATTGCGCAGCTATTGAACATTGACCCGAACCTAAGGGAACCGAAACATGGCAAATACGCCCCAGTCCAAGAAACGCGCTCGCCAGAGCGAAACCCGTTTTGCAATCAACAAGATGCGCCGTTCGCGCATCCGCACCTTCCTGCGCAAAGTCGAAGAAGCGATCGCTTCGGGCGACAAGGATGCCGCCGCCGCCGCCCTGCGCGCCGCTCAGCCCGAGCTGATGCGTGGCGTCACCAAAGGCGTCGTTCACAAGAACACCGCCGCCCGCAAGATGTCGCGTCTTGCCTCGCGCGTTAAGGCGATCAACTGATTCTTCGATAGCCTCGGCTACCGTTGATCCAAGAGGGCGTGCCGGTCTCGGCGCGCCCTCTTTGCGTCCGTCCTGGCCATACATTCGTGGCGGCAATAGGGGGCGGGGAGATTCTTTTTCACCAAACCCAGAGTCAAGCGCGTTGTTGTGTTGATGGAGCCCAATCCGACTTGCTAGCTTGCTATTGCGATTCACATCGTTCCTGGGGGAACAGGGTGGCGCAGGGACAGATTGGCCTTCAGGCATTGACCCCTGCAGTTTTTGTTTGGTGTACCATTTCGCGACTATGCGAGATGCGTGGTTTCTGCTCAGAGGCCTAAGGTCCGGCAGCGCGCCAGATGATAAGGTGGTATTCCACCTTTCCCCCAAGGAGCCATGTTTCGGCGTCGGGACAGCTTGGCCAAAGGCCTTGTGACGCTTTGAGACAGGCAGAGTGAACCGTCGGGCCGGGGCCGTATAACCCGGAAAGAATAGAGAACGGGACAGGTTGAAGATGACGAACGAAATTTGGGGGGACGTCCGCGATATCCTTCGCGGCACGCTCGGAGCGAATAGCTATTCGAACTGGATCGAACCCCTCGAGTTCGCCAAGCTTGGCGATGGCGTTGCGATCTTCCATGTTCCGACCAACTTCATCGGCAATTATGTCGCCCAGAATTTCGGTGATCAGATTCTCTATCAGCTCAACCGTGCCGGTGCCGCCGTGCAGCGCCTGAGTTTTGCCGTGCCGTCGACCAGCGGAACGCGCGCTGTGGCCCAGAGCCGGCCTGTTGCCCAAGCCGCTGCCGACTCCGACGAGATTCCCGGCGCACCGCTCGATTCGCGTTTCACTTTCGACACCTTTGTCGTCGGCAAGCCTAACGAGCTTGCCCATGCCGCTGCCCGCCGCGTGGCCGAAGGCGGCCCGGTCACCTTTAACCCGCTCTTCCTTTATGGCGGCGTTGGTCTCGGCAAAACGCACCTGATGCACGCCATCGCCCACGAACTTCAGCGCCGCCAGCCCGATCTGAATGTGCTGTATCTCTCGGCCGAGCAATTCATGTACCGCTTCATCACCGCGCTGCGCGAACGCAAGATGATCGACTTCAAGCAAATGTTCCGCTCGGTGGATGTGCTGATGGTCGATGACGTTCAGTTCATCGCCGGCAAAGACAGCACGCAGGAAGAATTCTTCCATACGTTCAACGCCTTGGTGGATGGCCAGAAGCAGATCATCATCTCAGCCGACCGCGCCCCCGGCGAGATCAAGGATCTCGAGGATCGCATCCGCTCGCGGCTTCAGTGCGGCCTTGTGGTCGATCTTCACCCGACCGATTACGAGCTGCGCCTCGGCATCCTCCAGACTAAGGCGCATTTCTATCAGGCCCAGTATCCGGGCCTCGTTCTGGCCGATGGGGTGCTGGAATTCCTCGCCCACCGCATCTCGACGAACGTCCGCGTTCTCGAAGGCGCGCTGACCCGCCTCTTCGCCTTCGCCAGCCTCGTTGGCCGCGAGATCTCGCTCGAACTGACGCAGGATTGCCTTGCCGATATCCTCAAGGCCTCGGATCGCAAGGTCACGGTCGAGGAGATTCAGCGCAAGGTCAGCGAGCATTACAACATCCGCCTCTCCGACATGATCGGCCCCAAGCGCGTCCGCACCTATGCCCGCCCGCGTCAGGTGGCGATGTATCTCGCCAAGCAGCTGACCAGCCGTTCGCTGCCGGAAATCGGCCGCCGTTTCGGCGGGCGCGATCACACAACGGTCATGCACGGGGTCAAGCGGATCGAAGAGCTGCGCAACAAGGATAGCCAGATCGCCGACGATCTGGAGCTCTTGCGCCGCTCGCTCGAAGCTTGACGCCGCAGCAAACCTCTTCGACAGTTGAGAAAAGCACTTGAGCCTCTGGGGGAAAAACCGCTAGGTTTTCCCTCCCGACCGGCGCAGTGCCGTGGAATGCGGAGCAAGAAAAATGAAATTCTCAATTGAACGCGCAGCCCTTCTCAAAGCGGTGGCTCAGGCCCAGTCGGTCGTCGAGCGGCGCAACACCATTCCGATCCTCGCCAACGTTCTGATCGAGGCCGAGGGCGATACAGTCCAGTTTCGCGCCACCGACCTCGATATCGAAGTGGTCGACCGCGCCCCGGCCAAGGTCGAGCGGCCGGGCGCCACGACGGTCGCCGCCGTGATGCTCAACGAGATCGTCCGCAAACTTCCCGACGGGGCGCTCGTGACCCTCACCGAAAATGGCGCCACCGGCCGGTTGAATATCGAAGCGGGCCGCTCGAGCTTCTCGCTCGCCACCCTGCCGCGCGAAGATTTTCCGGTCATGGCTTCGTCCGACTATGCCTCCAACTTCTCGGCCCCGGCGCCGGTCCTGCGGCGGTTGTTCGACAAGTCGAAGTTTGCGATCTCGACCGAAGAAACCCGCTACTATCTCAACGGCGTCTATATGCACGTCTCCGATAGCGATGGCGGCAAGGTTCTCCGCTGTGTGGCGACCGACGGCCACCGCCTTGCCCGCATCGACGCCGATCTGCCCGAGGGCGCGGCCGGAATGCCCGGCGTGATCGTCCCTCGCAAGACGGTCGGCGAATTGCGCAAGCTTCTCGAAGACGACGAGATGAAAATCGCGGTCAGCGTCTCGGAAACCAAGGTCCGCTTTGCGACCCCCGACATCACGCTCACCTCCAAGGTCATCGACGGGACATTCCCCGATTACACCCGCGTCATCCCCTCCGGCAACACCCGCCGCCTCGAGGTCGATGCCGCCGAGTTTGCCAAGGCTGTCGACCGTGTGGCGACCGTGTCCTCCGAACGTTCCCGCGCCGTGAAGCTGAGCCTTGATGAGGATCGCCTTGTCCTCTCGGTCAACTCGCCCGACAGCGGCGCCGCCGAGGAAGAGCTGGCCGTGGCCTATGGCGACGAGCGGCTCGAGATCGGCTTCAACGCCAAGTATCTTCTTGAGATTGCCAGCCAGGTCGACCGTGAAAACGCCGTCTTCATGTTCAATTCCTCCGGCGATCCGGCCCTGATGCGCGAAGGCAATGACACAAGCGCCGTCTACGTCGTCATGCCGATGCGCGTCTGAGGTGCCCCTTGCCACTGATCTGAAGGGAGGCCGCCCGCGATGAGCGGCCTTTTCCTTTCCGAGCTCAAGCTCTCCCATTTCCGCTCGCACCGGAAAGCCGTGCTCGATCTGGATCCGCGGCCTGTGGCGATCTATGGGCCGAACGGGGCGGGCAAGACGAATATCCTCGAGGCGATTTCGCTCCTGTCGCCGGGCCGTGGCCTCAGGCGTGCGGCGGCCGACGATCTGGTGCGGCGGCCCGAGGGGCTGGGCTGGAAAGTCTCGGCCGTTCTCCAGTCCCTTCATCAGGTCCACGAGGTCGAGACTTGGGCCGAAGCGGGCGGCGCGCGTGTCGTGCGGATCGACGACAAGGCGGCCACACAGGTCGCCCTTGGCCGCATCGCCCGCATCCTCTGGCTTGTCCCCTCGATGGACAGGCTCTGGATCGAAGGCGCCGATGGCCGCCGCCGGTTTCTCGACCGGATCACCCTGAGTTTCGAGCCGACCCATGCCGAGGCCGTTCTTGCCTATGAAAAGGCGATGCGCGAACGCAACCGCCTCTTGAAGGACATGGTCCGCGACGCCCACTGGTATGCCGCGCTCGAGGCGCAGATGGCGGCCTCCGGCGCCACCATCTGGCAAAACCGCCGCTTCGCCGTGGCCCAGCTTCTCGACGCGCAGGAGGCGGCGGAAACGGCCTTCCCCGTGGCCGATCTGGCCCTGGGCCAGCCCGAAGGCGATGCGCCGGAGGATGAAGAGGGGCTGAAAGCGGCCCTTGCCGAGGGCCGCGCCCGCGATCTGGCCGCCGGGCGCACGCTCATCGGTCCGCACCGCGGCGATCTCGAGGCCACCTTCCGCGCCAAGGGCGTGCCCGCCAAGGACTGCTCGACCGGCGAGCAAAAGGCGCTTCTCATCTCGCTCATCCTTGCCAACGCCCGTGCGCTCGCACGCGATTTCGGCGCGCCGCCGATCCTCCTTCTCGACGAGGTTGCCGCCCACCTGGACGCCACCCGCCGCGCCGCCCTCTATGACGAAATCTGCGCCCTTGGCGCGCAGGCATTCATGACGGGGACAGGGGCGGAACTGTTTGACGAACTGGGGCAACGCGCCCAAACCATCGAGGTCCACGACGCAGACGGCACAAGCACCGTTGTAGCAAAGGGAACGCCATGACCCTACCGATGAACCGTGTCACCTTCATCACGCTCGCCGTGCGCGATCTGACGCGGGCACGGGACTATTACGAGGCGCTGGGCTGGGTTCTGGAGCGCGCGATGGACGAGGTCGCCTTCTATGCGATGAACGGCTCCAAGTTTGGCCTCTTCACGCTGGCAGGCCTTGCCCGCGAGACAGGCCGCGAGATTGCCGACCTGAAAACCGGCGCGATGACGCTCGCGCAGAACCAGCCGTCCGAGGCCGAGGTCGACGCGGTGTTCGCCCGCGCCACCGCGGCGGGGGCAACACCGGTTCGCGCCCCGTTCAAAACCGATTGGGGCGGCTACTCAAGCTATGTTGCCGATCCCGACGGGCACCTCTGGGAATTCGCCTATAACCCCTTCTCGCCCCTGAACGCCGAAGGCCACATCGCATGACCATCTCTGCCTCCGAACTGGCCTTCTATGGCTTCGGGATCTTCCTTCTCTTCATCACCCCCGGCCCCGTCTGGGTCGCGCTCATCGCCCGTGCGCTTTCGGGCGGGTTTGCCGCCGCATGGCCGCTCGCGCTGGGCGTGACGCTCGGCGATCTCGTCTGGCCCTTCCTCGCCATTCTTGGCGTGACATGGATTCTCTCGGTCTATGGCGATTTTCTCGAACTCATGCGCTGGGTCGCCACGGCGACCTTCCTTGTCATGGGCTATCTCGTGATCCGCGCCGCGGGCAAACCGATCGACAAGAACAGCCACCTCACCCGCCCCGGCAAATGGGCCGGTTTCCTTGCCGGTCTTGCGGTGATCGTGGGCAACCCCAAGGCGATCCTTTTCTACATGGGGATGCTGCCCGGCTTCTTCGACGTGACCCGCCTCACATGGCCCGACATCGCCGCCATCTGTGCCGTTTCGATGATCATTCCCTTCCTCGGCAACCTCGCCCTCGCCCTCTTCGTCGACCGCGCCCGCCGCCTTCTCAAATCGCCCGATGCGTTGCGCCGGATGAACCAGACGGCAGGCGCTTTGCTGATCTGCGTGGGGCTGGTGATCCCCTTCCTCTAGGGCTCAGGCCGCCAGAGGCGCCCCCACGAGCCGGATCCTGCTGCGCGCGCAGGCGGCATCAACGGCCGCGATCATTTCGGGCGTTGGATGCGCCGCCTCGGGCAGGCCCGCTGCCGTGGCAGGGCGCGCGGTCTCGCGCACCATCGCTTCGAAATCGCCGCCCGTGGTCACGGTGATCCACTGCGCGCCCTCTTGCGATTCAACGATATAGCTGTGGGGAATGCCCTTGGGCGCCATCAGGATGTCGCCTGCCTCGAGGATCACCGACCTGTCATCAACGCTAAAGCGAATGCGCCCCGACAGGACATGGAAAACCTCGTCCTCGCTGTCGTGGATATGAAGGGGCGGGGAATCCTGAAACGGGGCCCAGTGTTTCAAGACCGATATCCTGTCGTCACCGATCGAGGCAGGCACGACGATCTTCACACGGGTGTTCATAAACCACAGGGCGGGATCTTGGGTTTGGTTTTGCATCTCTCTCTCCTTGAATGGGTGGGATGAGAGAAGGCTAGGTCCGCCGAAATCATATTGGAAATTGATAGTTACGATATAAGATATTCATATGGTGAATATAAAAACACTCGATCTCAATCTCCTGCGCGTCTTTGAGGCGATGATGCGCCATCGCAACGTGAGCCGCTCCGGTGACGCACTGGGCCTGACCCAACCTGCCGTCAGTGCTGCACTCGGGCGGCTTCGGGATCACCTCGGCGATCCGCTTTTCGTGCGCGTCGGCAACAAGATGGTGCCAACAGCGCGGGCCGAGGCGATCGCCGCTCCGGTTTCCACAGCGCTGACCTCGCTCGCCGCCGCTTTGGGCGAAGCCGCCCCGTTCGACCCAGCCACCGCGACCGAAACTTTTGCCCTGCGCGGCGCCGATTTCTTTTCTATGCGCCTGATGCCGCCGCTCGCGGGGCGATTGGCTCTTGAAGCGCCAGGCGTCACGCTCCGATTTCTCGATAGCGCACGGGGCGATACGTTCGATCTTCTCGAAGAGGGCAGCATCGACCTTGCCCTCGAACAGCCAATGGAGCCCCCGCCCTGGGTCTCGCGCACGCTTCTCTTCCCCTCGCCCTTCGTGCTTGTCGCGGCCAGGGATCATCCCGCCATCTCCGCGCGGGGCATCGCGGCGGGTGCCACATTGCCGCTCGATCTCTTCTGCGATCTGCCCCATGCCCTGCGCTCGACCGACGGAACCATAATGGGGATGACAGATGCCGCCTTGGCCAATCAGGGCCGCGCCCGCCGGGTGGCTCTGGTCCTGCCGCATTTCGAGGCGATCCTTCACGCGGTCGCCCAAAGCAGGATGATCTCGGTGGTGCCGGTTCAGCTTGTCGCAGGCCGCACAGAAGAACTGGACCTTGCTCTTTACGAGCCGCCCCTCGCCATTCCGACCCCGAAAATGCAGCTCTATTGGCACAGCCGAAACGACAAGGCTCCGCCCCAGATCTGGCTTCGACAGAGGGTACTCGAAGAGGTCGCGCGGCTCTGGGGAACCGATCAGGAATTCGACAGGCCGGCAGCGTCCTGAACCTTCCGCCACACCCACAAAATATGGGGGTTTCGCCGTGACAATCCCCCTAGGTTCCCCTATATTTTGGCGACTGAATGCAAGGTGAGACCGCATGTCCGAAGACGACCAGCAGCCGAGCGAATACGGCGCAGAATCAATCAAAGTTCTCAAGGGCTTAGAGGCGGTTCGAAAACGCCCCGGTATGTATATCGGCGATACCGACGATGGCTCGGGCCTGCATCACATGGTCTATGAGGTCGTCGACAACGGCATCGACGAGGCGCTGGCAGGTCATGCCGACTATGTGACTGTCAAGATTCATGCGGATTCTTCGGTTTCCGTGCGCGATAACGGGCGCGGGATCCCCGTCGATATGCACAAGGGAGAGGGGGTCTCGGCTGCCGAGGTCATCATGACCCAGCTGCACGCGGGCGGGAAATTCGACCAGAATTCCTACAAGGTTTCGGGCGGTTTGCACGGCGTTGGCGTCTCGGTTGTCAACGCCCTTTCGGAATGGCTTGAACTGCGGGTCTGGCGCAACGGCAAGGAACATTATGCCAAGTTCGAACATGGCGACACGGTCGAGCATCTGCGCGTCGTCGGCGACGCCCATGGCGAAAAGGGGACCGAGGTCCGGTTCCTTGCTTCAACCAAGACTTTTTCCAATCTCGATTTCATATTCGAAACGCTCGAACGTCGTCTGCGCGAGCTGGCCTTTCTGAATTCCGGCGTTCGGATCATTCTTGAAGACGAGCGCCCCGCCGTTCCGCTTCGGTCCGAGCTATTCTACGAAGGCGGCGTGCGCGAGTTCGTCCGCTATCTCGACCGGTCCAAACATCCGGTTATGCAAGATCCGATCTTCATGACAGGCGAGCGTAACGGCATCGGTGTCGAGGTCGCGATGTGGTGGAACGACAGCTACCATGAAACGGTTCTGCCCTTCACCAACAATATCCCTCAGCGCGACGGCGGCACCCATATGGCCGGTTTCCGCGCCGCCCTGACCCGCACGATCAACAGCTATGCCCAGTCGAGCGGCATCGCCAAGAAGGAGAAGGTCGATTTCACCGGCGACGATGCCCGCGAAGGCCTGACCTGCGTTCTTTCGGTCAAGGTGCCCGATCCCAAATTCTCGTCGCAGACGAAGGACAAGCTGGTATCGTCCGAGGTCCGCCCTGCGGTTGAAAACCTTGTCGGCGAAAAACTGGCAGAATGGTTCGAGGAAAACCCCGCACAGGCCAAAACCATCGTCGGCAAGATCATCGAAGCCGCGCTCGCCCGCGAAGCCGCCCGCAAGGCCCGCGAGCTCACGCGCCGCAAAACCGCGATGGACGTGAACTTCCTCGCAGGGAAACTGAAGGATTGCTCCGAGAAAGACCCGTCGAAGACCGAAGTTTTTCTCGTCGAGGGCGACAGCGCCGGCGGCTCTGCTCAGACAGGGCGCGACCGCCGCACTCAGGCCGTTCTGCCGCTCCGCGGCAAGATCCTCAACGTCGAGCGCGCGCGGTTTGACCGGATGCTCGGCAGCCAGGAAATCGGCAACCTCGTCATGGCGCTCGGCACCGGCATCGGCCGCGACGAATTCAACATCGGCAAGCTACGCTACCACAAAATCGTCATCATGACCGACGCCGACGTTGACGGCGCTCATATCCGCACGCTCCTCCTGACGTTCTTCTTCCGGCAGATGCCTCAGCTGATTGAAGGCGGCTATCTCTATATCGCCCAGCCGCCGCTCTATAAGGTCGCTCGCGGCAAATCCGAAGTCTATCTCAAGGATCAGGCGGCACTGGATGACTATCTGATCCAGCAGGGCATCGAAGGCGCCGTGCTGCGCCTTGGCTCGGGCTCCGAGATGGCCGGCGCCGATCTTCTCCGTGTCGTCGATGAGGCGCGCCAGCTCCGCCGCGTCATCGACGCCTTCCCGACCCATTATCCCCGCCACATCCTCGAACAGGCCGCCATTGCCGGCGCCTTCGTGCCGGGTGCTGTGGATGCCGACCTTCAGGGCGTAGCCGACAAGGTTGCCAAGCGGCTCGACCTCATCGCGCTTGAATACGAGCGCGGCTGGCAAGGCCGGATCACCCAGGATCACGGCATCCGCCTCGCCCGCATCCTGCGCGGCGTCGAAGAGGTCCGCACGCTCGACGGCCCGATGCTCCGCTCGGGCGAAGCGCGCCGCACCGGCAGCTTTACCCGTTCCCTGCAAGAGGTCTACGAGACCCCCGCCACCCTTGTCCGCAAGGATCGCAGCCAGCTTATCCACGGGCCGCTCGACCTCCTCAAGGCCATCCTTGCGGAAGGCGAAAAAGGCCTCACGCTTCAGCGCTACAAAGGCCTTGGCGAGATGAACCCCGAACAGCTTTGGGAAACCACGCTCGATCCCGACGCCCGCACGCTCCTGCAGGTCAAGATCGACGATCTGACCGAAGCCGACGATATGTTCACCAAGCTGATGGGCGACGATGTCGAGCCGCGGCGCGAGTTTATCCAGACCAACGCCCTCAGCGTCGAACACCTCGATTTCTGATCCGGCGGCGATCCGCCGAAGCCGAAAAGAGCCGGTTGCAGCAAATGCGGCCGGCTCTATTCATGTGCGCAAGGAGAGACCATGACCCACATCCCCCGCCGCGCTTTCATCCTCTCCGGCCTCGCCACGCTTGCCGCCTGCAGCCGCACGCCCGAAGTGGCCGATATTGCCGCGGATGCCCCGCTTTATCCGGGCGAGACACCGCAGATCCGCGCCCTCATCAATCGCTACGCCGATCTCTACGATGTGCCGCGCAGCCTCGTGCATCGCGTCGTCCAGCGCGAGAGCAACTACAACCCGAGCGCCCATCACCGCTCCTACTATGGCCTGATGCAGATCCTGCCGCAGACCGCCGCCACCATGGGCCACAACGGTCCCACATCCGAGCTTTTCGATCCCGACGTGAACCTGCGCTACGGCGTGAAATACCTGCGCGGCGCATGGCTTGTCGCGGGCGGCGATCCCGATGCGGCCGTCGGCTGGTATGCCCGCGGCTACTATTACGAGGCCAAGCGCCTCGGGCTCTTGAAGGAAACCGGCCTGACCTAGCGCCCGATCCGCCTGAAAACCAACGGCGCGCCGAGGATCACCAGAAGGATCCGCAGAAGGTGCATCACCGAGACAAAAGCCACATCCTGCCCCATGGCGAGGGCCAGAAGTGACATCTCGGTCAGGCCCCCCGGCGAATAGGCGAGGAAGATCTGGCTCGGGTGCGATCCGGTCAGTTGGGCGGCGATGAAGGCAAAAGCCACGGCCACCAGGAGCATCCCGAACGACGATAGAGCCCCCAAGCCAAGGTCGCGCCCAACCTCGCGGAAGGTCGCCCCAAGAAACCGGCAGCCGATCACCGTCCCCAGAACCACCTGCGCCATGACGATAACAAGCGTCGGCGGCGCAGTTTCGACCACCTCGCCCAGATGCAGCGCCGCGCTCAGAAGCATCGGCCCGAGCATATTCGGCGCGGGCGCTCGCAAGAGCTTGCCAAAGGGCACGCCCAAGACAGCGCAGCCCCCGAGCCAGAGCCAGTCTTCCAGCGTCAGCACATCCATCGCGATCCACGGCCGCCCGCCGCTCCCGCCGGGGCGTACGCCGAGGACGAAGCCATAGAACATGCCCACGCAAGTGATCACCACGAGGATCCTGCTCGCATGGGCCAGCGCGATCCGCCGCTCATTGCCGCCCGCCGCCGTGCCGAGGATCAGCATGTCATTCAGGCCGCCCGGCATGGCCGAGAAATAGGCTGTCACCGGATCGTATCCGGCGACCTTGCGATAAATGAAAATCGACACGGCCGCCGCACTGGCCAGAAACGGAACCATGATCGCAAGCGTCACGCCCCAATCGCCCAGATGGGCAAATATCCCGCGGTTGATCGCCGCGCCGAGCATCACACCAATGATCGGGATCACGACAGGCCGAAGCGTCAGCGGCGCCGCAACGGGCAGGCCAATGATCGACGCAATCGTCGTCGCAATCATCGGGCCGAGCATCCACGGCAGCGGCATCCCAAGCCAATTGGCCAGATAGCCCGCCGCACCACCAATCACGAGCGCAAGGGCGATCCGCGCGGCCTTAGGCATCCGCCACCCGGCCCAAATGCCGTTCGCCCCGCTTTTTCGACAAGGCGATCTGCTTCTGCCGCTCGCGGAAGCGGGCCTTGTCGGCCTCGCTCGTCTCATCCGCGCAATGGTGGCAGGAGACGCCCTCCTCAAACTCGGCCCGCGCCCTGTCTTCCGGCAGGATCGGGCGGCGGCAGGCGTGGCAAAGCTCGTGCGGCCCTTCGGTCAGACCGTGCCCAACCGAAACCCGCCCGTCGAAAACAAAGCACTCACCGTGCCAGCGGCTTTCCTCCTGCGGCACTTCTTCAAGGTATTTCAGGATCCCGCCCTTGAGGTGATAGACCTCGCTGATCCCCTGCGACACCAGATAGTTGGTCGATTTCTCGCAACGAATGCCGCCGGTGCAGAACATCGCAATCCGCTTGTTGCCAAAGCGATCCTTGTTGGCCTGCCACCAGGCCGGAAACTCGCGAAAGCTCTTGGTCTCGGGATCGACCGCACCCTCGAAGGTGCCGATGGCAAACTCATAGTCGTTGCGCGTGTCGATCACCGCCACATCCGGCGAGGAGATCAGCGCGTTCCAGTCCTGCGGCGAAACGTAGTGCCCCACAGCCGCCCGCGGATCGACGTCGGGCTCGCCCATCGTCACGATCTCTTTCTTCAGACGCACCTTCATCCGCCCGAACGGCTGGTCGCTCGCCGTGCTTTCCTTCCAATCGAAATCGGCACAGCCGGGCAGGGCGCGGATATGCGCGAGCACCGCGTCAATCCCCTCGCGGCTTCCCGCAATTGTCCCGTTGATGCCTTCCCTCGCCAGAAGAAGCGTGCCGGTCACGCCCTTCGCCTCGCACAGCGCCAGAAGCGGCCCCCGCAGGGCGGCAGGATCGGAAAACGGGGTGAAGTGATAGAGCGCGGCGACGGTATACATAGTTGCGGCATATGCCCGCCTGCGCGGGCTGGCAAGCCTCCGGCCCCTTTTCCTGCCCCAGTTTCCTTCCTATGGTCCGCCGCAACCGAAGGAGCACGCCATGAACCCCGCCACTCACGCCCTGATCGTCATCGACGTGCAAAACGATTTCTGCCCCGGCGGCGCTTTGGCTGTGGTGGGCGGCGACGAGATCGTCGCGCCCATCAATGCCTTGATGGAGCAGTTCCCTGTGGTCGTCCTGACCCAAGACTGGCACCCAAAGGGCCACTCTTCCTTCGCCTCCTCACACGACGGCGCCGCGCCCTTTTCGGCCGTCCAGATGTCCTATGGCGAACAGACCCTCTGGCCCGACCATTGCATCCAAGGCACCGAAGGCGCGGCCTTTCATCCTGCCCTCCGCACCGATGCCGACCTGATCATCCGCAAAGGCATGAACCCCGCGATCGACAGCTATTCCGCCTTCTTCGAAAACGACCGGACAACGCCCACCGGCCTTGAAGGCTATCTCCGCACCCGCGGCATCACCACGCTGACGCTTGCGGGCCTCGCTACCGATTTCTGCGTCGCCTATTCCGCCATCGACGCCGCCCGCCTCGGCTTTGCCGTCACCGTCCGCACCGACCTCTGCCGCGCCATCGACCTCGGAGGCAGCCTCGCCGCGATGACCGCTGAGATGACGGCTGCGGGTGTCACCATCGCCTGACCCGCTTGCCAGCGCCAGCGCCGAAGTGGTCTAAAGTCCAAAACAACCCGGAGCCGTCATGGTCGATATCGCAACCCGCGTCTGGAACCATAAGTGGAAGATCGACCCGATCGTCCGCTCGCTGATCGACACCGATTTCTACAAGCTGCTGATGTGTCAGTCGGTCTTTCGCAACAAACCCGACACGCAGGTGACCTTCAGCCTCATCAATCGCTCCAAACATATCCGCTTGGCCGAGTTGATCGACGAGGGCGAACTGCGCGAACAGCTCGACCATATCCGCACCATCAGCCTTTCACGCGGCGAAAGCACATGGCTGCGCGGCAATACCTTCTACGGCAAGCGCCAGATGTTCCGCCCGGACTTCATGGAATGGTTCGAAAACCTGCGCCTGCCGCCCTATCACCTTGAAAAGCGCGACGGCCAGTATGAGCTGACCTTCGAAGGCAACTGGCCCGAGGTCATGCTTTGGGAAATCCCGGCGCTGGCGGTTCTGATGGAGCTGCGCTCCCGCGCGGTCCTCAACGAAATGGCCAAGTTCGAGCTCGAGGTGCTCTACGCCCGCGCCATGGCCAAGCTCTGGGAGAAGGTCGAGCGCTTGCGCGAGATCCCCGATCTCAAGCTCGCCGATTTCGGCACCCGCCGCCGTCATGGCTTTCTCTGGCAGGACTGGTGCGTGCAGGCGCTGATGGAGGGCCTCGGTGACAAGTTCATCGGCACCTCCAACTGCCGCATCGCCATGCGTCGCGATATCGAGGCCATCGGCACCAACGCCCACGAACTGCCGATGATCTATGCGGCCCTTGCCGAGACCGACGACGAACTGCGCCAAGCGCCCTATGACGTTCTGGCCGACTGGCATGAAGAACACGACGGCAACCTGCGGATCATCCTGCCCGACACCTACGGCACCGAAGGCTTCCTTGCCGGCGCGCCCGACTGGCTCGCCAAATGGACCGGTATCCGCATCGATTCAGGCGATCCCGCAACGGGCGCCGAGATCGCCATCCGCTGGTGGCAAGACCGCGGCGAAGACCCGCGGCAAAAGCTCATCATCTTCTCCGATGGCCTCGACGTCGAGAAAATCACTGAGCTCAGCGCCCAATTCCGCGGCCGAGCCCGCGTGTCCTTCGGCTGGGGCACGCTCCTCACGAACGATTTCACCGGCCTCGTGAAAAACGACGCGCTCGCCCCCTTCAGCCTCGTCTGCAAAGCCGTCAGCGCCAACGGCCGCCCCACCGTGAAACTGAGCGACAACCCGAACAAGGCGATGGGGCCCAGGGGCGAGATCGAGCGGTATAAGCGGGTGTTTGGGGTGGGCGAGCAGGTGGGGATGGAGGTTAGGGTTTAGGGCCTGTATGTGTAGAGCACTCGGAAAACACTCCGTTTTTACTCATTCTACCACTTGATATGTCGTGCATGAACGGGCATATTCGGTGAGTCATTCTAACGAAGTTGCTCAAGTAGGGAACCATTGAGCCCCCAAGGCTCTAACTATAGCTCTCAAATTTGAAACGGATTCAATCTTGCTCGCTAGCTAGCAACCAGGTTTGGATTCAGAAGGAGGAAAAATGCCACGCGTGCAAATCGATCTATCAGCGAAGGAGCTTCGTAGGCTCGAGTTCTTGATGGGTGTGTGTGAATTGCAGACCAAGAAAGAGGTCTTTGGAAACGCATTCGCGGTGCTTGAATGGATGGTGAAAGAGAGGCAGGCGGGTCGTGATATCTACTCAGCCCATCCTGGATCAGACGACCGGTATGTGCTTCATCTCCCTGCTTTGTCCAACGTTGAAGTTGTCTCAAACGGACCAAAAAAGCCGCGTGGAGTTGGTTCCGCCTCGAAAGTTTCGACGGGTTCCATGGTAGGAGATGGGATGATTCCTGCAACCATGTAGAGAAAAGTTGCTGACAAACGCTACTATACAAAGAATAGTTGTCCGAGGAAACTTTGGATAGCTACCATTGCCCGACTTTCAATCAGTTCCTGACGGATTTGAACTTCAGTCCGAACCGGTGATTGGTATCGCAAAGCACACAGTCTTCGTCTTGCACGGAATGTGGTCGATTTCGAATTGGTACAACGACTACAATCGAGCAGTGACAGGCAAAGTCGCCACGGTCGCGTACAAGTTTGTACCGATTAGCTACAGGTTTCCTTCCAAGATGCAGTTTCTTTCGGGCCTTGGCTCAAGTGAGAGGTGCGAGATTGTAGAGGGTCGAATCAAACACGCCATAGAAATGGAGCCAAGCGACTCATTTTCAATCATTTGTCATAGCTTTGGAACGAAAGTGTTCTCAGGGCTATCTACTGAGCTAAAGTCAAGATTTGATTGGGTCTTTTTCGCTGGATCGATTTGTCTTCTCAATGACGAATTGTACCTTAGAGCTTGCGCGGGCAATCTAGTAAATGATTGTGGTGGGCTAGACCTATTGCCAGCGCTGGCGGAAGCCGTACGACCGTCGATCTACGGACAAACCGGCGTAGTGGGTTTTGGAAACCATCCAATCAATGACCGCTTCTTCTGCATCGGCCACAGCGGCGCGGTGTCTCAAACACATTTTCGAGACTGGATATTTCCTGTCTTGGAAACAAGCCAGGTTGAATGTGTGGAACAATATCGAGCAGGCAAATTCCGACTGGCACTTCCATGGGCCATTAGGATACTAATTTTGTCAGGAATCGTGCTAGCGACAATATGCTGGCTTCTATTTTAGCTCACCTTCCCCCTCAACGCCTTCACCTCCCCGCGTTCCTTCTTCGCCTTGATCCGCCGCTCGATGCTGCCTTTGGTCGGCTTGGTCTTTACCCGTCGTTTCGGCGTCACGGTGGCTTTCAACACCAGTTCCGCCAGCCGCTCCCGCGCGATCTCGCGGTTCCTTGCTTGGCTGCGGGTGTCTTGCACGAAGATCACGATGGCGCCGTCGAGGGTCCAGCGGCTCCCGGCCAATCGCTTCAACCGCCGTTTCACCGGATCGGGCAGGGCGGGGCTGCGCTCGGCCTCGAAGCGCAGTTCGACTGCGGTCGAGACCTTGTTCACATTCTGCCCGCCGGGGCCCGAGGCGCGGACGAATTGCTCGGTCAGCTCCCAGTCGGCGATCTCGATCTGATCGGTGATTTTCAGGCCCATCGGCGCACATCCAAATTTGTACAAACCAGACAATAGGCCCTTTGGTCCTTGTACAAAACGCTCATTTTCCAACGAAAAGGGCCGCTCCGGCGTAGGAGCGACCCTTCGAAAGTTCAGGAGGTGGTTCGGTTAGGGAAAACCCACCCTGGTGGTCTCGTCAGCCAAGGGCTGCCTTAGCTCCGACTCCCCCAAAATGTCCCGACACCTTTCTCCAATCTCTTTCTTGACACTGGATCACCTCCTTTCAATGGGTTTCGCCTGAGAAGAGGTTTGCACAGATATTGTGTATGTCAAATGAAAATACACAACTTGGCGTGATCAGGCCCTGGGCTGAATCATTCTGCCCACAAAAAGGCGGAAGGGGATGAGGGCGAAGATTGCGATGGCCAGCTTGACACCCCAGTCGGCCACGGCGAGCGAAACCCAGAGCGGCGCGTCGGGGCCGGTGGTCAGGAACGGCGCGGCGCCCCAAGCCCAGGACACCTCGTCATTTGCCGCCACCGAGAACAGCGTCGCAAAGGTCGTCGAGAAGGCCAGCGAGAAGAAGATGGCCGTATCGACCGCCGAGGAGATGATCGAAGAAACCAGCGGCGCGCGCCACCAGCTGCCATCGCGAAGACGGTTAAACACAGCAACATCAAGGAGTTGCGCGGCAAGGAAGGCGGTGGCCGAAGCGATGGCCACGCGGAAGGCCACGGCGGCATAGGAATAGCCGTCGCCCTCAAGCATGATCTGGCTGCCGATCAGCGAGCAGACGATGCCGACACCGAAACCGGCGAAAATTACGCGACGCGCGGCAGCGGCGCCATAGATCCGGTTCATGATGTCGGTCACGAGAAAGGCGAAAGGATAGGTGAAGGCGCCCCATGTCAGGAGGCCGTCGAGAAGGAGGAATTGAACGAGGATGTTCGAGGCCACGACGATGATGGCCATGGCGATAACGCCGGGCAGGATACGCATAGGGTGCTCCGTTTTTTACAAGGGTGCGGCGACTTGGCCCCCACCATGGGGACGCGCCCCTCTACGCCCGAGAAGGGCCTTCGTCAATCAGCGAGGATGAACTCGACGACCTCGGTTTTCTGGATGGGCAGAAAATTGTTGTCGGAAACGGTCGTCAGTCGGATGCGCCCATCGCCATCGCGCCAGGCCGCGATGCCTTCGAGGTTGTCATACTCCCAAGGCGCCGAAACCATCAGCGTCTCGGTCGCGCCATCCGCGAGGTCCATGCGCCGGATGCGCGAGCGGAAGCCAACGCCAACGAAATCCCGTTCAAGAACATAGAGATACCCGTCCGGTCCGACATCGGCGCCGGTTACCAGGAAGGGGCCATCGCGGGGCAATTCGAGCGGGACGGACCAGCGATCGCTGTCAAAGCGGTAGACAGGAAAGTCCTTGTCGAACCGGCCCGACCGTTCGGGCATCGTCAATAGGGCGCCGTCAGTCGCGGCCAAGGACTCCAGGCTGGCGTTATTCTGCATTTGTGCAAACTCGCGGGTGAGTTTGATCTCGGTTGGGACAGCGCCAAGCGAAGCATAGTGCCAGACGCGCGCCGGCCCTTCGAAGCTGACATAGAAGCCACCCTGTCCATCGAGCGCGAGCCCTTCGCTATCGTCGTCCTCCCCCGAAAGGGGCTTTCCATCCAATCCAAGAAGGTTGGTTTCGACTGTGACATTGATCCCTTCGATACCTGTCGAAGTTCGCAGGAGCTGGCCCTGAACAAGGCGTCCGCGGTCCATCAGGACTGTGAGAGCAAGCCCATCCTCGCCAACCTCAAGCGCCGAGAACCCGCCGAACTCTGGGTTGTCGGTCTGCCAGTGATACCGGCTCAGAAGGCGGGCTTCCGCCGCCACGGCGGATTGCCCTGCAAAGAGCAGGGCGGCGCAAAGCGCATATCTGGTGATCAGGTGGATGGTTCTTGTCCTATTCGGCCTCGGCCCACGAGCCTTTTTCTCCGTTGGGGTTGACCCAGCGCAGAATCCAAAGCCCGAGGATGAAAAGGATGATGACAGGGATAAACCCCTTCTGGTTGCTGCCCGTCGCTGCCGTGAAGATGGTGATGAGGCCCGGTGCGAGGAAGGCGGTCGCTTTGCCGGTCAGGGCAAACAGGCCGAAGGCTTCGGTCGGTCGCGCCGGATCGGTATGGCGAACCATAAGGGTGCGCGAGGCGGCATAGAGCGAGCCGCCGGCGCCGCCGATGACCGCGCCGCAAATGTAGAAGATGATGTCAGGGATCGCGGACCCTTCCGCCAGAGGAATGCCCAGAAGGCTCTCGCGCGACATTCCGACGATGATGATGCAGACGACGATAAGCGCCCACACGGCCCCTTGGATCACCGGCTTCGGCCCGATCCGCTGATCCGTCAAGCCACCGGCCCAAGTCACGATGGCGGCGGCGATGGCGGCGACGATGCCGAAGACGCCGATCTGAATGATCGACCAGTCGAGAACCAGCGCCGCGTAGACCCCGCCAAAGGCATAGAGCGCGTTCAAAGCGTCGCGGTAGAGCATCGAGCCGAGAAGGAAGCTCCCAAGGCTCTTGCGTCGGAAGATGGCCCGGATCGTTGTGACTAGCTCGCGGAGGATCCCTTCGCGGGCCACGGCGCTCCCTTTGGGTTTGGGAACATCGCGCACCCAGAGGAAGAACGGGACCATAAACACAAGATACCAAATCGCGATGAACGGCCCGACGCTGCGGGTGCCCTCGCGCAGATCGGGATCAAGACCAAAGAGCGGGGCGGTGCCGAGAAGCGTCACGCCGCTTTCGTTCTCTGCCAGCAAGAGGAGCATGATGAAAAGCGAGACCACACCGCCCCAATAGCCAAAGGCCGAGCCCGAGCCGCTGACCCGCCCGATTTCCTCGTCCGTTCCCATCGAGGGCAGGTAGGCGTTGACGAAATTGAGGCCGGATTCCGCGGCGATGAAGCCCACATAGAATATCACCAGCATCAGGATCAGATTTGCACCGTCCGGTGTGAGCCCCCACAAGAGCGCCGATGCCACGACATAGGCCACCGAGAAGAAGATGATCCAAGGTATCTTGCGGCCCGAGCGGTCGGCTATGGCGCCGAGAAGTGGGGCGGACAGGGCAATAATGACGCCCGAGATGGTTTGACCCAGCGACCAGAGCCATTGGGAATGGGCTTTGGCTTCGGACAGAGCTTCGCCTTGCGAGACGAAAAGCTCGGTCGCGACATAGGCGAAATAGGGGCCGAAAACGAAGGTCAGGCCGAGCGTATAGAAGGGCTGCTGCGCCCAGTCGAAAAACATCCAGCCCCAGATGCGCCGCTTTTGCGAAATTGCCATGACTGCTCCCCTCCGCGTTTGAACGGATAAGACAGGGAAAGCCGGAGTCTGGCAAGGAATCTCGTGCCTAGGCGTCTTGCATCGGGGGCCAGGGGCGTTGGGCCTCGGCCGTCACCCATGTCTTAACCCAACGGGGCATCGTTGGTGGGGCGGATCCGTCAAGGCCCATCTCGTCGATCGCTTCCCTCGGCGCGACGATCCCCTTGGGGCCAACCGTTGCCATCCGCAGCAAAACGTGCCCCGCGCACTCGCCTTTGCCTGTCCACATCGACTGTTCGATATACATAAACCGGTCGTCCCAGGTGACGAGCCGGCTTTTCATTGTGATCAGTTGAAACACGGTGATCCGCCGCCGATACCGCGTGGTCGATCCGGCCACGGTCATCCCCCAGCCCTTGCGCTTGAGCGCCGCGCGAAGCCCCGTGACCAAGCTGAGGGGAATGCGGCCAAGGTCATAGAGCGTCAATGTCCGGCCGTTATTCAGCTCCATCCAGACGTCGAGATCCCAAGGGAGGCAGTGATGCTGGCTCACATAGGTATCTGTCAGGCCGAGCTTCGGCGTCTTTCTCGCCTTGCCAAGCTGCCAGAACATGCGGGCGACAGGATACATCGTGATCTCCGTTTTGCATCAGATGGGCGAGCGAGATGACAGCATCAACTGTAACGTTGCGGCAGGGGATTGCCGCGCACGCCGGCACTGACTACCTGTGGGCAAACGAAAGGACCAGATATGCAATCGCTCTACGACATTCTGATGCTGGTGATCGGCGTCGCCCGGTTTTTCATCTTTGCCCATTTCATCATGAGCTGGCTGATCAGCTTTCAGGTGCTCAACATACGGCAGCCATTCGTCGCGCAGGTCTGGTATGGCCTGACCCGCATCCTCGAGCCGGTCTATGCCCCGATCCGCAAGGTTGTTCCGGTCATGGGCGGCATGGACCTGACGCCGCTTGTCGCGCTTGTCGGCCTCGAAATCATCCGCATCGTTCTGATGAACAACGTGGCGATGTTCTACTAAGGCGAAGCCCGCTTGCCCCCGGAGGCGGCTTGTGTGACTCTGCCCTTCAACAAGAGCAATTTGACCCACAGGCCCCTCCCGCATGAGCGCTGCCACGCTTCTACGCGACGTATTCGGATTCGACGCCTTTCGCCCCGGCCAGCAGGAGATTGTGGCCGCGGTCACGGCTGGCCGCAACACGCTTGCCATCATGCCTACGGGCGGCGGCAAGTCGCTGTGTTTTCAACTGCCCGCGCTCGTGCGGGATGGCGTGACGGTGGTGATTTCGCCGCTTATCGCTCTGATGCGGGATCAGGTGCGGGGGTTGCGCGAGGCGGGGGTTGAGGCAGGCGCGCTGACCTCGGGCAATACGCCGGAAGAGACGGACGCCGTTTGGGAGGCGCTCGAGGCCGGGCGGCTCAAGCTGCTCTACATGGCGCCCGAGCGGCTCGCTTCCGGGGGCGTGCCGCAGATGCTCAAACGCGCAGGCGTGACGCTCATCGCCGTGGACGAGGCCCATTGCGTGAGCCAATGGGGCCACGATTTCCGCCCCGACTACCTGCGCATCGGCGATCTGCGCCGCGAGTTGGGCGTGCCGCTGGCTGCCTTTACCGCCACCGCCGACGCTGAAACCCGCGACGAGATCATCGAAAAGCTTTTCGGCGGGGCCGAGCCCGAGGTGTTCCTGCACGGCTTCGACCGGCCCAACATCCACCTGTCCTTTGCTGTGAAGGACAGCCCCCGCCAGCAAATCCTGCGCTTTGCCGAGGCGCGGCGCGGGCAATCGGGGATCGTCTATTGCGGCACACGCGCCAAGACCGAGGTTCTGGCGCAGGCGCTGCGCGAGACGGGGCATAACAGTGCCCACTATCACGGCGGGATGGAGGCCGACGATCGCCGTATCACCGAGGCGCGGTTTCAGCAGGAGGATGGCCTGATCGTCGTGGCGACCGTGGCCTTCGGCATGGGGATCGACAAGCCCGATATCCGCTGGGTCGCCCATGCCGACCTGCCGAAATCCATCGAGGCCTATTATCAAGAGATCGGCCGGTCCGGCCGCGATGGCGCGCCAGCCGAGGCATTCACCCTCTTCGGCCCCGACGACATCCGCTTTCGCCGCCAACAGATCGACGAAGGCCTCGCCCCGCCCGAGCGCCGCATGGCCGACCACGGGCGACTGAATGCGCTTCTGGGCCTCGCGGAGGCGCTCGATTGCCGCCGCCATGAGCTTCTCCAATATTTCGGCGAAGAAGTTGCCCAATGCGGCAACTGCGATCTCTGCGACAAGCCCGCCGAGGTTTTCGACGGGACAGAGCCTGTCCGCATGGCCCTTTCCGCCGCGCTGCGCACGGGTGAGCGGTTTGGCTCGGGGCATCTGATCGACATTCTTCTGGGTGGCGAGACCGACAAGGTCCGCCAGAACGGCCACGATTCCTTGCCAACCTTTGGTGTGGGCAAGGCATACGACCGCCGCCAATGGCAGGCGATCTTTCGGCAGATGATGGGCCACGATCTGATCCGCCCCGATCCCGAGATGCATGGCGGCCTGCGGATGACCGACCGCGCCCGCCCGATCCTGCGCGGCGAAGAGACGATCCAGCTTCGCGCCGACACAATCCGCGCGGCCAAGGGCGCGGGGCCGAAGATCAAGATGCTGGTGAGCGACGAGGACGCGCCGCTTCTTTCCGCGCTCAAGGCCAAGCGCCGCGCGCTGGCCGAGGCGGCGGGCGTTCCGGCCTATATCATCTTCAACGACAAGACCCTGATCGAGATGGCGGAAACCCGCCCCGCCACGCTCGACCAGATGGCGCGGGTCGGCGGCGTAGGGGCGAAAAAGCTCGAACACTACGGCATGGCCTTTCTCGAGGTGATCGCGGGCGAGGCCGAAGCGCTGCATCCTCGGCGGCGCAAGCTGGCGGGAAAAGAGGCAGGGTCGGTCTATGACCAGCTGCTTGAGGCACAAAACAGCCTTGTTCGCGGGGAGGATGGGACAGGCAAACCGATGAGCTGCACTGCTTCGGTGCTCGCCCGTCTGGCCGAGGCGCACCCCACTGACCTTGGCGGGATCGAGCGGATCATCGGTGCCCGCCATACCGAACGGTTCGGCACCGCCTTCCTTGAAATCCTGCAGGGCGGTTGAACCTCTGGCCCTATCTGCTAGCACTCGGCCGCAAAGGAGACTGCCATGCTTGTAGTGATCTCGCCCGCAAAGGCGCTCGATTTCTCGCCCGTGCCGCACGCGCCCACTGAGCCCGCCTATCGGGCCGAGGCCACGCGCCTTGCCAAGACGGCACGCGGGCTGACGCTGGGCGATCTGAAGAAGCTGATGAGCATCTCCGACGACCTTGCCCGCCTCAACCGCGACCGGTTTCGCGGTTTTCAGGATGAACCCGCCGCTGACGCCATCAAACCGGCCGCCTACGCCTTCGACGGCGATACCTATACCGGCCTCGATGCCGGAACCATGTCGGACGACGAGCTGCGCTGGGCGCAGGGGCATTTGCGGATCCTCTCGGGGCTTTACGGCCTGCTGCGTCCGCTTGACGGCATTCAGCCCTACCGCCTCGAAATGGGCAGCCGCCTGAAAACGCGGCGGGGCAAGAACCTCTATGACTACTGGGGCGAGAGCCTGTCGAAAGATCTGACGCGGCTGGCGGCCGAGGCGGGGACCGATATCCTCGTCAACTGCGCCAGTCAGGAATATTTCGGCGCGGTCGATAACAAGGCGCTGAAGCTGCGGGTCATCACGCCGCAATTTATGGAAGTGAAGAACGGCCAGCCGCGCATCGTCTCGTTCTTTGCCAAACAGGCGCGGGGCGCGATGGCCCGCTATATCGTCGACAATCGGCTGACCGATCCCGAGGCCCTGAAAGATTTCGGGGCCGGAGGCTATGCCTACGACCCCGATCTTTCCGAGGGCGACCGCCTCGTGTTCCTGCGCGAAGGTTAAAGCCGCTCGATCGCAAGGGCGATGCCCTGACCGCCACCGATACACATGGTGATAAGGCCGCGCTTGCCGCCGGTGCGCTCGAGCTCATACATCGTCTTGACCGTGATGATCGCGCCCGTCGCTCCAACCGGATGGCCCAGCGCAATCGCGCCGCCGTTGGGGTTGACGATGGCCGGATCGAAGCCGAGCTCTTTCGACACGGCAAGCGCCTGAGAGGCGAAGGCTTCGTTCGACTCGATCACGTCGAAATCGCTGGCCTTGAGGCCGGTGCGTTGCAGCAGCAGCTTTACCGCCGGAACCGGCCCGATCCCCATGACCTCGGGGCGCACGCCCGCATGGGCATAACCCAAGACCTTGAACTTGTGCGTCAGCCCCGCCTTTTCCGCCGCCTCGCGCCGCGCCAGAACAACTGCCGCCGCGCCATCATTGAGGCCGCTGGCGTTGCCCGCGGTGACAGAGCCTTCCTTCTCGAATACGGCGCGGAGGCCGGCGAGGGTCTCGGGTGTGGTGGCCTTGGGATGTTCGTCGGTGATGAAATCGACCGTGTCGCGGCGCACCTTCACCGGAACCGGCACGATCTGATCCTTGAAATGGCCCGCCTCGATGGCCGCCAATGCGCGCCTTTGGCTCTCGGCGGCGAACTCGTCCTGCATCTGGCGGGTAATTTCGTGCTCACGCGCGACGTTCTCGGCTGTCACGCCCATGTGGCCGGTGCCGAACGGGCAGTGCAGCGTGCCGAGCATCATGTCGAGCGTGCGGATATCGCCCATCTTCGCGCCCCAGCGTTGATCGGGCACGATATAGGGCGCGCGGCTCATGCTTTCCGAGCCGCCTGCAAGGGCAAAATCGGCATCCCCAAGCATCAGCGACTGAACCATCGACACGATTGCCTGAACGCCTGAGCCGCAAAGGCGGTTGACGTTCATCGCGGGCGTCGAATTCAGCACACCCGCCTGCATCGAGGCGACGCGGCTGAGATACATATCGCGCGGTTCGGTATTGATCACCTGACCAAAGGCCACCTGCCCGATCTGGCCGCCGTCAACGCCCGCCCGCTCGAGCGCGGCCTTGGCGACGATGGTGCCCATCTCGATGGGCGAGGTGCCGGCAAGGCTTCCGCCGAAAGAGCCGATGGCTGTGCGGGCGCCGGAGAGGATGACGATGTCGGACATGGGGGCCTCCTGAGGGATTTGTCGCGGTGCACTCTAGCGATCAGGCGCGCTTGGGAAAGCACGACGTCCCGTCACGGCAGGTTGCATTTCCGCGCGATTGGTGTCTTTTCCAGTGCATTGGTGTCGGAGTTTTCCATGTCGAGCGATTTCCTGAATTCGATCCGAGAAGCCCTTGCCGGGATCGAGGCCGACGGCCTGATGAAGCGCGAACGCCTGATCACCTCGCCGCAGGGTGGGCGGATCGAGGTGGGCGATCGCAAGGTGATCAATCTTTGCGCCAACAATTATCTGGGCCTTGCCGATCATCCGGCCCTGATCGCTGCTGCCGAAGCCGCGATGCACGACCACGGCTACGGCATGGCCTCGGTCCGCTTCATCTGTGGCACGCAGGATCTGCACCGTCAGTTGGAGGAGCGCCTTGCCGCCTTACTTGGCCACGACGATTCCATCCTCTTTGCCGCTTGCTTCGACGCCAACGGCGCCCTCTTCGAGCCTCTCTTGGCGCCGGAAGACGCGGTAATCTCCGATGCGCTCAACCATGCCTCGATCATCGACGGCATCCGCCTGTGCAAGGCGCGGCGCTATCGCTTTGCCAATTCGGATATGGACGATCTCGAGGCCCAGCTGAAACAGGCCCGCGCCGATGGGGTGCGGCACATCATGATTGCGACCGATGGTGTTTTCTCGATGGATGGCTATCTCGCCAAACTGCCGGAAATCCGCGCCCTGGCCGACCAATACGATGCGCTTCTGATGGTCGATGATTGCCACGCCACCGGCTTCATGGGGCCGAAGGGGGCAGGAACGCCCGCGTATTTCGGTGTGAAGGCGGATGTGATGACAGGCACGCTGGGCAAGGCCCTTGGTGGCGCACTCGGCGGCTATATCGCCGGGCCGCAGCCGGTGATCGACCTCCTGCGCCAGCGCGCGCGGCCCTATCTTTTCTCCAACGCCCTGCCGCCCGCTGTCGTCGCTGCCGGCCTTGCCGCGCTTGATCTGGTCGAGCAGGGCGACGACCTCCGGGCAAAACTCTTCGAGAACGCCGCCTATTGGCGCGCGGGGCTTGAGGCGGCTGGGTTCGACCTTCTGCCCGGAGAGCACCCGATCGTGCCGGTGATGCTCTACGACGCCCGCCTCGCCCAAGCGATGGCCGCGCGGCTATTCGAGCTTGGCGTCTATGTCGCCGGCTTCTTCTTTCCCGTGGTCCCCAAAGACCGCGCCCGTATCCGCACCCAGATGAACGCGGCGCTCAGCCGCGCCGACCTCGATGAAGCTCTCGCCGCCTTTGCCCAAGCAGGCCGCGATACCGGAGTTCTGAAATGACCAACCAGATGAAAGCTCTGGCCAAGACCAAGCCCGAACCGGGCCTTTGGATGATCCATGCGCCGGTGCCCGAGATCGGCCCTGATGACGTGCTTATCAAGATCAACAAGACCGGCATCTGCGGCACCGATATCCACATCTGGAACTGGGACGCCTGGGCGCAAAAGACAGTCCCCGTGCCGCTCATCACCGGCCACGAATTCGCGGGCGAGATTGTCGAGATCGGCCGCAATGTCGAAGGGCTCGAGATCGGCCAGCGCTGTTCGGGCGAGGGGCATCTCATTGGCAAGAAAAGCCGCCAGAGCCGTGCGGGCAAGTTTCACCTCGATCCCGCCACGCGGGGGATTGGCGTCAACGAACAGGGGGCTTTTGCCCAATTCCTCAAGCTGCCCGCCTTCAACGTGGTGCCGCTGCCCGATGCCATCGACGATGAAATCGGCGCAATCCTCGATCCCTTGGGCAATGCCGTCCACACGGCCCTTAGCTTCGATCTGGTGGGAGAGGACGTGCTGATCACCGGCGCTGGCCCCATCGGCATCATGGCCGCCGCTGTCGCCCGCCATGTCGGCGCGCGGCATGTGGTGATCACCGATATTAATCAAGATAGGCTCGATCTGGCGGCGCGGGTGGCGGATGTGGTTCCGGTGAACGTGGCGAAGCAGGATCTCAAAGAGGTCGAGACCGGCCTCAAGATGAAAGAGGGGTTCGACGTGGGCCTCGAGATGTCGGGCAGCCAGCAGGCGCTCGATCAGATGGTGGAAAACCTCGTGATGGGCGGGCGGATCGCCCTGCTCGGCATCCCGCCGGGCAAATCGCCAGTGGATTGGAGCCGCATCGTTTTCAAGGCGATCACCATCAAGGGCGTCTATGGCCGCGAGATTTTCGAGACATGGTACAAGATGATCGCCATGCTGGAAAACGGCCTCGATGTGCGCGAGGTGATCACACACCGGTTCAAGGTGGATGATTTCGTGCAAGGGTTTGACGCCATGCGCGGCGGCTCGTCGGGCAAGGTCGTGCTCGACTGGACTTGACCCATGTCCCAGCCCTGTCAGACTGCGATGGTCTGGGCCGGGGGGGCTGGGATGATACGTTACGCTGGGAATACGCTCCGTTTCATCCGCATCGCGGCGGTGTTCTTCTGCATCGGCAAGGTGCTACCCGTTGCTGTCGTGATCGCGATCGAGGCGATGGCATGAGCGGCCTGCCCGCGATCCTGATCGTGCAAGGTGCGGTGTTCCTTCTCTGGGCGCTACTTGCAGTCCGTATCCTCTTGCATCTGCGGGCAAGGGCGCGGGATCACGCGGGCCACATGGTGCCGCGGCCTGCCGAATGGGTTTCGGCAACGGAAGAGTGGCTGGCCGACCGGGAAGAAGCCAACGTGCGGCGGGTTCTCCTACTGCTCAGTGTGATCCTGATCGGTCTTAGTATCTGGGGCAGAATGCGCTAGGCGCGGCTGTCTGACGCCAGCACTGGTGAAGGGCGCAATGCGGGCCTATATGCGCCCCATGCAACGCACCGTTCCCCTGACCCGTGATCTCGTTTTGATTGGTGGCGGCCATAGCCACGCCCTCGTCCTGCGGATGTGGGGGATGAACCCCTTGCGGGGGGTGCGGGTGACGGTGATCAACCCGCTGCCCACCGCCGCTTATTCGGGGATGCTCCCCGGCTTTGTGGCGGGGCACTTCACGCGCGAGCAACTCGATATTGATCTGGTCCGCCTCGCCCGCTTTGCCGGAGCCCGCGTGATCATCGGGTCGGCCGAGGGGATCGACACCGAAAAGCGCGAGGTGCGCATCGCGGGACAGGGGCCGATTTCCTATGACGTGGTTTCGGTCGATGTGGGGATCACCTCCGAGATGCCCGCGCTTCCGGGCTTCCCCGAGCATGGCATTCCCGCCAAACCGCTCGCCGAGTTCGCCGCCAAGTGGGACGCCTATCGCACCACCGCCAAGGCACCCAAGGTCGCCGTGATCGGCGCCGGCATCGCCGGAGCGGAACTGGCGATGGCGATGGCTCATGCGCTGAAGGACCGGAGCGGAAAGGTCACGCTGATCGACAAGGCCGCAGCACTTCCGGGCATGACCAACAAGGCGCGAGCCAAGGTTCTGACGGCGATGGCGGAGGCGGGGGTCGATTTGATCGAGAACGCGCCGATTGCGTCTGTTGGCGCGGAGGGTGTCCGGCTTGAGGACGGGCGGCGCATCGAGGCCTCGTTCGTCACCGGTGCCGCCGGTGCACGGCCGCATGACTGGATCGCTGCGTCTGGCCTTGATCTGGTCGACGGCTATATCGCCGTGGGGCCGACCCTGCGCTCGAGCGATCCGGCAATCTTCGCCACCGGCGACTGCGCCCACATGACCCACGCGCCGCGCCCCAAGGCGGGCGTTTATGCTGTGCGGCAGGCGCCGATCCTCTACAACAACCTGCGCGCGGCGCTGACCGAAAAGGGCCAAATGCGCCCCTACCGGCCGCAGCGCGATTATCTCAAGCTTGTCTCGCTTGGCCGCCGCTCGGCCCTTGCCGAAAAGTTCGGCACCGCCGTGCGCGGGCCGCTTTTGTGGCTCTGGAAAGACCGGATCGACCGCAAGTTCATGGCGATGCTCGACGATCTGCCGAAGATGCCGGTGCCTTCCCTACCCAAGGAGATGGCCGCAGGGGCCGTCGAGGCGCTGGGCGACAAGCCGATGTGCGGCGGCTGCGGTGCCAAGGTCGGGCGCGGGGCGCTTCGGAATGCGCTGGCCAGCCTTCCGGCGACCACGCGCAAGGATATCACGCCCTTGCCGGGTGACGATGCGGCCCTTCTGACCACGGGCGGTGCGCAGCAGGTGATCACCACCGACCACCTCCGCAGCCTGACCAACGACCACGCCCTGATGACCCGCATCGCGGCCGTCCATGCGCTGGGCGATATCTGGGCGATGGGGGCCAAGCCTCAGGCGGCGACGGTCAACGTCATCCTGCCGAGGATGTCGGCCACCCTTCAGGAGCGCACCATGCGCGAGATCATGGGGGCGGCGAACGAGGTGATTTCCGGCGCGGGCGCGGCCATCGTTGGTGGACATTCGTCGATGGGCGACGAGCTGACCATCGGCTTCACGCTCACCGGCCTGTGCGAAAAAGCGCCGATCACCCTTGGCGGGGCCAAGGCAGGCGATGCCTTGATCCTCACGAAACCTGTCGGCTCGGGCGTCTTGATGGCCGCCGAGATGGCGGGCCTTGCGCCGGGGACGGATGTGGTTGCGGCGTATAAGCAGATGCTCCAGCCGCAGGGGCTGGCATCGGAAATCCTCGGCAAGGCCCACGCCATGACCGATCTCACCGGCTTTGGCATCGCAGGGCACCTCTCGGGCATTTGTGAGGCCTCGGGCGTTGCCGCCGAGATCAGCCTCGATGCCGTGCCGCTGATGCAAGGGGCGCTTGCGCTTGCCGAGAAGGGCGTGCGCTCGTCGCTCTACCCCGACAACGTTTCGGGCGCGGGAGTTGTCGCGGGCCGGAAAGGGCCGCGCGCGGATCTGATGTTCGATCCGCAAACGGCGGGGGGCCTTTTGGCGGCGGTTCCGGCCGACAAGGCGGATGAGCTGGTCAAGAAGCTCTGGCTTGCGGGTTATCCGGCGGCAAAGATCGGGCGTCTGATCGAGGGCCTGCCGTCGGTCACGCTGATCTGACGATTTCGGCCACGGCCTTCGCGGCCTCGACCAGTGCCTCGGTATCAAGGCGCTCGGCCCTGACCGTGTCAATCCGCTCGGCCTCGTGCACGGCGCGGGATTTGGCATAGGCGGGGTCGTAGTGATCGGCCATCAGGGCTGCGGCCAGATCGGTCATTTTGCCCTCGGCCAGCAAAGCCTCCCAGCGGCCGACCGTCTCGTGCCCGCGATGCTGGCGGATGGGCTGGAGCTTTTGCCGAAGCGCCTCAGGTTCGGCGATCACATCGGCATAGGCGCGGGTCAGATACTCGGCCCGTGCCTCCAAAGGCGCGGTGATCTCGATCCGAGGGGCCGCGCACATGGCGGCCCAGACCGAAGGCGGCACGATCAGCTTGCCGATCTTGCTGCTTTCCGCCTCGACCACGACCGGCCGCGCCGGATCAAGCCCGACAAGGGCGCAGGCCACAGCGGTTTCGAAGGCTTTCTGGCTTGGCTGATCGTCGCTGAATCCGCCGAGAAGCGAGCCGCGATGATGCGCCAGCCCCTCAAGATCGAGCATCTGCACGCCGAGGCCGGGCAGAAGGCGGAGAATGTCGCTCTTGGCGGTGCCGGTGTAGCCGTCGATCAGGATCAGGCGATGCGGCAGCGGATCGTCGTAGACGACCATGTGCACCAGCCGCCGAAACGCCTGGTAGCCGCCCTTGATCGTGTCGGTGCGCCAGCCGATCTGGGCGAGAATGCTTGAAAAGCTCCCCGACCGCTGACCGCCGCGCCAGCAATAGACGAGGGGGCGCCAGCTTCCGTCGCGGTCCCTCATGTGCTGGTCGATGGCATCGGCGGCATTGCGGGCCACCATTGCGGCGCCGATCTTCTTGGCTTCGAACGCGCTGACCCTTGTGTATCTGGTGCCAACCTCGGCACGCTGTTCGTTTGTCAGCGCGGGCATGTTCACAGCGCCGGGAATGTGATCGAGCGCGAACTCGGCGGGCGAACGCACGTCGATCACCGTGTCGAAACCGTGGTTCAGAAGATCGGCAAGGGATTGAAACGCGCGGGGCATGGCTGGCTCTCCCGCTCTATTGGCCGAGCGGCATGAGCTGCACGCGGCCGGTACCGGCCAGCAGCCAACAGTCGCGCCCGTCGATCGCCGCAGGGATGAGGGGACGCCCAAATCCGGCGCCGCCATCGAGGTTGAGCCGGTTGCCATAGTGGCATGGAAAATCGAGAGAGGTATGGCCGTGGACGACCAGCTTGCCGTGATCACGGGGATCCTCGAGCCAGCCTTTGCGGATCCAGATCAGATCGTCCTCCTCCTGCCGCGCCATCTCGATCCCGGGCCGGATGCCGGCATGGACGAAAATCTGGTCGTCGGTCTCGTGCCAAAGTGGGCGGCTGTCGAGGAAATCGAGGTGCGCCTCGGGAACGGCGCGGCGCGCGGCTTGCACGATTTCGTCCTGGCCGGAGAGGGCTTCTGCAAAGACACCATAAGAGGCAAGGGTCGTCGTGCCGCCAAGAGTGGGGTGCAGCCATGTGTTGCCCGAGCTGACGCGGGCATCCGTCGCCGAGCCATATCGGACGAAACGGGCAAACATCCTGTCATGGTTGCCACGCAGGACGGTCCAGTTGCGGCCAGCCTCGACGCCCGCGATCAAGCGCTCGATCACGCCGCGGCTGTCGGGGCCGCGGTCGGTATAGTCGCCCAGAAAGACGATCCGGGCGTTGCGGCCGCCGTCCTGCTCGATCAGGCGCAGCGCCTCGTCAAGCTGGCCAAGCTGGCCGTGGATATCGCCGATTGCATAGATCATTTGAGTCCGCCTCGTGTCCGGCGCCGCATAGCATAGGTGCAAGGGGGCGGAAACGGCGAACTTGGGTCAGGCAGCCTCGGGATCGGGCAGGAAGGTATAGGAGTGCGCGTTGATATCGCCGCTCCAACGCCAGATGGCGACAAAGCCCTCGGGGCCGGCGCGGAACGCATGGGGCATCCGCGAGGGGTGATGGATGACGTCGCCTTCGCGGCGGATGCGCCGGTCGTCCCCTGCGATCCAGTCCGCAGAACCGGCGACGATGCCGTAGGTTTCAACGGCGTCGTGATTGTGCAGGCGGTAGTAGGTGCCGGGGCGTTGGAACAGAAGGCCCGCGCGGAAGCGGGGCGAAACCATCGGCCCCTCGGGATCGAGAAGGGTCGCCACCACAATCATCGCGGCTTCTTTGTCGAGCATCCGGTCTGCCACAGGATTGGTGCCCCAAGGCGTCATCGGGATTGCCGCCTCGATTGCGGCAGCACAGGGATGGGCGGAGGCGGCGAGGCAGGCCCGCATCGCCGCTTCGAGGGCCATCGGCACATGAAAGAGGCCCTCTGGCCAAAGCCCCGTGGTCAGCTCGACGCCTGTGAGATCCGCGTCGTCGCGGCCTTCACTGGCGAAGATCGCCGCCATTTCTTGGGCCAGCGCCGAAATCGGTGAAAGAGCAAGCATGGCCGCCTCGCAGAGCTGTCTTTGCGCGAGAGTTCTGCCGCGGCGGGTTTCCAGTCTGAGCGGATTGCGACCAGAAATGAGCTGTTTTGACCAAGAAATTTAGTCGAGCAAAGTGTCGAGCCCGCGCACGAGGCCCCTGATCCCCGCCACACGGCGGGCGGCGAAGAGCGTGCCTTCGGCATAGATCGAGGCGTCCATGCCCGCATCGTGCGAGATCGACAGGCGCGAGCCGGAGGTGGCAAACTCGGCGGTGACCGAGGCGGAATAGCTGGGCAGGCGGATGGAATGAACCTGAACCCCGTTGATCGTCCCGCCGCGCAATTCGCGCGGGCCGATGATCGCGTCGAGCGGCTGGCCGAGGCGGGGCTTTTGCACCTCGCCCATGCGTTCGGCCAATTCACGGGCGGTGCCGCTTGGCGCATCGATCTTGGCGTGACCGGCGAAATCGAGGATTTCGAAGGTGTCGACATATTTCGCGGCCATGATAGAGAAACGGGTCATCAAGGCGGCGGTCAGGGCGAAATTGCCCGACGCGACGACGCCTACGCCGCCCGCCTCGGCGGCGGTGGCAATCTCGGCGTAGTCGTCGCTTGTCAGTCCCGAGGTGCCGACAACAACGTGCCGCCCCGCACCGATCGCTGTGAGTGTGTGGTCTTTGACAACCTGCGGCTTGGTGTAGTCGATCAGCACGTCCCAATCGGCGGCAAGGCTCTCTTGGACCGATCCAACGCAAGGCAGGCCAATGGCGCCAAGGCCCGCCGCTTCGCCCGCGTCTTTCCCCGCCGCCCCGCGCGAGACAGCAGCCACAAGTTCGAGATCGGGCGCCTCAAGAATGGCCTTGGCCACGGCGCTTCCGGTCCAGCCGGTGATGCCGGCGACGCAAATCCTGATTTTCTGCATGAGGGCCTCCTCTTTTGGCGGAGTAGGGGCGCAGGCGGGAGCAAGGTCAATTGCAAAAGAAAACGCCGCCAGACGTGCTGGCGGCGTTTGCGATCTTTCAGGAGTGGCTCAGTTCACATCGAAGGTAAGCGGCTTGACCTGTTTGAAGAGGCCAGTCGTCGCCAGCTCGGCCAAAACCTTGGCCGGGATCGGTTCGTCGACATAGAGAAGCGCAATCGCTTCACCGCCGCGAAGCGCGCGGCCGAGGGTAAAGTTGGCGATATTGACCCCATTGCGGCCCATGGTCTGACCGAGGGTGCCGATGATGCCGGGCACGTCTTCGTTGGTTGTATAGAGCATATGCGCGCCGATTTCGGCGTCGATGTTGATGCCCTTGATCTGGATGAAGCGTGGCTTGCCATCGCTGAACACGGTGCCGGCAATCGAACGCTCCCGCTCGGGCGTCACGACCGTGACCTTCACATAGCCTTCGAATGTGCCCGACTGATCCTGATTGGTCGTCGAAATCTTGACGCCGCGCTCCTTGGCGATGACCGGGGCGCTGACCATGTTCACGTCGGGGTTGGCCTTCTTCATGATCCCGGCGATCACCGCGCAGTTCAGGGCCGCGAGGTTCATGGACGAGACGACACCATCATAAAGGATGTTGATCGCGGTGATCGGCTCGTCGGTCAACTGGCCGATGAAATTGCCGAGATGGCCCGCCAGCTTGACCCACGGGCCCATGACCTTGGCTTCTTCGGCGGTGATCGAGGGCATGTTGATGGCGTTGGTGACGGCGCCGGTCAGAAGATAGTCGGCCATCTGCTCGGCCACCTGAAGGGCCACGTTTTCCTGCGCCTCGGAGGTGGCGGCGCCGAGGTGGGGCGTGACGACAACGTTGGGCAGATTGAAGAGCGGGCTGTCGGTCGCGGGCTCGACGGCGAAAACGTCGAAGGCGGCACCGGCGACATGGCCCGATTTCAGCGCCTCTGCCAGCGCCGCTTCGTCGACAAGGCCGCCGCGCGCGCAATTGACGATGCGCACGCCCTTCTTGAGCTTGGCGATGTTCTCGGCCGAGAGGATGTTGCGGGTCTGGTCGGTCAGCGGGACGTGCAGGGTGATGAAATCGGCGCGGTGCAGCAGGTCTTCCAGTTCGACCTTCTCGACGCCGATATCGGTCGCGCGCTCTTCCGAGAGGAAGGGATCATAGGCGACCACCTTCATCTTGAGGCCGCGGGCGCGGTCGCAGACGATCGCGCCGATGTTGCCCGCGCCGATCACGCCGAGGGTCTTGCCGGTCAGCTCGACCCCCATGAAGCGCGATTTCTCCCACTTGCCGGCGTGGGTCGATGTGCTGGCCTCGGGGATCTGACGGGCCACGGCCATCATCATGGCGATGGCATGTTCGGCGGTGGTGATCGAGTTGCCGAAGGGCGTGTTCATCACGATGATGCCCTTCTTCGAGGCGGCGGGGATATCGACGTTGTCGACCCCGATACCGGCGCGGCCGATCACCCGCAGGTTGGTGGCCTTTTCGATCAGCTTTTCGGTGGCCTTGGTGGCCGAGCGGATGGCAAGGCCGTCATACTGGTCGATGATGGCGAGAAGGGCGTCCTTGTCCTTGCCGAGGGCGGGATGGAAATCGACCTCGATCCCGCGGTCGCGGAAGATCTGGACGGCGGCATCCGAGAGGGCGTCGGAGATGAGAACTTTGGGGGCCATGGTTTGGTCCTTCATTGGGGTGGCGGGGCAAGCCCCGCCCTACATGGGAAAAATAGGGTTCGGTTCGGGTAGGGCGGGGTTTACCCCGCCACACCCTCAGGCCGCTTGCAGCAGCGCTTCGATCTCGCTCTGATAGGCCCATTCGAGCCAGGGCAGCATCGCCTCGATGTCCGAGGTCTCGACCGTCGCGCCGCACCAGACGCGAAGGCCCGCCGGGGCATCGCGATAGGCGCCGATATCAAGCGCGATCCTCTCGGCCTCGAGCCGCTTGGCCACGGCCTTGGCGAAGGCTGCGCCATCGGTGATGCGCGGATCGGTAAACTTCAGGCACACGCTGGTGTTCGACCGCGTCGCCTTGTCCTCGGCGAGGTTGTCGATCCAGTCGCGGCTGGCGCAGAAATTCCAGATCGCGCGGGCATTGGCATCGGCGCGGTGCTTGAGTGCATCGAGCCCGCCGATGGATTTGCCCCATTTGAGCGCGAAGAGATAATCCTCGACCGCCAGCATCGAGGGCGTGTTGATCGTCTCGCCCTGAAATATGCCTTCGATCAGCTTGCCCTTCGAGGTCATGCGGAAGATCTTGGGCAGGGGCCATGCGGGGGTATAGCTTTCCAGCCGCTCAACCGCGCGGGGGCTGAGGATCAGCATCCCATGCGCGGCCTCGCCGCCCATGACCTTCTGCCACGAGAAGGTGACAACATCGAGCTTGTCCCACGGCAGATCCTGCGCGAAGGCGGCGCTGGTGGCATCGCAAATGGTCAGGCCCTTGCGATCCGCGGGGATCACCTCGCCCGAGACGACGCGCACGCCCGAGGTCGTGCCGTTCCATGTGAAGACAACATCTTTGTCAAAATCGAGCGTCGAGAGATCGACGATCTTGCCATAGTCCGCAGTGTGGACAGTGGCGGCAATCTTCAGTTGCTTGACCACATCGGTCGCCCAACCGGCGCCAAAGCTTTCCCATGCGGCGATCTCGACGGGGCGTTCGCCCAGAAGCGACCAGAGCGCCATCTCGACAGCGCCGGTATCCGAGGCCGGAACGATGCCGACGCGGTAGTTGGCGGGGATGCCGAGAATCTCGGCCGTCAGGTCGATCGCCTCTTTGAGCTTGGCTTTGCCGACACCGGCGCGATGCGAGCGGCCAAGCGGCGCGTCTGCCAATGCGTCGAGCGTCCATGTGGGGGGTTTGGCGCAGGGGCCGGAAGAGAACCGCGGATTGACCGGCCGCGATGCCGGTTTGGTCAGTGCCATTTCTGATATCCTCACAGATATATGCCCCTCGTTGGGGAGGGGTGTCCCACGGATGGGGATATCGGGGGCTGGGGTGGCCTACAATGGCCAAAATGACGCAAGAGCGGCTGTTTTCGCATCGAATGCGACTGCGGATGGCTACGATAGGAAACTTTGTGCCGCGCCGCCCGCTTGGAATCGCTTGGCCGATCAGGCATTAGGCCCGTGAAGCCAAGACCGGAGCCGCCATGTTCGCCGTCACCCTGCTGACCAACCCCGCCAAGCCCACGCTCGAGGCCCCGCTGGTCGAGTCGCTCCGCAATGCCTGGGGCGGTGGCGGGGCGCAGTGGCTTTCGGCAGGTGAGGCGGCAGAGTTTGCCGTGCCGCAGATGCCGGGGAACCGGTGGGATGTTTGGGAAAGCCTGCAGGGGCAGGGCGTCGATCTGGTGATCCAGACCGATACGGGCCGCCGCAAAAAGATGCTGCTCGCGGACATGGACAGCACAATGATCGAGCAGGAATGCATCGACGAGCTGGCCGCCGAGGCGGGCGTGGGCGAACGCGTGGCGGCGATCACCGCGCGGGCGATGAACGGCGAGTTGGATTTCGAGGCGGCGCTGAAAGAGCGGGTCGGGTTGCTTGAAGGCTTGCCCGAAAGCGTGATCGAGCGGGTTCTCGACAACCGCATTACCTTCATGCCCGGCGGCCAAGCGCTGGTTTCCACCATGCGGGCGGCGGGGGCCTATGCGGCGCTTGTCTCGGGCGGCTTTACCGCCTTTACCGGAAGCGTTGCCGCTTCGCTCGGCTTTGACGAGAACCGTGCCAATACGCTTCTGGCCGAAGCAGGCCAACTCACCGGCAAGGTCGCCATGCCGATCCTCGGGCGCGAGGCCAAGGTGCAGGCGCTGCACGAGATCACCGCGCGGCTGGGCCTCGCCGCCTCAGACGTTCTGGCTGTGGGCGATGGCGCGAATGATCTCGGAATGCTGGGCCTTGCCGGAACCGGCGTGGCGCTGCACGCCAAGCCGTCGGTTCAGGCCCAGTGCGATATCCGCATCAACCACGGCGATCTGACAGCGCTTCTCTACATCCAAGGATACGCCCGGTCTGAATTCGCGGCCTAGGCCAGCGCCGCCGCCGGCCTGACCCCCGCAGCATGGATGCCCCGCCGGTTGTGGATCGGTGCGTGGATGCGGGCGCGGGCGGCGGGGTGGTGCGGATCAAGAACTCCGACGCGCACCAGAAGCGAGGCCATCACGCATTCGCTGGCGCGGGTCGCGCCATCGGCGATCTTGAGCGCGATGCCGATCTTCTTCTCGGGAACGATCGCGATGAAAACGCCTTCCGCGCCGGTCTTGATCGAAACACGGCCATCCATCGCGCGCATGAGTTCGGTGCAGGCGCGGCCTTCGCCGGCCAACAATTCGGGATGCTTGCGCATCGCGTCAGTCAGCCGTGCGGCAGCCTTTGAGCGGACATCGCTCCGCTCGTGGGCCGAGGCATAGAAGGCCATCGCGCGGCCAAGGCCATGCAGGCTCATCGCGAAATTCGGGGCAGAGCAGCCGTCGATGCCGTAGCCCGCACTTTCTTCCCCTGTCAGGCTTTCGGTCGCCTCGCGCACCATCATCTGGATGGGGTGGGCGGGATCGACATATTCCGCATCGCCGCCGATATGCTTGTTCAGCGTGAGAAAGCCCGCGTGCTTGCCCGAGCAGTTGTTGTGCACTTGGCAAACCGGATCGCCCGAGCAGGTCATCTCGTCACGATAGTTCTGATCGCGCGAGGGCTCGGGGCCGCAGCGGAGCGCATCGTCGGTCAGGCCCAGATCGGCAAGCCAGCGGTTGACGTGACCCACATGAAGCTTCGCGCCCTGATGGCTGGCGCAGGCCAGCGCAAGCTGGCTCGAGGTCAGACCAAAGGCATCCGCCGCGCCGCTTTCGATGAGCGGGATCGCTTGCAGCATCTTCGAGGACGAGCGCGGAAAGATGATCGTTTCCGGCGCGCCCCAGGCCTCAAGAATCTCGCCCTCGGCGCCGACGATCACCGCATGCCCCTGATGCACGCTTTCCAGAAGATCGCCACGCCAGGTTTCGACAAGTTCAACAGCGCCGGTCATTCGATGGGGGTTCCTTGCTTTGGCGGTAATCCGCGCAGGTTTGTGACCCAATGGGGCTTTTCCAAGGGCTCGGTTTCTTGTTATCTCTAGCGGTATCGGGTTGAAACCCGCCCTGCCAGTCAAAAGATGCCGAAGAATGCATCCGGGCGCAGGGCGAAAGAGGCAAGCACAGCTGGAGGCTGTCATATGAGATTAGTATTTGCGGGCGTGGTGGCACTTGGTGTCGCGCTAGGATGGTCGGGCGCGGCCATGGCACAGGAATCGTCGAACCGCGTTCAGGCCAGCACGGACTGGAGCGTTTTCGTCGAGAGCAATCCCAAGGAATGCTGGGCCGTTTCGGCGCCCAAAGAATCGGTCAATACACGCGATGGCAATGTCGTTTCGGTGCGGCGTGGCGATATCCTGCTCTTTGTGTTCTATCGTCCGGGCGAGGGCGTGAACGGCCAGCTGGCGTTTACCGGCGGCTATCCCTTCGCAGGCGGCTCGACGGTCGATCTCGATGTTGACGGCACGAAATACGCGCTCTTTACCGAAGGCGAATGGGCTTGGGCTGCCAAGCCCGAAGATGACGCGGCCATCGTTGCGGCGATGAAGAAAGGCTCTTCGGCCTCGCTCGTCGCCCGGTCGGGTCGCGGCACTGTCACCACCGACAAATTCTCGCTCAGCGGCTTTACGGCGGCGGTGGGCGAGGCCGAGAACCGTTGCAAGTAACGCATTTTCGGGTCGGATTTCTTTTGAAACCGGCCCGAATTCCTATATGAGGCCGGTCTGATCCCAGAATCGAGCCCGCCATGACCGCGACCGCCCCCATCACGCAAGACGTTCTGACCATTCCGCGCAAGGTGCCGGAGGGGGCAAAGAACCTTGTCGGCATGACCCGCGAAGCGATGCGCGAGGCGCTGATCGCCGCTGGCACGTCTGAAAAGCAGGCCAAGATGCGGACCAACCAGCTTTGGCAGTGGGTCTATCACTGGGGCGTGCGCGATTTCGACCAGATGACCAATCTGGCGAAAGACTATCGCAAGCTGTTGGCCGAGAATTTCGTGATCGAGCTGCCCGAGGTGGTGACCAAGCAGGTCTCGTCCGATGGCACACGCAAATATCTCGTCAGGATCGCGGGGGGCCACGAGGTCGAGATCGTCTATATCCCTGAAGAGGATCGCGGCACGCTGTGCATCTCAAGCCAGGTCGGCTGTACGCTCACCTGTTCGTTCTGCCATACCGGCACGCAGAAGCTCGTCCGCAACCTCACCGCCTCGGAAATCATTGGCCAGGTGATGCTGGCCCGCGATGACCTTGGCGAATGGCCTGTTCCCGGCGCGCCGAAGGACGAAACCCGCCTTTTGTCGAACATCGTGCTGATGGGCATGGGCGAGCCGCTTTATAATTTCGAGAACGTCCGCGACGCGATGAAGATCGCGATGGACGGTGAAGGCATCGCCCTTGGCCGCCGCCGCATCACGCTGTCGACCTCGGGCGTTGTCCCCGAGATTGCCCGGACGGCGAATGAGATCGGCTGTCTTCTGGCCGTGTCATTCCACGCCACCACCGATGCGGTGCGCGATGTGCTGGTGCCGGTGAACAAGAAATGGAACATTGAGACCCTGCTGAATGCCCTGCGCGAATACCCCAAGGCCACGAACAGCGAGCGGATCACCTTCGAATACGTCATGCTCAAGGGCGTGAACGATACGGATGAGGACGCGCATCGGCTGGTGAAGCTGCTCGACGGCATTCCCGCCAAGGTCAACCTCATCCCCTTCAACGAATGGCCCGGCGCGCCCTATGAGCGTTCGTCCAACAACCGCATTCGCGCCTTTGCGACGATCCTGATGAACGCGGGCTACGCGAGCCCCATCCGCACCCCGCGCGGCGAAGATATCATGGCCGCCTGCGGCCAGCTCAAATCCGCCACCGAACGCGCCCGCAAATCGAAACGCGAGATCGAGGCGGAAGCAGGGCTTTAGGCCTTCTGCAAGTCCAGAAGGATCGTCAGCGCCTCGGTCGCCCGATCCGACGGCACAAACACATGGTCGTGGTGATGCGCCGCGACCATGTTGCAGGCGATGCCCTCGGCGGCCAGCGCGGTGGCGACGGCGGCGGTGAGGCCCACGCCTTCCAGATCGGAATAGACGTTGAGCGTGATCTGCCGCATCGGTGCGGCGTTTGCGCGGTCGGGATGGTCAGCCAGCGGCAGGATCAGGGAAATCCCTTCTGCCTCGCGAAAAATCGCGCGGGCGAGGGGCAGGAGCCGCGCCAGCATCTGCGGGTCGGTGATCGAGGCAAAGGCCACATCGCCCGCGACCATCACCGGATCCATCCCGCCGATCATCTCGGCGGCGGTCTTGGAGGTTGGCTTCACCGGCCCGGAATATGCGAGCGCTTCTTGCCCGCATTCGCCCATGTCTCGATATGCCTCACGGCCTCTTCGGCGGTTTCGACGAAACGAAACAGCTTGAGGTCTTCGGGCGAGATCGTTCCGGCATCGGCCAGCGCCTGAAAGTTGATGACCTTTTCCCAGAAGGATTTTCCGAAAAGCAGGATCGGCACCTGCTCCATCCGGCCGGTCTGGATCAGGGTGATCGCCTCGAAAAGCTCGTCCATCGTGCCAAATCCGCCGGGGAAGATGCAGATCGCCTTGGCGCGCATCAGGAAATGCATCTTGCGGATCGCGAAATAGTGGAAGTTGAAGCACAGCTCGGGCGTCACATAGCGGTTGGGCGCTTGCTCGTGCGGCAGAACGATGTTGAGCCCGATGGATTTGCCGCCCGCATCCGCCGCGCCGCGATTTCCCGCTTCCATCACGCCGGGGCCACCTCCGGTGACGATGACATTCTCGATGCCGCCGTTTTTCACCGAATGCTCGGTCATCAGGCGGGCAAACTTTCGGGCCTCGTCATAGTAGGGCGACAGGGCCGCAAGGTTGGCAGGGGCGGTGTCCGCCTTGGCGGGCTCGGGAATACGGGCGCCACCGAAGAGGACGATGGTCGATTTCACGCCCGCCTCGTTCATCGCCAGTTCGGGCTTCAACAGCTCGAGCTGAAGCCGCACCGGGCGCAGTTCTTCCTTGAGAAGGAAATCCGGGTCGTCGAAGGCGAGGCGATAGGTTGGCGATGCGGCCTGAGGCGTATCGGCGAGGCGTTCGGCGGCCTCGCGGTCTTGCAGGCTGTCGCGGAACGGGTGACGTCTTTGATCGCTCATTCTTGTCGATCCTTTCTTCTGCTCTTGGTCATTGGTAGAACGACCCGACTTGCAAGGCCAGTCACAACTGGGAGGGCCAGACTTGACGGATTGGATCGCCGAGATTGATGACGCGGCGGGGCGCATCAAAGGCTATGTTCGTAGGACAGCCGTGACACGGCTGAATCTTTCCGGCCTTGATCGCCCGATCGAGGTCAAGCTCGAGTTCACCCAGCACACCGGCAGCTTCAAGGCGCGGGGGGCGTTCAACACGCTCCTGTCCGGCGGCGTTCCGGAGGGCGGCGTTGTGGCGGCCTCCGGCGGCAATCATGGGGCGGCCGTGGCCTATGCCGCTGCTCGCCTTGGCATTCCGGCGCGGATCTTCGTGCCTGAAATGGCGGGCCCCACGAAAATAGCCCTGATCGAGCGCACCGGCGCCGATCTGACCGTGGTGCCCGGCTCTTATGCCGATGCCCTTGCCGCCGCGCTCGACTATGAGGCCGCCACGGGTGCGATGCAGGTCCATGCCTATGACGCGCCGGGAACGGTCACGGGGCAGGGCACCTGTATGCGCGAGTGGGAGGAGCAAGGGCTTGGGGCAGATACCGTCTTGATCGCCGTGGGCGGCGGGGGCCTCATCGGTGGGGCAATCGCTTGGGCGGGCCAGCGCCGCAAGATTGTAGCGGTCGAGCCCGAAACGTCCCGCGCGCTGAATGCTGCGTTGGTGGCGGGCCATCCGGTCGATGTCGAGGTGTCGGGGATCGCCGCAAACTCGCTCGGGGCGCGGAAGATCGGGCAGATCTGTTTCGATCTGGCCAAAGAAGCAGGAACGCCTTCGATCCTCGTGACGAACGACGCAATAGCCGAGGCGCAACAGATCCTCTGGCGCGAGGCGCGGATGCTGGTCGAGCCGGGCGGAGCTTGTGCGCTGGCCGCGCTTCTGTCGGGCGCCTACCGACCCGAGCCGGGTGAGCGGGTGGCCGTTCTCCTCTGCGGCGCCAATATCGCGCCGGATCCGCTTTCCTAATCGTCGCATTGTGCCGCTGGTGCGCTGTGAGTATAGGGCACTCAACTCGATAAACCTGACGCGAAAAGGGAATGCCCATGTCCAACGCCCAACTCGAAGCCGCCATCGAAGCCGCGTGGGACGCGCGTGATACCATCACCCCCGCAACCAAAGGCGAGACCCGCGAAGCCATCGAAGACACGCTGACCGCGCTCGACAGCGGCAAGCTGCGCGTGGCCGAGCGTCAGGCGGACGGGAAATGGCACGTCAACCAATGGGCCAAGAAGGCGGTGCTTCTGTCCTTCCGCCTGACCGATATGCACGAGATCTCCGGCTCGAATGGCGGCGCGAACTGGTGGGACAAGGTGCCTTCGAAGTGGCAGGGCTGGGGCGAGAACCAGTGGCGCGCAGCGGGCTTCCGCGCCGTGCCCGGCTCGATCGTCCGCCGCTCGGCCTATATCGCCAAGAACGTGGTCTTGATGCCCTCGTTCGTCAACATCGGCGCCTATGTCGATGAAGGCACGATGGTCGATGGCTGGGCCACCGTCGGCTCTTGCGCGCAGATCGGCAAGCACGTCCACCTCTCGGGCGGCGTCGGCATCGGCGGCGTTCTGGAGCCGATGCAGGCCGGCCCCACCATCATCGAGGACAACTGCTTTATCGGCGCCCGCTCCGAGGTTGTCGAAGGCTGCATCGTGCGTGAAGGCTCGGTCCTTGGCATGGGCGTGTTCATCGGCAAATCGACCAAGATCGTAGACCGCGAGACCGGCGAGGTCATGTATGGCGAAGTGCCGCCCTATTCGGTGGTCGTTGCGGGCTCCATGCCCTCGAAAGGCGGCGTGAACCTCTACTGCGCGGTCATCGTCAAGCGCGTCGACGCGCAGACCCGTTCCAAGACCGGGATCAACGAGCTTCTGCGCGACTAAAGTCTATCGGCTCCGGTTCTCGCCGGAGCCGCCCACTTTCTCCCATGTCTGTGTCGCAGATCAAGGCGCGTCAGGTCGGACGGGTCTAAAATTCGTCTTGAGGCAAAATGCCTCGGGAAATTGGAGAAAGACATATGAAACTTACGACGCTATTTGCGGCTGCGGCCATTTTGGTTCCGACTCTGTCGCACGCCGAAGGGGATCTTTCCCGAGCCAACGTGATCGATCTGCCGATGGAGATGGGAACCGACGACAACGGCAATATGTACTTCAAGCCAAACCATTTCGATCTGGTGACGGGTCAGGCCTATGCTCTGGTCATCACCAACATCGATGAGTACAAACACGAATTGGCTTTGAACGAAGTTCTCGAGAAGATCTTTATCAGAAAGGTCGAAATCGAGACCGCCGATGGCGATCTGGTGGCCGAAATAAAAGGCCATATCAACGAGGTCGAAGTTGGGCCGCACCAGACCGTCGAGTGGTTCTTTGTCCCTGTCCAGACCGGGGAAGACCTCGAGTTCACTTGCGAGATCGAGGGCCACTACGACGCCGGGATGTTTGGAACTATTACCATTCGATAACATGTTCAGTGGCCTGCCTGATCGGCGGGCCACTGGCTTTGAGGTAATTCACCAGCCTTGTCCTCAAGGGGCCGCTGACCAAGCTAGAATGTCGTGCGAGGATGCCCCCATTCATTTGGGGGTATTCATGATTGAAATTCAGGAAATCCGGGAAGATTGGCAGGCCGCCGAGGCGGAGAAACTGGCTTGGGAGTTCGTTGATTGGCTGCGCGGGCGCTATCCCGAGATGCAGACGGAGATCGACGACTATCTTGCCGGCCAGAAATTTGCCGAGCGGATGAAGGATGTCCGCAAGGACTATGGCCCGCCGCGCGGCGAGGGGCTCTTGGCGCTTCTTGATGGCAAGCCGGTCGGCCTTCTCCTGATGCGCGATATTGGCGATCATGCCTGCGAGATGAACCGGATGTTCGTTCGCCCCGAGGCGCGAGGCAAAGGCGTGGCCCGGCAACTTGCCGATCAGCTCATCGAAACTGCACGGGTGAAGGGCTTTGAATGGATGCGCCTTGGTGCCCTGCCGCGCCATGACGAGGCGCTGGCGCTTTACCGTTCGCTCGGCTTCCGCGAGGACAAGGGGCAGACCCGCGACGGCGATACCAAGAGCGCCGTCAAAATGTCTCTCTATCTCGGTCGCCACGCCCATTGACCAGGCCGATGCCCGCGCGTATTGGCCGTGCCCATGAGCGACAAACCCAAGATCAAGAAGCCGCAGCAGGTCTATACCCTCCTTGTCGAGGTGGGCCGGCATGATGGCGACGGCCTGCCCGAGGGCAGCACCGGTGCCGCGCTGATGTGCTATGCCTCGGGTGTGGACGAGGCCGAAGCGGTGCGGGAAACCGTGGCGATCCTCAAGCAGGCCGATCTCGCGCCGCTTGATGTGTCGGGCTATGGCACGCTCGATGAGCGGCTGGCCGAGGGCCATGACATCGACGATGAAGAGAGAGAGCTGATGCAGCGGGCGCTTGAGGAAAACAGCGTCATCGTTGCCCAGATGACGCCTTTCTACGACTAGTGCGCCAGCGTCAGCGCCTCAAAACCCTTGAGCTGCGGCAGCCCCGAACCATAGGACGACGGCACCAGTTCCGGCGGGAGGCCGCGCAGGACTGAGGCTTTGATCAACTCCCGGTTCCCTGCCATCGCCCCCGGATCAAAGCTTTCAAGCTCGGCGCCGTTGACGATGAGCGTTGCAGGTCGGTCGAGCAAGAGCTGGTAATATCTCTGGATCGTGGTTTCAGGCCCCCGGACAATCGTCCGCCCGTCCATCAGGTGGCCTGCCGTTGCCGAAACCTGTTCCTCGGCAAAAAGGTATTCGACCTCGGATCCGCTTAGCCGCAATCTTTGATCGGGCGCGACGATAAGGTCGGTATGAAGCCCGTAAAAGGGGGCCCGCAGGCGGAGCGGCGCAAATCGACCCCGCGCGGGGAGATCTTGCCGGCATATCCATCGAATTTGCGCGGGATCCTTCTCTGCGGTCAGGACATGGTCTCCGACCCTCAACGAGGCAATGGGGCGCTCGCCTTGAGGGGTTGCGATTCTGGCATCAGGGCTCAACGTCGGATTGATGCCGATCGGCTCGATCTCGGCGCTGAAAGCAACCGATCTTACCTCGTGCGAGAGGGTGGTTTCCGCCGCTGCCGTGATGATCCTGTGCACATCCCGAAAGAACAGGGGAAATGGGCCTTCGGCCCGGGCGTGGAATGTCGCGCCCCGTTCGGGCAGATCGACCGCCAGGCTTGCTTGACGGGCGGGGCCGTCCCAACTGTAGCGAAAGATCACGTCTTCCTCTGGCCCGCGAAATGCCGTTGGCAGATCGAAGGCCGTGCTGAATGTGCCTTGAGCCATCAGAACCCGCATCCGCCCATCGGGCTCTGTGCAGACCGTGAGCGAGCTGGGCCAAGGCGTTCGCGACGAATAGCGGATCAGATTGTGCCGCACCGGGCGCGGCTCGTGCGCGAAGTGCAAAAGGAGGGTGCCACGCGCAAGAAGCGTTGCGGGGGAGGGGCTATTGCCATGGGTGAAAGGCGAAAAGACAACACCGTGCCTGTCACGCAGGGCGATCCAGCTTGATGCCGTGGTTTCGTCTTTGGGGTCTTTGACCCTCATGTTCTGCCCAGCCTCGGGTTGGTGTTGGTTGAGGCATAGCGCATAGGGGCGGCCTTGCGAATCCCCGAAGGCGCAGTGGCGCGGTTCGGTGTCGCTTGGCCGACACAGTCGGGCACGGGGGCAATTGCATGATCGCCCCCGAGCCGCTAGCCATCAGGCAAAGGAGTGCTCCCATGTCCACACCCGTCGATCCGGTCGCCCTCACCGCCGATCTCGTCCGCTGCCCTTCGGTGACGCCCGAGGAAGGCGGGGCGCTTGTGCTGCTGGAGCGCGTTCTGTCCGAGGCCGGTTTCACCTGCACACGGGTCGATCGCGGCGGCGTCAGTAATCTTTTCGCCCGCTGGGGGCGGCAAGGAGCCAACCGCAGCTTTGGCTTCAACGGCCATACCGATGTGGTGCCAATCGGCAACCTCGAGGATTGGACGGTCGATCCCTTCGGGGCCGAGATCAAGGACGGCTGGCTCTATGGCCGGGGCGCGACCGACATGAAATCCGGCGTCGCCGCCTTCGCCGCCGCCGCCATTGATTTCGTGCGCGAGACGCCGCCCGATGGCGCGATCATCCTGACGATCACCGGCGATGAAGAGGGCGATGCGGTCGACGGCACCACCGCGCTTCTCGACTGGATGAAGGCCGAGGGTGAGGCGATGACCGCCTGCCTCGTGGGCGAGCCGACCTGCCCAAACGAGATGGGCGAGATGATGAAGATCGGCCGCCGCGGCTCGCTCAACGCGCATTTCACCGTGACCGGCGTTCAGGGCCACGCCGCCTATCCGCACCGCGCCAAGAACCCCGTCGCCGCCATGTCGCGGCTGATGGACCGGATTTCCAGCACGCCGCTCGATGAAGGCTCGGACCATTTCGACGCCTCGACCGTCGCGGTCGTCACCATCGACACCGGCAACCCCGCGACCAACGTGATCCCCAACACCTGCCGTGGCACGGTCAACATCCGCTTCAACGATCTGCACAGCGGCGCGTCGGTGACAGAGCGCCTTCAGGCCGAGGCCGACCGCGTGGCCGGGGAATTCGGCGTGCGCGTGGCACTCAGGGTCAAGATTTCGGGAGAGAGCTTCCTCACGCCTCCGGGCGAGCTTTCGACGCTGATCGCCAAGGCCGTGGCCGCCGAGACCGGCCGCACCCCCGAGATGTCGACCTCGGGCGGCACGTCAGATGCCCGCTTCGTCAAGGATCACTGCCCCGTGGTCGAGTTCGGCCTTGTCGGCAAGACGATGCACGCCGTTGACGAGCGCGTTTCGGTCGATCAGATCGGCCAGCTCAAGGCGATCTATCGCCGGATTCTCGAAGGCTATTTCGCCTGACCGCGTTTCGCGCATGACGCCGCGCCGCGCCCGTGCTAGGGCGGGCGCATGACACGCATACCCTCCAAGCAGGAAGTTCTCGACTGGATCTCGGCCAACCCGACCCTGACCGCCAAGCGCGATATCGCGCGGGCCTTCGGGATCAAGGGGGCTGCGCGGATCGACCTCAAGGCGCTCCTGCGCGAGATGGAGGACGAGGGGCTCTTGCGTAAGCGCAAGACCTCCTATCGCGATGCCGATGAATTGCCGCCCGTGGCTGTCTTGCGGGTCCGTGCACCGGATTCGAGCGGCGATCTCTGGGCAGATCCGGTCGAATGGGAAGGCAAGGGCACGGCGCCGAAAATCCTGATGGTCCTGAAACCGACCGACCCCGCGCTGGGCGAGGGCGACCGCGTTCTGGCGCGGCTTGAGATGGTGAAGGGCCAAGAGCACGACTATGCCGCGCGGGTGATCCGCCAGATCGGCACCAACCCGCAGCGGATCGTCGGCATCTTCCGCAAGGGCTCGGAAGGCGGGCGGATCGTGCCCATCGACAAGGGCGCCGACCGGCAGTGGGTGGTTCCCGCCGGGGCCGAGGGTGAGGCGAAAGACGGTGAATTGGTCGAGGCCGAACAGTCTGGCCCCAAGGGCCGCCTCGGCCTGCCCAAAGCCCGCATCGTGGCGCGGCTGGGCGACCCGACCGCGCCGCGCGCGGTGAGCCTCATCGCCATCCACCAGCACGGCATCCCCGACCAGTTCCCCGACGCGGTGGTGGCCGAAGCCGATGCCTGCAAGCCCGCCGGCCTCAAAGGCCGCGAAGACCTGCGCGAGCTGCCGCTTCTGACCATCGACCCCGTCGATGCCCGCGACCGCGACGATGCCTGCTATGCCCATGCCGACGACGATCCGAAGAACCCCGGCGGCTTTGTGATCTGGGTCGCCATTGCCGACGTGGCCCACTATGTCCGCCCCAATTCCGAGCTGGACCGCGAGGCCCGCAAGCGCGGCAACTCGACCTATTTCCCCGACCGCGTGGTGCCGATGCTGCCGGATCGCCTCTCGGGCGACCTCTGCTCGCTACACGAGAATGTCCCCCGCGCCTGCCTTGCCGTGCGGATGCGGATCGACGCGCATGGGCACAAGATCGACCACCGCTTCACCCGCGGCCTGATGCAGTCGGTCGCTTCGCTGAACTATCAGCAGGTGCAGAATGCCGTTGATGGTGCGCCAGATGAAAAGACCGCAGGCCTCGTCGAGCCGATCCTGAAACCGCTCTACGCGGCCTACAGCCTTCTCGCCCGCGCCCGCGAGGCGCGCCAGCCGCTCGACCTCGACCTGCCCGAGCGCCGGATCGAGATCAACGACGAGGGTCATGTGACAAGCGTGGCCTTCAAGGAACGGCTCGAGGCGCACAAGCTGATCGAGGAATTCATGATCTTCGCCAACGTGGCCGCCGCCGAGACCCTGATCCAGAAGCGCACACCGCTTCTCTTCCGCGTCCACGAAGAGCCGAGCCCCGACAAGCTCGAAACCTTGCGCGAGGTGGCGCAGGCGGCGGGGCTGGTGCTGGCCAAGGGGCAGGTCTTGCAGACGCGGCACCTGAACGCGCTCTTGAAACAGGCCGAAGGCACGCCGCAGGACGAGCTCATCAATATTCAGACGCTGCGGGCGATGACGCAGGCCTATTACAACCCCGAGAATTTCGGGCATTTCGGCCTCGCGCTTCGGAACTATGCCCATTTCACCTCGCCGATCCGCCGCTATTCCGACCTGATCGTGCATCGCGGCCTCATCTCGGCGCATCGCTGGGGCGATGACGGGCTGAGCCCTTGGGATATCGAGAACCTCGAGGAAACGGGCCAGCTCATCTCCGACACCGAGCGCCGCTCGATGATGGCCGAGCGCGATACGACCGACCGCTATCTTGCGGCCTTCCTTTCGGATCGCCTCGGCGCGGTCATGGAGGGCCGGATCAGCGGCATCGCCCGCTTCGGCGTTTTCATAAAGCTCGACGAGACCGGCGCCGACGCCCTCATCCCGATCCGCAGCCTTGGCGACGAGTTCTTCCATTTCGACGCCGAGAGCCAGAGCCTCACCGGCTCGAAAAGCGGCACGGTGATCGGCCTTGGCCAGAGGGTCACGGTCAAACTTGTCGAGGCGGCGCCCGTGTCGGGGGGCCTTATCGTCGAGCTTCTGAAGCTCGAGGAACGCACCATCGCCCGCCCCTCGCATCGCGGGCGCGGCAAGCCGGTGCGGCGGCGCGCGGGGGCGGAAAAGGCCAAGGCGAGCAAGCTGAAGAAGAAGGTCAAACGCACGCGCCGTTGACAGACGGCGCGGCGGCGGATGAGCTAGGCCCATGCCGCGCAAAAATCCCCATCGTCCTTTCACCCCCGATCCCGAGCAGATGGCGCTTGCGCCGGAGGTGTCGGGCAACGCGATCAATGGCTTTGGGGAAGCCAAGCACCGCCGCCCGAAGGTTGTCTATTGGGCCACCAACCCCGATGACATCCCTCACGGACGGATGCAGAAGTGGTTCTACACGGTCGATCCCGGTTCGCCCGAATTCGCCGTCGAGCGGGCCAAGCGGATGGAGATTTCGCAGGCACCTTTGTCGCCCGTTGCTCCGACCCCTGCCCAGCGCAGCCCCGAGGATTGGACCCGCCAGCTCGACAAATTTATCGCCAAGGGGCTTTGCGAGAAGGTCGGTGTTGCCACGATGAACCCGGATTGGGTCTATGAAGGCGCGACCGTCAGGGAGACCCGCGTGATCATCGCCGGGGTTCAGCACGATTACGCGCGGATCGCCACCGCGCCCGAACCCGAGGCGGGCGCCGAAGTGATGGTGCAATACACCCGCGCCTCGCTCGTGGCCAAACGGATCGCCGCGTGGCTTCAGGAGGAGGGCTGGGCCGCGAAGCCCGTGACCGGGCCGATGGCAACCAGCTTCACCATGATCCCTGCCGCAATCGAGGCGGGTTTTGGCGAGTTGGGCAAGCATGGCTCGATCATCAACCCCGAGTTCGGGGCCTCGTTCCGCCTCTCGGCGGTTCTGACCGACGCCCCCTTCGCGCCGACCGCGCGCAAGGACCACGGCATCGACGCCTTCTGTGCCGCCTGCCGGATCTGCGAGGATGCCTGCCCGCCCTATGCGATCCTGCCCGAAAAGCAGACGGTGCGCGGCGACGAGAAATGGTATGTCGATTTCGACAAATGCCTGCCCTTCTTCAACGAACATCAGGGCTGCGGCATCTGTATTGCAGTTTGCCCGTGGTCGCGGCCCGGCGTGGGGCTCAATCTTGCGGCCAAGCTCGCCCGCAAGGCCGGGCGCGAGGGCTAGGTGCGCGGCTGAAGCGCTGTCATCAGATAGATGTTGTGCTCGGCAAACACCTGCGCGTTGCGGGTGTTCTGGTTGAGCCGCTGGTCAAGCCGTTGGCGTTTGCGCTCGTCCATGAAGAGGCGGATCACGCGGCTGATCAGCCATTTGGCGCGGGGGCGCTTGGCCGAAAGCTCCTGATCGACGCGGGTCAGCGCATGGCCCACCACGTTGAAGAGCCCCTGCTCGATCTCGACCGAGGGGGCGACCTCGGCGGTGATGTCTTCCTCGCTCAAGGTCTCAAGCCCAAGCCCGGCCACGGTGGCACGATAGCGGTCGATCAGGTGGCCGCCGCCGACGGTGGCAAGCACCTTGTCCTCGCGGAACCCCTCGCGGCGGAAGCAATCGGCAATCACTATCCGCCCGAAGGGGGCCAGAAGGCCAAGGCACTTTTGCAGGCCGATGCCGAGCGCGATGTATTGGAAGCTTTCGGAAAACAGGCAAACGTCGAACTTGCCCTCGCCCTCGAAATCCTCGAACCGCATCTCATGCACCACCGCGCCCTTGGCATTTTCGCGGCAGCGGCCGGCAAGAAAGGCGCTGGGGATCACGATCTCGACCTTGTGGCCCAGCGCCAATAGCTTTCGCGCTGTCTCGCCCGCGCCGCCGCCGATATCGAGGATGCGGCAGGGCTTGTCGGGGAGGAACCGGAACAGGCGGTCGGTGTAGGCGACCTGTGCGGGGCCAAAGTTCGCGGCGTTGACCTCAAGACCGGTCCAGTCGCCATAGTGCAGGTTCTCCGCACCCGTGAGCCATTTGGCAAAGCTCAGGCCCACATCAAGGCCGATAGCCCGCGTATCGAGTTTCGAGCCAGCCATCAAAGGTCCAGATGTTGGGAGAAAGCGGCGACGACCTGTTCGTAGGTCGCGCGTTTGAAGGGCACGATGGCATCAACCACTTTGTCGGCCTCGATCCATTTCCACTTCGAGAATTCAGGGTGTTCGGTGGCAATGTCGATCTGGTCGTCGCGACCGTGGAACCGCAGCAGAAACCACTTCTGCTCTTGCCCGCGATACCTGCCGCCCCAGATGTTGGGCACAAGGTCATGCGGGATATCGTAGGGAATCCAGCCCTCGGTCTCGGCCTCGACTTTCACGAGATCGGCGGTGATCCCTGTCTCTTCCCACATCTCGCGCAGCGCGGCTTCACGAGGCGCCTCGCCCTTGTCGATCCCGCCTTGGGGCATCTGCCAGGCATCCTGAAAATTGTCGCGCCGTTGGCCTACGAACACCTTGCCCGCGGCGTTGACGATCATCACGCCGACGCAGGGCCTATAAGGCAGGCGGGCAATCTCTTCGGGCGACATGTTCAGTTCTTCGGCCCCAGCGCCGACAGCCCCTTGAGAATGTCGATCGCATAGGCGAGCTGATAGTCCTCTTCCCGCAGGGCAGCCGTCGCCTCGGCGCGGGCGCGGTCTTCCTCGATCTGGCGGATCTCGTCTTCGGTGAGGCTGTCGTTGTTGAGCGACCCCCTGAGATCGGCTTCCGAACGGAACTGCGATGTTGTGGTCTCGGGCTCATCGCCTGGATGCGCAACCGGCTGTTGCACGATGATATCCGGCTGGATGCCGAGCGCCTGGATCGAGCGGCCCGAGGGTGTGTAGTAGCGCGCGGTCGTCAGGCGCATGGCGCCATCCCCCCGGAGCGGCATGACAGTCTGGACCGAGCCCTTGCCAAAGGATTTGGTGCCAATGACGATCGCGCGGCGGTGATCCTGAAGGGCACCGGCGACGATCTCGGAGGCCGAGGCAGAGCCGCCATTGATCAGAACGACCATCGGCAGGCCCGAGGTCAGATCCCCTGCGGTGGCGTTGAACCGTTCTCCGTCTTGTGGGTTGCGGCCCCGGGTTGAGACAATTTCCCCTTCTTCAAGGAAGGCATCGGCCACAAAGACCGCCTGATTGAGAAGGCCGCCGGGGTTGTTGCGAAGGTCGACGATGATGCCGTTGACCTTGTCAATCCCGCCCGCCTCTTCGATTTGCTTTGCAAGGCCGTCGCTCAGGTTGGCCATGGTCTGATCGTTGAACGTGGTGATCCGCAGGACGATTGACTCGCCCTCTTGCCGCACGCGCACGGCGGTCAGCTTGATCGTGTCGCGGATGATCGAGACGTCGAAAGGTTCCGACACGCCCTCGCGCACTACGGTAATGACGATTTCCGAACCAACCGGCCCGCGCATCAGATCAACCGCCTCGTCAAGCGTGTAGCCCATCAGGCTCTCGCCATCGACGGCGGTTATCAGGTCGCCCGACTGGATGCCGGCGGCATCTGCCGGGGTTCCGTCCATTGGCGAGACAACCTTGACCCAGCCATCCTGCTGGGTGACTTCGATACCGAGGCCGCCAAACTCGCCACGGGTCTGGACGCGCATATCGTCGGCGTCGTCGGGGCTGAGGTAGGACGAGTGAGGATCAAGCGAGGTGAGCATCCCGTTGATCGCTGCTTCGATCAGTTTGGCGGAATCGACTTCCTCCACATACTGGGCGCGGATGCGTTCGAAGATATCGCCGAAAAGATCGAGCTGTTCGTAGACCGTCGTATTGCGGTCGGCTTCCTGCGCGATCAGCGGGCCTGCGATCTGCGTCGTGGCCAGAAGACCCAGCACCGAACCTGTCGCGGCAGCCAGGGCAAATTTCTTCATATCGAATCCTATCTCACTCATACGCGAACCAGATCGCGGGGTTGACCGGACCTTGCCCCTCTCTGACTTCAAGATAAAGGGTCTCGTTGGCCTGAGCGCCGTTGCCCTGGTCGGTTTCACGCAAAATTGCGTCAACCGGAAGCGTTTCGCCACCCATCAGGCCCAAAGGTGCCCCTTTCGGCAGGATCTCACCGGCTTCGCCGAAGGTTTCGGCCAGTCCGGCCAAGACGAACAGGACGCCTGCCGCGGGCTCGAGGATGACGACATTCCCGTAGTCGAGCAGAGGCCCCCGGAAGCGCATGGTTGCGGCAACTGGCGTGGTGACAAGAGCACGCGGGCGTGTGGCGATGATGATGCCGGGGCGCGGCACGCCAGCAGCGTCAGGTTCGCCGAATTTTCTTAAGATCGTCCCAAAGACCGGCAGCGATAGATCGCCTGTCGCCGTGGCAGATGGTGCACCGTCTTGACCACCCGGCAAATCGCCAAGCGACGAGGCGAAAGCGTCGAGCGTTTCGGCCGAGGCGATCAGGAGGGCTGTTTGAACCGGGTCTTCGGTGAAACTCATCGGCAGGTCGGTGCGGTCCTGGATGGCTGTGGTCAGGGCGGTGCGGGCCTGTTGAGCCCCGTCAAGCCCTAGTGCAAGGCGCCCTTCGGCGTCCTCCTGTAGGGCCTGCAGGATCGCCAGTTCGTCGAGTTGTGCCTTCAACGCTTCGGCACGCGCCTGAAGCGCAGGGGTTACGTCGGCGAGGAGCATACCGGAGCGCGCCGTGCCAGTCGGGCCAAGGGGATGCAGCAGGAGAAGCGGCGCAGGCGCCCGGCCCATCGTCTCGAGAACACCTAGCAATTGGGCCACCTCGTCGCTTTTCGCAGCCAGCTCGGCTTCAAGAGCGTGGCGGCGGATTGCAGCGCGGCGCAGCCCATCGCGCATGGCCACAAGGCCCGCCTCGTAGGCCTGAACCGTGGCGGTTAGCGCCGCCACCCGATCGCGCCCGCCTTCGGCGGCGGCAAGCTGGTCAGCGGCGGCGGCAAGCTGTTCGGCGGCCGCTTTTGCCGCCTCGGCAGGGCTTGTCAGGGCCGCAAGCGGCGCGGCCCAGAGCATGAGGAGAAGGGCCAGAGCCCGCGTCATCGGGCGATCAGGCTCCGGCCAGTCATCTCGGCGGGCTGGGGCAGCTGCATGAGTTCGAGAAGCGTTGGAGCAAGGTCGGCGAGGCGTCCGTCATGAACCGATGCGCCGTCGGGTCCGCCGAAAAGGATCACATGGACGGGGTTGAGAGTATGCGCGGTATGCGGCCCACCCGTGACGGAATCGACCATCACTTCGCAGTTGCCGTGGTCGGCGGTGACGATCATCGCCCCGCCCGCCTTCTCGAGCGCAGCAACCACACGGGCAAGCCCCTGGTCCACCGCCTCGCAGGCCTTGATCGCGGCCCCAAGATCGCCGGTATGGCCCACCATGTCGGGGTTGGCGTAATTCGTCACGATCAGGTCATAACCCGCCTCGATGGCGCCGACGAAATGGTCGGTCACTTCGCCTGCCGACATTTCGGGCTGAAGATCATAGGTCGCGACCTTGGGCGAGGCGGCCATATAGCGATCCTCGCCCGGCTCTGGCGCTTCCTTGCCGCCGTTGAGGAAGAAGGTGACGTGCGGGTATTTCTCGGTCTCGGCAAGGTGGAACTGGGTCAGGCCCTGTTTGGCGACCCATTCGCCCAGCGTGTTGATGATGGCCTCTTTCGGGAAGACCGTGTCCATATACGCGTTGTGCTGGTCGGAATACTCGGCCATGCCGAGCATCGCGGTCAGATGCGGGCGGCCCGCAACGTCGAAAGCGGCGAAGGCCGGATCGCCGATGGCGGCGAGGATCTCGCGCATCCGGTCGGCCCGGAAATTGAGGGCGAAGAGGCCATCGCCCTCTTTCATCCCCGTGAAGTTGCCGATCACGGTCGCGGGCAGAAACTCGTCGGTCTTGCCAGCGGCATAGCCCGCCTCGATGGCAGCGGTGGCGTCTGCGGCGGCGGGCGCCACGCCCTTGCCCTCGACCATCAGCCGATAGGCCTGTTCGACCCGTTCCCAGCGATTGTCGCGGTCCATCGCATAGTAGCGGCCGACGAGTGTGACGATCTTGGCCCCTTCGGGCAGGGCCGCTTCCAGAGCCTCGACCTGTCCGACAGCTGATTTCGGCGCAACATCGCGGCCATCCGTAAAGGCGTGGATTGCCACGGGGATGCCGGCAGCACGGATCACCCGCGCCGCCTCGGCGATATGCGCCTGATGCGAGTGGACCCCGCCCGGCGAGGCGAGGCCGATGAGATGCGCGGTGCCGCCCGAAGCTTTCATCTTGGCGATGAAATCCCGCAAGGCGGGGCGCTGGCCAAAGCTTCCGTCTTCGATGGAGAGGTCGATCTGACCCAGATCCATCGCCACAACCCGGCCTGCGCCGATGTTGGTATGGCCCACCTCGGAATTGCCCATCTGGCCGGTCGGAAGGCCGACATCGGGGCCGTGTGTGATCAGCTCGGCATGGGGGCAGGTGGCCAGAAGCCTGTCAAAGGTTGGCGTATGCGCCAGAAGCGGGGCATTGGCGGCGGGGTCTTCGCGCTTGCCCCAGCCGTCGAGGATACACAGGACAACAGGTTTGGGTCGGCTCATCTCGGGCTCCATCATTGCGCCCTTCTAGCGCCTAATCTCGCCAAGCGAAACCGTCAGCCGGAGCCGATCAGGGCGCCTGCTGCGAAAACCAGTGCGCCACCGAGGACCACCTGGAACGTGGCCCGCAGGAAGGGCGTATCCATATACCGGTTTTGGATCCAGACGATGGCCCAAAGCTCGACGAAGACAACGGCAAAGGCGATGAAGGTCGCGGTCCAGAAATCGGTGATCAGATAGGGCAGCGCATGGCCGAGGCCGCCAATCGTGGTCATCACGCCTGCCGCGATCCCGCGCTTGAAGGGCGAACCGCGCCCCGAGATTTGGCCGTCGTCCGAGGCGGCCTCGGTAAAGCCCATCGAGATGCCCGCGCCGATCGAGGCGGCAAGGCCCACGAGGAAGGTCGTCCAGGTGTCTTGTGTGGCAAAGGCGGTGGCGAAGATCGGCGCAAGCGTCGAGACCGAGCCATCCATCAGGCCCGCAAGGCCGGGCTGGACCCAAGTGAGCACGAACTGGCGATGCGCCGCCTGCTCTTCTTCCGAGCGGGCGTCGTCCGCCAGATGCGCGGCTTCCAATTCGCCCGCCTTGTGCTGATGCGATGCCTCGGCAGCGGCGAGCGTGCCGAGGAGCTTGCGCGTATCCGCGTCCGTCGTGCGGGCGGCGGCGGCGAGGTAGAACCGCTCTGCATCCCGCTCCATTTGCGCCGCCTCTTCGCGGATCTTCGGCAAGCTGAGGTTTTCCACGAGCCAGACCGGGCGGCGGGCGTAATAGCCCGAGACGTGCTCGCGCCGGATCAGCGGGATCACGTCGCCAAAGCGCACCTTATGGACCTCGATGAGCCGCGCGCGGTGATCATCCTCTTCTTCGGCCATGGCGTTGAACACCGCGGCCGAGGCCGGAAACTCGGCCTGAAGGCGTTGGGCGTAGGAGCGATAGATCCGCGCGTCGTCCTCTTCCGAAGAAATGGCGAGCGCGAGGATCTCCTGCTCGGAAAGATCGCGGAAACGGCGGCGGAAGGTGGTTCCGGGGATCATGGCACTGTCCTGAACTGCTTGTCTCAAAGCTAATCAGGGAATCCCCGGGCGCAAGGGCAAAGACTGCGACCTAGTAGACCACCACAGACCGGATCGACTTGCCCTCGTGCATCAGATCAAAGCCGGTGTTGATCTCGTCGAGGCTCAGGGTGTGGGTGATCATTGGGTCGATCTCGATCTTCCCCTCCATATACCAATCAACGATCTTCGGAACGTCCGTGCGCCCGCGCGCGCCGCCAAAGGCCGTGCCGCGCCAGCTGCGGCCGGTGACGAGCTGGAAGGGCCGCGTCGAGATTTCCGCGCCAGCTGGGGCCACGCCGATGATGATCGATTCGCCCCAGCCCTTGTGGGCAGCCTCAAGCGCCGTCCGCATGACCTTGACGTTGCCCGTGGCGTCAAAGGTGTAATCCGCGCCGCCTTTGGTCAGGTTCACCAAATAGGGCACGAGATCGCCCTCGACCTCGGTCGGGTTGACGAAATCGGTCATGCCGAAACGCTCGGCCATGGCTTTCTTCGACGGGTTGAGATCGACGCCGACGATCTGGTCGGCCCCGGCAAGGCGCAGGCCCTGAATGACGTTGAGGCCGATGCCGCCAAGGCCGAAAACGATGGCGCGGCTGCCGATCTCGACCTTGGCGGTGTTGATCACCGCGCCGATGCCGGTCGTCACGCCGCAGCCGATATAGCAGATCTTGTCGAAGGGTGCGTCGGGGCGGACTTTGGCAAGCGCGATCTCGGGCAGGACGGTGTGGTTGGAGAAGGTCGAACAACCCATGTAGTGCAGGATCGGTGTGCCATCGAGCATCGAGAAGCGGCTGGTGCCGTCGGGCATGAGGCCTTGGCCTTGGGTCGAGCGGATCGACTGGCAGAGGTTGGTCTTCGGGTTGAGGCAGTATTCGCACTCGCGGCACTCGGGGGTGTAGAGCGGGATCACATGATCGCCCGGCTTGAGGCTGGTCACGCCGGGGCCGACCTCAAGGACAACGCCCGCGCCCTCATGGCCAAGGATCGCCGGGAAAAGCCCCTCGGGATCGGCGCCGGAAAGGGTGAACTCGTCGGTGTGGCAGATGCCGGTGGCCTTGACCTCGATGAGCACCTCGCCGGCCTTCGGCCCTTCGAGGTTCACATCCAAGATTTCAAGCGGCTTTCCAGCGGCCAAGGCAACAGCGGCACGAGTTCTCATAATTTCCTCCGAACTGATCCCCTCGAACCTAACGCCTTGAGGGGACGCAAAACAACACTGCTTGCGTCCGCCCGCGCCCCAAACGCGTCATGAGGTGAAAAGCAAAACCCCCGGCCTTCGCCGAGGGTTCTAGCCGCAAATTCCCGGTGCCGCGACTTTGGGTGGGGGCTGTTGCGCCGCGACACCGGGTATTTATGGTTGTAGTGCAAGGCTGAGGGCGGACTGCGGCGCGCAGATGGTGCCTTGGTGGCTTGGGTCAGGTCATTTTATGGCGAAAACAAGGCGGGCTTGATTTGCGCGGGGTTTGGCGCAACTCTGAACCCATGACGATCCAGCCTCCGATCCCTCTTGCGGGTGTTCTTCACGATCAGGTGGCCTTTCACCGCACCGAGCTTGGTGTGATCCTCGGGCTCTACGGTCGCATGGTCGCAGCCGGCGAGTGGCGCGACTACGGCATTTCCTGTTTGCGCGATGTTGCTGTCTTCTCAATATTCCGACGGACGGCCGAAACACCGCTCTACCGCATCGAGAAGCGTCCGCGCCTGCGGTCGCGGCAGGGGCAATATTCGCTGATTGGCGCCGAGGGGCAGGTGCTCAAGCGGGGCAATGATCTGCGGCAGGTGCTCGCCGTTCTTGAGCGCAAGCTCTTTCGCGTAATCGACTGATCAGGGCCGCCGCCGCGCGATGATTGCGCCATCGCCCTTTGCGGCGATGCGCGCGCAGGCTTCTGCGAAATCCTCTTCGACAACAGCCATATGTGTCGCGTTGGCGTGAATCATGCGGTCGGGGCCGGTCATCATGGCCACATGGCCTTTCCAGAAGATCAGATCGCCGCGTTGAAGGGGTTCGTCTTTTGCGATTGGCTCGCCGACTTCGGCGCTCTGCATATCGCTGTCGCCGGGGCAGGGGATGCCGCAGGCCAAAAGCGACGCCTGAACGAGGCCCGAGCAATCGAGGCCGAAAGCCGAGTTGCCACCCCAGAGGTAGGGGGTTCCGAGATGCAAGCGGGCGACCTCGACCGGATCGCTGAAGCAGTGTGCAATGGGGCCGAGATGAACCACCGGGATGTATCCGAGAGGCGTTTCGGCATAGCGATCCTCGATCCGGCCGACTGCAACGGCGGCCCCGAATGGGAGGGAAAGGCGGTCGGGCGATTTGAAGTCGGGCCGCTCATAGGCGTGGGTCGCGCAGGCGATGATCCGGTGGGTCGGCGCGGCGGCATTGGCGTCAAGCGCGGCGCTTGCCACATAGCCGACATAGCCATCGGAAGCCTGAACGAAGCTCCATCCCTCGTGATCTTCGAGCACACGCACCTTTGCGCCATAGAGCAGCTGCCTGTCGCGCGGCCCGTCGGGCGCCTTCAGGAGGTCTGCAACCGAAACAGCGACGAATGAAGGAGTGCCGGTAACATAGGCCGCGGCCGCAACCACGCCCTGAAGCTCGGCCGCGGCAACGCGGGCGTTGGCGGGCGTTGTCCGGCGGTCCATCACAAACCCAATAGATCAGGAAGCGCCTCGAACAGGGCACGCGCGCCTTGCCCGACCCCGCCTTTGGGGCGGCCCGGCGCGGCTGTTGCCTGCCAGCAGAAAATATCGAAATGCGCATAGGGGACGCTTGCGAAACGGCGCAAGAACAGCGCGGCGGTAATCGCACCGGCCATGCCGCCTCCCGGCGCGTTGTCTAGATCGGCAATGCCGGGCTCGATCAGCGCCTCATAAGGATCGTGGAACGGCATCCGCCAGACCGGATCGCGGGCGGCCTGACTTGCCTTGGCGATGGCCGTGCCGGCGCTGTCGCTGTCGGTGAAGAACGGGACGACATCGGGGCCAAGCGCCACGCGGGCGGCGCCCGTCAGCGTAGCCATCGAGATCATCAGATCGGGCCCCGCTTCGGACCCTAGAGCCAATGCATCGGCCAGAACGAGGCGGCCCTCGGCGTCGGTGTTGTTGATCTCGACGGTAAGGCCCTTGCGGGATTTCAGGATATCGCCGGGGCGGAAGGCGTTGCCGCTGACCGCGTTTTCAACCGCTGGGATCAGGACGCGCAGGCGGATCGGCTGGGCCGTCGCCATGATCATTCGCGCAAGGCCAAGAACGGTTGCCGCGCCGCCCATATCCTTCTTCATCAGGGCCATGGTGGCGGCAGATTTCAGATCAAGGCCGCCGGTATCAAAGCAAACCCCCTTGCCGACAAGCGTCAGGCTCGGCCCCTCGGCTCCCCAGTTGATATCTATCAGCCGGGGCGCCCGGGTTGAGGCACGTCCGACGGTGTGGATCATCGGAAAGTTCTGGGCAAGCAGATCATCACCCCGGATCACATTGATCGAGGCGCCGAATGCCTCGGCCAGCTGCCGCGCGGCGGTTTCAAGTTCTTCCGGCCCCATGTCTGACGAGGGAGTGTTCACGAGGTCGCGGGTCAGAAACTCACCAGCAGCAATCGCTTCGATCCGCGCCGCATCGACACCTTCGGGAACGACCAGCCGGGCCTTGGGGGCGTCCTTTTTGGCATAGCGATCGAAAGTGTAGCTGGCCAGAAGCCAGCCGAGCGCGGCTTCGTTCAACTCTTCGACATCGAGATTGGACTGAAGCCGGTAGGTGCCTTCTGGCAGCGTTGCCGCAGCGGCGGCAATGGCGAAACGGTTGCGTCTGCGGGCGCCGGCCGCGCCAAGCCCGACAAGAGCACGAGAGACCTTTCCGCTCTTTCCCGGCAAGACAACGACCGATCCTGATTTGGCCGCAAAGCCGAGCGTGCGCGCCCATGCGGCTTCATCGTCTGGCAGATGAGCCAGTGTATCGTCCAAAGTGTCCGGGGCGACCACAAGGAGCGAGATTGCATCGGCGGTATCGGGGGCAAATGTGGGGGTCATGGTCTGTCCTGCGTGAGTTGACGCAACTCTAGACCATGCGGCTGCCGCCGCAAGGGCGGGCTAGCCGCAGTAGGGCCAGATGCCGACGGGCGCCCGATCCGCAACGCGGCGCAGCCGCGCCAGAGTTGCCCCGATTGCGTGGGGATTTTGGCTCTCAAGAGCGCCCATCAGGGCATCGGCGGCTTCAACCATCGGCACAAGGCCGATTTGTTCCGACAGATCCCGAAGAACCCCAAGGGTGCCCAGAATTTCAAGATGGCGGCCCTGCTCGTGGCGCGCCTCTACAAGGACCGCAAGCTTCGTGATGCAGCCGAGATCCGCGTTGATCCTTTTCGCCGCCTGCTTGCGCCCCAGGCGAGCGTAGATCTCGGCAAGTTTCTCGCGATCAGCATCAAACCTGTCGGTCACCCGAAGGAGGGAAATTGAGGATTGATTGCGGTGCCCAGACGGGTCGGGAGAATTGGTGTGCATAACCCCCAGATAGGGGGTCAAGGTTTTCAAGGTATTTCCGCCGGGTCGTTTTCCCTCTCGAAATTCCCGAAAATGCTGCCTATCTAGCATTGAACCGACCACAGGAGAGGCCATGAAAAGCGCACGACCCCTACCTGAATACCTGTCCCGCCGGTATCACGGCTGGAAGGCAACATCCTATGCCGAGAATCGGAGCTGGTATCGCCGCCTTGCCGAAGGTGGGCAGCATCCCCGTGCGATGGTTATTTCCTGCTGTGACAGCCGGGTTCATGTCACCTCGATCTTTGGGGCTGATCAGGGCGAGTTCTTTATCCACCGCAACGTCGCCAACCTTGTTCCGCCCTATGAGCCTGACGGCGAGCCTCACGGCACATCGGCAGCGGTCGAATATGCCGTTACGGCGCTGAAGGTTGCCCATCTGATCGTGTTGGGCCACTCAAGCTGCGGCGGCGTTAAGGGCTGTTACGATATGTGTTCCGGCCATGCGCCCGAGCTCGACAAGAAATCGAGCTTTGTCGGGCGCTGGATGGATATCCTCCGTCCGGGATTTGAACGCCTTTCCCCCGGCAGTGATGAGGAACGCACCCGCCAGCTTGAGAAAGAAGCGGTGGTTGTCTCGCTTGAGAACCTGATGACCTTTCCCTTTGTTAAAGCGGCCGTTGAGGACGATATGCTCAGCCTCCACGGGCTTTGGAACGATATCGGCGAAGGTGGGCTTGAGTATTTCGACGGCGAGACAGGTGCTTTCGCACCGATCTGATCGGGCTTTGTCTTTCGCAAAGTAGTGGTAAGCTCTTCATCAGCGAATGGGGAGTTCGAGTATGAAAAGCCGTCTGGCGGTAATCATGGTGGCCGATGTCGTCGGCTATTCGCGCATGATGGCCGAAGACGAAGAGGCCAGCATCGTCGCCGTTCGCGACCTCAACGAAACCTATGTTCGCCCCCATTCCACCAATCATGGCGGAGAAATCCTTAAACGCATGGGCGATGGCTGGATCATTGCCTTCGGCTCTGTCCATGCCGGTATCGCCTGTGCGCTCGAGCTTCTGCAGACGCTGAGCGGCAACGAAAACCTCAAGATCAGGATCGGCGCGCATATTGGCGAGATCGTCGAGGATGACGAGGATTTCTATGGCGCGGGGGTAAACCTCGCTTCGCGCCTTCAGGGGCAGGCACCGCCGGGCGGGATGATGGTCTCGCAAGACCTTTTCCGGCAATTGACGGGTCAACTGGCGGCGCAGTTCGAGGATGCAGGCTCTTTCGACCTCAAGAACATCCCCTATCCCGTGCAGGGCTATCAGTGGCGGCCGGCCCAGAAGAAAAAGGGCAATGCCGCCAAGGGGGAGTTGCCAACTGTCCTTGTCGAGGAATTCGAATATGCCCCGGCAACCGACGAGATTCAGTCTCATGCAGAGGAGTTGCGCGAACAGATCCTGATGAACCTCTCGCGCCGGACTGGAATCAAGACGATCGAAAGCGCGGGCGAGGGGGTCAAGACCGTCTACCGGATTCGCGGGCGTCTCAGGGTTTCGGGCGCCAAGGCGCGGATGAACTTGTCGATGGTGCTGTGCGAGACCGCCGAGACCTTGTTTTCGCGCAACTACGATGGCGACATTACAGATATCTTTGAATTCGGCGATCAAATCTCTGCCAAAATCAACGCAGACCTGCGGATTCAGATCAATGCCTATGACGCCAACAGGCTCGAGGCGCTTGCGGACGACGAGCTGAGCATCTCCGAACTAAGATCACGCGCGGCGCGCAACTTCTACAGGGCGACCTATTCCAGCTGGCAGCGCGCCTTGGCTCTTATGGAGCGGGCAGTTGAGCTTGTCCCGGATGATCCCATGGCTCTTGCGATGCTCGCCGTTGGGGAGGTGATGCTGTGCGCGGCAAGCTATGAGCCGATGCCTCAGGAGCGGATCAAGCAGCTCGAAGACGGGCTCAATCTTGCCATCAAACAGGCACCCAAGGTCGATTTCCTTTATTCGGCGCGGTCCAATCTCAACGGTCTTGTGAAAGGTGACGCAGACGCAGCCCTGCGCGACGCCGAATATGCCCTCAAGCTCAACCCGACTTATCTGATCGGCTTTGGAGCGCTGGCTACGGCGATGATCCTCAAGAACGATCTACGGGGGGCGGTCGAGCGGCTTGAGTATTCCATGACCCTGTCAAACGACGATCCACTCGAGGCCGAGCGAACCTTCCCTTTGGCGATCTGCTATTTCCTGACCGGCCAATTCGACAAAGCAAAGACGGTGACCGAAGCCCTTGCCCATGCCAACAGAGACAACCGTATCCTGCAGAAGTTGTTGGGCATGGTTCTTAGGGAAATTGGCGACGGGACTGGCGCCGCCAAACAGGAGATGATGGTGGAAAGCCTGACCTTCACGCCGTCGATCCAGTCTATCCGCGTGCTCCTTCCCAAGGAACACGCGGCATTTGCTGACGAGCTTTATTCGGTCGCCCGGCCCTAGCCCTTCTTCAGGCAGCGCTGGCCCAGAACCTCGGCGATCTGCACGGCGTTGAGCGCGGCACCCTTGCGAAGGTTGTCCGACACGCACCAGAAGTTGATGCCGTTCTCGACCGTGACGTCCTGACGGATGCGGCTGATGAAGGTGGCATAGTCGCCCACGCATTCGATCGGGGTGACGTAGCCGCCGGCCTCGCGCTTGTCGACAACCATGATGCCCGGCGCTTCGCGCAGGATGTCGGTGGCTTCTTCCCAGTCGAGGAACTCTTCAAACTCGACGTTGATCGATTCCGAGTGGCCCACGAACACCGGAACGCGCACGCAGGTCGCGGTGACTTTGATCGACTTGTCGAGGATCTTCTTGGTCTCGGTGACCATCTTCCACTCTTCCTTCGTGTCGCCGCTGTCGAGGAACACGTCGATGTGCGGGATCACGTTGAAGGCGATCTGCTTGGGATAGACGCTCGGCGCGACTTCCTGACCGGGGACATACATCCCCTTGGTCTGGTTCCACAGCTCATCGATGGCTTCCTTGCCGGTGCCGGAGACCGACTGATAGGTGGAGACGACAACCCGCTTGATCTTGGCGCGGTCGTGCAGCGGCTTCAGCGCCACCACCATCTGCGCGGTCGAGCAGTTGGGGTTGGCGATGATGTTCTTCTTGGTATAGCCCACGACCGCGTCGGCGTTCACCTCGGGCACGATCAGCGGCACATCGGGATCATAACGATAGAGCGAGGAGTTATCGATCACCACGCAGCCTTGGCTCGCGGCCTTGGGGGCATAGATCTTGGTCGCGTCCGAGCCGATGGCGAAAAGCGCGATATCCCAGCCGGTGAAATCGAAGGTATCGAGGTCTTGGGTCTTCAAAGTTCGCTCGCCAAAGCTGACTTCGGTGCCGAGAGATTTGCGCGACGCAAGCGCTGCGATCTCATCAACCGGGAACTCGCGCTCGGCGAGAATGTTCAGCATTTCGTGGCCCACATTGCCCGTGGCGCCGACGACGACGACTTTATAGCCCATTGGCCTTGCTCCTTACTTGAGACGCGCGCCCTATACCGGCTGCGGCCCTTGAGGAAAAGGGGCCGCGTCAGTCTGTCCTGTCTTTGGCGAAGAGATAGGCGGCAAGGCCACACAGCACCAGAACACCGAAAAAGGCAAAGAGCGTCTGATAGGGGGCTGACGCGGCAACATCAGGGCCGGAGGCGGCCTTGAAGATACGGCCCGTGACCATCTGCATGACGCCAACGCCACCGATGCCGAAGAGGTTGAGGAGGGTCACGCCACGGCCCGTCAGGTGTGGCGGGAAGAAGGCGCGCCCATGGGCGACGATCACCGGGAAAGAGGCGCCTGCCGCGCCGATAACGGCCAGAAGGGCGGCCGAGAGCCAGATGTTCTGATCGGCCACGGCATAGAGGGCAAAGATCGCCACGGCCCCCATCAGGTTGCCGGTGAAGATCACCCATTTGCGGGTTTTGAACAGGCGATCGAGCGGGCCATAGGCGAAATTGCCGATCACCATTGCAATGCTCATCACCAGCGTGACCGAGCCGATCATGCCTGCGTCCGCGCCGAATACATCGCGGGTATAGGGGCCGGCCCATAGGCCGCGCAGGCCGGCGGCAGGGGCATAGTTGACCAGCATCATCGCAAGGATCGGCCAGATCACCGGCATCTTGAGCAGATCGAGCACCGAGCCGCGATGTTCGGAGACGACCTTTTCGGGATCGCGCACGGTCAGCCAGACAAGGCCAGCCACAACAAGCGTAAGGGCCGAAAGGGCCCACATCGTCCCGCGCCAGCCAAAGGCTTCCGCGGCCCATGCCATAGGCGCAGAGCTGACGATATTGCCCAGCGAGCCGAAGCCGATGGTTGCCCCAGCGAGCGTGGCGAAAACGGCGGCGGGATAGACCCGCGCGAAGATGAAATAGGCGGCCATGAGAACCGGCGAACAGCCGATCCCGATGAGGGCCATCGCCAAAGAGATGTGGCCCGGCGTCTGGGCAAGCGCGAAAACCGCAGCACCGCCCGCGCCGCCGAGGGCAAAGAGGCCCGCCGCGGTCTTGCGGGGGCCGATGGAATCGAGCGCCGCGCCTACGGGGATCTGCATGGCGGCGAAGATCAGGAACCACAGGCCAGAGGCGCTGGCGAGGTCTTCAGGTGTGGCCCCGAGGTCGGTTGACAGCGCGGGTGTGAGGACGGCAAGGAAGGCCCGGTAGAACTGGCTCAGCACATAGGCCGCAACCAGTGAAATGATCCCGATACGCATGGATAGTCCTCCCGCCGTTCTCGTGGCACGGGCGACGGGGCGGTGCAAGTGCCACGCTCAGAGTGCGCGGCTATGTCGTCCTTCGGGCATCGAATAGGCATCGACCTCTTGCGCGGCGAGGCGGGCAATCAGGCGGGCCTCTTCGACAAGGGCAATCTTGTTGCCATCCAGACGGATCTGGGCGCGGAACCGTTCACGCATCCCCTCGGTCATCGCCATCAGCTGCGACACGGGAATGCCGTGCTTCTTCGACAGCTGGTCAAGGTCGATGCTGAACTGGCACATCAGCCCCTCGATCATGTCGGCGCGCAGTTGATCATCGGCGGTCATCGTATGGCCGCGTTCGGTTGCCAGAGAGCCGGAGTCGACGGCGCTTGCGTATTTGGCCGAGGCCGAGATGTTCTGGGCATAGCCCTGCGGATAGCGCGAAATGGCCGAAGCGCCGATGCCGATCAAAACGTCGAAAGGATCGTCGGTATAGCCCTGGAAATTGCGGCGCAAGGTGCCGTTCTCGAGCGCTTTGGCCATGCTGTCGGTCGGGCGGGCATAGTGATCGATGCCGATTTCGGTATAGCCGTCCCAGAGGAACAGCTCACGCGCGGTGTCGAACAGCTCGAGCCGCGCTTCGGCATCGGGCAGGGCGTCGCCGGGGATCAAGACCTGACGCTTGGCCATCCACGGCACATGGGCATAGCCGTAAAGCGCCACGCGGTCGGGGCTGAGAGAGAGGACGCGCTGCACGCTGTCGGCCATCCGCTCGCGGGTCTGGTGGGGCAGGCCGTAGAGAATATCCATGTTGACCGAGCTGACGCCCGCCGCCCGCAGCATGGCAACGACATCGCGGGTCTGCTCAAAGCTCTGAAGGCGGCCGATGGCTTCCTGCACCACGGTGTCGAAATCCTGCACACCGATCGAGGCGCGGGTCATGCCGGCGGCGGCCAGTGCGTCAATTCGCGCTTGATCGACCTCGGTGGGATCAATCTCGACCGAGAAGGTCGCGTCATCGGTCCATTCGCGGAAATTACGCAGGGTCTGACCTAGATCGGCGATCATCTCGGGGTTGAGCAGGGTCGGGGTGCCGCCGCCAAGGTGAACCTGACCAATCCGCACATCGGGATGCAGATGGCGACCAACCTCGGTAAGCTCTTGTTTCAGAAGCGCAAGATAGGGCACGAGCGGCCTGTCGGTCGATGTTCCTTGGGTGCGGCAGGCGCAAAACCAGCAGAGCCGCCGGCAATAGGGGATATGGACATAAAGCGAGATCGGCGTGCCAGGCTTGATCGCCCCCATCCAGCCGGCAACTGTCGCGGGGCCGATATCATCCGAAAAATGGTTGGCGGGCGGGTAGCTGGTGTAGCGCGGCGCCCGGGCCTCAAAGAGCCCCAGTTGCCGGAGCTTTTCGTGGGAAGCCATTGCATTTCCTTTGCAGAAAGTGATTAAGGTCACACCATGGTGCGCGCGAGTATGGGGACAGTTGCCGATGGCCCAGTCGATGTCTGATACCAATTGCGGCGAATGTCCGATCCGCCACCGCGCCGTATGCGCCAAGTGCGACGCGGACGAACTCGCGCGGCTGGAGGAGATCAAATATTACCGCAACTATGAGGCCGGCCAGCCGATTGCATGGGCCGGCGATGATCTGGCGTTTCTCGGTTCGGTTGTGCGCGGCGTCGCTTCCATCAGCCAGACGCTTGAAGATGGCCGGACCCAGATGGTCGGCCTTCTCTTGCCCTCGGATTTCATTGGCAGGCCCGGTCGCGGCGTCTCGCTCTATGATGTGACGGCCGTGAGCGACGTGACGCTGTGTTGTTTCCGGCGCAGGCCGTTTGAGCAGCTTCTTCTCAATACGCCTCACGTGGCCGAGCGGCTTCTCGACATGACCCTCGACGAACTTGATGCCGCCCGCGAATGGATGCTGATCCTTGGTCGCAAGACCGCGCGGGAAAAGATTGCGAGCCTTCTGACCATCATCGCCCGCCGCGAGTCGGTGATCGGGATGCGCGCGCTCAAGGGTCCGATCGCGATTGACCTGCCGCTCACCCGCGAAGCGATGGCCGACTACCTCGGTCTCACACTGGAAACCGTTAGCCGCCAGATCTCGGCACTGAAGAACGACGGCGTCATCTTTCTTGAAGGCAAACGCCGGATTCAGGTGCCGGATTTTCAGGAACTCATCGCGGAAACGGGCGATGATATGGACGGCGGCATGGTCGCCTGACCAGCCCTCAGGTGCCGTCCATTTTCTTTCTCCGATCATTGCCTCAGTGAGCCATCAAGAGCGGCAGGCTCGTGCCCTCAAGCATATCGCGGGTTGCGCCGCCCAGAAGCGACTCGCGGAACCGCGAATGGCCGTAAGCCCCCATAACAATCAGATTGGCGCCATTCTCGGTCGCAAAACGCGCAAGGACTTCTGAAACTCTTGGCAAGGTTCGTGACAGAATTGAAACTTCGGCTTTGATGCCGTGGCGCGCGAGCATCAGGCAGACGGCGCCGCCCGGATCCGAGCGTTCGGGCGAATGGGTGGGCGGGTCGATCATGACGATATCAACACGTCCGGCCCGCTTTAGGAAAGGCAAGGCAGCACGGATTGCAGCGAAGGATTCGCTGCTCTCATTCCAGGCAATGATAATTCGATCAAAGCTCTTGGTGGCCATTTCGGCTTTCTCCGGAACGACCAGGACGGGAGCACCGGTTCCAAAAAGCTCTGCTTCGAGGATATTGACCTGAACCGGCGTCCGGCCAGCGCCATAGGGTTTTGCGGCGACGACGAGATCGGAGTAGCGCGTCAACCGGCCTACAAGAGTGTCCAGGCCAAGATGGGGAATGACGACGGCTTGAGTGGCAACACTTTGCCTGTCGATCGCAAAGGCCGAGCGCACCCATTTTTCAAGGGAATCGGCTCTTTCTCGTGCTTCTGCCGCGCCTGTTTCAAGAACGATCGCCGCTGTTCCGGCCGGCATCGGTTCATACCGAGCGGGATCTATCCCGACACAGTGAACATCGAGGTGTGCGCCCTCCAATTCGGCTAGGGCAAGTGCGGCCTGCAGCGCTCCCGCATCCGAGGCCTGATCGGTAACAATCACCGAAATCGTTTCGTAACCCATCGCTGTTCTCCTGCACCGGGTTGAGTGGCTGCGCCCGGAAAGTCCCGTCAGAACGACCACTAGCAAAAGCGGCTTCACAAAAACTTGACATGGATCAATGCGGCGATCCCGGCGGTCAGGGAAACAGCAACTGGAACTGAACGTCCCGCCACGATTCTGCGCGGGCGAAAGAAGGGGAACACTTCTCATGTGGGATTGGATCAAGATTGTGGCGCTGGGGCTTATCACCCTCTTCGCCGCACTGGCCGCGAACTGGGCGCGAGACCTGGCCTATCAGGTTCACGCTTTGATCGTGATGGCCGTTTCCGCCGGTCTGTTTATCTGGACCGTGCGCACTGCTGGCGACCCGAAGGGGCCTGCGCCAACCGGCTATATGGACGGAGTCATCCGCTATGGCGTGGTGGCGACGGCGTTTTGGGGCCTTGCGGGTTTCCTTGTTGGAACCTTCATCGCCTTTCAGCTCGCCTTCCCGGCGCTGAACTTTGAGTTTCTTCAGGGCTACGGAAACTTTGGCCGTCTGCGCCCGCTGCACACCTCGGCGGTGATTTTCGCCTTCGGTGGCAATGCGCTGATCGCGACCTCGTTCTACATCGTGCAGCGCACCAGCGCCGCGCGGCTGTGGGGTGGCAATCTCGCCTGGTTTGTCTTCTGGGGCTACAACCTGTTCATCGTGCTGGCCGCGACCGGCTATCTGATGGGCGCGACCCAGTCGAAAGAATACGCCGAGCCGGAATGGTATGTCGACCTGTGGCTGACCATCGTCTGGGTGGCCTACCTCCTCGTCTTCCTCGGAACGATCATCAAGCGCAAAGAGCCGCACATCTATGTGGCCAACTGGTTCTTCCTGTCGTTCATCGTTACCGTGGCGATGCTCCATGTCGTGAACAACCTCAGCCTGCCTGTGTCGATCTTCGGCTCGCGCTCGGTCCAGCTCTTTGCCGGTGTGCAAGACGCCATGACCCAGTGGTGGTATGGCCACAACGCTGTGGGTTTCTTCCTGACTGCGGGCTTCCTCGGCATGATGTACTACTTCGTGCCCAAGCAGGCCGGAAAGCCGGTCTTCAGCTACAAGCTGTCGATCATCCACTTCTGGGCGCTGATCTTCCTCTACATCTGGGCTGGCCCGCACCACCTGCACTACACCGCTCTGCCGGACTGGGCCTCGACCCTCGGCATGGTGTTCTCGGTCGTGCTCTGGATGCCCTCCTGGGGCGGCATGATCAACGGCCTGATGACGCTTTCGGGCGCCTGGGACAAGATCCGCACCGACCCGATCATCCGCATGATGGTCATCTCGCTCGGCTTCTACGGCATGTCGACCTTCGAGGGCCCGATGATGTCGATCCGCGCGGTCAACTCGCTGTCGCACTATACCGACTGGACCATCGGCCACGTTCACTCTGGCGCTCTGGGCTGGAACGGCATGATCACCTTCGCGGCGCTTTACTTCCTGACGCCGAAACTGTGGAACCGTGCCAGCCTTTACAGCCTGCGCCTTGTCAACTGGCACTTCTGGCTCGCCACCATCGGCATCATCCTCTACGCGGCCTCGATGTGGGTTACGGGGATCATGGAAGGCCTGATGTGGCGTGAGGTCGATGCGCAGGGCTTCCTCGTGAACTCCTTCGCCGACACGGTGGCTGCGAAGTTCCCGATGTATGTGGTGCGCGGCCTTGGCGGCACGCTCTACCTCACCGGCGCGATCATCATGTGCTACAACCTCTGGATGACGGCGTTCGGCAAGAACCAGCCTGCCGCCGTCGCCACCCCCGCAGAATAAGGAGAGGACGATATGGGTATCCTTGATCGTCACAAGGTTCTTGAAAAGAACGCCACCCTGCTGCTCGTCTGCAGCCTCGGCGTGGTCACCATCGGCGGGATCGTGGAAATCGCACCGCTGTTCTACCTCGAAAACACCATCGAGGATGTGGAAGGGGTCCGTCCCTACTCGCCGCTCGAACTAACGGGGCGCGAGATCTACATCCGCGAGGGCTGCTATGTCTGCCACTCGCAGATGATCCGCCCGATGCGCGACGAGGTCGAACGTTATGGCCACTATTCGCTGGCGGCGGAGTCGATGTATGACCACCCGTTCCAGTGGGGCTCGAAGCGGACGGGGCCCGACCTCGCCCGCGTCGGCGGCCGCTATTCGGACGAGTGGCACGTCGATCACCTCGTGAATCCCGAAGCCGTCGTGCCGGAATCGGTGATGCCGAAGTACAGCTTCCTGCTGAACAAGGAGATCGAGCCGACCTACATCACCGACCTGATGAGCACGCACCGCATGGTGGGCGTGCCCTACAGCGACGAGATGATCGAAAGCGCCGAGGCGGACTTCCTGGTTCAGGTCGATCCGATGGGCGACACAGCCGGCCTCGTCGAACGCTATCCCGGCGCGCAGGTCCGCAACTTTGACGGCCAGCCGCAGCTGACCGAAATGGATGCGCTGATCGCCTATCTGCAAATGCTCGGCACGCTGGTCGATTTCTCGACCTTCACGCCCGATGCAAGCCGCTAGGAGGATAGAATGAACTATCACATCTTCCGCGAAATCGCAGATAGCTGGGTGCTGCTGGCCATGTTCGTCTTCTTTGTGGGTGCGATTGCCTGGGCCTGGCGGCCCGGCAGCCGCGCCACCCACAAGGACGCGGCCGACGTTCCCTTCCGCCACGAGGATGCTCCGGCGGGCGAGACCAACCAAATGACTTCGGAGGCCCGGACATGAGCAAGAAGCCTGAAAAGAAAGAGGTCGGCACGACCGGCCACTCGTGGGATGGCATCGAAGAGCTGAACAACCCGCTGCCGCGTTGGTGGGTCTGGATCTTCTACATCACCATCGTCTGGGGCATCTGGTACACCATCGCCTATCCGGCCTGGCCGCTCCTGAAAGGCGCGACCGAAGGTTACCTCGGTTATTCGACCCGCGCAGAAGTCGCGGCGGATATTGCCGCGGTTGACGCCAAGAATGCGGACCTTGTGGGCCGGCTCGAAGCTGCCGACCTGAACGCCCTGTCGGGCGATGCCGAGCTTTACCAGTTCGCCATCAACGGTGGCCGCGCAGTCTTTGCCGCCAACTGTTCGCAATGCCACGGCTCGGGTGCGGCTGGCGCCAAGGGTTATCCGAACCTTCTGGATAACGACTGGCTCTGGGGTGGCATGATCGAAGATATCGCCTTCACCGTCACCAACGGCATCCGCAACGAGCATTCGCCCGATGCCCGCTGGACGGAAATGCCGGCCTTCGGCGAGCTTCTGTCCAAAGAGGAAATCGCCGCTGTGGTCGAGCACGTTCGCGCCATCTCGGGGCAGGAGGCCGATGCCGCCCTCGCCGCCGCCGGCGAGACGGTCTACCTCGACAACTGCGCCGCCTGCCACGGCGACGTTGGCGAAGGCCTGCGCGACATGGGCGCACCCACGCTCAACGACGCGATCTGGCTCTATGGTGGCGATGTTGCCACGCTCACAGAAACGGTCACCAACGCCCGCTTTGGCGTGATGCCGGCCTGGAGCGACGCCTACCACCCCGCCGGTGGCCTCTCGGCAGCCGAGATCAATGCGGTGGCCGCCTATGTCCACCAGCTGGGCGGCGGCGAATAAACGACAATTCCTCCGGCGCGTTGCAGCGCGCCGAAGGATACATTCGGTCTGGTCCCTGTTCGCGCATGTCGCCTGACCGATGTTCCCTCTGGCGAGAGGGCGATGCCTCCGGACGGTCTTCCGCTCCGGGGGCATCTGTTTTCAGGACATATGGCCGAGCTCTGATCTATTGACCTAGGTCAAGGTCGGTTTACGATTCTCGGCGCATAAGGCGATAACGCGAACAGTAGATCTAGGTTATCCATGTCCTCTTCCGACACGCCCCCGTCGCTCTATGCAGCGCGCGAACCCGTCTTTCCGCGCCGCGTTTCCGGGTTTTTCCGCAGCCTCAAATGGTGGATCATGGCGTTCACCTTGGGGATCTATTACCTGACCCCGTGGATCCGTTGGGACCGTGGCCCCGAGATGCCCGATCAGGCGGTTCTGGTGGATCTTGCGAGCCGGCGCTTCTTCTTCTTCTGGATCGAGATCTGGCCGCACGAGTTTTATTTTGTCGCGGGCCTTCTGATCATGGCGGGCCTTGGGCTCTTTCTCTTCACCTCGGCCCTAGGGCGCGTCTGGTGCGGCTATGCCTGCCCGCAGACCGTCTGGACGGACCTTTTCATCCTTGTCGAGCGCTGGATCGAAGGCGACCGCAACGCGCGTGTCCGTCTGTGGAACGCCAAGTGGAGCCTTCACAAGGCGCGCCTGAGGATCACCAAATGGATCGTTTGGGCACTGATCGGCCTCGCCACTGGCGGGGCGTGGGTCTTTTATTTCACTGATGCGCCGACGCTTCTTGTCAATCTCGTGCAGGGCACGGCCCACCCCATCGCCTATTCGACGATGTTCATCCTGACCGCGACGACCTTCTTCTTTGGCGGCATCGCGCGCGAGCAGGTGTGCATCTATGCCTGCCCCTGGCCCCGCATTCAGGCGGCGATGATGGACGAAGACACCATCACCATCGGCTATCGCGACTGGCGCGGCGAGCCGCGCGGCAAGCTGCGCAAGGGTGAGACAGGCCCGGCACAGGGCGATTGCATCGACTGTATGGCCTGCGTCAACGTCTGCCCAATGGGCATCGACATCCGCAACGGCCAGCAGATGGAATGCATCACTTGCGGCCTCTGCATCGATGCCTGCGACGACATGATGGCCAAGATCGGCAAGCCGCGTGGCCTGGTCGATTATCTGGCTCTGAAAGACGAGGTCGACGAACGCGCCCACCGCAAGCACGCGCCGATCATGAAACACATCTTCCGGCCGCGGACGATCCTTTACACCGCGCTCTGGTCGGTGATCGGATTCGCGCTTGTCTTTGCGCTCTTCATCCGGCCCGAGATCGACATGACGGTCGCGCCCGTCCGCAACCCGACCTATATCGTCCAGTCTGATGGCACCGTTCGCAATGTCTATGACGTGCGACTGCGCAACAAGCAGGGTGAACCGCGCCCGTTCGGCCTATCGCTGAACATCGGAACGAACCTGTCGATCCACGTCGAAGGCGTTGATGGCACGCTGGTCATCGTTCCGGCAGACGAGATGAAGCAGGTGCGCGTCTATGTCGATGCGCCCAAAGGGTCGCCCGAGTCGACGACAGATCGCTCGCCGTTTACATTCTGGGTGACGGACCTCAACAACCAAGACCGCGCCAGCGTCGGGACCATCTTCAACGGAAGGACCAACTGATATGACTGCCCTGTTTCGTGGCCCGATTACTGGCCCCAAGTTCTTCGCGATCATCGCCTCTTTCTTCGTGGTGATCATCACCGTGAACGTCTACCTCGCGGTGAGCGCGGTGCGGACTTTTCCCGGACTTGAAGTCAAGAACTCCTACGTCGCCAGCCAGACCTTTGACGCCGAGAAAGCCGCGCAACTGGCGTTGGGCTGGGATGTTGGCGCTGTGGTCCACAAGGACGGGGAGCTTGTCCTTTCTATCACCGACAAAGACGGCAACCCGGTCGAGGTTCAGTCGGTGACAGGCATTTTCGGCCGCGCCACCAATGTCCGTGACGACCAGACGCCCGAATTTGTGTTTGATGGCTCGGTCTATCGTGCCCCTGTCACAACAGCGGCGGGCAACTGGAACCTCCGCCTTGAAGCCGTTGCACAAGATGGCACGCGCTTCCATCAGCGGATCGTCGTGATCGTCGAGCACTAAGATGTCACTGGCCGATTATTCTGGCGCCGCGGCCTGTCCCGGGTGTCTGACGGCCACGGAAGCGGTCGAGAGGGCGTCGAAAGCCGCCTCGGAAGAGGCGCGCGATGTTCAGCTGTCGCTGCCGACCATTCATTGCGCGGGCTGTATCTCGACGGTCGAACGCGGGCTCATGGCCCGCGATGGCATTGTCGATGTGCGGGTCAACCTCACGCGCAAGCGGGCGGTCGTCCATGCCGAACCTTCTGTGACCGACGAAGAGATCGTGGCCGCCATTTCTGCCCTTGGCTATGAGGCCATGCCGCTCGATGGCGCGACCCTGAGCGCGGGGGAAAGCGACCGGCTGGCCCGCGATCTGGCGATGCGCCTTGGCGTGTCGGGCTTCGCCATGATGAACGTCATGCTTCTGTCCGTCGCCGTCTGGTCTGGCGCGGCGGATGCGACGCGCGACCTGTTCCACTGGATTTCCGCGGCGATAGCCCTGCCCACGGTCGTCTTCTCGGCCCAGCCCTTTTTCAAATCGGCCTGGTCAGCGCTGCGCGTCGCGCGGCTCAACATGGACGTGCCGATTTCGCTGGCGATCCTGTTGGCCTCGGCCATGTCTCTCTACGAGACGGTCAACTCGGGCGCGCACGCCTATTTCGACGCGGCCCTGTCGCTGACTTTCTTCCTTTTGGCAGGGCGCTACCTCGATCAGCGGATGCGCTCGACCGCCCGCTCGGCCGCGACCGAACTTGCCGCGATGGAAGCGCCGACCGCGCTGCGCCTCATCGGCGCCGAAGCCGAGACCGTGCCGCTGGCCGAAGTGGTGGTGGGCGATCTTCTTTTGGTTCAGCCCGGCGCGCGGGTTCCGGCAGATGGCACGATCGCCGTAGGCGCGAGCGAGCTTGACCGCTCTTTCCTCACTGGCGAGACCGATCCTGTGGCGGTTACTGTCGGGTCCGAGGTGAAGGCGGGTGAGATAAACCTGACCGGCCCTCTGACGATCCGCACAACCGCCGTGGGCGCGGACACGCTCCTGCATTCGCTGGCGGAGCTTGTCACGATGGCAGAGGCCGCCAAGTCGCGTTACAACTCGCTCGCTGATCGCGCGGCGCAGATATATGCGCCAGCGGTGCACCTTCTCGCCCTTGCCGCCTTCTTAGTCTGGCTCTGGCTCACGGGCGGCGATGTGCGCCACGCGCTCAATATCGCGGTGGCGGTCCTCATCATCACCTGCCCCTGCGCCCTCGGCCTTGCGGTTCCTGCAGTGTCTACTGTGGCCTCCGGTCGCCTCTTCAAGCACGGGCTCTTGGTCAAGCATCCGACCGCGCTTGAGCGGCTGGCCGAGGTTGACGAAGTGATCTTCGACAAGACCGGCACGCTCACCGTTGGTGCGCCGGTCCTTGCCAATGCGGAGGGGATTGCTGCCGGTGATCTGGCGGTGGCCGCCGCTCTGGCCCGCGGCTCGGCGCATCCCCGCTCCCGCGCCATTGCCGCCGCGGCGTCGCGGCTCGGCATTGCGCCTGCCGACGTGAGCGGTCTCAAGGAAGTCCCCGGCTATGGCATTGAGGGCAGCTATATGGGCAAACCCGTCCGGCTTGGCCGCCCCTCGTGGATCGGCGCGGAGACGGGCGAAGCCACCGTCATGCGGATTGGCGATGCGGAACCAGTCGCCTTCCACTTCATCGACGATCTGCGCCCCGGTGCGATAGAGCTGATCTCGGCGCTCAAGGCGCAGGGTCTGCCCGTCACGCTTCTTTCCGGCGACGCGCCCGGCATCGTCGAGGCATTTGCCGAACGTGTGGGCATCGACACATGGCAGGCAGGCGTTCTGCCCGACGAGAAGGCGGATGTGCTTCGCGCCAAGGCAGCCGAGGGCAAGCGCGTCCTGATGGTGGGGGATGGCCTGAACGACACCGCTGCGCTGGCGCTCGCCCATGTCTCTATCGCGCCCGGCTCGGCGCTCGAGGCAACGCGCGTGGCGGCAGACTTCGTGCTCCTCGCGCCAAACCTCATGCGGATTGCTGATGCGTTGCGCGTCGGGCGCTCCGCCCGCAAGCGCATCCTCGAGAATTTCGGCGTTGCGGCCGTCTACAACATGATTGCGATCCCGATTGCTTTCATCGGCCTCGCAACGCCCCTTGCCGCCGCCATCGCCATGTCGACTTCGTCGATCATCGTCTCTCTCAATGCGCTCAGGACCCGCTAGGCCATGGAAGTCCTTGCCATTCTGATCCCCGTCTCCATCAGCCTCGGTATCGTCGGGCTTCTGGCCTTCTTTTGGACGATGAAAAACCGCCAATACGAAGACCCCCAAGGCGATGCCGAGCGGATCTTGCGGACAGACTATGACGACGAACCTGCGGAAGACCGCAAGCGCCGCTGACTGGGATTGTCGGGAAATGGTCGGAGCGAGAGGATTCGAACCTCCGACCCCCTGCTCCCGAAGCAGGTGCGCTACCAGGCTGCGCTACGCTCCGACCGTGGCGTGCGGGGTAAACCGAACCGGCGGAATTGACAAGGCGTTATTTGCTGGAATCTGTGCCCTTGGCGCGATCGAGGAAGGCACCGATCCTGAGGTTGGTGCCGGTCTCTGTCCTGCTTCTGGTTTGCAGCACAGGGCGCTTGCTCGAAGCGCCGCGTGTCCCCTCGCGAAGCACGATGTAGAGGCCGCTCGCGATGATGATTGCGGCGCCTGCGGCAGTATAGAGATCGACCGATTCCGAGAAGATGAAATAACCAAAGATCGCCGCCCAGATGATTTGGGAATATTGCATGGGGGCAACGACGATCGCTTCGCCCGATTTGTAGGCGCCGATGATGATGAGGCCGGCGGCCGATCCCAGAATCGCCATGATCGCGACAAGTCCGATATGGGTGGCGGGCATCGGCTCGTAGACAAAGCCAAGCACGGCGCCCATGACGAAGAAGTTGGCCATCATCGGATAGAGCATGATGACGATAGGCCGCTCGTCACTGCCGATGCGGCGCACGACGACCGAGGCGAAGGAGCCGCCGATTGCGGCAACAACGGCCGCCAGATGACCAAGGCCGAGGTGGGTCTCGCCGGGGCGCAGGGCCACGAACACGCCGATCAGGCCGATGACAATGGCGATGGCGCGGCGGACATGGATGCGCTCGCCGAGGATCGGAATGGCGAGAAGCGTGATCAGAAGCGGCGAAGCGAAAAGGATCGTATAGGTCTGCGCCAGCGGCAGGACGGAGAACGCATAGAAGGCCGTGACGCCAGTGATCAGCGTCGCCACCGTCCGCGCCGCCATCCAGCCGGGATGGACCGGGCGCAACGTTCCGGGGGCCTGATCCCGCATGATCATCAAGACGGCGAGGGGGAAGCTGAACAGGGTCGAAAAGAAGATCGTTTGCACCGGGGAATAATCGCCACCGAGAAACTTCACGATCACGTCGTTGGTCGCATAGACGGCAAAGGCGAGGAGGGCGAGCAACGCCCCTTTGATGTTGTGATGCATCGAACTTCCGGCTGGTTAGCGCTATCACCTTTTAGACGCGACACCTGCCAAAAGAAAAGCCCCGCCGAGGCGGGGCTTCCTATTTGAAGTGGTAGCTGTCAGAGGCTGGCGTCGAGGGCTGCGATAACCGCGTCGCCCATGGCCGAGGTCGAGACCGGCGATCCGCCCTCGGGGCCCATCAGGTCGGCCGTGCGGAGGCCATCGGCCAGAACCTTCTCGACGGCCTTTTCAAGACGGTCGGCCTCGGTGCCCTGATCGAAGCTGTAGCGCAGCGCCATGGCGAACGACAGGATGCAGGCGATCGGGTTGGCCTTGCCTTGGCCGGCGATATCCGGGGCCGAGCCGTGGACGGGCTCGTAGAGCGCTTTTGGCCGGCCATTGGCCATCGGCGCGCCGAGCGAGGCCGAGGGCAGCATTCCGAGAGAACCGGTGAGCATGGCGGCAAGGTCGGACAAGAGATCGCCAAAGAGGTTGTCGGTGACGATCACGTCAAATTGCTTGGGCCAGCGGGTGAGTTGCATGGCGCCAGCGTCGGCATACATGTGGCTCAGCTGAACGTCGGGGTATTCCTCGTCGTGGACCTTCTGGACCACCTCGCGCCACAGAACGCCAGATTCCATCACGTTGGCCTTTTCCATCGAGCAGACCTTGTTGCCGCGCTTGCGGGCCAGCTCAAAGGCCGAACGCGCGACGCGGGCGATCTCGCTTTCGGTATAACGCTGGGTGTTGATGCCCACGCGCTCGTTGCCTTCGGTGAAGATACCGCGCGGCTCGCCGAAATAGACACCCGAGGTCAGCTCGCGGACGATCATGATGTCGAGACCGGCGACCACATCCTTCTTGAGCGACGAGAAATCGGCCAGCGCGTCAAAGCACTGGGCGGGGCGGAGGTTGGCGTAAAGGTCCATCTCCTTGCGCAGGCGCAGAAGGCCGCGCTCGGGCTTTACCGAGAAATCGAGGTTGTCGTATTGCGGGCCGCCCACGGCGCCGAGAAGAACGGCATCAACCTCTTGCGCCTTGGCCATTGTTTCGTCGGCCAGGGGCTTTCCGTGCACGTCATAGGCGCAGCCGCCGACGAGGTCTTCCGACACGTCAAACTTGAGGGCGCGCTTGTCGCCGTACCAGGCGATGATCTTCTTCACTTCGGCCATGACTTCGGGGCCGATGCCGTCGCCGGCGAGGATAAGGAGCGAGGGGTTGGACATGAAATTCTTCCTTGGATGGAGTGTCCCGCACCGCCTAGCTCTTTGCTGCCCAAGGGTCAAGAAACGTGGGGCCGCAGCCCTTCTTCGAGCATTTCCCAGACGCGGCGGATCCGGGGTGTGTGGCGCATGGCTTGATGCGCGGTGAGCCAGACGGGCAGGGAAGGCAGGTCGAGCCCCAAAGTCACCTCGCGCACCAAGGGTTCGGCAAGCCCAACACCGCGCTGGGCAAAGCCAAGGCCTGCGCCCGCCTTGACCAGCTCCCAGGCCACCAGCTGATCGTCGCAACGGGTCTTGAAGAAGTTGCGGTCGACCGCGAGGCCCGCGGCGCGGAAGCCTTCGATGATGAGCGGGCTTGCGTCATAGCCGACGATGTCGTGGTCGAGGAGGTCTTGGGGGCTTTGCGGTAGGCCGCGGCGGGCGACATAGGAGTCGGCGGCGAAAAGCGAAAGCGTGACGTCGCCCAGATGCTTGGTCACGAGGTCGAGCTGGGTCGGGCGATACATTCGGATCGCAATATCGGCTTCGCGGTAAAGGAGATTGCGGCTGTCGTCCGATGGCACGATCTCGATCTCGATCTGCGGCTCGGCGGCGCGGATTGCCGCGACGATGGCGGGCAGGTGATGGAACGAGACAACCTCGCTGGCGGTGATGCGGACCGTGCCCTCGAGGCGCTGCTCCCGCCCGGCGGCAGTCAGACCGATCTGCCGGACCGCATCGCGCATGGCGCGGGCCGGCTCGACCAGTGCAAGTCCGGTCTCGGTCAGGTCAAACCCCTTGGGATGGCGGCGGAATAGATCTGCTCCGAGGGAGGTTTCGATCGCCCGGATCTGCCGGCCCAGTGTGGGTTGGCTCGAGCCAAGTGCTCGCGCTGCGGCAGACAGGCTGCCGGTTTCCGCCACCGCGAGGAAGCTGCGGAGCAGGGTCCAGTCCAGACTGTCGAGTGGCGTATCCATTCACAAATGAATAGCATATGAACGGGTTCGCGCAATTTCATTCTGGATTTGGATGGATACTTTGATCCTGTCGAAACGCCCAACAGGAGACAACCATGACCAAAACAGCGCTCATCCTCGGACCGTCCGGCAAGATCGGCCGCCATGCCGCCCGCGCATTTGCGGCGCAGGGGTGGCAGGTCCGGTCCTACCGGCGAGGGACCGACATGAAAGTGGCCGCGCGCGGTGTCGATGTCATCGTCAACGGATTGAACCCGCCCAACTATCACAACTGGGCCACCCTGATCCCGCAGATCACCCGCGATGTGATTGCCGCGGCAAAGGCCAGCGGAGCAACGGTGATCCTGCCGGGCAACGTCTATAACTTCGGCGCCGAGCCGGGCAGTTGGTCGGAGGCTACGCCGCAGCGCCCAGTCAGCCGCAAGGGCCGCATTCGCGTCGAGATGGAGGCGGCCTATCGGGCGTCCGGCGTGCAGACCATCGTTCTCCGAGCCGGCAATTTCATTGACCCCGAGCACAACGGCGATGTGATGTCGCTCGCGCTGATGCGCACGATCGGCAAGGGCAAGCTCACCGCGATGGGGCGCACCGACGCGATGCAGGCCTATGCCTATCTGCCCGATTGGGCGCGGGCCGCGGCGCTTCTGGCGGATCGGCGCGAGAGCCTTGAGAGGTTCGCAGATATCCCCTTCCCCGGTCATGCCTTCACGCTTGAGGAGCTGCGCGTGACCCTCGAGGCCGCGCTGGGCCGAAAGGTTGGGGTGACGGCCTTCCCGTGGTGGCTCTTCACCGTGCTCTCGCCGGTATGGGAACTGGCCCGCGAAATGCGCGAGATGCGCTACCTATGGAATACGCCGCACGCGCTCGACGGCGCGAAGTTGCGCCGTAGTCTGCCCGATTTCCAGCCGACCGATATGCAAACGGTGATGCTTGCCGGGCTACCGCCGAAGTTCCACCCAGACAAGGCGGTGCGGACCGGCCAGCTGCCCGTCCTCCCCCAGGAGGGCTGACATCGGGTCTTCAGGCGCGGGCCAGATAACCCCCGCGCCTGTCACCGTCCAATCCGCAGACGGCAAGACATAGCTGACCCGCAGGTTGCCTTGCGGGCTTCCGGGCCAGGCGGCTGTGTCGAGTGAGGGGTCGCCACGGTGGCTGGGATCGGCGGCCCATGCGCCGCCCGCGCTGGCAGGGCGGGGATCTTGCAGGCGCGGATCAGACAGAAGCGCGCGGATCGTGGCATGGTCTCCGTCGCCATCTTCTGGATCGGCGTTGAGCTTGGCTGCGAGGACAAAGCTTGAAGGAGCGGCGCCGAACGCCCCATCCAGATAGAGCGACCAAAAGCGGATCTCGTCACGATTACGCAGGCCGTTGCGATCTTCCGGCCCATCGAAGGCAGGCGTTGTCGCGGCGCTTGCCAAAAGCGCGAAGGGCGGCCCGCCCTCGGGCAGCACCGGCACGACCCAAAAGCCCGCCGAGGCGAGCCGCTGGATCGCCATAGCCTCTTTCGAGGGGAAGGGCTGGCCGTTCATCTGGGGCATCTGCGCGCCCGGCAAATCGCGCCAGAGGAGGCCGGTGAAATCGGCAACATTGTCTGTGTCAATCGGCACGCGCGACAGGAGGGCCATACCGCCGTTGCCGCGAAAATCTCCATAGCCCATGGCATCCCGCGCCTCGCCAAGCGCGCCGTTGCCATCCATGTCGAGCCCCGTGGGCAGGCCGGCGTTCGAAGGGCGAGCGAACCTGAAGGGATATGCCGTCCCGCGCTTGGCCAGAAGATCGGCGAATGCGTTGAGCGCAGCGAGGCCCGCATCGTGATCGAAATCGGTGAGGAGGAGGAGATCCGGATCCGCCGCCGAGATGACATCTACGATCGCTGTGATGCCCTTGTCCTGGCCCGAGACAATATCCTTAAGCAGTAGCCCTGGCCCCTCACGGCTCAGGGGCGCGGCGTAGGTAGCGATGCGGAAAGGATCAGCGCTTGCAGATGCCGAGGCGAGCCAAAGGCTCAGGCCGATTGCTGAACCGGCACCCACCCATCTTCGAGCGCCTTTGCAAGAGCGCGTTTCTGCTTGCTCTCGAGGATGTTCGCGATCCGGCTCAGCGCCAGCCCTCGCATGATCAATGATGACGGCAAAAAGGCCCATGCTGTCACCGACCATACAAGAGTATGCGGATTAGTGAGAGAAATTGGATCAACGAATTGCACCACGAGTTGCAGGACCGCAGGCACAAAGAAGGGAAGCGTGAGTCCGAAGATTCCGTTAACGGCAGCGTCACGACGAAGCTTTTGCACGACGTCCATATGAACCGACGGATTGAAGAGGGGCAAATTGGTCCAGATGTTGAAAGACCGCCCGGGCAATGGCCACCGGCCAAAACGGAGCGTGATCACCATGAAGGCCAAGGACAGAATTGAAATGATGTAGGCAACGCCCGCCGCAGTTCGGAAGATCGAGATTGTGGCCTCTGGGGTGGACTCGGGCAAGAGGCCGATCATCAACCGCACGGGAGAGAGAGGAAAGTCGATCATCTCGGCAAGGCGCTCGCCGGCAGTGTCAAGAAACACGGTAAAGGTCGTTGGGGCGACCTGGCCGCGAAGGATCGAAGAAAGAAAAAATACGCAGGCAAACAAGGCCAGGAACCGAATGCGATTGACAGGAGGTGCTTCGCGGAACTCGATCAATGATGGGGTCTTGCTTGCATATTCAGCGAAAGTTGCGATTGCGGCGAGGATTGCGACGAGCATGGCCATCTGGCCTGTCTCGCCCGGGGTCGATGGCAGAATAATCGACGGCGTCGCGATCAGCAGAATCACTGCTGACGCACGGATTAGTGCTCCGATAATCGTAAAACCCACTGCTCGTCCCTCGATCTGGCCGGACGCGATACTTGCCGCGCCTCTTTTCCAGTCTAGCCCAATTGGGCCGCCTCATTGTTGACACAATCTTGCCCAGATTGCCTCAATCGGCAAGCGCCGAGTTAGCGTCGGGAATGGCAGACAGGAAATCGGTGCGGCTTTCTTGCAACCATCAGGCGCCACTATATTAAGAAACCCGCCCTTTTCAGGGCGGGTTTCCAGCATGAATCTGGCCGGCGGACCTAGACCCAGGGGCGCTCCATCGCGGCCTTGGCTTCGAAGCTGTCGATCGACTTGGCCTTCTCCATGGTCAGGCCGATATCGTCGAGGCCGTTCAGGAGGCAGTGCTTCTTGAAGGCGTCGACGTCAAACTTGAACGATTGGCCGTCCGACGAGGTCACCGTCTGGCTCTCAAGGTCGACCTCGATCCGCGCGTTCGAGCCCTTCTCGGCGTCCTTCATCAGAACGTCGACGGCCTCTTGCGGCAGAACGATCGGCAGCATCCCGTTCTTGAAGCAGTTGCTATAGAAGATGTCGGCAAACGAGGTCGAGATGATCGCCTTGATGCCGAAATCCGCAAGCGCCCAAGGCGCGTGTTCGCGCGACGAGCCACAGCCGAAATTATCGCCCGCGACAAGGATCTGGGCCTGCCGGTAGGCGGGCTTGTTCAGGACGAAATCGGCGATCTCGTTGCCCTGACGGTCAAAGCGCATCTCGTCAAACAGGTTCACCCCCAGCCCCGACCGCTTGATGGTCTTGAGGAACTGCTTGGGGATGATCATGTCCGTGTCGATATTGACGAGCGGCAGGGGCGCGGCAACGCCGCTGATCTTGGTGAACTTTTCCATTACATCATCTCCCGAACGTCAGTGAGGTGGCCGGTGATTGCGGCGGCGGCGGCCATGGCGGGCGAGACAAGGTGCGTGCGGCCCTTGTAGCCTTGGCGGCCTTCGAAGTTGCGGTTCGAGGTCGACGCGCAGCGCTCGCCTTCCGACAGCTGGTCGGGGTTCATGGCAAGGCACATGGAGCACCCCGCAAGGCGCCATTCGAAACCGGCCTCTTTGAAGATATCGGCAAGGCCCTCTTCCTCGGCCTGCGCGCGCACAAGGCCCGAACCGGGGACGACCATCGCCCGTTTGACCTTGATCTTCTTGCCTTTGAGGATCTCGGCCGCGGCGCGGAGATCTTCGATCCGTCCATTCGTGCAGGAGCCGATGAACACGGTGTCGATCTCGATGTCGGTGAGCTTCTGACCGGCGGTCAGGCCCATATAGTCGAGCGAGCGCTGCGCCGCTTCGACCTTGCCGCCCTTGAAGCTTTCGGGCGCAGGCACGGTCGCGGTGATCGGCAGCACGTCTTCGGGCGAAGTGCCCCAGGTCACGACGGGGGCGATATCCTCGCCCTTGATGGTGATGACCTTGTCGAAATGCGCGCCTTCGTCGGTGAAGAGCGTCTGCCAATAGGCCATCGCAGCTTCCCAAGCGGCGCCTTTCGGCGCGTGCGGGCGGCCTTTGACATACTCGAAGGTCTTTTCGTCCGGCGCGATCAGGCCAGCGCGCGCGCCGCCTTCGATCGCCATGTTGCAGACGGTCATGCGGCCTTCCATCGAAAGATCGCGGATCGCTTCGCCACAGTATTCGATGACATAGCCGGTGCCGCCGGCGGTTCCGGTCGCGCCGATCACCGAAAGGGTGATGTCCTTGGCGGTCACACCGGGGCGGAGCTTGCCGGTGATCTCGACCTTCATGTTCTTGGATTTCTTCTGGATCAGCGTCTGGGTGGCCAGAACGTGCTCGACCTCGGAGGTGCCGATGCCATGGGCGAGCGAGCCGAAGGCGCCGTGGGTCGCGGTGTGGCTGTCGCCGCAGACCACGGTCATGCCCGGAAGGGTCCAGCCCTGTTCGGGGCCGACGATGTGGACGATTCCCTGACGGACGTCAGAGACGGGGTAGTAGTGGATGCCGAAATCCTTGGCGTTCTTGTCGAGCGCCTCGACCTGAATGCGGCTCTCCTCGGTCATGGTCGAGGCATTGGCGCGGTCAATCGTGGTGGGCACGTTGTGATCCGGCACGGCGATGGTCTTCTCGGGCGCGCGCACCTTGCGGCCCGCCATGCGCAGGCCTTCGAAGGCCTGCGGGCTGGTCACTTCGTGAACAAGGTGACGGTCGATGTAGAGAAGGCAGGTGCCGTCTTCGGATTCGTGGGCGACGTGGGCGTCCCAGATCTTGTCGTAGAGCGTTTTGGGGGACATAGGTCCTCTCCCTTGATGTTCAGATGAAAAGGCGTCGGAATCGGGCGCACGGATGCGCGGCGCGGTCAAAGTCGCGCTAGAATGGTGTGGGTCGCGCCATAAAACCGCCAGGGCAGGCGCGAGCGATCAGCCATATCGAAAACCATCGTCATGGATGGGCAGATACACGGCCACGCAGAGTCTCGCAAGGGCTGTGCTTGGGCTTGAACTTTTCGCAAGACCACCTAGATAGATATCAAGATGATATCATAGTGGAGTGTGTCGATGTCTAATTCCCCGGTCCCTACCATTTCCGGCCGCGCCTTTGTCGTTTCAGGCGTAGCTGTCCTGCTGCTTTTGATTGCGGGCGAAGTGCTCGCGATTTCAGGGTTCATCCGCAGTATCAGTATCGGGGCCGAGGCTCGGGCGGTATTGATCTTGATCGCGTCGGCGGTTCTCACAGCCTTCCTGATTCCCGGCTTCTTCCTCAACCAGCCCAAGCAAGCGCGGGTTCTCACCATGTTTGGCGACTATCGCGGCACGGACGCGACCGCCGGTCTGCGCTGGACGCTGCCGTTCTATTATCCGCGCATGAAGGTCTCGACCCGCCTGCGGAACTTTGAATCGAGCCGCAGCAAGGTCAATGACGCGGTTGGCAATCCGATTGAGATCAGCTCCATCGTCGTTTGGCGCGTCGTCGATCCGGTGAGCGCGGTTTTCGAGGTCGAAGACTACGATACCTATGTCGAAACCCAGACGGAAAGCGCTGTCCGCTCGCTGGCCAGCTCTTATCCATATGATTTCGGAATCAACGACAGCCACGATGGCCTGTCGCTGCGTGGCGACACCGCCGAGGTGGCCGAAAAGATGATGGAGGCGATTCAGGCGCGGGTTGCCGAAGCCGGGATCGAGATCGTCGAGGCGCGGATCAATCACCTTGCCTACGCAACCGAAATCGCCGCTGCGATGCTCAAGCGCCAGCAAGCGAGCGCCTTGCTTGATGCGCGCGAGACCATCGTCAAGGGCACGGTCAGCATTGTCGCTGCTGCGGTGAAGGAGCTGGAACTAAGCGACGGAATGGCTCTGGATCCCGAACGTAAAGCGGCGATGGTGGCCAATCTCATGGTGGTTCTGTCCAGCGGCGCCGAACCGACGCCAGTGATAAACGCCGGCAGCCTCTACTGATCATGGCGGCCAAGAAGGCATATCCCCTGCGGCTTCGGGAAGACATTCTCGAAGCCGTGGCGCGTTGGGCCGATGACGATCTGCGAAGCGTCAACGGCCAGATCGAGTTCATCCTGCGCGACGCGCTTTGGCGGGCCGGGCGGCTCAGGCGCCCCGAGACGGACACGAGCGACGAGGCAGAAACCGAAGGCTGAAACGCGGCGGCGCTTGCGCCTAGGGCTCGTGCGCCGCATCATGACGGGAAAATAGCTTCCCAATGGAGGGCGATCAGCGGGTGGAGCAGACAACGACAGATGCCGTAGAAATCAGTCGCGGGCTGATTGAGCAGCTCTGGGTTTTCCTTGGCACCTTGTTCCGCCCCTGGAACGCCTATCAGGTCGCGATCCTACTGGGCGTTTTTGCAGTCGCCTATCTTCTGACGCGCTGGATCGCACCGAAATATCACGACTGGCTGCGAACGCGCGAGGGCTGGCCCATGTCGCGGATGCGTTGGGCGCTTGTCGTGCACAAGCGTATGACGCTGATCTGCTTCGTCGTGCTGATCTGGGTCACGGTTCTGATCATGCGCGAGGTGACGTGGCCGTCCCGCTCCTATCTGCTGGCCATCGTCGGCAATCTGACCTTCGCCTGGCTGATCGTTGCCGTCGCGGCGCGCTTGATCAGCTATGGCCCGCTGCGAACAGTGGTGCGCTATGGCGCCTGGATCTGGGTGACGCTCAGCGTTCTGAATATCACCAACGAGGTTCAGGCGATCCTCGACAGCATGGCCATTCATTTTGGCGACCTGCGGATCTCGGTCTGGCTGGTGCTTCAGGCGGTCTTGGTCATCGGCGTCTTGTTCTATGCCGCACGGTTCCTGTCACGAACCACTTCGCAGAGGATTCAGGACAACACCGATCTCAGCCCCTCGATGCGGGTTCTGTCGATCAAGTTCATTCAGCTGATCCTTTATGGCGTCGCCCTGTTCGTCGGGCTGAAGGCGGTTGGGGTCGATCTGACCGGCCTTGCCGTTCTCTCCGGTGCGATCGGTGTCGGCCTCGGCTTCGGCTTGCAAAAGGTCGTGTCCAACCTTGTCTCGGGCGTGATCATCCTTCTCGACAAGTCGATCAAACCCGGCGATGTGATCAGCCTTGGCGATACCTTCGGCTGGATCAACAGCCTTGGCGCCCGCTATGTCTCGATCACCACGCGGGACGGGCGCGAATACCTGATCCCGAACGAAGACCTGATCACCGGGCAGGTGGTGAACTGGTCGCACTCCGACGATTTCGTCCGGCTCGATATTCATTTCGGCACGTCCTACCACGACAACCCGCACGACGTGCGGCGCATCGCGATTGCCGCGGCCAAAACGGTCGACCGGGTGCTGACCGACAAGCAGACCGTCTGCCACATCACCGGCTTTGGCGATTCCAGCATCGACTATGTACTGCGCTTCTGGATCCGCGACCCCACGCAGGGCCTGACCAATATCCGCGGAAATGTGTATCTTGCGCTTTGGGATGCCTTCCACGAAAACGGCATTTCGATCCCCTTCCCGCAGCGCGAGGTGCGGATACTTGGCGATGCGGAGCCTGCAAAGGCCGACTGACTGTTGCCGGAAAACCCCGCTTTTGCCGTTGAACTTGTCCGATTTATGAAGGAAAGGGGGCGCTGATCGCGTCCGGGGGCCGGATTCATTGAAATGATACTTTGCCCTTGCTACGTTTTGCTTATGAGAAGTGTCCCTGAAAAACGGGCGTGTCACACCGGAGGACAATGACCTGTCTCTCGAACTATCCGCGGCCGATGCCGCGCCTCGGAATGCGCTGCGAATGACGGCATCCGAGCAAGCCACCAGCGAACAGATCCTTGCGGCTGTTCTCGCCTCCCTCGAAGACGACAAAGCCGAAGACATCGTGCAGATCTCCCTGCGCGGCAAAACCGAGATGGCCGATTACATGGTGATCGCCTCTGGCCGGTCTACCCGTCAGGTCGCCGCGATTTCGGAAAAGCTCACTGAGCGGCTCAAGCAGGATCTTGGCGTTTCCTGCAAGGTCGAGGGCGCCGAGGTCGGCGATTGGGTTCTGATCGACGCGGGCGATGTGATCGTCCATGTCTTCCGGCCCGAGGTCCGCGAGTTCTATCAGCTCGAGAAGATGTGGCAGCCCTCCGGGACGGCGGCGAAAGCCAACTGAGATGCGGGTGCATCTGGTCGTTGTCGGCCGCCTGAGGGCCGGGCCGGAGCTTGACCTCATCAAGGACTACCTCACACGTTTCGACCGCACCGGCCGCGCGCTGGGCCTTGGGCCTGCGCAGGTGATCGAGGTTGAGGACAAGAAGGGCGGCGGCATGGCGGCCGAGGCGGCACTTCTGGAGAAGGCGATCCCGTCGGGTGCGTTGATCTGTTGCCTCGACGAGCGCGGCAAGGTGATGTCCTCCCCCGATTTTGCCGATCAGCTTGGCCAGTGGCGCGATCGTGGCCGGCAGGACGTGGCATTCGTGATCGGTGGCGCCGACGGGATTGATCCGGCCCTGCGGGAAAGGGCCGATGCGCTCCTCTCGTTCGGCAAGATGGTCTGGCCGCATATGCTGGTGCGGGTGATGCTGTCCGAACAGCTTTATCGCGCGGCCTCGATCCTCGCGGGCGCGCCTTATCACCGCGTCTGACCCGCCAATTCGCCGCAAGGGCAATCCCCGCATTCCAACCGCCGCCACGTCATGCTAGGTCGGCCCCATGTGGGAAATCTTTCTGAAGACATTGCCGTTCTTCGCGCTGATTGGCGTGGGCTATGGCGCGGGGCGCACGCGGTTCTTCACGCCCGAGGCGACTGCCTATCTGACGAAGTTCGTCTTCTACTTCGCCCTCTCGGCCATGCTCTTCCGCTTTTCCGCCAATCTCTCGCTCGCCGAAATTCTCGATTGGCAATTCGTCTGGGCCTATCTCGCGGGGACGATGGCGGTCTACCTCATCGTCACCGCCGTGGCTTTGGCCCGCAAACGCAGCGTCGAGGAAGCGGCGGTCGAGGCGCAGTGCGGCGCGATCGGCAACGTGGGCTTTCTCGGCATTCCGATGCTGACGCTTCTCTTCGGAGAAGAGGCGATCGGTCCGAATATGCTGGTCCTCGCGGTTGACCTGATCGTTTTCGGCTCGCTCATTGTGATCCTCATCACCGGTAGCCGCGACGGCCGGATGTCGGTCGGCATCTTGCGGACGGTGGGCCTTGGCCTTCTCAAGAACCCGATGATCGTCTCGATCGTCCTTGGCCTTGCCGTTTCGAGCACCGGTTATGGCCTGCCGCAACCGGTCAATGAGTTTGTGTCGATCCTCGGTGCGGCCGCGACACCCGGCGCCTTGTTCGCCATCGGCGCCTCGCTGGCGACGAAATCGGCCGAGCGGGTGGCTGTGGCGGGCTGGCTCTCTTTCGCCAAGCTCGTCCTGCATCCCGGCCTCGTCGCCTTTGCGGCCTTCGTCCTTTTCGACGTCGAGCCCTTTGCCGCCGGTGTCATGGTGGCCGCTGCCGCGCTTCCGGTGGCGGGCAATGTCTATATTCTGGCGCAGCATTATGGTGTCGCGCCGCAGCGCGTCTCGGCGTCGATCCTGATTTCGACCGCCGCGAGCATCCTGACCGTATCGGCGATCATCGCCTGGGTCGCGCCATCGATGGGACTTGGAGGGTAGAAGATGGAAACCGTATCGGAAAACCGCTGCTTTGGCGGCGTGCAGGGGGTCTATCGGCACCGTTCGGTGGCCTGCGAATGCGACATGACTTTTGGCCTCTTTCTTCCCCAAGAGGCCGAGCACGCCTCGGTTCCGGTGATCTGGTATCTCTCGGGCCTCACCTGCACCCACGAAAACGCGATGACAAAAGCGGGCCTTCAGCAATGGGCCGCCGCCGAGGGCGTGGCGGTCGTCTTTCCCGATACCTCGCCGCGCGGCGAAGGCGTGGCCGACGATCCCGCCTTTGATCTTGGGCAGGGCGCGGGGTTCTATGTGAACGCAACCGAGGCGCCATGGGCCGCGCATTATCAAATGTGGGACTATGTGGCCGACGAGCTGCCGCGCATTGTCACCGGCTCATTCGCGATAGATGAAGCGCGGCAGTCAATCATGGGCCATTCGATGGGTGGGCACGGGGCGCTGACCTTGGCGATGAACTTGCCGGGCCGGTATGCTTCGGTCTCCGCCTTCTCGCCGATCTGCAATCCGATGAAAACGGACTGGGGCCGCAAGCAGTTTGCGGCCTATCTCGGCGCGGACGAAAGCAGATGGGCGCGGCATGATGCGACCACGCTGATAGAGGCGGCCGGCTTTGATGGCCCGATCCTGATCGACACCGGCACCGACGATCCCTTTGCCGAACACCTGCGAACCGAGGCGCTCGCCGAAGCCATCGCCCGCCGCCGCCAGCAGGCGACCGTTCGTCTGCAAAAGGGCTATGACCACAGCTATTTCTTTGTCTCGACCTTCGCCGAGGATCACATGGCCTTCCATGCCGAGGCGCTTTTCGCGTGATCTATGTCGATGCCGATGCCTGCCCGGTGAAAGCCGAGGCCGAGAAGGTGGCGACCCGCCACGGCATCAAGATGTTCATTGTCTCGAATGGCGGTATCCGGCCCTCGCCAAATCCGCTGGTGGAGTCGGTGATCGTTCCTGACGGGCCCGACATCGCCGATATGTGGATCGCCGAGCGGGCCGGCAAAGGCGATATCGTGGTGACGGGGGACATTCCGCTGGCCGCCAAATGCGTGGCTTCTGGAGCGCGGGTGCTCAAGCACAATGGCGAAGCGCTGACTGAGGCCAATATCGGGCAAGTGCTCGGAATGCGCGATCTGATGGCCGATCTCCGCGCCGCCGATCCCTTCCGGCAAGGCGGCGGGAAAGCCTTCGGCAAGGCCGACCGGAGCCGCTTTCTCGACGCGCTCGAGCGCGAGGTGCAAAGGGCGAAACGCGGCGGCTAGGGCAAGGCGCTGTCGCGGACAGGACAGATCGCCAGAATTGGCTCCGCCTAGGCTGCGCCTATGTTCGCACAATATAAAGACAATCCATCCATTATTGGTGCCGCCAGCGCGTTGATCGCGGTGATCTTCTTCTCTGTCAACGACATGGCGATCAAGTTCCTCAGCGGCGGTTATCCGCTCCACGAGGTGATCCTGATCCGGTCGGTCGTGGCCATGGCCGTGCTGTTCATTGTGATCTTCCCCTTCAACGGCGGCCTTGCAGCGGCGCGGACCAACCGCTTCTGGCTGCATATGCTGCGGGCGAGTTTTGTTGTCTTTTCCAACATCACCTTCTTTCTCGGCCTCTCGGTCTTGCCGCTCGCCGAAGGCGTCGCGCTCTTCTTCGTCGCACCCATCGTCATCACTGTATTCTCGGTGATTTTCCTGCGCGAACACGTTGGCCCTCACCGCTGGCTTGCCGTGGTGATCGGTCTTGTCGGCGTGACGATCATGTTGCGCCCCGGTGCCGAAACCTTCCGCCTTGCCGCCCTTTTTCCCATCGCCTCGGCCGTAGGCTATGCCGCGATGCACATGATGACCCGCTACATTGGCCGCACCGAAAGCGCCGCGACCATGAGCTTTTACATTCAGGTCGCCTTCATCATCGTCGCCAGCGTTTCTGGTTTCGCCCTTGGCGACGGGCGCTATGCCTCGGATGACGGCGCGATCCTCAATTTCCTCCTCCGCGCTTGGGTCATGCCTGATGCGGGCGACTGGGCGCTTTTGATCGTTACTGGCGCGGTGATCTCGCTCGGCGGCTATTTCATCAGCCATGCTTATCGCGTGGCCGAGGCGGCATTGGTCGCGCCGTTCGAATACCTCGCCCTGCCACTCGCGATGATCTGGGGCATTGTCGTTTTCGGCGAATGGCCCGATGCGGTGGGTCTCACAGGTATCGCCTTGATCCTCGCCTCGGGACTCTATTTGATCCTTCGGGAAGCCGTGGCGCGCCGGGGCGGTATCCGCACGGGGCCGCGTGGCCGCCGTTGAAGCGAGACGAAGAATGCCTATCGAAGCCGTTATTTTCGACATCGGAAACGTCCTCATCGAGTGGCAACCAGAGCGGTTCTATGACCGGAAGGTGGGCCGGGCGCGGCGCGAGGCGATGTTCGCAGCCGTCGATCTTCATGCTGTGAACGAGAAGATCGACAGCGGCAGCCCCTTTCGCGAAACGATCTATGCCGCCGCCGATGCACTGCCTGAATACGCCCCCGAGATCCGCATGTGGCACGACCACTGGCTCGATATGGCGAGCCCCGCGATTGATCATTCCGCGCGGCTTCTCGGGGCGTTGCGCAAGCGCGGGGTTCAGGTCTTTGCACTGAGCAACATCAGCCGCGAGGCCTATGACACGGGCCTCGGCGCCTATCCCTTCCTAGGCGAGTTCGACCGGCTCTATCTGTCGGGCGAGATGGGCGTGACCAAGCCAAGCCCTGAAATCTATGCGAGGCTCGAGGCGGATTGCGGGCTTGATCCGGGGGGGCTTCTCTTTGCCGATGATCGGGCCGAGAATATCGAAGCCGCCGCCCGCCGCGGTTGGCAGACACACCTTTTCGACGGGCCTACGGGCTGGGCCGCGCGACTGGTTGCAGATGGCCTGTTGAATGAACGCGAGGCGCTATGAGTTTTGATGTGATCCCCTTTGCCGAAGGTGAAAAGGGCCTAGACTGGCTTGCCCTGACCGACGCGCTGGCCGCAGGCCACAAGCGGCCGCCTGCCAAGGTCGAGGATGTGTTCCTCTATCGCGGCAAGGACACCCTTCTCAATCGGTCGGCTTGGATCGACGGCATGGGCCTTGCCGTGAAAGCGGCGACCGTGTTCCCCGGCAACCGCGCCAAGGGCAAGCCGATGGTTGGGGGCGCGGTGAGCCTTTTCTCCGACGAGGACGGGGCGCTCGAGGCGGTGATTGATTTCCACCTCGTGACCAAGTGGAAGACCGCCGGCGACAGCCTTCTCGCCGCTCGCCGCCTTGCGCGGCCAGACAGCCGCAAGATCCTGATCGTGGGTGCGGGCACCGTGGGGCGCAGCCTTGTCGAAGCCTATGGTGCGGCCTTTCCGGGGGCCGAATTCACCGTCTGGAACCGCAGTCCCGAGGGAGCCGTAGAGTTCGCCAAGGATTGCCCGGGCGTCAGCGTGGCGACCGACCTTGAGGCCGCGGTGCGCGCGGCGGATATCGTGACCTCGGCGACGATGAGCTCCGAGCCGCTGATCCACGGCGACTGGCTCCGGCCCGGCCAGCACATCGACCTGATCGGCGCCTATCGGCCCGATATGCGCGAGGCCGACGATGCGGCCCTTCTGCGGTCGCGCGTTTTCGTCGACAACCGGCATACGACCATCGGCCATATTGGCGAATTGAAGACCCCGATCGCCAATGGCGTTTTCGGTGAAGATCACGTCCTTGCCGATTTCTACAGCCTCGACAAGTTTGCCCGCCGCTCGGGTGATGACATCACACTCTTCAAGAACGGCGGCGGCGCGCATCTCGATCTGATGACCTGCCGCTATATCATGGACGTTTGGAAGAAGAAGACTGCCTGACCTATGGACTATCTCGCAATTGCCGCCCTCATCGTTGCCGCGATCATCGCCGCCCCTTTTGTCCGCGAACGTTTCCGCAAGCCTGTCGATCTATCCAAAGCCCCGGGCAGCCTCGCCAAGCTTTCGCAAGGCATCACTCACTACCGCTGGTTCGGGCCGGACGGCGGGCCGATGGTGGTCTGCGTGCACGGGCAGACGACGCCCTCGGACGCCTACCTCGCCGTGGCGCAAAAGCTCGCGGCCAAGGGCTATCGGGTGCTGATCTACGACATCTACGGACGCGGTTTTTCGAGCGACGGCAACGGCCCGCAGACGCGCGATTTCCTAGTGCGGCAACTTGAGGATTTGCTTGCCGATCAGGGCGTCACCGGCAAGTTCGCGATCATGGGCTATTCGATGGGCGGCATCATCGCGCCGATCTATGCCAAGCGGTATCCGGAACGTGTCAGCAGCATGACCCTGCTTGTGCCGGGTGGTTTTTGGTGGGCCGAGAAGTTCTCCCGCATGACCAAGATCATTGCCTCCCACCCATTGATTGCCGACTGGGTCTATGCTGTCAGGGGGTCGCAAATCCTTCGCATCGGCATCGAGGCAAGCATGGGCGAGAAGATCGACGTGCCCGAGATTCACCAGATCCAGCTCGATCAACTTGACCGACGCGGGTTTCGCTACGCGGTTTCTTCAGCAATCTCTCGTGACCTGTTCCATGGCGACAATCAGGCCGTTCACAAGGCGATCGAGAAGGCGGGTATTCCTGTCTTGGGCATTTGGGGCGGCGTGGATGATGTGATCCCGCCCGAACGCGCCGATGTGCTTTCGGCATGGAATTCCCACGCCCGCAACTTCGTCGTCCAAGACGCAGGACACGGCCTTCCCTATACCCATTCGGATGAGGTCGTCGCGGCGTTCGAAACCTTCTTGAAGGAAACGAAAGCCGCCTGATCTCAGGCCGCCGCCAGCCCTGCCCGTTTCTCGCGGATCGGCAGATGGATGATCGCCGAGAAGAGGCCGACGCCGACACCGACCCACCAGACATAGGTGTAGGTGCCGTAGATGTCGTAAAGCTTGCCGCCGAGCCAGACGCCCAGGAAGCTGCCAAGCTGGTGGCTGAAGAAGACGATGCCGTAGAGCGTCCCCATATAGCGCAGGCCATAGATATGGGCGACAAGGCCGCTGGTGAGCGGCACAGTGGCGAGCCAGAGCGAGCCCATCAGAAGCGAGAAGAGGATCACGGTCGTGGGCGTCATCGGTGTCAGGATGAACCAGGCGGCGACGAGCGTGCGGCCAAGATAGATGCCTGCGAGGAGGTATTTCTTGCTATACCGCTTGCCCGCCCAACCGGCGGCAATCGTTCCGGCGATGTTGGCGAAACCGATCAGCGAGATCGAGATCGCGCCGAGGGCCGATGTGCTGGTGATGCCAAGGCTCGACAGAATGCCTGCTTCGCCGATCGGGCTGCACATCTCGGTCACGAAGGCCGGGAAATGGGCTGTCACAAAAGCGAGCTGATAGCCGCAGGAAAAGAAGCCGAAAAAGATCATCGAATAGGAGGGATCCTTGAAGGCGCGCACAAGGATCTGGCCCATGGTCTCTTCAAGCTCGGCCTTCGTCGCAGTCTGCGGCGCCCGCATCAGCGGCAGGAGGAGAAGCACACCGAGGATCGCCGCCGCGAAGGTCATAAAGACCATCTGCCAAGTCATATAGCCCAGTAGAACTTCGGCGAGCGGCGCGCCGATCATCTGGCCAGCCGAACCAGCGGCCGTGGCGATAGCAAGGCTCATCGAACGGTTCTCGGCCGAGCTGGCGCGGCCAACCACGGCGAGCACAACCCCAAAGCCCGTGCCGGCCACGCCAAAGCCGACGAGCGTTTCATAGAACTGGTGCGCCAAGGGAGTGGTCGCCCCCGCAGACAGCAAGAGGCCCGCGGCATAGAACAGCGCCCCGAGGATGATCGCCTTGCGGTCCCCGATCTTTTCGGCAATCGCGCCAAAGATCGGCTGGCCGATGCCCCAAAAGAGATTCTGGATGGCGATGGCGAGCGAGAAATCGGCGCGGAGCCAGCCGAACTCTTCGGCAATCGGGATCTGAAAGACCCCAAAGGAGGCGCGGATCGCAAAGCCCGTCATCACGATGATCGAGCCGACGATGAGGACGGGGGTGAAAAGGGGCGCTGATTTCTGCATGGCGCCACAATCCTCCTTTCCGGCACGCCGTCAAACGAATTTCCGATCCAGCGAGGTATTCCCAAGCGGGCGACCTCTGGCTATGTCGGGGCATGACCATTCAAGAGGCGTATCAGGCAGGCATCGACGCAGCGCGGATTAGTTCCGATCCGGCGCAATTGGCAGCCTTGCCCGAACTAGAGCGGGTGCGCGAAGGTCTGTCCCACCCTGTCAAACGCGGCTGGTTCGCCAAGCCGCCCGAGCCAGTGAGGGGCCTCTACCTCTGGGGCGGGGTCGGGCGTGGCAAGTCGATGCTGATGGACCTGCTTTATGCCGAGGTTGAGGCGCCCAAGAAGCGCGAGCACTTCCACGCCTTCATGCAATGGGTCCATGCCGAGATGGGCAAGGCCCGGGCGCGGGGTGTGGATGACGCCATCGCTCCGGTGGCCGAGATACTGGCAAAGGAAGTCAGGCTTCTCGCCTTTGACGAGATGCAAATCAGCGATATCGCCGATGCGATGATCGTCGGACGGCTTTTCGAAAAGCTCTTTGCTGCAGGCGTGACGGTGGTGACAACCTCGAACCGGCACCCCGATGAGCTCTACAAGAACGGCCTCAACCGTCAGCTCTTTCTGCCATTCATATCAATGCTGAAAGAGCAGTTGGTGATCCACGAACTTGCCAGCGAGACCGATTACCGGCAGGGGCGGCTTGAGGGCGAGAAGACCTATTTCACCCCCAACAACGCCGCCGCACGCGCGGCGATCCGGGCGATCTGGGTCGATTTCGCGGGCGACCGCGCCGCGCCGCTGCACCTTCGGGTCAATGGGCGCGATGTCGAGATCCCCGGTTTCTGCAACGGCGTTGCGCGGGCGAGCTTCTATGATCTTTGCGGCAAGCCTCTTGGCGCGGCCGACTATCTGGCCTTGGCCGAGGCCGCGCGGGTTCTGATCCTCGAGGATATCCCCCGCCTCTCGCGCCAGAATTTCAACGAGGCCCGCCGCTTCGTGACCCTGATCGACGCACTCTATGAGGCGCGGGTTCGGCTGATCTGCTCCGCCGCGGCAGAACCGGAAATGCTCTATGTCGAGGGCGAAGGAACCTTTGAATTCGAGCGCACGGCCAGCCGTTTGCGCGAGATGCAGGCGGTTGACTGGGGCGTGGAACAGCGCCACGTTTCGCACCCCTGAAAAACAGAAAGACGAGCCTCTTGCTCGCCTCTCCGCCCTGCCAAACTGCTCAGTCGCGCGATCTGGGGCCACGCTGACGCAAATCACTTGTCCGAATCTAAGCGGATCACTGATTCGCGGTCAACTGGCATGATTCGCGAGCCGCGAAATTTCTTTCATTCGCCACCTCAGGAAAAATTTGATCATTTTTTTATGGCTGCGCAGCAGCCGTTCAGATATGCTTGTTGCGTTCCGGCTGCCGCTGCATTCACGCGTGCTTCTGCCGGAGAGTTTTCGGGCGCGAGGCGCCCAGTCAGTCAAGGACAGAAGAGATGAAGAACGCCGATATCGCCAAGCGCCGCAATACCGCCATCGCCCGCGGCGTTGGCATGATGACCCAGATCTACGTCGAGCGTGCCGAGAACGCCGAGGTTTGGGATGTCGAAGGCAACCGCTACATCGATTTCGCCGCCGGAATCGCCGTGGTCAACACCGGCCACCGCCACCCCAAGGTTATCGACGCGGTGAAAAAGCAACTCGACAGCTTCACCCACACCTGCCACCAGGTTCTGCCCTACGAGAACTACATCCAACTGGCCGAGCGCCTGAATGCCGCGACCCCCGGCGATTTCGAGAAGCGGACGATTTTCGTCACCACCGGCGCCGAAGCCGTCGAGAACTCGATCAAGATCGCCCGCGCCGCGACCGGCCGCAATGCCGTGATCGCTTTCGGCGGCGGCTTCCATGGCCGGACCTTCATGGGCATGGCGCTGACCGGCAAGGTTCAGCCCTACAAGGCCGGCTTCGGCACGATGGTGCCCGATGTCTATCACGTTCCCTTCCCGGTCGAGCTGCATGGCGGTTCGGTTGACGCGTCGATGGCGGCAATCACGCAGCTTTTCAAAGCCGATCTCGATCCCGCGCGCGTGGCCGCGATCATCATTGAGCCTGTGCAGGGCGAGGGCGGCTTCTATCCGGCCCCGACCGAGCTGATGCGCGCTGTGCGCAAGCTCTGTGACGAGCATGGCATCGTCATGATCGCCGACGAGGTCCAGACCGGCTTTGCCCGCACCGGCCGGATGTTTGCGATGAACCATCACGATGTGGCCGCCGACCTGACCACCATGGCCAAGGGCCTTGGCGGCGGCTTCCCGATTGCTGCTGTGACCGGCCGTGCCTCGATCATGGACGCCGCCAACCCCGGCGGCCTTGGTGGCACCTATGGCGGCAACCCGATCGGCATCGCTGCGGCGCACGCCGTGCTCGACGTGATCGAGGATGAAGACCTTTGCAACCGCGCCAACGTTCTGGGCTCCAAGCTGCGCCAGCGGCTCGAGGCCCTGCGCGCCACCACCCCGCAGATCGCCGATGTGCGCGGCCCCGGCTTCATGGTCGCGGTCGAGTTCAACACGGCCGACGGCAAGGCGCCGGACGCGGGCTTTACCAACCGCGTGAAGGACGAGGCGCTCAAGCGGGGGCTGATCCTTCTGACCTGCGGCGTCTATGGCAACGTCGTGCGCTTCCTCGCGCCGATCACCATTCCCGACGCGCATTTCAACGAGGCGCTCGATATCCTTGAGGCTTCGGTCGAGGCCGCGAAGGCCGCCTGATCGGGTTGGAATGGGAAAGAACGCGGGCGCCCTCGGGCGCCCGTTGTCGTCTCACGCGCCGTTTTCGCGCAGGACGTGGCCGGCGAGATAGAGCGAGCCGCAAATAAGGATGCGGGCGTTCGGGTCTTTTGCGGTGATCGCGGTGATGGCTTCGTCAACGGATGCAGCGGTCGTCGCCTCAAAGCCCGCCTTGCGGGCCTCTTCCGCCGTCACCTCGGCGGGGAGCGTATTGGCCTCGCCCGGGATCGACAGGGCGATGAGGCTCTTGGCGATCTTGGCCAGAGGGCGCAGGTAGCCGCCGATATCCTTGGTGTTGAGCATCCCGCAGATGAGGTGGATCGGGCGGTCGGGCAGCGCCGCGAGGGTCTCGGCCAGCGCCCGCCCCGCGTGGGGATTGTGCCCGCCGTCGAGCCAAAGCTCGGCGGGCTTGGCCAGATCGACAAGGTGGCCCGATTTCATGTGCTGCATCCGCGCGGGCCAGAAGGCGCGGGTTACAGCCGCCTCGCAAGCCTCTTCGCCAAAGCCCAAAACGCGCAGAGCGGCGACGGCGCCGCCCGCATTTTGGATCTGGTGCGGGCCGGGCAGGTTGGGCAGGGGCAAATCGAGCAGCCCGCGCTCGTCTTGATAGATCAGGCGGCCGCGCTCGGTGCTAACGTGATAGTGCTGGCCATAGGCATAGACCGGCGCGCCATTCCGCGCCGCGACCCGTTCAATGACCTCAAGCCCTTCATCGAGCTGCGGCCCAACCACGCAAGGCACGGCGCGCTTGATGATCCCTGCCTTTTCGCCGGCGATCTGGGCCAGCGTCTCGCCTAGGTATTGCTGATGATCGAGGTCCACGGGCGTGATGATCGTCAGCGCAGGTTTGGCAATCACGTTGGTCGCATCGAGCCTGCCGCCGAGGCCGACCTCGAGAAGCGTGTAATCCGCCGGTGTCTCGGCAAAGGCCATGATCGCGGCCACTGTCGTAATCTCGAAATAGGTGATCGGGTCCGAGCCGTTGGCCTTATAGGCGCGGTCCAAGACCTCGGTCAGCGCCGCCTCGGAGATCAACTCGCCCGCCACGCGGATGCGCTCGTGAAACCGTGCAAGGTGGGGCGAGGTGTAGGCGTGGACGACCTTCCCCTCGGCCTCGAGCCCCGCGCGGATCATTGCCTGAGTCGAACCCTTGCCGTTCGTCCCGGCGACATGGATCACCGGCGGCAGACGGTCTTGAGGATTGCCGACCTTCTCAAGAAGCCGCCAGACGCGATCGAGGGTCAGGTCGATGATCTTGGGGTGGAGCGCCATCATCCTTTGCAGGATGACATCGGAACCGGTTGTCACTTCTTCGCTGCCTTTTCCTCAGGCGTCGGTGCGGCCTCGCTCTTCGCAGGCGGCGTGATCTCGGCTGCGGGCAGTGCCAGAAGCATCCGCAGGATCGTGGTCAGTTCCTCGCGCAGCTTGGTGCGTGGGGTCACGCGATCAAGCATCCCGTGGTCCAGCAGATACTCCGCCCGCTGGAACCCTTCGGGGAGCTTCTCGCGGATCGTCTGTTCGATCACGCGGGGGCCTGCGAAACAGATCAGCGCATTGGGCTCGGCGATTTGCACGTCACCCAGCATCGCATAAGAGGCCGTCACGCCGCCGGTTGTCGGGTGCGTGAGCACCACGATATAGGGCAGCCCCGCTTCCTTCAGCATCTCGACCGCTACGGTCGTGCGGGGCATCTGCATGAGCGACAGGATGCCTTCCTGCATCCGCGCGCCACCGGCAGCGGAGAAGAGGATGAAGGGGCGTTGCAGCTCAACCGCCTTCTCGGCCCCGGCGATGATCGCGTTGCCGACATACATCCCCATCGAGCCGCCCATGAACGAGAAATCCTGCGCGGCAGCGACAACCGGCGTTCCACCGATATCGCCTTCGGCTACCAGCATCGCCTCTTTTTCGCCCGTCGATTTCTGGGCGGCCTTCATGCGGTCGGTGTATTTCTTCTGGTCGCGGAAATGCAGCGGATCGGTCAACGGTTCGGGCACGGCGACCTCGGCGAACGATCCACCGTCAAATAGGGCGGTGAAGCGCGCCCGCGCCGTGATCGCCATGTGATGGCCGCAGGAGGTGCAGACATTCTGATTGTCCGCCAGCTCGCGGTGGAACAGCATGGTTCCGCATTCATCGCATTTGGTCCAGAGGTTCTCGGGAACCTCACGGCGCGAGAAGAGCGAGTTGACCTTGGGGCGGACGTAGTTGGTGATCCAGTTCATTGCACCAGCCTTGGAAATCTGTTGATCCGAGATAAGCCGAGCGTTCGGGAATTGCAATCAACGCCTGAGCGCAAGCCGCGCCGCGAGCCAGGGAATGCCCGCGCCGAGGATCGTCAGGGCGATCTGGCTCAGGCCCCACGGGGTCAGAAGCGCCTCGGGGCCGAGGGTCGAGAGATCGGTTTCGGGCGGGGTCACGAGGATCAGGGCAAGGCCGTTCGAGGCGCGCCCGTCGATGCCGAAGAGCAGAATGGCGAAGAGGTTGTTGGCAAGGTGCAGCCCGATGGCAGGGCCGAGCGAGCCGTGCCGCGCGGTCAGATCGGCGGCGCTGAGGGCGAAGAGGGTGGCCCAGAGCGACCAGACGATGCCTTCGATCAGGGTTTCGGCATTGAGGAAGTGGATCGAACCAAAGGCAACGGCGGGTGCGATCATCCAGACTTGGGGTGAGGCCCACCGCGCTGCGAGCTGCTGCTGGATATAGCCACGAAAGAAAGCCTCTTCTGCGGTGACCTGTATGATCACGGCCGGAACAGCCAGCGGGAGATAGACAAGCCACGCGGCGAGCGGCCGGATCAGGGCGATATCCTCTTCGCCCGGCCAAGGCGGCGCGGCCTGCATGATGGCTATGACGATCAAGACCTTCACAAAGACGCTGCGGAAGCCGCCAAACGCATGATCGCGAGGCCCGAAAAGGCTTGCAAAGCTGCGCCCATGCAGGCTCCAGACCACGACCCCGAGAAGGCCAAGCGGCAGAGCGAAACCCGCCAACTGAACCGTCAGCCCCGCGGCGGTGGTCCCCGTTGCCAGCGACCACGAGGGCGGAACGAAGGCCGAGAGGACAAGCGGCGTCAGGGCAAAGCCGAGGATGACGGAGATGATTCCCAGCATGGTTTTGCCAAGGCCGGTTTCGGTTCCGGCAAGTGCGGCGAAGGTGGGGTGGGCGTCGTAATCGCCGGGGGCAAAGAGAAATCGCATGACGGGACCCTAGGCCGCAGCCTTGCCAGAGGCAATCGAGGCTAATCAGCCTTGTCTGCACGCATCCGGTCTTTTAGACCTTTGCCGATAGTTTTCCGACAAGGACCACGCCCATGAACCGCCGTTTCGACAAATCCAAGCTCCCGAGCCGCCATGTGACCGAGGGCCCCGCCCGTGCGCCGCACCGGTCCTATTACTATGCGATGGGTCTGGATGAGGACGATATCCATCAGCCGCTGATCGGTGTCGGCACCTGCTGGAACGAAGCGGCCCCCTGCAACATCGCGCTCAACCGTCAGGCGCAGGCCGTCAAGCTCGGCGTCAAGGCCGCCTCGGGCACCCCGCGCGAGTTTACCACCATCACCGTGACCGACGGCATCGCCATGGGCCACGAGGGGATGCGGTCGTCGCTGGCCAGCCGCGAAGCGATTGCCGACTCGGTCGAGCTGACCATGCGTGGCCACTGCTACGACGCGCTCGTGGGTCTTGCCGGCTGTGACAAGTCGCTGCCGGGGATGATGATGGCGATGGTTCGCCTCAACGTGCCGTCAGTGTTCATCTATGGCGGCTCGATCCTGCCGGGCCGTCTCGACGGCAAGGACGTGACGGTTCAGGACGTCTTCGAAGCCGTGGGCAAGCATCAGGCCGGCAATTTCTCGGACGCCGAGCTTGCCGTTCTCGAACGCGTGGCCTGCCCCTCGGCAGGCGCCTGCGGCGGCCAGTTCACCGCCAACACCATGGCTTGCGTGTCGGAGGCCATCGGCCTTGCGCTTCTGAATTCCTCGGGCGCCCCGGCCCCCTATGAGAGCCGCGATCAATATGCCATCGCTTCGGGCGAGGCGGTCATGAACCTTCTTGAGAAGAACATCCGCGCCCGCGATGTCGTCACCCGCAAGAGCCTTGAAAATGCCGCGCGCGTTGTGGCCTGCACCGGCGGTTCGACCAATGCCGGCCTGCACCTGCCGGCCATCGCCCACGAGGCGGGGATTGAGTTCAACCTCTTCGACGTCTGCGACATCTTCCGCGACACGCCCTATTTCGTCGATCTCAAGCCGGGTGGCCAGTTTGTCGCCAAGGATCTTTACGAGGCGGGCGGCGTGCCGGTCGTGATGAAAGAGCTGCGCAAGGTGGGCCTTCTGCACGAAGATTGCATGACCGCTTCGGGCCGCACCTTGGGCGAAGAGCTTGATCTCATCACCGCCGAAGCCGATGGCCGCGTGATCCATCCCGTCGCTACCCCGATCACCAAGACCGGCGGCGTCGTTGGCCTGAAGGGCAATCTCGCCCCAGAAGGTGCGATCGTGAAGGTCGCCGGTATGTCGGAAGCCGAGCAGGTTTTCACCGGCTCCGCCCGCGTGTTCGAATGCGAAGAGGATGCTTTCGAGGCCGTGAAGGCCCGCGACTACAAAGAAGGCGAGGTTCTCGTCATCCGCAACGAAGGCCCCTCGGGCGGCCCCGGTATGCGCGAAATGCTGGCCACAACCGCCGCGATTTCCGGGCAGGGAATGGGCAAGAAGGTCGCCCTTATCACCGATGGCCGCTTCTCGGGCGCGACCCGTGGATTCTGCGTGGGTCACGTCGGCCCCGAGGCGGCCAAATGCGGCCCGATTGCCCTTTTGAAGGATGGCGACAAGATCACCATCAACGCCATCACCGGCGAGATCAGCGTCGATCTGACCGACGATGAACTGGCCGCCCGCAAGGCCGATTGGAAGGGCCCGCGCCCGACCAACTATGCCAGCGGCGCCCTCTGGAAATACGCCCAGCTCGTCGGCTCGACCGTCGATGGCGCCGTGACCCATCCCGGCGCCAAGGCCGAGACCCATATCTATATGGATCTCTGAGTTGGTCACCTGCCGCCGACTGGCTCTGGCCTGCGCCGTTCTGGCGCTGGCCGGATGTGAGCCGAGCGGCGGCGGGTTCTCGTTCCTGTCCGGGCCTGCGGGGCCGGTTGTCACTCGGGCCGAGTTGCTGGACGGGGCAGTCGTTGTCGCTGCGCCTTCTGGCTACTGTATTGATAGGAATGCGACACGGGCCGATACGGGCTTTGCGGTGGAAGCGAGTTGCGCGCTCCTTGCTCGGGGCGGCACAGCACCTCGATATGATGGCCTTATCACGGTGCAATTCGGGCCCGACGCGAGTGCAGGCGTTACGGGAGAGGAACAGAGCCTTCGAAAGTTTCTTGCAAGCGATAGTGGAAAGACCTTGCTGGCGGGCGATGGTCCGCCCGGCAGAGTTTCGGTGGGCAAAACGGGAGTTTGGGGGCATGTCGTTGAGGTCTATCTCAACAGTGCCCCGCAGGGCGTGTTCGATGGGTTCCAGCCGGTCGAGTGGCGGGCATTTTTCGATCTACGCGGACGACTGGTGACAGTTCGACTCCGTGGATACGATCGTTCACCATTGAGCTTTGTCGAAGGGCAAGCGCTTTTGCGGGCATCTGTCGAAGCTTTGATCGCGGCCAATAGTGTTGTTGCCCCACACGAAACTGAGTAACTGTTTCCAAAGAGTGGAAAGAATAACGTGCAAGAGCGTATTGGTTCGAAAGAATGTAGGCTTCTTGGGTGGGGCGCATGAAAGTTGAATGGAACGGCTTGAATGGCAAACTGTTTCAGCGCCTGATCTTGATGCGTTGGACCGGTTGGGTTCGGCGGGCCGAATGGGCAGATTTGAACGACCTGCGTCGAATGCGCATGGCAAGCCGGCAGCTTCGTATTCAAATTGATCGGCTGCTTGCCATCGCAGACAATCGCCTGGCGCTGCCACGAATTGGTGCGGCAACCTTTCCCAAACCTAGCGGAACTGACTGGTCATGGAGACCTGAGCTTTGGAATCGTCCGTTGCCTGTGTCCGGAGCGGCTGCGGTTGAAACCAAAGCACAGCTCGGTGATGAGATCACGATTCATCACGACTGCCGGGCGAGTGAGGTGACGCTGCGCCAAACGCGCAACCAGCGTGAAAGTGACCTGGCCCCGTTCGGTCTGCGGATGGATGTATTCGGCTTTGACGGATCGTTCCTTTCCTTGGCGATTGAGGTTCCCGGCGCTGGGTGTCAGGGGCTTCACAAACAACACCTTATCCGGCTCGATGCTCGGATCGAATGTGAGCGCCCGCTAGAGATCTTTGCACGCCTCAACATCCGGTGTGGCCCAAATACCGAACAGTTCGTGCGCGAGCTTCTATTGACCGAAGCCGCAGCAATGGTTGAATTCGATCTGGCATTTTCCAAACTTAATGAAAAGCGGATCGAAGGGATGTGGCTGGATCTCATCTTTGATAATCCGCAAATGAATCAGGTCACGATTCACGAACTGACACTCTGCCGACACCCCCGCGCTGGCCTTTGATCCGAGGAACCGAGATGTCTCAGATGACCCTGACAGAAACCCGCCTGATCGAAGGGGTCTGGGAGGCTGTGTTGAAGGCGCCTCGGAAGGATATGCCCGCGCCAAGCCTGAAGGTGCATCATCACGACAAGCCGATCGAGGGTCTTTCCATGCGCGCTGGCGATGGGCCGGGTGTTTGGTTTCTGCGGTTTCCGATTCCACCCGAAGTAATCTCGGACGGGGTCCAGACTTTTGTGATCACCGACGCAGCGACCGACGCGATATTGGCAACCTTCTCGCTTTTGGCGGGGGACGTGCTTGATCACGACCTGAGGGCCGAAATCAGCCTCCTCAGGGCCGAGCTTGATATGCTCAAACGTGCGTTTCGCCGCCACTGCGCCGAAACGGCCTGATCCCGTGCGGCCTTGACGCTGCGTTTGGGGTGACCTGCGGCGCGGGTTTCGGCACACTCGCTCCGACTCACCGGAGAGCATGATGACCGCCTATCCCCGCCTACTCGCCCCGCTCGACCTTGGCTTCACCACGCTGAAGAATCGCGTGCTGATGGGCTCGATGCACACGAACCTCGAAGAAACCAAGGATTGGAACCGCGTGGCCGAGTTCTACGCCGCGCGGGCGCGGGGCGGCGTTGGGTTGATGGTGACGGGCGGCATGGCGCCCAATCGCGAGGGCGGCGTGTTCCCGGGCGCCGCTGGGCTCTTCTCCGATGACGACATCGCCAACCACCGGATCGTGACGGATCGCGTCCACGATGCCGGTGGCAAGATCTGTATGCAGATCCTCCACGCGGGCCGCTATGCCTATGGGCCTGAGTGTGTTTCGGCCTCGGCCATCAAATCCCCCATCTCGCCCTTCCCGCCGAAGGAGCTCGACGAAGAGGGGATCGAAAAGCAGATCGCCGATATCGTCACCTCCGCCACCCGCGCCCGCGAGGCAGGGTATGACGGGGTCGAGGTCATGGGGTCCGAGGGCTATTTCCTTAACCAGTTCCTCGTCACCCACACCAACAAGCGCACCGACCGTTGGGGCGGCTCATATGAGAACCGGATGCGCTTGCCGGTCGAAGTGGTCCGCCGCGTGCGCGAGGCGGTTGGGCCCGAGTTCATCGTCATCTATCGCCTGTCGATGATTGATCTGGTGCCGAACGGCTCGACCTGGGACGAGGTGGTGACGCTGGCCAAGGCCATCGAGAAGGCCGGGGCCACGATCATCAACACCGGCATCGGCTGGCACGAGGCGCGCATCCCGACGATTGCGACAAGCGTGCCGCGCCGGGCGTTCGCGTGGGTGACGAAGAAGCTGATGGGCGAGGTGTCGATCCCGGTCATCACCTCGAACCGGATCAACAACCCGCAAACGGCGGAAGAGGTCCTCTCCGATGGCTGCGCCGATATGGTCAGCATGGCGCGGCCCTTCCTCGCCGACGCGGATTTCGTCGCCAAGGCCGAGGCGGGCAAGGCCGACCTTATCGCCCCCTGCATCGCCTGCAATCAGGCCTGTCTGGATCACACCTTTCAAGGCAAGATCAGCTCTTGCCTCGTCAATCCGCGGGCCTGCTTTGAGACCGAGCTGATTATCTCCAAGACCGACAAAGCGCTACGCGTCGCGGTCGTTGGTGCGGGCCCCGCAGGCTTGGCCGCAGCGCTGACCGCCTCCGAGCGCGGCCACAAGGTCACGCTGTTTGATCGCGCGCCCGAGGTTGGCGGCCAACTCAACATGGCGCGGCGTATTCCGGGCAAGGAAGAGTTCGATGGCCTTGTGGCCTATTTCTCCGCCTCGCTCGCCGCCTCGGACGTCGAGCTGAAGCTGGGCACCGAAGCCAATGCCGCAGCGCTCAAGGGTTTTGACAAGGTCATCATCGCCACCGGCGTGATCCCCCGCGATCCGGGCATACCGGGGCAGGAGGGGCCGAACGTTCTGTCCTATATCGACGTGCTGCGCGGCAAGGCTCCGGTCGGCAAGCGCGTCGCCGTGGTCGGCGCGGGCGGGATCGGCTTTGACGTGGCCGAATTCCTCGTCACCGGCGAAAGCCCGACCGAGAACCTTGCCGAATGGCTCCAGGAATGGGGCGTGGCCGATCCGGCCGAGGCGCGCGGCGGCATCCGCGCCGAAGGCCCGCAGCCCGAAGCGCCGGTGCGGCAGGTCACGCTGTTGCAGCGCAAGGCCGAAAAGCCCGGCCGCCGTTTGGGCAAGACCACCGGCTGGATCCACCGCGCGACGCTTCAGATGAAGGGCGTCAAGATGATCGGTGGGGTGAATTACGAGCGGATCGACGCCGCTGGCCTGCATGTCAGCTTTGGCGAAGCGCGCGAGAACCCGACGCTGATCGAGGCCGACACCATCGTCCTTTGCGCGGGCCAGCTCTCCGAGCGCAGCCTTGCCGACGCGCTCGCCGCCGAAGGGGTCGAGCCGATCATCATCGGTGGCGCGGATGTAGCGGCTGAACTCGATGCCAAACGGGCGATAGATCAGGGCACACGGGTAGCCGCGGCGCTTTGAGCGACTGTTGCCGTGCCATGATCAGTCTTTGCAAATCCCCGATATTGTCAGGCTAGGGCCGCAGTCCTGCCCGATTTCGCCGTCACAAACTCTGACAAGAAAACTAGTCTTGCAGAGGAATCGGCATGGATCGCCTCACTGAAATGGAAGCCTTCGCCACTGTGGTGGATCAGGGTGGCTTTACCGACGCGGCAAAGAAGATGGGCATCTCCAAATCGGCGGTGTCCAAGCACGTCTCGGCCCTGGAGGCGCGCCTCGGCGCCCGCCTTCTCAACCGCACGACCCGCCGTGTCAGCCCCACCGAAATCGGGCTCGCCTATTACGACCGCGCCCGCCGCGTCCTGAACGATGCGGGCGAGGCCGATGCGCTTGTGACCTCGATGCAGTCTGCGCCTTCGGGCCTTTTGCGTATCTCGGTCGCGACCGACTTTGGCGTCAATCACCTCTCACCCGTCCTCGGTCAGTTCCTTCAGGAATTCCCCGAGATCACGGTGAACATGGTTCTCAATAATCGTTACGTCGAGCTGATTTCCGAAGGTTTCGACATGGCGATCCGCATTGGCGAGCTGGAAGACAGCACCCTGCGCGCCCGCAAGCTCACCGAGACGACCAAGAAAATGATCGCCTCGCCAAGCTATTTTCAGCACTACGGCCGCCCCGAGAAGATCGACGATCTGAACGAGCACAAGCTCCTTCACTATTCCAACCAAGCCAATGGCGCGGTTTGGAAGATCACGGCTCCGTCTGGCGAGAAGCGTCAGGTACGCACCGCTGGCTGGCTGACGGTCAACGACGGTCAATCGCTGCTCAACGCCTGCATCTCGGGCCTCGGCATCGCCTATCTGCCCTCGTTCCTCTATGCGGATGCGATGGCCAAGGGTCTTGTCCAGGAGGCGATCCCCGATCTTCCGGTGGAGACCCAAGGCATCTATGCGGTCTATCCGCCGGGCCGGTTTACCCAGCCAAAAGTTCGCGCCTTCATCGATTTCCTTGTCCATTCCTTCGCCGACAAGGGCCCGGAAAACTGGTAGGTCGCGACTGGATCCGAATTCACGATGCCGCCCTTCGGGGCGGCATTTTTATTCGGTGGTAATGAGCACAACTTCGACGCGCCGGTTCATTGCGCGGCCCTCAGGGGACAGGTTTGTTGCAATCGGTGCGAGGAAACCAACGCCAGCTGCTTCGATTCTGGTCGTCTCCACGCCAAAGGCATTGACCATGCGATCTTTGACTGCCTCCGCACGGCGCTGCGACAGGGCCATATTCGCCTCGGCTGAGCCGAGCGTGTCGGTGTGACCAACGAGGGCGATCTTCCAGCCGGGGTTGGCTGCGAGCTTTGAAGCAAGCTCCTTGAGCGAAGGGAAGGCCGCATCATCCAGCTCGGCCGAACCCGACGCGAACGTAAGGTCCGACAGAACCGCCCGCCCTTCGGTGGCAAGGCTGGCGATGACGCCCGGCTTTGCCGAAGGGCCGGTCGCAGGGGTCTCGGCCGCCGCTGGCAACTCGACAGGTCGCGCCGCCGCGGGCGATTGGCCGATCTGCGCCACCTGAAGAAAACCGGCGCGGGCGCTGCGGCTGATCATCAGGGCGATGTATTCCGGACCGGCAGCTGACTTGTGGCGCGCCGAGAGGAAGCGATAGTCGGCCAGATCGACGAACATCGCCGGCGCTGGGACGACCTCGGTTCCAAATCGGAAATCGAATCCGCCGCACGCATCTGCGCGGCATTCGAACAAAGTCTCGAAGCCCTCGCGTGCGAGTTGCTGGCGGATGGGCGCGAGAATTTGGAGCGTGGTCAGTCCGGGCGAGTCGATCCGCCAGGTTCGGATCGAAATATCGCCCTCAACGGTTTGGGTCGGGATTGCCCCGTTAGCCCAAGCTCCAACCGGCAACGCGAAGCTGTCGGCGGGCCGAAGCTCTTCCGTTTGCATCGCCGCGCTTGCCGGAAGGTCGAGCGAAATCGCTCCGGCCATGCCGGGCAGGATCGCAAGAAGAAAGGCGGCGGCGCGGAGGGTCATCTGCTCTGGCTGTGATACTCGGTGTTGGGGCGCATTCCACTGGCCGAGGCGACGCGGTTGGTCATGTTGAAGAAACCGGCGACCGAGGCGATGTCCCAGATATCGCGGTCGGTGAAACCCACATCGCGCAGCGCCTGCCGGTGCGCCTCGGTGATCGAGGCGCTGGCCGTGGTGATCCGCTCGACAAACTCGAGCATCGCGGTCTGCCGCTCATCGAGCGCTGCCATCCGCCAGTTCATCACCATCATCTCGCCCAGTTCGGGGTCGCCCGAATACTGGCGCACGGCGGCGCCATGCGAGACGAGGCAGTAGTAGCATTTGTTGATCGACGAGACGCAAACGGCGATCATCTCGCGTTCGAGCTTGGTGATCCCCGAAGGCGCCAGCATCAGATCGTTGTAAAGCGCGGTGAAGGCGTTGAGCTTGTCGATATCGAAGGCATAGGCGCGCAGGACATTGGGCACGAGGCCGAGCTTTTCCTGACAGACGTCGAAATACTTCTGCGTCGCTTCAGGCAGCGGATCGACCATCGGCAGGTCAAGGGCGGTGGGGCGGTCTGTCATACGGGATTACTCTGTCTTGGTGCGGTAGTGATACTCTCCCACAACCTCGAACCCCATGGAAGCATAGAGCGCATTTGCCCCCGTATTGGCTTTGGTCACAAGAAGGGCGACATGGCTCGCGTCGTGATCGGCGGCCCAGTGGCCCACGGCGGCGATCAACTTGCGGGCAAGGCCGCGGCGTCGGAAATCGGCAGCGACCTCCATCGCGTGCAGCATTGCTACGCCGTTTTGCATCGCGACAAACACGGAGCCCGCCGGAGAATTGCCATCGCGCCCGAGGATCGACGTTTTCGGCCCCTCGGCGCGTTCCATCACCGCCAGCCGCGCGGGGCCAATGCCGCCTTCCGCCCAGATCTCTTTCTGGGTTTCCAAGGGTGGCCAGACGCGGAAGGTCTTGGCGCGTTCGAGAGGCAGGGCGGTGAGCCGCCCCACGGGGGCGAGGCGGAGGAACACGGGGTCTTTGATCGCATAGCCTTGGGCCTCGAGCATGGCATCAAGCCAATCCTCGCCTTGGCGGATCATGAAAAGCGGCGTCTGCCCGAGATTACGAATCTCCTGTTCTGCCAACGGCAAGTCTGCCGCGGTGGCCGGGCCCGCAGGCGTCGCCGCGCTCACGCGGCTGCCAGCCCCGCGCCCCTCGCGGATATCCCACGGGCCGACACGGACCTTGGCGGCCGGCGGCCAAGTGGCTTCGGTCAGGGCGTAGAGGCTTTCGACCGTTGGTTCGGTCATCTCCCCGCCAGCGCCGCCACGCGGATCATGGCACGGTCGATCATCCCCCCATCGGTGCCGCGCACGACGATATTGGTGCCATAGGCGCCGTTCAGCTGGAACGGATAAGAGCCGATCGACAGTTCGGGAAACTCGGCGGCAATCCCGCCGAGTTCTGCGGCAACCTCGCCTTCCCCCCGCATCACCCGCAGCGTCTGCGACAGAAGCGGTGCGCCGCCAGTGATCGTCGGCAAAACACCCGCGACCATGGCATGAAACACATCAGGCACCCCGGCCATGACATGGACATTGCCGATGGTAAACCCCGGCGCCGAACTGATCGGGTTGTCGATTAGGGCCGCGCCATCGGGGATGCGGGCCATGCGCTGACGGGCGGCGTTGAACTCAAGGCCCGAGCGGTCGTAATGCGCCTGCAAGATCGCCCGCGCATCGTCGCGGATGCCGATACCCACGCCAAAGGCCGCAGCGATACATTCGGCGGTGATATCATCATGGGTCGGCCCGATCCCGCCCGAGGTGAACACATGATCGTAGGCCGCCCGCAGCGCATTGACCGCCTCAACGATCACCTCATGCACATCCGGCACGACCCGAACCTCGGCCATGCGAATGCCCATCTGGGTCAGTCGGGCGGCGAGGTGCTGGGTGTTGGTATCAAGCGTCCGGCCCGAGAGGATCTCGTCACCGATCACAAGCATCGCGGCGGTCGGGTTGGTCATCGTCTTCTCCTTCGGGGCTGAATTCGGTATAGGTCCGGCCCATGCGGTTTTCCACTCCTCTTCTGCCCGCGGTGCTGATCCGCCGCTACAAGCGGTTCCTCGCGGATATCCGCCTGCCCGATGGCACCGAAACCACTGCCCACATCGCCAACCCCGGCGCGATGACCGGGCTTGCCGCGCCCGGCGCCCATATATGGGTCGAGCGCAACGACGACCCCAAGCGCAAGTTGCGCTATAGCTGGCAACTGGTCGACCATCGCACGGGGCATTTCACCTGCGTCGATACCTCGCTCGCCAATCGTGTGGTCGCCGAGGCGCTGGCCGCTGATCGTATCCCCGAGCTTTCGGGCTATGATCTTCATCGCCCCGAAGTCCGCTACGGCGAGCGCAGCCGCGTGGATTTCCTGCTCTCCGGCGAGGGGCGGCGCGACTGCTTTCTCGAGGTGAAGAGCGTCACGCTCTCGCGCATCGCTGGCCTCGCCCAGTTCCCGGATGCGGTCACAGCCCGCGGCGCGCGGCACCTGCATGACCTCGCGCAAGAGGTTCACGTCGGAAATCGCGCGGTCCTCCTCTTCCTCGTCATGCGCACCGACATCACCCACGCTGGCATCGCCACGGATATCGACCCCGCCTATGGCGCGGCCTTCGAGGCGGCGACCCGCGCGGGCGTGGAGGCAGTCGCCTATGACTGCGTGATCGACCCAGAGGGCGTGACCTTCGGCGAGCGGCTGTTCGTGCAGGTCTAGATCATCCCGCCAATTTCGCCTATTTGGCGGGAAAGACCGAAAGGACACGACGTGGACGACACCAGAGGCAGGCTTACGAGAGACGGGATCCGCATCTACGAAGACGCGGATTTCGCCGGGATGCACAAGGCAGGCCGCCTCGCCGCGCAGATCCTCGACGATATCATCCCGATGATCGAACCGGGCCGAACCACCGAAGAGATCGACGCCGAGATCACCCGCATGGTCGAAGCCGCTGGCGCGGTCTCGGCCACCATCGGCTACAAGGGCTATCAGCACGCGAGCTGCATCAGCGTGAACCATGTGGTCTGCCACGGCATCCCCGCCGCCAAGGTTCTCAAGGATGGCGATATCCTCAACGTCGATGTGACCGTGATCGTCGATGGCTGGTATGGCGATACGAGCCGGATGTATGTGGCGGGCAACCTTTCCCGCAAGGCCGAGCGGCTCATTCAGGTCACCCACGATGCGCTGATGAAAGGGATCGAGGCGGCCAAGCCCGGCAATACCTTTGGCGATATCGGCAACGCGATCCAGGCCTATGTCGAAGCCAACCGGATGAGCGTTGTGCGCGATTTCTGCGGCCACGGCCTTGGCCGTGTGTTCCATGCCCCGCCCAACGTTCTGCACTATGGCCGCGCGGGAACCGGCCCTGTCCTCGAAGAGGGAATGTTCTTCACCATCGAGCCGATGGTCAACCTCGGCCGCCCCGAGACCAAGGTCTTGGCCGACGACTGGACCGCCGTGACCCGCGACAAATCGCTCTCGGCGCAGTTCGAGCATTCGGTGGGGATCACGGCGGATGGCGCGGATATCTTCACGCTGTCACCCGCAGGCAAGTTTCACCCGACCTACTGATCGGCCCTCAGGACCGTGATCCAGGTGTCGCCATAGCGGCGCTGGTCGAGAAGCGTCGTCCCTTCCGGCGCGGCTTGGGCCGAGTTCTCTTCCCAGACGATCAGCGCCCCCGGCGCGATCCAGCCCCCCGCGAAGGCGGCGGCGAGCGCCTTTTCGCCCATGCCCTTGCCATAAGGTGGGTCGAGAAAGACGAGGGCATAGGGCGCATCGGAATTGGCGGCGAGGCGCGTTGCATCACGGGCGATGAGGCGGCTATCGGCCTCGCGCCGGCACTTGCTGATGTTCTCGCGGATCAGCGTTTGCGCCACGCGGCCATCATCGACGAAGGCGGCAAAGGCCGCGCCGCGCGACAGGGCTTCAAGGCCAAGCGCTCCGGTTCCGGCGAAAAGGTCGAGCACGCGGGCCTCGCTCACCGGATCGTCGAACCGGCCGCCAAGAAGCACGTTAAAGAGGCTCTCGCGCACCCTATCGGCGGTGGGGCGCAGATGCGCCGCCGCGTCGCCCTTGCCGACCGATGCGAGCGTCAGCCCGCGATGCTGGCCGCCGATGATCCTCACGAGCGCAAAAGCGCCTTCATGTCGGTCGCCGGATCGCGGATGACCTCGGGGCTTGGCGACTTGCCCGCCTCGATGAGCCGCTTGCCCACCATGTAATCTCGCGGATCGTTCATCGCGTCGACAGCGATCAGCTCATCGCCCTTGTAATACCAATGCGACTGGCTCTCTCCCGCCGCTTTGCGTAGGTGCACCGCGTCATAGCCCATATTCAGCCCACCGATCTGCAGCTTGCAGTCGTATTGATCCGACCAGAACCACGGGCGCGGCTGATAGGCGACATCCCCGCCCATCATGTTCTGCGCCACGACCTCGGCCTGGTCTATGGCGTTTCCCACGCTCTCAAGCCGAATGCGCTGGCCATGATAGACGAGCGAGGCGCAATCGCCCGCCGCCCAGATATGCGCGTCGCTGGTGCGGCCGTGGCTGTCGGTCCAGATGCCGTTCTCGATCCTGAGGCCTGCGGCCTCGGCAAGCTGGGTGTTGGGCGTGATGCCGATACCAACGATCACCAGATCAACGTCGAGGTGGCTGCCGTCGCTGAGGTCGGCCCCGCGGACATGGCCCTCACCGGTGAGGGCCATGAGGCCAATCCCCTCGCGGATATCGACGCCGTGGCCTTTGTGAAGATCGCGGAAGAAATCCGAGGTGATCGGCGCTGCAACGCGCTGGAGAATACGGTCGGCCATCTCGATCAGCGTGACCTTCAGGCCGCTCTTGGCCGCCACAGCCGCCGCCTCAAGCCCGATATAGCCGCCGCCGATCACCAGCATATGCCGCCCTGGCTTCATCTCGGGGGCAAGCCAGTCGGCGTCCTTGAGGTCGCGCATGGTGAAAACGCCCTCCAGATCGCCACCGACAGCGGCGGGAAGGCGGCGGGGGGTCGAGCCGGTGGTTAGCGCCAGCTTGTCATAGGCGATCACCTCGCCTGCGCCGGCCGTCACCGTCTTGGCCGCAGGATCAATCGCGCTCACATGGGTCGAAAGCCGCAGGACGATGTTGTGGTCGGGATAGAATTCGGGCGAGCGGAGGAACAGCCGCTCAAGCTCCATATCGCCAAGGAGATAGCCTTTTGACAGAGGCGGACGCTGATAGGGCGGCACGTCCTCGCCACAGATCAAAGTGATCCGGCCCTCAAACCCGGTCGTACGCAGTTTGGCGACAAGGCTGGCTCCGGCCTGCCCGCCGCCGACAACAACGAAATGATCCATGACATTGCCCTCTGGTCTCTGCAGCACGTCACCCTATATCGTGGCCGAGAACACGGGCAACCGCTTTTGGGAGAGTAACGGATGATTGAAGTCGGGCAGAGATTGCCGAATGCCACGCTGACGATGATGGGGCCGGATGGCGTCCAGCCGGTCGACCTTGCAAGCCGCCTCAAGGGCCGGCGCGTCATCATCTTCGGGCTGCCGGGGGCGTTTACGCCGACCTGCTCTTCGGCTCACCTGCCGAGCTTCATGCGCACCAAGCCGCAGTTTGACGCCAAGGGTGTCGATGAAATCATCTGCCTCTCGGTCAACGATCCCCATGTCATGCGGGCCTGGGGCGAGACCAGCGGCGGTGCAGCGGCAGGGATCACCTTTCTGGCCGATCAGGCGGCAGAGTTTACCAAGGCGATCGGCATGGAATTCACGGCCCCTCCTGCCGGCTTCTTTGACCGCTCCAAGCGCTATTCGATGTTTGTCGAGGATGGTGTCGTGACGATCTTCAACCCCGAAATCGAAAAGGGCTGCGCGATCTCAGGCGGCGAGAATCTGCTCGACCAGATCTAGTCCTGCTCGGGCACATCGCCCCGCCGGAACGGGCCATAGCTCGTGAGCACTTCGATCTCGTGGTCGATGGCGCGGCGCTCGGCGGTCAGGAATTTGGCGACAGCCTCGCGAAAGCCCGGATCATTGATCCAGTGCAGCGAATGGGTCTCGGCGGGCATATAGCCCCGCGCCAGCTTGTGATCGCCCTGCGCCCCGGCCTCGACCCTGAGGCCGTGGGCGATGGCATAGTCGATGGCCTGATAATAGCAGAGCTCGAAATGCAGGAAGGGGTGATGCTCGGTGCATCCCCAGTAGCGGCCGAAAAGGGTCTCGCTGCCGATGAAATTCAGAGCCCCGGCGATAGGCTGGCCGTGCTTCATCGCAAGGACGAGAAGCAAATCGTCGGCCATGGTTTCGCCGATCAGGTCAAAGAACGCGCGGCTGAGATAGGGGTGGCCCCATTTGCGGCTGCCGGTGTCTTGGTAGAAGCGCCAGAAGGCATCCCAATGCTGTGGCTGGATATCCGCGCCACGCAACTGGACGATCTCGCCGCCAAAGCCCTGCGCCTCGGCCCGCTCGCGCCGGATCGTCTTGCGCTTGCGGCTTGAGAGGGCGGCGAGGAAATCGTCGAAGCTCTGGTAGCCGGGGTTCTCCCAGTGAAACTGCTGGCTCGCCCGGCGCATGAGGCCCAGCGCCTCGCCCGCGATAGCCTCGGCCTCGGTGCAGAAGGTGATGTGGAGTGAGGAGAGGCCGTTTTCTGCGGCCACCTGCACGGCCCCTTGGGTCAGCGCCGCCAGCGCCTCGGCCTCGTGCCCCTGTGCCGCAAGAAGCCGGCGGCCCGTGGCGGGCGTAAAGGGCACGGCGATCTGGGCCTTGGGGTAATAGCTTCCTCCCGCCCGTTCGTAGGCGTGCGCCCAGTTGTGGTCGAAGACGTATTCGCCCTGACTGTGGTGCTTGATGTAGAGGGGGGCGACGCCGATCACCTCGCCGCCCTTCCGCGCCACGATGGGGCGGGGCGTCCAACCTGTCCCTTCCCCGACCGAACCGCTTTCCTCAAGCGCGCGCAGGAAGCGGTGGGTGATGAAGGGGTCGGTCGGCACGCCGTCGGGACTGGCGCAGCGAACCCAGTCCGCCTCGTCAATCGAGGCGACGCCTTCGTGAATGGTGACGGTGATGTTCATGCGGTCTCGAACGGCTCCCGCCTCACGCCAGATAGCCCTCGAAGGTGATGTTGTCGGCTACCTTCCGGGCATCGGCCTCAAGCTCGGGGGATGTCACCGTCCAGCACAGGATCGCCGCCCCGAGGGCGCGGATCTCGGCCACGCGGGGGCGATCAAGGTCGGTCACTTCGTGGCTGATGAAGCACGAGCCGGTGGACTCGTAGTCCGGGATCGCCCGCAGGTGTGTGCAGATGCGGGTTGGCAGCGGCACCCAGTCTTCGGGAACATAGGCCGAGGTCGTGATCCCACGCGGGACCGCAGGGGCGAGGCGGCCTATCTCCGCCACGGAATGGGGATTGAACGACATGACGGCCACGGGGCCATTGTAGCCCTCGAGATCGCGCGCGACCGCCGCGCCGAGGGGGCCGAGGTTGGGGCCCATGTGCCCGTCCTGATCCTTGATCTCAATGAGGAGCGGAACCTTGCCGCCCACCGCATCCAAGACCTCAAGCAGGGTCGGGATGCCTTCGTCGCCGCCCAGCAGAGGGATCGCCTGCAAGGCCTCGGCATCGAGCGTGGCGATTGCCCCGCTCCGGCCCGTCAGGCGTTCGAGATCATAGTCGTGAAACACCATCGCCACGCCATCGCGCGAGGGCTGAACGTCGATCTCGATGCCATAGCCCGCCGCAACAGCCGCCCGCACTGCCGCTAGTGAGTTCTCCGGTCGCCCCTGCGCTATATTGTGCAGGGCGCGGTGGGCGATGGGCTTGGCAAGGAACGCGGCGGGAAGCTGCATCATTTCACTTCGAAGATCGCTTCGATCTCGACCGCGACGCCAAGCGGTAAGGAGGCCGCGCTGACCGCCGAACGGGCGTGGCGTCCGGCATCGCCGAAAACCTCGACCATCAGGTCGGAGGCGCCATTGATGACCTTTGGCTGATCGGTGAAATCGGCGGTGGAATTGACAAAGCCCACCAGCTTGACCACCCGCACCAGCCGGTCGAGATCGCCGTCGCAGGCGGCCTTGAGCTGGGCGATGAGGCTAAGCCCACAGGCCCGCGCGGCGGCGGCGCCCTCTTCGATGCTCATGTCCGCGCCAAGCTTGCCCTTGATGAATCCATCCGGCCCGTTCGAGACCTGCCCCGAGACAAACACCTGCGATCCGGTCCGCACCGATGGCACATAGTTGGCTACAGGTGCGGTGGCTTGCGGGAGGGTGATGCCAAGCTCGGCAAGGCGCGATTCGATACGTCCGGTCATTTGTGTCTCCATGTATTTCCACGAAACTAGTCCGCCCGCCGCGGCGATGGAACAGACTTGTCACGAATCTTGAGAAAGCTTTCGTTGAGGTGAAGGCGAGGGCGTGCAACAGTTGGAAGAGGGGATGTATCCTGCGCGACACGCCGGGGAAATCCTGTTGTGTTACCTTGTGACTTTTGCCGGGCAAGGGGCTATGTGGTCGGCAAAGGTGCCAACTGAGCAGTGATTGGCGAGAACGATGTACAAGAGCAGCCAAATTCTGCCCCTCGTCTTTTTGGCGGCCACGCTTGCCGGCTGCGCTGCCGCGCCGGATGGCACGCTGATCAACGATCCATATGAAGTTGCAAACCGTAGGGTGCATGGCTTCAATACGGGGCTCGACAAGTCACTTCTGCGGCCTGCCTCAGAAGTGACTGAAGCCTTGCCGGATGTTTTGACCGATCGCGTTGTGGAGTTCGCGGATAACTTGGCACTGCCGGGAATGGTGGTGAATGGGCTTTTGCAGGGCGATCTGGAAGGTGCGATTTCCAACACGTTCCGCTTTTTCTTGAACACCACAATAGGACTTGGCGGACTTTTCGACCCGGCGGATGAGGCCGGCCTCTATGAAAAGACAACCGATTTCGGCCAGACGCTGGCCGTCTGGGGCGTGCCGGAAGGCGCCTATGTCGTGTTGCCGTTTCTGGGCCCATCGACCGAGCGTGATACCTTCGGCCTTATTATTGATTTCGCCTTCGACCCTTTGCAGTTTCTCATCCCGCCCGAAGCGCAAGACCTTCAGCCCTATGCCTTTGTCGGCAAGAAGGTCATCAGCCGCGGCCGCTTTGGCTCTACAGTGGATTCGCTCCTCTACGAAAGCGCCGATCCCTATGCGCAGGCGCGGCTTCTCTATTTGCAGAACCGCCGGTTCGATCTTGGAGTGCCTGTGGATAGCTCCTATATGGAGGGCGGCGCGGATCCCTATGCCGACCCCTATGGCGACTTTGTCGACCCCTATGAGGATTTCTAGATGACCACCGCGATCCGCCGCAGATCGTTCCTGCTTCTCACCGCTGCCGCCAGCCTTCCGGGCAGCGCTTGGGCCCTGAGTGGGACCGAGGCGCGCGCGCTCGTCGATCTTCTTGTGGCCAATATCAACGCGGTGATCGCCAGCGGCAAATCCGAAGCCGAGATGATCAAGGATTTCGAAGGCATCTTTGATCGTTATGCGGATGTGCCGATCATGGCGCGTTATGCGCTGGGCGCTGATGCCCGCAGTGCCTCGTCAGCGCAGATGAAGGCCTTCACCGAAGCGTTTCGCACCTACATTTCTGCCAAATATGGCCGCCGCTTCCGCGAGTTCATCGGCGGACGGATCGACGTTCAGGGCGAGAGCGCGATCCCGCGCGGCGTTCAGGTCGAGACCATGGCCAACCTGCGCGGCCAGGCGCCGTTCCGGGTCGATTTCCATGTCTCCGATGCCTCGGGCAAGGCGCTTTTCTTCAACATCATCATTGAAGGGATCGATATGCTCCTGTCGGAGCGGACCGAGATCGGCGCCATGCTCGACCAGCGCCGGGGCGATCTCGACCGTCTGATCGCCGATCTGCGCGCGCTATGACCCATGCCTTGAAGGCTTCGGCCTTTCTTCTTGCGGTACTGCCCTTTGTGGCAGGGGCGACGCCCTATGACGGCACCTACCGTCAGGCGGCCAATTCCGAATGCGGGCTTGTCGGCGTCGATGGTGCGGCGATCAAGATCGAAGACGGAATCTTCTATGGTGTCGGGATGCAATGCCTGATGTCGCGCCCCGTCAATGTGGTCGATATGGACGCAACGCTTTACACCATGGAGTGCTCGGGCGGCGGCGATGTCTGGGCGGAGCGGGCGATGATCATGGACGGCCCCGGCGATGGCAGCATCTTCGTGATCTGGAACGGCTATGTCTTCCGCTATTCCCGCTGCCCTGACGCGACCGAATAGGCGCTAGTTTCCGCCGCCGAGGATCGAGTTCAGAAGGTCGATCAGAAAGTTGCCATCCGTGGCACCTCCCGGCTGCGGCCCGAACAGCACAGGGCCGGGCTCCACAGGCTCGTCCATCGGCAGGGGCACGGGCGTCATCCCGTCGAGAACCCGCACCATCGTCTCGTGCCAGATCTCGGCCGGAAGCCCGCCGCCGGTTACGCCCGAAAGCGGCGTGTTGTTGTCATAGCCCATCCAGACGCCGGTCACATAATCGCCGGTGAAGCCGATAAACCACGCATCGCGTGAGGCCTGCGTTGTGCCGGACTTGCCGGCGATCTGCCAGCCGGGAATGCGGGCACGCACGCCTGTGCCTTGCTCGACCACTTGTGTCATCATCCATGTCAGCTGGCGCGCGGCGCTTTCCTGAACCACCCGCTCGCCGATGCCGCCGCCCATGCCCATGAGCGGAATGTCATCACCCTGAAGGCGAAGCTCGACAAGGCCATAGGGCGCCACGGCAGAGCCGCCGTTGAGGATGCCGGCATAGGCGCCGACCATGTCAACGAGCGTCGACTCGGACACGCCAAGCGCCAGCGCCGGGCCATCGGCCAGATCGCTCGCCACGCCAAAGCCGCTTGCGACCGCCCGCACATTGTCGCGGCCGACCATCTCGGAGACCCTGATCGCCGGAATGTTGCGGCTCTCGCGGAGGGCCTGAACGAAAGGGATCTCGCCCTTGAACTCGCCGTCATAGTTCTTGGGGCACCATTCACCCGAGCCGGGGATGGTCATGCACAGAGGGCTGTCGTCGACCATCTCGAGCGGCGAGTGGCCAAGCTCGAGCGCGGTTGCATAGATGAACGGCTTGAAGAGCGAGCCGGTCTGCCGCGAGGCTTGCGTGGCGCGGTTGAAGGCGCCCGCGACATTGGTATTGCGCCCGCCCACCATCGCCCGCACCGCGCCATCGGCCGACATCACGACGATCGCCGCCTGCGCCTCGGATCCTTCCTTGACCTTCTCGTCAAAGATATAGGCGAGGGCTTCTTCTGCAGCCGACTGGATGCGCGGATCAAGGGTGGTGCGATAGATCACGTCTTCGGTCGTGGTCTTGGCGAAATAATCGGGGGTGATCTCCATCAGCCAATCGGCGAAATAGCCGCCCGCCCGTTGCTCTGCCGCGGCAGACAGCTCGGCGGGCGAAGTCCGCGCCAGTGTCGCCTCGATGGGCGTGAGAAAGCCTTGGGCTTCCATCAACCCGATCACCACATTGGCGCGATCCCACGAGCGCTGAAGGTTCGCCGTGGGCGCATAGGTCGAGGGGGCCTTGAGAAGGCCCGCGAGGATTGCCGCTTGGCTGGGGTTCAACGATGCGGCCGAAATGCCGAAATAGCGCTGGGCCGCGGCCTCGAAGCCGCGGGTGCCGGCGCCAAGATAGGCGCGGTTGAGATAGAGGGTGAGGATCTCGTCCTTCGTATAGGCGATCTCCATGCCCAACGCATAAATCGCCTCTTCCACCTTGCGCCACAGCGTCGTGCGGCGGCAATCGGCCTCGTAGGCGGCCTCGTCTTTCCAAACCTCGGGATCGAAGGGCCTGCCGAGGCAGAGGAGCTTGGCCGTCTGCTGGGTGATGGTCGAGCCGCCGTTGCCGGAAAGCGGCCCACGCCCTTCGGCGAGGTTAATGCGGATGGCGCCGGCGACACCGCGGGGGCTCACGCCGAAGTGGCTGTAGAAGCGCTTGTCCTCTGTCGCGATCACCGCGTTCTTGAGATAGGGCGAGACGAGATCGGCGGTGATGACGCCGCCAAACTGATCTCCGCGCCAGGCAAAGACCTCGTCGTTGCGGTCGAGCATCGTCACCGAACCACGCGCGCGCCCATCAACCATTTCGGAGGCCGGCGGCAGGGTTGCGGCCCGATAAACAGAAGCGGCGCCAATTAGCAGGGCTGCGATGACCCCAACGCGCCAACCGATGCCCCAGACAAGCCGGACGATCCAACGGAGGATGCCCCGCACAGCGGCGGCAAGCCATCCAAGGGGGCCGCGGCGAACCGGTTTCTTTTTTCGGCTTTTGGGACGGCTTGGCTTTGGCGCGGGCTTGGCAACCTTTTCGGCATAGCGCTTGTCGGCCACCAGGGGCGGTTTCTTTCTGCCTGAACCACTCATTGCCCGTCTGCGCCCGTCTGTGCCCGTCTGCCGGCCCGTTGTTTGGCCGGACCATAGACGCATCCGCAGCGAATGTAGAGCGGGATGAGTCGGCCCCGGCAGCTTTTTGTTCGGCCCGAAATTTAGGCAAAGCCACGGGCAAGTGCAAAAAATGTGCAAAATCTTCGGAGTTCGCCCCTTCGCACTTGCAGCATTTCCTTGAGCCCTCCCCGAGTCGCGGCCCTCATGGCCTTGCGAACGGCCTGCCACTCCGGCCGAAGATCTGACAGCGGACAAGGGGAACAGCGTGAAACTTATCATTGCGACAATCAAACCGTTCAAGCTCGAGGAGGTGCGTGAAGCCGTCACCGCCACGGGCGTGCGCGGGATGATGGTGACGGAAATCAAGGGATTTGGCTCGCAGTCGGGCCACACCGAAATCTACCGCGGCGCAGAATACGCCGTGAACTTCGTGCCGAAGGTCAAGCTCGAGATCGCGGTACCCGACAGCCTCGCCGACGAGGTTGTCGCGGTGATCGCCAAGACTGCCAAGACCGACAAGATCGGCGACGGCAAGATCTTTGTTCTCGATCTCGAATCCGCGCTGCGGGTTCGGACCGGCGAAACAAACGAGGACGCGCTGTGAGCGCGCGCGAGAGGAAAATGGGAAAAATGCTGAACACGTTGAAACTCTCCGGCGCGGCCGGACTTGCCGCCCTGATGGCGGCTCCGGCTTTGGCGCAAGACGCCGGGCCTGTGATGGACAAGGGCGATGTGAGCTGGATGCTCGTCTCGACCATTCTGGTCCTGTTCATGATCTTGCCGGGTCTGGCGCTCTTTTACGGCGGGCTCGTCCGCGCAAAGAACATGCTTTCGGTTCTCATGCAGATCACGATGATCACCGCGATGGTGATGGTGATCTGGGTGGTCTATGGCTATTCCTTCGCCTTCGGCGGCGGCGAGGGCGCGTTCTGGGGCGGCACGGCCAAGCTCTTCCTTGCAGGCGTCACAGCCGACAGCATGGCGGCGACTTTCTCCGAAGGCTATGTGATCCCCGAGTTCGTGTTCATCGCCTTCCAGATGACCTTCGCGGCCATTACGCCCGCCCTGATCGTCGGCGCCTTCGCCGAGCGGATCAAGTTCTCGGCGGTGCTGCTCTTTACCGCGATGTGGGTGACGGTGGTCTATTTCCCGATTGCCCACATGGTCTGGGATGCAAACGGCCTGATCTTCAACATGGGCGCGCTTGATTTCGCGGGCGGCACGGTTGTTCATATCAATGCCGGTATTGCCGCGCTCGTTGCCTCGATCATCGTCGGCCCGCGCCTTGGCCTCGGCAAAGACATGATGGCCCCCCATTCGATGACCCTGACGCTTGTCGGCGCAGGCATACTCTGGGTTGGCTGGTTCGGCTTCAACGCGGGCTCCAACCTCGAAGCAAACGGCGGCGCCGCACTTGCCATGATTAACACCTTCACCGCAACCGCAGGCGCGATCCTCGCTTGGGCTGCCGTCGAGGCGATCTTGCGTGGCAAAGCCTCGATGCTGGGCGCGGCTTCCGGCCTTGTCGCAGGTCTTGTTGCCGTGACCCCGGCCGCCGGCTCGATCGGCCCGGTGGGTGCGATAGCACTGGGCGGGCTTGCGTCAGTGGCCTGCTACTTCTTCGTGGCGGTCGTGAAGAACAAGTTCGGCTATGACGACAGCCTCGACGTCTTCGGCATCCACGGCATCGGCGGCATCATCGGCGCGGTTGGCACCGGTATCTTCACCGCCCCCGGCCTCGGCGGTGTCGGCGGCGACGACTACTCGATCGCATCGCAGACCTGGATTCAGATCGAAGCGGTTGCCATCACCATCGTCTGGTGTGGCGTCGCCTCGGCGATCCTTCTCTACATCACCAAGGCCATCACCGGCCTGCGTGTAGAGGGCGACGACGAACGCCGCGGCCTCGACCTCAGCTCGCACGGCGAGCAGGCCTACCACAGCTGAGTCCAAAGACCCTTCCCTGAGGATGAAGCGAGACTGGGGCGCGGAAACGCGCCCCATTTTTCTATGGGTCAGACGCCCGCGTCGATAATCGCTTTGGCGAGGATCGGGATGGTTTCCGCATTAAGGCCCGCGATGTTCATCCGGCTGTCGGAGACCATGTAGATCCCGCTCTCTGCCCGCATCTTCTCGACCTTCTCGGGCGTGGTGCCGATCCGGCTGAACATGCCCCGATGATGGGCGATGAAATCGAAGCGGTCCGAGTTCGACAGGCGGCGAAGCTCGTCGGCCAACTGGGTGCGCAGGCCGAGCATGGTGCCCCGGATTTCCTCAAGCTCGGCTTCCCAATCGGCCCGCAGCACCGGATCGCCAAGGATCGTCGAGACGATCCGCGCGCCGTGATCGGGCGGAAAGGAATAGTTCTGGCGGTTGAGGAAAGCGAGGTTGGCCTGCGCCAGCTTGGCCTGCGCATCGTCGCGGGCCACGGCCATCAGGATGCCGGTGCGCTCGCGGTAGATGCCGAAATTCTTCGAGCAGGAGGCGGCGATCAGGCATTCGTCCATGCCGGCGGCAACCATGCGGGTAGCAGCGCCATCTTCGGCAAGGCCATCGCCAAAGCCCTGATAGGCGATATCGACAAGCGGCACCGCGCCCTTGGCTTTGAGGAGGGCAATCACCTCGTCCCACTGTGCGGCATCAAGGTTGGCGCCGGTCGGGTTGTGGCAGCAGCCGTGCAGCAGCACGACGTCGCCCGCCTTCAGGCCCTGAAGATCGGCCATCATGCCCGAAAAATCGACGCCACGGCTGGCCTCGTCGAAATAGCGGTAGTCGGCCATCTTCATACCGAGATATTTGATGATCGAGTTGTGGTTGGGCCAGGTCGGGTTCGAGAGCCAGACGGTGGCCTCGGGCGAGGCCAGCCGGATCAGTTCGAGCGCCTGCCGGATCGCGCCGGTGCCGCCGGGGGTTGCCACCGCGCCGATGCGCTCGCGGGCAACCGCACCGTCGAGGACGAGGCCGATCATCCCGTCAAGGAATGCCGGATCGCCGGCAAGGCCGACATAGGCCTTGGTGTTCTGGCTTTCCCAGATCTTCTTTTCGGCGGCCTTCACCGCGCGCATCACCGGCGTCAGGCCGGTCGGGTCTTTGTAGACCCCCACCCCGAGGTCGATCTTGTCGGTCCGCGGATCCTCGCGGAAGGTTTGCATGAGCATCAGGATCTTGTCGGCGGGCTGGGGTTTGAGATGCTCGAGCATCAGGCTTCTCCGGTTGCGATAGGAAGGTCGGCATACATGCCCCATTCGGACCATGAGCCGTCATAGACAGAGTGATCGCGCTTGCCGATCACCTCGAGGCCAAGCGCGAGGACCGAAGCCGTCACGCCCGACCCGCAGGTGCAGATCGCGGGCTTGTTCAGATCAACGCCAGCGGCCTCGAATGCCGCACGGATACCTGCGGCATCCTTCATCGTGCCATCGGCTTTCAGCAGGTCCTTGAAAAAGACATTGCGCGAGCCGGGGATATGGCCCGACCGCAGACCGGCCCGAGGCTCGGGCGCTTCGCCACGAAAGCGGGCGGGCGCACGGGCGTCGATGATCTCGAAATCGCCAAGCTTGGAGGCGCGGGCAACTTGGGTGACGTCCTTCACCATCTGGTTCTGGCGGGTCACGGTCATGTGCCGGTCGCGGATCACCGGATCGTCGTCATTCACCGGCCGCCCTTCGGCCAGCCACTTGGGCAGGCCGCCGTCCAAGACGGCGATATCGGTCTTGCCCATCAGCCGGAAAAGCCACCAGACGCGGGCGGCCGAGAAAAGCCCCGCACCGTCATAAACGACGATCTGGTGCCCATCGCCCACGCCCATCGCCCGCATCCGGCTCATGAACTTTTCCACCGGCGGGACCATATGCGGCAGGTCCGAGCGCAGGTCGGAAATCTCGTCGATATCGAAAAACCGCGCGCCGGGGATGTGGCGGTCGAGATACTCGGCCTTGGGGTTGCGACTCTCGGTCGGCAGATACCACGAGGCATCGAGGATCCGCAGGTCGGGGTCGCGCAGATGCGCGTCGAGCCAGGCGGTCGATACGAGGGTCTTGGGGTTGGAGTGATCCTGCACGCTCATGGCCTGCCCCTTTTCCGCAGCTATCGGGTCGGTCTGTCACTACCTGCAAGGGACCGGACAGGCAAGGAGCCGATGCGGGGTGCGGCGTCAGGGATGGCCTTTGGCGCCCCACAAGAGCCAGGCGGCTTGATCGTCAGGCAGAAGCTCTTTCATCCGGGCGTCAAAAGCGGCAAGCTCGGCACCGCTAAGCCGGCCTTCCCACTTGTTCGAAGTGCCGCTGTTGAAGAACTTGGCACCGAGATAAAACTCGGGCTTCTCCGCCCCGTTGTCGGCCTCGACCGCCCTCTTCTTGAGCTTGGCAAAGCTCGTTCCGTCCACGATCTCGTCGATCAGCGGCGCGCTGTCGTCCAGCCCGAGGATGCGTGCCATGCGCCGGACGGTTCCGGGCAGGTCGGCGACCATGTCGGCGTAGTGGAAAAAGTGTATATTGCCGAGGTGGTCCCAGTCCTTGAACGACTTGTAGTGATAAACGATCGAATGCAGATCGAGTGCGTCGTTGCTGCCGCCATAAAGTTCGTCCTCAAGGAACATCCGAAAGGCTTTGCCCGGCTCTTCGGGATAGCGGATCCGCATGAGATCCGATTGCATATGTTTGGCGTGGTTTTCCATAGAGTAATGCACGTCTATGGGATGACGGTAGACGACGACATATTCGCAGCGCGGATCATAGGTGATCCCGTCCAGCGGCGTGTGGCTCTTGATGCAGCGGCGGAACTCCTGCTTGTCGAGGATTGCCTTGCACTCCACGGGATTGTCGAGGCCACAATCGAGCCAGGGTGAGACATCGCCCATCTCCCGCGGGGTCAACGGCTTTCCGGCGATCAGGCTGGTGAGGATGATCTGGCTCCATGTCGTGCCGCATTTGGGCGGGGTGACAACGAGCACATCATCTGCCCTGAGATCGAAATCCCCCCAGATCGGTGTGAGGTTCAGCGGGCCGTTGTAGATAACGGAACGGGTCGGCAATTCCATAAGCAATCCTCAAATACACATCTCAAATACTTGTCGGGCTACGCTCTGCCCTTGGCCCCCCAAAGTAGCCACGCGGCCTGATCCTCGGGCAAGAGCTCTTTCATCCGCGCGCCGAAAGCCTCGATCTCGGCATCGGTAAGTTTGCCGACCCATTTGTTCGAAGTGCCGCTCTGGAAGAATTCCTCGGGCTTGAGGAAGATGCCGCCGCTGGATCTCTTGGCGTCTTCGATGGCCTTGGCTTTGACCGAGGCAAAGGTCGAGCCGTTGATGATTTCGTCGAGGTGAGGATCATCGCGGTCATGGCCCATGATGCCGGCGATCCGGCGCACCTGCCCATCGAGATCGGCCGTCATGTCGGCGTAGTGCAGCAGGTGCACGTTGGGCAGATGCTCCCACCTCTTGAAGGTCTTGTAGTGATGGATGATCGAATGCAGGTCCATCGCGTCGGTGGCGCCGTTGAAAAGCTCATCCTCGAGGAACAACCGGAAACCTTCGTGGATGTCGTCGGGATAGCGGTCGTTCAGCATATCGAGGGTCATGTTCTCGTTGTGCTTGCGCATCGAGAAATGCACGTCGATCGGGTGGCGGTAGACGGCAAAATAGGTGCAGCGGGGATCGTAGGTGATCCCGTCGAGCGGCGAATGGCTCTTGATGCAGCGGCGAACGGTCATGCCATCCAAGAAGGCTGCGATCTCGTCGCGGTCGCGAAATCCGCAGTCGAGCCATTTGGAAAACTGGCCCATTTCGGTGTCGCCGAGCGACCGCCCTTGGATGATGCTTGTGACGATGATCTGGGTCCATGTGGTGCCGCATTTGGGCGGCGTCACCACGAGGATATCGTCGGGGCGAAGGTCAAAACGCTCCCAGATGGCCGTGTTGTTCATCGGCCCTTCATAAACGACAGAGCGCGTGGGCAAAGCCTGTGCCATACGGAAATCCCCCAAAAACCAATGGGGCTATCTAGCACGAAATCCGCGTTTTTCGAAGGCTCATTCGCCGTGTTTGAGAAGCCGCTGCTTCTGGCGTCCCCAGTCGCGCTTCGCGTCCGATGCGCGCTTGTCATGCAGCTTCTTGCCTTTGGCGATGCCGATCTTGAGCTTCACGAGGCCACGGTCGTTGAAATACATCACCAAGGGCACGAGGGTCATGCCCTCGCGCTGGGTCGCCGACCAGAGCCGCGAAAGCTCTTTGCGGGAAACCAGTAGCTTGCGGCGGCGGCGCTCCTCGTGGCCCCATGTCTTGGCCGGATCATAGGGGGCGATATAGCAGTTGGTGAGCCACAGCTCGCCGTTCTCGACGCTGGCATAGCTCTCGGCGATGTTCGATTGCCCGGTGCGAAGCGATTTGACCTCGGACCCCATCAGCATGATGCCAACCTCGAGATCGCTCTCGATCGCATAGTCGTATCGCGCCCGCCGGTTCTCGGCGATCACTTTGTAATTCTTGTTTTCCGGTTTCTTGGCCATGATCGGGCTGAGATATGCGAGGAAGCCGCGCTCGGCAAGCACTCGGCGCTGGTCTTGGGGCTCGGCGGCGCTATTCTCGGCCACGGAGTTGCGAGGAAGTCATGTTCATTCAAATCGCCATAGGATCAGCGTTGATGATCGTCTCGATCCTGATCGCGGGCATCAGCTTTTGGGCGATGGAGGTGTTTCTCGTCCGGTTCAGCCCGTTCCTGTCGCGCAAGCCGCACCGGCCCAAACTCGGCCTGATCCTCGCCCTCGCGGCGATCTGGATCCTCGGACAGATCACCGCCGGCGTCTGGATGTGGGCGGCCGCCCTGATCGGGCTTGGTGTGTTCGAGGCGCTCGAGACATCCGTCTATTTCTCGCTCGTCGCCTTCACGACTCTTGGGTTTGGCGACATCCTCCTGCCCGAGGAATGGCGGCTCCTTGGCGGCATGGCGGCGGCCAATGGCCTTCTCAACATGGGACTTCTGACGGCGCTTCTGGTCGAGGCGCTGCGGGTTGTTCGCAACAGCCAACTTGACGCGATCAGGGGCAAATAATGGCGAAGCGTCCCCTGATTGGCAACGAAGCTGCCCGCCGCATTTTCCTTGATCGTCACGGCCTGATCGACGCGCCCTCCGGCCCCGGCAAGGGGGCCGACCTCGATGCAGTGATCGGCAATCTGGGCTTCGTGCAGCTCGACAGCGTCAACACCGTGGCCCGCGCCCACGACATGATCCTCTGGTCGCGCCGCCAGCAATATCGGCCCGCGGCGCTCGCCCGCTTGCACGATCGCGACAGGCGGCTGTTCGAACATTGGACCCACGATGCCTCGACGATCCCCATCGAAAGCTTCCCCTATTGGCGGCGGCGCTTTGACCACAACAAGGAGCGCCTCAAGGCGCGTTGGGAAGACTGGCAAGGCACTGATTTTCACGCTCGCATTGACGAGGTCTTGGCCCATATCGACGCCGAAGGCGCCTGCAAGAGCGGCGATCTGGCGGAGGGCGAGGGCAAGGGGCAGGGCGGCTGGTGGGATTGGCATCCGTCGAAGGCCGCGCTCGAGTATCTTTGGCACACCGGCGAGATATCTGTGGTCCGGCGCGAGAGCTTTCAAAAGGTCTATGACCTCACCGAGCGGGTGATCCCCGACAGCCAGCGGCAACAACAGGTCTCCTCGGAAGAAACCGTCGACTGGGCCTGCCGGACCGCCATCGACACGCTCGGTTTTGCGACGAGTGGCGAGGTTGCGGCTTTCTATGCCCTCGTGACCCCCGCCGAAGCGCGGGAGTGGTGCGCCGCCGAACTCAAGGCAGGGCGGCTGATCGAGGTGGATATCGAAGGGATCGACGGCAAGCCGCGCCGCTCTTTCGCACGCCCCGGCTTCGCGGACGAAGCGGCCCCCGAGCCCTCGGCCCGCGTTCGCATCCTCTCGCCCTTCGATCCGGCGCTGCGCGACCGCAACCGCGCCGAGCGGCTTTTCGGTTTCAACTACCGGATCGAGATTTTCGTGCCCGCGCCAAAGCGCATTTACGGCTACTATGTCTTCCCTGTCATGGAGGGCGACCGGATGATCGGCCGGATCGACGCCAAGGCCGACCGTGCCGCCAATTTGCTCGACGTCACGGCCTTCTGGCCCGAAGCGGGTGTGGCGATGGGAAAGGGCCGCATCGCGCGTCTGATGGCCGAGATCGAGCGGCTTGCCACCTTCGCGGGGCTCGACGGAATCCGCTATGCGCCCGACTGGCTGCGGGCCTGACGGCGGCGGGTGCGCAAAAGCGCGAAGGTGCCGCTGAGGACGATCACCAGTGCGCCGATGATAGTCAGAAGGTCGGGGCGCTCGCCGAATGCCAGAATGCCTAGGCCCATCCCGAAGAGGAGCCGCGAATAGCGGAAGGGCGTGACCGCGCTCACCTCGCCTGTCCGCATCGCGAGCGTCAGCATGAAATAGGCGAAGACGCCGAAGACCGTTGCCCCGCCGACAGCGGCCAGCGCGCCTGCATCGGGCATCTCCGGCGCGCCGGTCCAGACCATCAGGATCGCCCCCGCGACCGAGAGCATGGCAAAGCCGCAAACGCCAAGCTGCATGGCGCTCAACTGCGGCGGCGCGGCGCGGGTGGCCAGATCGCGCCCGGCAAAGCCGATCATGCCGATCACCGCAAGGATCGAGAGCGGGCTGAAGCCCTCGACGCCCGGCCGCAGGATCAGGAGGACGCCGCCAAGGCCAACAAGGATCGCCGTCCAGCGCCGCCAGCCGACCTTTTCGCCAAGGAACAGCGCCGCGCCGCCGACGACGACAAGCGGCGTGGCTTGGAGGATCGCCGTTGCGCTTGTCAAAGGCGTCAGGACGAAAGCCAGCGCATAGAACAGCCGCCCCGTCACCTCGAACCCCGAGCGGATCAGAATCGCCCGCCCGAGATAGGCCCGATCCCAGATGGGCCGCCCCTGACGGCGGGTGAGGATGGCAAAGCCAAGAAAGCCCGCAAGGCCGAACATCAGGAGAACCTGCCCGAGGCCTACGGTTTTGGCGGCGGCCTTGAGGAACATATCCTCGACCGCAAACCCCGCCATCGCGGCAACCATGAAAAGGCTGCCGCGCAGGTTGTCGTTCAGGTGCTTCAGTTGACGAGACCCGCGTGGACCATCGCGGCGCGGATGCGTTCCTTGGTCTCGTCGGTGAGGGTGGTCAGCGGCGAGCGGACCTCGTCCGAGCACATCCCCAGAAGCGACAGGCCGTATTTCGCGCCCGCAACGCCCGGCTCGAGGAAGATCGCCTCGTGCAGCGGCATGAGCCTGTCCTGATACTCGAGCGCGGTCTTGTAGTCGCCCGCGAGGGTCGCTTTCTGAAACTCGGCGCAGAGCTTGGGGGCGACGTTCGCGGTCACCGAGATGCAGCCGACGCCGCCATGGGCGTTAAAGCCGAGCGCGGTCGCGTCTTCGCCGGAAAGCTGGATGAAATCCTTGCCGCAGGTAATGCGCTGCTTTGGCACGCGGCTGAGATCGCCGGTCGCATCCTTGACGCCGACGATCATCGGCAGCTTGGCAAGCTCGCCCATGGTGGCGGGGGCCATATCGACGACCGAGCGGCCGGGGATGTTGTAGATGATGATCGGCAGGCCACATTTGGCCGCCTCTTCATAATGGGCGATCAGGCCGCGCTGGGTCGGCTTGTTGTAATAGGGTGTGACGACAAGCGCCGCATCGGCGCCGGCCTTCTTGGCGGCTTCGACGAGGCGGACGGTCTCGATCGTGTTGTTCGAACCCGCACCGGCAACCACCGGAATGCGCCCCGCCGCAACCTTGATCACCGTCTCGACAACCAGATCATGCTCTTCGTGGCTGAGGGTCGGGCTCTCGCCCGTGGTGCCGACCGGAACGAGGCCGTGGCTGCCTTGCCCGACGTGCCACTCGACAAGTTTCTTCAGCGTGTCGAGATCCAGCTTGCCGTTCTTGAACGGCGTGACGAGGGCGGGGAGAGACCCTTTGATCATGACGCGCTTCCTTTGTTTGCCGGGCTGACTCGCCCAAGTGTGAAATCGCGCGGAACCTAGACGGGTTTCCGCCGATTGCCAAGATTCCCATTGCCACGGCGCATGGGGCCGCTACCCTTTGGGCAAAACGAGCAGAAAGACAATCATGGGCCTTCGCAGCCTTCTTTGGTGTGCCATCCTTATCGGTTCTGGCGCGGCGCAGCCGCTTGCGGCGCAATCGCTCCCGGCTGCGTTCGAGGCGGCGGCCAAGAACGATTGGACGGCGGCCACGGCACAGCTGCCGCAAAGCGATCCGCTCACGCAGGATCTGCTGATCTGGACATGGCTCAGGGCCGAGGGGTCGACCGCGCCCTTTACAGCCTACCGCGATTTTCTGGCCCGCCGCCCCGATTGGCCCGGCCTAGATCGGCTAAGGGCGCAGGGCGAGAGGTCGATCCCGACCGGGACACCTGCCGCCGAGGTCATAGCCTTCTTCGGTGACGCAAAGCCACAGACCGGCGAAGGTGCGGTCAAGCTCATCAATGCCCTGTCTGCAAATGGCGATAACGCCGGAGCCGATGCGATGTTGCGTGACGTCTGGCGGACCGTATCGCTGACTGAAGAGGGCAAGGCGGCGCTCTTGGCCGCATATGGCCGGAGCCTTGGCTCCTTGCATTCTGAACGAGTTGACACAGCCCTCTGGGCGGGGCGCATCGCCGATGCCTCGGCGGTTCTCGATCTTGTCCCCGGGCGCGACAAGGCCGCCTTCGCCGCGCGGATCGCGATGCAGCGCGGGGCGGGCGATGCCGACCGGCTCTATTCTGCGCTGCCTGCCTCCGAACGGGAAACACCGGGTGTTGCGCTTGCCCGCTTCAACCAACTCGCCGCGCGCGGTGACTATACTGAAGCGGGGGCATTCCTCTTGGCCCGCTCTGGCTCTGCCTCAGCACTGGGCCTTCCCGCCCGCTGGGCCAGCAACCGCAGTCTCGTCGCCCGATGGTTGATGCGCGAGGGGGATTATGGCCGGGCCTATGATCTGGCTCGTCAGCATCACCTGACCGCCGCCGACGGCGAATCCTTTGCCGATCTCGAATGGCTTGCGGGCTATATCGCTCTGCGCTTCCTCGCCGATCCTACAAGCGCGATCTCCCATTTCGACGCGATGGCCCGCGCTGTCAGCGGCCCGATCTCGATGTCGCGCGCGGGCTACTGGCTAGGCCGTGCCCACGAGCGGCGGGGCGATCATGTTTCGGCCTCCGCCGCCTACGCGGGCGCTGCACAGTTCCAGACGGCGTTCTACGGCCTCCTCGCCGCCGAGCGTCTTGGCCTTTCCCTCGATCCCGCATTGGCCGGGAGAGAAGTTTTCCCTGACTGGCGGCAAGCCACTTTCGTCGGTTCGGAGAAGACCCGCGCGGCGCTGACCCTTCTGAGCGCTGGCCAGCGCAGCGGGGCGGTTCAGTTCTTCTTGCAACTCGCCCGCAGCCTTGAGCGGACCGAGCTGGGCCAGCTCGACCAGATCCTTGCGGCGATGAACGAGCCCTTTTTCCGCGTCCTCGTTGCCAAAACGGCGCTTGACCGCGGCATCCTGATCCCTGCCGCGTATTTCCCGATCCACCCGCTTGCCGAGATGGACCTGCCGGTGGAGCGCGAGTTGGCCCTCGCCATCGCCCGGCGCGAGTCGGAATTCAACGCGACCGTGGCGAGCCCGGTGGGTGCGCTGGGCCTCATGCAAGTCATGCCCGGAACCGCCGAGATGGTCTCGAAAGACCTCGGTCTCAGCTATGACAAATGGCGGCTGGTGAACGATTGGGAATACAATGTCACGCTGGGAAGCCAGTATCTTGCCGACCTTGAGGAACGCTTCGGCCCTTCGCCGGTGATGATCGCCGCGGGCTATAACGCCGGTCCGCGTCGTCCTCAGGAATGGATGGTTGCCCGAGGCGACCCGCGGCAGGGGCAGATCGACGTGGTCGACTGGATCGAGATGATCCCCTTCAAGGAAACCCGCAACTACGTCCAGCGTGTGACCGAGGCGATCCCGATCTATCACGCCCGCCTGTCCGGCCAGACCGGCACGATCCGCTTTGCCGAGCTTCTCATCGGGGAAAAGCCGCTGATCCGCCCCCGCGCCCGGCCCACCCCCGAGGGAGCCTTGCCCGCCGAGCCGTCATCGGCCACGGCCCCGGGCACAAGCCCCCGTCCGCAGGCGCGCCCCTGATCAGGCGCGCTTGCGGCGCTCGCGCCAGAGGGTGAAGAGGCCGGCGCTGACGACGATCGCGGCGCCGATCGCCACGTTGAGGCGCAGGGTTTCGTGGAAGACGAAGATGCCAAGCGCCGAGGCCCAGACAAGCTGGAGATAGGCGAAGGGCTGCACCGCGCTCGCCTCGGCCACTTCGTAGCACTTGATAAGGAGGAAATGCGCGGTGGCTCCGGTCACGCATAGTAGCGCCATCCACATCCAGTCGTAGGCGGTCATTGGCTCCCAGTGGAACACGCCAACGGCGGTCATCACCACCGCGCCGGAAACGCCAGTCCAGAAAAACGACGTCGCCGCGCTGTCCTTGCGGGCGGCATAGCGGGTCAGGAGGCCATAGAGCGCAAACATCAGGGCCGACATCATCGGGATGATGGCAACAGGCGAGAAAACGGCGATCCCCGGCTCCAGGATCACCAGAACCCCGATGAACCCCACGCCAATCGCGGCCCAGCGGCGCCAGCCAACGCTCTCGCCCAAGACGGGCCCCGACAGGGCAGCCACGAGAAGCGGATAGGCTGCAAAGATCGCGTGGCTCTCGACAAGGCCGAGCTTCACGAAGGCCACGACCATGACGCAGATCTCGGCGGCCAGAAGCACGCCGCGGAAGATTTGCAGGAGAGGTTGCGTGGTCGCGGCGGCAGCGCGGATCGAGCCTTTGCTCCGCCGCGCCAACACCATCACGAAGGCGGCGAAGAACCAGTAGCGGATCATCACCACCATGAAGACGTTGTAATGGCTGGCGAGGTAGCGGCTGATCCCGTCCTGCATCGAGAAGACGAAGGTCGTGGCGATCATCAGCCAGATGCCGAGGCGGGTATTCGACTGCATCAGGCTTTCCTTGCGCGGGTCATATGTCTCTTGCGGCCATAGCCCGCGACGCGCGTCACGTCAAAGCCCGCGGCGGCCAGCGCCCGGCGCACGTGACCTGCGGCCGTATATGTCGCAGCGGTGCCGCCTTGCTTGGTGTGGTGGCCGACCTCGGCCAGAAGGCCCTCGCCCCAAAGCTCGGGGTTCTTTGCGGGCGAGAAGCCGTCGAGGAACCATGCGTCGGCGGCAAGGGTATGGTCGGGCAGGGTCTGGCGGGCGTCACCGGCGATGATCGTCAGGGTCGCATCGCCAAAGTCGTAGGGGCCCGAGCCGGAGGTGAGGGCGCGGGTGAGCAGTGCCCGCAAGTCACCAAGTTCAGGGAAAGCCGCCAGCGCCCGCTCGCGGTCGGCAGGGGCCATCGGGAAGGCTTCGAAGGTGGTAAAATGGAACCGGCCCGTGGCCCCGCTTTCCCGCCAGGCGGCCAGCGTCACGAGGAAATTGAGGCCAGTTCCAAAGCCCAGTTCGGCGATCTGGAACCCATCCGCAAACCGCGCTGGCAGGTCATTCCCCGCCAGAAACACATGACGCGTTTCCTCGAGCCCGTTGTCGAGCGAGAAATAGGGATCGTCGAAGCGGCGCGAGACGGGGATCTTTTCGTCGCGCCAATCGAGCTCGGGCTGCTGGTCGTTCATCGCCGGATGCCTTAGGGTCGGCGCGACTTTGGAGGCGCGGCGCGGCAATGACAACGGCAGATGTAACGATCTATGGCGCGGGCGTCTTTGGCCTTTCGGTCGGCTGGGCTTGCCTCCAGCGCGGCGCAAAGGTGCGGGTGATTGATCCGGCCGGTGTGGCCTCGGGATCGTCGGGCGGCCTTGTGGGCGCACTGGCGCCGCATGTGCCCGAACTGTGGAACGACAAGAAGGAATTCCAGTTTCACAGCCTTGTCATGGCGGAAGCCTTTTGGCGCGGCGTCGAAGTGGCGGCGGGCGTCAACACCGGCTATGCCAGATCGGGCCGGCTCCAGCCGCTGGCCGACGAGGCGGCGCTGGATTTCGCCAAGACCCGCGCGATGAACGCGATTGATCTATGGCGGGGCGAGGCCGAATGGCACATCGTCGAGGCCGCCGATCATGCCCCTTGGGCGCCGATCTCGCCCAGCGGCTTTCTCGTCTGGGATACGCTCTCGGCCAGCATCCATCCCCGTCGCGCCACCGTGGCGCTGGCCCGCGCGATTGAAAAGAGCGGCGGCGAGATCGTGGCCGAGGGGCGCGAGGAGGGCAAAGTGCTCCACGCCACCGGCTGGCGCGGGCTGATGGACTTGTCAGAACGGCTCGGCAAGGTGGTGGGCAACGGTGTCAAAGGGCAGGCGGCGCTTCTGGCGCTCGACGTGCGTGGCAAGCCGCAGCTTTTCGGGGGTGGCATCCATCTTGTCCCGCATCAGGACGGCACGCTCGGCGTGGGTTCAACCAGCGAGCGCTTCTTTGACGACCCGACCGAGATCGACCAGCAGCTCGACGATCTTCTCCTCCGCGCCGAAGCCGCCTTTCCATTCCTCGAAGGCGTCCGCGTGCTCGAGCGCTGGGCTGGTGTCCGCCCCCGCGCCATGACCCGCTCGCCCATGCTCGGGGCGCATCCGCTGCACGAGGGGCAATTCATCGCCAATGGCGGCTTCAAGATCGGCTTTGGCATGGCGCCCAAGGTGGGCGAGGTGATGGCCGACCTGCTTCTCGACGGGCGCGACGCGATTCCCGACGGCTTTCGCCCCGAGGCCAGCCTCTAGGTTGCCGCCGCCTCCATGCACTGCCGCCCGTCCGACCCGCGCACCCAAAGCCGCCCTGCCTTCCAGCAGAACGCCGCCTCCTCGCCGTCGAAAAGCGGCGCGGTGGCGCGATAGCCGAACTCCCGAAGGGGCCGCCCCAGCGCCTCCTCCGCCAGAAGCATCAGCATCTGCGCCAACAAAGGCCCATGAACCACAAGGCCGGGATAGCCCTCGACCGCTTGGGCATAAGGCTTGTCGTAATGGATGCGGTGGCCGTTGAACGTGAGCGCCGAATAGCGAAAGAGCGCGGTGGAATCGAAGCCGCGAACCAGCGACCGTTCCTCATCGGTGGCCGCAACCGGCGGCGCAGGCGTCACGGCATCCGGCGCGGGATCCTGCCGGTAGACGATGTCCTGCCATTCGGTCAGCACGAGGCCTCCCCGCTGAAGGATATCATGCCGGATCCGCACGAAGGCGAGGGGGCCGGTTTTGCCATCCTTGCGCGTCAGGCTTTCGATGGCTGAGCGCCGCTCGGCCCTCACACCTGCCAGAAGGGCGCTGTGAAAGGTCAGCTTGCCCGCCGCCCACATCCGCCGTGGAAGGCCCATGTCGGGAATGAACCCACCGGTCTTGGGGTGTCCGTCACGGCCAAGCTCCTGCGGCGGGCGGGGATCCCAGAAATAGAGCTGGTGAAAGAAGGGAGGCAGGGGATCGCCGCTTTGGATCGACGGCGCGGCGCCCAACGTCGCCTCCATCGCTCGCGCACGGGCGGGATCGAGCGGATCGGTGACGGATTGCGTCTGGTCGGGTTTGTCCTGCATGCTCAAGGCCTAGCGCGAAGCCGAAAGGATTGAAATGCCCCGAGTGGACAGCCTCGACCATCTGGTTCTGACCGTGGTGGACATCGAAGTGACCGTGGCCTTCTATAAACAGGCCCTCGGCATGACCGCCGAACGCTTTGAGGCGGCCGATGGGACGACCCGCACCGCGCTGAATTTCGGTCGGCAAAAGATCAACCTGCATCCGGCGGGGGCCGAGTTCGCGCCTCATGCCGAGCGGCCCACACGCGGCTCGGCAGACCTCTGTTTCCTTTCAGCCGAGCCGCTTGCCGACTGGAAACGCCACCTTGGAGCCCTCGGCATCGCCATCGAGGAAGGCCCTGTCCGGCGCACTGGAGCCACGGGCCCGATCCTGTCGCTTTACCTGCGCGATCCAGACGGCAATCTGATCGAAATATCCAACCCTCTCTAGCCGCCGCCCCGTTGCACTTCTCAAGGCGCTGGCACATGGTGGCCCCGCGTTGAAGGAGGGATTTCCATGCGTCACGGCGGCCAGATTCTTGCCGATCAGCTCAAGCTTCACGGGGTGCGCCGGGTCTTTTCCGTGCCGGGCGAGAGCTTTCTTGCCGCCCTCGATGGCCTCTATGAGAGCGGGATCGAGAATATCGTCTGCCGCCACGAAGGCGGCGCGGCTATGATGGCCGAAGCGCATGGCAAGATGACCGGAACCCCCGGCATTGCCTTCGTCACCCGCGGCCCCGGCGCCACTAATGCCTCCGCCGGCATCCACATCGCCCGGCAGGATTCGACACCGATGATCCTCTTCGTCGGCCAGATCGACCGCGGCCACCGCGACCGTGAGGCCTTTCAGGAGATCAACTACCGCGAGGTCTTTGGCGGCCTCGCCAAATGGGCCGCCGAGATCGACCAGACCGAGCGCCTGCCCGAATACATCCGCCGCGCCTTTGCCGTGGCCATGTCGGGCCGCCCTGGCCCTGTGGTGCTGGCGCTGCCGGAGGATATGCTGAGCACCATGGCCGATGTGGCCGACGCTGCACCCGCACCGATCCCCGCCGCGCCCGACCGCACAGGCCAAGCCGGCGCCGCGCTCGACTGGCTGGCCGAGGCCGATCGCCCCCTCGTCGTGGTCGGCGGCCCGCACTGGTCCGCCGCCGCCGCCGCTGATCTCGCGACCTTCGCCGGGCGCGAGAATCTGCCCGTGGCCCTTGCGTTCCGGCGGCAGGACTATCTCGACAATCGCCACCCCTCCTACGCGGGCGACCTCAACGTCGGGATCAACCCCAAGCTCGCCAAGCGGATGCGCGAGGCCGACCGCCTGTTGGTCATAGGCTCCCGCCTCGGCGACATCGCCACCCAAGGCTATGCGCTGTTCGATGCCTCCGGCCCGCGTCCGAAGATCGCCCATATCCACGCCGACGCCGACGAGATCGGGCGGGTCTTCACCCCCGACCTCTCGGTGGTGAGCGACGGCCCCTCCTTCGTCGCCGCCCTCGCTGCCTTGAACGGCACCGGCAAGGACTGGTCCGACTGGACCGCCGCCGCCCGCGCCGACTATCTCGGCTGGGCGAAACCCTTCGCCAGCCCCGGTGACGTGAAGCAGGAAGAGGTGATCGCCTGGCTCTCGGCCAACCTGCCCGAAGACGCCATCGTCACCAACGGCGCAGGCAACTACGCCGCCTGGCTGCACCGCTATTTTACCTACAAGGGCTACCGCACCCAACTTGCCCCGACCTCGGGCTCCATGGGCTATGGCTTCCCCGCAGCCGTCTCGGCCTCGTTGGAAAACCCAGAGAAAACAGTTGTTTGCCTCGCGGGCGACGGCTGCTTCCAGATGACGTTGAACGAGATGTCGACCGCCAAGCAGTATGGCGCGACACCAATCGTCGTGGTCGTCAACAACGGCCGCTACGGCACGATCCGGATGCACCAGGAGAAACACTATCCTGGCCGTGTTTCCGGCACGATGCTGCAAAACCCCGACTTCGCCGCCCTTGCCCGCGCTTATGGTGGCTATGGTGAGACCGTTCTGAAGACTGAGGATTTCGCTGCCGCTTTCTCTCGCGCAAAAACGTCAAACCTGCCCGCTGTGATCGAACTCGTCGTCGACGAGCAGGCGCTTGGAACCTCGCTGACCCTCGACGCCGCCCGCGCCGCCGGAGAGGCTGCGAAAAAGAAATAGGGGGCGCTGCCCCCTCTGCCTTCGGCATTCACCCCCGGAGTATTTGGAGCCAAAAGAATACCGCTTCTTTTGGCCGAAAATACTCCGGGGGAGTCTCCGTCAGGAGACGGGGGCAGAGCCCCCTAGAACTCGACGCCGATCTGCGCCTTGATGCCGGATCGGAAGGGGTGCTTGATCAGCTCCATTTCGGTGACGAGGTCGGCGATCTCGATGAGGTCGTCATGGGCATTGCGGCCGGTGAGGATCACATGGGTCATCGGCGGCTTTTCCTCGGTGAGGAAGGTCACGACATCGGCGATGTCGACATAGTCATAGCGGATAGCGATGTTGATCTCATCTAGAAGCACCATCCTGTTCGCCGGATCGCGGATCAGCTCTTTGGCCTTGGCCCAGGCGGCTTGCGCCATCTCGGTGTCGCGGGATTTGTCCTGCGTCTCCCAGGTAAAGCCCTCGCCCATGGTGTGAAACTCGCAGATTTCCGTGAAGGACCGCAGGATCAGATCGCGCTCTCCGGTCGACATGCCGCCTTTGATGAACTGCACCACGGCGCATTTCATCCCGTGCGCGATGCAGCGGAAGATCATGCCGAAGGCGGCCGAGGATTTGCCCTTGCCCTTGCCGGTGTGGACGATGATCAGGCCCTTCTGATCGGTCTTCGTGGCCATGATCTTGTCGCGGGCGGCCTTCTTCTTGGCCATCTTCTTGGCGTGGCGGTCGTCGTCTTCGGTCATAGCGGCCTCCGGTAGGTGATGGACGTGGGGCGATCATAGCCCTCGTGGGCGGTGCGGGCGAGTTCGACAAAGCCCATCGCCTCGAAAGTGCGCTGGTTTTCGACAAGCTCGATGCGGGTCTGCAATTCGAGGGCGGAAAGGGCAAGCTCGCGGGCGCGTGTCGCGGCGTGGTCGATCAGGGCGCGGGCGCGGCCCTTGCCGCGCTCGGGCGGGGCAACGGCGAGTTTGCCGAGGTAGAGGGCGTCGGTCTTTGGCGTCAAGACGATGCAGGAAAGAGGTGGCGCGCCGATCACCCAGACCTCGCTTTGCGCCAAGTCCTCGACCGTCAGGCGATACATCGACGAGGGCGGGTCGATCCGGCCTTCCATGAAGGCGAAGGCCGACTGGATCAGGGCAAGCGTTGCGGGCAGGTCGGCGGGCGTGGCGCGGCGGGGGGTCACAGGAGGCCTCCGATCCGGGCGCGGGCCGAGTTGGATTTCGGCTGCCAGAGGCCCCGGTCGATCGCTTCCTGCAGGCGCTGGGCGATCTCGCGCAGGGCGGGGGCGTTGTGTTCGGCGATGAAGTCGCGGGTCGCCTCGTCTTCGAGGAAGGCGCTCTCGACCATGTCGAAATGATGCCCCCGCACGGCCCCCGTGGTCGCGGCGAAGGCGAAGAGATAGTCGACCGTCGCGGCGATCTCGAAGGCGCCTTTATAGCCGTGGCGTTTGACGCCGTCGATCCACTTGGGGTTCACCACGCGGCTTCTGACCACGCGGGCGATCTCGTCGTCGAGGGTGCGGATCACCGGGCGCTCGGGGCGGGAATGGTCGTTGTGATAGATCGGGCGGTCCTTGCCCTGAAGGCTTGAGACAGCCGCCGCTGCGCCGCCTTCGAACTGGTAGTAGTCGTCGCTGTCGAGCAGGTCGTGCTCGCGGTTGTCCTGATTTTGCACGATGGCTTCGACCTGCCCGAGCCGCGCGGCAAAGCCCTCGCGGTCGCGCGTGCCTTCATCCTTGGCGCCATAGCTATAGCCGCCCCAATCGAGATAGGCCGCGCCGAGGTCGGCCTTGTCCGACCAGATGCGCTCGTCGATCAGCGCCTGAAGCCCCGCGCCGTAGGCGCCGGGTTTGGAGCCATAGACCCGTGCCGTTGCCTCGCCCTCTTTTGCGCGGGCGGCGGCGGGGTTGAGGTCGTCGGGTTCTTCCAGCGCCTGCACCGCGCGGGCGGCGCTGTCGAAGAGGGCGATGATCTGGGGGAAGGCATCGCGGAAAAAGCCCGAGATGCGGAGCGTGACGTCGACACGCGGGCGGCCAAGGACGCCTTGCGGCAGGATCTCGAAACCTGTGACGCGGCGGTTGGCGCTGTCCCACTTGGGCTTCACGCCCATGAGCGCCATGGCTTGGGCGATATCGTCGCCGCCGGTGCGCATATTGGCGGTGCCCCAGGCGGTCACCAGCATGGTGCGCGGCCAGTCGCCGTGGTCTTGCAGGTGTTTCTCGATGAGGAGGTTCGCGGATTTCCAGCCCAAGGCCCAGGCGGTCGGTGTGGGCACGGCGCGGCTGTCGACCGAATAGAAATTGCGCCCTGTGGGCAGAACATCGAGCCGCCCGCGGGTGGGAGCGCCGGAGGCGCCGGGCAATACGGCGCGGCCATCGAGGCCCGCCAGAAGGCCCGCGCCCTCGGCGGGGCCGCAGGCGTCGACGGTGGGGAGGATACGGGCGCGGAGTTCGGTGAGGACGGCGGCAGAGGCGGGGCCGGGGGCGTCTGCTCCATCGACCAACCGTTGAGCGAGGAGCTCCAGCCGCTCGACCGTATCGCCAGCGGTGCGCCATGCGCCGCTGCCTGTCAGCGCCTCGGGCGTTGGCCCATCCCAAGCCGCGCCCAAATCGGCGGACAGCGGATCGAAACCGAGCTTCAGATCATCGGCAAGCGCGCGCAGGAGCGAGGCATTCGCGCCTTTGCCGTCGCCGCGCGGCACGCGGGCCAGCGCAATGGCGAGGTCGCGGGCGAGGGTGCCTTGGGGCGACTGGCCGAAGATATGCAGGCCGTCGCGGATCTGCGCCTCTTTCAGCTCGCAGAGATAGGCGTCGAGTTTCGCCAGATCGCCCTCGGTCTCTCCGGCAAAGCCTGCGTCAACGGCAAGGCCGGTCACATTTGCAAGCGAGAGGATCTCGCGGCGCAGGTGGTCGATGCGGCGGGGATCGACGCCGGCGGCTTCGTAATATTCATCGACCAGCGCCTCGAGATCGCGCAGGGGGCCATAGCTTTCGGCGCGGGTCAGCGGCGGGGTCAGGTGGTCGATGATCACGGCCTGCGCCCGGCGCTTGGCTTGGGTGCCTTCGCCGGGATCGTTGACGATGAAAGGATAGAGATGCGGCAGGGGGCCGAGGATCGCCTCGGGCCAGCAGGCTTCCGACAGGGCCACCGCCTTTCCGGGCAGCCATTCGAGATTGCCGTGCTTGCCCATGTGGACGAGGGCATCGGCGGCAAAGACGTTCCTCAGCCAGAAATAGAAAGCGAGGTAGTTGTGCGGCGGCACAAGGTCGGGGGCGTGGTAGGTGTCGGTCGGGTCGATATTATAGCCGCGGGCGGGCTGGAGCCCGACGACGACATTGCCAAAGCTCAGGACCGAGAGCTTGAAGCGCCCGCAATCGACCTCGCCCTCCTCGTAGAACGGGTCTTCCTCGGGCTTGCCCCAGCGGGCCTCGATATCACGGCGCAGCTCGTAGGGAAGCTGGCCGTAGGCGATCTGATAGTCGGCGTAGCTGAGGTCAACGCCGCCCGTTCGCACCGCCCGATCGGTCAGCCAGTTGGTCGGCCCCGCCTTCATCGCGTCCATCAGCGCCTTGGCGTCCGCTGGCGCGTTGTGCAGGCGATAGCCGGCCTCCGCGAGGAGGTTCAGCACATGGACCGTGCCCGCAGGCGTATCGAGGCCGACGCCATTGGCGAGGCGGCCGTCCTTGTTGGGATAGTTGGCGAGGATCAGCGCCACGCGCCGCTCGGCAGGGGCTTTGCCGCGCAGCTTCGCCCATGCGGCGGCGAGCGCGGCCACAAACTCGATCCGGTCGCCCCGCGCCTGATAGGTGGCGATGGGGCATTCGGTGGCCTCGTCGAAATAGGCCTGCCCCTTGAAGCTGATCGCGCGGGTGATGATGCGGCCATCGACCTCGGGCAGGGCCACGTTCATCGCGATATCGCGGGCGGAGAGGCCGGCCTTGCCGCCGCTCCACGCCTCTTCCGTGCCGCCCGACAGAATCACCTGAAAGACGGGGGCCTGATTGGCGAAGGGCGCGGCGAGCGGGTTGTCGGCGGCGGGATCCTCGGCATGGGGGCTGCCCACGGCGAAGGAGGTGCAGTTGAGGATCACCGAGGGGGGCGTTTCGGTGAACAGCCCTTCGAGCGTTGCGGCGCTGAGGGGGTCTTTCAGTGAAGCTACGAAAACGGGAAGGGGATTGAGCCCTGCCCGCAGGAGCGATTTCACCAGCCGATTGACCGGATGCAGCCCCGCGCCCTGCACGAGAGCTCGGTAGAAGACCACGGGCACCACCGGCGCCCCTTCGGTCCATGCCTCTCGCGCCGCTTCCGGCCCGCCGATCCCCGCGCCCGGCCAATAGACGCCCGCCCGAAGAAGGGGCGCGGCGGCGGCGGGTTTCTCGCCGCCCTCCAGCATCGCCTTGGCATAGCGCAGGAAGTTGACGCTGTTTTCTGGCCCGCCCTCGACGAGATAGGCCCAAAGCGCGTCGTAATCTTCCGGCGCCACAGTCGAAAGCCCGCGCAGCTCGGCATCCGGTTTGTCATCGCCGGGTAGCGCGGCGAAGGGCACGCCCGCCTCATAAAGCCGCGCCGCATATTGCTCGAGCCCGTATTTCCAATAGCCCGTCCCGCCCAGAACCCGCGCGATCACCAGCCGCGAGCGGGTGGCGCAGTGATCCAGATGCAGGTCGACCGACATCGGGTGTTGCAGGTTCATCAGGCTGGCGAGCCTGAGAGATGGCGGCGCTTCCATCTCGCCCCGTGCGCCCGACAAGGCGGCCAATTCTGTGTCGGCGGCCGAGATCACCACCACGTCGGCAGGCGTCTGGCCGAGGTCGACCGGCTCCTTGCCGTCGTCGATATTGCCGGGGGTCGCCGCAAGGAGGTGCATCAGATCGCCCCTTGTGGCAGGATGCGGTATACGGCAAAGGGCGCGGAACACCGCGAAAGGACGCGACTATGGATTACGGAAAATCGGGCAACCCCAAAGGCGGCCGCCACGAACCGCGCAACGCCTATGATCAGCAACAGGCCGGGCCGAAGGGCTATGGCCGCAAAGAGGCCGACAAGGCCGCGCTTCTGGCCAAGATGAAGGCCAACGCCGAGAAGGCGCAAAAGGCCGACAAGTGATCTGACCGGCCGCGCTGTCACAGGCTCTGTCACAGCGGCTTTTCCATGAAGACGGAATGCGGCCCGTCGGCATAGTCGCCGAACGGGCCGCAATCCTTGAAGCCGAGCCGGCGATAGAGGCGGTGGGCGGGATAGAGATCGTCGCCCGTCTCAAGACAAAGCTTGGTGATCCCCTCGGCCCTTGCGGCGGCATCAAGCGCCGTTACCAGCGCCTCTCCCGCCCCGCGCCCGCGTTTGGCGGGGTCGACGAACATGGATTTCACCTCGGCATAGCCGCACTTGCGGGCAAGGGCGACGCAGCCCAAAGGTTCGGCCCCGTCCCATGCGATCCAGAAGGTGATCGAAGGCGTGCAAAGCTCTTCGATCGACAGGGCAAACATATGCTCGGGCGGATAGAGCGAGGCGAGATAGGCATGGCTCGCCGTCAGAAGGGCGGTGCCTTCCTTCGATTTCGGATCGGCGGTGCGAACCTCGATCGTCATGCGCGCAGCGCCTCCTCGATGACGGCGCGATCAAGCCCCGCCTCGCCGATCACCACCAGCCGCGTCTGGCGCGGCTGGGCGCCGAACGGTTGATCGAAATAGGTCTCGACGCGGGGGCCCACGGCCTGAAGCGTCAGGCGCATGGGCTTGCCTTCAACGGCGACAAAGCCTTTGAGGCGCAGGATATCGTGATCGCGGATGATCGCGGCGACGCGGTCGGCAAAGCCCTTGGGATCGGTGATCTCGCCACGGGTGACGACGAAGCTTTCAAACTCGTCATGGCCGTGATCGTGGGGGTGATCATCGTCGTCGTGGTCGTCATCCTCGTCATCGTCGTGATGGTGGTGGTGATGCACCTCATGCCGCGCCTCGAGGTCGTTCTCGGCGCCGATGCCTTGGCCCAGGAGAACATCCACCGGCAGCGCCCCCATCGAGGCCCGCACCACCTGAACGCCGTCACGGCTCTCGTTTTTGAGTCGGCTTACCAGAGCTTCCGCCTCTTCGGCGGTCAGCAGGTCGGTCTTGTTGACGACGATCATGTCGGCGCAGGCGATTTGATCCTCGAAGAGCTCCGACAGCGGGGTTTCGTGGTCAAGGTTTTCGTCCATCGCCCGCTGGGCATCGACGGCGGCGACGTTATGGGCAAAGCGCCCCTCGGTCACGGCCTTGCCGTCGACCACCGTCACCACGCCATCAACCGTGACGCGGGTCGAGATCCCCGGCCAGTTGAAGGCCCGCACGAGGGGTTGGGGCAGGGCGAGGCCCGAGGTCTCGATCACGATGTGATCTGGGCGGTTTTCGCGGGCGAGGAGCTTTTCCATCGTCGGGATGAAATCCTCGGCCACGGTGCAGCAGATGCAGCCGTTCGAAAGCTCCATGATATCGTCCTCGGTGCAGGTCTCGGCCCCGCAGCCCTTGAGGATATCGCCATCGACGCCGAGATCGCCGAACTCGTTGATGATGAGCGCGATCCGCTTGCCCTCGGCGTTTTGCAGCATATGGCGGATGAGGGTCGTCTTGCCGGCGCCGAGAAAGCCGGTCACGACTGTTGCTGGAATCTTGGCAGGCATGGCGGTCTCCGTTATCTGACCTTGGTCATTTGGCCCAAACGGGCCGGAAAGGAAAGACGATGACGCAGCGCATCACCATCTGTGCAGGGTGCCGGGCGGCTGATGGTCAGCCGCAGGGCGATGTGATGGCGGCCGCACTTCAGGGCCTTGTTGGCGATCTGGCCTCGGTCGGCACGACCGACTGCATGATCGTCTGCGGTCAGCCCGTCACCGTCGCGTTTCGCCAAGAGGGCAAGGCCGCCTATCTCTTCTCCGGCGTCGATCCCGACACCCAGATTGAAGAGCTTGCCACCTTTGCCCGCCTCTATGCCGAAGCGCCCGATGGTGTCGTCGACGACGTGCGCCCCTGCGGCGAACTGCGCTTTCGCCTGATCGGCCGCATCCCCGCCTAGGCCGGGCGCGACCAGACCGCCCCCGCTACCGCGCCCAGAATTGCCCAAGAGGCCGCGCCCACCGCCAACGCCCGTGCCGCGTAATGCGCCGAGAGCTCGGCCGGTGCCACACCGTAGTAGGTGTCGAGTTCCGGTGCGCCGATTGCATGGGGCAGGATCAGAAGAAGGGCTGCGACCCCGTAGGCAATCGCACCGCGCCCAAAGGCGAAAAGACCAAGCCCCCCCATCGTCGCGGCGACAGTTCCCATCCACCAGAGCTGGCGGGTCGCCAGATCGGCGCCAACATTGCCGGGAAGCTCGGGCGGCAGGCCAGCGGCGGGGGCAAGCTGGATGGCGATGAAGCCGCAGAGGCCCCAGATCGCGCCGGTCCTGGCGTCGATCCGGCTTCCAGTCCGTTCGGCCAAGGCAAAGCCCGCGATCAGGATGAAGGCAAAGCCCGACCATGTGACGAGGTTCATGGCAAAGGTGCCGATATGGCGGGCGGGTTCGACCCAGATCGAGGGATGCCCGACTGGCGACTGCGGCGAACCGGTCGCGCTGAAATGCAGCCGTGCGCCTGTCTCGTAAAGTTCGCCCTCAAAGATCAGGGGAACGACGAAAGCAAGCTGCAAGATGGTCGCAAGCAGACCGGCAGCGAGCCCTGCGAAGAGGGCGCTGGTCAGCAGATGACGAAACATGGGATGTGGCCGCTGCCGTCAGTGGCAGGGGAAGGCGATGGCGTGGCGCGTGTCGTGGGCCACGTCATGGGCGCCCGCGGCATGGCTGAAACCGGCGGCGAAAATCAGGCCGAGGCCGATCATCGCGGTCAGGGCGATGGCATAGACGTCGGTCGACGCGCGGGTCTTGGCGATAGCTTTAATCATTCTGTCTCCTGTCCCGTCACACCCGACGGGGTCTTGGTTGCACTCGCAAGGCCGGTCTCCTGGCTTGCGGGTCGTCGCGCGATGCCTGCCTTCCCGGTTGCCCAGTGGCCTCGTTGGCATCCGCTCGCCGCATACAGTCGCGGGGGCGGCTGCGGACTTGGGCCTCCTGTCTGGATCTGCCCTCACCGCATTCCCATTTCATCCCCAAGCGCTTTGCGCCCGTCACGGGGAACCATGCAGGGCCTTTGTCGCCCGCGGGGGCCTTGGGCGTCAAGGCCGATTCCGACAAGCGGCGGCGCTGAAACGGCGCGGGTTTGCGCCGGTTTGGCCGCGCCTGATGGCCCAAACCTGCCATATCTTGTGGATAACCTGCCGAAAACCCGCAGATTTGGGGGCGTCGCGTTGACTCCTCCGCCCCGCCGGTCGCAGACTTCCCCTCCAGAGGAATCATTGCCGGACGTTTTGCGTGCGTTTCACCAAGCTTCGCCTCAACGGGTTCAAGAGCTTCGTCGACCCGACCGACCTGATCATCGCCGATGGTCTGACCGGCGTTGTCGGGCCGAACGGCTGTGGCAAGTCCAACCTTCTTGAGGCGCTGCGCTGGGTAATGGGCGAAAACCGCCCCACGGCGATGCGCGGCGGCGGCATGGAAGACGTGATCTTCGCCGGTGCCGCCACGCGGCCCGCCCGCAACTATGCCGAAGTCGCCCTCCATATCGACAATTCCGAGCGTCTCGCGCCTGCGGGCTTCAACGATGTCGATCACCTCGAGATCGTCCGCCGCATCACCCGAGATGCGGGTTCCGCCTACAAGGTCGGCACCAAAGAGGTGCGCGCCCGCGATGTGCAGATGCTGTTCGCCGATGCCTCGACCGGTGCGCATTCGCCCGCGCTCGTGCGGCAGGGGCAGATCTCCGAGCTGATCAACTCCAAGCCCCGCTCGCGCCGCCGCATCCTCGAAGAGGCCGCCGGCATTTCCGGCCTCTATCAGCGCCGCCACGAGGCCGAGCTGAAACTCAACAGCGCCGAGCAAAACCTCGCCCGCGTCGATGATGTGATCGAGCAGTTGGCGAACCAGCTGCAGCAACTCGCCCGTCAGGCCCGCCAGGCGGCCCGCTATCGCGAGATCGGGGACAAGCTGCGCTCGTCCGAGGGGCTTCTCCTTTATCGCCGCTGGAAAGAGGCCGACGAGGCCCGCGCTGCCGCCGTGGCCCAACTGCGCGAACGCACGGTTCTGGCCGCGCAGGCTGAAACCGCCGCCCGCACTGCCGCCAAGGCGCGGACGGCAGCCGAGGATCGCCTGCCGCCGCTGCGCGAGGAAGAGGCGATTGCCGCCGCAGTTCTCCAGCGCCTGCAGGTCCAGCGCGACACGCTGGCCGATCAGGAAACCCGCGCCCGCGAGATGATCGTCACCCTTCGGGCGCGGATCGAACAGCTTGCCCGCGATATCGACCGCGAGGCGGGGCTGAACAAGGACGCGGGCGAAACGATCGAGCGCCTCGAATGGGAAGCCCGCGAGATTGCCAAGGCGGGGCAGGGGCACGATGCCAAGCTCGAAGCGGCGCAGGCGGCTGCCCGCGAGGCGGCATCGGTCCTGCAAGACCGCGAGAGCGACCTGTCGCAGATGACCGAAGACGCCGCCCGCCTTGCTGCGCGGCACCATTCAGCCCAGCGCCTTCTTGACGACAGCCGCAAGACCCTCGCCAAGGCCGAGGCCGATGCCGAGCGGGCGAGCGAGACGATGAAGGATGCCGAAGCGGCTCTGGCCCGCGCCGAGGCCGATTTCGCCACCGCAGGCGAAGCCGAAACCAAGGCCCGTGCCTCCGCCGATGCCGCCGACGCCGCGCTGACCGAGGCGGAAGCTGCCCGCGCCGATGTCCAGTCGCGCGAGGTCGATGCCCGTGCTTCGCGCTCCTCGGCCGAGGGCGAGGCCAATGCGCTTCGGGCCGAGGTTGCGGCACTTGCCAAGTTGGTCGAGCGCGACACCAAGGAAGGCGGGCAGGTGCTCGATCTTCTGCGGGTGCAAGGCGGTTATGAAAAGGCGCTCGGCGCTGCCTTGGCCGACGATCTGCGCGCCCCGCAGGTCGATGCGGCGGGCCGCTCCGGCTGGGCCGTTCTGCCCGCCTATGCCGATGCCCAGCCGCTCCCCTCTGGGATCAAAGCGCTGACCAACTATGTCACCGTGCCCGAGGTGCTCGTCCGGCGCATGGGGCAAGTGGGCCTTGTCGATCGCGCCGAGGGCGCCAAGCGGCAGGCCGAATTGCGCCCCGGCCAGCGGCTGGTGAGTGTCGAGGGCGATCTCTGGCGTTGGGACGGCTTCCGCGCCGCCGCCGAGGATGCGCCCTCTGCCGCCGCGCTGCGGCTTCAGCAATTGAACAGGCTTGTCGAGCTCAAGCGCGATCTCGAAGAGGCCAACGCCAAATCCGATGGCGCCCGCCTCGCCCACGAGAGCCTGACCAAGCGCCTCGCCGACCTCACCGCCGCCGACCAGGCCGCCCGCACCGCCCGCCGCGCCGCCGATCAGGCCGTGGCCGATGCCGCCCGCGCCCTCTCCCGCGCCGAGGCCGACCGCAATCTCGCCGAGGGCAAGCGCGAAAGCTCGGCCCTTGCCCAAGCGCGGCATCAGGAAGAGGCCATGTCGGCCCGCAAGACCATGGCCGAGGCCGAGGTGGCGGCCAAGGATCTGCCCGACCTTGCCGAGGCCCGCGCCGCGCTTGAGGATGTGAAGCTCACCGTCGAAGCCGCGCGGATGACGATGATGGCCAAACGCACCGCGCATGACGAGGTGCGCCGCGAGGGCGAGGCGCGTCTGCGTCGGAGCCAGGAAATCATCAAGGAAATCTCAGGCTGGAAGCATCGGCTTGAGACCGCCACCAAGCGCACCGCCGAGCTGGCCGAGCGCAAGGCGGCCTCAGAGGCCGAGCTGAAAGAGGCCGACGCCGCGCCCGAAGAGATCGCCGCCAAACGTGCCGAACTGGCCGATGCGATCGACGAGGCCGAGGGCCGCCGCAAAACCGCCGCCGATGCGCTGGCGAGCGGCGAGACCGCCCTGCGCGAAGCCCAGATCGCCGAGCGCGAGGCCGAACGCGCCGCCTCCGAGGCCCGCGAGGCGCGTGCGCGGTCAGACGCCCGCAACGAGGCCGCCCGCGAGACGGTCGCCTATGCGGCCGAGCGGATCCGGGAGGCGCAGGAAGTCTCGCCCGAGCAGCTTCTCGAAAGCCTCGGCGCCGATCCCGAGAAGATGCCGCCTTCGGAAGAGATCGAGGCGCAGGTCAATGCCCTCAAGCGCCAGCGCGATGCCTTGGGCGCGGTCAACCTCCGCGCCGAAGAAGACGCCAAGGAAGTGCAGGAAGAACACGACACGCTGGTGAGCGAAAAGACCGACCTCGAAGAGGCGATCAAGACCCTGCGGGCGGGCATCTCGAGCCTCAACCGCGAGGGCCGCGAGCGGCTTCTGACCGCGTTCGAACAGGTCAACGAGAACTTCGGCCTCTTGTTCACCCATCTCTTCGGCGGCGGCGAGGCCAAGCTCGTGCTCGTCGAAAGCGACGATCCGCTTGAAGCGGGGCTCGAGATCATGTGCCAGCCGCCGGGCAAGAAGCTCGCCACCCTCTCGCTCCTCTCGGGCGGCGAACAGACGCTGACCGCGCTTGCGCTGATCTTTGCCGTGTTCCTCGCCAACCCCGCGCCGATCTGCGTGCTCGACGAGGTGGACGCGCCCCTCGACGACGCCAACGTCACCCGCTTCTGCGACCTTCTCGACGAGATGTGCCGCCGCACCGAGACCCGCTTCCTCATCATCACCCACCACGCGGTGACGATGAGCCGGATGGACCGACTCTTTGGGGTGACCATGGGCGAGCAAGGCGTGAGCCAGCTTGTGAGCGTCGATCTGAAGAAGGCCGAGGCGCTGGTGGCCTGAGGCTAGAGCCGCGACAGAAGCACAGGCGTCGGCCAGGCATCCGCCGGAAGGCCAAGCCGCTTCTGCTCCATCTGCACCGCCTCGCGGGTTTTCTCGCCGAGGATCCCGTCGATATCGCCCACGTCATAGCCCCGTGCGGAGAGCTTGCGCTGCAACTCGAGCATCTGCTCGCCCGTCAGCCCCTCGTCGGGCGTGCCCGCGTCATAGATCGGCGCGCCCATGATGCGGGTGGCGAAATAGGCAGCCGTGGTGACGTAGGTCAGGCTCTGGTTCCATTCGAAATAGACGCGGAAATTGTCGTAGACGAGAAAGGCTGGCCCCTTGTGGCCCACGGGCAAAAGGACCGAAGCCTGAAGCCCCGCATTGCCCAGATCGCCCGTGCGGGCGCGGACGCCGAGCCGTTCCCAATCGCGCACCGTTTTCACATGGTTGATGCCGGACTCCGACCAGTCGAGGGTCGCTGGCACGGTGATCTGCGTCATCCAAGGCTGGTTCGCCTGCCAGCCGAGGTCCGCCAGCATGGAGCCCGCCGAAAGGAGCGCATCGGGCGCCGAGGTCTTGACCGTGACGTGCCCATCTCCATCGCCATCGCGGCCGTTGTCGCGGATATCCTTGGGCAGCATCTGCACCTGCCCGATCTCGCCGGCCCAAGCGCCTGTCGTCGTCTCGGGATCGAAATCGCCGTGCATCGAGAGGTCGATCGCGGCGAAAACCTGCGGGCGGAAGATCTCGGGGCGGCGGCAATCATGCGCCAGCGTCACCAGCGCGTTGCGCGTGTTGAAATCGCCCTGCACCTGCCCGAAATCCGTCTCGAAGGCCCAGAAGGCCAGAAGGACGCCGCGCGGGATGCCGTATTCGCGTTCGATCTGGCGGAAGGTTGCGTCATAGCGTTGGGAATTGCGGGCGGCGTTGTCGATCCGGTTCTGCGAGATGAGCGAGCGCGAGAAGGTAATGAAATCCTTCTGGAAGATACCCTGCCGCCGGTCGGCGCGCAGCACGGCTTCGTCCTGCTGCACACCACGGAAGAAGGCATCGACCGCGCCGGAAGGATAGCCCATGGCGCGGGCCTCGGCTTTCAGGTCATCGACGAAATTCGAGAAACTCCCGCCACAGCTTTGCGCCTCGGCGCTGGTGGCGGCGATCAGGGTCAGAACGGTGAAAATACTGCGCATGGCCTCTCCGGGGTTTTGCCCGAAGCCTAGCCTCAGATGAGAACCGCGCCAAGCGCCAGCGCGAGGACCACGCCCCAAGCCCGCCAGAGATGCTCGATCGCTTCGTCGATCTCGTCGGCGCCTATGTCCTTCTGCCCCTCGGGGTTGACGAAGGGAAACTCGCGCAGCTCGCCGTCATAGCTGCGCGGACCTGCAAGCGCGATGCCAAGGCCGCGCGACAGCGCCGCCTCGGGCCAGCCGGCATTGGGCGATTTGTGCTTGCGGGCGTCTGCCGCAATGCCGCCCCAGCTGCCTCTGAACCCGCCAACCGCCCAGAGGATCAGCGCCGTAGCGCGTGCCGGGATCAGATTGAGAAGGTCGTCAAGCCGCGCCGAGGCCCAGCCGAATTCGGCGTATTTCTCGGTGCGATAGCCGATCATGCTGTCGGCGGTGTTGATGAATTTGTAGAGGAGGAGCCCCGGCAACCCGCCGATGAGAAACCAGAAGGCGGGGGCGATCACCCCGTCGCTGAGATTTTCGGCCGCGCTTTCGATGGCGCTGCGGGCGATGGCGGGGGGTTCCATCCCGGCCGTGTCGCGGCTGACGATCTTGGCAACGGCCAGACGTGCATCGCCCGTCGAGATGCGCAGCGCATTGGCCACATCCTGCACATGGGCGACCAAGGATCGCTGCGCCAAGAGGATCGCGCCGACGATGATCTCGCCCGGCGCGCCGAGCATTCCTGCCACGGTATTGCCGATGGCCGAGGCCACAAGGACCATGACGACAACCGCGATGATCCCCCGCCGCTTTCGGTTCGGCCCTTCGTTCAACTCCCGGTCGAGAAAGGCCACGAGCCGACCCATCAGAACGGCGGGATGCGGGATCCGATCCCAGAGCCACTTCGGCTCACCAAGGATCGCATCGAGGATGAGAGCGAGGGCAAGGGTCATAGTGCCGCCTCCAGCTGGCTCCAGCGATCCGGCGCGGGCAGGCCGAGACGGAGCCATGTTTTCGAATAGGGAAAGATGCGCGACCAGACATGGCTGCGCGCCAGACGGTCTTGCCAGCGGGTGGCATCGTCGACTTCGTATAGGCGGAAAAGGCTCGTGCCGCCGACGACCTTGGCCCCGCGCCCGATCATCAGGGCATCAAGCCGGTCGCTGTCTGAGGCGAGCCTCGCACGGGTCGCCTCGGCCCAATCCGCGTCGGCCAGCGCCGCCGCGCCAATCGCCAGGGCCGGCCCCGAAACCTGCCACGGCCCCAAGGCATCGCCCAGTCTCGCAATCAGCGCGGGATCACCGATGGCAAAGCCCAGCCTCGCACCTGCAAGACCCCAGAACTTGCCAAAGCTCTTGAGCACGATCCGCCCGGGCTGCGCCGCAAGGCCGATCAGCGAGGCGTCCGGCATCACATCGCAGAAGCTCTCGTCGATGATGGCGAGGGGCGCCGTGATCTCGGTAGCAGCCCATACCCGCCCATCCGGATTGTTCGGATGAACCACAACCTGCGCGTCATGCCCCTCCGGCGAAACCGTCCAACCAAGACCCGCAAAACTCGCCGCGTGTTCGTTGTAGGTCGGTCCTTGGACCGACACCGCCCCCGCCCCCGCCAACGTCGGAATCCGCGCAATCAGCGCCGAGGCCCCCGCCGCCGGAAGGATCGCGGCAGTCGCAGGCACGTTCCAGAACCGCTGCGCGGCAGTATTCAACGCCTCAAAAGCCGCGCTGTCGGGCAGGGCCGTCCAAGCCTCCTGGGAAAAAGTCCCCACCGGATAGGGCACGGGATTGATCCCGGTCGACAGATCAAGCCAGCCGGCCCGTGCTCCGCCATAGGCCGCAATCGCCGCGTCGAGCCCGCCGCCGTGATCGCGCCCGTTGGACATTACTCGGTGTCCGGCAGGGGAAGGTGGCGCGAGACGAAATGGCCCTTCACGCCAACCGGCCATTCGCGAAACGGCACTTGGCCCTTTTCGCTTTCAGCGTGTTTCAGCGCATAATCGACAAGCGCCTGTGCGTCATCCATGGTCGGCTCAAACCGCCCCAGTGAATAGCAGTTCTTCCCGGCCGCTTGCACGATCACGTTGCAGGCCCGTTCGCATCCCATGGTGCACGACACCCGCCGCGTCTTGATCCCCGCAGCTTCGGCACGCGGCTCGATCAGCGCTGCAAAGGCCTCGCCATCGGTCTGCTCCGCTCCGGTGGTTTCCCAGCCCTCGCGCTTGCAGGTATCGCAGATGGTGATCCAGGTTGTCATGAAGCCCCCTTTGTCGTGCGAGGCTTTGAACCGGATTTGCCGACTTTACGCAAGTCTCTGTGGATAAAGTCGCGAACTCTGGGGATGGTTGGAGAAATGCCGATGCACATTAATCATTCGTTAAGAAAAACGGCAGACTGAGGATTACCGGGTGGGTGTTGCGCAGGTCAAACTGTGCTGTAACGCAGAAGCGTGAGGGATTGATGCATATCCTGATTGTCGAGAGCAAAGCCGACCTCGGCCGGCTCTGGCGGCGCCATCTGGAACGGGATGGCCACACGGTCGATCTTGCCGACAACGCCGGCCAGGCAACCAGTGCCATCGGCGCCAATACTTATGAGGTCATCCTCATGAATCTCGTTCTTGACGGCCATTTAAGCACACTGGGCATCGCCGACTATGCGCGGCTGCGCCAGCCCGAGACCAACCTGGTCTTTGTCTCCGATTCGACCTTCTTCTCGGCTGGTATGCTCTTTGCCGCCAGCGCCAACGCCCGAACCCTTGTCCGCTCCGAGACCGATCCCCATGATCTAGCGGCCATCGTGGAATACTATGGCTGTCACGCCTGACAACAGGTCGGATTCGTCTCCCTTGCGCCGCATATCCGTTTGCGCCGGAGTGCTCGGCCGACTATAGCCGGTCGCAGACGAAGCCCATGTGGCCAGAGCGGTTGGTGGCGCGGCGGTTGACCCAGTAGGGAACCAAAGCCCACGTCGTCAAGCTTCGCGCAGACCGCGCGGGTTCTCTGGCGCATGGATAACCGGAGGACCGTCCATGCGAGCCGTACTTACCCTGACCTTGATCGCCATTGCCAGCAGCGCCTCGGCCAACATCGGCCATGTCGGCGAAGTTGCGGGCCATGACCACTGGATCGCGGCCGGCGCGCTGGGCCTTGCGCTTGGCCTCACGCTCTGGGCAGCTCTCAAGGGCCGCAAGGATACGAACACAGAGGTCGCCGACGACGAGACTGAAGAAACCGAAGGTGAAACCGCATGAAGACCGGTGTGATGATCTGCGGTCACGGCTCGCGCAGCCAGTCGGCCGTCGACGAGTTCCGCGTTCTGGCCGAAAAGCTTCCCGCCTATCTGCCCGACGACTGGATGACCGACTACGGCTATCTCGAGTTCGCCAATCCGGTTCTGCGCGACGGTCTCGACAAGCTGCGCGAGGCGGGCTGCGAGCGCATCCTCGCCGTGCCGGGGATGCTTTTCGCGGCGATGCATTCGAAGAACGATATCCCGACCGTCCTCAACACCTACGCCAAGAAACACGGCATCGACGTGCGCTATGGCCGCGAACTTGGGGTTGACCCCAAGATGATCGCCGCCGCCGGCGCCCGCATCCAGGAAGCGCTCAACAAGGCCAATGCCGAAAACGGCGAAGTGCCCCTCCACGAGACCTGCCTTGTCGTCATCGGCCGCGGCGCGTCTGACCCCGACGCCAACGGCAATGTCTCGAAAGTCGCCCGGATGCTCTGGGAAGGCCTGGGCTTTGGCTGGTGCGAGGTCGGCTATTCCGGCGTCACCTTCCCCCTTGTCGAGCCTTGCCTGCAACACGTCGCTCGCCTTCCCTACAAGCGCGTCGTCGTCTTCCCCTATTTCCTCTTCTCGGGCATCCTGATCGACCGCATCTATGGCTTCACCGATCAGGTCGCCGCCGAATACCCCGAGATCGAATTCATCAAGGCACCCTACCTTGGCGATCACCCGAAGGTCCTCGAAACCTTCGCTGAACGGATCACCGAACAAGTGGGCGAAGTCCCGCCCCCCAACTGCGCCATGTGCAAATACCGCACACAGGTTCTGGGCTTCGAGGCCGAGGTTGGCGCCGTGCAGGAAAGCCACCACCACCACGTCGAAGGCCAGGGCGCCTCGGCGCCGGGCTCCAACGTGGCCGACTGCCAACTCTGCGACACCTTCTGCACCGGCCTCTGCCGCCTCGAGCAAAAGCCGCACGGCCACGCAAGCCACGTCAAGCAAGGCGAATGGCACGACCACGGCGACGGGCAGGTTCACTTCCACGCCCATTCCCACGGCCACTCACACGGCCACCATAACCACCACGGCCATGATCACGACCACGATCACCACCACGCGCCCTATCCCCACGCAGATCACCCGCACGGCCCCGAAAGCGCCCGCAAGAGCAAGAAATAACGGGCTTCTTTTGGCCCCAAATACTCCCGCCGGAGGCTCCGGATTTGCCCCAAATCCGGACCTTCCCCCAAAGGACGCCCTGATGCGCCCCTATGAACGCGACCCCAAAGCGATCTACGCCGCGAGCTTTGCCACGGTGCGGGCCGAGGCGCGGCTTGATCGCTTTCCCTTGAGTCTCCAACCCCTCGTCACCCGCCTCATCCACTCCTGCGGCATGGTCGAGATTGCCGACCGGCTGGCCTATTCGTCTGATGTGGTCCCCGCCGCAAATGCCGCCCTCAAGGCGGGCGCGCCGATCCTGTGCGATTGCGAGATGGTGGGCGCGGGGATCATCCGCCGCTACCTGCCCGCAGGCAACGAGGTGATCGTCACCCTCAACGATCCCGCCACCGCACCCCTCGCCGCCCAAATCGGCAACACCCGTTCCGCCGCCGCCGTCCGCCTCTGGAAAGAGCGGCTCGAAGGCGCTGTCGTGGCTATCGGCAACGCGCCGACCGCACTTTTCCACCTGCTCGAACTCATCGACGAAGGCTGGCCCCGCCCCGCCGCGATCCTTGGCTTTCCGGTGGGCTTCATAGGTGCCGCGGAATCGAAAGCCGAGCTTGCCGCCAACCCGCGCGGCATCCCGTTTATCGCCCTCAAGGGGCGCAAAGGGGGCTCGGCCATGGCCTCTGCCGCCGTCAACGCTCTGGCCGCCGGCCTTCCCGAGGAGGCACCAAATGTCTGATCCCTGGCTCCATGTCGTCGGCATCGGCGAAGACGGGCTCGACGGCCTGACCCCCGCCACCCGCGCCGTGGTCGAGGCGGCCGAGGTGATCCTTGGCGGCGACCGGCACCACGATCTGTCAGGCAATATCACCGCCGAGCGCCTCTCATGGCCCTCGCCCTTCAACGCGATGATCGAGACCATCCGGGGGCTGAAAGGCCGCCGCGCCGTGATCCTCGTCACCGGCGATCCCTTGTGGTTCTCGGTCGGCGCCCGCATTGGCCGGGCCATTCCGGCCAGCGAAATCGTCTACCACCCCCAGCTTTCCGCCTTCCAGCTCGCCGCCGCCCGCATGGGCTGGTCGATGCCGGATGTGGAGACGCTCACCGTCCATGGCCGCCCGGTCGAGCAGATGATCGCCTTCATCCAGCCCGACCAGCGGCTCTTGATCCTCACCACCGGCTCCGACACCCCCGGCAAGATCGCCCGCTTCCTGACCGACCGAGGCTTTGGCCAGTCGCGCATGACCGTCCTCGCCGCAATGGGCGGCGCGCGGGAACAGCGCTTTGACGGGCTCGCCGAAAGCTGGTCGCATGAGGTGCCCGAATTCAACACCCTCGCGGTTGAATGCATCGCCGCCCCCGGCGCGGCGCTTCTGCCCCGCGTGCCGGGCTTGCCCGACGAGATGTTTGCCTCCGACGGCACCATGACCAAGCAAGAGGTCCGCGCCGCGACGCTGGCCAAGCTGATGCCGATGCGCGGGGCGCTGTTGTGGGATATCGGCGCGGGTTGCGGCTCGGTCGGCATCGAATGGATGCGCGCCGCCCGCTATGCCCGTGCCATCGGCATCGAGCCCCGCGCCGACCGCCGCGCCATGGCCGCGACCAACGCCCTTGCCCTCGGAACCCCCGGCTTCCAGATCATCGAAGGCACCGCCCCCGAGGCGCTCGAGGGGCTTACACCGCCTGATGCGATCTTCATCGGCGGCGGGCTCACCTCGGAAGTCTTTGAGGCAGCATGGTCCGCCCTCCGCCCGCTTGGCCGCCTTGTCGCCAATGCCGTGACGCTCGAGAGCGAGGCGCTGATGCTCGACCTTTATAAGAAGCACGGCGGGCAGCTGGTAAAGCTCGGCGTGCAACGCGCCGATGCGGTCGGGCGGCTGACTGCCTTCCGGCCGCTGATGCCGGTCACCCAGTGGAGCCTGATCAAGCGATGAGCGGTATCCTCTATGGTGTGGGCCTCGGCCCCGGTGCGCCCGATCTTCTGACCCTCCGCGCCGCCCGCCTGATCCAAGGGGCCAAGGTCATCGCCTATCCCGCGCTTGAAGATGGGGCGAGCTTTGCCCGCTCGATCGCCGCCGATCTGATCCCCGCAGGCGCGCGTGAGATCGTCATGCCGGTGCCGATGACCACCGAGCGCGCCCCCGCGCAGGCGGCCTATGACCGGGGTGCCGCCGATATCGCCGCCGCGCTCGAGGCAGGCGAGGATGTGGTCTGCCTTTGCGAGGGCGATCCGTTCTTCTATGGCTCGTTCATGTATCTCTTTGCCCGGCTCGCGCCGCGCTATGAGGTCGTCGTCGTGCCCGGCGTCACCTCCATCGCCGCCGTGGCCGCCAGCGCAGGCAAGCCGCTTGTGGCTCGCAACGAACGCCTGACCGTCCTGCCCGGCCCCCTGAGCGAGGCCGAACTGACCGAGCGCATCGCCGGGGCCGAGAGCGTGGCGATCATGAAGGTCGGCCGGCACCTTCCGAAGATCCGCCGCGCGATCGAGGCCCTTGGCCTGACCGACCGCGCCACCTATGTCGAGCGGGCGAGCCTGCCTCAGGAGATGGTCTTGCCGCTCTCTGAGGCACCCGAAACCGCGCCGTATTTCTCAATGATCCTGCTGACCAAAGGGGCCGATCCATGGCTATGACCCCCGTCGTTCTCGCGCTTTCCCGTTCGGGCGAGCCAACCGCCCACCGCGTGGCCAAGGCGCTCGGCGCTGTGGTCCATGGCCGCAAGGGCCGTGTCGATCAGGCGGAGGTGATCTTCGATGATGCCCTCGTTCATGCGCGTGACCTCTTCCTTGCCGGAGTGCCGGTGATCGGCGTCTGCGCCAGCGGCATCCTGATCCGCGCCGTCGCCCCGCATCTGGGCGACAAGTGGACTGAGCCGCCCGTGGTTTCGGTCTCGGACGATGGCTCGGTCGTCGTGCCGCTTCTGGGCGGTCATCGCGGCGCGAACCGGTTGGCGAAAGAGATTTCCGCCGTGCTTGGTTCGGTTGCTGCCGTGACGACCGCAGGCGACGTGGCGCTGGGCGTGGCGCTCGATGCGCCGCCCGCAGGCTGGCGGCTGGCCAATCCGCAGGATGCCAAACCGGCCATGGCGGCGCTGTTGTCGGGAGGCGGAGCGCGTGTGACGGGAAGCGATGCCGCCACGGCGGGTTGGCTCGTTGACTTGCCGAAAGGCGATGACCTGAACATCACCTGCGGAGCCGAACCCGCCGAGACCGGCCCGCACGCCCTGCACTTCGCGCCGCAGAGGTTTGCGCTGGGCGTCGGTTGCGCCCGCAATTGTGCGCCGGAAGAGTTGAAGGCGCTGGTGGATGAGGCCTTGAGAGAGGCCGGGATCAGCCGCTTTGCCATCCACTCTGTCAATACTATCGCCCTCAAAGCCGACGAGCCCGCGATCCTCGCGCTGGCCCGCGATCTCGGCGTGCCGCTGCGGCTCTTTGAGGCTGAGGTGCTTGAGGCGGAAACTTCGCGCTTGGCCAATCCTTCCGAGGTGGTCTTTGCCGAGGTCGGCGCGCATGGCGTCTCGGAAGCGGCGGCGCTGGCGCAGGCAGGGGCCGAGGGCGCCCTCAGCCACCCCAAGCGCAAGACGGCGAATGCCACCTGCGCGATCGCCGAGACCCAAGCGCCGATGACCGAGTTGCGCGGCCGCCCGCGCGGGCGGCTTTCGGTCGTGGGCATCGGCCCCGGCCAATCGGCCTGGCGCACGCCGGAGGTCTCGCGGCTGGTGGCCGAGGCGGAGGAGCTGGTGGGCTATGGGCTTTATATCGACCTTCTCGGCCCTCTGGCCGCAGGCAAGCCGCGTGCGGACTTTCCCTTGGGCGGCGAAGAAGCGCGGTGTCGCTATGCGCTGGAGGAGGCGGGGAGGGGCAAGAACGTGGCCCTCGTCTGTTCGGGCGATGCGGGCATCTATGCGATGGGCGCGCTGGTGTTCGAGCTTCTGGATCGGCCCGGGGGCGAGATGGGCGTGAGCGACGCCGCGCGGCGGGTTGAAGTGGTTTGCTCGCCCGGCGTTTCGGCCCTGCAAGGGGCCGCGGCGCGGGCAGGGGCGCCCTTGGGGCATGATTTCTGCACCATTTCGCTGTCGGACCTTCTGACGCCACGCGACGATATCCTGCGCCGTCTGAAAACTGCCGCCGAAGGCGATTTCGTCATCGCTTTCTACAACCCCGTTTCCAAGACCCGCCGGACCCTTCTGGCCGAGGCGCGGGAGATCCTTCTGGAGCATCGCCCCGCTGATACTCCGGTGATGCTGGCGAGTAATCTCGGGCGGCCGGAGGAGTATGTCCGATACCGGCGGCTCGATGAGTTGGAGGTGGACGAGGTGGACATGTTGACCGTTGTTCTCGTGGGCTCTTCGAACACGCGGCTCGCACGGTTGGGCGAGGGGCCGCGGATGTTTACGCCGCGGGGCTATGCGCGGCGGATCGACGGGGATTTGCGCCATGTGGGCAACCGGCATCTGGGGGGCGAGGGGGGCTCTGCCCCCGCCCCTGCGGGGCTCCCCCGGAGTATTTCGGGCCAAAAGAAAGAGGGTGCGGCGTGAAGGTTTATTTCATCGGGGCGGGGCCGGGGGATCCGGAGCTTCTGACGCTGAAGGCGGCGCGGATCATCGGGGCGTGCCGGGTGTGTCTTTATGCCGGCTCGCTGGTGCCGGCCGAGGTCGTGGCCTGTGCGCCCGAGGGGGCGCGGGTGATGGATACGGCGCCGATGACTTTGGATGACACGCATGCCGAGATATTGGCGGCGCGGGAGCGGGGCGAAGACGTGGCGCGGGTGCATTCGGGCGATCCTTCGCTTTATGGGGCGATTGCCGAGCAGATCCGGCGGCTCAAGGCCGATGGGATCGACTATGAGGTGATCCCCGGTGTTCCGGCCTATGCCGCCGCCGCGGCGGCACTGGGGCAGGAGTTGACCATTCCCGAGGTGGCGCAGTCGATCGTGCTCACGCGGATGTCGATGAAATCGACCTCGATGCCCGAGGGGGAGACCTTGGAGAATTTCGCCCGCACGGGAGCGACGCTGGCTATTCACCTTGGCATCCGCGCCCTGCGCGAGATCGAGCGGCAGCTTGCCCCCTATTACGGGGCGGATTGCCCGCTGGCGGTGATCTATCGCGTCGGCTGGCCGGATCAGCAGATCATTCGCGGCACGCTTTCGGACATTCACGCCAAGGTGCGGGCCGCCAAGATCACGCGCACGGCGCTGATCCTTGTCGGGCCGGCTTTGGCGGATTCTCACGGGTTCCCTGACTCGGCGCTTTACGACGCGGGCAAACCCCATGTTCTGCGGCCGCGGGTCAAGGAACGGGTGAGGTAGAGCGGCAACATCTCAATGTTCGCGATTCCGCGACAGGTTGTTAACTTGATTTTCAATGGGTTCGCGCCATCCTAGGGGTAAGGGTGGGGGTGTTGTCATGTCGATGTATTTGCCGGAAGCGGTTCGAAAGGGCCTTGAGGAGGCGCGGAAAACGGCTTTGCGCCGCTCGTCGCGGCTTTGTGTTCACAATGATGACAAGGTCTATAAAGTCCTGCGGTTGTGGGACGGCGGCTTTGCCATGGATGCCGAGGATGCGCCGCATCTACGCGGGCACGTCGATCTTTATGACGGGATGCGTCACCTTTATCAGTGTCTTGTCATCGCCTCGCGGAAAGAAAACGGCGAGATGATCTTCGAGTTTAAATGGCACACCGCCGTGCACGATCGGCCGCCCGTGGATTTCGAGCGCATCTCGGACGAGCCGGTGGCCCTGATCGGGCGGATGGCCGACTGATTACTGCAGATCCTTGAACGCGACCTGAAGGCGTTCGACCGCCTCGATCACGCGCGACCGCTGGGTGCCGATGTTGAACCGCAGGCAGGCCTCTCCGCCGGTGCCAAAGGGACCGCCGGCGCTTGTGCCGATATGGGCATCGTCGCGGACGCGGGCGGTGAATTCCTCGGCCGTCATGCCGGTGCCGGCAAAGTCGATCCAGGAGAGGTAGGTCGCCTCCATCGGCATGAACGAGAGGCCGGGGATCTGGGCGATGCCGTCGGCCATGACCTTGGCGTTGCCGGCGATATAGGCGCAGAGCGCATCGACCCAGGCTGCGCCCTCGGGGCTGTAGGCGGCTTCGGTCATCCGCACGCCGTAGAGGTTGGGTTGCATATCCAGCGCGCCAATCGCGTGGGCGAAGCGGCGGCGCAGGGCCTCGTCGGGGATGATGACGTTTCCGGTGCGCAGGGCCGCGAGGTTGAAGGTTTTCGAGGCCGAGTTCATCATGATCAGCCGGTCGAGAATCTCGGGGCAGGCAACCGCCATCGGGATATGGGTATGGCCGGGATGGACGAGGTCGTTGTGGATCTCGTCGGAGATCAGCAAGAGGTCGTGCTTGACGCAGAAATCGGCGATGGCCTTGAGCTCGTCGCGGGTCCAGACGCGGCCGGCGGGGTTGTGTGGCGATGAGATGATGAGGATCTTCTCGGTGCCGGTCATCAGGGCGTCATAGCGATCCCAGTCGAGAACGAATTTGCCGCCTTCCTTGGCAAGCGGCAGGTGTCGGGCAACGCGGCCGTTGCGCTCGGTCTTCATCTGGAACTCGTGATAGACCGGCGTGAAGAAAGCCACGGCATCGCCGGGCTGCGAGAAGGTTTGCAGGGTGATGGCGATGGCGTTGCCGAGGCCGAAGGTCGTCAGGCACCAGCGGGGGTCCACTTTCCAGCCGTGGCGGTTTTCCTGCCACCAGGCGACCGAGGCATAGAATTCCTCCATCCCGCAGAAATAGCCGAAATCGCCGGCTTCGGTGACGCGGCGGGCGGTGTCGATCACGCAAGCCGGGGGCTGAAAATCCATGTCGGCCACCCACATCGGCAGGGATCTTTCGGCGGTGACGCCGGTATGGATGTGGGCTTCGTCCCACTTCTTGCTGCCAAGGCCCTTGCGGTGGAAAAGCGTGTCGAAATTCATGATGCCCTCGGATGATCCCGCGAGAGGCTATCTGATTGGGCCTCGTGTGCAAGGCCGGATTGCGCCCCGTTGCAAGGAGGGCTGGCTTGCCCTACATGGCGGCCTATGACCCTGCGACCGATCCTGATCCATCCCGACCCGCGCCTGAAAACGGTGTGCAAGCCCGTGACCGACCTCACGGATGATATCCGCCGTCTGGCCGACGATATGCTGGCGACGATGTATGACGCGCCGGGTATCGGCCTTGCGGCGCCGCAGGTGGGCGTTCTGGGGCGGATGCTGGTGATGGATTGCGTCAAGGGCGAGGACGAGGCGCCGAAGCCGATGGTCCTGATCAACCCCGAGGTCATCTGGTCGTCTGACGAGCGCAGCACCTATAACGAGGGCTGCCTGTCGATCCCCGAGCAATATGCCGATGTCGAGCGGCCGGCCTCGGTCAAGGTCCGCTGGCTGGGCGTCGATGGCAAGGATCACGAGGAACAGTTCGACGATCTCTGGGCGACCTGCGTCCAGCATGAGATCGACCACCTCGATGGCAAGCTGTTCATTGATTATCTCAGCCCGATGAAGCGGCAGATGATCACCCGCAAGATGCAGAAGCTCAAGCGCGAGCAGGCGCGGGGCTAGGGCGATGGCGCATCGCCCCTATGTCATGTGGCCCGACAAGCGGCTGCGCGCTGTGGCAGCACCGGTCGAGGCGATCACCGATGAGGTCCGGGCGATCTGGGACGAGATGATCGAGGCGATGGAGACGATGCCGGGCGTGGGCCTTGCGGCTGTGCAGCTGGGCATTCCGATGGCCTTGGCGGTGGTTGATGCTTCGGAAAAGCGCGGGCAGGCCATTCGCATGGCCAATCCTGAAATTCTGCACGCCTCGGTGCAGCTGCGCGAGCATGACGAGGCTTCGCCCAACCTGCCGGGCGTCAGCGCCAAGATCGAGCGGCCCCGCGCTGTGACGGTGCGGTTTCTCGACGAGCATGGCATCTGGGACAGGCGCGATTTCGTGGGCCTTTGGGCGACCTCGGTGCAGCACCAGATCGACCACCTTCAGGGCAAGATGTATTTCGACAGGCTCGGCAAGGTGAAACGCGATATGCTCCTGAAACGGGCGCAGAAGCTCGCACGCTAGGAGTGGCCATGCGCATCGTTTTCATGGGAACCCCGGTCTTCTCGGTCGCTGCTTTGGAGGCGCTGGTGGGCGCGGGTCACGAGATCGTCTGCGCCTATACCCAGCCGCCCCGACCCGCGGGCCGCGGCAAGAAGGAACAGCCTTCGCCGGTGCAGGCGCGGGCCGAGGCGCTGGGCATTCCGGTGCGGCATCCGACCTCGCTCAAGACCGCCGAGGCTCAGGCCGAGTTTGCGGCACTAGAAGCGGAAGTGGCCGTGGTCGTGGCCTATGGGCTGATCCTGCCGCAGGCGATCCTCGATGCGCCGAAGTTTGGTTCCCTCAACATCCACGCCTCGCTCCTGCCGCGCTGGCGCGGGGCCGCGCCGATCCATCGGGCGATCATGGCGGGGGATGCCGAGACCGGCGTGTGCATCATGCAGATGGAAGCGGGGCTTGATACCGGGCCGGTTCTGTTGCGCAAGGTCACGGCGATTGGCGCGGAAGAGACGACCGGCGAGTTGCACGACAGGCTGGCGGTGATCGGGGCCGAGGCGATTGTCGAGGCGCTGGTGAAGCTGCCGGGCTTGACCCCCGAGGTTCAACCCGAGGAAGCCGTGACCTACGCCGCCAAGATCGACAAGGCCGAAGCTCGCATCGATTGGACCCGCCCTGCCGCCGATGTGGCCCGCCTGATCCGCGGCCTGTCGCCTTTTCCCGGCGCCTGGTGCGATGTGGCGGGCGAGCGGGTCAAATTCCATGGCGCCCGCGTTGCGGCAGGCAAAGGGGCGCCCGGCGAGGTCTTGTCAGGCTTTACCGTGGCCTGCGGTGAAGGGGCGGTCGAGATCACCCGCGTCCAGCGCGAGGGCAAGAAGGCGCTGGCGGCGGGCGAGGTTCTTCGTGGCATGGACCTGCCCGGACGACTCGGTTAGGCCGCCTCCGGCGGGAGTATTTTCAGCCAAAAGAAGCGAGCGGGATTTGCCCTGAGGCGATGGCGGCGCGGACTTTGTCCATCGCGCGCAGGAACCTTGGGTCGAAACCGCCTGGTTCCGCGTCGCCAAGAGAATGCCAGAAGAATCGGTAGGTATCGCCGTCGTCACCGATGGCGGCGTGGTCCCATGTTGCGGGCAGGTCGGCGGCCGAGACGATGAACAGATGCCAGCGTTCGCCGGGCTGAATGTCATCATGAGAGCCGAGCGAAAGGCTGATGGTGGCAGCGGCGATGCCTGCCTCTTCGTCCAGTTCCCGGAGGGCGGCGACGGCGGGATTTTCGCCCGTCTCGATGGTGCCTTTGACGATCTGGAGGCCCGCGCGAGGATGTGCGAAGGCCAGAATTTGGGGCGAGGCTGGCGACCCGCGGAGGAGGATCGGACAGGCTTTGTGGATGAGCGTGCTCATTTCGCCGGGGGCTTGAACGGTGCCATGCCTTCGCGGGCCAGTTCGTCGGCGCGTTCGTTTTCGGGGTGGCCGGCGTGGCCCTTGATCCATTCCCATGTGACCTTGTGGCGGGCTTGGGCGGCGTCGAGGCGTTGCCAGAGCTCGGCGTTTTTCAGGCCGCCTTTCTTGGTCCAGCCGTTGCGCTTCCAGCCGTGGATCCACTTGGTGATCCCGTCTTTCACATAGGCGCTGTCGGTGACGACGGTGAGGGTGCTCGGGCGCTCGAGCACTTCAAGCGCGCTGATCGCGGCCATGAGTTCCATGCGGTTGTTGGTGGTCTCGGGCTCGCCGCCGTTCAGGGTGCGCTCCTTGAGAATCGCTTCTCCGTCCTTGGCGAGGAGGAGGACGCCCCAGCCGCCGGGGCCGGGATTGCCGCTGCAAGCGCCATCGGTATAGGCGAAGAGATCAGGCATCGGCGGGCTTTCGGGCGAGGCAGAGGACGAAGGGGTCGTCGGTTCCGGCGAGGCCCTTTTCCGAGCCTTCGCGGGTGGAGAGGACAGATAGGCCCGCATCGGTGAAGAGGCCGTGCAGTTCCTCGACGGTGACATAGGTGTAGAGCCGGTCGATGGCGTCGCGGGCTTCGCCTGTGCCGGTTTTCAGGCCAACGTGGAAGAGGCCGCCGGGGCGCAGGACGCGGGCGAGCGCGGTGAAGTGGCGGGACAGGTCGGCGCGGGGGGCGTGGAGGAGGCTGAAGTTGGCCCAGATGGCGTCGTAGAGCGCCTCGCCGCCGATGTCGTCGAAGGTGGCCTGTCGGGCTTCGAGGCTGAACCGCTCTTTAGCAAGGGCAATCATTGCTGGTGAGGCGTCGACCGGATCGGGATTGAGGCCAGCGTCGCGCATATGCGCCGACGCGCCGCCGGGGCCGCAGCCGAGATCGAGGACGCGGGCGCCTTTGGGGAGGGCTGAGATGAAATCCCGCAGCGTCTGGTCGGGGCCTCCGGAGTCGACCATGCGGGCATAGTCGGCGGCCTTGGCGTCATAGACCGCGATGGTGCGGGCGTCGGGCATCAGGCGGGTTCCCTGAGGACGCGGGGCACTTTGAACTCGACGTGTTCCTGCGCGGTTTCGACCTTTGTCACTGTCACGTCGAAATGGTCGGCGAAGGCCGACACGACCTCGTCGATCAAGACCTCGGGGGCCGAGGCGCCGGCGGTGATGCCGACCGAGCGGATACCCTCGAGCGCCCGCCAGTCGATCTCGCTCGCGCGTTGAACGAGTTGGGCTTGAGGGCAGCCGTTCTTGGCGGCGACCTCGACCAAACGGCGGGAATTGGACGAGTTGGGGGCCCCGACGACAAGGAGCGCGTCGCAGCCGGGCGCGATGGCCTTGACCGCCTCTTGCCGGTTGGTGGTGGCGTAGCAGATGTCTTCCTTGTGCGGCCCGACGATGGCGCGAAAGCGGGACTTGAGGGCGGCGACGATATCGGAGGTGTCGTCAACCGAGAGCGTGGTCTGGGTGACATAGGCAAGGCGCTCGGGATCGCGGACCTTCACCTTCGCAACATCATCGACCGTTTCGACCAGCAGAACTTCGCCCTCGGGCAATTGGCCCATGGTGCCGATCGTCTCGGGGTGGCCGGCGTGGCCGATCATGATCATCTGGAGGCCGCTTTCGGCGTGGCGGGCGGCCTCGATATGGACCTTGCTCACCAGCGGGCAGGTGGCGTCGACATAGATCATCTGCCGCGCTGCCGCTTCGGCGGGGACGGATTTCGGCACGCCGTGGGCGGAGAAGATTACCGGCCGGTCGAGCGGGCATTCCTCAAGCTCTTCAACAAAGACCGCGCCCTTCTCGCGCAGGCCATCGACCACGAACTTGTTATGCACGATCTCGTGGCGGACATAGACCGGTGCGCCCCATTTCTCGAGTGCCATCTCGACGATCTTGATGGCGCGGTCGACGCCCGCGCAAAAGCCGCGGGGGGCGGCGAGATAGAGGGTGAGGGGCGGCTTGGTCATAAGGGGCTCCGGGTTTCGGCCAGAGGTAAGGCCAAGGCGGGGCAGGGTCCAGCCCTAGGATGCGCGCGGCCAGATATAGGGGAACCAATCCTCGCGCAGCCTTTCGCCCGGTTGCATATCGTGGCCGGGGAAGGGCGGCGAGGTGCGGCCGGGGCGCTCGACATAGCGGGCATCGTCGCCGACAAGGCGCAGGGAAAAGGCGCGGCGGCGCTGGGCGGTCTCGTTGCCGCGGGCGCCATGCAGAACCTTGTAGTCGAAGGCGACCGCATCGCCCGGTTCCATCGGCCATTCAAGGATGGTCATGCCTTCGGCGTCGGGATCGGGCACAGGCATATAGGCCGAGGGGTCGGGATAAAAGCTGGTGTCGGCGAGCCAGCGCTTGGGCAGAACGGGCTTTTCCCAAAGATGCGATCCGGCCACGCAGCGCAGGGTGGCATTTGTCACCGGATCGAGGGGCGACCAGAAGCTGACCGTCTGCCGGCCCTCGACGAAGTAATAGGGGCCGTCCTGATGCCAGGGCGTCGGTTTCGATGTGCCGGGCTCCTTGATCAGAACATGGTCGTGAAAGACCTGCACCCGCTCGGATTGCATCAGGTCGGCGGCAACCTCAGCGGCGGGCGAGTTTTCGATGGTCTCTACGAATTCGGGGATGCGCTGCCAGTTGCAGTAGTCGTCGAAGAAACGACCACCCTCGCCGGGCTTGAGGTTTTCGGCGGCATAGGGCCCCGGCTCTCGCAGGTTGCGCTCGACGCCTTCGCGCAAGAGATCGACGTAATCGCGAAAGAGGCCTTTGATCAGGACAACGCCATCGCGCTGGTAGGCGTCAATGTCGGCTTGAGAGATGAGGGGAGAGGGCATGGCGGCTCCGGCGAAATGGGTTTCCCCATTCCAAGCACGAACACGCCCCCGGAAACAAGAACCGGGGCCAATGGCCCCGGCTCGGAATATGGGATCAGACCTCTTCTGCGGCCTGCTCGCGCTCGGGGCGCGGCTCGCGCGGCGGGCGGCCGATCACGTCGCGCAGCTCGTCGAGCTCGATGAAATTGTCGGCCTGACGCCGAAGCTCGTCCGAAATCATCGGCGGCTGGCTGCGGATCGTCGAGACCACCGAAACCCGGACACCCTTGCGCTGAAGCGCCTCGAGGAGCGGTTTGAAATCGCCGTCGCCCGAGAAGAGGACAACGTGATCGACGTGCGGAGCAAGCTCCATGGCATCGACGGTCAGCTCGATGTCCATGTTGCCCTTCACCTTCCGGCGGCCAAGGCTATCGGTGTATTCCTTCGCGGGCTTGGTCACCATGTGGAAGCCGTTGTAGTGAAGCCAGTCAACAAGTGGGCGGATGGGGCTGTATTCGTCGTTCTCCAGGAGGGCGGTATAATAAAACGCCCTCAGGAGCTTGCCGCGGCGCATGAATTCGGCGCGGAGAAGTTTGTAGTCGATGTCAAAACCCAGCGCCTTGGCGGCGGCATAAAGGTTCGAGCCGTCGATGAAGAGCGCCAAGCGCTCATCACGATAAAACATTGTGAGTGGTCCTTCCGAGTGGTCAACTGCTCGGCTTGTTCACTTGCGCGTGGTGTGAAAGATGAAACCAACGCTTCCGGTCCGTGAGTGGTGCAATGGCGCAAGAAGAAAAAGCAGAGTCTGAATTTGGCGATATGATTTTGATTGCTATTGGCGGAAACGTTTCGTCTTTGAGTGGAAGACCAGAAGAGACTACGACACATTCAATTGTCGAGATATACCAAAGGATAGGTAGTCCCATTGGCATAAGCCGTTTGTATCGGACACCTGCCTTTCCAGCCGGCTCTGGCCCCGATTTTGTCAATGCGGCAATGGCGTTACGGTCGGACAAGAGACCGGCCGAAATTTTGGCGATTTTGCACGATATTGAAGCCGCCCATGGACGGGAGCGAAAAACGCGTTGGGGCGCGCGGACGCTGGATCTTGATCTGATCGCCGCCGGGAATCAGGTGCTGCCGGACAGGCAGGTTTTTGAACATTGGCTTTCGCTGGATCCCGAGCGGCAGAAGATCGAAGCGCCCGATCGGCTGATCCTGCCACATCCGCGGATGCAGGATCGCGCTTTCGTGCTCGTCCCGCTCGCCGAGGTGGCGCCCGATTGGCGGCATCCGGTTCTGGGCCTGACGGTGGCGGAAATGCTGGCCGATCTGCCGCAGACGGCGCGGGCTGAGGTGATGCCGATCGCCTGATCGTTACTTTAGGGTTTTCGACTTGTGTTTCTTGGCTTCTGCCACTAAGTGGGGGGCTTCCTAGGACTGCCCGAAGTATTGGAGTGCGCTAATGGCCCGCGTGACCGTCGAAGATTGCGTTGACAAGGTACCGAACCGGTTCGAGCTGGTGATGCTCGCCTCTCACCGTGCCCGCGAGATCGCCTCTGGCGCTCCGCTGACCATCGCCCGCGACAATGACAAGAACCCCGTCGTTGCCCTGCGCGAAATCGCCGACGAGACCCAGCTTGCCGATGATCTGCGCGAGCGGATGATCGAAGCCAACCAGACCCAGATCGAGGTCGACGAGCCCGAAGACGACGCCATGGCCCTACTGATGGGTGCCGAGGCCGACAAGCCCGTCGAAGACGATATGTCTGAAGAGAAACTGCTGCGGGCGCTGATGGAAGCTCAGGGGCAGCGCTAAGCGCCCCGTTCCGGCCCCGCCGCCGAAGGCAAGGACCAGATGACGACCGTCGACGAACTGATCTCGCTGGTCCGCGCCTACAACCCCCGCTCGAACGAGAAGCTCCTGCGCGAGGCCTACGCCTTTGGCGAAGCCATGCATGATGGCCAGTTTCGCCATTCGGGCGAGCCCTATTTCACCCATCCTGTTGCCGTGGCGATGATCCTCGCCGAACAACAGATGGATGACGCGACCATCGCGACCGCCCTCCTTCATGACACGATCGAAGACACCAAGGCCTCTTATTCCGAGGTTTTGAAGCGATTCGGTGAGGACATCGCCGAACTGGTTGATGGCGTCACCAAGCTCACCAATCTTCAGCTGACCTCCGCCCATTCCAAACAGGCCGAAAACTTCCGCAAGCTCTTCATGGCCATGTCGCGCGATCTGCGCGTGATGCTCGTCAAACTGGCCGACCGTCTGCATAACATGCGCACGATCAAGTCGATGCGCGTCGAGAAACAGGCCCAGAAGGCGCGCGAGACGATGGAGATCTTTGCCCCCCTCGCTGGCCGCATGGGTATGCAATGGATGCGCGAAGAGCTCGAGGATCTCGCTTTCCGGGTTCTGAACTCCGAAGCGCGCAACTCGATCATGCGCCGCTTCATCACGCTGCAAAAGGAATCGGGCGATGTGATCGAGAAGATCACTTCCGATATGCGGCTCGAGCTTGAGAAGGCCGGGATCATTGCCGAGGTTTCGGGCCGCGCCAAGCGCCCCTATTCGATCTGGCGCAAGATGCAGGAGAAGGATCAGGGCTTCTCGCGCCTCTCTGATATCTACGGCTTCCGCATCGTGACGGCGACCGAGGGTGATTGCTATCGCGTCCTTGGCGCCGTGCACCAACGCTGGCGTGCTGTGCCAGGGCGGTTCAAGGACTATATCAGCCAGCCCAAAACAAACGGCTATCGTTCGATCCACACCACCGTGTCGGGCCGTGATGGCAAGCGCGTCGAGGTGCAGATCCGCACCCGCGAGATGCATGATGTGGCGGAAACCGGCGTTGCGGCCCACTGGTCCTATAAGAACGGCGAAAGGGTCGAAAACCGGTTTGCTGTCGATCCGGTCCGCTGGATCGCCTCACTGACAGAACGGCTTGATGACGAGCATGACCACGACGAATTTCTCGAGGCGGTCAAGCTCGAGATGTATCAGGATCAGGTGTTTTGCTTCTCGCCCAAGGGTGATGTGATCAAGCTGCCCCGCGGCGCGACGCCCATCGACTTTGCCTATGCGATCCACACCCGCATCGGTTCGGCCTGTGTCGGCGCCAAGGTCGATGGCATTCGCGTGCCCTTGTGGACCCGTCTCAAGAACGGCCAATCGGTCGATATCATCACCGCCGAAGGCCAGACCCCGCAGGCGACATGGATCGACATTGTGGTCACGGGCCGGGCAAAATCCGCGATCCGCCGTTCGCTGCGCGAGGAAGACCGCGAGAGGTTCATCAAGCTCGGGGCCGAACTGGCCCGGGTGGCTTTCGAGAATGTTGGCAAGAAAGCCACTCAAAAAGCCTTGCGGACCGCCGCCAAGGCGCTTGTTCTTGAGGACGAAGACGAGCTATTGGCCCGGCTTGGGTCCGCCGAGCTGACCGCGCGCGAGGTGGTTCGCGCCATCTATCCGGATCTGGCCGAGCGCGAAGGTGACGAGGTTGATCAATCGCGGGCCGTTATCGGCCTCTCCCCGGATCAATCCTTCCATCGCGCCCCCTGTTGCCAACCGGTGCCGGGTGAGCGGATCGTCGGGATTACCTTCCGTGGGCAGGGCGTTGTCGTGCACGCGATCGACTGTCAGGCGCTTGCCGCCTACGAGGCGCAGCCTGAACGCTGGGTCGACCTGCACTGGCAGGAGGGCAAGCACCCGGCAACCAATACCGTCACGCTGGAAATCTCGATCAGCAACGATGCCGGTGTGCTGGGACGAATTTGCACATTGATCGGCGAGCAAAGCGCCAATATCTCGGACCTGAACTTCATCGATCGCAAGCCCGACTATTACAAGCTTGAGATTGATGTCGACCTGCGTGACGTTGAACACCTGCACAGGGTGATGACCGCGCTGGAAGCAGAAAGCAACGTGGCCTCGATCTCGCGCTTGCGGGATCCGGTGCGGGCACAGACGACCCCGGCCAAAGGCTGAGGCAAAGGTAGGTATCTTGGTCTTCAAGCGGCGAGACAGGCGGCCTGTGAAACAGGTGCTGACCGAGATCGTCTATCCGCGTGGCGGCTGGCGGCGCGCGATCGGCTACGTCAAGCTGCGCCTGCGCCGCTTGCCTGACACGCCCGAAAAGATCGCCCGAGGCATCTTTGCCGGTGTGGTGACGGCATTCACGCCTTTCTATGGCCTGCATTTCGTTGCCGCCTTCATCCTTGCCAAGCTGGTGCGCGGCAACGTTATCGCGGCCCTTCTGTCGAGCTTTGTCGGCAACCCGCTGACCTATGTGCCGATTGCCGTCCTCTCGACCAAGATCGGGCACCTTTTGCTTGGAAATCCGGTGCGCGAAGGCGTTGATCCCTCGATGGGCCACAAGTTCTCGGGCGCCGGGCATGACCTGTGGCATAATTTCACCGCCCTCTTTACGTCCGAGAAGATGGATTGGCGCGGCCTCCATGTCTTCTACGACGATCTCTTCCTGCCGTTTCTGATTGGTGGCTTGATCCCCGGCGTCGCCCTTGGCCTTGTCTTCTACTATCTCTCGGTCCCTGTGATCCGGGCCTACCAGAACCATCGCCGCAAGATCCTGCGCCAGAAGCTTAGCCAGCTTGGCCGAAATGCCGCGAATCCGGCTGACGGCGCGGGCCATTCCGGCTAGGATCGGGCGACAAATCTGAAAGGAAGCCTCATGTCCGGCAAACTTCGCTTGGGCGTCAACATCGACCACGTGGCCACCGTCCGCAATGCACGCGGCAGCGCCTATCCCGATCCGATCCGCGCGGCCAAGATCGCCGAAGATGCGGGCGCCGATGGCATCACCGCGCATCTGCGCGAGGATCGCCGGCATATCTCGGATGCGGATATCGAAGGGCTGATGGCGGTTCTGACCAAGCCCCTGAATTTCGAGATGGCCGCGACCGACGAGATGCAGAAGATCGCCCTGCGCCACCGGCCCCATGCCGTCTGCATCGTGCCGGAAAAGCGCGAGGAGCGGACCACCGAAGGCGGCCTCGAGGTCGCGCGCGAGGAAAACCGGCTTGCTCATTTTATCGCGCCCCTGCGCGAGGCGGGCTGCCGTGTGTCGATCTTTATCGCCGCCGATGCCCGCCAGATCGAAGCCGCGCACCGGATCGGCGCGCAGGTGATCGAGCTGCACACCGGCGCCTATTGCGATTTTCATGCCGACGGACATTTTGCCCAGCGCGATGCCGAGCTTGAGCGCCTGCGCGAGATGGCGGCCTATGGCCATTCGCTCGGCCTCGAGGTCCATGCCGGCCACGGCCTGACCTATGAAACCGTCCAGCCTGTCGCCGCCTTTCCCGAGGTGATGGAACTCAACATCGGCCATTTCATCATCGGCGAGGCGATCTTTCGCGGGCTCGATCCCGCGATCCGCGAAATGCGCCGCCTGATGGACGAGGCGCGCGGCTAGGCGCGGCGGTAGTGGCATGATCCTCGGCATCGGCACCGACCTCTGCAACATCGAGCGGATCGAAGGAACGCTCGAGCGTTTCGGTGACCGGTTCTTGCAACGGGTCTTTACCGAGCGTGAACAGCGCAAGGCCGAAAGCCGCCCCCGCGCCGTGGCCGCGACCTATGCCAAGCGCTGGGCCGCGAAAGAGGCCTGCTCCAAGGCGCTGGGCACGGGCCTTCGGATGGGCATCGCCTGGAAGGATATGGCCGTGAGCAACCTGCGCACCGGCCAGCCCGTGATGCACGTTACCGGTTGGGCCAAGGACCGGCTCGACGCAATGACCCCGCCAGGCCACGAGGCGATAATCCACGTCACCCTGACCGACGATCACCCCTGGGCGCAGGCCTTTGTCGTGATCGAGGCGCGGCCCATTGCCGATGGGGCCAGCGGCGCTTGACTTGCCGGGCCGGGGCCCTCACATACCCCTGACACCAAAAAGGAACGATCATGTCGGACGTGACGGAAGAAAGCGGCCTTTGGGCGGGCATCAAGGAAACGGTCAAGACGGTTGTCTATGCCCTTCTGATCGCGGGCGTGTTCCGCACGGTGTTTTTCCAGCCGTTCTGGATCCCTTCGGGCTCGATGAAAGACACGCTCCTGATCGGCGATTTCCTCTTCGTCAACAAGATGGCCTATGGCTATTCCTACGCCTCTTGTCCGTCGATCCGCATCGCATCGCTCGGCATTGATATCGACGCCGAGGATTTCTGTGGCTTCCTCAAGGGCGACAACGACCGGATGCTCGGCTCGGATCCCGAGCGCGGCGATGTCGTGGTCTTCCGCCACCCCGTGACGGGGCGCGATTTCATCAAGCGGCTGATCGGCCTGCCGGGCGACCGCGTTCAGATGAAGGACGGTCTTCTCTACATCAACGATGTGGCGGTCGAGGTCGAGCAGGTTGGGGTCTTTGAGGAAACCTACGAGCGCCAAGGGCCGCAGGGCCTCGTTCCCCGCTGCGCCAATGGCAATCCGGGGCAGGGCGGCCTCTGCCTGAAGGACCGCGCCATCGAGACGCTGCCGAATGGTGTTGAACATTCGATCCTGAATATCGGCAACCAGAGCCTTGATACCACCGGCGTCTATACTGTCCCCGAGGGCCACTACTTCTTCATGGGCGACAACCGCGACAACTCGACCGACAGCCGTGTTGACCAGCGCCTTGGTGGCGTGGGCTTCGTGCCGGCCGAGGATATCGTCGGCCGCGCTGACCGGATCATGTTCTCGTCCGCCGGCCGCTCGATGCTTGCCTTCTGGACGTGGCGCTCCGATCGCTTCTTCAAGGCGATCGAGTAACGCCGCCCGGGCCGATGGCGCGTTCGCGCAATCCACTTGCCGTGTATCTTCAAGGCTTCGACTGGTCCGGCAAGACCGGTCGGGGCCGCTTCCTTTTTGCGCTTCTCGTCGTGGCCCTGCCACTGGCCGCGCTTTGGCAGCTTGACCTGACACGAGGGCAGATCATCTGGATGCATGTCTGGCTCGCCGCCATGTGGCTTCCCTTTTGGGGCCATGTTCTGCGGCGGCTGAATGATCTTGGCTGGCCGGGTTGGCTTGCCTGGCTTCTGCTAATTCCTTTCGTGAACGCCGCACTTGCCGCTGTCTTGCTTTTTATCCGCCCGCAAATGCGCCAGAGGGTCAGCCTGTCGCGCTGGCGCAGCCTTGGTTTTGGGTTTGTCGCGGCGTCCGTTCCTGTTGTCTTTCTCGGGGCCTTTGTCGATCTCAACCGGATCGGCGGGCTTGGCATGAAGCCTGTTCTCCTGCCTGGCGATGTGGTCATTGCCACAACCCCTGTGCTGCATCCGGCGCGGCGTGGTGATATCGTTTTTGTCGAGGGCGGTGGCGTCGGGCGGGTGATCGGCATTGCAGGCGACCGGATCGCTGTCGAGGATGGCATCGTGATTCTGAATGGCGTGCCGCTTTCTCAGGCTGATAAGGAATTCTTCGACGAGATCATGGCGCCGCAAGGCGCGGACGGAGATCTTCCCCGCTGCCTCAATGGCGCGGTCGGACAAGGGGCGCTTTGCCGCAAGCGGCTCTTGATCGAAACCTTGCCCGAAGGCTATGACCACCCCGTGCTCAACGCCGGCGACACCGCGCTCGATCGCTTTGCCGAGGTGACGGTGCCTAAAGGCCATCTCTTCCTTCTCGGCGACAACCGCGACAACGCCGCCGACAGCCGCATCGCCCGCGCCGCAGGGGGCCTTGGATTGGTGGACGAGGCCACTGTCCTCTCCCGCGCCCGGCTGGTAGGACTGTCGGCAACCGGCCGCTCGCTCTGGCAGGTCTGGACATGGCGCAAAGACCGCATAGTGGAGGCGGTGAGATGAAGCTCTCGACTGAGATGAAAGAGTTTTCAGAACGTCTCGGGCACGAGTTTGCCAAGCCCGAGCTTCTGATCCGTGCGCTCACCCACCCATCGATGACCTCGCCCCACCGCGACAATAACCAGCGGCTCGAATTTCTGGGCGACCGTGTGCTTGGCCTGTCGATCGCCGAAGCGCTGTTCAAGGCCGACAAGGGCGCCGCCGAAGGCGTGCTTGCCCCCCGCTTCAACGCGCTCGTGCGTAAAGAAACCTGCGCCGAAGTGGCACGCGCCATTGATCTCGGCGCAGTTCTCAAGCTCGGCCGCTCCGAGATGAAATCCGGCGGCCGCCGCAAAGACGCGCTCTTGGGCGACGCGATGGAGGCGGTGATTGCCGCGATCTATCTCGACGCAGGCTTCCCCGCCGCCCGCGATGCGGTTCTGCGGCTTTGGGGCGACAGGATCGACCGCGTGGAGACAGACGCCCGCGATCCCAAGACCGCGCTTCAGGAATGGGCGCAGGCCCGCGGCGAGCCGCCGCCGAGCTATGTCCAGATCTCGCGCACCGGCCCCGACCACCAACCAATATTCACCATTGAAGCCCGCCTCGCCTCGGGCCCGACCGAACGCGCCAGCGCCGGATCGAAGCGGCAGGCAGAGATGGCCGCCGCCGAGGCGCTTTTGAAGAAGGTGACAGGCTAGATTGCCGTCACATCTGGTCGGCTCGTAGGCGGCCCTTCTGTTTCGCATCTATCCGCCAAAGCTTCTTTCGGGCGCCCTCCGCTTCGAGGTGACGATATTTGCCGCGCGAGAATTTGGGCCAGTCGAGGGCGAGGCCCGCTTTCACCAACTCCGCCGCGATATCCCGCCCATCGTCGAGATAGCAGGTGGCCACCAGCCGGTCATAGCTCGAGTCAGGATGCAGATGCGCCGAAACCGTGCGCCCCTTGCACATCTCCATGACAGCCCGCTTGGCATTATGACCATAGGGGTGGTGGAGCTCGGGCGCGTCGATCCCGGCGATGCGGATCGACTGGTTCTGGATCCGGATGGTGTCGCCATCGACAACCCAGCAAGGCCCGGTGAGCACGGTCGTCTCGACGATCTCGATTGTCTCGACGACCGTGACGCTCTGTGTGACGCGCCGCCGGGGCCTTTCCACGGGTCTGTAGAGGCTGCGATCCTCATAGGAAGACCTCCGGACTTCCCGGCGAAACGCGCGGAACAAAAGGCGGAGAAGGCCCATCGCGGCTCTTCCTTCGGGGTTATGTCTTCGGAAAGGCTACCGTCAAGGTTGTTTCCCGACAAGAACTTGCTTTCCACGGGCGAAAAGGCACGCTCTGGTCAATGGCGGCAAAATGAAATAGCGACCGGATCCAACTCTCGGAAGGTTGATAGAATGGTTGACACCCCCACTACCCGCGCCGGATTTGTGGCGCTGATTGGCGAGCCGAATGCGGGCAAGTCGACGCTTCTCAATCGCATGGTGGGCGCGAAGGTGTCGATCGTGACCCACAAGGTCCAGACCACGCGGGCGCGGATTCGCGGGGTGGCGATGGATGGGGATCGGCAGATCATCTTCGTCGATACCCCCGGCCTTTTCCGTCCGCGCCGCAGGCTCGACCGCGCGATGGTCGCCGCGGCTTGGGGCGGGGCGGCAGATGCGGATATCGTCGTCTTGCTGATCGAGGCGCATCGCGGGCTGACCGATGGCGTCCGGGCGATCCTTGACAACCTCAAGGACAAGGTGGGCAATCGCCCCGTGGCGCTGGCGATCAACAAGATCGACCGGGTGAAGGCCGAAGAGCTTTTGGCGCTGACCAAGAAGATGAACGACGCCTTCCCCTTCGTTGAGACCTTCATGATCTCGGCGGAAAAAGGCTATGGCTGCGACTATCTGAAAAAGTGGCTGGGCGACCGGATGCCGGAAAGCCCGCTTCTTTTCCCAGAGGATCAGATCGCCGATCTGCCCCTGCGGATGATCGCCGCCGAGATCACTCGCGAAAAGCTGACCCTGCGGCTGCATCAGGAGCTGCCCTATCAGCTGACAGTCGAGACCGAACATTGGAACGAACGCCCCGATGGCTCGGCGCGGATTGATCAGGTGGTCTATGTTTCGCGCGATGGGCACAAAGGCATCGTCCTTGGCCACAAGGGCGAGACGGCCAAGGCCGTGTCCAAGGCGGCGCGGGAAGAGCTTGAGGAATTCCTCGGCCGCAAAGTCCACCTTTTCCTGCAGGTCAAGGTGCGGCCCAACTGGCTTGAAGAGGCCGAGCGCTATTCCGAGATGGGCCTCGATTTCAAGGACGGCAATTCTTGAGGCTGACCGCCGGGATATGGGTCTCGGCCTATCTCGCGCGGCTTCGGCTGGCCGATATCCCCGCCTTTGTGGTGCGGCGGGGCGACGACACGGCGGGGGCGGTTCTCGTCAAGCTCAACACGCTCGACGGCAGGGCCACCTGCTTTCAGCGCAGCTTCGATCTGATGACAGCCGAGCGGCGCTGGGTTGAACTTACCTCGGGCGATGAGGCCACTGTTGACGAAGCCATCGCCCGCCAGCGCGGCTTTGATCCCGATCTTTGGGTTCTTGAAATCGAAAGCCGCGAGGGGCGGCATCTTCTCGATGAGCCGGGCCTCGAATAACCCTTGCTTTGGCGGCCCCGCGCCGCTCCCATGGCGCCATGATTGATTGGCGGGATCAGGGCGTTCTTCTGGCTGTGCGCAAGCACGGGGAGACATCTGTCATCATCGAGGTCTTTACCCCCACCCAAGGCCGCGCCGCTGGCATCGTGCGCGGCGGGGCGGGGCGCAGGCTCGGCCCGATCCTGCAACCGGGCGCGCAGCTGGATGTCGAGTGGAAAGCGCGCCTTGAAGCGCATCTGGGCAGCTTCACCGTCGAACCGATCCGCAGCCGCGCGGCGCTGGTGATGAGCGAGCGGCAGGCGCTCGACGGGCTTTCGGCGGTCTGCTCGATCCTGTCGATCTGCCTGCCCGAACGCGAACCACACGCGCCGCTCTACGAGCGCACTGTCGACCTCTTGGATCTTCTCGGTCATTCCGATCTCTGGCCCTTGGCCTATCTGCAATGGGAGATGGCGCTCTTGGAAGAACTGGGCTACGGGCTCGACCTTTCGGCCTGCGCCGCGACCGGCGTCAACGAAGACCTCTCCTTCATCTCTCCCAAGTCGGGCCGCGCGGTAAGCCGCGAGGGCGCGGGCGCTTGGGCTGATCGCCTTTTGCCCTTGCCGCCGGTGATGAAGGGCGAGGGCGAAGCGCATGATCCCGAGATCGCCGTGGCGCTAGGCACCACCGGCTTTTTCCTCGAACACCGCCTCCTTGCCGCGCTTGGCCGAAAGGCCTTGCCAGCGGCGCGTCAAAGGTTGATAGCGCGGCTGGCAGCGAGAAATATTTGAGTCCCGAGCGCGACAGGAAATGTCGTATCGGGCAGAGAATTGGCCCCGAACTGGCGGCTTGATGCGGGAAAGAAAGTTTGACTTGAAATGATTGCGCCCCGCAGCCCCGTTTACCTTACGCATTCGCCGACGCCGAAGGTTCATCACTTCGCGCTCCTCGCCGCGCTTGAAGCGGGCGTGCGCGGGCTTCTTTTGTCGGTCATGCCGCTTGCGATTTACAACGCCTTTGGCGATGCCGGGGTGGTCAGCCGTATCTATTTCTTCGTCGGCCTCGCGGCCCTGATCTTTGGCGCGACCGTGCCCTTCGTCTCGCGCTTTGTCCCGCGCCGCTGGCTCTATACCTCGGCAGGGGTGCTTTATCTCGTCGGTGTCGCTCTTGCGCTGACCAATATCCCGATGCTCGTGGCCGGCGCGATCATGGCCAATGCGCTTGCCGCCACGATCTCGTCGATCAGCCTCTCGGCCTATGTGCTTGATTACATCCAGCGCACCGACCTCGGCAAAAACGAAACCGCCCGCCTTGTCTATTCGGCGCTGCCGTGGTCGGTCGGCCCGTTCCTCGGCGTCTGGATGATGGACCGCTGGTGGGGCTTGCCCTTCGTCGTCGCCTCGCTCTTTGCGGTTCTGATGATCCTCACCTTCTGGCGCCTGCGCCTCGGCAATGGCAAACAGATCACCAAGGCCCGGGGCCCCGCGCCCAACCCCTATGCCTTCCTCGGCCGCTTCTTCGCCCAACCGCGCCTCGTGGCGGGCTGGACCTTCGCGACGATCCGCTCCTGCGGCTGGTGGGTCTATATCGTCTATCTGCCGATCTTCTGCGTCGAGAGCGGGATCGGCAAATACTGGGGCGCGGCGGCGGTGTCGTTGGCCAACGCGATCCTCTTCGTGGCGCCGGTGATGCTCAAGGTCGTCAACCGGATCGGGGTCAAGACCTCGGTGCGCTTTGCCTTTGCCGGGGCTGCCATCTGCGGCGCGGTGGCTTGGGGCGCGGCGGATTGGCCGTGGGTGACTTATTGGACGATGGTCGGTATGTCGTTCTTCCTCGTCGCGCTCGACGTATCGGGAAGCCTGCCGTTCCTGATGGCCGTGAAGCCCTCGGAACGCACGGAAATGGCGGCGGTTTTTGCGAGCTATCGCGATGCCTCGGGGATCCTGACGCCTGCGGTGGCTTGGGCCGTGCTGGCCTTCGCGCCGATCTCGGCGGTGTTTCTTGCAGGCGGGGTCGGCATGGTGATCGCCTGGGTGATCGCCGGGACGCTTCACCCAAGGCTTGGTGAGCGGAAAGCCTAGTCGAGCAGCCGCCGCGCGATCACCTGCGCCTGAATCTCGGCGGCCCCTTCAAAGATATTGAGGATCCGCGCATCGCAAAGGATGCGGCTGATCTTGTATTCCATGGCAAAGCCGTTGCCGCCGTGGATCTGAAGGCCATTGTCGGCCGCCGCCCAGGCCACGCGGGCACCCAGAAGTTTGGCCATCCCGGCTTCAAGGTCGCAGCGGCGGCCTTCGTCCTTTTCGCGGGCGCTGAAATAGGTGAGCTGACGGGCGATCATGATCTCGACAGCCATCATCGCAAGCTTGCCCGACACACGCGGGAAGGCGATCAGGGGTTTGCCGAATTGCTTGCGGTCCTGGGCGTATTGCATCGCCACATCGAGCGCCGATTGCGCGACGCCAATGGCGCGGGCGGCGGTCTGGATGCGGGCGCTCTCGAAGGTCTGCATCAGCTGCTTGAAGCCGTTGCCCTCGACCCCGCCCAGAAGGTTCTCGCCCTTCACGGCGAAATTATCAAAGCCCAGCTCGTATTCCTTCATGCCGCGATAGCCCAAGACCTCGATCTCGGTGCCGGTCATGCCGGGGGTCGGGAACGGGGCCTCGTCGGTGCCGGGGGTCTTTTCGGCGAGGAACATGGAAAGCCCGCGATAGTCGGTCGTGTTCGGATCGGACCGCGCCAGAAGCGTCATCACATGGGTGCGGGCCGCGTGGGTGATCCATGTCTTGTTGCCAGTCACGCTATAATTGCCATCCGCGCCCTTCACCGCACGGGTGCGGAGCGAGCCGAGGTCGGAGCCGGTGTTGGGCTCGGTAAATACGGCGGTCGGCAAGGTCTCGCCGCTGGCGAGGCGGGGCAGCCACTTTGCCTTCTGCTCTTCGGTGCCGCCGCACAGGATCAGTTCGGCCGCGATCTCGGAGCGGGTGCCGAGGGAACCCACGCCGATATAGCCGCGCGAAAGCTCTTCCGAGACAACCACCATCGACGCCTTCGACAGACCAAAGCCGCCGTGTTCTTCGGGGATGGTCAGGCCGAAGACGCCCATCTCGGCCAGTTCCTCGATGACCTCCATCGGAATGAGCTCGTCCTTCAGGTGCCAGTCATGGGCGAAAGGTTCGACCTTTTCGACCGCGTAACGGCGGAATTGCTCACGGATCATTTCGAGCTCGTCCTCGAGGCCCGGATTGCCCACGGTGATGTTGGCGGCCTGTTCCTGCATCAGCGCCACAAGCCGCTCGCGGGCGGTTTGGGTGTTGCCGGAGGCGATCAGGCGGTCGATTTCGGGCGTGGCGAGGGCCGATGCATCAAGGCCAAGGTCCGACAGGCGCATGATCTCGGTCTGCGACATCGGGATGCCGCCGCGCAGCTGGGCGAGGTATTCGCCGAAGGCGATCTGCAGAATCAGCGCCTCGGTCTCGCCAAACTTGCCCTCAGCGCCAAGGCGCTCGGCCCAGCCGTGCATCTGGTCGAGGCAGTTCACATAGGTCGCCAGCCACGACAGCCCATGTGCCGCCGACTGGTTCGCTTCGATCAGCCCCGCCGACACGCGCCCATCCTTGCTGACAAGGGCGCGGACGGCCTCTTTGGCGCTGTCCAAAAGGCGTTGCAGCGGGGGAAGCGTGGCCGCTGTGAGGCTTGTGAGGCTTTCCAGAAGGGGTTGGTTGCTCATCCTGAAATCCTGTCCATCATGCGGCATCGCGGGCTCCGTATTTTGCTCATGCAGAAATATCCACTTTGCAATCGCAGCGCAACTTTAATTCAAGAAGATTGCCGCATTTGAACATAAATGTCGCTGCAAATTCCTGCTGCCAAGGCCCCCGCTTCGGTGTAACTGACCCGCATGGACCAGCTTTTCTCCGCCATCTCTCCTGCGCATCTGGCGCTTGCCTTCGGCATCACGCTTCTGGCGGGTCTGGTCAAGGGGGCGACAGGCTTTGCCATGCCGATGATCATGATCTCGGGCCTGTCGATCTTTCTGCCGCCTGACATTGCGCTCGCCATGCTGATCCTGCCGACCTTCGTCTCGAACTTCTGGCAAGCGATGCGCCAAGGCTGGCGCGAGGCCTGGGGCTCGATCCGCCGGTTCCGCATCTTCCTGATCTGTCTGACCATTGCCCTCTATATCAGCGCCCATCTGGTGCGCGTGCTGTCCCAAGACGCGCTGTTCCTCCTGATCGGCGCGCCTGTCGCGGCCTTCACCTCGATGCAGCTTGCCGGTTGGAAACCCAAGTTTCAGCCGCGTCTGTGGATTGAGGCGGTGATTGGTGGCTTTGCGGGCTTTGTCGGCGGGCTCAGTGGCGTCTGGGGGCCGCCGACGGTTGCCTATCTGACCGCGATCGACACGCCGAAGACGGATCACCTGCGGGTTCAGGGCGTGATCTATGCCCTCGGGGCCTTCGTCCTTCTGGGCGCGCATATCCAGTCGGGCGTTCTGCGGGGCGAGACCCTGCCGCTCTCGGCGCTGATGGTGCTTCCTGCAGGGCTTGGCATGGTGGTGGGGCTCGCGATCCACGACAGGCTCGATCAGGCCACCTTTCGCAAGGTGACACAGTTCGTTCTTCTGATCGCGGCGCTCAATCTGGTGCGCCGCGCCCTCTTTTAGGCGCGGCGGCAAGGTCAGCCGATAGCGGCGGCCTTCACGTCCTCGTCGATATAGGGGACGTATTTGGCGAAGTTGTTGGCAAACATCTCGACGAGCTTGTGCGCCTGTTTGTCATAGGCGGCGGTATCGGCCCAAGTGCTGCGCGGATCGAGGAGGCGGGCATCCACGCCCTCGACGGTCACCGGCACATCAAAGCCAAAGTTCGCGTCCTTGCGGAAGGTCGCTTCGCTGAGCGAGCCGTCGAGCGCCGCCGAAAGAAGGGCGCGGGTCGCCTTGATCGGCATCCGCTTGCCGGTGCCGTAGGCCCCGCCGGTCCAGCCTGTATTCACGAGCCAGCAGGTCGCTCCGTGGGTGGCGATCTTTTCCTGCAACAACTTGCCATACACCTCGGGGCGACGCGGCATGAAGGGCGCGCCGAAACAGGTCGAGAAGGTCGGCTCGGGCTCGGTCACGCCGCGCTCGGTGCCGGCAACCTTCGAGGTAAAGCCCGATAGGAAGTGATACATCGCCTGCGCCGGCGTCAGCCGCGCGATCGGCGGCAGGACGCCATAGGCATCGCAGGTCAACATGATGATGTTCTTCGGATGCCCGCCCAGAGCGGTCTCGCTGGCGTTAGAGATATAGTCGAGCGGATAGGCGCAGCGCATATTCGCGGTGAGCGAGCTGTCTTCGAAATCAAGCTCTTTGGTCTCGGGGTCGAAAACCATGTTCTCGATCACGGTCGCGAACTTCTGGGTGGTTGCAAAGATTTCCGGCTCGGCCTCGGCCGAAAGGCTGATCGTCTTGGCATAGCAGCCGCCTTCGAAATTGAAGGTGCCGCGATCCGACCAGCCGTGTTCGTCATCGCCGATGAGAACGCGGGTCGGATCAGCCGAAAGGGTCGTTTTGCCGGTGCCCGACAGGCCAAAGAAAACGGCGGTATCGACCGGGTTGCCGGGGGCATGATTGGCCGAGCAGTGCATCGGCATGATGCCCTTTTCCGGCAGGAGATAGTTGAGAAGCGTAAAGACCGATTTCTTGTTCTCGCCGGCATATTCGGTGCCGCCGATGAGGATCATCTTGCGAGCAAAGTTGAGCGCGATCACTGTTTCCGTCCGGCAGCCGTGGCGGGCCGGATCGGCCTTGAAGGTCGGGCAGTTGATGATCGTCCAGTCGGGGGCAAACCCGTCAAGCTCGGCCCGCTCGGGGCGCCGCAGAAGGTGGCGGATGAAAAGGCCATGCCAGGCAAGCTCTGTCACCATCCGCACATCGAGCCGGTGCGCCGGATCGGCGCCGCCGAAAAGATCCTGAACGAAATAGTCGCGGCCCTTCATATGGGCGGTCATGTCGGCATAAAGCTGATCGAAGGCGGCGGGCTCCATTGGCGGGTTGTTGTCCCACCAGATCGTATCGACGACATCGGGGGTGCGGACGACGAATTTGTCCTTGGGGCTCCGGCCGGTGTGTTTGCCGGTGGTCACCAGAAGTGTGCCGCCTTGGCCCATCGTACCTTCGCCGCGCTCGATGGCCTTTTGCATCAGATCGGGTTCGAGGAGATTATAATAGACCGCACCCAGCCCCGTGATGCCCTGGTGATCAAGCTTCATGGTTGGGTTGACCCGTCCGTGGTCCATAGTCTCGCTCCTGAATTTCGGGACTGCGCCCTTTTAGGCCCACTTAGCACCTTGGGCTCGGGACCGAAAAGGTATGGTTGTCGCAGTTAGCGCAACCAAATGCCTGTTAGCGCAACCAATGCCAATCCCCGAAGATCACTGAGGCAAATTAGCCATTCTTCAGGGAAATTACGGCTGAATGTGTCTGGGATGTGTCTGGATTTTGAGTTTCTCATTGATTCGCCGAATCAAAAAGGACAAAAAAGCTAACAAAAAGCAGGCAAACAACATCGAGCAAAAGGGGCTAACCCATGCAAAAGATTGCACTCGTCGACGACGATCGTAACATTCTAACGTCTGTATCCATGACGCTTGAGGCCGAAGGTTTCGAGGTTGAGACCTATAACGACGGTCAGGCCGCGCTGGATGCCTTCAACAAGAAGCTGCCCGACATGGCGGTTCTTGATATCAAGATGCCCCGTATGGACGGCATGGATCTTCTCCAGCGGCTGCGGCAGAAAACTTCGATGCCGGTCATCTTCCTGACTTCCAAGGACGACGAGATCGACGAAGTTCTCGGCCTTCGGATGGGCGCCGATGACTATGTGAAAAAACCGTTTTCCCAGCGCCTTCTGGTCGAGCGGATCCGGGCACTTCTGCGCCGTCAGGATGCCATCGCCGGCGATATCGTCGACGACAGCGAAGAGAACAAGATCATGATCCGTGGCGAGCTGACTATGGATCCGCTGCGTCATGCCGTGAAGTGGAAAGGGCTCGATGTGTCGCTGACCGTCACCGAGTTCCTGCTTCTGCAGGCTCTCGCTCAGCGGCCGGGCTTCGTGAAGTCGCGCGATCAGCTGATGGACGTGGCCTATGATGATCAGGTCTATGTCGACGACCGGACCATCGACAGCCACATCAAGCGCCTGCGCAAGAAGATGCGCCAGGTCGACGACGATTTCAGCGCAATCGAGACCCTCTACGGGATCGGCTACCGCTACAACGAAGAATAGGGCATGGCCTCAAACTCCGAAATCGATGTGCGCGACCTTCGGTCGGTCCGAAAGGCCGCCCATGATCGTGCGGATGTGGTTTTAGGAGAGGACTGGGTCGCACCCGACATGGCCCAAGATAGCGAACCCCGCACCGGCAAGCCCCGGCGCGGGGTCGTACGGTTGAACCGTTCGCCGCTTGCGCGGAAGATCATCATCTTCAATCTTCTTGCGATTGTGATCCTGGTCGTCGGGGTGCTCTATCTCAATCCCTCGCGCGATAATCTGATCTATCAGCGCGCCAACGGTCTCGTGAATGAGGCCGAGCTGATCGCGGATGTTATCGAGGCGCAGCTGCCCGGATCTGGCGGCATTGATGGCGATCAAACGAATGTTGACGGTTTGCTCGACGGCCTCGATCTTCGAGGCGGGGTCGAGGTTTTTGTTGTCGATGCCAGCGGCGAGGTCGTCGCAGAGCGTGTCGCTCCCGCCGAGGCAACCCCTGTCGAAGGGCTCGCGCAAGAAAAGGGCGGCACCATCCTGACCGATTTCCTGAATGGTCTTTGGGAGGGGGTAGCGGGCCTGCTCAGCTTCGGTTCATCCGACAGCCCTGCGACGGTTCCCGTGGATGAGATCCGCCTGATGGCCCCCAGAGTAATGGCGGAAGGCACCCGTGTTCAAACGGACCGTGATCAAGCTGGCGAGACCTATTTCCTCGTCAGCACGCCTGTCTATCAAGGCGCTAACCCTGTCGGGGTTGTGGCGCTCCTGAGCGCTGCGGGCGAGATGGAGACATTGATCCGCCGCGAGCGTGAATTGATCCTCCAGATGTTTGTCATCGGGATTGTGGTGTCGATCGGTCTGAGCCTCGTACTGGCCTCGGCCATCGCCAATCCGCTGGCCGATCTTGCGGCCGCCGCCGAACTTGGGCGCGATCGCAACGCCCGCCGGATGGCCCCGAGCCGGATCCGCATTCCCGACATGACCGCCCGCCCCGATGAGATCGGTCGCCTGTCCGGCGCGCTGCGTGGCATGGTCGCAGCTCTCTATGAGCGGATCGAAGCCAACGAGCAATTCGCCGCCGACGTCTCGCACGAGATCAAGAACCCGCTCGCCTCGTTGCGCTCTGCGGTCGGCACGATGCGGGTGGCCAAACGGGATGACCAGCGGGAAAAGCTACTGGAAGTGATCGAACACGACGTTCGCCGCCTGGATCGTCTTGTGAGCGACATTTCAAATGCCTCGCGCCTCGACAGCGAGCTTGTGCGCGAAGAAGAGAAGAAGTTCGAACTTCTGAAGATGCTGAATAACCTGGGCGAATTCCTGGGTCACGACGCCCGAACCAAAGGAATTGAGTATATTTCAGACCTGCCACCGCAACCCATCTATATCAACGGGCTCGAAGATCGCCTGGCGCAGGTTTTCGTCAACCTGATCACCAACGCCATCTCTTTCTGCGAAGAAGGCGACGCGATCCGCGTCTGGGCGCGACGCCGAGAAAACAGGGTGCTGGTGGTTGTCGAAGACACCGGTCCCGGCATCCCCGAGCAGGCGCTGGCCAAGATCTTCAAACGCTTCTATTCCGAACGTCCCGCCGGCCAGTTTGGTAACAATTCTGGCCTTGGCCTTGCGATCTCGAAGCAGATCGTCGAGGCCCACGGTGGTGTGATCTGGGCCGAGAATATCCGCCCGACCGAGGCCGATATCACGTCCGAGCCGCTCGGCGCGCGATTTGTCGTCGGCCTCCCGGTCTAGCCAAGGTGCCCTTTACCGAGATTTTCCACGCAAGCTCTGTCGCGTTGGGCGGGCGCGGGGTTTTGATCCTCGGAGCGTCGGGTACCGGAAAATCCTCGCTCGCGCTTCACCTCATGGCGCTTGGCGCAACGCTTGTTGCCGACGACCGCACCATAGCGAGCGGCGCCCTCGATGGGGATGTATTGCTTTCGGCCCCCGAAGCGATTCTTGGCAAGATAGAGGCGCGCGGCGTGGGGATTCTACTGGCTGAGGCTGAACAAAATGTGCCGCTGGCGCTGGTCGTCGATCTCGATACCACCGAAAAAGATCGGCTGCCGCCTGATCGCACGATCTCGGTTTTGGGGAGAGACTTTCCGCGTCTGCACAATCCCGGCTCTTTACATTTCCCCCATGCAATCCTTCAGTATCTCAAGGCGGGACGGAGCAACTGAGTGGCCATGGCCCCTACGGAGAAGACCCAGGAGAGCGCGGCACGCCTGATCTTCGTGATCGGGCCCGCTGGCGCGGGAAGGTCGACCGCGATCAATGCGCTTGAGGACATCGGCTATGAGGTCATCCATAGCCTACCGATGAGCCTTCTCGATCGGCTTCTTGCCGGTCCGGCGCTGGAACATCCGCTTGCTGTTGGCCTCGATGTGCGCAATCGCGATTTTGGCGTCGAAAACCTCGTCCACACAATCGACCGGCTCTCGCAGGATGACCGCATCCAGATGCAGCTCTTGTTCCTCGATTGCAGCGACGATGAACTCGTGCGCCGTTTTTCGGAAACCCGCCGCCGCCACCCGCTGGCCCAGAAAGAGGGGCCGGTTCTGGGAATCGAGCGTGAGAAGACGCTTCTGGTTCCGCTTCGCGCCCGCGCCGATTTCCTCATCGACACCACCGGTTTGACGCCCCATCAGCTTCGCCGCGAGCTTGAGCAGATATTCGCGCCGTCAGAAGGTCGGATCCTGTCGGTCACAGTGCAATCTTTCTCCTACAAACGCGGCCTGCCGCGCGGAGCGGACTTCGTCTTTGATTGCCGGTCTCTACGCAACCCGCATTGGGAACCCGCGCTCCGCCCGCTCGATGGCACCGATCCGCGCGTTGCCGACTATGTTGCCGGCGATCCCCTTGCCGAACGCTTCTTTTCGAGCATCCGTGATCTGGCTCTTCTGATCCTTCCGGCAAGCAAGGCCGAGGGAAAATCACATCTGTCGATCGCGCTTGGCTGCACCGGCGGCCAACATCGCTCGGTGGCTCTTGCCGAAAGATTGGCCAATGCCCTTGCGGCCGAGGGCTGGCAGGTGTCAAAACGCCATAGAGAGTTGGAGCGCCGCGCAGAGCTTGCCGGCACCAGGAAGGAACCTGACGCGTGATCGGAATCGTGATCGTGGCACATGGTGGATTGGCGCGGGAATACCTCGCCGCGGTCGAACACGTCGTCGGCCGTCAAAGCGGCATGAGCGCTGTTTCGATCGGCCCCGAGGATGATCGCGCCACCAAGCAGGACGAGATCTGTGATGCGGCGGATGCGGTCGATACGGGTGATGGCGTGGTGATTGTCACCGACATCTTCGGTGGCTCTCCCTCGAATCTTTCTCTCCGCGCCTGCGGGCCCTCAAACCGCCGCATCCTTTATGGGATGAACCTGCCGATGCTTCTCAAGCTCGCCAAGAGCCGCAAGAAATCGGTGCCCGACGCTGTCGAGGCCGCCATGGCCGCAGGCCGCAAATACATAAATTGCCATTCGGTAGAACCAGACCTGAGTTTTGATTAATGCCTGTTTCAGATTTGAAGATTGTGAATATCAAAGGGCTTCATGCCCGCGCCTCGGCCAAGCTGGTCGAGGTTGTCGAAGGCCATGACGCTCGGGCGACCGTCTCGAAAGACGGGCTCGACGCGGGCGGCGATAGCATCATGGGCCTACTGATGCTGGCGGCCTCGCAGGGCTCGACCATCACGGTCGAAACCGAGGGGCCGGAGGCCGATCAGTTGATGCAAGCGATTGCCGCCCTTGTGGCAGACAAATTCGGTGAAGGCGCCTAGCGCGTCGGGACCGGGGTTTCCCCACGGTAATCATAGAAGCCGCGATTGGTCTTGCGGCCGAGCCAACCGGCCTCGACGTATTTGGTCAAAAGCGGGCAGGGGCGGTATTTGGTATCCGCCAGCCCCTCGTGCAACACGTTCATGATCGCAAGGCAGGTGTCGAGGCCGATGAAATCGGCAAGCTCCAAGGGCCCCATCGGGTGATTGGCGCCTAACTTGAGCGAGGTGTCGATCGAGCGGACCGAGCCCACGCCCTCATAGAGCGTATAGATCGCCTCGTTTATCATCGGCATCAGGATGCGATTGACGATAAAGGCGGGGAAATCCTCGGCGGTGGCCGCCGTTTTGCCGATCCGCTCAACCACGGCATAGCAGGCGCTGAAGGTTTCGTCGTCGGTGGCAATGCCACGGATCAATTCGACGAGTTGCATCACCGGCACCGGGTTCATGAAGTGGAAGCCCATGAATTTTTCAGGCCGGTCCGTGCGGCTGGCAAGTCGGGTGATCGAGATAGACGAGGTGTTCGAGGTGAGGATCGTCGTCGGTTTCAGATGCGGCAGCAGGTCTTCGAAGATGGCTTGTTTGATTGTCTCGCGCTCGGTTGCGGCCTCGATCACAAGGTCGGTCTGGCCGAGATCGGAAAGGGTCTGAGTTGTTTTAATCCGGCCAAGCGCGATAGCCCTCTGCGCCTCGGAAATCGCCCCTTTCGAGACCTGACGGGTCATGTTCTTGTCGATCAAGGCCATAGCGGCAGACAGCGCATCGGCGCTGATATCTGTCATCAACACATCGTATTCGGCCAGAGCCAGAACATGCGCGATCCCGTTGCCCATCTGACCGGCGCCAACGACGCCCACTCGTTCAACCTGCATGGCCTGTCCTTTTGAAAGCTGCCGCACAATAGGCTCGCAAAGCCGCCAGCTTCAAGGCGCGATCACGGCTCGAAACCACTCAAATGCGTTGTTTAGCGAAATGGCAAGGTTTGTGGAGGAAACCTGTGTGTGGTGAGTTTGAAAATTTGGTGGGAACCATGAAACATGATCGACTTGTCGAGCTTCGCTCGGCAATCCCCTCTTGCCGCTATGGCAACTCAAGGCTCTTTTTCCGAGCTCCGAAGCGCAACCTGAGTGGACGCTATCACGCTTTCATCGGTGGGACGGAGACCTTTGGCAAATACCTCGATCATCCCTATCCGGCGCTGGTCGAGGCGGCGCTTGGCAGAACCTGCGTCAATTTTGGGGTGGTGAATGCTGGCGTCGATGTTTTCGTGAACGATCCGACCATCATGGCCGCCTGCGCCACGGCCGACATCACGGTCATCCAGATGATGGGCGCGCACAACCTTTCCAACCGGTTCTACAAAGTCCATCCGCGCCGTAACGACAGGTTTCTAAGCGGCTCGCCTCTGATGGCTGCACTTTTTCCAGATATGGATTTCTCCGAATACAACTTTACCCGCCATCTCCTCGGCGCGCTCTACGAGCGTTCGCCCGAGCGGTTTGAGATCATCCGAACCGAGCTCCAAATGGCTTGGCTTGCGAGAATGCGGACCCTGCTCGACAAGATCGGACAGCGTGTCGTCCTGCTGTGGCTGTCTGATCAACCTTTGGATGATCAGCCGTGGACAGCTCGGCCAGAACCTTTCAAGACCGAACCAATGCTGGTCAGCCGGACCATGGTCGAACAGCTGCGGGACAAAGTCCTTGATGTCGTGGTCGCGCAGACCTCAGCCGAGGCTCTCCAGCGCGGGACCGATGGGATGAGCTTTCCACAAAGCGAGGCCAGTATCGCGTCTGAGCTGCCCGGCGCTGGCGCGCATGAGGAGGCAGCACTTCTTCTGGCCGGTGCTATCGGGCGCCATACCAAATAAAAGGGCCCGCGCATCGCTGCGCGGGCCCGCTACTGGATTGCCACCAGCTCAGAGCTTGCCGGTCAGTTCCGGCACGGCGCTGAAGAGGTCGGCCACGAGGCCGAAGTCGGCGACCTGGAAGATCGGCGCTTCTTCGTCCTTGTTGATGGCGACGATGATCTTCGAGTCCTTCATGCCAGCGAGGTGCTGGATGGCGCCCGAAATGCCGACGGCGACGTAGAGGTTCGGCGCTACGACCTTGCCGGTCTGGCCCACCTGCCAGTCGTTCGGGGCATAGCCCGAATCGACCGCCGCGCGCGAGGCGCCGACAGCGGCGCCAAGCTTGTCGGCCAGCGCTTCAATGATCGCGAAGTCGTCTTTCGAACCAACGCCACGGCCGCCCGAGACAACGATGCCGGCCGAGGTCAGCTCGGGGCGGTCGGAAGTCGCGGTCTTGTCCTCGACCCAAGCTGAAAGGCCCGACGAGGCGGCGGTGCCCAGCGCCTCGACCGGGGCCGAACCGCCCGCGGGGGCGGCATCAAACCCGGCGGTGCGGATCGTCATTACCTTGGTCTTGTCGCCCGATTTCACCAGCTGAATCGCGTTGCCGGCATAGATCGGGCGCTCGAAAGTGTCGGCGTCGATCACGGCGGTCACGTCTGACAGGATCATGACGTCAAGCAGCGCGGCCACACGGGGCAGCACGTTCTTGGCGTCCGATGTGGCCGGGGCGGCGATATGGGAATAGGCCCCCGCCATCGACACGATCAGATCGGCAACAGGCTCGGCCAGCATATGACAAAAGCCGTGGTCGCCCGCGAAGATCACCTTATTCACACCGGTCAGCGTCGCGGCCTCCGCGGCGGCGGCGTCGCCGCCTTGGCCAGCCACAAGCACATGCACCTCGCCAAGCGACGCTATGGCGGTCAGGGCTTTCGCCACCGCATCTGTCGACAAATGTCCGTTGTTGAGGTCTGCAAGAAGAAGAACAGCCATCAGATCGCCCCCGCTTCCTTGAGTTTCGCTACAAGTTCATCGACCGTCTTGACGATCACGCCAGCCTTGCGGGCCTCGGGCTCGGTGGTCTTGACGACCGTCAGGCGCGGGCTCACGTCAACGCCATAGTCGGCGGGCGTCTTTTCATCGAGCGGCTTTTTCTTGGCCTTCATGATGTTGGGCAAGCTCGCATAGCGCGGCTCGTTGAGGCGCAGGTCAACGCTGATGATCGCCGGCATCTTGACCGAAATGGTCTGAAGGCCGCCGTCAACCTCGCGGGTGACCTTGGCATTATCGCCTTCGACCTCGACCTTCGAGGCAAAGGTGGCCTGCGACCAGCCCAAGAGGGCCGAGAGCATCTGGCCGGTGGCGTTCATGTCGTTGTCGATCGCCTGCTTGCCGGTCAGCACGAGGCCGGGCTGCTCTTCCTTGACGACTGCCGCCAGAAGCTTGGCAACGGCCAAGGGCTCGATATCGGTATGAACATCGTCGGTCGCCTCGATCAGGATCGCCCGGTCGGCGCCCATGGCAAGAGCGGTCCGCAGGGTTTCCTGCGATTGCTTCACACCGATCGAAACCGCGATGACCTCGTCGGCCTTTCCGGCTTCCTTGAGGCGGATCGCCTCTTCCACGGCAATCTCGTCGAACGGGTTCATCGACATCTTGACGTTTGCAAGATCGACACCGGAACCATCCGCTTTCACACGGACCTTCACGTTGTAGTCGATCACGCGCTTGACGGGCACGAGCACCTTCATCGTCGCAGTTCTCCTATCGCAATCGCAATGACTCGGCGTGGTGTTACCAAGGGAGCGGGGGCGAGGACAGTGCAAAATCGACGCGCCGCAGCATAGCTACGCCACGTTCTTTCACTGTTAGCGGATGTCAGCGGTTGGCGCCGGGAACCCAAAGCACATCGGCGCGGCCTTCGTCATTGGCCATACGGGCGGCAACGAAGAACCAGTCCGACAGGCGATTGAGGTAACGAACCGCCGCCGGATTGACCGCCTCCGAGGCGGCAAGCCCCACCGCAAGCCGCTCGGCGCGGCGCGAAACGGTGCGGCAGATATGCAGATGCGCGGCAAGCGCGGTGCCTCCCGGCAGGACAAAGCTGCGCAGCGGCTCGAGCACCTTGGTCATGGCGTCGATCTCGGCCTCGAGGCGCTCGACCTGAGCATCGACAACGCGCAAAACCGGATAGCCCGCCTCGGCATCCTTCTCGGGCGCGGGGCGCGAAAGATCTGCGCCAAGGTCGAAAAGATCGTTCTGGATCCGCGCCAGCGCCGCGTCCACGTCGCCCTCGGCATGAAGGCGCGCGGTGCCGACGGTGGCGTTGGTCTCGTCAACCGTGCCGTAGGCCTCGACGCGGAGCGAATCCTTCGCCACCCGCGTGCCATCGCTGAGGGCGGTTTCGCCCTTGTCGCCGGTCTTGGTGTAGATCTTGTTGAGGACGACCATCTCAGGCCCCTTTGCTGCGGACCCAGATGAACAGAAGGATCAAGAGCACCGCAACGAACTGCGCCCCAAGGCGATAGCGCATGATCTTGTTGGCGTTGCGCTTGTTGTATTCCCCGCCGCGCCCGAACGATCCAACACCCCAAAGAAGGATGAAGAGAACAAGCAGACAGGCGGCGACGACGACGTAAAAGAGGGGATCACTGGCCATGACGGGCTCCGATAACCATTTGCCTTGCCTCTAGCAGGCCGGGCGACAAAAGAAAACGCTAGCGTCCGCCGGTGAAACGGTCGAGCCAGCGGGTCGGCAACAGGCGACGGCCGAGACCAGCGACATAGGTGGGTGTGGTGACGTAATAGCGGGCGCGGGGGCGCTGCGATTCCAGCGCGTGGATCAGTTTTTCGGTCACAGCCCGCGCCGGAAGCTCGAACTTGTCGGGGCCGGCCTCGGTATAGAGCCGCCCGTGCAGGGCTTTGTAGTGGTCGCGCCGCGCCGAGTTTTCCCAGTCGATCCAGCGCTCGAAATGGGCGATTGCGTTTTCGCGGATCTTCGAGGTGATGGGCCCCGGTTCGATGAGGATCACGTCGATCCCGCCTTTCCGCATCTCGAGCCGCAGAACATCCGTGAGGCCTTCAAGCGCGAATTTGGTCGAGACATAGGCGCCGCGCCATTTCATGCCGACGATGCCCAGGACCGAGGAGTTATTCACGATCCGCCCATGGCCTTGGGCGCGCATCACGGGGATGACCGCGCGGGTCAGCTCGTGCCAGCCAAAGAAATTCGTCTCGAAAATTGCCCGCAGGGCATCGGTCGGCAGGTCTTCGACCAAGCCGGGGCAGGCGAAGGCGCCATTGTTGAAGAGGGCGTCGAGCGTGCCGCCGGTGGCCGCAAGAACCTCATCAAGACCCGACCGGATCGAGGCCGCATCGGTATAGTCGATGCGCGGGCTGTCAAAGCCGAGGCCGCGCAGGCGTTCGCAATCCTCTTCCTGACGGCAAGAGGCAAAAACGCGCCAGCCGCGCTCGCGCAGACCTTGGGCGGCGTCATAGCCGATGCCAGAGGAACAGCCGGTGATAAGAACGGATTTCTGTGTCATGGCGCGGTTGTGATCTTTGAGGCTGTGGCCCGCAAGGCCTATTCCGCCGCGGGTTCGACAAGCGTGCCGGAAACCCAGCCCGTGCCGAGATCATCCGGCAGACGAATCTCGACCCAGCCGTTCTCGGCCCGCGACAAGACTTCCACGACCACGCCGCCGTCCAGCGTCGTGACCACGCCGTTCTCGGTGCCGGGGCCGGATCGGATATTCACGCGGCTGCCCGCGATCCTGACGGGCTCGGCCGCGGGTTCGGGCGCGGCGACGATCGCCTCGGGCGCGATCCCGATCGGGGCCACGGGTTCGGTGAAGGAAAATGCGTTCTCCAGCCCCGCGCCGGAAAGATCGGGCAAGGGCACCGTCTCGGCGGGCGCGGCTTCGGTGAGCGCGTCGAGTATGGCGGCCCCGTCGGCGGCGGGCGCAGGCTCGACCGCTGCGGGCGCAATCTCTTCCGCGATCACCGGCTCGGGTTCCGGCTCCGGCACAGGCGCGGGCTGGACCCGGGCCACGGGCACTTCGGGCCACTGCTCCGGCTCGAACGCGCCGCCACCCGACGCCACATAGTAGAGCCAGAAGAGGAAGGCGAAGGTGACAATGATATAGCTGCGCGTTCCGAACATCTTCTTCCGTGGCGTCCTGAGAAAGTGGGGACCCGCCTTCTTTACCCGAATTTCGGGGCGGGTCAAAAACTTGTCTCCCCCACGCGCCTTCCCGCCTTTACGGCCCCAATCGAGGCCGCTACACAACATCCATGACCGACCTGACAGACGACAACAATATCGGCCAATCCGAGTTTACCGAGACCCTGAGCCGCGCCATTGGCGAGCGGTATCTGACTTATGCGTTGTCGACGATCATGCACCGTGCACTCCCCGATGCGCGCGACGGGTTGAAGCCGGTTCACCGCCGCATCCTTTATGCGATGCGCGAGCTGAAGCTTTCGCCTGCAGGTGGATTCCGCAAATCGGCCAAGATTTCCGGCGACGTGATGGGCAACTATCACCCGCATGGCGACGCCGCGATCTATGACGCGATGGCCCGCCTCGCGCAGGATTTCAACGTCCGCTATCCGCTCGTGGATGGCCAAGGCAACTTCGGCAACATCGACGGCGATAACCCCGCCGCCAGCCGCTATACCGAGGCACGGATGACCGCCGCCGCCGAGGCCCTGATGGAGGGCCTTGCCGAGAACGCTGTCGATTTCCGGCCCAACTATGACGGCACGCTCGAAGAGCCGGTCGTTTTGCCTGCCGCCTTCCCCAACCTTCTGGCAAATGGCTCCTCGGGCATCGCTGTCGGCATGGCGACCAACATCCCGCCGCATAACCTGCACGAGCTGATCGACGCCTGCCTGCATCTCATCAAGGCGCCCAACGCCCGCGACGAGACGCTTCTCGAATACGTCCCCGGCCCCGATTTCCCCACCGGCGGCGTTATCGTCGAGCCGCGCGAGAATATCGCCGAGGCCTATCGGACCGGCCGCGGCGCCTTCCGCCTGCGCGCGCGGTGGGAGATCGAGGATCTCGGCCGCGGCCAATGGCAGATTGTCGTCACCGAGATCCCCTATCAGGTCCAGAAATCCAAGCTGATCGAAAAGCTGGCCGAGGTCATCCAGACCAAGAAGGTGCCTCTTCTGGCCGATGTGCGCGACGAAAGCGCCGATGACGTGCGGATCGTCCTTGAGCCGCGGGCGCGGACGGTCGAGCCGGATATGCTCATGGGGATGCTGTTCCGCAATTCCGATCTGGAGATTCGCTTCAGCCTCAACATGAACGTGCTGATCGACGGTGTGACGCCCAAGGTCTGCTCGATGAAAGAGGTGCTGCGCGCCTTCCTCGATCACCGCCGCGAGGTTTTGCAGCGCCGCAGCCGTCACCGGATGGAGAAGATCGACCATCGGCTCGAGGTGCTCGAAGGTTTGATCGTCGCCTTCCTCAACCTCGACCGCGTGATCGACATCATCCGCTATGACGACGATCCCAAGGCCGCCCTCATGGCCGAGGACTGGTCGGTCAAACGCGCCCGCGCCACGAATGAGCGCGACTATGTCTCGCCGCTGCCCGCCACCGGCGAGGGCGAATTGTCCGAGGTTCAGGCCGAGGCGATCCTCAATATGCGCCTGCGGAGCCTCCGCCGCCTTGAAGAGATCGAGCTTGTCCGCGAGCGCGATGCCCTGATGGAAGAACGCGCCGCGCTGGATGATCTTCTGGCGAGCGAAAGCCTGCAGTGGTCCAAGATTTCGGACCAGCTCCGCGAGACCCGCAAGCAATTTGGCAAAGACAGCCCCGGCGGCGCCCGCCGCTCGACCTTCGCCGAAGGCAGCGTGATCGAAGAGGTGCCCTTCGAGGCGATGATCGAGCGCGAGCCGATCACCGTGATCTGTTCCAAGATGGGTTGGATCCGGGCGATGAAGGGCCACCAGCCGCTCGATGCCGAGGTCAAGTTCAAGGACGGCGACGAAGGCCGCTTCATGTTCCACGCCGAGACGACCGACAAGCTGATCGTCGCGGGGCAAAACGGGCGGTTCTATACCGTGGGCGCCTCGGGTCTTCCCGGCGGGCGCGGCATGGGCGAGCCCCTGCGCCTGATGATCGACCTGCCGAACGACAGCGATATCGTCGATATCCTGATCCACAAGCCCGGTGCCAAGCTCCTGGTTGCCTCGACCGAAGGGGATGGCTTCGTCGTGCCCGAGGACGAGGTGATCGCCCAGACCCGCGCTGGCAAGGTTGTCCTCAACGTCAAGGATGGCGTCCAGACCCGCGTGGTTCGACGCACCGTGGGCGATCACGTCGCCGTGGTGGGCGAGAACCGCAAAGTCCTTGTCTTCCCGCTCGACGAGCTGCCCGAAATGACCCGTGGCAAGGGCGTGCGCCTGCAGAAATACAAGGATGGCGGACTGTCGGACGCCACCACCTTCACTTTCGCCGATGGCCTGAGTTGGCTCGATCCCGCCGGCCGGACCCGCACCGAGACCGATCTGGCCGAATGGGAAGGCAAGCGTGCGGGCACCGGCCGCATGGCCCCGCGCGGTTTCCCGCGCGACAACCGCTTCACGTCCTAAGCCGATCTTGCGCCGCGTGGGCGATGCTCCTAGCCTCGGGCTGTCTCATTGGGGGAATGCAATGTTCGCAACCATCACCCGCGGCTTCGCCGTGCTTTCGCTCGTCGGCCTTGCGGCTTGCGCCTCGATCACCGACAAACTGAGCGGCACGCCCGATCCGATCGGCGAGTTCCGGCATGGCTACAACATCGTCGTTGCCGTGGATCCTCAAAAGGGGCCGTTCTCTCGAGAGGCTTCGAACGAGGAATGGGTGGCCGTGGTCAAGCAAGCGGTGGGCGACCGGCTCGGCCGCTACGAAGGTGGCGCCTATTATCACACCGCCGTTGCCGTTCAGGGCTATGTCCTTGCCCAGCCGGGCATTCCGATTGTCGCCTCGCCCAAGTCCATCCTTATCTTCAACGTGACCTTCTACGAGGATTCCACTCAGACCAAGCTCAACGAAGAGCCGATCCAGATCACCGTTTTCGAACCCGCCGACGCGGGCACGATCTTCGGCTCGGGCTATACCAAATCGCGCGAAGAGCAGATGGCAGGCCTTGCCTACAATGCGGCTCGCGCAATCGAGCGGCTCATTCGCGAAAACGGCGACTGGTTCGGTGGCCAACGGGTTATGCTGGACGACGATCCGACCATCCTGTCCGGCGCCGATCTCTTGGAGGTAGTGGCCGAAGGTCAGAGCGGCCAATAGGCGGCCCCGACAACTGCCGCTTGATTTCCGCGCCGTTTGCCAATACATCGCCCGCGATGTTGAAACGGGCCGTCTGAGGGCCCCCGAACTGACGAGGCGCCCAGCAGATGGCTAAGGCAAAGTTTGAACGTAACAAACCGCACGTTAACATTGGCACGATTGGTCACGTTGACCACGGCAAGACGACGCTGACTGCGGCGATCACGAAGTATTTTGGCGAGTTCCGCGCC